>OGDN01000123.1_pt1 | contig 147311 bp, 146 predicted proteins | sample 1570271 | NCBI WGS metagenome assembly OGDN01 (sample SAMEA4384481, study PRJEB24528) | human gut metagenome
GCCGTTGTTGTAGAATCCGCCGAGCTTGACGGTTCCGAGATATTGCGCCATAAGGAATCTCTCCTTCCGTTTTGATAAAGCGGTAGGGAGCGAATATCTTCTTCGCCAGATTGTAGGCGCAAGCCCATCGGGCGAAGCCGAGCCACGAATTGACCGATTGGACGATCGCCGCCTTCGTGATCGTGCCCTCCTGCAGCTTCTCCATCATCCGCTTGATGCGCCGCTTCTCCCGCCGTTTCGACTCGGTACGGAGAAGCAGATGCGTCGCTTTGATTTTGAAGCCGTAGGCGTTCACGCCCTGCCGCACATAGAAAATCTTGGTCTTCTGGTTGGTCTCAAGGTGCAGTCTCTCTTGGAGGAACACCTTGATCTTTGCTAACCACTCCCGGGCGATTTCCTTGTTTGGCGCTATGACGACGACATCGTCCATGTAGCGCGTGTAGAGCGTCGCACCGAGGAAGCGGATGCAGAATTGATCGAGCTCGTTGAGGTAGATGTTGGCGAAGTCCTGAGAACTCACATTTCCCAGCGGAATCCCTCTCTCACCCTCCGGCGAGCTGTCGATCACTTTGCAAAGAAGCCTGTAAAAACGGAGGAAGTCCTCGTATTTCTCGGGGTACTTCTTCTTGAGCTTCTTGAACCGCTTCGCGATGATCTGCTTGAGCACGCTGCGGTCGATGCTGTAGAAAAACTTGCGGACGTCGATCTTGATGACCGTCGCCTCGTCGCCCCACTTCATGCGGGCGACCCTCATGTCATGCTGTACGTTGAAGGCAGCTCGGATGGGGCCTTTTCCATACATACACGCAAATGAACGGTTGACGAATACCGGGCGGAAGAGCGTCTGCAGCTCCTGATGGATGACGAGCTGCACGACCTTGTCCCGCAGCGGCGGGATGTGAAGACTGCGCTCCTTCGGCTCCACGATGATCCTGTGCCGATACTTTCCCGGCGTGTACTCACTAACGCCCGCCTGTCTCGTTTTCTCAATTTTCTTGAGATCGCGCCACAGGCGCACGTTGTTCACCTCGGAATAGAGGTCGTAGAGCACGGCCTCCCGCGTGAACTTGCGGCTGCCTCGCAAGGCGGTCTTGTAGCCCGCCTCGATCGCTGACCAGCCCACGGCGTCCTCATAGCTTGAGGGTGGAGGGATCGGCGGCACGAGGGCTTTCTTGGTGCTCTTCGTGTTGTAGAGCATAATGGGGAATTTCGTCATTCGTGGCATCCTTTCCTTTTAGAACGGCTTGGCACCCATGACGCGGGTTGCTACCCACATTGTAGACCTCCCTCCGCCTCCCAATACGAGAGGGCGGGCGAAGCTCAGTCACTGTTTTTACGCCGTTTCTCAACATGGCGAAGGATTACCTCTCCCTTGAAGTATAACAAGGACACGCACCTGAAGCCGTGGCCGCAGATGACGTAATAACCTACAAGGCGGGGCGGAAACCGAGGTTCGGGTTGGAGTTCGTAGCATTGTTGTTGTTCCAGTTGCGGGCCGAATTGTACCCGCGAATCGCACGGTTCGACGCCAGACAGAGATAACCCTGAGTAGGTGCTGTACTTTTTCTGATGGTCTATTTTCGGTTGTTGATGAAGAACTTTTGCAGTCCTCCAATGATGCGCCCGATCTCCTCGAGCTTTCCTTGCAGTTCCAAGAGTTTCTTCTGCGTGATGTACTTCTGGTTCTTGGCGACACCTAAAAGCACGAGCAGCAGTGTCTTCTCTGCGTCCGCCTCATCCAGCCACATGAGCCGTCTGTTGACGTTCGTGAGGTTGTTGGCCATAACAGCCGCTCGGATGAGCTTGTAGCAGGATTGTTTGATCTCTTGGCACAAGGAGAACTTCTCGGAGGCGGGGAAGTTTTTCAGCAAGGGGTATATATCCCTTTCGAGAAATATCTCAGTTTTCTTTTGTAGGACTGACGGTTCTGCCATGATACACACACCTCTTTTCCCGAACGCGGGCAAGCTCGGCGTGATCACCATAATATTCGAAGCCGTAGTCCGTGAGTTTGATCCTGACAGGCTTGCCGCTGATGATGCTGTGCCCTGTGATGAGGACGTCGGCGTCCCCTGTGAGGGACAGCCCCGCCTCCGTCTGCAGGTTCAGCACGCCATCCGGCAACCCGCCGCACTTCTCGCATACCGGGGCCAGCTCCACGAGCAAGCTCCCGATGATGCAGCTTGCTTCCTTGCGGCTGCAAGCGACCTTATACATAGATTTTTCGCGCCACAGAGTCGTAAATCCCTGACGTGATCGCGACCGAGGTCACGGTGTTGAAGTTGATGAGAAAGACATTGTTGACCATGTTGTTCAGCGTCGCATCCTTCAACACCTTAATCTCTTTCTGCGCGTCGGCAATCTGAGCCTCATGGAGAATGGCCGCTTCACGGTTTGCGAAAATGCCTTCGTCCATGTGGTTCATATTCACCTGACTCACAGGCGTTCCTTCCTGAATGACCTCTCCCGTCTCAATGTCTTGGACGTGATCGAGCCACCCGATTTTTTCATAGGCTTTCATTGCTGCTTTCGACCTCCACTTCTAAGATATTATATTTGAAGGCTATATAAAGCCCCTTGCCCGGTGTTTTTGTGAAGACCCGTTCGCCCGCTGACGCGATGATGTCGCCGTCTTTGTCCACGAGCTGCACCTCGGCGACGTCACCGATCACGGTATCGTCGAAGTAAATGTAGACCCTTGCGCTTGCGCCCTGCACGAAGCGGCGGAAGGGCTCCGCTGTCTGTGGCACGCCGTTGAGCGTGTAGTCCGCATGATCGACCGAGTCAACGAACCGCTGCCCGATCTTCTGGATACCGATAGAAGTCAATGTTTTCATTCTGCTGCGCCTCCTTTCGCGTTGGTAGAGCAGCGCGTGGAGGTGGAGCATCTCAGGTAGACCTTTGCACCCTGCGCCGCCTTCGAGCCCACCTCAATGTCCGAGGCGAAGCCCTGATAAATGGTGTACGCGCCGAAGTGATAGAACTCCTCGGAGGCTGCAAATGTGCCGGCTCTCGGGAAGGGATTGCCGCCGCCCGATGCGCCGCCTTGCGCCATGACCGTCGAGGCCACGAGATGTCCTTCACTGACGATATGCGGCCACACGCCGCACACGATCTCTCCGCACCTTGGATAGCGTGAGAAGCCTGTCTGAAGCCGGGATTGAATAATGAGCCCGCCGATGGTCTCCATGCCGTAGGCGGGCTTACTGCTGCCCTCCTTGACCTTGCGGACTTGCCCGTCGATGACCGAGAGATTTGTGATGCCGCTGGGCTTGGAACTGTTCAGGAAGATGATGAACTCAGCCCAGCGCTCCGCATCCTGATCGGCGAACAGTTCAATCCGGCTGCGGTCGTAGCCGAGCGCGGTCAGCGCGTAGAGAACGCCGCGCCGCGTGCCGCTCCACTGTGAGATGATCCCCTTCATGGACAGGCGCGTCCGATAGGCTTCGACGTCCTCGCCCTCCAGTCGCGGCATATCCCGGTCTTGCCCGTGCACGGGGAGCATGACCTCTGAGCAGCTTACTACGTTCGCCTCGCTGCGCACGCGGAAGATCGCCGCCTTCAGGTCGTCGAACTCGCGCCCCATGACCTTGAAGAAGATGCGGAGCTGGTTGACCGTCTTCCGGCCCTTCTTCAAGGGAGCGAAGAGCAGATCAAACATATATTCCCCGAAGGTTTCAAACTGCTTCATCCGCTCACTCCCTTTCGACCGTCACGGAGACGTCGCCGAGGGTGATGACCTTGTCCTTACCCAGCTTCACATCCGCCTCCGGCTCGGAGACCGCTGCGTTGGTGGCCCCACTGTAGCCGCTGCGGATCGCGTGGTTGATGTCGGACAGGGTCAGCTCGTTGAGCTTGCGGCTGCGGCGCACGGCCAGCAGTTCGGTGAGGATCGCCTTGACCCGGTTCTCCACCGCCTCGTCCGTGTCCGCCGTGTCGGTCGTGACCGTGACGGAGATATTCTGCGATACGGTCACAGAGGACTTCACGAGAATATTATCATACGGGCCAGCGATCTTGTCAACGGCTTCTCTTACTGCCGCAAGCAGTCCCTCTGTTGCCTCGCCCGCCGTGCCTGTTACGATGACGTCCACCGTGCCCTGCCCGCGCGGGTGGTTGCAGTCGGCCTGTGCGAACAGTACGCCGGGGACGGACTCCGCCGCGTCAATGAAGGCGTCCTCCGTCGCCCGCTGCGCCAGCTCCGACCACGATCGGAGTGTCCGCGCCCTTGCGCTCTCGTCGTCCTCGGTGTCGCTGCCTTCCCGCACGATCCAGTCCTCGGCGTTGCTGAATGTGACGTCGCCGAGGTAGGTCAGCGTGCGCACGATCTGCCCTGCGGGGACGTTGTAGCGGCTGCCCTCTGTCTCGGCCTCCACCAGCACGTCCACGGAGGACGCGCCCTTTTGCAGCGTCGCCGCCTCCAGTACAAAGAAGCGCAGCTCCTCGCCGTTGATGTCGAGGATGCTCTTGAAGACGTGGCCCTTGGGGATTTTGACCGCCTCGCCCGTCATGTCGGTGCGTCTGACGGTGATGAAGCCCTGCGCCTTCTGCGCCTTCTTGCGCTTTTTGGAGTAGTCCGCCATCTTCAGGTCGAGCCACGCGCCGCCCGCGTGGGAGACGAACATATTGTTCAGCACGACGCGGAGCAATTCAATGACCTCGACCTTGATGCGCAGCACGATCATGAGCATCGTGTAGAACACGCCGCCCGAATGGAAGTTGCTGATGACGAAGCCCTCGTCTTTCAGTTCCTCGACCTTCTGCTCCTTCAGCTCGTCCAGCGTAGGCAGAGGGAGCACGGCGTCCAGTATTTCCTTGTCGATCATTCTGATACCACCTCCACGCTCACCGCGCCGATGATGACGTCCAGCTCGCGCCGCTCGTCCTCCTCCGCGAAGCGGAAGGAGCAGTGCAGCACGACCGCATCATCCTCGAACGCAATACTGATCTCAATGCTTTCCGGGAGGATGACCTCCCGCTTCTGCAGCTTGAGCCGCACCCGCTGGGTGATCTCCAGACGGGTCAGCTCCGTGTCCTCGGACTGGATGAAGTCATACAGGCCCCAGCCGAACTCGGCGTCATAGAAGACGTCTCCCGGCTGCGTGAGCGCCTCAAGGACGATGTTCTGATACAGACACTCCAGCCCCGAACAGAGCGGCGCGTCGCCGTCTGTGGCCTGTGTGAGCTGCCACTCGCTGTTGAGCCGGATGTCCGTATCGTTCAAGCCCGTCATAGCTCCACCTCCCCGATGATCGCCGGGGTGAGGTCGCCGTAGGGAAGCGCGACGGCCACGACCGCCCCGGCCTTGAACTGTTTCTTAGACTTAATTCCCGGAAGCGCGGGATAGTTGGCGTCGGGGTTGCCGAAGCGGTCGATGACGGTGAGTTTGTACTCGTACCAGTAGGAGGTGATGTGCGCCTTGAACACCTCGCCCGTCACTTCGTTGTGGACGATCAGTTCCTCAATGTCAAAGGCGTCGCTCTTTGCCGCCGAGTCGATGGTGGCGAATACGGCGGCGGGGAGCTTCAAATGCGGGAAGTCCTGCGCCAGCGTCTTCTTCATAACGGACGCGACCATTTCTTCGAGCACGTCGGTTTCCTCCTTTCGGGGTCAGAAATAGATGTAGGTGCGGATGAAGCCGGAGTCGTTGGTCTTGCTGACCACCTTGGAGACCTCGACCTCACCGCTCACCTGCGGATGGATGAGGTTTATTTTGTGGGAGTGCTTGATGAAAGGCGCAGAGACCGTCTCCAGCTCCCACACGCCGCCCGCGCGGCGCAGGTTTAGGATGTTCACGCCGCGCTCGAAGGTGTAGACCTTCTTCTGTTCTGGCTTCTCGTCCCAATAGAAGACGCCGCCCGAGAAGAAGAACGGAACACGAAGCCCCCACGCCGCATTGACGGCGTTGATCGCTTGGACGGCGGTCTGCCTCCGAATGGGGAGCATTTTGCGCGTCGGGTAGGTCTTGCTGGAGAGCTTCATCTTGGACAGGCCCGCCTGTGCAAGGAAGTACGAGATCAGCTCCTGCGGCGTGGTGTCGAGGAAGGTGTCGTTGATGATCGTCTCCTCCATGAGCAGCATCTCATCCTTCAGCGCGACCTCGTTGGCATACGTCCCGCCGTCGTAGTTGCCGGAGACGAAGCCCGTGAACACGTCCTCCAACGTGCCGTCATAGCCGAGCTGGATGGTGGCGGGGTCTTTCTTCTTGAGCGAGAGCTTCGGGCGGAACTGGCTCGTGAAGCGGATCTTCGCCCAATCATAATACGAGGACTTCGAGGAATAGATCTCAAGCTCCACGCCTTCCTCGAAGGTGTAGGAACCGGCCTGTGCCGAGATCTGCGGGTAATACAGTTCTTTCGTTTCCACAGCAGCCTCCTTAGTACGGCATGGCGGTCACTTTGTTCATCGCCGCCGTGGCGTCTGCGTCATCCCGCGCGGGGGACTTGCCCCGTTCGTTGCTCAGGTAGCTCTTGTAGTCTGCCTTCAGATTGCTCGCCGCGCCGCCGCCGGACTTGCCGGAGCCGGAACTGCCGGAGCCGGAACTGGAGCTGGACTTTGCCGTGATGGTCTGCGGGATGTACTCCCACAGCTCCAGCGTAGCCGTAAGCTGCCCGCGCTTGTTTTCGCCCTTGTGGGACAGCTTTTTGAAGATGACCTTCTCCACGCCGTGGGCGGCGGTGTCCTCGCTGATGATGGGGATGGGCTGCGGCACGCTCTGCCCGGGCGATCGGAAGATCGCCCGGAGCGTTGCGTATCGCTGGTACTTGGTCTGTGAGGGCGTGTCGTCGATGATCAGCTCGATGTTGACCTTGGCGTCCTCGTAGCCCGTTGCCTGTTTCGGCTTAGTGGCGCTGCCCTCGACCTCCTGCTCGTCCACCTTCGCGGTCTCAATGACCTCGATGCTTTTGACGAGACCGGGGAGGACGACGCCGTTGAGCTTGATCAGCTCGTCTTCTACATAGATCATAGCGTCCTCCTTCCTTATGCCGGGGCCGGGGCGGCGTCCTCGTCGTCGCCGGGTTCGCCGTCCTCGTTGGCCGCTGCGTAGTCCTCGACCTCCTGCAAAAGAGCGAGGAGCTGCTGCAGGTCTTTGATCTTCTTGAGGTCGACCGGGACGAGCAGCTTGTGGATGATGACCTGCTTGCCCTTACCGGAGCCGCCCTCATCGCTGCTCTCGTCCTTGTCCTTCTTCCCGCCGCCGAGGTCGACCTTCTTCTCCGGCTTGCGGTCAAGAGCGCCCTGCACCTGCTGGAGGCTCTTGTTCATCGCCTCTGCCGGGGCGTCGCCCGCCAGCGTTAGGCCGTGAGCGTAGGTAGTCATGGTGCGTTGGCCGGACAGGGTCAGTGTGGACAGCGGCCCCTCCTTCGCGTCAGAGAACGGGAGGAGGTTGCGGATCTTCTGCAAGCCGCCCTTTACGGCCTCGACCGCGCTGCTGAAGGCGGACTTGATGCCGTTTGCAAAGGTGGACACGATCCGTTTGCCGGACTCGAAGAACCACGTGACCGCGCCGGAGACGGCGTTCTTGATGTTGTTCAGGCCGTTGGAGAAGGCGGTGCGTGCGTCGGTGAACTTCTGTGAGATGCCTTGGACGATGTTGCTCATGGCCGTCGAGAACTTCCCACGGATCTCCGAGAGCTTGCCGCCCGTGAGGTTGTCGATGAAGGTGTAGCCCGCTGTGTACCAGCCCTTGACCGCCTCCATCGCCGCCGCTGCGACGCCGGAAATGCCGCCGCCGTGTTCCTCGTAGGCCGTCTTGATGTTGGACAGCTTCTCGGACACGGTCGCCTTTGCCGCGTCCATGACGGAGCCGATCACGTTCCCGATGCCTTCAAACACCGACTTCGCGACCGAGCCCACCGCCGTCAGCTTTTCCTTAAAGAAGTTGATGACGGAGTTGACCGCATTGCGGAACCACTCACACTTGTTGTAGAGTAGCACCAGCGCCGCAATGAGGGCCACAATGCCAATGACGACCCATGTGACGGGGTTGGCCAGCAGCGCCGCCGTGAAGCTCCACACCGAGGATATGAGCGGTGTGAGCGCCCCTCGCGCCAGTGCGAAGCCGCCCTTGAGTATCTTGAACGCGCTGACCGCCTTTGTCACGACGAGGCCGACGCCGGAGATCAGGGCGATCAGCGTGCCGCCTACGGCGAGGAAACCGCCCACCGCAAGAACGATGAGCATGATGACCTTGACGAGCTCCTGGTTCTTCTCGATCCACGAGCCGACCTTCGTCAGCACGCCCTCGCCCTTGCTCATCAGGTCGTTGACCGTGGGGAGCAGGGAGTTGCCGATGCTCTCAGTGACGTTGTGGATGCGCTGCTTGAGTCGCTCGAAGCGTTCCGGCTCCGTCTCCTGAATGGCGGAGGCCATCTGCTCCGTGACCGACACGCCCTTTCCGAGCGAGCCGTACATATTGACGATGTTGTCCTGCAGGTCGCCGACCTTGTTATACATCAGGTCGATGAGCGCTACGGCCTCGGTGTCGCCGAAGGCTTTCTGCAGCTCCATCTTTTCGGCGGCGTCCATTGTCTCGCCGAACTTGCCCCGCAGGATGTCGAGGATCTCCGGCATACTCAGGAGCTGGTTGTTGGCGTCTGTGAACTTGAGCCCCAGCGCCTCGCCGCCCTTGGTGGCGCTGCGGAGGAAGGCTTTGTATTTCGTGCCCGCTTCCGCGCCGCCCATCGTTGCTTGCAGCATACCCAAGACGGAGAGCTGCTCTTCCAGCGGCACCTGCGCCGTGGTCGCCGATGCGCCGAGGTTCTGGATTGCCTGTGCCATGCCGGAGCCGGAGGTCTTGAACGCTCGGACGGCGTCGGAGATGCCAGCCGAGAACATCTCGCCGAACTCCATGTCGCTCAGGTCGCTGTAGTAGTCTTTATAAATGCCGTAGCCTGTGGCAAACAGCGAGGTCATCTCGCCCGCCGTGGACTTCGTCGCCTTTGCGGTCAGGGCCGCGAGGCTTGTGAACTCTGCGACGCCCTCATCAGAGAGGGAGGCGATGCCGCTCTTGATGTCGTAGGCCGCGCTGATGAAGTCCGCCTTCGACGTGCCCGCCCACTGATCAGAGAAGCTGCGTGCGGCGTTCTCGACCGCTTTGAGGTCTTGGACGCCCAGCGAGGCCAACTCGCCCAGCGCACGCCGCGTTTCAAAGGTCGCCTCTACCGGGGCGAGCACAGCGTTTACGATCTGCGAGCCCGTCTCCTGCATCACCGCACCCGCCTTTGCCATGTTTCCGAAGGTCTGGCTTGCGGCGTCCAGCTTGGAGACGTTTGCGCCGACCTTGGACGCCACGCCCGCCATCGGCCCGGAGAGGTTGTCGATCATGTTCATAATGAGCGACAGCTTAAATACGGACTCTAAACTCATTTTCTGCTTTCACCTCCAGTTTGAGATAGAGGCGGAAAACGATCGGCGACGGGAGGTCGTCACTCGGGGAACGCTCGCACGATCGCCCGGGCGACGATGCCCTCCTCAAGCTCCTGCATGAAGCGGGCCTTTGCGACCCATCCGAGGAACTCGTCGACGTCGTCAATCGTTTCGGGGTCAAAGGTCTCTAAGAGAGGCGGAGGCACAAAACGATAGATCTCAAGGAGCCCGCGCTCCACGAAGCTCTCCCGTACCTCCGCGACCCGTTCTCTTAGAGCTTCTTCAAATTTGCCGTACCCGTCAGGCCGAGGATCTCCGTCAGCTTATTGCCGATGGAGATCGCGATGCCGGGGTTCTCCTCCATGTCCTTCGTCAGACGCTCGGCGTCCTCGTCGATGACCGCGTCCAGCATGAACGCCTTGCTTGCCTTGGTGATGCCCTGCGCAGCGGTCTTGATGTAGCGGTCATAGCTGGGGACGGTGGGGCGCTTAAAGTAGTAGGAGAACTCTTTCTCGCTCTCATCATCCACAGGGACGGTGATGCCGACGCGGTAGAGCTTGCCGCCGTACTTGGCCTTGAGCTGTTCCTCGCTGCTGCGGGCGGGGGTCTGGTTGTTGGTGCTTTCCATAGTGTGACTTCCTCCTTGTTATTCTCAAAAATGTTGTCCTTAGACGGGTGCGACGCCGTCCTGATACACGCCGCCGACGATCATCATGTCGACGTCGACGGTGAGGCTCTTGTCGCCCTGCGCTGCCTTGTTGCTGCGCTTGGAGAACTTGACCTTCTTCAGCTCGTCGATCTTCGTGCGTGCGCCCTCGTTGGCGTAGGAGACGATGATGGAGGGCAGCTCCATCTTGTAGAAGGGAACTCCCTTCTGCTTGCAGTAGGCCAGCAGATCGTCGTAGTCGTCGCGGAGCATGGAGAGCTTGCCGGACGCCTTATAGTTGCCTGTGCCGTAGCCGCGCGGCTTGGAGCCGGAGCCGTAGACTTCCTCTATCTCCAGCTCGTCGTCATAGCTGATCTCCTGCACCTGAATGTTCAGGCCGGGGATTTTCAGATCCACGTCGCCCCAATCATAGGCTTTTCCGTTTACCTTCAGCATTGCCTGTCCTCCTCCCTTAGTTGCTGCTCAGAGCCGAGCGCCCGATGTCGATAACGACCTCGCGGATGTAGCCTCTGGAGAGGTAGCGGATGATGACGCTCATGGTCTCATCTTCGAGGAAGGTATCGTAGCAGCTCTCGTCCACGGTGGTCTCATAGGAGCTGATCTCCTTGTCCTCCACCATGCGGTCAAGCGGCACGCTGATGAACTTCGCCCGCGCGTCCAGCTCGCCCTGAATGTCCTCAAGGTCGATGTCGTCGTTCTTGAACTGCAGCGCCTTCTTGCGTGTCTCGCGGATGATCTTGTTCTTCACACGCACATCCTCGGCATAGCGGAAGTCGCTGCCGTCCTTGCACATCATCTTCGTGTGATAGACAAAGATGTCGTCAAGGCCGTCGTACTCGCGGAAGGTCATGTAGCCCGCGACGTCCAGCAGTTCAATGACGGTGCTGTCGTAGCCGATGGGAACCAGCTCCAGCAGCTTCGTCTTGGGGAAGCCCAGCGCGTCCTCGTCCTTGGTCTTGCCGATGGACACGCTCACCTTCGTCATGGCGTAGCGCCCGGAGGCGAGGCCCGCGAGGTTGACAATCTGCGTGGTGCCGTCCAGCCGCACAAGGCGACCCCATGCGGCGCAGACCTGAATGTCGGAGTTCTTGATCCGCTTACGGTCTGCCTCCATCTTCAGCGCCCAATCGCTCAGGTCACCACCCACCTTGTCGGCGGGATAGGCGGCCTCCATGAGGAAGAAGCAGGGCTTGTGGCAGACTGTCATCAGCTCCTTCTGTGCTTCACTGACCGCCTCCCACAGCTCCACCGTGCTCCCGCCGACTATGTGGACGAACTCGAACTCCTCGCTGAAGCTCTTGATCTTCTCAATCGCGCCCAGCACATCGCCGTTCGTCATGCTCGGTGCAGTGGTCTTGAGGGTGTAGGTGTCGCGCACGAGGAAGGAGCTGGGCTTCTGATCCGGCGAGCTCGCCTCGGTGAACTTGATCGTCAGGCCCGTGCCCTCGATCTCGTAGCTGCCAGTGACGGGGACGGTGATCTCATCCGAGAAGTTGTCGCCGTCGATGGAGTAGACGAAGGCTGCGGTGTTGAGCCCGCCCTGCGCGGTGAAGCGCACGGTGAGCGCGTAGGCGTTGTTGGGCGAGCCCTGCACGGTCACGCTGCCGCCGCCGTCGCCCGTCTTCGTGACCTCGCCGATCGTGCCAGCGGTGCTCGCGGCGACGGGGATGCAGAACACGCGGGCCGCGCCGCCCTGCACCGCGTCCATGACCGCATCGGCCAGCGGGGACAGGCCCAGCTTGGACTTGATGGTGCTTGCGCCCATGCTGCCGAGGATGGTGATGGGCTTTTCGGTGACAGAGGGGGAGACGCCGATCTTGATGTGCAGACCGTCGCCCGTTGCCGTGGCGAAGCCGAGCAGTCCGTCCGTGACGTTGCTGCGTACATCTCTAAGCATTACTTCCTCGCCTCCTTGCTCTTACGCCCGTTCATCGGGCTGTTGTTGAACTTGGCGACGGCGGCGAGGAACTCGTCCTCCGTCATCGCCTTACCGGGCCGCCAGCCATTCGCGGCGCATACGCCCGCGTAGGTGGCACGCCCAACCTTGTGCTGCTCACGGAGCTTGTCGATCGGCACAAGCTCCGGTGCGGCAGCGCCTTCCGGCTTCTGTGTTTTAGTCGCCATCTGTAGGCTCCTTTCATGTGATCTTCTCCACGGACGTCACTCTGACATCGGTCAGAGGTGCGAAGCCCGTGTCGCGGTAAACGCCGCCGTTGAAGGTGATCATCACCTGCACGGCGACCTGTGCTTTCAGGAGTGAGTCGTCCTTGTCGACCCAATCCGCTCCCTCAATCTCAATGGGGACGAAGTTGCCGTCGATGTAGATGCCACGGTCAAGACTCGCCACAAAGCGGTCGAATATCTCCTCGACTTCATCATCGGTGTAGCCGCCGATGATCACGCCGAACGTGGTCGCCCGTTCCATGATCTTCCGCCTTTTGTGCAGCGTTCCCTCTTCGTCTCTGTATCTCTTTTTGGAACCGTTTCGGGTGAAAGTCTCACGTTCGAACAAGACCGCGCCGATGTGGGACTCCTGGCTCTTCTCCAGAGCCTTCTCTGTGGTAAACGGCTTGGACTTGATGCCCGCCGCTTTCAGCTTGTCGATGAGATATTGCTTGCTTTCCGTGTAGAGCAAGAGATCAATCCTCCTTCTGGATGAACTCCTCGACCGTCGCCTTCATCTCCTGCATATCGTCCTCTGAGAGACCGAGGAAGGGACGGGCCGGGATGGTGATGCGGACTTGCTTCTTCGTGACCCACTTGCCGCCCACCTGAAAACGGAGGGCTTTCTTCTTCCGCGCCCGGATGGTGCGGCCCGGTTCTCCGAACTGATGCGTCGCCGCATACTTGACGTTCGTGCCGACCGCGAAGCCGGAGGCGTCCGACTTGTCGTGGATGGAGTTGCGGAGCTGCGCGGACTGGATGAGCGTCTTGCCGCCCTCCTGTGCGGCGCGGATGGAGGTCTTCCATCTGCGCCCGTCCGGGCCTTTGCTCTGCTTGAACCGTTCCAGCGTCGACTCGCGCGCGCCCTCAGCCAGTGCCGCATTGATGCCCTGCTTGTCGATCTCCGAGAAGCTCCTGATCCTGCGGAGCATCGCCCGCGTGTCGCCGTCGAGCCGGATGCTGTACATGGCCATGCGTTACATCCCCCTCATCTTCTCACGGGTAAACAGGCGGCTGTTGGACTTGACCTTGAAACCACCCGCCGCTGCGCTCACCGGGTCTTCCGTCTCCGTGCCGATGGACACGGTGCCTTCCGCAACCAGTGTGAGGAACTTGATCGCCGCGTTGTAGCGGTTCAGGTAGGTCTTCTGATCCGTCCCCTCGTCGATGCCGATGCGGGAGAACAGATTGTAGACCGCGATGTCCTTGGAGAACTTGTTGATGACCCTCGGGGCCGGGGCCAGAGGGACGGCGTACCTCTTGGCGAGGTAGCCGTCGATCTCTGCGTCCGCGTCGGCGATCGCCGCATCGATGATCGGGGAGACCAGCTCTTCACGCTCGGCGGGGTCTTCAATGAAGGTGTCGCCGATGATCGCGTTGAGCGCGTCATCCTTGACCATGTCCCGTACTTCAGCGCGTGTGCTGTAGCTCATGCCGTGCCCTCCTTTCTGCCCCGGGCGGTTTAGGTGGTGGTGCCGTCAGAGCCGTAGGCCATCTGCCAGAAGCCGAAGCCCGCGTTGCCGCGAGAGTCTGCGCCGTAGATGAACTTCTTGCTCATGAAGACGTTGTCGTCGGTCTCGTTGGTCTTGGAGACGAACTTCGCCTTCTTGCGCTGCTGGTAGATCAGCGGCTTGACGGGACGCTTGGTGCAGAGCAGGAACCAAGCGGAGTCGCTTGCGAGGCGAGGCTCCACATGGATCTCCGCCGTGCCCTGCATGGTGTTCTTCGTGCCGTTAATGAAGTCGGCGACGAGGATGTCGCGGGCGTCCGCTTCCAGTGCAGGCGGCACGACCAGCAGATCGGGAACCAGCGCCAGAGGGCGGCCCTTGCTGTTCTTCAGGCTCATCATGGATGTACGCGCCGTCTTGTAGGCGTCCATGCTCAGCTTCGCGGTGCCCTTGTTGCTTGCCTTGTCCTTGCCGACAGGGTGGTCGGTAGCGAAGAACGCCTTGCCGTCGTAGCACTTCTCGGTGAAGCCGTTGGCCAGCAGACCGTAGACCAGCTCGTCGGGATGCAGCGCGGCGGACTCGCCGAGCATCTGAATGGAAGGATTGTAGAGGCCGATCTTGTCGTCCTCGACCGCGTTGCGGTCTACGCCGACAGTCAGCTCGAAGTCCTTGTTCTTGATGGTGTAGGCGGAGCCGGAGAGGTTCTGGATCTCGCGCTCACCGATCCACTCCCTCATGCCGGGGATGTCACCGAGCCATGCGTAGGTCTCGGATTCGCTGGTGCTGGGCACGACGGTCGCGACCTTTTCATAGGTGGGATGCTGCCCTTCAAACGCCTTGTTAAAGACCGTGTTGAAGGCGGTATAGATGCCTCTAAGGGCCTGCGGGGTGATGATCATAATGGATGTACCTCCTTACTCGATTAGCCGCCCACACCTGCGGCGGCAGCAGCGGGAATGTAGCCTCCGCACTCGACGGCGACGCCCTCGTCATCCACGCGGATGACGGTGCCAGCCACAGACGCGCCCGTGGCGAGCGCCGTGACGGTGTGGTCGTCTTCCATGTAGCAGGGCTTGAGAACATGGGCGGCGGTGATCTTATTCGCAGCGGTAGCGGTGTTATCAAAGACGAATACGCCGCGAGCGACGCGGATGACCAACTCGCCGTCTGCGCCCGTATTTGTCACCGTCTCCTCGGCGCGGCCCACAGCGGTCAGGCCCTCGGCCTTCTTGCCGGGGATTGCGCAGCCGCTCGCGTCCAGAGCAACGAGTGCGCCCTGATAAATGGTGGTACCGCCCTTCACAGGCACTGCGATGACCTTTGCGCCGTTGGCGATCTCAGGGGTATCTCTCACATCAGTCAGTTTTGCCATGATCTTAGTCCTCCTTCATACCGTACTTCTTGACGTCGTCGGGCGAGATTCCGAGCTGCTTGCAGACCAGCAGCGTGTCGGCGTCCAGCGCGTCGCTCTTGAGGGCCTTGACGTCGTCCAGCTCAATCTTGTCCATCGGCACGATTTGCGGGGCCTTCTCCACGAAGGAGCCGAAGCCCTTCGGGTCGCTCAGGGCGTAGCTCTTAGCCCATTCTTTCTGCGCCGGGGTGATCTTACCCGCCTTCAAGGCGAGGATGACAGCGTCGTTGGCCTCGCGCTCCGCATTCTGCTGCTTGAGCGCCTTCAGCTCCTCGGCGAGGTTGACGCCGTCGACCGTGCCACTCTTGAGCTCCATGATCTTTGCGGTCACGTCCTCGGCGGCAGCGCCCGCCTTCAGACCCAGCAGCTCGCAAACCGCCTTGTTCGCCACGACGTTCTCGGGCGGCTGCTTCTCCGTTTCCTTGAGGCTGCGGTTCTCGGCGAGGCAAACCTTGAGCGCCTCCACGACCTGCTCCTCCGTGGCGTCCTCGCTCAAACCGAGCAGTTCCGCCAGCTTCTTGATGTCCATAGAATGTTGTCCTCCTTCAAAATTGTCTGAATTGACGATGGGGTTCATCCCCTCGATCGCCGGAGTGTTGGTAAGTGCCAGCGAGTGGAGCCCGATCGCCTTGTTGTCCGCCTTGCGGACATTCACGACCGGGGAGAGGTAGCGGTACTCCTTGTTCTCAAGGTACTGCGCCCCTCGGGGCGTCCACTCGACGACGGCCTTGATTTGCCCGTCCTCCAGCTTCAGCTCCTTCACCCATCCGGCTGCGGGTGCCTCGCACCCTTTGAGCGTCTGATGCTCGTAGTCAACGACGAGATCCACGCCGCGCTTGGCGATCTGCGCCTTCATCGCCTTGTAGCTCTCATCGTCTACATCAAACTCACCCTTCGAGCTGACAACGTGGCCGATGGGGAGGACGAAGATCGTCTCCGGCGCTCCCACGAGCTCCACATTGCCGCCCTTTAGGGTCAAAAAACTATCCATTTGCATCTGTCCTCCTTTGGTGTCGCCGCGAACCGCCCGGAAACGGCGTTAGAGCGCGTGCGCACGCCCCTTATTTGCCGCACCCGTCAAATTACCCTGCCGAGAGCAAAACGCGCACAGCGGGGCTCTGTGGCCTTATGGCGGAGTGTTCCCCTTTTCGCGCTCTTGGTACGCCTTTTTGAGTGGCTCGGGGTAGCCTGTGAGGTCTGGCTGATAGCGTACCTTGGCGGGGTTGGTATCGAACTGCGGGTCGGGCAGGATGTTGACGAAGCGCCCATCCTCCAGCCGCGCCGCCCTCGGTGCTTCGGTCTCCACCGTCAGCCCCCGCTGCTCCATCTGGCGCTTGGAGAGCGTCTTGACCGTGCAGCGGCACTTGAAGCCGTTGGGCGGGAACCATGTGTCCCAAATGGGATCGTCCGCCATGAACACGCGCCCATCCATCGCAAGGTGGCTCGGGCGGGTCTTTGAGTCGTTGACGGCGTCATACTGCCAGTAGGGCCGCAGCGCCTTGACGCCCGGTTCGGTCATCCGCTTGTAGTGGCCCACATTGTAGGCCGTCTGGATGTTGGTGCGGAAGATGTTCTCGGCTTGGTAGGGCGTGATGCCCTCGTAGCCCTCTGCTTCGAGGAAGTCGTTCATATTCTCGCGAAACTCCGCAAGGCTGTTACCCTCCTCCAGTGCGGCCAGCAGCTCATCGTAGAACTTCTTGAGCACCTGCGCCTTCGTGTAGCCGCTGACCGTAAAGGCGAGGGCGCGGTACTCGGCGGCGATCTGATAGAACCGCGAGGCGGTTACAGGGACGCGCTCTTTGAAGTACGCGACCGCCTCTTCAAAGGTCATGTCCTTGCGGCTGAAAAGTGCGGTGAACTCATCCATCCTCAACCACCCGCCCCTCAAGATCGGCGTAGAGCATAACCTTCTGCAGCAGCTCCTCGACCTCGGAGACATCCATCGCGGCGTAGAGTTCGGCGACGGCTGTGTCATCCTCCATCAGCTCGCGGAGCTGTTCGAGACTGTCTGCGTTCTCAATCATTTTGAGAACCGGCTCGAACGCGCGCTTGAAGCTGCCCACGCCCTTGTGGAGTGCGGCGGCGGCGAGCCTGTCAATGTGCTGCTGCGTGCCGATCGGCGCGTCAGCTCCCGCCTTGAGGGAGAGTAGCGCATCGCTTTTGAACGGCAGCACGCCGCCCATGCCGCCTCCGTAGGTGGGCTTTGCAATCTCATCACCTTCCTCCGGCTCGGGGATGGAGAACTTCTTATAGACGAAGCTCGTGGGTATCCGAAGCCCGACCTTTTCGATGAGCGTGCCGAGGATTGTCGCCGTCTGTGTCAAGTCCTCGGATTCTTCGCAGTCGAAGCGGATGTAGGGGATGCGCTTGTCCTCACCGAAGTTGAAGATGCACAGCGGGCGGATGAGGTCGCGCCGGAGGGTGGACGCCAGCGCCTTGCAGTCGGCGACGGTGAGATCGTGCCGGACATCGTTGTGCGTCTTGCTCTGTGCGTAACTGCCGCCGCCCGAGTCGGAAGTCAGCGTCTGGCCGAGGATTGCCTTGGAGATCTGTTCATCGCAGTAACGAGCCAGCCGTTCATAGAGGTCGGAGCTGGAGGTCTTCTCCGTGGTAATGAAGTCGATGCTCGTGCCATCCGGGATGATGCCCGCCGCGTCGGAGCCAATCTGGATGAGGGCTCGCATGAGCGCCGCCTTGTCGCTGTCGCTCGCTCCCGGCGCGTACTTGCCCAGCCGGAGCGGCAGACCGTAGATCTCAGCGAAGCTGACCCAGTCCTTCAGGTCGTAGTTCTTGAAGAGGTACATCCACGCCACAACACGGAGGATGCCAGCCCGAGAGGTGTGACCGCTGCGAGCCTTGTACCTGTGAACGATGAACTTGTTCGCCGGGAGCAGGATGCCCTCCGGCACGTCCTTCGTTCGCACCTTGAACGAATCGTCCAGCGTGTCCCAAAAGAAGCGTTTCTGGTGTCGCGTCTTGATGTCCTGCACCACGACGTGCCCTTCGTCATAGCCCCACAGGATCTCGGATACGGCGAAGCCCTTGCCGATTGCGTCGAGCAGGTCATTCTCCACATCCTCGAAGCTCTCGATGCCGTTGAGCTGCTCTTCGATGAAGTCGGCGATCTCCTTGTCCAGCGGTTCGTCGCCGAAGGGGATCACCTCGAAGTCAAGGCCCGTGACGGCGTTCTTGCGCGTCTGGAGCTGGCTGAATAGGTGAGGGTCTTTCTCCTCCATTTCCTCAAAGAGCTCCATCTGCCGAAGAACATCGCCCGCGTCGGCCTCTCGGAGGATCTCAGCCAGCTTGACAGGCGTCAGGCCATTGCTGGGATACTCGCTGTACTTGTCGGAGACCTGCGCCACGGCGACCTCCCGCATATCCGGGCGTCTAAGCCGGGTGACGAGCTGCTTGAGTCGGCTCATTCCCGCACCTCCTCGATGCGCCGCTGGGCCGTGACGAAGTAATCGTCATCCAGCTCGATGCCAATGAAGCGACGCCCCGTCTTCTTCGCCGCGACCAGCGTGGAACCGCTTCCGGCGAACGGGTCGAGGATGAGGTCGCCCGGTTTCGTGACCGAGGAGATGAGATTAGCCAGCAGACCAACAGGCTTCTCAGTGGGGTGCACCATCTTGGAGCTGTTGATCTTCGGGAAGGTGACGAGGTCTTTTGGGCGGCTGCCGGGGAAACTGTATTTGCCCTTAATCGCGAAGACGATGTTCTCATGCGACGGGGCAAACGCCGCCTTGGTGTCGCCCATGCCGTGGTAGACCTTATCCCAAATGACCTCGCTCTTGACGTTGAAGCCCGCGATCTTCATCGCGTCGATGAAGGTCTGCTCCACGTCCCAACGGGTAAAGCAGATCAGGCCGCCGTGCCCAGCCTCGCCGGACTTGAGCACGCGGAAGGCGTCGTAGAGGAACCAGATGAAGGGACTCTTGTCGTTCTTGATGGACGCCCCCGTCTGAGAGACATAGTTGATGCCGTAGGGCGGGTCTGTGATGATTGCGTCGACACTCTCCGGCTCCATCTGACGGAGCACGGTGAGGCTGTCGCCGTGGATGATTGTGTTCTCTTGGATAATCATGCGCCTCACCTCCTTAGTAGGCTCCGCGCCGGAAGTCGAGGGCGCGGGCGATGACGCTTCTGTAGTCGACCCTGCGCCCGATTTTGACGTCAAGCGCCAGCTTGACCGCCATCTGGAGGCCGTCCGGCGCGTCGTCGTTCTTGCCCATCGGGTACTCGGTCATCTGCTTTAGCAGTGTCTTGTGTTTCTTGCTGAATTTGATGTAGCCATTCTTCACGAACGGCTGCAGGGACTGGATGCGTGCATCCTTGTTCTGCGTGCTGTTGATCTCCTCGATAGGGAGATACTCGCCGACCGCTGCCGCACGCTGCCGCATGATCTCGGCGAAGTAATACTGGAACTGCACCGTCTCCACGCCGAACTTGTAGTAGGGCCGCTTGTACTCCCGCTGGAGGCGTCGGCTCGCGTCGAGGGCGTCCTCAATGATCTGATCAGGCTTGCGCTTGGCAATGTCCGCGATCACGACATAGAGGTAGCCCGTCTGCGTGTCCTTCGCCAGTGCGATGATGGAGCTGGTGTCCGACTTCTTGTTCTTGCCCAGCGACGGGTCGTTCGCGCCGACGAAGAGAAACTTCGGGTCGGAGAAGTCTGGCTGCGCCTTGCCCTCGTCGTCCCAAAAGTCAAACCACTCTTCTTGGAAGGTGCAGTTCTCCGGGTCGATGGGGTCATTCTGGATCTCACTGTTGAAGGACGCCTCACCCTCGGAGATGCGGATGACCATGAGGTCGTAGTAGGAGAGCTTCTCCTCCCATAAGACCGCCGTGCCCTCCAGCATCGCCTCGCGGTTCGCTTGGAAGAACTCCAGTGCATCCTCCTGTCGGTTGTCGTTGGAGAGATCGGTGAAGATGGATTCCCATGCGTCCCACAGCTCGCCGTTGGTGGCGAAGCTGATGACGCCCTGATAGCGCACCGACTTATAGCTCGGGTTCTTCGCTACGTTGGCCAGCAGCGCATCGAAGTGGAGCAGCGTGCCGATGTAAACGATGTCGGTGTAGGTGTCGCCCGCCTTGGAGACCGCCTTATAGAACCAGTCGCGGAGCTTCTTGCGTTGCTCCGGCGTGTTGACGTTCTCGTCGTTCTCCAGATCGTCGCAGACGATAAGGTCGGGACGCCACTGCTTGTGACGTCGGCCACGGATCTTCTTGCCCGAGCCGATTGCCTCAATCTTGACGCCGTTGGCCAGCAGGATGACAGAGGACTTCCAGACCTTGCCTTCCAGCTCGCCGAAGTCTTCCTTCAGGGCAGCGTTCTCCTCCAGCTCCGTCTTGATGTCGACGAGGAAGCCCTCGGCCTGTTCCGAGCTGTCAGAGAGGATGATGATGTAGTGCTTGTAGCCGTAGACGGCGGCGTGCAGGTCGTCCTTGAAAGTGAAGGTCGTGCTCTTGGCGTGGCCACGAGGCGCTTCGATCGCACGGCGGCACCCATCCGCGCGGCTGATCCGCTTGGCGTCCACCTCCGGGTTCATCCCCTTCAGCACGCCCTCCCGCCATATCCTGTCCAGCTCGCCGTGGAACTTGGGCGACGGGCGGACGAAGTAGTGCGCGAGATAGGCCCGCCCGAAGTATTCAAGATCGAAGGCTCCGAGCTTCCGGCGCAGTCCCTTCGGCCCGGTCAGTTCCTTTCCGGCCCTGAAGTCTTCAAGGAGCTGCGCCCGCTGCTCGGGAAAGTTGCCGTCCTTTGTGACGTACTGCTCGAACAGCTCCCGCTGATACGCACGGTTTGCGACCGTTTCCCGGTCTTCCGGCTCTGTGAGCTTTTCGAGGTAGTCGTTCAGGTCAATCTTCGCCATCTGCCAGCACCTTCTCTCTTGCACGCTCCAGCACGTCGTGAAGCTCGCCAGCAAGCTCAGGGTGCTGCTTGATTGCCGCCATGAGCTCCGTCTCCATCTGCTCGAAGGCAAGCTCAGCTTTTTTCTTCATGTCCTGCCGGACGCGCTTTTCGTAGGTGGCGTTCCGGGCGAGGCTTGCGATGAGTCGCCCCGCCTTATCCAGCGGCATTTCCTGAAAGTCGTCCTCAGCGGTGCTGACTCGCTGCATGAGCCCGTCCATGAGCACCATCGACGCCGCCTTCGTGTAGTCGAGGTCAGGGTGGGCCTCCACCGCTTGAGCGATCGCCTGAGTGCGCTGGATGGTCTGCGCTACGCGCTGCGCCGCCTGTGTGGTGCGGATCGCATAGCGCCCGATCGCTGATTTACTGATCTCGTAGCCTTCAGTCTTGAGCCATGCCGCCAGTTCTTCATAGGTGTTGGAGGTGTCCGCAAGCCGGACGTCGAGTTGCCCCTTAATATCGTCCGGGAGCTTGTCGATCGTCGAGCTGACCCGCGTCCTCCGTCGCTCCGCCTTAGACATCGATGCCCGGGTCGTTGATCGTGCCCTCGACGAGATCGACGCCCTTGCGGGTGAGCTTGATGATGGAGTCCTTGCGGTAGGCGTTGTAGGCGTTCACCGATCGGTCGGTGAAGGTCACATAACCCGCCTCCTGCAGATACTCGATCGGCTTTGAAATGTCCGGCGAGTAGATCAGGCCGTCAGCGACGAGGGCGTTTGTGATCTGACGGACGAGCAAGGCGTTCTGACTGCCTTTTGCGAGGGCTCGGACGATGTAGCCCCGGATTGCTTTGTTCTTGCTGACCTCCTGCTCGGTCAGCTCGTCAAGGATTGCCATGAGGTCACTCCTCCTTTCCTTTGGTTTTCCCTCCGTAGAGGATCTGATCGAGCTTGTCCTCGACCCTGTTCATGACCCGAATGTAGTCCTCCCGCGTCACATAGATCAGGGGGAGGTCTGCCTTCAGGTCGTTGAGGTTCTTGTCCAGTGCCTTGATGTCCTCGGCGTTCCGCTTGTCCGCCTCTTCAAGACTTGTGAGCGTCTTCTTCATAAAGAAGGTGAGCGCACCGACGACGACGGTACACAGCAGCGACGCCGCCGCGCCGATGAGGGCGGTGATCTGAGAGACGTCCATGTTCCGCCTCCCTTACCGTTCCGCTTCGCCTTCGATGAGCGCACTCTCCGGAAGGGTGATGTACGGCTCGTTCTGCTTGATCTCCAGCACAGCGGCCTCGATGTACTTCGTCAGATACTCGTCGAAGCTGCCGAGGTTCTTCGTGATGACCCGCTGCGCCTCCGGCGCGATCGACGCCTTGACCTCATCAAAGACCTGTTTGCCCAGCGCGACCAACTCATCGCGGCTCGCCTTGCCGCCCTTGACTGCCTCGCGCAGTGCCTTTGCCGTGGTCTGCTCCATCGCGCTCACCGACAGCGTGGCGAGGTTCTCAACATCCTTCAAGGCGTCGTCCAGCACCTTGCGAGTGGATGCGTCCTCGATCTGCGCGGTCTGCGCTTTCAGCTTGGATGCGCCGAGCCGGATGTAGTAAACTGCGTAGGCTCCGGCGAGGGCCAGCACAGCGAGCGCGACGTTGACCAGCATCTCAAACGCCGCACTCTGGATGATGTCCATGTTCATGTTTGGTGTCCTCCTTTGAGTATAAAAATAAGACTATGAGCATAGCTCATAGTCTTATTTTACCGTCCCTTTCGGGAACCTTATATGTGTACTACTTCTTAGAAATGTTGTCTTTAGAAGTCAGCGGTTTTTGGCTCGTCGCCGTAGTCGAGAAGGCTCATCTGTCCCTCCAGCTTCCCCTCGCCGCAGAGCTGCCGCACCCATCGCTCCGTTACGCCGTACTTGCGGGCGAGCTCCGGGTGGTTGTAGCCGTTGAACTCCGCTTTAATGTGAGCGTCGCGGACGGGGCGAAGGACACTCTCCGGCTTCTGGAGGTAGATGGTCGAGCCGCCGACGACCGAGCACAGCTTGTAGTAGTTCTCGACGCCGATCGTCTCTGCGATGATGCGGTTGTCGCCGTCAGGAATCATGTCGATCGTCAGTTCCTTTACGAGGTCTTCCATGTCCCGCCCTCCGCGTCCTTACTCGGTCGCTTTTGTGAAGAGCTTCCCCAAGATACCGAACATCTCGCCGACCGTCACCTGCTCGCCGAACTTCTGCCGCCAGAACTCGGGGGAGTTGATGACGCCAGCCTCCGTGAGCGTTTCAAGCCCCTCTAACTGATACGCCGGGAACTCCGGCTCCTGCTCCTCCGGCTCGCTCGGTGCGGACGGCTGGGGCACCTCGAACGCCATGATCTGACCTAACAGAGCGACGATCTTGCCGCCGTAGCCCTTGCCCGGTACGGCCCAGCCCTTGCCGTTGGGATTGTCGCTTGCGCCCAGCCATTCCACATACTGCGCCGAGCCCCGTGTCACGAGGGAGAAGCGCGGGTCGACGCACCCGTTCACGAGCGCCTCCTTGGAGGCGTATGCCTTCAGGTGCTGGATCTGCGCCCGGACACCCGTGCGCGGGTCGGGGAAGGTCGCCGCCTGTCCTTTGGCGTTGCCGTTCAGCGCCCCGATGCCTGCGTAGTTGTTCTGCGTGGGGAGCACGATGCCGCCGTACTTGAAAAAGCCCGTCTCGTGGAGGCTCTGCGCAAAGGCGACGTCGCCGCGCACGCCCTCGGCCTCGCCCTCTTCGAGGAAGAACTGCGCCAGCTGCTCCAGCGAGCACGCCGGGAGCTGCGGCTCCGCGTTCTTGGATCGGGCGAACAGCGCCATCTGCTGCGCGCTCGCCTTGGCCTTGCCCATGATCTCCGTCTTGCCCGCCTCCGTGGTGGTCGCGCCGCCGTTCAGCTCCGTGAGCTTTGCGGCGACCTTCTGCTTGAACTGCGCCCAATGAGGCAGGATGTACAGCGGGCAGTTCTTCCTCGCTCCCTGCACGATGGAGTCCGGGTGGCCCATCCAGTGGTTGTGCGTGTACAGCTCGTTCACGCTCAAGCCGTGCTTCTTCAGCAGCAGTGCCGCCAGCAGCACACCGTTCTCCTCTGCCTTGCGGTCTTCCTTGCTGCCCGAGCCGTCCATGATGATCTCGATGGAGAGCGTCGTCTCGTTGCCGCCCGTGGCCTTCCGGCCATCGCCCGCGTGCCAGCCCACCTCGTCCTCTCTCAGGTTCTGCCATGCGTTGATGTCGTCGACGTAGTAGTGGACGCGGGCGTCGTTCATGTTGGCGTTTGGCCACGTCGCGCGGGTGTACTGCTCGGCGTCCTCCTCCACATTCTTCAGGTCGTTGGTGTTGTGGATGGTCACGCCCTTGACCTTGCCCGTGCCGCCCGAGAGCAGACGGTCGGCCTTGTACTGTGCGCCCTTCTTGTACGCGCCGGAGTCCTTGGGCCAGACCGCGCCCCACGGGATGATCTTCTCGTTGATGACGAGGCCATGCTCCGTCCTCGTCGCGTCTGGTGTCAATTTTGCCATGATGTGAATCCTCCTATAAATTCATGACCGGGTTGTAGACCTTCTCGACATACTCCCCGATGCTGTATTGCTCGCGCCCCTCTGTTTTGAGTTGCCGCATGAACCGATCGGTCTCCACCGCCAGCTTCATCAGCTTCAGGATGCCAACCTGCTCCGATGTCACTTCGTGCAGCTCCGGCCCCACCGTTGCCATGATCGCCTTGCGGAGGTAGAAATCTGCGGTGTAGACATCCATCTCGCTGAAATCCTCCCACACCTCCCGGGCGAACTTCTTGCGGTTGAGCCGGGGCTTATCAGGTGGGAGAACGCCGTCCGCTTGGAGCTGCTTCTTGATCGCCGCACGCTCGGCCTTCTCCCGCTGCGTGAGGCGTTTCTTCCCCTTTGGCATTACATATCACCTCCCGCTGCTTCCGTGCCGTCTCCGCCCTCCTGCGGGCCGTAGCCGAGCCTTGCGCGGTAGACATTCACCGCCCGCATGACCTGTGCGGTGGCTGCGTCGCTCGCCAGCTTCTCGCCAAGGCGCTGCCGATCCTGCGCCGTACCCTCCGTGGAGGTTGCGCGAGGGATCTCCGCCATGTCCTCTGCGTGTAGCTCTGTCAGGCGGCGGGCAACATTGGGAGGGAGTTGTTCATAGTAGACCCGCAGGAACACAAGCCCCGTGTCCCTGCAGATGTCCATGCCGCTGCGGATGCTGTCCTGCATCCGCGCTATGCGTTCCAGCGCCGCGAGGATCGCTCGTTCCTCTATCACAGCTCCGCCTCCTTCCGGCGCTGCCGTGCGAGGATTGCCTTGAGCCCTTCGATGACCTTCTCGCATTGCGCCATGTTCAGCCATTCGATGCGGTCGACATGGGCCACGCGCTTGACAAAGCCTTGAATGCGGCGCGGGTCGTCATTCCAGCCCAGCGCCTCGCACAGCGCGTAGATCTTCCGGCGCTGCGCGGTGGTGCGGATGTCGCCGCCCGTGTCCGTGCGCTTGTCCCGCACGCTCCGACTCACACTGTCCTTCATGTTCTGCAGCACGCGGGCAACAGTGTTGACCTCGCCCTGCGTCAGCATCTTCATGGACTCCTTGCCTGTCTCGCGGTAGACAACCGCGTGCAGGTCTTCGTCCGTGAGGTGCAGCTCCGGCGACTTCGCGATCGCCCACAGCGTGCGGATGGAGGGCTGTTTGCGCCCAGTCCTTGCTGCTGTCATTCCGTGAGCCCCCTTCCTCAGTTGCCCGCCTTGATCTGCTCCAGCTTGGCGATGTTCACCTCATAGCCGAACACGTCGCTCTGTTTCCACGTTGCGCCCACGGCGTTCACCGTGTCCTCACCGTACTTCTTCAGAGCCTCCTTGCTGACCTTCTCTTCCACCACGATGCAGTCCGTCATCTGGCGGGACTTGAGACGGCGGATGATCTCCTCCAGCTTCTCCTTCGCCCGGGGCAGCGAGACGGATGTGGAGAGCCGGAAGCCTACCTCGCCGAACGTCAGCACCACCGACTTCGTCTTGCCCATCTCGTCCCTGTGGTCGGTGACGAAGCTCTTGATCTCGCGCTCCAGCTTGGCCACATTGTCGTTGAGCGGCTTGCTCTGCTCCTCGGCGACCTTCTGCGCCCCTAAGATTTGCTTCTGCATATCGCTCTGGATCTCGCCCAGCGCGATCTGCGCCTCGGCGATCTGACGGAGGGCGTCGTTCACGTCCTCCCATGAATGGAGGCTCGGGGCCTCGACTACTCGTTTCCTTGCCATGTTTGCGGCTCCTTTCAATTTGTTAATGTTGCGGGCTTTACGCCCGGTAGTCTCGCTTGGTGCGCTTGCCGCGCTCCGGGGTCTCGGCGAACAGGGTCACAAGACCCATCGGCAGCGTCAGGAGGATCGCCGTCGCGTCCCGATCCTCCAGCGTCCCGCCGTAGGCCGCCATCAGGAGCAGCACGCCGGAGAGCAGGATGAGGATCGCTCCGCTGATGCGTTCTATTCTCATATTTGCTGTCCCTCCTCAAAGCATCATCATGGACGACGCCTGTGCTATGGTCTTCACCGTCACCGTCTCCTCGCCCGTCTCCTTGAGGATGCGTCGGACGTTAGAGAGCGTGCGGTCGAGCAGTCGGAAGCACCCGGTCTGCATATTGCACGCCCGCGCTTTCAACTCCACCAGCGCCTCCGGCTCGATCTGGAAGTCCGTGAGATAGCCCTCCACCTCCGAGGGGGAGAGGCCCCGCAGCGAGGCGTAGAAGTCCACCCGGTTCGCCATACGCACGAGGTAGGTCTTGATCTGTGCCTCCAGTTTCGGCTCGCCCGCGATCACAAGACCCACGTCGCTCTGATCGAACACCGCCCGCAGGATCTCCATTTTCTTCTGTGTGTACTTGCTCACCAGCTTGTCCGCCTCGTCGATGATCAGCAGGTAGCCCTTGTTCGTGTTGAAGAACTCCCGGATGCCGTTCACCCTGCGCCAGATCGTGCCGTAGCCGTTTGGGAGCCCGATGCTCCGTTCAATCGCCTCCACAAGGTCGCGGCTGCTCATGGTGTCGTCGCACTCGATGTAGGCCACGCGGGAGAGCTTCGCGTACTGCCGCAGGGCGTAGGTCTTGCCGTAGCCACTGCGGGCGACTACGATGCCGAGGCCAATGTACTCTTGACAGCTCTGGCATACACCGAGCACGGCCTTCGCGTCCCGGCTCTCAAAGAATACGGGCGTCTGCCACGTCTTGCCCTCTGGCTTCGCCAACGGCGTCGTCAGGTCGACCGCCTCGCCCGTCTGCCGGGTGAGGAAGTCCGTCAGCTTGCTCTCAAGGTCGTTCGGGTTGCTGTCATACTTGCCCGTGAGATACCGGGAGACGGTGGTGCGGCTGTAGCCGATGTCCTTGGCGACCGCCGCGATGCTTGAGTGCTGCGTCTGGATGTAGTTGTTCACGCGCTGTGCGAGGGGGCTGATGTTGGTGTAGATTGTAGTGCGCTCTGCTGCTGTAACTTCCATGATGTACCTCCATTATTATTCGTTCATCGCTCTCAAAAGAGAGAGTGCCTTGTCGCCTTTGGCGTTGAGGAAGGTGTCGTCCGTGGCCTTCTTCCGGCTCGCCTTGCTCGCCTGTTCCGATCGGAACATTCTGTCCTTGGGCAGGGAGACCAGCTTCTGGCTCGGCGTGGCCTTGATGGTCAGGTCGATCATGCCCACTGCATCCGAGGGCCTTGCGCCGTCCTCGAGCCGCAGCTCGTAGGGGCGGACTCGCTCCTCCAGATACTCCCTGACCTCTCGCTCGTTTCGTTTCTGATCTCGCAGATGCTTCTCCAGTGCCGCCTGAGAACAATGCGGGCCGAAGGCGAGCAGCTCGGCGGACACCGCCTCACAGATCTTCTTGCCGTCCATGTCGTACACATAGAGCTTGGTGACATCGTCGATGTCCCACTTGATGTTGACTTTCTGATTGACGTAGTAGGCGAGCTCCGTGTCCGTGTAGAGCGTGCCGAACTTGTTGATGCCTTGGTTTGTAACGCGGGCGGTCGCCGCCTTCATCAGCAGCATCGCCGCGTACTCTCGGGGTGGAGCTGCCTTTTCATAGCGCGGGCCGTTCTCGAACATCTCGATCGGCGTAACCCATTTCTCGCCCGCGTCGCTCAGGCCGCGATGCTTACGGGTGTGATACTTGGTGTTCTTCCACTCCGTCCAGACTTCGAAGAACTCCTCCATCGTCAGCAGCTCCCCGCGCTCCAGCATCTGGTCGATGTCCTTCTGCCGCTTGGCGTAGGTCTTGGAGCCTGTCAGCGTGCCCGTGTAGCTCTCAAACCACTTGGAGAATTTCGAGCAGACCGTGGAGAAGAAGCGTTCGATCGGTTTGTCCCAAGGCTGATACGGCAGCGAGCGTCCGACCTCTTGGATGCCGATGCTCTGATAGAAGCCGACCGTTTCCGAGTCAAACGCGAAGTCAAGGTCGATTTTGCGGTGCTTGCGGTTCTGTCCGGTCATGGCCTCGGCAGTATAATCCTTGCCGTTGTCGACGTGCAGGATGTGGGGAACGCCGCCCGGATTGCTGTAGATCATTTTGACCAGCGACTCCTTCAGCGTCTGCGAATTGGCGTTGACGCACGCTACATCGCCGATGATAGCGCGGGAGCGCATATCCAGCCACGCAACCAGCTTCGGGCGCACGGCCTTGATCTTGCCGTTCGGGGCCGTCCACTGCACCCAAAAGTCGAAGGTGTGCTCGTCGCCGACGACATACTCCATGACTTGAAGGCTCGTCGCGTCGCGCTTGCCCTTCATCATCCGCTTGTTCTTCCACTCCCGCGTCCCATTGGCGGCGAGGAACCGGGCAGACTCCGCACCCCGCTGTCCCATGAGGAACTTGATGTACCGGGCCACCGTCTTGATGGAGGGATACTCCTCCCACTCCCGCCGCTCCGCCTCCAGCTCAAACCGTTCATAGAGCATCTCGATCGTGCCGAGGTTCGCCGCGAACCGCTTGTCGAACCAGATGTTCTCAATGATCGCCTTCTGCTCGTCCGTCAAGCTCGGGAACGTACCCGTCTCCTTTGGCTTCCGGCACAGCGCCAGCGCTCGGAAGTAGTCCCGGCTCTTGCCGTCCTCCTTCTCCAGCTTCAGCGCCCATGCGTTCGCCTCCAGTACGTTCTTCATGTAGCGGTACAGGCTCTGCGGGCTGATCCCCAGCCCCAGCGCGTACCGCTCGGCGTAGCCCGTGCGGTCAGGGCCGTCATAGTCGATGAAGTCCTGCACCCGCGCCGCCAGCTCTACCGCCTCATAGAAGCGCTTCTTGTTCGCCTCCGTGTACTGGTTCAGGTCGGCGGTGACGTACCACGGCACGGCCTCCTGTGCTCTCTTGTCTATGATGACCTCACTCCCTTCCACCTTCTGCGCGGCTCGCCATGCCTTCCGCGCCTTTGCCGAGAGGGAACTCGTGGAGATTAGCGTCCTGTCTTTACCTCCGCCCTCTTGGGCTTGTGCTTGCGTCCGATATTGTTCAGGATTCCGCTTCATCCTTTGGACGAGCGTGTTGTACTTGACGCTTTCAAAGGTCGCCGCCTCCTCCAGCGTGATGAATACGTCCGGCACTCCGTTCCCTCCCTTCCGTGCGTCATGCCGCGATCGCCCGCTCCGCCTTCTTCGGGTCGAGCGCGAGGGCGGCGATGATCGCCGGGAGGTACTTCTCACCCGAGCGTGTCCCGTTCAGGATGTAGCTCATGTACTGCGGGCTTGTGCCTACCGTGGCCGCCAGCTCCGCCCGGCTCATATCCCGGTCAGCCAGCGCCTTCACCACCATCTTCCCGAACGGCGTCAGCCGTTTCTTCGGGCCTCTCATCGCTTGCCCTCCTTTCTCCTTGTTCTTAGATTTACTTCCGAATGACCGCCCAGCCCAGCGAGACTGCCACGCCTATAAACGCGGTGACGCTCACGGCGGGGACAGGGCAGCGCATCAGCAGCAGCGCCGCCGCGAAGCCCAGCGTCGCGAGGATGATGAGCCCCGCCGTGATAAGGAACACCGCCGCGCTTTGCGCCGTGCGCCCCGCACGCTTTCGCGCCTCCCGCTTCACTTCTCTCTCAAGTAAGTTGAGAACGAGGTCGTAGCTGCGCACGCTCTGCGCCGCTTCAAAGAATTGCTGCTCCATCCCCGGCAGCGCCCGGAACGGGTCGCGGGGGTTGCCCGCCTCCCGCAGCCGCGCTGCCGCGTTCCGCCGTGCGATGACGGTCGCGCCGATCGCGGTCTTGAGGTCTTCTGTGCTGAACATTCTGCTGCTCCTTTCCTTTGCCCTCCTGCTCGTGTATAATTGAGCTGGGCCACTGCCCGGGGAGGGGGTGTTGTCTATGGCTGATGCTACCCTTGATGTCGTCGAGCGTGTACTCGACGAAGTCGACAAGAGCCGCGATGTTGACTGGACTATTCTCGGCGAGCGTCTTCGCTCTGCCATTCTCGACTCCGGCGAGCACGTTGACGCTGGTTTCACCGAAGCTCAGAAAGCGGCGATTGTTGCCGTCTGCCGGGAAACTTATTATGCGGCGTCAGTAGTCGCAAGGGCCTACGCCTTCAAGGCCGTCGAGGCTCTTCTGGATCGGATCGGCGAGTGAGCGCTTCTGCTGCGTACTCCATGCGCCCCTCCCTGATCCTCTCCGCCGCCTCTCGGATTGCTTTCACTGGAGGATGGTAGTAGGCGGGAGCATCATCCGGAGCCGTCCGCTTGTCGGGCGGCTCTTTCTCTTTGATCGGCTCGCCTGTCAGCCACGTCAGCCAACATTCCCGGCAGCTCACGCCGTCGCAGTGGGCGGGGATAGTTGGCGGACAGGGCGCGGAGATGATATCCGCGATCTCGCCCGCCGTGGCCTCCGGGGCCTTGAGCAGTTCAAGTCCTGTCATGCTGCGCCTCCCGGTATTTCTTCACCGCGTGGTTCATGGTGTAGAGGTGGTTCAGCTCCCGGAGCAGCCGATCATACTCCCGCTGCATCGTCTCCCTCGCGTGGCCCGTCAGCTTGCCCATCTGCCCGTCGACGTCGACCGCCATGCGGAACACGTTGCGGTAGATCGTGCAGTCGTTCTCCGGGCACTCGCCGAGAAGCGCCGTCCCGAGCTGGTGGAGCTCCTCCAGCCGATGCGCCGGGATGCGCTCTGTCTCGTGCTGGAAGCCGTTGAACAGCTCACCGCCGTCCTTGGTGTATTCGTCCACCTCCCGCAGCAGGCGCCGCAGCCGGGAGAGGTCTTCAAAGCTCACGCCCTCCAGCACCGTCTCCCACGCTGCGCCCGCCTCGGCGATCTGCGCCGCATAGTGCTCGCACTCGTTCTCCTGCAGGATCTGTCCGTCCCGCAGCGCCGCAAGGTAGGCCAGCGCCTCATGCCCGCCAAGCAGGGCGGTCACGGTGTCCTCAGCGTGCCTCACGCCCTCAATGTGCTCCCGCAGCGCTCGCTCGCTCCGCTCCCGGATGCGTAGGTCTTGTGCCTCCGCGTCCTCGTAGAGCTGTCCCAGCGGGCACTTCGCGCAAATGGCGTCCAGCTCCTCCTGCGTGTGTCCGGCCCGGTTCTTGCACCGTTCGTCGCACACGAACGCCAGCAGCTCTTCGGGGTTGCGCGGCATAGGGCCGTCCAGCCGTCCCGCGCCGAAGGTGTCCGGGTCGGTGATGACCTCGCTCTCCGGCAGGAAGCCGATCTGATGCAGCGCCATCTTGAAGCCGTAAAGCTCGTGCGCGGCGGTGCGCGGTTCGGTGTCGGGGTAGTGCTTGCTCTTGACCTGCGTGGCAAGGCGGCGCGTCCAGCCCTCGATCAGGGCGGCGGGCTCCACCGCCTCCTCGGTATAGCTCTCATTCGTTTCCACGGCGGCGGTGTAGGTGGGCGGCTCGTCCGTGATGTCCTCCTCGGACTCCAGCCCCCGTGCCAGCTCCACGGCCACCTCCAGCGTGTCCGCGTCGTCGTACTCCATCGCGCCCCGGTCGATGTCCAGATTGCCCGTGTAGACCTCCGCGTCGATCACGCCGTACTCTCCGAGGGCCGTGCCCTCGTACTCGCGCTTCTCGCGGTCGTTGAACTTGACCACGAGGAAGCCGTTGATCTTCTTGATCTTTCTCATGCTGCCGTCATTCCTTTCTGCCCTGCCATCTTCAGACCGGGTGGGGCAGTTCCCGGTGACGCCCTTCCGGGCGTTTCGGCTTAGTGGTGGGTCGCTTCAAAGTTCTCAATCGCCCAGCGGTTGCCCGTGGCGTACACGGCCCGCCGCGTCCGCTCCTGTGGCGTTTCCCGCCTCGGCATGGCCGCCAGTGCCTCCATCATGCCGCACCTCGGGCAGATGTCCGTCTGGTTGTCCGCTCGCGACAGCGCGGGCGGCTCGTCGTATGCTCGCCCACACAGTGGGCAGATGTGCGGTTGCTCCTTCATGCTGCTGCTCCTTCCTGCAAAGCTCATCCGGCCAGTGGCGGGATGACGCGGATCGTGTCGTGGTACTTGTTCAGAATGATTAGCTCGCCGTTTGCTTTCTGCTTCACGACCAGCCAGTTCTCCGGGGCGAGGCCCGCTTGCCCGAGCCGGATCTTCTGCTTGCGGGTGGGCTTCTTGCCGCGTCTCATGATCTGCCTCCTTTCCTTTTCTCGGCGTTTGTGGTAGAGCAAAAGCGAACGGCGGTCGGCGGAATTAAATCTAAGAGTCGCTTAGGTGTTGGTGGGCTTTAGCAGTCCGTCAGGGTGTCGCCCTTGACCTCGTAACGATTGGGGCCGATGATGACGAAGGCCAGCATACTGGTCGTGCCGTCATGGTTGACCTGATTGATCGCCTCGTCCAGCTTGCCGTTGGTGACGTGGACTTTCTCCATGCTGCCGGTGCCGGTGTCCAACAGGCCGAAGCCGTTGGCCTCCTCCGGGGTATCTCCGACAGTGGTGAGGGCCAACTCGTCGGGGGTGATCTCGTTGCGGCCCGGTTCCAAGTTGAAACCCGCCTCCGCCTCCTTCAAGGCGTCGTTCGTCTCTTCCAGTGTGGCCTCGCCAGTGGTGTACTTGAACAGGATGTCTGCGATGTCGTTCTTCATGTTGTCGTTCTCCTTCTGAAAAACGCCTCCGCCGCTCACTTTTACTCTACCGTTCGCCGATTTGCTATTTCCTTTTCGGTCGGGGTGTGCTATGATTTATTTTGCTTTATACTTAAATCAGATTACACCCCTATTATAGTAGCCTATTCACTAATTGTCAAGCCCAAATTAGCCTGTCCACTATATTTTAAGGAGACTATTCACTATGACTATTTACGACCGAGTTCTCGCATTGATAAAAGAGCAAAACCTTACAGTCAAGCAAGTTGAGAGGGAATGTGATCTTGCCAATGCGACTATCCGCAGATGGGCAACTCAAACCCCGAATGTCGAAAGCGTCCGAAGAGTAGCGCATAGGCTAAGTGTGACGCTGGATTACTTGGTGGAGGGAGGTAGCTCAAACACAACCCCCGGCGCGTGCGATGGTGTCGGATTGTCTGAGATGGAGAGCGACTTGATCGCCATGTTCCGCTTATTGCCGATGGATGCTCAAAAGGAAGTTTTTGACTTGGTTCACTACAAGTACAGCCGGATCAGCACCGGGGAAAAAGAGTCTATATTCTGGACATATTTCGGCGAGAGCAACAACGCAAAAAGCGGCCCCGCCGAGGACGCTGAAGCCCAAGGTGGAACCGCTTGATTTTTTGCGCTGTTTTGATTTAGTTGTAAATCTGTTTTCTGTCACTTTGCTTTTTGAGTGCCAGCCGCCCGAAAACGCCCGAAAACCCTTGAAAATAGGCAATGTGACATAGGTGACGCCGATTTGAAAAAATGTCACATTGCTCGCCGCCTGTTTTGGCCCGGTTCGCCGCCCCGCCGCGCACGCCTCGCACGGCCAGCGCACGCCCTAATCCCCGCCGATCCGCGCCGAAAAGCCCCGTTTTCCCCAAAACTCGCACGCTCTAACGCTCCGTTAGCACGCTTGCCCCTCTTGCAATCCGCCGCCGCGTCTGCTACAATAGCAGCATGAGCCGCGAAGCTCTCGTCCTCTTGGTCTGCTGCTGTGACTTCCGGGACAGGGCCGAGCGGCTCATACCATCTAAAAGCCTCAGAAATGCCGTTATATGGGCGTTTCCGGGGCTTCTTTGTATTCTGCGTATGTGTGCGCCTCGCCGCGCCGCCGCCGTTGTGCGGCCTCGTGGGCGTGAAAAAAGCGCCGACCGCCGCCGACGCATCCTCATCTCAAGATTGTTGATAATTCGCGCCTCCGTCCCGCGCCGAAAGTCGCCGTTTCCCGCGTGTTTCAAGGGTTTTCCCGCCGTCTCCCCCCTCATCCCGCCTTATCCCGCATTTCTCAAATATCCTGTCTCCCCACATCTGGTTGCGGGGATCACCCGCACCCGCCGCTCTAAGGTGGCTGCTGTCGCTTCCATGGATCATTCATCCTTTCCTGTCGCTTTTTTATCCGTAAATATAAGAGTTACTTCGGTATCCTGTGAGATGGTGATATGGGAAACCGCTCGTTGGAAGCGTCTCCAATCCGCCTCTGTCAGACTATCTGACGGCTCAGATTCGGCAGACGGCTCTGGACAGCAGGCATACCGCGCTGCCGCACCCTGCAGGATCAGCGCCATCACCGCTTCCGGCGAGTCTGGCTGCTCCAGCCCCCGGTTGATGGCATTGTCCAGCCGCATGACCTCCGCAGAGGGCGTGTAGGCGGTGCAGCTGGGCTGTTCATGGTTCCGGAACTGACGGACGATCCCGTTTACCGTCGCATCCATATCCATGACCGCGGTATTCCCGCAGCCTTCGCATCTCAGATACAGCTTGCCGCTGTTCTGCCAGCCGCCGCCCAGCCGGGTCATCTTCCCGCCGCAGGTGCAGCGGAAGTATGGAGTCAACCGCGCAATGGCAGACTTCTCTCCGTGGGACTGCTTCCTGGTATTCTTTTCCGCCGTCTTTTCCTGCGCCGCTTGGAAAATATCCGCTTCCACCAGTATGGGGTATCCCTCCTTACCGGTGTAACGGGGATTTTCCAAAAGGCGCTTTACCTTGTGCTTGTTCCAGAGCGGCACTTCCCGGCAATACGGAACGCCCTGCCGGTTCAAGGCGTCCGAGATGGCCTGATAGGAAGCCCCGGCGTTATAGAGCGTAAAAACCATACTGACGGTCCGCTGCTCCTCCGGCACGATTTCCAACGTACCGTTTTGGATCTGATAGCCGTATAACACCTTGCGGTTGATCATCTTGCCGCCACCTCCCATTGTTCTGTCAGCTCCAAGCCTCCGTAAAGCCGGAAGCGGATACGGTTTTGAGACTCTGCAATAATCTTCTCCACCAGACGTTCGAACAGCTCTTCATCGAAGCCGTCCAGCCGTTCCGGTCCGTTGAGAAGCGTCTGCTCCACCTTGCGGAGCGCATCCATCGTTTCGTCTATCGCTTCGTTCTCTGTCAGCCTGCGCCGCTCCCCGCGAAGCTGCGCCAGTCTGGCGCTGATGGCATTCATGCGGGCGGCGCAGATATCCGCGTCCAGCAAGCCATTGGCCCGCAGAGTGCTGATCTTATGGCTTTCTTCTGTTGCTTCCGCGATGGCCCGGTTGATGGCCAGCACCTGCGGATGATTCTGCCGCAAGATCGTGCCCAGTGTGTTCAGCTGCCGGAGGGCCGGGGCCAGAATGATGTCCGCGTTGCTTTTGAGCCTGTGGTACATCCGCAGGAAGGCGGCATGGATCTCCGTTTCCGGGATGCGTCCTACAGGGCAGTCCGCGGCGTGGCGGTCGTGGGTTCGGCAGACCCAGGTCACATATCCGTTCTGGCTGCTTCGGCGCTGAAACACCGTCCCGCAGTTCCCGCAAACGATTTTTAAGGCAAGAGGGCTTTTTTCTCTGCGCTTTTTCTCTTTCTGCGCTTTCTTTTGCAGCAGTGCCTGCACCCGCTCAAAGGTGTCCCGGTCGATGATAGCTGGATGGGAGTTCTCCGTGTAGTATTGCAGGCGTTCCCCGTGATTTCGTTTCTGCACGAAGGGGAAACCGCAGCTGTAGGATTTCTGGCTCAGAGCGTCTCCGATATACTTTTCATTGGTCAGCAGGTATCGAACCCCCGTTTCTCTCCAGCATTCCGCGCCGGACTGGGAGGGGATGCCTTTCGCCGTCAGCTGCTCCGCAATCCATCCGGAGCTGCGCCCCTTGAGGTATGCGTCGAAGATCCAGCGCACCGTGGCGGCTTCCTCTGGGACGATCTCAAGATCTTTCTTATTTACGATTCGGTATCCGTAAGGGGCGGTGCAGGTGATAAATTCCCCACGCTCCATCCGCCGCTGATAGCTCATCTTCTGATTGGCGGAGATGGAGATGGATTCTTGCTGGGCAAGAGAACCGGAAACGCTCACCATCAGTTCGGTGGTGAGCGTTTTCGTGTCGATATTTTCTTTTTCAAACCGGACGCTGACGCCCATGGTGGATAACTCCCGCAGGGCGGACAGGCAGTCTCTGGTATTCCGGGCGAAGCGGGATACGGACTTCACCAGAATTCGGTCGATCTTGCCCTTTCGACAGTCTGCCATCATCCGGTTGAAGTCCTCCCGCCTATCCATCCGGGTGCCGGTGAGCCCTTCGTCGGCATACACGTCTACCAACTCCCAGCCGTCATGCTGGGCGATCTCCTCCGTGTAGCTGCGGATCTGGGCGGCGTAGGAATGCAGCTGATCCTTGGAGTCCGAACTGACCCGGCAGTAGGCTGCCACCCGCAGATGTTCCGCTTCCCGCGTCTGCGGCGCGATGATTTTTACCTGTGCCATGTTTTTCACTTCCCTGTATCTTTTTTGTCAACACACAAGCTACCACACGATCCGCAGAATATCCAGCACTATTCCCAAACAGTCTGCGGGGAATATTTCTCTCTGGCCAGTCTCTTGGCGTAAGACAGTTCTTCCGCGCTCAGCAGGCCGATTTCCGCCAGATGCTCCAGCATCCTGACTGCCAGCCGATACTGCAATTCTTTCTTTGCGTCGATCATCTTCCCACCTCAAAATAGCTCTCCGGCTTTTTCTCCCGCAGAAACCTTGTCACTTCCCGCAGGCTGCCGGTCCTCCGCATTTCCGGCAATGCCTCACTCACAGCCTGGGCGTATCTGCGCCCACGGCAGGCCCGTTCATCCAGAATGGCGATGACGCAGGTATCGCTCTCCGTGCGGATGGCCCGTCCAAATCCCTGGCGCAGCTTGATCTGCATCTCTGGTACAGCTACCTCACGGATGAATGCGTGAAGGGAAGGATACTTTTCCAATTCCCGCTCCTTCCGGGCGTCCGGATAGGCGAAAGGCAGGCGTGGGATGATCAGCAGAGATACACAGTCGCCGGGGAAATCAAAGCCCTCCCATGCCGCGCCGGTGGCCAGCAACACCGCTCCCGGCGTGTGCCGGAACTGTTCGATGATGTGGGGCGCGTTGCGGCCCAGCGTCAGCAGTGGGAATGGGAGAGATTCCTCCCACAGCCGCTCCTTCACAGCCGACATGGCTGCGTAGGATGTAAAGAGCACCAGCGCGTGACCGGTGGCTGCTTTGATGAGTCCGACGAGCTCGGCAGTCAGCTCATTAAAGTACACATCCGTATCCTCCACTCTCTGGCGGGGCGGGATTTGCGGAAGGTAGAGCAGGCAGTTGTTCCGGTAGTCAAAGGGGGATGGAGAAACGGATTCCATGACACGGTGTCCCTTCTCCAATCCTGCCTGCGTTTTGAAACGGCGGAAATCACTGCCCACCGCCATGGTGCCGGAGGTCAGAACAAACGCCTGATCCGGCTGCCACAGGATCTTTTTCATCCGCTGCGTGATGTCATCAGCCGCGGCGCACAGCATGGCGCCGCCTGTGCTGACATCTTCGGCAGTGTAAAAAGTCATATCTGTCTGGGGTCTGGTGAACAGCTTGACTGCATCCAGCACCGTATTCAGCTGGCAGCTTCCCAGCGGGGAGAGCAGGCTGCCGATCTGCCGCTGGATGATGGGCAGTGTGCGGGATGGCGCGGTCAGCAATCGCAAACAGGCTTCCACCGGCTCCGCTTCCTCTCTGGGCTGTGCCAGCTTGCGCAGCAAAGGACCTGTGCTGTCCTCCAGCATTTCTGCCGCCAGTAAGTACCGTTCCTGTTTTAGCTGAAGGATAAGGTTTCGTATCTCTTCGGCCGCCAACGTCACACCCAGCATCTGCTGTGCAGTTTCCGGGAGCTTATGGGCTTCATCCACGATGATGATGCTGTGCTCCGGGAAGATGGGGCGTTTTCCCTCGCTGCGGTGGATGGCGTCTGCCACCAGCAAATTATGATTGCAGATTTGAAACAAAAATTGATTTTTGTCGCAGGTCTTGAGGAACCGCTGATAGCGGCAGTCCCTCTGTTTGCAGTCGCAGACCTGCGGTACGCAGACACGCTCCCGGTCATAGCCGCTGAGATGAGAAACTCTGTCCATGTCCAGCGTTTCCTTAAGAGTCCGGAGCGCTGCCAACGCTTCCGGATTTTTCTTTCCAAGATTTACCTGACGCAGCCGTCTGTCCAATCGCTCGTCGCAGACATAATGGCTTTTGCCTTTGCGGATGACCGCTTTCAGTGGCTTGGTAAGAATCCCGTCCGCCATTAGGACGCAGGACAGCAGCGGCAGATACTCCGTCAGCACCGCGTTTTGCAGCGCGATACTGGAAGTGGAAATGATGATGGGGCGGGCGATCTGCCCTGTCGGGAAAGCAGACGCTGCCGTGGCAGCCGCCAGATAGGCGTAGGTCTTGCCGATGCCCGTCCCGGCATCGCACAGGGCGATCTTCCCGTCCTGCATGGCTTCCAGCATCCGGTGACTCAATTGGATCTGCTCCGGACGCTGCGCCATACCGTGGGCGGGAAGAAGGTCCTGAAAAATATGGTCGATCAGTTTATGGGCTTTCAGCCTGTTGTCATTGGTATTCATCCGATAATTACCTCTTTTCCTGTCATGCTTTGTTTTCGTTTCCACCGTATTTGCAGCGCGCGCCCCGGTGGGAAAAGGGAACAATACGGACAAGGTCCGGCAAGACCTTCACGGGTGTATTTCCGGGATCTCTACTGCTTTCAATCCCGGAGCAGCCCAGCCTCTTCATGCTGGCCAGTGCATTGTGTCTCATTATCTGCCCGGACAGCGTCTCTGCGGGCGGCGCTGCCAACGCCGCCCCTGCGCAGGTAAAATCGCTCGCCGCGGGAAGCTGCAAGGCTTCCCACGGGTCGTGGCGCACACTGCGCGGATCGCTCTTCTGTCCGGGTGGTTATCCGTATTGCTGGTATGCAATTTTCAAGGAACAGCGAGGGGCGATTCGGAGCCCCTCACTGTCCTCCCGAAAATTGCGTTCGGTGAATACCCTTATTTCGAGGAATTTTCAAAAAACTTTTTGAGATCCCGCAGGATGCGGTCTCTCCGCTTGATGACTGCCCGCTGGCTGACGCCCATTCTTTGGGCGTATTCCCGTGTAGACGCGCCGTCGAAGAACAGGGCGTTGATGAGTTCCCGGTCGGTATCCTTTAGTGACAGCAGCGCCAGCAAAAGGATCTGCTTCTGTTCTGCCAGATTCCGAAGTTCCTCACGCTCCAGTGCCTCCGTTTCGGCGCTGGGGGCCGTTTCTGCTCCGACATAGTCCGGCAAAAGCGCATCTTCCTCCATCTGCTCCAGAGAGAGCAGTTTTCCGGAGGACTGTTCCTCCATGATGTAGCGCTCCCTGCGGTCTGCCTGCGCATAGGCGAGGTAGACATCCTCCGGCACCTCTACGTCCATACCGTCTACAGTGATGATATTGGCGATGACTTCGCCAGCCTCGTTTCGAACGCGCCGATAGTTGCGTTCTTCCTGCCATTTTTTCATGATTCATGACTCCAATCTCAGATTTTTTTGAAATGTCTGAGATGGGGTCACGGATATTTAGCGATATAGGGCTGCCAGCGTCTGCGCATTGTGTGCCTTTCCGCTTTTCAGCCAAAGAAAGGCGCAAAAAAGAGCCTTACGCATAGCTGAAAAGCTACTTGTAAGGCTCCTAACTCAATGTTCCCATATTCGATGATGGGTGGCTGGTGCGCTTGACGAAGTCATATCAATTGGATTTTTAATTTATGCCTGAACATATCCCATAAAGGGGATGGGCGTGTGGATCAGGGGGTGAGCATCCGGTGTCAGCACCGTGATGCCGATCTGTTCGCCGCACTTGGGGCATTTGGCGATCAGGTCAGGGTGTTCCGCTCTGTGCAGAGCAAACAGCCTGTACTGAGACTGCTCCGCACCACTGGGGATATCCGCGATACGGCCCTTGCCGCACAGCGGACAGCGCAGGGAATTGGTTTTTGACATAGCGCCTCGCTTTCTCTGTTCTCTTTTTTGAGAACAGTACATGAAAATTTTTTACAGCAGGTTATGGTTCTCCAGACGAATGCGCATGGCCTGTTTGGATACCTGAAAGATACCTGCCATATCCGTCACCAGCTGTTGATTCGTCCGTCCGGAGCGCAGCTGATAGAAACAGCGCTTGACCTGCGGCAGCGGCAGCAGAAGGATAGAGCCCAGCAGGTTCGCCTGCACTTCCAATGTGTTGTCGCTCTCATCGCCGGAACGGAGCGCCGCGTTTTCGCCGGTCCCGCTGAACTGTTTCTTATGGAGCAGCCAGTGCCCCAGCTCATGGGCGCAGGTAAAGCGCAGCCGCCCGGTAGATGTTTCCTCTTCGCAGAGAGAGCAGTCGATGAGGATGGTGCCGCCCTTGACGGGAAGAAGGTCATAGCGGTGGTTTTCCCAGTCATAGATCGCTGTGAGACCGTCGTCAAAGATGGTCTCGCCCAAAACCCGCCCATTATTCCGCAGATATTGATACTCCAGCACCAGCCCCTGTGCCTCGATGATGTCCTCAATGGGAATGGCTGCGGGGGAACCGTAATAAAGTCTGGGGTCATAGGCGGTGATCACATCGCGGGCGATCCGCTCCAGCGCCTGTTCGCGGTAATATGCTTTTTTCATGCGTCTATTTCACCGCCCTCTTTGGATTTCTTTGCGCGCTGGGTGATCCGGTCGATAAATTCCTGCCACTCCTGGTCTGTGGCGTCTGCCTCCTTTGCCGTGCGGAGCGCGGCCCGGACGATCTCCCGATCCATGATGTAGTCCGGCAGGTCTGCGGATACCCGGTTATTCTGGGACTTGGCGGCAAGATCCAGCATCTGCTCGGTTTCCACCTTGCTCAGATGCAGTTCCTGCTCCAACCGTTCCAAATATGCGCGCGTCGGCGCCGGTCTGCGGTCGTTCTCAATGTTGCTCAGATAGACTGGCGACAAGTCCAGCTTTGCCGCCAGTGTGCGCAGGGACAATCCGATAGATTGCCGTTTCTCTCGAACGAAGCTGCCGAATGTCTGTTCCAAGTAACTCACCTCCTATCCGTGTTCTCTTCTCTGGAAACACTGTAGCCCCAGTATAGCAAACATTCGTTCGATTGGCAAGCCGTGAAAAAGATGGTGTTCCCCGCAGGGAACACCATCCTGAAATTAATTCAGCCACGCTGCCATATCCCGCATTTCCTCCAGCACTGCTGCTGGGCTGACGATGCGAATCTTACCGCTAAAGGTAAAGACCCAACTGAAGAACGGAGGGCTTGGCGCGACCTCGACTGTGGCACGGAAATGCTGTTCATCTACAGTTTCCGTCTGCACATTTTCACCGAAGCGGTCGATCACGCTGCGCATGACCTCATTATCGCACAGCAGCTCTACGGTACAGAGGTTGTCCGGGTACATCCCAAACACCTTGCGGACATACTCCGCCGGATCAAAGTCCGGTGTCTGGACTGCCGTATGTTCCAGCGGTTCGACTGCCGTCATGCGATCCACCCGAAATTGTGCAATCTTTCCGTGCTTTTCCGACCAGCCTACGGCATAATAGCAATCTCGGCTCCAGATAAGGGCATACGGGCTGAACTGATAGCGGTAACCGTTATGCTTGAGTATCTTTTCTTTCTGCGGGGTGTATTCGTAATACTGAAAGGTGATCTGCCGTTTTTCCTGAATGGCGTTATGGATCTCATCCACGCTGTAATAGATGCACTCATTCTCCGGTTTGGCGGTACCTTCCATATAAATATGCCGATCCAACTGGCGGGCATGAGATTCACTGGTGAGCTTACCCAACTTTTCAATAAGCCGCTCGCTCTTTTTGGCCGTAATAAAGCGGGAGGATTCCACCGCGTCCACCAGCAGCTTCAGCTCCGGCAGTTCAAACAGCCTCTCCCCCACGAAATATCGATTCTGGGTGCTTTTGACGCATACGATGTCCATACCGCTGCTTTGCAAGACTTCAATAGCGGAATATACGCTCTTGCGCCCCGCCTGAATGCCACACTCCTGCCAGAAGGCAAGAATATCCGCCACAGAGGCCGGATGCTGGTCATCCGTATGCTCATACAGATACCGCTGTAATAGCAGCAGGCCGTATTGGGATTCATTTTTCATGTAGCAGCACTCCATTCAAATGAGAAAAGGCGCGGCGGCAATGTGTAACCGTCAAACGCAGCAGCGGATGAAAGATTTTCCGCGAAAAAGAGAGAATACCCCTTATAGAGCGTAGAGTTCACGCACTATGCGTGTACTCTACGCGAAAAATGGAGGAGCGCTGGCGGTAGAGGCTGAGAAAGAGGCTTCATTTGATTTCCTGTTCCAGCATATCGAATTCAGGTGTGGAGAAGAACTCACCGAGGGTGATCTCAAGACCATCACAAAGCTTCTTAATCGTCACGACGCCCGGATTTTTGCTTTCATCATTAAGGATACTCTTGATGGTTGCCTGAGGAACAGCAGATAGATTTGCTAACCCGTTCGGCGTAATTTTTCGTTCTGCGCAAAGTTGGCGGATGCGAAGTGCAACAGTTTCCCGAGTATCCATAGTGTAAACCTCCATGACGATTTATCACTATGGTAAATTATTTGAGAAAAGGTTATTAGTGATACTTCACTAATTGAAAAATATGTGCTAATATAGTGATATAACACTATATTGCCCATGTGGCCGGCACCTGGCTTACAATTTATCCACCGATAAATTGGGAGGTCAGCACATGGAATACGGTTATGCAAGAGTTTCTACCAAGGAGCAGAATGAACTGCGTCAGCTCATCGCCCTGCGGGAATTCGGGTTAACGGACCGGGCGATTTTTGTAGACAAGCAGTCCGGCAAGGATTTTGACCGCCGCAGCTACCAGCGGCTGCTGCGCAAACTGAAAGACGGCGACACACTTGTGATCAAGAGCATCGACCGTCTCGGAAGAAACTATGAAGAGATCCTGGAGCAATGGCGCATTATCACCAAGGAGAAGAGCGCGGCCATTGTCGTGCTGGATATGCCTCTGCTTGACACACGGCGGAACCGGGATCTCACCGGAACGCTGATCGCGGACATCGTGCTGCAGCTGCTATCCTATGTGGCGCAGACAGAGCGCGAATTCATTCACCAGCGGCAGGCGGAAGGAATCGCCGCAGCGAAGGCGCGCGGCGTGAAATTCGGCAGACCCCGCAAGGCGCTGCCGGAAGGGTTCGGCGAAGTCAAAGCGCGTTGGGAGCGTGGCGAGCTGTCCGCACGTGCGGCAGGAAAACTATTGGGCGTCACCCACCGGAGCTTTTTGCTCTGGGCGCAGGATGACGGATGTAAAGAAATTGTTAAGAAAGAGCGGACGGAGATGCTTGGATAAAAAAGTACGCTTTTTTAGTCGGTTTTAAGCTGTTATCCTATTGATATTCTATTAGAGGAGTGCTATGGTTAAGGTGCAGATTTTGTGTATATCGCTGTGGTCGGCAACCTGTACATTTTTATCCACTGTGCCAGATACACAATGCGCGATAAAAGACCCTTCCGCCTGTATTGCAGGCGGACAAGTATTCTGCGGGAGGTGAGCAGCGATCCATCCGTCTCTGTACGATTTCTGCGCCGGGCATGAACAAGCTCTCCTGCTGGCACAATGGGACGATGAACGCAATGCGCCGCTCACGCCGAAGGATGTGACCTACGGCAGCCATCAAAAGGTATGGTGGCGATGCCCCCAAGGCCATTCCTACCGTTCCGAAGTCAGAATCCGCGCGCGGGGAACGGGCTGTCCCGTCTGCGCTGGCCGCATCGTTCTGCCGGAGGAAAACTCTCTGGCGGCAAAATTCCCTGATCTGCTTTCGGAGTGGGACACGGAAAAGAATTCTCCGCTGCTGCCGACGCAGGTCATGCCGGGAGCACATCGGAAGGTCTGGTGGAGGTGTCCGAAAGGACATAGCTGGCAGGCGAGCGTTGCCAGCCGCGTTACATCAAACGCAGGCTGTCCGTTCTGCGCGGGACAAAAGGTCCTGCCTGGATTCAATGATCTCACTTCGCTGCATCCGCAGCTTGCTGAACAGTGGGATCGGAAAAAGAACGGTGCGCTGACGCCGGAGGCGGTGAGCGCATATTCCAATCGCCGCGTGTGGTGGCTCTGTGACAGAGGACATTCCTTCTGTGCGGTCATTGCCCACCGTGTGAACAGGGGGAGCGATTGTCCATATTGCACCAACCGCAAGGTCCTGCCGGGATTTAATGATCTGGAGACCAAGGAGCCGGTGATCGCATCGCAGTGGCATCCGACCCTTAACGGCAGTTTCACGCCACAGCAGGTGACGCCCGGCAGCAGCCGGAGGGCCTGGTGGCTGTGTGAAAACGGCCACGCGTGGAAATCGGTCATCAGCAGCCGTACAGGAAAGCAGCGCTGCGGCTGCCCCGTCTGCGCAGGCAGGCCGCTGAGCCAATGTACGGCGATTCTAACTGAACAATCGGCCAGACCGCCGAATCTCGGCGCGGCCATGGACGTTGTGCGCCGCAGGCTGGGGGACAGTAAAGCTGATTCCCTTGCCATGCGGAGCGACGTATATTCCCCGTGCCAACCGGAAACGTTTTCGAATGATTCCGGTTCACATAATTACCCCAAAAATCTTATAGGAGGAAAGCTATGAAACACATAACAAGCAAGCTCTTGTCTCTGCTGCTGACGCTGGCCATGCTCCTGAGCATGATCCCCGCGGCGTATGCAGAGGGGACAGAGGGCACGACCGAGGGTAGTACCTCGACCGAAAAAGTCGTCGCCAAGGACGGCGAGACGACCGCCACGACCGAAACGCTCGACGGCAGCACGACCGTGACGGGTTCGAATGCGGCAACGGCGGATGACAAAGGCACCTCGACCAACCCCTACACCCTCGAACAGCTGGGCGTGATGACCCGTAATGAGTACATCAAGGCGCAGGAGCGTCTCGAGGGCACCATGTACGTCACCGTCGGCGAGTACAGCTATGATACCAACGGTACGCTCGGCAACGGAAAGAGAGACGATACGACAGGCCAGAAAGAGGATCGCGGCGTCCTGAACGGCTACAACTCCAACGGCTATCTTGATGAAGGAAACGACGGCGCGAACGGCAAGAACATCGTCTTTGTCGGCGGCACGATCACCAGCAATGTCACGGGCTATGAGAGCATCGACAACATCGGCACGAGCCTGCTGCTGGCTGTCCCCGCCTACACCAACGTGACCTTTAAGGGCACCACGTTCAATAACGTCATGAGCTTCAACTACCAGCTCTACACCGGCCCGTGGAGCCAGCTGGGCGAGCTGAAGTTCGACGGCTGCACCTTCAACGGCATCATCGTCGGCGCGATCGCCGCGCAGACGCTGACCTTCAACGGCTGCACGTTCAATAATTACGAAAACACGGATTCTGCGAACAACTCCAACCCGACGTGGATCCGTCCCGCCTACGGCAACTGGAAGAAGGACGACAACGAGGGGCAGGGCGGCGATTTCCGTTCCCTCACTGAAATCAACTTCACCGACAACACCGTCACCAGCACCCGCCCGGTGAAGTTTGAGTACATTTCGCAGTGGGACATCACGAGCACTGTTACTGCGACCAGCAACACATTTGATATCACAGCACAGCCTGGCGATACCAGCATCAAGAATGTTGGTCTGTATCTCGGCGCTCACACGGATAAAAACGAGTTCCATCTTGTGGCGGATAACAACACCAAGTCGAAAGGCACCGCCGCGCTCTACACGATTCCCAAAGGAACAACATCCCTGCCCGCCGGCTCGACGGTGAAGGACAGCAGCGGCAATGAGATCGAACTCACCGATGCGCTTGCGTGGAAGGGCACAAAGGACGATGTTCTTACGCTGAAAACCGAATGCGAAGCAAAGATTGGCGATGCGTATTACGCCACCCTCGCCGACGCCTTTGCGGCCGCAAACAAAACCGGCGACACCGTGATCGAGCTGCTGGACGACATCAATATGACCGGTAAGAACTGGACGCCGGTGGGTGTGGATGGATACCATGGTCAGGGCGTCATCACCCTGAACGGCAACGGCAAGACCATCACCGGCCTGAGCGCTCCCTTGTTTGCGGGCGGCTTTGCAGGCAAATCCGGCATTGTGATCAAGGATCTGACCATTGCTGGTGCGGATATCAACGACACAACGAATAATCAGGGAATCGGCGCATTTATCAACTGCGTGGATTCCATGACTCGAATCGAACTGGATAACTGCCATCTGAAGAACAGCAAAATTGTCAGCACCGGCGGCGCGCGCGTCGGCGGTCTGATTGGCTGGACATCCGGCTATAACAACCAGAACGACGGCCCGGTCGATACCAAGGTCACGCTTACAAACTGCTCCGTCGAGAATGTGACGATTGAGGCGAAGGGCTCTGTCGGCGGCCTGATCGGTCACGCCGGTGCGAATCCCGCCACCTACCACACCATCACGGGCTGCACTGTAAAGGACAGCACTCTGAAGTGCACTGAGACGGGAAAGAGCTGGCGCGTCGGCGATCTAGTCGGCACGGCGAATGTCGGTCAGGTCACCGTTGACGCTGCTACTTCCGCAAGCCAGAATTTCTTGACGCAGGAAAATGCAAGCACCCAAAAGCCCGAAGACAGCATCTTCGGCCGTAAAGAGGTCGGCACAGACGGTCTTATGATCATTGGCAACAAGGTCGTTGCCGCCGGTACTGCTTACGGCGATATTGTTAACAAGAACGCCAACGAAGTGCTTGTGGAGGTTTCGAAGGGTCATTGGGTGAAGCCGAAAGAGGATACGGTCGCTATGATCGGGGCAAAGGAGTACCCCACCCTCACCGCCGCCATCAACGAAGCCAACACCGGCGATACCGTCAAGTTGGTGAACAACGTGACCGAAAATGTCACCATCCCCGCGGCCAAGACCATCACGCTCGATCTGAACGGCATGACCTTGACCAACGTGGATGATCACACCATTCTGAACAATGGTAACTTGACCATCATGGGAACGGGTAGGGTTGATAATATTTCTCACGCTAAAGGTGCGCTGTACAATAAGGGAACGGTTGTCATAAATGGCGGTACCTTTGATCGTTCTCGGGAAAACGGCATGAACAAAGGCGAGAGTGGCCAAAATTCTTGGTACACCATCAAGAACGTTGGCACCATGACAATCAATGATGGCGCGACCGTGCAAACTGCTGGGAACAATGCCGCTCTTGGTAAATTCTCCAGCCTTGTTTCTAATGGATACTTTAACGCCAACGACTACAACACTAATAAGGGGCTTGACCAGCCTATCCTGACGATTGATGGCGGTACGTTCCGCGGCGGTTTGAATACGATCAAGAACGATGACCGCGCAAAGTTAACGATCAATGGCGGTACGTTCAGCAACTATTATCAGGCCGTTGTTCAGAATCACAATATTGCAGAGATCACAGGCGGCACCTTTACTGCTGCAAGTGATGCTAACACAGAGACATACGGCATTTACAACTGTGGTTGTGGTGCTGGTATTGATCTTGGTACTCTTACCGTGTCCGGTGGTACGTTCACCGGTGCCACATATGCTGTTGCCGAAGTCAGCAGCCAAAATGCGATTGTGAACATTTCCGGCGGTCAGTTTGCTGGAACAAAGGCTGCGATTATTAAGAGCAGTACGTCTAATGCAACCATCGCCATCTCCGGCGGCAAGTTCAGCAGCGATCCGAGCGCTTACGTTGTGGGCAACGGCAACACCAACATCGTCAAGCGTGATGGCAGCGAGGGCGCTTATACCTACACGGTTCTTGCAAAATCCGGTTTGACCTCCGGCGTGTATCTGACAGACCCCTCCGGCGCTCTGGCAAACAATTACTATGTGAGCAGCACCGCGAACGGTGTCTGGACGGTCAGCTACTCTGCGCCCAGCTCCGGCGGCGGTTCCAGCTCTTCCTCCAGACGCTATGACGTCTCCGCGCCCTCTGTCAAGCACGGCGATGTGACCGTCAGCCCCAAGAACGCCTCCAAGGGCGATACCGTGACCATCACCGTCAAGCCCGACAGCGGCTATGAGCTGGACACCCTGACCGTGAAGGACGCCAGCGGCAGCAAGATCAAGGTGAAGGACAAGGGCGACGGCAAGTTTACCTTTACCATGCCCGCCTCCAAGGTGACGGTTTCCGCGGAATTCGCTGAGATCGAGACACTGGACTTCGCGGACGTTTCCACCGACGCCTACTACTATGAGGCTGTGAAGTGGGCCGCCAAGAAGGGCATCACCGGCGGTATTGGCAACGGCCTCTTTGGACCGAACCAGCCTTGCACCCGCGCACAGATTGTCACCTTCCTGTGGCGTGCTGCCGGTTCTCCCGAACCCAAGGCTATGAGCAGTTTCTCTGATGTTTCTGCGGACAGCTATTATGCTAAGGCAGTTGCGTGGGCGGTGGAGAACGGTATCACCACAGGAACGGGCGATGGCAAATTCAGTCCTGACGCCACCTGCACCCGTGCCCAGAGCGTGACTTTCCTGTTCCGTGCCATTGGTAAGCTGGTCGATAGCAAGGCAGAGTTCAGCGATGTTCTTACCGATAGCTACTATGCAAACGCTGTGGCATGGGCGGTGGAGAACGGCGTCACAAACGGCATTGGTGATGGCCTGTTCGGGCCAGACAATAGCTGCACCCGCGCACAAATCGTTACTTTCCTTTTCAGAGCCTATCAGGGCAAGTAAGGCGAATCGGCAATCCAATAAAAAGCTCCCGCTGAGATCATCCTCGGCGGGAGCTTTTTACTCTGCACGGCAGGGAATTGGCGTGGAACATTGCTGCAATGCGAATACTTGACGTATATACCGAAAGCTGTTAGGCGCTCCAATGTGTTATGATAATTCTATCATACATATTGGAGCGCTTTTCCAGAAAGGAGTGTGCGATTTGGCGGAAAAGCGCAAAGATAGGAATGGGCGTGTCCTCAAGACCGGAGAAAATCAGCGCAAAAACGGCACCTATGAATGGCCTATGCCCTTGCGTTGGGGAAGCCAACCCTGCTGATCCACCCTAACACATGGAAAAAGAAATGGCTGAATGTTGTAAAACGTGAAGGCGAGTAGCATATTCAAAAATTTTATCCATCCTCATGCTTTAGAACGATTTACATTTTGCAAAGATGCGGATATAATTATTATGAATTAGTATAAAGTGAAAAACTTATGATGAGGGGCGCGCCCCTCATCCCGTGTGTACACACGGGATGATACCTCTCTGTGACCTGTGGACTTTGCCCGCTGCGGTCAGGCGGGCATGAACAAAATTTTGACCATCATACAAAGGAGGATACACCATGAAAAAACGCATCGGAAGTCTGCTGCTTATTCTGGCATTGTGTTTTACGCTGCTGCCAACGGCGGCGTTTGCGGCAGATAGTACAGCCGCATGGGACGGTACGGCAGATACAAGCTGGTACACCGACCATAAGACGGATACTGAATACCATTTCACCACTGCCGAACAGTTGGCCGGTTTAGCGCAGTTAGTCAATGACAAAACTGCATCTGTATCATTTGAAGGGAAAACGATTTACTTAGATAATGACCTCGACTTATCCGGCTCCCAGTGGACTCCCATTGGAGATGGCAGTAACCATGAAAGATTTTTTGCTGGTACCTTTGATGGGCAACATCATAAAATCATGAATCTGTACCATCACTATACTGGGGACGAACTTGTTCGAAATGGACTTTTCGGAGTTGTTTCTGACGGTGGTACATTAAAGAATTTACTTGTTATAGACGCTGATATTGCCTCAAATGATGGTTCGTTACTTGCCGGCATTTTGGCAGATTGGGTCAATGGCGGCACAGTTGAAAACTGCTATACAAGCGGAAAAATAGAAAACAATGTTGGCGACAAGATGGTTGGTGGACTGATTGGTCAATGCACTTGGAGTACACAAGTAAAAGGTTGTGGCTCGGATGCTGCGGTTGTTAGTACAGAAGACAGTTTCGAGCATGCTGATACCGTGGGAGGATTGATTGGCCAGTGGGAAAACTCTGCGGACAGCTCGTCGATTACTGATTGCTGGTTTGGTGGTTCTGTTTCCTGCGAGAATATCTACTCAGCTGTGGGTGGTATTCTGGGTGCGAATTTTGATGAGAATCAACCCGGTGTGGATATTCAGAATTGTCTCGTTGCCACCAGAGAGATCCGCTGTGCAGAGCCGGGAAATATCACCTGGATTGGCGCAGTTGTGAATGGCCAAGTAACAAACTGCATCTGGCCGGATACCCCTCCTGATGGTGTAACGCTTGATGAAGAAACATATCCTGATAATAAAGGCAATTACTTAGCCGTTGTTAAGCTGGTGGTTGATTCGGATGCAGGTACTGCGGGTGCCGACCCGACCTTTAACCAGTCATCGTGCGGCACTGCTGTCTCCAACTTCACCTCCGCAGATGTCCTTGCTGGCTTGAAAAACAATGCCAGTGCGGACGTTGAATGGGTAGCCGGTATCAAGCACCCGACGTTCAGCTGGGACAAGTGGCATATTTCCGCTGACTACACCGCAGTCGATGCGGCTATTGAAAAAGCGAACGCTTTGAATGAGAACGATTACAGAGATTTTTCCGCTGTGAAAGCAGCCCTTGATGCTGTTGTCCGTGGCAAGAATATCACTGAACAAAGCGAAGTGGATGCAATGGCGAAGGCCATTGAGGACGCTATCAATGCTCTGGTTCGGAGAAGCTCCGGCGGCAGCAGCTCTCCCAGCTATTCCGTGACCACTCCCAGCAAAACGGAGAACGGCACTGTGACCGTTAGCCCGCGTTCTGCGGAAAAGGGCGATACTGTGACCATCACTGCGAAGCCTGACAGCGGCTATCAGTTGGATGACCTTACCGTGACCGACAAGAACGGCAATGAATTGAAGTTGACCGATAAGGGCAACGGCAAATATATCTTTACCATGCCCGCCAGCAAGGTCACGGTAAGTGCGACCTTTGCGCCGGAGAAATCCGCGGCTGACTATTTTGCCGATGTTCCCGCCAACAGCTATTATGCTGACGCGGTTTTGTGGGCGGCGAAGAACGGCATCACCGGCGGTATTGGCAACGGCCTCTTTGGGCCGAACCAGCCTTGCACCCGCGCACAGATCGTCACCTTCCTGTGGCGTGCTGCCGGTTCTCCCGAACCCAAGGCTATGAGCAGTTTCTCTGATGTTTCTGCGGACAGCTATTATGCTAAGGCAGTTGCGTGGGCGGTGGAGAACGGTATCACCACAGGAACGGGCGATGGCAAATTCAGTCCTGACGCCACCTGCACCCGTGCCCAGAGCGTGACTTTCCTGTTCCGTGCCATTGGTAAGCTGGTCGATAGCAAGGCAGAGTTCAGCGATGTTCTTACCGATAGCTACTATGCAAACGCTGTGGCATGGGCGGTGGAGAACGGCGTCACAAACGGCATTGGTGATGGCCTGTTCGGGCCAGACAATAGCTGCACCCGCGCACAGATCGTTACTTTCCTTTTCAGAGCCTATCAGGGCAAGTAAGAACCCAAGCGGCAGGGAGCCTCTATTGAGGCTCCCTGCCTTTCTCTGTATATCATGGAGCATGATAGCAATCAACTATGAACACATCTCCATGCGCACATTTCTCAATCCGCAAAATACTCGGGCCTGCCAATCGAGGTGAAGCCGATCTTCCCAGTCACCACCACATTATTCGCGCCACTGGCGCAGTGGATGATCATGATATTACCGCCGCTGTCAAAGCCGCAAACAATGCCGACATGGCTGTCACCCGGATAAAAGACAAGGTCTCCCGGCTGGGCGTCACTCCAAGCAATAGGCGTACAGTAGCTGTGCTGCGCAGTGGCCCCGCCGCCATGCCCAATGACGTATTGTCCACCGCTCTGGTTGTAGAATACCCAATCCACCATTCCCGAACAATCCAGTCCGAAGGGCCGCACAGTGCCGGTGGTGGAGCTGCCCTCGGCTGTGACCTCCATCGGCATTCCCCAGCGGGAGTCCCAGCCAATCACCAAAGATTTTCCTCCCCAAAAATAATGGACTCTGCCCAAGAGCTGATATGCTGTCAGCACAACTTCTCTGCGTGCCTCGCTGAGATCGGCGGGGAGGTTTTCCATGATCTTCGCTACCTCGTCGGGACTCAGCTCAATGTCCTGGTAGCTGCCGGTGAGCGCCGCGAATAGTTCCTGATACTCCGGCTGCATGAGTTCTTCCAGCAGCTTTCGCTGATCTGCGTTGAATCGGTACTCATCCGCCATCTGCAGGTGATCCTTTACCGTGACGGTGATGCGCAGGATGACGGTGTCACCCTCATCTTCACCGCCCGAGACAGTCTCGAGATGGTAGGAGATCGCGTTCATGTCCCAGAAGATTTCACGAAGGATCTCCATTTTTTCTTCGGTCAGCGTAGCGACCTCATCCGGCGAAGCGTTGTCCGTGGTGGTCCGCACAGCATAAACAGCCAGCACATCCCGCCAGTTGGAGATCATGGCGGCGCTGCCAGCGTTGTCCATGTCCAGTTCATCGTAGGGGTTCTCTGCCTTGATCTGCTCGATCCGAGCGGCGAACTCGCCGTTCAATACGCTGACAGCTTCCGGCATGGTGTAGCCGGTACCGCTGTCCTCTACGGAGAAAAATATCCCAAAAGGCGACACGATCAGAAGTCCAATCAGACAAATCACCAGCACCATGGCTACAACTGTGCTCCCACCAGCCGCTATTGCCGCAAGTAAGCTCTGGGCAGCGGCAATGATGGAGCGCAGCGCGCGGCCCGCCGCCTGCGCGGTTTTCTGCGTTGCGGTTTCTGCCACTTTTGTCACCTGCTGCCGCTTGGCCATCTGCATGGCCGCTTCTCTGGCAGCGTGTGTTCCGGCCGCAGTCGCATGGACGGTGGTTGAGTGCATGGCCTGTTCAGAGGACAGCACAGCAGATTTGCTGCCCTCACGCGCTTTTGGCACGATCCCTGCAACGTGATTCGGTGTTTTCGGTTCGGGGAACTGGCGCTTCTTCGGCGGCTGAATGCCGCCGCGCTCTTTGATTCTGCCCCTGCTGGTTGGCTCGAAACCTTCCGAACACAGCGAATCACCACGCAGATCATCTTGGCGCTGGAACCGGCGCTCTGCCCGCCTGCGCTGCACCTGCTGGCGGGATGCTTTGCGACCCTGCTCTTGAATGAACGCCTGCTGACCCTGCCGCTGCGGCTCCGGTGCTGCCGTCATGACCGTTTTCCGCTGTGTACTGATATAGGCATTCTTCGTCTTGACTGCCTGCTTCATAGGTGCCTGCCGTGCCTGCTCCCGCACCGGCGGTGAGGGATCTCTTGCCCTCGCCGCGTCAGTCTCTCTGGTGCGGATGACAGGCGGCGCATCGCTTTCGAAATTGGGAACAGAGGCGTCACCCCGGGGTGACGCGCTCTGCTCTGCGTTTTTCTTCTTGCGCTGCTTCAGCAGTTCCTTTTCGGCGCGGTGCAGGCCGCTGGCGGCGGTGTCCTCAATGGCGTCGCCGCCATATTCATCCCGCCGCCCCTGCTGGGCCGTATCCCGCAGCTGCGTCCGCAGCCGCTCAGAGCCGTCATCTAAGCCTTTGCGTAGCAGTTCTCTGGGTGTCGATACCGCCTTTTCCTTGATGCGTTCAGAGAGCGTGGGTTTTTCTTTGATTTTTTTCATAGCACATCACGCAATAAGGTCGGAGGGGCGGGTCGTCATCATCTGATACAGCCTGGTGTGGCGGGGAAAGCTGTCCACGAAAGGCACGATAGCGCTTCCGCACTTAATGAGGCCCCGGCCGGAGTCCACATTGGTAATGTAGGAAAGCTGGTTATCTGAGATGTTCAGCAGGTGCGCCAGTTCCTCCCGGTCTGTGGCCGCCTGATTCAGCATGATGAGGAACTCGCTGTTTGCCAGCATGGTGCGGGCCGTGTGGGACTGCAGCAGGTCCTCGATATTCTGGCTGATCCCCGTTCCGCAAGCCTGATATTTCCGCATTCGTTTCCACAGGGTGAAGAGGAAATTGGCGCTGTACTCATGCTGGAACAGCAGATAGATCTCGTCGATATAGATCCAGGTGTTGCGCTTCAGCCCACGGTTGCGGATGATGCGGTTGAAGATGCTGTCCAGCACCACCAGCATTCCTACCGGCAGAAGCTGCTTGCCAAGGTCCCGGATATCGTAGCAGAGGATACGGGCGTTGGTGTCCACATTGGTGGGCTTGGCAAAGGTGTTGAGACTGCCGTCTGTAAACAGCTCAATGGCCAGCGCCACATCCTGCGCTTCCTTTTCCGGCTGGCGGAGCAGCTCGGCGTGGAAGTCCTGCAAGGTGGGGACCGCGCCGTGATAGCCGCTGCGGATATAGTCCCGGTACACCTGCGCGGTGCAGCGGTCGATGACGGATTTTTCCTTGGCAGACAGCTTGCCTGCCCCAATGAGCTGTTCACAGAGGGAGAGCAGGAACTCGGATTTCAGCACCACGGGGTTCTCTCCGTCCCCATAGCCCTGCTCCATATCCATGGCGTTGATATGGTTGGGAGAGGTGGCGGAGATGTTGATGACCTGGCCGCCCAGTCCTTCGATGAGGGGGCGGTACTCCGATTCCGGATCGATGACGATGATATCGTCCTGCGTGGATAGCGCCAGTGACACCATCTCCTTCTTGGCGCTGAAGGATTTACCGGAGCCGGAGACGCCCAGAATGAATGCGTTGCCGTTGAGAAGCTGCCTGCGGTCCGCCACGATGAGATTTTTGCTGATGGCGTTCTGCCCGTAGTACACGCCGCCACGGTCCCAGATCTCCTGGGCCTTGAAGGGCATGAGAACAGCCAGCGCCTCCGTGGTCAGAGTGCGCAGGGCATCGATGCGGCGCAGGCCCAGCGGCAGCGCCGTCACCAGCCCGTCCGCCTGCTGCCAGTTCAGCGTCGTGAGCTGACAGAGGTGCTTGCGGGCAATGGACTGGAGCGTTTCCGTATCACTGTCCAGTTCTTCCTTGCTGTCTGCCAGATGCACCAGCGTCACCACGGCAAACATCATCCGCTGGTCGCGGGTGGTGAGATCGTCCAGCATCTCGCGGGTCTCCTTGCGCTGCTGCTCCAGATCGTAGGGGACAACGGCAGAAAAGTTATTGTTAGCGTTCTGCCGGCGCTGCCAGTTGGTCACATTGGTCTCCACACCCAGCAGGCGATTCTGCATCTCCCGCACCGCCTCATCGGTAGGGACAGGGATGATGTCAATGGACAGCATGAGACTGCGGTTCAGGCTGGTAAGCTCATTGATCATGGAGTCTTTGATGTAGCTGGCATACTCCTTCAGAAACAGTACCCGGCCATACTTACCGCCCATGATAAAATGATCCTTTTTGAATTCCATGCTGTCCGGGCAGATGGCATCCTTGAAGGAGCGCCCATTTTTCATGTTCTCCCGGAGGTCAAAGCGGAACTCGCTTTCCTCTCCCACACGGTAGAAATCATGCAGGATGTGGAGGCGGTCTGTCGCGTCCAGTTCCTCGCAGTGGGAGTCCATGTGGTTCAGACGGGAAGAGGCGTCATGGACCGTGCGGTCAAAAAACGCGCGGGCTTCCTCCACATTTTTCTTGTGGACGGACAGGGTGATGTAGCGCTCCTGCACCACGCTGTTGGATGAATCGGTAACCTTATCCAGCAGCATGGCGTTGTATTCCTTGCGTCCGCCGTCCAGATCATCTCCCTTGGGCGGGATGAGGATCTCCTGCTCAAAATTGCGCCGGTCCAGGCGCTTATTGTTGATGGTGATCTTCGTGGTGGAGCCGGTGTCCAGTGCGTTCAGCAGCTCGGAATAGCTGAGAAACATGGCTGTCTTATCCTCTTTCGAGGCGATGGCGTAGTTGATGTCGCTAAAACGGAGTGTTTTAGAATACTTGCTGCCAAATTGAAAGACCCCATCCGGCCAGATGCGGCGGATGGGGATGATGTCCTGTACAGATTTCGGAACCGTAAATCTTTCTTTGTCCTGCTTCAGTGTATTTTGCAGAGTCTTAATCAAGTTTGAGAGCCTCCTTTATCGTTGAATTTTCCAGAGCTTTGGCGTATATGTTGTCCGATTTGAACACGAGCCTGCGGGGAAACAGGAATTCAGAACGGATATACGCGAGCAGAAAGCGTTCCAGCGTCATGCCGTTATACTGAAAAAAGCCGCCCAGGGCAAAGGGAAAGGCTGCAAGCACGCAGACCCAGCCGATCTCCCCATTCCCCAGCACAGGGCGCAGGCCGAAATATACGCCCACTGCCACGGCGACCGCCAGCAGTGCGAACAGCAACTGCCGCAGGGACAGCCCGAAGAATAGACTCTCCTGGTAATTTCGTACTTCTTTGTTGATGCGGACCTCCAATGGATCACCTCCGATTTTTTCTGAGTTTTGCTGAACAGACTCTTGCTTTGTCTGCGCAGTCATGGTACTATGCCACAAACCCGATGAAGGAGGTCGTGACACATGATTGCTTTTTTGATGATCGCCGGACTTGGCGTCCTGGCGCTTCTCTCCCGGCTGGCCGCGCTGACGCGGATGACCATCCCGCTGCTGTACACCGTGTCCATGCTGACGGTGTTCCACGGCTGGTATCGCACCCATACCGTGCTGGCAGACCGCATCCTGTTCGCTCTTGTAGGGCTGGTGGTGCTGTCCTGGCTGCTTTCGCTGATCCGCTTTGTCTGCGATCTTGTTATGCAGGCACGGGATGACGCTGCCGCTATGGAGTATTTCTCCTACCGTGTTCGCAAAGCACGGGAGAACGGCGAAGACACCGTCAGCACAGAGGGCCTGTGGCGCTGAATCAGCCAAGGCCCATCAACTCCCGGATGATGCGGTCGCTCATCTTGATCGCGCCCACCAGCACCAGCATATTGAAGATCAGCTCGCCCACATAGTTCCATACGATGGTGGCTGCCGCCAGCGTATCGTCCGCAATGGCGGGCGGGGACGAGGCAAAAGCAGAGAAGATCACACAGGCCAATACGATGACACAGCCCTCCATGCAGATGGCGGCATAGCTTTTCAGAAAAGCAACGCCGATACTGCTGGAGGGCTGTCCCGCAAAGCTGGCCAACGGGATGGGTGCGATGGCCGTTGCGATATAGAGCTTAAAAAAACGGCTATACACCGTCAGTATCATGACAAGGGAGAGCACCCAGATAAAGAGCGAGCCCAGCAGCGTCACCGCCCAAAGGGGGATGGAGTCAATAAAGCCCACATCCTCGATGACACTCACCAGTTCATCCGGTAATGTGGTGGCAGACATCGCCGTCAGCCCGGAGGAATCCATGATGGTTGTCACCATGCCCTGGGCAACGCGAAACGCGCCGGTCATCAGATCCATGCCCCACGATACCGCCGCCTGCGCCAGCACAAAGCGGATGAAGCATTTGAAGGCCACTTCCGGCTTCTTCATCTCGGTAAAGCTGCCGCAGGTCTTGACCACGCCCATCACGAAAAACAGCACCAACAGCGCATACCCCACAGCTTTTAATCCATCGTTGATGTTCACGATGACATTCCAGACACCGCCGCCCTTAAAGGACTCCGGCGAGGTGCTGATGAGCTGCCAGATCTCTGCCAGCCTTCCGTTCCACATTTCCAGCGCAGAGTTCAAATTGTCTACGATCCAGTTTCCGCTTCCCATTCAAAATCACCTCCTACGGGAAGAACAGGGTGAACGGTATCATGCCGTTCACCCTGCTGCGTTTTTCAGCCGGTGATGAGGGAGAGTATCTCCTTAGTAAAGGTAATGACGATACCGCCTGCCACCGTCAGCATACCGTTGGCGCGCTGGGACGGGTCATGACTCTTGAGAGACAGGCCCACCTGCAAAATACCGAAGCCCAGCAGGATAAGGCCAATGGCGCGGATCAGCGAGAAAATGAAATCAGACAGGTTGTTGACCACCGTCAGCGGGTCATCTGCCGCCAGCGCAGGCACTGCGGTGGCGACCAGAAGCAGGGCAACGCAGGCAAACACGGAATAGACGCGCTTTGCCTTTCTCTCGAAATTCTTGTTGTTCAAATCATGTTTCATGCTGCAGCATTCTCCTTTTCATTGTCAAAATCAGTTTGGAACAGCGGCTTTCCCGGAATGGGAGGCTCTGCCGTTCCGTGGTGGATGTAGGGCGGTCCGCCGCCGTCCATCGTATAGCGGATGGCGGGATGCTCCATGAGCTCATACTTTTCGTCCATCACCGGCTGTGTGCCGCGGATGAACAGGATGCAATATCGGTTATCCAGCATCCGCACCTCGTCCGGCGTCAGCAGTTCTCTGCCGCTCATCTGGAAGTTGGTGGAGTAAGACCCGGACCGCCCTTTGGTCTGCCCGTGGGTCTTGGTGCCGATGGTGGACTTGCCCAACGCCTCGGAAATGTACTTGTGGGTGCTTGCCTCGTTACCGCCCAGATAGAGCAGCGTGTCCGAGTTGCCGGGGATGGTTTCCCATGAGTCCTTGTACAGCTCCTTGATCTGCGCCATGTTCTGGATGATGGTGCTGCAGGAGATGTTGCGTGAGCGCATGGTCGCAAGCTCCCGCGGCAGCCCCGGCAGATTGACTGATGGCGCTTCATCCAAGATGAAATGCACATGGCAGGGCAAGGCTCCGTGATGGATCTGGTCTGCGCAGTAGTAAAGGGTCTGGAAGATCTGGGAGTACAGAAGACTCACTAAAAAAGTAAAGGTCGTATCATTATCCGGGATGACGGCGTACAGAGCGCACTTTCGCTCTCCCAGCGTGTAGAGATCCATGTCATCATGGTCGGTGACAGCTTTGATCTGCGGCAGATTGAAGGGCGCCAGCCGCACAGCGGCAGACACCAGAATCGATTTTGCCGTCTTGCCCGCCGCCTGCTTGAAAACCTTATATTGCCGCAGGGCAACGCTTTCCGGGTTCTCATACTCCATTGCCCGGAACAGCAGATCCAGCGGGGAGACATACTCGTCATCGTCCTCCCTCACTTCGGCATATTCCAGCACACGCATCACCATGGAAAAATTCTGCTCATATTCCGGCGCTTCCTGGAACAGCATGAGGATGATGGCCTGCAGCAGTGCTGTCTCGGACTTCGACCAGAACGGATCGGACTCGTGACTGCCCTTGGGCGTCGTTGCCTGGATCAGCGTGTTGACCAGCTTCAGCGCGTCTTTTTCATCCCGCAGGTAGCGGAACGGGTTATAGCCGTCTGACTGCGACAGATCCACCAGATTCAGCACTCGGATGTCGTATCCCTGCCGTTTCAGATACCCTCCGGTGGCGGTCAGCACCTCCATCTTCGGGTCCGTGATCACATAGTTGCTGTTTGCTTCCAGAATGTTGGGCTTGACATAGCCGCGGGTTTTGGCCGCGCCGCTGCCGCCAATGACCAGCACATTCAGTGAGCGCCGGTGCTTGTGGGTATCCAGCCCCAGCCGCACATGGCGGGTGAGGATCTTGTTCTGCTTTTGACGGAACTGCGCGTTGAGCTGCCGGGGCGAGCCCCATGCGGCGGAGCCGTGTTCCTCTCCGTCCCGTGTTCTGCCCTGTCCGGAAGCATAGAGACACAGCCCCATGAGATATGCGCCGGTGCAGACGAGAATGGACAACAGACTCTTGTCTGTCCATTGGATCTGGAAGGGTTGTTCCAGCGCAGCAGTTAAGTTTGATAGCAGCTCCGGCAGACCGCCGCCAAGGGACTGGGCGATCAGCAGCGCCGCCCATACCACAGGGATATAGAGGAACAGCGCAAGTACCAGATCCGTTGTTTGGGATGTCTTTTTCAGCCGCATCACCTCCTGCATAAAAAATACGAGGCCGGCAGAGTAGAATGCTCTGCCGGCCTCGCTGACGAAACGGCTTTCTTACTTTGTCCTGTCCGGTCGTACTTTTTGACGGACCTTTTCCTTGGCCGGGGCAGACTTCTGCCGGGTATCCAGCTGCGCCTGATAGCCTTTCAGCCGTTCCAGAACCGAAGGCCGCTCACTCGTCATCGTCTCGGCAGCCGTTTCCCTGCCGCTGGATGAGGTCGATCTGCCTTTGGTATCTGGCAAGTCTGTTCCCAACCGAGATTCTTTTTTTGGCGCCACCTCCTGCCGCTTGCCCACAGGCGGTGTCACAGGCGTTTCCCCCTGCCGGGGGCGTTGCTGTTCGCGCTGCGGCGCCTCCTGTCCCACACGGGCTTCCTGCTCCTTAGAGGGGGCATCCTGCCGCGCCTGCTCCGGCTGCCCGGTATATCGGATGCGCTCAAAGATCATATTGGCGCGGTCGATCTCCGTTACCGGCATGATCACATCCACGACTTTTCCCTTGTTATCCGAATCACGGATGGCAGAGAACAGGATCTTCTGTTTTCCTGCCCGCTGTCTGAATTGCTGATACTGTTCCGGTGACATGGAAAATCGCCGCACATCGCGGGTCTCCTTCAGCATCTTTGCCAGATTGACTTTGCCGGAAATGGTCTTGTGTTTTTTCGCCAGCGCCATGGTGAGCGCCAGTACATTTTTTATGGCGGAGCCGCTCAGCCGGACAGCGACCTCGCTGCCGGAGAGCATCATGCGTACCAGCTGGTCCGCCGCTTCACCGCCTCCGATGTTCATGTTCCCGCACCTCCTTCTGGTGTTCTTCTGTTTTCTGGATGTCCTGCTCCATTACAGGCGTCTGCCGGCAGATCTCCCGGCAGAGCTTCAGCTTTTCCCGCTCTGCCCGGATCTTCCGATTCACCTCTGAGAGCTGTTCATACACTTCTGCCTTTTCTTTCTCCAGCACCTCCTGCGGAACGCCGCTGTCCTCCAGCAGCTTCACGGCTTTCATGTACTGCTCAAACTCCTGCTCCATGCCGGTGAGCCCTTCCTCGTATAACGCTCTGCTGGGTTCCAGCGCCTCCGCGTCTGCCAGCGCCGCGTAGAGCGGCTGGCGTTTCTTCTTCCGCACATTGAGGAGGGTCCGCTGCTTTGTCAATCTGCCCAGCGTTTCCTCTGTGCGTTGTTCGAATGCCGCCATGTCAGCAGGCGTTGTGATGTTATTTTCCCGCAGGAACGCGAACTGCGCCTGATACTGCTCGAAGCGCATGACCGCCTGCCGCAGATGCGGCGTCATGCGGGGCGGATACTGCCGCTTTTCGATTTTGCCCAGCAGATAGAGATAATGGACATAGAGGGCAAGAAAACCGCTGTATCTGGGATGCTTCCGGTACGGCTGATACGCCAGCCGCGCAGGCAAGACAGGCCGCAGTCCCGCTTCGATCTGTTCCAGGTTGCCCTGGATGGCAGCACGGATTCCGTCCTCTGTGAACAGCGGATCTCGCCTGCCGGGGTACTGAAATCGCTCCTGTCCACGCAGGCGGAAACCGAGCCTGCCGCCATGATGGATCTCATACCCCTTATGCTCCATGAGCAGGAAGAAGTGGCCGAGGTCGTTGGCGTCCCGGATGGCATCCCGCAGATCTGCCTCCAGCATGGAACGGAAGGTGGGCTGCCCCTTGGACTGGCGCAGCCACTCAATGTAGCTGACCGACCTGGCAGGCGCGCCCTGCACGATGACGGACAATCCATGCTCCCGGCAGAGTCGGTCTGAAATGGCACGGATCTGCTGGTAGTAGCTTTGCTGCGTACTGTGATACTTTTCGCCGGTATCTGCATTCACCGAATTAAATACAATATGCGAATGGATATGATGCCGGTCTACATGGGTCCCAATCACAACCTCAAAGCCGTCCAAGTGTTCCTGCGCAAATGCTTTAGCAATTTCTAAAGCAAGTTCAGGTGTGATTTCACCAGGCTTGAACGATTGAATGATGTGATAGCATTGACGCTTATCCAATCGTCCGGTTTCCAGCTTTGTTTTCATCATCTCGCGGTACTCTCTCCCTGGATCGCAATTAAAATGTGCTGTTAAAATATGCCCATCCGTTTTGTCACCGTTCAGAACATAATCAATGGCTTCTTTTAAGCCGCCGTTACGGGGCAGGATTTTCGTAACAGCCATTACTTATTCGCTATCCGGAACATAAGCTCATATACCTGATCCAGAAGATAGAGTCCCCGTTTGGCATCCTCCGGCTTCGCAATTCCTGCATTGACGCTGCGGGCGATCTGGTTGATGTTGTTGCCGATATGATGTATTTCCGTCCGGAGCTCTTTAATTTCTTTTGTAGGGCGGGCTTTGACCAGTCGTCCCTCAATAAGCCGTGCAAGATATGCCCGTTTTGTCAGCCTGCACTCTTTGGCCTGACAGCACAGCAGCTGATACTGCTGTGTTGTCAGTACGATGTGCAGATGGTGTTCTTTCTTGTTCTCATCCACATTTTTCTCCTTCCTGCGGCGTATAGCCGCAAGTTTTTCCGCCAACAGGCGGCATAGGGGACCGGGGTATCCTCGGCAAGCTGTGCAAATGTACATTTGCGCGATGCTTGCGCCAGCGCCGCCAACGGCGGCGTTGGCTGTTCCCCGCCGTCGGCGGGGCGTTTTTTGAGAGGTAGGTTGATTCCAATACAGGCGGACACGGTCCGCACCTTTTCCAGAAAAAAGAAATGTCTGGCAGCAGCGCCAGACATCCGATTTCGCAGGGTCCTTCCGCACAGGGTGTCAATGTAACACCCAAAATAGAAACGCCAGGGTGTCATCAAGACACCCTGCCCGTTCAAATATTGAATCAACGCTCGATCTCTTCCGTTTTCTGCTTTCTGCTTCGTGCAGCGGTTCGAGCTGCGTCGAAGGGAAGTACGAATCCTTCTACCTGTTGATAATCGCTCGTCTGTTCCTCTACAAAGAATGCCACAAGAGGCGCATAGCAAGTGCTGTTGCCACACAGCGCAGGCTCAGGCGGCGCACGCCAGTTCCTTCCGAATACGTTCCCGTGCCAGCTCCGCATAGGTGTCTGTGACTTCGATGCCGGTGGCGGTATAGCCCTCCTGCACAGCCGCCAGCACCGTGGTGCCGCTGCCGGCAAAGGGGTCCAGAATATGCCCGCCCGGTTCCGTGATCTTCACGATGTCCCGCATCAGCTGCAGCGGCTTCTCCGTCAGATGGATGCGGCTCTGGGGATTGCCGTATTTGAACACCCCCGGCAGACACGGGACCGGACGGCTGATGGGCATATCGCCGTTGGAGCCCCAGACGATATATTCCGCCTGCTGGCGGAAGCGCCCCTTCTGCGGGCGGCTGTTGCCCTTATCCCAGACAGCGGTGCCCCGCCAGATCCAGCCAGCCCACTGCAGGGCGTCGGTGGCTGCCGGGAGCTGCCGCCAGTCAATGAACATACAAACCGGCGCGCCGCTCTTGCATACCTTTCTTGCCTCATACAGCCACTCTGCCGCCCAGCGGGTCCAGGAGCGCTGGTCCTTGGCGTCCCCATCGAAAGGGGGCGGCGCATTCTCGCCCATACTGGAATACTTCCGGGCGGTGGATTTGTTTTTCTCCGCCTGGGTGCGTCCACCGGACGCATAGGGCGGATCGGTGATGACTGCGTCAAAGGTGTTGGGGGTAAAGGTCCCCAGCACCTTCAGGGCATCCCCCTGGAGGATGCTCCATTTCTGATTATCGCTCATGCTCATGCTTCTCCTTCTTTTTCGTTCGATTTTCGCGGGGCGGAGACAGCTCCGTCTCCACATATTCGCTGATGATTCCCAGTGCTTCCTCGTAGCTGTGGCACGCTCCGCCCATGATGCGGGTCTGCATTTCCTTTGCTTCTGCCGCCATGCCATTCTGCCGAAGAACTCTGGCGGCAATACCCATCAGATGGAAGATGTTGCCGTCCTGCCCCAGCAGAGGGCAGAGAGGGCGGGGGGTCTCCTGCCGGGCGGAGCGAAACCCGCCCAGCCTGTTGGGCACATAGTCAGAAAGCCATGTGCCGCCGAATGCGCCGTGGGTCTGCAAACGCCACATCGCCAGCTTCCCCATATCCACCTGAATGTTCTCGAAGGGGAACAGCAGATTGTTGAGTCCATCGTGCTGAAAAACCTTGACCGTCTCAAAGCGGCTGCCATTCTGCAGGATGCCGTCCTGCGTCAGCAGGTCATTGATGCCATCCAGCCACTCCTGCGCCTCTCCGCCGCAGCCCTGCAGCACCAGTCCCTCCTGATGCTCCATATCCCGCAGATCGTCCGCAGTGATCCTCTCAATTGGCATTTATCTCTCCTTTCTTTTGGGATGCCGTGCAGGCGGCGTCCGGCCAATGGTTTTCTGATCCGTCAACACGGGGATGCCCAGCTCACCGGCTTTATAGATCTCCTGCCACATCCCATCCGTCCAGACCGGGCCGTACACATTCATCTGCTGGCAGGATTCCAGCAGGCGCAGTCCCATCGCCCTGGCTTTTTCATCCTGGGCGGGATCGTCGGGATCTGCGACAGGCGGGAACAGCAGATGCGGACAGATAGGGATATTTCCCTCCACAAATACCTCCTGCGCTTTCTGCCGCGCAAACTCCACATTGTTTGTCACATCGCCCCGCAGCGGAGCACAGATATAGACCAGCTTGGGGCCGCTCCGTTCCAGCTCCGGCGTGCGCTCCCGGAATGCGGACAGATACTGACCGACGGCATCCCGCAGAGCGGCATAGTCCGCGGCAGTGGGATGATAGGCGTACCATTCCACTTTTCCGTAGTCATCCCACAGGTGGGGAATGACGCCGCTGCGGAAGTTGGGATTGTTCGGCACCTGCTTTTTACCCCAGACATCCTGAAAGCGCAGCAGCGTCCGGTCCACCACGCCCTCCGTGCGGTTGAGCACCGTGAGGCGGATGGCGTCATATTGGCTGGAGATATGGGTAGAGAGAAACTCCGCCCGTACACGCAGGTCCTTTCCGAGATCTCCCACGCACACACGCCCGGAGAATTGAGGCCGATCCACGAGATTGCTGTGTTCAAACAGCTTTCGCAGCTCCTGCTCATACACGGTCATCGCTCCACACCTCGTTTCTTTAGCGTTTTTGTTTTCATAGGACCTACTTCTTTTTGCAGAGGTTTCAAGGTCTCACGCCCGGTGCCGCGGATCACGCTGCGGCTCTTACCGCTCAGGACAAAGGTATCCCTTGTATCGTTGCGGACTTCCTCGCAGGGCAGGATCACGGCAGAACCGGTGATGCGGATATCCCCCTGTACCGTGCCATACACCTTGCAGTTGCCGGACAGGATGGGAGTCCCCATCGTATGGGGATCGTGAATGATCTGCGCGTTTCCGGAAGCCAGCGCTTTTCCGGTCATGGAGGCCCCGCAGAGATAGGCGTTGTCCTCGGCGCGGCTGTGGCCGCCCATCACGCTGCCTTTGGAAACATAGGCGCTGCCACAGGCAATGGCATCGCCCCGCAGACAAGCATCCCGATCCACATAGGCGTCACCCGCTGCAATGGCGTCATCGAAGATCCACGCGCAGTCTCCCGGCTCCGCGGACAGGTTGCTTTCGCTTTCCACGAAACCGCCTATATCGCCTGCGCGGATCTCACCGCAGATATCCCGCAGCGCACGGATGCGGTGCAGGAACGGATATTCCTCATGGGCCATGTCTGTGATCTCATATTTCTGATTGCTGATGGTTCTCATCTCCTTTTCCTTTTTATGCCGCTTTTTGGCACAGGGCATCTTCTTTTCGGAATGCCGCATCGATGTCGGAAAAGCGCTCCGTGCGGTTGAATTTCTCGGACACCTTTCCCGGCATTGCCTGCAGCTCCAGCATTTTCGCCCACAGCTCCGGATGGTGGTCATAGAGGTGCCGCAGTTCCTTCCGCTTGGCATTCGGGCAGAACCAGCAGCCGCCACGGTCTGTGAACGCATAGACTGGAGAAAGCAGCCCTGCCTTTTGGCAGAGCTGCTTTGCATCCTCTTCGGTGTAGTGATATTTTTCCAGCAGGGACACCTGATCTCCCTGCAAGCGGCGCAAGCGCACCGGCTCATCGCTGGCGATGCCCACATACTGCACAGTATCCGGCGTCAGAGTCCTGTTATACCGGCGGATGGGACGGAGTTTGCAGTCCCGCTGAACGTAGCAATGCCCGCACAGAGGGAATCCGCGCCGAAGTCCCTTTTTCGGACCGCGAGTAACTGTTCCTGCAAACAAATCCAGATAGGTCTTATCCGAACGCAGCACACGGACCGGGATTCCCAACCGTTCCAGTCTGGGGATCGCAGTCTCATAGATGAATGCCCGATGCTCCGGCACCTCGCCGGAGCTTCTTTTATCGAACATCACCTCACAGTAGACCGCTTCATCCAGCGGTTCCCCGTGCTCCAGCGCCAGCAGGATCGTGGCAAGGCTGTCTTTGCCGAAGGAGCAGGACGCGATATGCAGGGTGTTCTTCTTTTCTTTTGAAATCATGATCATCCTCTCTGATTCTGTTTTTGCTGGCAGTATTGTCAGCAGGTGGGGAGTCTGCTATAATAGCGCATATCATTTCCAGTCATTTTAGATATGAAGGAGACGAAATACGATGAATAAAACAGAACTGATCACCGCTATGGCGGAAGCCAGCGGCCTGACCAAGAAGGACTGTGACACCGCTCTGAATGCGTTTGTCGACACGCTGCAGACTGCGTTGAAATCCGGTGACAAGGTACAGCTGCTGGGCTTTGGCACCTTCGAGGTGAAAGAGCGCGCCGCCCGCACCGGCAAGAATCCGGCCACTGGAGCCACCATTGAAATCCCCGCTTCCAAAGCGCCGGCTTTCAAGCCCGGCAAGGCGTTCAAGGATTCCGTGCAGTGATAACACGCCCGCGAGAGACAATCTCTCGCGGGCCTTTTCTGTTATCGGTGCGATACGCCCATGTCCTTGGCACGACAGGCACATTCCAGCACCTCTGTCATGTCCGTGCGCTCCCAGGGCGCGTCCGCATGGGTGAAGTGACCGTAATTGCAGAACTTTTGGAACATAGGCTGATCCAGTCCCAGCGTTCCGATCATGCCATCCGGCGTCAGGTTGAATACCGTGCGGACTGCCTGCTCCAGCACGTCATCGGAATAGATGCCGGTATGCTCCGTATCCACCGTCACCGCCACAGGCTGTGCCTTGCCGATGGCATAGGCAAGGCTGATGGTGCAGCGCTTGGCCAGTCCTGCCGCTACGATATTCTTGGCAATGTAACGGGCCATGTACGCGCCGCTGCGGTCCACCTTCGTTCCATCCTTGCCGGACAGCGCGCCGCCGCCATGAGGGGCGAGGCCGCCGTAGGTGTCCACCATCAGCTTGCGTCCGGTGAGTCCGGTGTCCGCTTCAAAACCGCCCTGGACAAATCGACCGGATGGATTGACCAGCACTTCGGTATGCTCGTCCAGCGGAAGTTCCTGCATGGTGGGTCGGATCACATGGCGCAGGATGTCCCGGCGCAGTTCCGGCAGGGGCAGTTCCTCCTCATGCTGGCAGGATACCACCACTGCGGCAACGCGGCACGGGACTCCAGAGCGGTATTCCACAGACACCTGCGCCTTGCCGTCCGGACGCAGGCCGGGGATGATGCCCTGCCTGCGGGTATCGGTCAACAGGCGGGTCAGTCGATGGGCCAGCACCACAGGCAGAGGCAGCAGCTCCTTTGTTTCATCGCAGGCAAAGCCGTACAGGATTCCCTGATCTCCTGCGCCGGTTTCCGTGCCGCCGCACACAGCTTCCGCAATGTCGGGACTCTGCTCATGGGTGATGACCTCCACCTCATAGTCGCTGCCGCCGTATTCGGCTTCCCGCACCGTCCTGCAAATAATGGCAGGGATATCCGGAACCTTCGCTGCCGTGATCTCGCCTGCGGCGATGATCTTTCCGGCTGTGGCCATGACCTCGCAGGCAACGCGGGCAGCGGCGTCCTGCGTAAGACAGGCATCTACCACCGCGTCCGCGATGGTGTCGCAGAGCTTGTCGGGATGTCCCTCGGTGACTGACTCAGCGGTCAGAATGCAGTTATCTTTCATATTCATGTTTCTCCTTTTTCATCGGTTTCTTTTGTGCCTCCGGCTGTTTCGGAACAGAAAGGATCATTTCATGGCTGTATTTGTCCTGATACTTTTCGATCTGCTGCTCCGTCAGCGAGGTAAAATCATCCTCTTTAAGACCGGCAACAAAAAATGTGCCGCAGACAATGTCATACGGCACACCGTGATCATCGGTCAGGGCGCGGTTCCACGGCAGGCCCAGCAGCTTGCCCTCGTCATTTGCGATGAGCGCCACTGGGTCATCGAAGGGGTAGACTGCCTGAATGGTGCCGCCGACCAGTTCCTGCATGGCAGAAAGGGTGTGGTCGATCTCCTGCACCGCAGGCAGTTCCATGGGGCGCACCACAAGGACTTTCATTTTTCCTGTGCTGATATGGGTTCCTCCTTCCCAAAAGAAAAGCGGCAGCGACAGATTCCTCTGCCGTTGCCGCAAATGGTGATTCTTATTCTTTTTTGGATGCCAGCGTCCGGGTCTTCAGCAGGGCATTCTCCAACGCCCGATGATCTTCATGCTCCGGCCACCATTGGGGGTGCAGGAATCCCAGCGCCGCAGCCGCCCATTCATAATCGGCCCGTTCCAGTGCGCCGCCCAGCAGCCCTTGCCGAAATCTTCGATGCTGCTCCCGCACTGCCGGGTCCACGCTATCCCGTTCCAGATACAGTTCCAGAAAGCCGCCGATAATAGCGGCTTCCTCCATCGTGTAAAACATATCCGCACCCCTTCCACAAACAGGGGATATTGTAACACAGACCGCGGAAAATGAACACCTCTTTTTCACTCCGACTGTCTGTTGCGCGGATACCGCGCCTGTGATACACTGTGCTTACGAACAAAAATATGAGGAGGCGGCTGTGATGATATGGTTTTGGGAGCTTTCATGGCTGTGGAAGATGCTTGGCGTCGCTTTACTGGTTTCCGCGGTATGCGTCGCCGCGGCCGCGCTAATCGGCAAGGCGGCAAAAATCCGCCCCGGCAAAAAGGTTTTCCTGCTCGTTGGGATCTTGGCCTTTGTGATCCCTATTCTGGTGATCTTCTTTCTTGCACAGACGCCGGCGCTGCTCTGAGTTACCGCTCCGGCCCTCTGTTTCGCTCAGGCGCTCGCTTTGGCTTGTCGATCCTGCCGCTCCACACCTCGTCAATGGTCCTGCTCCACGCAGCCTGTAATGACTCCACCGGCAGGCCGTTGGCTTCAAAGCCTCGCTGGATCACGCGGTAATAATACGGGGACGGCAGTGCAGGCTGGCGGCAATAAGGCTCTGCCATGATATAAACCATGACTGGGATCTCTGCACCGGCCGCGTCTTTAACAGTCACGGTTTCTTTCGTGTAGTGGCGGGGATACCCCTCATACCGATCCAGAGACTGTTCACAGTTTGGCGTGATCTTCCACACCAGTCCGTGGACAGTACTGCCTTTTTTCGGTACAACGGTAGCGAAGCCGCTGCCGCGGAAGCGCAGTTCGTAGTTTTCAAGCCTGACCGGTCCCACGATCTCGGCGTCCGGACAGCGCTGCGCCATCTGCTCCAGATCAAGGTTGCTGCCGTAGGCAAAATACAGGTTTTCCTCCACGTCACACCTCCAGCAGCTTCAGAGCGCCAAAGCGGTCCAGATGACGGAGCAGGGCTGCCGCCTGTGTCTCCGCATCGCCATCCGGCAGCGGACAGTCCATTCCCGTGGTGCGGATGACATTGTTCTGTACAAACCAGATGTAGGTCTCCACATCCGGGAACTCTGTGGGATCAAAGCTGAGATCCCGAAGCTGCTCCATGATCCCGGCTGCGGTCCCTTCGTACACGGTATCTTCAATTTGAATCTTCAAAGGCTTCACCTCTCCATTTCTCTGGATTTTTTCTTCTTTTGATTGACTGCATAGCTGTCCTTATCGAAACGCCACGCCCGATCACCGTCCAGATTTGCCAACAGGTGGTCACGGGTATGCTTGAATTCCTCGCCATTGAGCCCCAGCCGCACCAACCAGACCCGAAAGGTAAACAACTCATTGTCGCTGTGGGTCTTGCGCATGACCGTGCTGCGCTGGGCGATAGCCTGGGCGGAGATGGCAAGGCACAGATTCACATAGGCAGCGACTTTTCCCGCGTGGAGCGTGGAATTGAAGCATCGCCATTCCACCGTCCCCCGGTAAAAGACCGAATGCAGATTCAGCGCGTAATAGCGGGTCCAGTTATAATGGTCTGCGCTTCCGTTATCTCCCTCGTACCAGATATTCTCCAGCTGCGTCAGATCCCTTGTCTCATCCGACGAGAGCCTGCGCGCCTGCTTCAGCATGGGTTCCCGCACCTTCTGACACCAGCGGGACGCCCGGCTTTCATTGACCTGCAGCGCTTTGAACAGGATATCCTCCTTGGAGTACATGATGCCGATGAGGTTTTTCAGACTCTGCCGGTTATGATTGGCTGCGTCCACATGGACATGGATGCCGCAGGAGCTGTTGGCCTTGGCCCCTGCGTGACGTACCTGCCGGACACACTCCTGCAGCTTGGACAGTTCCGCATAGGTGAGCTTTGGCGTTACCATCTCCACGCGGTATCTGTAGTCACCCGTTGCACGATAGCCGCTGCCGATCTTCTGCTCCCCATGGATGCTGGAGTCGCTCATGACCGTCCACTCTTTGCCGTCCCGATCCGTCACACACCATTTATCGTAAGCGCCGCCCACATAGCGGGCGTCCGTTGCAAAATACGCGGCCAGCGCTGTTGCTGCCTGCTCACGGGTGATGCCGGTCATTTTAACTTCCACGCCGAAGCACTGGTCCTTCAGCCCGATCATGCGGCAGCACCGGCTTTCAGTTCCGCATCCACCTCCCGGATACGGCGCCCGATGGCTTCAATGACATTGGCGGTGACGCTGTTGCCTGCCTGCTTATACGCCTGCGCGTCAGACTGGATGGCGAGGATGCGGTCGATCTGCCACTCATCGAAGCCCTGCAGCCGCAGACACTCCCGCGGCATCAGACGCCGGATGCGTCCGCCACGTTCCACGATGCCCTGGATGCAGCTCGTCTCCAATGTATGGGCGATATCCTGTCCCACACGACCACGGCGGGTATTGCTCCCGGAAAAGCCGAGATCGACGCTGTCACCGGGATTCGCCTCTTTATAGCCTTTTTTCGTGGCTTCCTTGATGAGCAGAACGCCGGAACGTTCTGCTCTATGATTGGACAGCGTTGTCTGTCCATAACGGGCAGTGAGACAGCGGGCGGCCTCCGTTTGTCTCGCCTCCCCGGCACATAGATCCACAAAGGGTCTGTCCTGCGGAATGATATACAATCCTGTTTTGCCTCCCACACCTCCAGCGCCGGCAGTCTGCGTGCAGGCTATTCCGTCTGCGTCGTAGACACGGGAGCCTTGCGAGCCTCCGAGGACTTGTATAAGAGCTTTTCCACCTGTGCCGAAGACAGGAAATATTTTTCCGGCGCATCGGGGATCAAGATAGCAGATAAGGAACAGCCGCCTTCTGGATTGCGGGACTCCAAAATGTTTGCTGTTAAGCACCATCCATTCCACGCGGTACCCCAGGTCATTAAGCGTGGCGAGGATGACAGAAAACGTCCGGCCTTTGTCATGCGACAGCAGTCCCGGAACGTTTTCGAGCAGAAGATACGAAGGTCGTTTGGATTGAGCCAATCGGGCAATTTCAAAGAAGAGAGTGCCGCGGGTGTCGTCAAAGCCCTTTCTTCTGCCAGCGATTGAAAATGTCTGACAAGGGAATCCTCCGCACAGGAGGTCGAAGTCCGGCAGGTCTGCGGGGTCAATTTGGGTTGCGTCCGGATAGTATCGTTCCTCCTTTCCCGGTTCGTAGATTGCTTGGTAGCTGGCATTGGCGTATTTGTCGATCTCGCAGTGTCCTACACACCGGAAACCGCCCGCGCGGGTCAGCCCGGAGCGGAAACCGCCAATGCCGGCAAACATATCAAAGTATCGGATCAGGTCATCTCATCTCCTTCCTGCAGGGCAAGCAAAAAGCCGAGGACGCTTTCATCTACACCCCCGGCTCTGCCGCTATCCTGCGCTTCTTCTTTGGTGAGCTGCATTCCCCGCAGTTCCTGTCGGATGGTCTGGCGAACGGCGTCCAGCAGTTCCTGCTGCCCTTTATACTCACAGACCATGCGGCAGACCGCGGCGGTACGCTGTCCTGCGGGGATCTCCGTCAGCTTCTTCCACGCCCTGCGCTGTATGGGCGAGGACATGGAAAAGGACAGATTGATCCGCTTTTTGTTACTGCTCATCGTTCTTTGTGAGCCGCTCTGCCAGCCGCTCATAGCCTATGGCGTTGAGGGACACATCGTCAAGGATGACTGGACGGCAAAGGCCGTCCGCAGCGGATACATTCCGCTTCAGCAGCGCCGCACCACCGCCCAGAAAAACAGCAGGCATGGCACGGGTATCCAGTCCGCTCTCCGTAATGGCGGAGAGCAGGCGATGGACATAGGCGTCTGCCTGCCGGTCAATAATTTTTCTGGCATCCTCATTGATATGGACAGCATCGCCGCGCAGCACGCTTTCCATCTGTGTCGCCGTCATAGACAGGCCCAGTGCGCGGCGGATCTGCTCGCCGATCTCATCCAGACAGCGGATCATGCCGAGTTCCAGACTGCGGCAGGTCGATGCATTGGGGATACGGTTGTCCAAACGCATCAGATCCACCGTCCAGCCACCGATATCCGCCACGATCACAGAAGGCTCATCCAGCAGGATGCTCTGGGTCAAGACTGCGGCATAACCTTGCGGGAACAGCGACACCTTGCGGATGGTGATAGAGTATTCCTGTCCCTCATAGCGGAAACTCACCGTTCTCCCGTCCCGGAGCAGATAGTCCCGGAATGCATTTTTCTCCCGTCCGAAGCTGGTGAGAGGCAGTCCGGCCGCCAGATGGATCTCTGCTGCAGGCTCCGCATGACGGAAGGAGAGCTCCTTTGCAATGGCTGCCAGCGTAAGGAGGTAGTAGTCCTCTGTCTGCGTTTTGTTCTTCTGAAGCGCCTGACGCCCGCTGCCCACCACATAGAATTTTCCGCCGTATTCCAGCACGTCCTTCAGCGTATATGGCTCATGCTCATACGCCACCAGACCGGAGGGGAACGAGAAATGGGCCGTTTTCATAGCGGCATAGCCGTGGTCAACACCAATAATCATGGACTCGCTCATCTTGCCTCACCTCCACGGCTGCGTTTCTTCTTATTTGATGTCTGGTGCCGGTCATAGTCCTTTCCGGCATGGATAAGATCCCGAATCTCCTTCAGCTGCAGATTCCAGCGTGTTTGACCGTCCCACTCCGGATGCTTCGCGCAGAGCCGGGGCAGATATTTCTTCAGATCCGCGCCCTCTCTGGGGAACTCGATGCCGTCCTTATAGACGATATCCTGTTCCAGCTTCATCAAAAGAGCTTCATATGCGCTCCAATCTGTCTGATCATAGGCGCTTTTCCCAGTGAGCTGCTCGTAGGCATAGTCCCCGACATAGCTCAACTGCTCAAAGCAGCAATCGCCGTAGGGAACGACATCTGCAAGGCTGTCCGGGTCTGCCAGCGCGGCAAAATAGACCTCACGCCCCTGTGCGATGAGCCAGGCGCGGAAGTCGATAAACCCATCATCGCTGCAGCCGTATTCCTTCATGATCCCTGCCGCGTCCCACAAGCCGAACTTGTCCGCGAGATCTTCATAGGCGTGGATGATGTCGTGAAAATTCTGCGCCTGCGTGGGGCCCATAGAAACCAGCCGGTCTTTCAGATAGGCCAGCATGGCATCCATGTCCTGCCCGCAGGCGTTTTTTGCCTCATGGATCAAGTCCCAGAAGGAATCCTGATTGATCTCTGTGATCGGTCCCTTCACATTCTTCATCTCCTTCCCAATACGTTTTTTGATGTGCGCTGCCGCACCCGCGCAGATCTTTTGATAAAATGCGCGATACTCCGGTGTGGTCTTATCCACTTCACCGAGAATCGCCCGCTCATAGGGCGTGTCGGGGACGATCTCCCAGGTAACGGTCCCAAAGTATGCCGCTTCCAGATACCGCAGCAGCGTGTGTCCGTCTGCCATCTCAAACATTCCATGGTTATCCTCATAGGGAAATTCCTCATAGACCTTGAGCCCGGTGACTTCTTCCGCGGCGGCATACAGCGAGAAACCGTCTGCGTCCAGCGTCGGCGCAAGCTGCGCGTACTGTTCCTCCGGGGACAGCATTTCCTCATGCCGCTCCATCTGACCGCTCCTTTCTTACCCAGCCCATAAAACGCTCTAAAAAGTGAACGCGACCATGCACCTTCCCGGCAGACACATCCAGCCCATTCATCTGCGCCTGAATGCGGCGCTGGATGGCTTTCAACTTCTGCGGGTCATTGCAGCAGTCTACGATGACATACTCACCGCCGCTGGTGGAGAGGATTTCCCGCTTGCCGTTCTCGTCCCGGATGCCGGACAGGAGACGCTGTCCCAGCCGTTTCCGGTAGGCGTCCTGGAGCGCGTCCATATCTCCGCAGACATCATGCTTTTTCAAGATCTCCGCGATCTCACAGGAAGTGATCTTCGTCTCGGCGGACAGCTTTTGCAAAATCTCCGCCTGCGCGTCAGGCGGGATTCCCGTCCGGCTGGGCATCGTTTTCTTCGCTTTCTGCATCGGCACACCTCCAATCCGCGGGCAGGATCTTCTGCTCGATGATATCCGCAATCGTCCGGAACACCTCCGCCAGCTCACGGGATTCCTTCACGGTATCCTGCATTTCCTCCGGGGTCATCCGCGTCCCGTCCGTCCAGCAGCGGACATTTTCCTCGGACGGTGTCAGCAGGACGGCTTTTTCATACGCTTTGCAGAAAAGCGCCGCGATCTTTCCTTTCCGGTCGATCTCGGCATCCTGCTTTTTCAGTTCTTTTTTCGCTTTTTCGTATTCCAGCGCTTCGGCGGCCGCCTGCTCCCGCTGCTCTTCCGGAAGGTCCTGAAGCTGCCGGGTCAGGTCATAACCCTTGTTGATGGAAAGTTCCTTCTTATCCAGAGCCTCCTTGATAACCTCCGGGGCATTCTCATCGATCTGCATGACCTTGCCCATGGTGCGCTCACCCAGGCCGACTGCTTCTGCCAGTTCCTTGCGGGTGTCCACAGTATCGGAACCTTCCGGCAATGTTGCCGAAAGGTCTGTGCGTGTCCCTTGGTTTGCCCTGGCTTTTGCCTCGATCTCCGGCTTCAGCTTCAGCGCGATCTTGCCCAGCTCCCACTTTTCCAGATTGCGACGACCTTTCTGGGTATCCAGCGCCCACTGCTTGGCTTCCAGCAGATCCTCGAAGGAGAATACCGCCATCGTATAGGGCAGGCCATGCTTTTCGCACAGTGCCTGACGGTTATGCCCGTCCACGATCACCATGTCCTCATTGACGATGATGGGGGAGTAACAGCCGTTTCGCAGCAGATCCTCTTCCAGAGCGGCGGACTGCTCCGCGCTCAAAGGCGGGAGCAGTTCGGCCATCTCCGGCAGGATCACAGGACTGCGCTCTGCGCTGGTGTATGTGATCCCGGTGTTTTTCATCAGGCGGCGTCCTCACTGGCGGACATACCCTCCACCGCCTGTGCCGCGTCCTCCGCCTTGCGGGGAGACAGGAATTCCACATCGCTGGCTTTGATGAGGAAACCGGGCTGGCGCTGGGGATCGTCCGCGAAGGTGATGGTCTCGAAATCACCGGCAGCCGCCAGCTTACAGCCCTTCCACGCAAACGCCGCACAGCGCTCGGCCAGAGGACCGCGCACCTTGATGGAGATAAAATCGGTGAGCTTGTTGCCGTCCTTATCCTTATAGCGGCGGTCCGAAGCGATACGCAGGATGGCGTAGGGTTTGCCGGTATTCTCGTTCATCTTCAGTTCCACATCGTGGGTCAGATTGCCAATGGCAGTGATTTTCAGCATATTCAGTGCTCCTTTTTTTAATGGTTAGGTTTAGTTAAAAAGTGCGGGTGGTCTGATAGCAGACCACCCGCAGGGGATACGATTTACTTGCTCCAGCTTTCGCTCTCGCCCAGCACGGCGGTGTGGGCGTTGGCAGCTTCCATGACGGCGTAATACGCCCAATGCTTGCGGCTCACATCCGGGAAGGTGTTCAGCTTGCGGAGGTTGTCCGCAATGTAGTCCTCATCCGCTTCGCGTCCCAGCAGGCGGTTGACAATGGTGACGACCTCAGCGCGGTTGATCTCGCGCTCTGCGTGGAACGAGCCGTCCCCGTAGCCGTTGATCCAGCCGTGGAGCGCGGCGTACTTGATGTATTTTGCCGCCCAATAGCCGGAAGAAACATCGTTGAAGCCGCTGAACTGCTCCATGATCTCAGCGTCGCCGTCGCCGTACACATCAAAGAAACGGACAGCCATCGTGGTAAACTCCGCACGGGTAATGGCATCGTTGGGGGCAAAGATGGTCTTGCTCTTACCGTAGGTAATGCCGTTGTTGCTCAGATACTTCACATAGCCGCTATACCAGGCATGGGCGGGAATATCCGCAAATTTGGTATTTGCCGCCGTGGAAATAGTATCGCCGTTCTTCTCGGCAAGCAGACGGGCGAAGATGGCGGCGGCTTCCGCGCGGGTCATGCTGCGGCTGGGGCCGAAGGTGCCGTCCGTGTAGCCGACGATGTAAACGCCGTGGCGCTCGGTCTGCTCCACTTCGGGGACGGTCAGCTCACCGTTTTTGTCGGTCTTGCCTGCGGCAGACTGGCCGAGATCACCCTTGACCGTAACATTTTTGCCCTGCTGGGGAGCCTTCCTGTGGTCGGTCACGATGACCGTCACCTGATGCTTGGCGTCCAGATCCGTGCCGTCCGGCAGCTTCACCGTGATATTGCCGGTCTTGCCGATGGACACTGCACTGCCGGAGATGGGGCGCTTCGTGTCCGTGCGGATGACCTTGACGGTCAGCGTCCAGCGGTCGCCATCCGCATCCTCATAGCCAGTAGTGACCTTGCCGTCCTCGTTGGTCTTACCGCTGCCGGTGGGGACGGTGATCTGACCTACCTTGTTCGTTATGTCTGCGGCATAGTTGTCGTTCTTGTCCGTGACAGCAATGCTCATGTCCGGCACAGCGGACTTGTCCTTGACAAGCTGCACGGTCACGGTCGTCTGGTCTGCGTAGTCCAGCAGGCGGCTATTGGGCAGGCGGATGGAGATGCTGTTATCCTTGTGGAGCGCAACTGCGGCGTTTGCCACAGGATTTTTGGTGTCGGTATCGGTGACGGTCACAAGGTAGCCGCCTACAACGGCTTCACCCTTACTGTCCGTGGTGGCGCTGTTGTAGATCTTTTCAATGGGCTGCGTCTCCAGCTTTTCACCGCACACGGTACACTCCTTGTGCTTGCTGCCCTCGGAATCGGTGGTAGGCTCCTTGTCGATGATCCAGTCGCCGGGCTTATGACCGGCAGGCTCGGTGTAGTTGCTCTTGTTGCTGTCGCCACAGCGGGCGCAGGTGTTGGTGGTGTAACCCATCTCGGTGCAGGTGGGAGCAGTCACTTCGGACTTGTAATCGTGTCCCAGGGCCTTTTCCAGCACAGCGCCGCAGCGGGTGCAGAGCTGGGGTTCCGTGCAGGTAGCAGGAGCGCCGGGGATGTGGCCATCCGCGGGGTCAGCATCCAGACGGTGGTAGCCACAGCGGGTGCAGCGGTATTCCATGACGCCCTCGCCGGTGCAGGTGGCGTTGGTAACAAGGGTTCCCTCATCCCAGCTATGGCCGAGCGCATCGGTGTAGTCTGTGACGAAGCTGCTGCCGCAGCCGTCACAGCGGTGGATGGTCTTGCCGCCGTTTTCGCAGGTAGCGGCGATGACATGGGATTCGTAATTGTGAGGCAGCGCCGCCGTGATGTCCTCAATGTGACGATCCCCACAGACGGAGCACTCGCGGACAGTATAACCGGGGCTGGTACAGGTGGCAGCCACGGTATAGACCTCATAGCTGTGTTCGCCCTTGGGCGTGGCGGTCTGCTTCATCTGTCCGCAGCGGGCGCACAGCTCCAGCTGCTTGCCGTCTGCTTCGCAGGTGGCGTCACGGATGACGATGCTCTGCCATGCGTGACCCAGAGAGTCCACATAGTCACGCTTTTCGATCTTGCCGCACTCCGTGCAGAGGTAGCGGTCATAGCCAAGGGTGGTGCAGCCAGCCTTGGTGCTGTCCAGCAGAATATACTTGTGGTTTTCACCACAGCCCTTGTCGGTGCAGCAATTTCCATTGCAATTCTTGTTCTGGCAGCCGCAGTTGGGATCGCCGCAGCCGCAGGCACAAGAGCCGTCATCCTTGGTGGATTCGTCACGGAGCCAGACTTTTGCCACGCCGTTCTCGGTCATTTCTTTGCCCTTGTAGGTGTAGGTGATCTCGTAGTAGACCATGTACTGACCGGCTTCGGTGTAGTTGGGAGCCGAGGTCATGGTACAGCTGTCTGCGCTGTTGCCGTAGCGGATAGAGGTGCGGACACCGGCTTCGGAGAGGTCGCTGACCGTGATGGTGTGGGGCTTGCCGTCCACCACGCCGTAATAGTCTGCAATGACTGCCTTTGCCGCCGTGTAGTCATAGCGGGCGTAGTCGCACAGGCTGCATTTCTCTACCGTAGCGAAGCGTCCGTTTGCCGGCTGGGGCAGAACTTCCGTCACCATGCTGTGGCGCTCCAGCTTGCGGCTGACCGTATGATTGGTACCGTAGCAGAATGCGCAGTAGGTGCCGCCCTTGGTGGTGACAGTGTGATAGGTATCGTCCGTGTACTCATAGGAAACGGTTTCGTCCAGTTCCTGCGTAAATGCGGCGGCACAGTCATACAGCCAGTAGACATTTTTCAGATAGCCGTACTCGCTTTTGCTCATATTTGTGTTGATGCCGCCGCAGGTTTCGCAGACGGCTTTGGTGTAGTGATATCCGGTATAGGTGGCGTCCTTGCCGGGGATGCCGTCCATGGTATCACCCTTACCGACACCATCTACCATCGTGCCGTCCGAATATTTCACATTGCGGCTGAGTGCCGGCTGGCCATTGCGGGTATATTCGGGAACGCGGAACACCTCAAAAGATGTGGCTTTGCCGCACTCACCGCACTTGAAGGTCTCGCGGGTCACAACACTGTTGGCGTCCAGCTCATTGGTTCGACCGGATGCCTGCATCCAGTGTTCTGCGGGGTCGTGGTAGCTGTTCTGCTGGGCGGCAAAGGCGGTGGGGATCATGCCCACGCACATGACCAGCGTCAGAAGCAGCGCCAGCGCTCTGCGGGAATAATGGTTCTTTTTCAGATTCATAGGTCCTCCTTATATTTTTTGTTTTTTATCCGCGTTGAAAACGATATCCTTTTGGCTATCGCCCCCTTTCCCGGCTGCAAAGCCGTTTTTGCAGATACTCGTTCCAATCCTTGCCGCAGCGCGGTTTCTCCACGGTAACGGCATACCCCTGTAACTGATACTTTTCCTGTAATTGCTGGGCGGCTTTCTGCCCAGGCTCGTCCGCGTCCAGACACAATTCGATTCGTTTGATCTGCGGATGATCTGTCAGATAGGCTTGCAGCGCGCCATCATAAAGGCCGCAGAGGGCCAGCGCGTTCGGTGTGTTCCGGTGAAGTGTGAGATAGCTCATCAGGTCGATAGGTGCCTCAAACACGAAAACCTGATCTGAGCTGCGGTCATACGGGAGCGCGAAGCCAACGCGTTTATCGCTGCCTGTCACATCTCCGCGGAAGCCCTTACCCTCCCGGTCATAGGTCCCGCGCAGGCCCGCGTATTTTACCTGTCCCGCGCTGTTCTTTCCGACGAACACGCAGTTGTGATGCTCGGCGTCCTCATACAGCAGGCCGCTGTTCAAAAACTGCCGGATCACCTGTGCGGCGATGCCGCGCTTACGGAGATAGGCGAAAACCCTTCTGTCATCCGCGTTGCGGGGCGGCAGGGAAAACTTCTGTTTCGGGCTGATCGGCTTTGGCTGCGGAATGGGCGCGTCTCTGGCTTTCCCATGGAAGGTCAGAAGGTACTCCACCGCTTCCGGAAAGGATTTTCCGCAAAACTGCTGGAGGAAGGTGATGGCATCCCCGCCGGTATTCTGGGAATACCGGAACCAGGTACGCCGGTCCTTGATCCGCAGGCTGTCCATCTCCGCGGTAGTATGGAAGCGTCCCACGCGCTTCACCTGATAGCCGAGGTGGGAGAGCAGCTCCGGCAGGTCCGTTTCTCTGGCGATCTGCATTTCTGTGTCTGTGAAGCGATTTCTGATCTCGCTTGCCATAATGTGTGCCTCCTTTCTGATGAAACGCAAAAAGCCACCCAGGGCATCCGATATATTCGGATGCCCTGGGTGGCTTTCCCTAAATCGTGTTCTTTTGTTTTGGCTTTTGTGCGGGCTTACACGGCGTTATCTTCGTCGGGGGTGTCCGTGTCCGCTGGAGCGGTCACGTCGGCCACACGGGCCTCGGCAGGGGCCTCAGTGGGGGCGTTCTGCTCTGCGGCGTTCTCAGCGTCCGCTTCGTCCAGCGCCTGCGTGATCAGGTTCAGCACGAAGTCTCGCTGGGTGAGCTTTTTGCCGTTGCGGAGCGTCTCGCGCTCCAAGTGACGCTTGATGCGCTGGAAGAGTTCTTCGGGAATCTGGAATGCCATGGTTCTGCCTTTTTCAGTCATTTGAATGCCGCCTTTCTGATTTTCTATCATGTTGTAATAGTCTTGGATGAGGTTGGTGATGTACTCACTGGTGGTCTGACCCAGCCGTTCTCGTTCTTCACTGCCCCGCTCATGTAGGTCGATGGGAATCTGAGCACACAAGTTTTTAGTGGTTGCCATTCTCGGATACCTCCTCGTTTTTTGTAACGCAAGCATACCCGAAAGGTCCAGTAAAAGCTATTACCAACACCACCAAGGAATGATAGACAAACGAAGCGAAAGCAACATAAGCACCAATGAGACGAAAAAGGCCGCCGTCCGCTCCCACATAGGGAGCCGAACGGCGGCCTGCCTTCTTATTCTTTATTCTTTTTTAAGCCTCGGTGTTCGAACCACACCAGACCACAAATCTGGCAGGGCGCATCTTCAAAATGTCGCCTCTCGCTGGGCAAAACTGAAATTTTGAAAAATCGAGTTTTTGCAACTTTTTCATTCTAAAAGTGGCGCATTATATGTGAAAACGCCGCACTTTTGTGCGGCGTTTTCTGCGTTGCATCTTTCATCAACACATTTTGGTGGACCTGAAGGGATTCGAACCCACGACCTTACGGATGCGAACCGTACGCTCTCCCAACTGAGCTACAGGCCCAAATAGCAATGCTGGTCTCCCAGCGCGGATTATCATAACACACTTTTTTGAATTTGTGAAGCCCCTTTTTCATTTTTCTGTTGATATTTTTTCTGAAATATAGTAGAATACCATTTGTTCAACAACTCCTCCGCATACAGCTGCGGAACCGGTCTTGCGCAATGGGTACCTGCGAACCATGTCAGGCGGGGAACCGAGCAGCATTAAGCGGGACCATCCATGTGCCGCAAGGACGCCGGTTCCGCAGCTGTATACGGGGGAGTATTTCTATTGTAAGGGAGGGCTGCGGATGTATCAGGCGCTTTACCGCAAGTGGCGTCCCAAAACATTTGCCGACGTGGTTGGTCAGGAGCACATCACCGAGACCTTGCAGCGCCAGGTGGCGGAGGGGCGGCTGTCGCACGCCTATCTTTTCACCGGCACGCGCGGCACGGGCAAGACGACCTGCGCCAAAATACTTGCGCGCGCGGTCAACTGCGAGCATCCGGAAAACGGCAACCCCTGCAACCGCTGTCCGAGCTGCCTTGGCATCGAGAGCGGGCGGCTGCTCGACGTGGTCGAGCTGGACGCGGCGTCGAACAACGGCGTGGACAGCGTGCGCGCGCTGCGTGACGAGGCCATCTATTCGCCCGCGCAGGTAAAAAAACGCGTGTATATCGTCGACGAAGTCCACATGCTTTCGACGCCCGCGTTCAACGCACTGCTCAAGATCTTGGAGGAGCCGCCCGAGCATCTGATGTTCATTCTGGCGACAACGGAGCTGCACAAGGTGCCCGCGACGATTTTGTCGCGCTGCCAGCGCTTTTCATTCCGCCGCATCCAGCCGAAGGACATCGTGGGCAGGCTCAACTACATCGCGGGGCAGGAGAATATCGACTTAAAGGAGGACGGCGCGGCGCTGCTGGCCCGACTGTCGGACGGCGCGCTGCGAGACGCGCTGAGTCTTCTTGACCAGTGCGCGGCCGCGGGCGGCGCGATCGACGCGAACGCCGTGCTCGACGCGGTGGGTTTGGCCGGAAACGTGCAGACCGCACAGCTCATGTCGCTGATCCTGACGCGCGACGCGCGCGGGGCACTCGAGCTTCTCGGCAAGCTCTACGACGGCGGTAAGGATGTGGGCGCGGTGCTCGGCGAGCTCTCGACCCTCTCGCGCGAGCTGCTCATCAGCGCGACGGCGGGGGAGGGCGGCGAGAGCTTACTCAGCGGCGCTTATGACGCCGCAACGCTCCGAAACCTGCGCGCGCAGGGGACGAGCGCACGCTTCATCCAGCTCTGTACGATCTTGCAGGAGACGGCGGCGCAGCTCCAGTTCAGCGTGAACCGCCGCACGGACGCAGAGCTCTGCATTCTGAAGCTCTGCGACGAAACGCTCTCCGGCGACCTGGCGGCGCTCGGCGCGCGCATCGCGCGGCTCGAAGAGCAGATCGCCGCGGGCGTGCAGTTCGCAGCGAAGCATCCCGCATCTGCACCGGCGAGCGCACCCACTCCCGCGGCGGTACAGACGGTCACACCTACACCGGAAAAGGCCGCGGAAGCGCCCACAGAGAGCGCAAAGCCCGCCGAGGAAGCGCCGCTTCCGTGGGACGAGCCGCCGCTGCCCGACGATTATGACGCACCGCCGCCCTACGGCGAGCCGGTCGCGCCCGCACCGAAGGCCGCAGCGCCGAAGATAGCAGCAGCACCCGCGCCCGCGCAGGAAGCGCCGACGAGTGGAGACAGCGGGGACGATGAGATCTTCTACCAGCTCATGGAGAGCTATAAAAACCGTCTGACGCCCGACAAGCGCGCGTTCATCGGCATGGCGCAGGGCGATGTGAAGGATGACCTTCTCACCGTCTACTGCTCGACCGAGGTGCAGAAGTCCATGCTCGACCAGAAGGTCGTGACAGACGTTTTGAGCGAGGTCACGTCCCGCGCAGTTGGACGGGAGATCCGCGTTCGCTTCCTCGTGGGTGAGCGCCCGGGCGCGAAAAAGCGAGACAAGATGCAGGACCTCCTGCGCATGGGCAGTAAATTCGACAATTTTACAGTAAAATAAAAGGAGACAACAACGATGGCAAAGGGTTACAGCGCACGCCGCGGCTTTTCCAACGGCAGCGGCCAGATGCTCAAGCAGCAGCAGATGCAGCAGCAGATCATGAAGATGCAGGAGGACATGCAGAAGGCGCAGCAGGAGGTCGAGGAGAAGACCTTCTCGGCGAGCGTCGGCGGCGGTGTCGTCAGCGCCGAGGTCAACGGCAAGAAGGAAGTCACGAACATCACCATCAAGCCCGAGGCGGTCGACCCCGAGGATGTGGAGATGCTCCAAGACCTCATCATCTTCGCCGTGAACGAGGCGCTCCGCCAGGCCGAAGAGGCGATGGACGGGAAGATGAACGCGCTGACGAGCGGACTCGGACTCAGCGGGTTTGGGTTCTAATCGTTTCCCGAAGGGAAACGATTGAAAGTCCCCACACCGTGTGGGGGACGCGGGTAAAAGGGGGATACTCTCTTTCACGAAAGAGAGTATCCCCCTTTTGATCCCCCGAGAGAAAGGTTTGCATTGCAAGCGAGCAGCTCGAAGAGCTGCGCAGCCTGCGGAATCGGGTGCCTGCTATTTTTCGTATCTAAACGACTTGGTTTGCTTCTATCTTCGCTGTCGCTTTGCCTGCGATTCGTTAGCCTTACGCAATTTCCGCCTACTTTGGACTTGTACAGACTTGCTATTGTCTGCCGAGGCGGCTTTGCTGCGCTCGCCGCGATATTGTGCCATCGGCAGCAGGTGATTACACTGCACTTGCGCTCAGATTCGAGAGCGGCACCCGCAAGGGGTGTGCCGCATCCGTAAGGCAGCAGAGCCGCCAACGGCTGCGCAACAGCGGATGATAGGAGCAGAGGCAAATCGTATAGCAGCTCTAAACGCGGCAACGCCGCGCGCAGGCAGTCACCTTCCGGAGGCACAAAGGCCATTCGAGCCTGAGACTGCCAATCAAAGTCTTTCTCTTGGGGTTCCAAAGGGGCCATTCTCTTTTGCGAAAGAGAATGGCCCCTCTGACTTGCTCCCCTGCACGGTGCAGGGGAAACTTCTCCCGCATTGGTGCGGGAATCGTTGCAAATTATTCTGCGAAAAATGCTTCGATCGCCCCGCGCGCAGCGGCCACGCTGCCTTGCACAAAATTCGGCTTGCCGCCGCCGCGGCCGTTCAGCTCGGCATTCATCTTTTTCGTGAGCTCACGAAGATCGCCGCCGACATGCCCGATGGCGTACTTGTACGCGCCGTCCGCGCCGGCAAAGACCGCGCAGCGGCCGCCGCAGTGGTTCGTGACCGCGTCGCAGAGCTTGCGCAGGCTGTCGCCGGACATTTCGTCCTCGAAGAGCAGCACGTCGCCCTTGCCTTCGTACTGCGCGGCGGTCTGGGCGAAGACGGACTCTTCGAGCTTTGCGCAGCGCTGCTTGAGCGCGGAAAGCTCAGCGAGCACGCGCTCGACGCCCGCAAAGCTCGCGTTCGACTTGACGGAGAGGGCCTGTGCGATGCGCACGTCCTGCGCCCAGCACTCCGAAAGGTAGCGGTGCGCGCGTTTGCCGGAAAGAAGTTCGATGCGAACGCCGTCGCGGAACTTCTGCACGGAGAGGAACTTGACGAGTCCCACCTGACCGGAACGCACGACGTGCGTGCCGCAGCAGGCGCAGCAGTCTGCGCCGGGGAAGGAGACGATGCGCACGTCGCCCTCGAGCGGCTTTTTGCTGCGGTACTCGACCTTGTCGAGCTCCGCGCCGCGATAGAACTGGATGTCGATGGGGTGATCCTCATAGATGTACAGGTTGGCGAGCGCTTCGATCTCCATAAGTTCATCCCACGAAATGTCGGCGTTGAAGTCGATCGTGACGACGTCCGCGCCCATGTGGAAGCCGACGTTGTCGCAGTGGAAGCGCTCGCAGATGAGGCCCGAGCAGATGTGCTCGCCCGAATGCTGCTGCATGTGGTCAAAGCGGCGCGCCCAGTCGATCTTGCCGGAGACGCTCTTTCCCACCTCGAAGGGCTTGTCACAAAGGTGCGTGATGACGCCGCCTTTCTCGTGGACCTCGAGCACGTTCGCCTCGCCCAAAACGCCGGTGTCATACGGCTGGCCGCCGCCCTCGGGGTAGAAGGCCGTCTCCGCGAGGACAACGGCGTAGCCGCCCTTGACAGCGTCGCAGGAGACGACGGTGGTGGCAAAGCCCTTCTGAAAGGGATCTTCATAGTAGAGTTTTCTTGTTTCCATGGGGTTCTCCTTTAGTCGATCAGGCCGAGCGCCTGTTTTTCGTGCAGCACGCGGAAAACGTGCGCGTCAATATCGCTTTCGGCGATCTCGCCGGACTGGACGGCGGCGATCACCTGCGGGATCTGCGTCTGATAGTCGGTGGTCACGATCATGTCGTTGCCCGCCTGAATGGCCAGCACGGCGGCGCTGCCGTCCTGCGCGTAGGCTTTGACGGCATCCATCGCGAGATCGTCCGTCACGATGACGCCGGTGAAGCCGAGCGTGTCGCGCAGCAGCGTGTGGACCTTCGCCGAAAGGGACGCGGGATACGCGCCGTCCATGCACTCGACGATGTTGTGGCTCACGAGCACGAACGGCGCGCCCGCGGCGATGCCGGATTCAAAGGGGACGAGGTCGGACTTTTCAAACGTGGTGTACGGGCGCGCGTCGAGCGCGATGCCCGTGTGCGTGTCGGCGTTGTTGCCGTAGCCGGGGAAGTGCTTTAAGACGCAGGCGACGCCGGACTGCGCATAGACGGGCACGACGCTTGAGATATAGTCCGCGGTCGTCTGCGCGTCCTGCCCGAACGAGCGCGCGTAGATGAAGTTGTCGGGATTCGTCGACACATCGCACACGGGGGCGAAGTTCACGTTGACGCCGAACGCTTTGAGCTTCTGGTTGTAGCTGAGCGTTCGTTCGAGCAGCCCGTCGAGGCCGCCCGCGGCATAGAGCTCCTGCGGGGAGGGGAGAGGTTCGGAGAAGAGATTCGGATTTTTGCTCGCGCGCGTGACCGTGCCGCCCTCTTCATCGCTGCCGATGAAAAGCGGGATGGCCGCCGCGGCCTGATAGGACGCGAGCGCCGCGGTGAAGTCGTCCTCCGTGAGCCAGTCGCCGTTTGCGTCCTTATAGTCCCTGCCGAAGAGCAGCAGGCCGCCGAGGTGATAGGTTTCGACGTCTTCCGCCGCGCCCGTTTCGGGGCAGCGGACAAAGAAGAGCTGGCCGACCTTTTCCTCAAGACTCATGCCTGCGATGATGTCGTTGATGCGCTCATCGGGCGTTTTTTCCACCGGCTGCTCGATAGGAGGTTCCGGCGTCGGATCGACGGCGGGTTCATCGGGGGTGTCGTTTTTCGCGCCGCAGGCGGCGAGAAGCAGAACCAGGACGAGGGAAAGTGCGGTGATTTTGAGAGATTTCATGGCGATTCTCCTTTTTACGACTCGGAAACAAAGTGTTGTTCGCGGTAATACTGCGCGCAGAGGTACCTGCGGCAGATCTCGGCGACGTCTGGGGGCACGTCGAGCGTGATGGAACCGTCGACCATGCGGTAGCCGTCCTCGTGCATCAGCGGCGTGACGGCGCGCGTCTCGCGCTGGAGCTGCATGAAGCCGTCGCCCGTCCAGCCGCACTCGAAGAAGAGCTTGTCCATCAGGAAGCACGGGGAAATGTCGCCGCCGTCGCCGCGGAAGTCCTGACCGAGGGATTCCCTGGCGGCCTTGTTGGCATAGATGAGGTAGGGGGTGGAGAAGTAGTTGTAGAAGCCCTCCTGCGTGGACACGTCGAGGTCAACGCCCATTTCGGCGTAGACGCTGCTGCCGTTGCCCATCCACGGCTTGTGGTCGCCGAAGAGCACGAGCACGACGGGCTCATCGCGCGCTTCCAGCTCGCGCGTGAGGCGGCGCATCTGCTCGATCGTGCTGCGGATGCCGGCCAGGTAGTTGTTGATGACGCAGCAGCTTTCCATCGACCAGCCGGTCTTGGCGGGCGTGACGTACTCCTCCCAGTAGGTCTCGGAGCTGTACGGCCCGTGGTTCTGGTACGAGACGGAGAAGAGGAAGAGAGGGTCATCGTCCTCCGTGCGCGAGTCGATGTCGTTTAAGAGGTAGTCGACGAGCACGGTGTCGGACTTGAAGAGCGCGTCCTCGATGGAGATGAGGTCGCCGAAGCCCGATTCGTTAAAGACGCACTCGTCAAAGCCAAGGTATTCGTTGACGTTGCTGCGATTGTAGAACCACGAGTAGCCGGGATGGCGGTAGAGCGCGTCGTAGCCCTGATCCTTGAAGTAGCGGACGTAGGAATTGATCGGGCCGCGGAACTCCTCGTGCTGGCTGTACCCCGTGAGGAAGCCCCATTCGGTGTTCGTCGTGCCGCCGGCGAAGATATTCGTGAGGAGGTTGCCCGAGACGCTGCGGCTCTCGAGCTCGTGCAGCGGCTCGTAGAGATTCCGCACGGCGGAGATTTCATTTAACTGGGGGAAGTCGGACAGGTCGGAGAATGCCTCGAGCATGATGCCGACGACCGTGATCTTCTGATCGTCGGGAATGTCGGTGTCCGCATACTGCTCAAGGATCTGCTTGGCCTCGCTCTCGCGGTAGCCCTCCGGCGGCTCGGGGAACATGTCCTGCACGCTGTGTAGGAACGGATACGTCGTGCCGCGAGAGATGTAGACCTCGACCGCCGACCACGGGGAAATGAGGTCGTTGTTGGCGGTCTCTTTGTAGATAGAAGAACTGGTGTAGAGCTCAAAATAGCACGCGAGCGTGACAGAGAGCGTGAGCATGATGCCCGCAAGGCGGGAGCGCGGGCTCATGCGCTCTTTTCGGAGCATCAGGCACGAGAGCACGAGCATCAGCACAAAGCCCTCAAGAACGACGATCACGGGCGCGGAAATTTCAAACGTGTAGTTGCCCATGATGCCGCCCGCCGTGCGGATGAGCCGCAGGTCGGTGGCGAGCACGGGGTCGCCGCGCAGCTGCACCTTGTAGTAGCTCGCGAGCGCGAGCGTGAAAAACGGCAGCGCCGAGAGCAGGTACGCCGCCCACGGACGAGCAAAGAGGAAAAAGCCGAGGTAGACGAGCAGGATCGGCGCGAGCAGGTTCATCGCTACGAGCAGCGGAATTTTGAAGTACGACTGCAAAAGCGCCGTCGCGTCGATGCTTGCGTAGGAATGTGCCGTGAGGTAGAGCGAGAGAAGGCCAATGCCAGCGCCCAGCACCGTGAGCCAGAAGAAGACCCAGATGCGGTGCACCCAGCGCATCACCGCGCCCGTCGACTCGTCAGGCCGCACCAGAGAAGAGAAAAAACGCATGTTGGGGACGTCCCCTTTCTGAAAGCATAATAACAAAGTATATCATTTCGACAGGAAAAACGCAACCGGACAAGTTTTCAACTTTGTGGGGTTCTTGCCGGCGGGCGGGGAAGTGTGGTAAAATACCCCCGCAAACCGAATTGCAGCTATATCAAAATATTCGATATTTTAACAATTGCGGAGGTGTTTTCATTGATCAAAGAGATCGAAATTCAAGGATGTGTCACCGTTCCTGAAGAGGTTTCCGGGGATGACTTTATTGATAAATTCCTCGCATTTATTGAAGAGAACAACTGGAGCTTTGGCGGCGGTTATCGGACCATTATAGACGGGTACTATATGAATGAGGACGGGACAAGGGGAAAGCACGTCCTTGATGCCTGAATGAAAATTTCAGCCTTGCTGAAATTTTGCACTGCCGAACGGAATTAGAAAAAGGACAGCCTTCTTTCGAGAGCTGTCCTTCTTGCTATTCTGTGGAAAACTTTTCTCAGAACGCGCACTTTTCGCGCAGGAAGTCCTTGACCTGATCGATGGGGATACGGACCTGCTCCATGCTGTCGCGCTCGCGGATGGTGACACAGTGGTCGGCCGCGATGCCGTTGGCCTCGTCGCCGACGGTGTCGAAGTCGAACGTGATGCAGTACGGCGTGCCGATCTCGTCCTCGCGGCGGTAGCGCTTGCCGATCGAGCCGGTCTCGTCGTAGTCGACCATGAATTCCTTGGAAAGCTCGTTGTAGAGCTCCATCGCGGGACCGGCGAGCACGTCCTTCTTGGAAAGCGGCAGGATCGCGGCCTTGAAGGGGGCGAGTGCGGGGTGGAAGTGCAGCACGACGCGCACGTCGTCGTTGCCCTTCTTGTCCTGGCCGACGACCTCTTCATCGTAGGCGTCGCACAGGACCGCGAGCACGCTGCGCTCCACGCCGAGCGACGGCTCGATGACGTAGGGGACGTATTCGACCATGTCCTTGCCCTCGCCCTCGCGATAGACCATCTTCACGCCGCTGGTGTTCTGATGCTGCGTGAGGTCGTAGTCCGTGCGGTCGGCAACGCCCCAGAGCTCGCCCCAGCCGAACGGGAAGAGGAACTCGAAGTCCGTCGTTGCCTTGGAGTAGAAGCACAGCTCCTCGGGATCGTGGTCGCGCAGGCGGAGGTTCTCGTCCTTCAGGCCGATGGAGAGCAGCCAGTTGTGGCAGAACGTGCGCCAGTAGTTGAACCACTCAAGGTCGGTGCCCGGCTTGCAGAAGAACTCGAGCTCCATCTGCTCAAACTCGCGCACGCGGAAGATGAAGTTGCCCGGCGTGATCTCGTTGCGGAAGGACTTGCCGATCTGGCCGATGCCGAACGGGAGCTTTTTGCGCGTGGTGCGCTGGACGTTATTGAAGTTGACGAAGATGCCCTGCGCGGTCTCGGGGCGGAGGTAGACGGTGTTCTTTGCGTCCTCGGTCACGCCCTGGAACGTCTTGAACATGAGGTTAAACTGACGGATATCGGTGAAGTTGTGCTTGCCGCAGGTGGGGCAGGGGATGTTGTGCTCTTCGACAAAGTCCTTCATCTCCTGCTGGGAGAAGGCGTCGATGGGCTTGGGAAGCTCGAAGCCGGTCTCGGCGCACCAGTCCTCGATGACCTTGTCGGCGCGGAAGCGCTCGTGGCACTCGCGGCAGTCCATCAGAGGATCAGAGAAGCCGCCGAGATGGCCGCTTGCTACCCAGGTCTGCGGGTTCATCAGGATCGCGGCGTCAAGGCCGACGTTGTAGGGGTTCTCCTGCACGAACTTCTTCCACCAGGCGTTCTTGATGTTCTTCTTGAGCTCGGCGCCGAGGGGGCCGTAGTCCCAGGTGTTGGCAAGGCCGCCGTAGATCTCGCTGCCGGGGAAGACAAAGCCGCGGTTTTTGCACAGCGCGACGATCTTGTCCATCGTCTTTTCGGTGTTTTTCATGGTGAATTTCTCCTTTCGGTACTTGGCTCAGGAGATAAAAAACGCCCTGAGCCTATTAAAGTAGGCTCAGGGCGAACAAATCATTGTCCGTGGTTCCACCTGAATTCCCCGCTGGATGCGGGGCACTTCGTTCCCTTGTAACGGAGGGACCGGCGCGGCATTTCCGCCGCGCGGCTCAAAAGCGCCGCCTTTTCCGTTCCGCAGGGACTTGCACCGGCCGTCCCCTCTCTTGAGCGGGTGAAAAGAAAAGGCTTCTTTCTCGCTGCCTTTATTGCGCTCAGCATACCATGACTGAAATTGTTTGTCAAGACAAACCGAGAATCCCTGCGTACCCGCAGGGGAGCGGGCAAAGGGGGATATTCTCTTTCACAAAAGAGAATATCCCCCTTTAAATCCCCCAAGAGAAAGGTTTTCACATTGCAAGCGAGCAGCTCGAAGAGCTGCAATGCTTGCCGATGCTACTTCCTGCGCGCGGCGTTGCCGCGTTTGGAGTTGCTAGACGATTTGACCTACTCCTATTATCCGCTGTTGCGCAGCCGTTGGCGGCTCTGACGCCTTACGGATGCGGCACACCCCTTGCGGGTGCCGCTCTGCCTGTCTCGTAGTAGTGCAGCCTAATTTCCGTCTACCGAGGCACCCATCAATGCGGCGAGCGCAGCAATGCCGCATTCCGCAGGCAGTCTGCCGCCGAGCAAACGTCACTCGCGCCTCACGATAGTAAGGCGCGGTTGAGAGTTGTTACGACTCGCAGGGATTCATGGCGAAGCCATGTACACCGCACCCGATTACCCGCAAGGGGTATGCCACATCCGTAAGGCAGCAAAGCTGCCAACGGCTGTGCAATCCGCAGGCTGAGCAGCTCTTCAAGATCGAGACTGCCAATGTGCGGGGTCGAGGGGGAAGGCCCCTCGTCCCTTTCTCTTGGGGGATCTAAAGGGGGCCATTCTCTCACGTGAGAGAATGGCCCCCTTTGCCGTTTCCCTGTGCGGCACAGGGAAATTATTGCACCCTCACGCAGTGAGAGCTGAATTATTCTTCCTCATGCGCCGTGACGGCAATATGCAGCTCATCGAGCTGCTTCTGCGTCACCTCGCTGGGCGCGCCCATCATGATATCCTGGGCGTTCTTGTTCATCGGGAAGGGAATGATCTCGCGGATGGAATCTTCACCGGCGAGCAGCATGACCATGCGGTCGACGCCCGGGGCGATACCGGCGTGCGGGGGCGCGCCGTAGCAGAAGGCGTTGTACATGGCGGGGAACTTGGCCTTCACGTCCTCTTCGCCGAGGCGGACGAGCTCGAAAGCCTTGATCATGATCTCAGGGTCGTGGTTACGAACCGCGCCGGAAGAGAGCTCCACGCCGTTGCAGACGAGGTCGTACTGGTCGGCGGTGATGGTGAGCGGGTCGATCTCGCCGCGCTCGGCCTTGAGCAGCACGTCGAGGCCGCCGGCGGGCATGGAGAACGGGTTGTGGCAGAACTCGAGCTCGCCGCTCTCGTCGCCGATCTCATACATCGGGAAGTCGACGATCCAGCAGAACTCGTAGCGCTCCTTGTCCATGTGACCCTCGCACGCGGGGCCGAACGTCTTGATCATCACGCCGACGAGCTTGGTGGCCAGCTCGCCGCCCGCGACGAGCACGAGCGTGTTAGGCTCGAGCGGCAGGAGCTTGGAAGCAGCTTCCTTGTCGACAAACTTCGCGATGCCGCCGGCGAGGTCGCCCTTTTCATCGACCTTGAACCAGTAGCCCTTCGCGCCCGCCTGCACCTCGCAGTCGGTCAGGAGCTTGTCGATCTGCTTGCGCGTGAGCGTGCAGTTGGAGATCGCGACGGCCTTGACGGTCTTGTCCGCAAGGACCTCAAAGCTGCTTCCCTCGAAGAGGGAGGAGACGTTCGTCGCGGTCAGGTCGATGCGCAGGTCCGGCTTATCACTGCCGTAAATCTCGAGCGCGTCGAGGTACTTGATGCGGCGGAACGGGGGCTGAGATGCGATGTCATACGTGCCGAACTTCGCGAAGATCGGGGGCAGGACGTCCTCGCAGACGGCGAAGACGTCTTCCTGAGAGGCGAACGCCATCTCCATATCGAGCTGATAGAACTCGCCGGGGCTGCGGTCGCCGCGCGCGTCCTCATCGCGGAAGCACGGCGCGATCTGGAAGTAACGGTCAAAGCCGGAGGTCATCAGCAGCTGCTTGAACTGCTGCGGGGCCTGCGGCAGGGCGTAGAACTTGCCGGGGTGCTTGCGGGCGGGGACGAGGTAGTCACGCGCGCCCTCGGGGGAGGAGGCCGTCAGGATCGGGGTGGTGATCTCGAGGAAGTCGTGCTCCATCATGGCCTTGCGCAGCGCGGCGATGACGTTGCAGCGCAGGATGATGTTCTTCTTGACGGCGGGATTGCGCAGGTCAAGATAGCGGTATTTGAGGCGCTGCGTCTCGTCCGCCTCGCGGCTGCGGTTGATCTCGAACGGCAGGGAGTTGTAGCGGCAGCGGCCGAGCAGCTCGATCTTCTCGGGCACGACCTCAATGTCGCCGGTGGGCTGATTGGGGTTCTTGCTCGCGCGCTCGCGCACGGTGCCCTCGACGGAGATGGTGCTCTCTTTGTTGTAGCCCTTGATCTGGGCGAGCAGTTCGCTCGTCTCGACGACGATCTGCGTCGTGCCGTAGAAGTCGCGCAGCACCACAAAGGCGAGGCTGCCGCCGACTTCGCGGACGTTCTCCATCCAGCCGACGAGCTTGACGTGCTCACCGGCATGCTGCGCGCGAAGCTCGCCGCAGTTGTGTGTACGGGATTGCATCATGGTAAAATCTACTCCTGTTTGTATATTATAAATTGAAAATTACTAACTGTATTGAAAAATCGCCTGATTTTGTGCTCAGGTGGTGAAGGGCTTCGTCTTCGGGTTGACGATATCGCGCCAGTCGAGGTCGCCGCGGGCAAGGCCCATGATGAGCATTTCAGCGGTGGCGAGGTTGGTGGCAAAGGGGATGTTGTTCTGGTCGCAGAGCTTGGTGATATAGGTCAGGCTGTCGTTATACTGCGGGTTGGCGGGGTCGCAGAAGAAGAGGACCATATCGATCTCGTTGTAGGAGATGCGCGCGCCGATCTGCTCGGCGCCGCCGTGGATGCGCGCCATGAACAGGTGGATCGGAAGGCCGCTCGCTTCGCTGACCATCTTGCCGGTCACGCTGGTGGCGCAGAGCGTGTGACGGGACAGAATGCCGGCGTAAGCCGTGCAGAACTGGACCATCAGTTCCTTTTTGTTGTCGTGTGCCATGAGAGCGATGTTCATGTAGTGTCACAATCCTTTCTGATGTGAATTTTTCTATTGTAGCGGCACTTTCATCGGTTGACAAGGGCAAGCAGGCTTTGAAAAGATGTTTGCGGGAAAAGCGTGTTTGCCTTTGTGAACCGGTGCTACAGCCGCATCAGACGCACGCGTTCGCCGCACAGGCGGCGGGCGATGTTTTCGCAGGCGCAGAGCGCGCCGGAGTGATACTTGAGGCGCTGGGAAAGTCCGCGCCCCAAAACGGCAGGGACATTCTCGTCCTCCGGAATGACGCCGAGCAGCGGAAGACCCGCGGCGTCGATGGCGTCGTCGATCGTGGTGTGGAGGGACTGTAAGAGCTTGCGCCGCACGCGGTTGACGACAAGGTGCAGGTATCCGCTCGGGAAGCGGTGCAGCTCCATCACGGTGCGCTGCGCGTCGCGCAGGCTCGAGGGGTCGTTCGTGGTGACGACTACGGCGCGGTCGGCGCAGCAGGTGGCAAGCGCGAAGGCTTCGCCGATGCCGGCGGCGGCGTCGATGAGGCAGAAGTCGAAATGGCGGCGGATCTCGCCGATAAGCCGCTGCATCTCGCGCTTGCTCGGCAGGCGCACGCCGAAGCTCACGGGTGCGGTGAGCAGATACAGGTTCGGGTAGAGCGGATGGCGCACAACGGCCTGAGCAAGTGTCGTGCGTCCGGCAATCACGTCGGTGAAGTCCATGAGCGCGCGATCCGATACGCCGAGGTAGAGGTCGAGATTGCGCAGGCCGATGTCGCAGTCGAGCAGCAGCGTTTTTTTGCCGAGCTGCGCGAGCGCCATGCCGGTGAGCGTCGTGAACGAAGTTTTTCCCGTGCCGCCCTTGCCGGACACGACGGCGATGACCTGAGACAAGGCTCGTACCTCCTTTTTGTGAATTTGATGCGTTACAGCGGGGCTTTTTTGATCTTGGCGAAGGCGCGCGGATAGGCGCGCGGGGTAGGGGAGACCTTTTCGACGATGACAAGGCGGTGGACGACGTCGCTCGTCGGGATGGTGTAGTCCTCGACCTTGACTATGTGGCCGCCGAGCGTCTTGATGGCGCTCTTCGCCGCGGCGATCTCGTCCTCGGTGTCGACGCTCTTCATGGCGATGAACTGTCCGCCGACCTTGATGAGCGGCAGGCACAGCTCGGATAAGATCGAAAGCTGCGCGACGGCGCGCGAGGTGGCGATGTCGAACTGCTCGCGGTGCTGCATGGCGAATTCCTCCGCTCGCGCGTGGACGCAGGCGACGCGCTTTAATTGCAGCTCGTCACAGACCTCTTGCAGCCAGTTGACGCGCTTGCCGAGCGAGTCGAGCAGCGTGAGGTCGAAGTCGTCTTTTAAAATGCGCAGCGGCATCCCGGGAAAGCCCGCGCCGGTGCCGACGTCGACGACGGTTTTACCCGTCAGATCGACAAAAGGCAGCAGCGCCGCGCTGTCGAGCAGGTGGAGCTGCGCGACGGCGTCGGGCTCGGTGATGGCCGTGAGGTTCATCACCTGATTCTTTTCCAGCAGCAGGGAAGAGAAGCGCTCGAGCGTTTCCGCCCGGCTTACATCCAGGCCCAGCTCGCTGAGGCCCTGCAAGAGAAGCTCGTTCATTTGCTCTGCTCCTTCAAAAGGTCGCGGATCTCGGCGAGCAGCAGCTCTTCCTTCGTCGGCTCGGGGGCCTTTTCGCTCTCCGGCTCGGCGGGCTTCGAGAGCTTGTCGTGCATCTTGTTGATGGCCTTGACCATGCAGAACACGGCGAAGGCGATGATGATAAAGTCGAGGATGACGGCGATCAGGTTGCCGTAGTTGACGGCGATCTCGGGTGTGACGACCTTCGCACCCTCCATGACGGCTTCCTTGAGCACCCACTTCCATGCGGAAAAGTCGATGCCGCCTGTCAGCATCGAGATGAGCGGCATGATGATATCGTTGACGACAGAGTTCGTGATCTTGCCGAACGCGCCGCCGATGACGACACCGACGGCCATATCGAGCACGTTGCCGCGCATGGCAAAGGCCTTGAACTCTTCAAAAAACTTCTTCACGGGAAGTACCTCTTTGCTGAAAATGTGCGAAAAACGAAAACTAATCGTATAAAAACGGAATAATATTGCGAATTGGATTTACTTTTTGGGAATGAGAACGGTCTTGCCGCCCATGTAGGGTTGGAGGACCTTGGGGATCAGCACGCTGCCGTCGGCCTGCAGATTGTTCTCAAGGAAGGCGATGAGCATGCGCGGGGGTGCGACGACGGTGTTGTTCAGCGTGTGCGGCAGGTACATCTTGCCGTCCTCGCCCTTGACGCGAATTTTCAGGCGGCGGGCCTGCGCGTCACCGAGGTTCGAGCAGGAGCAGACCTCGAAATACTTCTTCTGGCGCGGGGACCAGGCCTCGATGTCGCAGGACTTGACCTTGAGGTCGGCGAGGTCGCCGGAGCAGCACTCGAGCTGGCGGACGGGGATGTCCATCGAGCGGAACAGCTCGACGCTCCACTTCCACATTCTGTTGTACCAGTCCATGCTGTCCTCGGGCTTGCAGACGACGATCATCTCCTGCTTTTCAAACTGGTGGATGCGGTAAACGCCGCGCTCCTCGATGCCGTGCGAGCCCTTCTCCTTGCGGAAGCAGGGGGAGTAGGACGTCAGCGTCTGGGGAAGGCTGCTCTCGGGCAGAATTTCGCCGATGAAGCGGCCGACCATCGAGTGCTCGCTCGTGCCGATGAGGTAGAGGTCCTCGCCCTCGATCTTGTACATCATGGCGTCCATGTCGTTCTGGCTCATGACGCCCTCGACCACGTTGCCGTGGATCATGAACGGCGGGATGCAGAATGTGAAGCCCTTGTCGATCATAAAGTCGCGCGCGTAAGCGAGCACGCCCTCGTGCAGGCGCGCGATGTCGCCGAGCAGGTAGTAGAAGCCCGCGCCGGAGACGCGGCCCGCGGCGTCCATGTCGACGCCGTCAAAGCTCTCCATGATCTGCGTGTGGTAGGGAATTTCAAAATCGGGGACCTTCGGCTCGCCGAAGCGCTCGACCTCGACATTGCAGCTGTCGTCCGGGCCGATGGGGACGCTGGGGTCGATAATGTTCGGAATCAGCAGCATGATCTTGTGGATCTTCTGCTCATACTCCTCTTCGAGCTTTTCAAGCTCGGCCAGGCGGTCGGCGTTCGCCTTGACGGTTGCCTTGATCTTTTCGGCTTCTTCGAGCTTGCTCGGGTCCTTCTTCGCCTGACCCATCAGCATGCCGATCTGCTTCGAGAGGGCGTTGCGGCTGGCGCGCAGCTCGCTCGCCTCGGTGATGGCGGCGCGGTTCTTGGCGTCGAGCTCGATGACCTCGTCGACGAGGGGGAGCTTTTCGTCCTGGAACTTCTTCTTGATGTTTTCCTTGACCAGATCGGGATTTTCCCGCAGGAATTTCATATCCAGCATAATGATTTACCTCGTTATCGTTGTAAAGTAAATGACCATTTGACTTCTTATTTTACGCCGTCCGGAAACAGCTTGTCCACAATGGACTGGTAGCGCGCGGCGGGGGAGGGGGCGTCGTCGCCGGTGATACCGGTACGCAGCGGCTCCTTGGGAAGGAATTCCACCGTGCCGGTCTCCTCGAATGAGCGGATGTTGTCTTTCGCGGCGTCGAGATCGCCGGTGTTGTAGGCGTTTTCGATCTCAAGCAGCCAGTCGAGCGCGCGCAGTTGGTTGGACTGTACGCCGACGGTCTCGTTGAGCGCCTTTTTGTCCTCTTCCGCGGTCGCAAGCTGCTCTTCAAGCTCAGCGATGTGCGCTTCGAGCGAGTCGTTCTGCTGTAAGGTGCTTTGCAGGGCGGTGTTGCCGTCCTTGATCTCGTTGATGCTGCGCTGATTCATGAGAAATGTCCATAAAATCAGCAAAAATGCCACGGTGAAGAGGATCGCAACGTAAGTATATACTTTTTTCATGCGCTCGCGCTCGGTGGTGGGCTTTTCTTCGCCGGGCACGGGCGGCTTATTCGGGTCCTTGGGGCCCTCGTGAATCAAATCGGACATGGTTATTCGTCTCCGTTCTTTCTGCGTTTGATGGCGGCGAGCGCTTCGAGCAGATCGTTTAAGTCGTCGATGCCGTAATAGTCGAGCTCAATGCGGCCTTTTTTCTTGCCGGACACGATGCGGCAGGTGCGGCCGATCTTATCGCTGAGCTCCTGCGCGGCCAGACGGCCGTAGCTCTCGGCGATGAGCTCGTCGTTCGTGGGTTTGCGCTCTTCCTTGGGATTACTCAGGCGCTTGGCGAGCGCCTCGGTCTGGCGGACGCTGAGACCCTGCTTGACGATCAGGTTTGCCGCGTCGAGCTGCAAATCGGCCTTGAGCGGCAGCAGCGCGCGGGCATGACCGCCGGAGAGGTCACCGTTTTGCAGCATTTGCCGCACTTCAGGGCAAAGCCCTAACAATCTCAGACTGTTTGCCACGGCAGAGCGGGACTTGCCGACACGCTCGGCGGCCTCCTCCTGCGTGAGATGGTAGTTGTCCATCAGCGTTTTGTAGCCCTCGGCTTCTTCGATGGGGTCAAGGTCTTCGCGCTGGAGGTTTTCGATGAGCGAAAGCTCGGTCATCTTGCGGTCATCCGCCTCGATGACGATGGCGGGCACTTCGGCAAGACCGGCGATGCGCGCGGCGCGCCAGCGGCGCTCGCCCGCGATGATCTGATAGTAGCCGGAAGAAAGGCGGCGGACCGTCAACGGCTGGATAATGCCGTGCTCGCGGATGGAATCGGCCAGATCCTGCAGAGCCTCTTCATCGAAGTGGCGGCGCGGCTGATTGGCGTAGGGTTCGATCTGCGAGATGGGGAGGTAGAGGTTGTCGGACGTGTCGGTGCGCAGGGCGGCGTCGCCCAGCAGCGCGCCGAGCCCCTTGCCGAGCCCGCGGTTTGCATTTGCCATGGAAACTTCTCCTTTCTGTGGGATGAAGCGGGCGGAATGCGCCCTTATATTTAATGTATCAGCGGTTCTGCTTCAAAAATTCGTTGGCGAGGTCGCTGTACGCTTCCGCGCCGCGGGAGGTGCGGTCGTAGTAGTTGATCGGCTTGCCGTGGCTCGGCGCTTCGGAAAGGCGCACATTGCGGGGGATGACGGTCGAATACACCTTGCCGGGGAAGTAGCGCTTGACCTCTTCCGCAACTTGGAGGGCAAGATTCGTGCGCCCGTCGAACATCGTGAGCAGAACGCCTTCGAGCTCCAGGCCGGGATTCAGGCTGCGGCGCACCATGCGGACCGTGTGCATCAGGTCGGACAGGCCTTCGAGCGCGAAGTATTCGCCCTGCACGGGAACGATCAGGGAATTCGCGGCGCAGAGGGCGTTGACCGTTAAGAGTTCGAGCGACGGCGGGCAGTCGATGAGGATAAAGTCGTAATTGGGCGAGAGAATATCGAGCGCCTGCTTGAGCAGGAATTCGCGGTTTTCGCGGTCGATCATCTCAATACCCGCGCCCGCCAAGGCTTTCGAGGAGGGGAGCACATCGCCGTAGCGCGTGTGCGCCACGCTGGCCGTGACGTCCGCACCGTTGATGAGCACGTCGTAAACGCCGCGCGAGGCGGCCTTGTCCACACCCATGCCGGAGGTGGAGTTGGCCTGCGGGTCAAAGTCACACAGCAGGACGCGATTGCCTTTCTCCTTGAGGGAGGAGGTCAGGTTGACACAGGTCGTCGTTTTGCCGACGCCGCCCTTTTGATTGACGATTGCAACGATTTTAGCCAAAAAAACACCCACCTTAGTCATAGAAGCATTGATCCATTTTCATTCTTGTTCAGTATAGCACAAAACGGCTCAATTTCAACAGGGAAGCTCAAATTTTGCAAATTTGTTTCACGTGAAACATGACAAGGCGCAGGCCTTTACGTCCCGATTTGCCCCTGTTTGGGCCGGTGATGGGGTATCACCGCTGGGGCAGTGCTGAGGACAGAAAAAGGTCATGGTAAAGGCGCTGACCTTTACCATGACCTGAAATCAGTGTTTCACGTGAAACAAATCACTCCTGCGGCTGGGTCAGCAGCATCGTACCGTAGGGTTCGAGCGTCAGGCGAAGCAGGCCGTTGCCGCAGAAGAACTCCTGATGGGACAGGGTGTCCTCGGCGAGCGTGCCGTCCCACGGAAGGGTGAGCGTGACGGGCTCGTCGCCCGCATTGACTGCCGTGAGGCAGTGGTCGTGCTCCGTGCGGCGCGAGAACGCCAGCGCGCGGCCCTGCGCGGCATGGTAGACGATCGTGCCGCTTTGCAGCGCCTCGTGCGATTTGCGCAGCGCGCCGAGCTGTTGGAAGTATTGCACCAATTCGGCATTCTCGCGTCCCCACGGGTAGGTTCCGCGGTTGAACGGGTCTTCAAAGCCCTGCATGCCGGCCTCGTCGCCGTAGTAGAGCATCGGCGAGCCGGGGAAGGTGTAGAGGATCAGAGCCGCGAGCTTGAGAAGCGACATGCCGCGCGCAAGGTCGGAATCGCTGAGCTGATAGACCGCGCGCTCGTCGCGCGTCTGCGGCGCGGGGGAGGTGAGGCCAAGAATCGTCAAAAGCCTTGGCGTGTCGTGGGTCGAGAGGAAATTCATCGCGCCGTAGAACGCGGGCGCAGGATAGTTTTCGCGCAGCTCCTCCATGCTGTCGCGGAAGTATTCCGCGCCGCCGCCGAGCAAATAGGCCATCAGCGCCGTGCGGAACGGGTAGTTCATCAGACCGTTCGTCTCGCGGCCCAGCAGGTACTTGCGGCGCTGGGAGTAGGCGATCTTTGTCGTGCCGTCCTCCCAGACCTCGCCGAGAAGATAAGTGTCGGGGTTCTCCTCATTCATCGCCGCGCGAATTTTGGCGATGAACTCGTCGGGGAGCTCGTCGGCGACGTCGAGCCGCCAGCCGGATGCGCCCGCGCGCAGCCAGCGCTTGATAATGGAATTATCACCCTCGATGATGTAGTCAACATAGCTTTTTTCCAGCTCGTTGACTGCGGGCAGGTTCTTGATGCCCCACCAGGCGTCGTACTCGTCGGGGAATGGGTGGAAGTTGTACCAGCGGTAGTAGGGCGACTGCTCGCCCTGCGCCGCGCCGAGGTCGTCGTAAAAGCCGTCGGCGTTGAAATAGACGCTCTTTCGCCCCGTGTGGTTGAAGACACCGTCGAGCATCACGTAGATGCCGCGCTTTTTCGCCTCCGCGCAGAGCGTACGGAAGTCCGCTTCATCGCCGAGCAGTGGGTCAATGCGCTCATAACAGGCCGTGTCGTAGCGGTGGTTGGTCGAGGCCTCGAAGATCGGGCAGAGGTAGAGTGTCGTCACACCGAGAGAGGCGAGGTAGTCGAGCTTTTCCGTGATCCCCTGCAAGTCACCGCCGAAAAAGTCGCTGCACGTGATCTCGCCCTCGGCGTTCGGGCGGTATTCGGGAAGCTCGTCCCAATTTTCGTGCAGCGTGCGCGGGCCGACAAGGCCTGCAACATCACGAGATTTAGCGCGGCGGAAGCGGTCAGGGAAGATCTGATACGTCACGCCGCGGCCGAACCACGCGGGCGTTTTGTGTGTGTCGTCGTAGACCGTGAGCTGCCAGGGCTCGACCGCGTCCCACGCGCAGAGGCCATTTTTGCCGTAGCAGCTCGTGCCGCCGTCCGCCCACGAGAGGCGGAAGTGGTACCAGATGAGCTCCACGTCATCCGGCGCGGTGAAGATGCCGCGATAGACGACGTGGCCGTCCTCCTGCGCGGGAGTAAGCTCCACCGTCGTCCATTGGTCGGCAAACTCGCCGTGAGCAAGCAGCTCACAGCGCGTGACCGCCGCGCCGCGCTCGGGGCGAAAGCAGAACGAGACATCGGCGCCGCAGGGCACCGCGCCAAAGGGAGATTTGAAGAGAAGATCGCGCGGATCAAACCATTTAGTTGACATAACACATTCCTTTCTGCCAAATAAAGCGGCTGAAACAGGCAAAAGCGCGCCGAAACGGCGCGCTTAACCCAGCAGTGTATTTTCGCCCGTGATCGCAGAGGACGCGGACGTGTTGGAGAAGTAAGCGTTGAGCACCTGCACGGCGGTGGAGGCCAACGCTGCGCCGGAGCCGCCCTTTTCGATGACGATGGCCACGGCGATCTGCGGATCGTCGTAGGGGGCGAAGCAGACGAACGCGCCGTTGTTGTTCTTCGTGTCGCCGGTCTGGATCGTACCGGTCTTGGCCGCGGCGTCGACGATACAGTCCTTGAAATACTGCGACACCGCGCCGTCAGTCGCGAGGTCGTGCATACCGGCGAGGACGGCGGAGAGATTTTCGCTGCTCATGGCGATCGTCTCGACCGGCTCGGCGTCGTAAACGTATTCGAGCGCACCGGAGCCGCTGGAGCGGACGTTTTTCAAAAGGTGCGTGGCGTAGCGGTCACCCCCGCCGCAGAGCGTCGCGATGTAATTTGCGAGCTGGAGGGGGGAGTATTCCTGATTCGCCTGACCGAACGCCGCCCACGGGGCAAGGTTCTCGCCCTCGTTCTGCGAGGGAAGGCGGCCCGCGGTGTCGCCGATCTCAATGCCGGTCGGGGAGCCGAGGCCGAATTTCGCGTAATACTCGCGCAGCGTGTCCATGCCCATGCGGTAGCCCATTTCGGCGAAGAAATAGTTGCAGGAATTCATGATCGCACCGCGGACGTTGAGCGAGCCGTGGCCGCTGCGCTTCCAGCAGTAGGTGTAGCTCGCGGAGTAGCCGGGGTACGTCCACTTGCCGGAGTCGTAGATCTTTTCGCGCACGGTCGTCGCGCCGGATTCGAGCGCGGCGATGGCCGTCAAGGGCTTTAAGGTCGAGCCGGGGGCGTATTTTCCCTGCGTGGCGCGATTCCACATCGGCTGCAAGGGGTCGGTGGAGAGCTCTGCAAGGTCCTGACGGAACGTCGAGAGGGAATAGGTCGGATACGAGGCAAGCGCCAGCACGTCGCCCGTGCCGACCTGCACGACGGCCACGGCCGCGCCGCGGTCGATGCCGTCGGATTTTGTCATGGAAGAGACGGTATTTTTAAGCGCCTCCTCCACCTGAGCCTGAAAGTCGATGTCGATCGTCAGCGCCACGGTGGAGCCGGGCTTGGGCTCCACAGAGTAGAGCTCGCCGGTGATCTTGCCGGAGTCGTTGTCGAAGGTCACAAGGCGCTTGCCTGCGTTGCCGTGAAGATAGTCTTCAAACGCATTTTCCACGCCGGAGATGCCGACGGTGCTCGCGAGCGTGTAGCCGTCCTTATCCTTATAATCGTCCCAGTCCTGAATGCTGCCGGTGTAGCCGAGGACGTGGGCGGCGTAGTCGGTCTCGTAAACGCGCACGGACGAGGTATCCACCTGCACGCCGGCATAGTTGCCATCCTTGATGAGGGAAATGAGCGAAACATCCACGTCGCTCGCAAATTCGAAGGTCGTGGAGCCGTTCATCTTGGCGGAGGCGAGGGAGTAGCGCAGCCCGATGAGCGTGCGCACCGTGGAATTCGGGAGCGTTTCGTCGATCCCGTACTCGCTGCGCAGCTTCAGATACAGCGCAGAGCCTGTCAGCGTAGTGGGGAGGCCGTCGTCGCCGACGTTCTTTTCATTGATCCACTTGAGCGAGACGAGGTATTTGACGAGCGTTTTCGCGCTGCCGTTCGCGGTGTCGTAGGCGTAGGGCGAGGTCCTGGCGAGCGGAAGCGTGTCCTTAATTTCAACGCCCTGCGCGTTCATCAGTTCGATGACGCGCAGCAGCGCGTCGTTGAGCTCGTCGGGAGAGACGAGCGAGGAATCAAAATTCAGCGTGTAGACCGCGCGGTTCGACACGAGCACCTTGCCGTTGCGGTCGGTGAGGATGCCGCGCGAGGCCTTGACGGTCTCGGTCTTGGCGTTCGTGCGGATGGACTTGTCGAGGTAATCGTCGCCGTTGACGATCTGTGCGTCAAAGAGCGTGATAACGAATACGAGCGCGCAGAGAAACATCGCCGCGCCGAGCGCAATCAGGCGGCGGGTAAAGCGTTTGGGATCCATAGCGGCCTCCTTTCCTTGAGGCTTGGGGAAAATGGGGAAAATCAGTCGGGGAAGATGCGGCGGATGGCGCGCAGCGCCGGATAGACCGGCAGAAGAAGCAGGCACGAGAGCACCGTTTCGCGCGCGAACAGGTGCAGCATTGGCAAAATGGCGGTCGAGCCGCTGCGCGGCAGCAGCGCGAACGCCTGCAAGAGGTCAACGAGCAGAAATGTCAGCACGGTCGAGAGCAGCGCACGGGCAAAGCCCTGCTGCAACAAATTACTGACAACTGTTGAGATGAGCAGTGCCGCAAACGTGAACGCGATCGTGTACAAGCACGCGAATGGCGCGGGGAGCACAAGGTCGCACAGCGCGCCGAAGACGATGCCCGCGATGACGGCTGAGCGCGGCAGCTCGAACGATGCCATGACCGCCAAAATGACGGGCGGCAGAAAGGGGATGACGCCGAAAAACGTCATCGACCCGAGAAGCAGCCGCCGCAGGAAAAAGAGCGCCGCGGCGGCGAGCGCGTAAAACGTCCACTTAAGCGCGGTGGTTTGGGTGAGATTCATGCGCGCCTCCCTCAGTCGACAATGTCGTAGTCCGTGATGACGAACACCTCGGTCAGGGCGTTAAAGTCCATCATGGGCGTGAGGACCGCGTAGCGGGCAAGGCCGTCGTCGCCGGTCTGGAGCGATTCGACCGAGCCGATGACAAGGCCGCTCGGGTAATATCCGCCAAGGCCCGACGTGACGATCTGATCGCCGATGAGCACCTCGTCGTCCGACGTGAGGTACGAGAGCTTCAGTTTGCCCTGACCCATCAGGGAGAAGTCGCCCTCCGCCACGGCGACCTCGCCGGTGCGGAAGATGCGCGCGCCGAGCTCAGTGTCCGTGTCGATGACGGTCAGCACTGTCGACCAGTTGAGGCCGACCTCGGAAATGACGCCGACGAGATAGCCCTCGGCGCTGACGACGCAGTCGCCCACGGCGATGTCCTGATCGGTGCCGTGGTTGAGAGACAGCGACGACGTCCAGCTGCTCTCGCTGTGGGCGAGCACGGCGGTGGAGACGAATGTGAAGTCGCGCCGCTGCTGCTGGAGCTTCAAAAGCTCGCGCAGGAGCTTATTTTCCTCGCTGTCGGCCTGCGCCTGACGCTGCTGGGCGCGAAGGTCCGCGATCTCTTTTTTGAGCGCCGCGTTTTCCTCCTTGAGTGTGGTCGTGTCCTCGTAATACTGGCGCTTGTCGGCCGCCCAGTCGCTCACGGCGGTGGCGGCGGCGCGGAACGGGTACGTCAGCACGCCCGCGATGTTTTCGAGCACCGAGGACGTCGAGGAAAAGTAGGTCAAAAGGCTCAATGCCACGGCGACCGCCGCGGCGACGGCCAGAATGCGCAGCCCGTGCTGACGGAAAAATTCTTTCAAGGCTTACCCTCCTTTCATCGTAGGGCAGGGGAGAGGTTAGAGGAGCTTGACGCCAAAGCGCGCGAGCACTAAGCCAAGCTGCTCGACGGGAAGTCCCATGACGTTGAAAAAGTCGCCGTCGATGCGCTCGACGAAGAGCGCGCCGCGGCTCTGCACGCCGTAGGCGCCGGCTTTGTCCATCGGCTCGCCGGTTTTGATGTAGGCGCGGATCTCGTCATCCGTCATCGGGCGGAAAAAGACGCGCGTGGACACGGCAAAAAGCTCGCTCGTCTCTCCGCAGCGGACGCTCACGCCCGTGCAGACCGTGTGAGCGCGGCCGGAAAGCGCGCGCAGCATGCGCAGCGCGTCGTCCTCATCGTGCGGCTTGCCGAGGCGGTCATTGTCCAAAAAGACCATCGTGTCCGCCGTGATGATGAGATCGTCGGGCGCGCAGAGCGCGGCGGCAGCGTCGCACTTCTTCTTTGCAATGTAGCGCACCGTGTCCTCGGGAGAAAGACCTTCCGGATAGCTCTCGTCAATGTCGAGCGAGAGCGTTTTGAAGTCCTCCACGCCGATGCGGGCGAGCAGCTCCTGACGGCGCGGGGATTGAGATGCCAAAACGATTGCCATGATATTGCCTCACTATTTGATAATAAAAAGTATAATCAAGATAAAAAATTACAAATTGGATTCATTCTGCGCCGCGATAGAAGAGACCACGGGTGATGTTCTCCGGCGCTTCGACCGTCTCACCCTGATACGCGCGCAGCACGCGGACGCATTCAGAGGCGCTCTCGGTCGTGAAACGGAGTTGAGCAAAGCGCAGTCCGAGCGACTGCCAGTCCTTCGATTTGTCCGCGAGATAAAGAATCTTTCCGTTCTCGATCTCGCTGCGGCAGCCCCACGCGCGCAGCACGGGGAAGTGCTCGCCGCGCCGGTCGGTCAGCTCCGGCGCGCTTGCGCACGCGCCGTCGCAGGGAACGGAGGCGGGGCGCTCGGTAAAGTATCGACAGCCGGACGCGTTCGCATTCAGGCAGTTTTCCGTGAGCATCAGGGGAAGGCGGCCATAGACGATGGCCTCGCAGGGCAGGCACTTGCTGAGGTCCCGAATCTGCGCGTCGCGCAGCTCGAACGAGACGCACGCGCTCGAAAGTCCCTGTTCTTTCCAGAAAGCGAGCGCGGCGGAGTTGTAGAGGTTCAGCGGCCAGCCGCCGTGCAGCTTGCAATCAAGTCCACGCGCGAGCGGCAGGTGGCCGAGGTTGGCGAGCGACACGCCCGTGACGCCTTTTTTGGCGGCGTCCTCGAGCAGCGCGCGCAAAATAGGCTCGTCCTGCGTGCGGTAGATGCGCGGCAGCACCGCGAAAAACTCCGTTCTGCCGCGATAGGGCGCAAGGTCAAGCTGCGCCAGTAGTTCGACGGGCACATACACCCGCGCGGGAGCAAGCGCGATCAGTTCCTCACTCAGCTGCTCGGCCCTGTGGAGGGAGACGGTCAAAAGCGGCTTGTCCGCGCTGTTTTTGACCGTTTTCGGCGGGACAAAGTTGAATACGCGGCGTTCCGGCACGGCGGTGCGCTGCGCTTCCATCTGCGCGAGCGCTTCGCGGCGTAGGGCGTTGAGCGCGCCCGCGCTGACGGCGAGGCCGCCGTCGAGTGTGATGGTGCAATGCGCCGCCGAAAACGCCGTGCCGCCGGTTTTCCTGAGGCGCGTTTCGACCTCTTCCGCGGTGACGGCGCGGCTGCGCGCCGCCTCGGGCACTGCGCCGGTGACGGTCACAGCATGGCCGTCTGCGTCCTCGGCTGTCAGGTGCATCGGCTCTCCGGCGCGGATGGTGCATTCTAATGTGAGCGGCACAAGCCGCAAATTTTCCTTTTCATAGCGCGCACGAATCTCGCTGAACCAGTCCTCGGGCCATCTTGCATTTTCGGGCCGCGTGCCAAACATCTCACGTCCGCGCACACCGCGGTAGTATCCCTCGGTAAAGCCGTCGCGCGAGAAGGCGAGGGCGAGCTTTTTCTGCTCATCCTTCGTCGGCGTGCGATGCTCGCGCAGAAGGCGCGCGTATATTTCCGTCACGGCGGCGACATACTCCGGCCGCTTCATGCGCCCTTCGATCTTGAGGCATGCGACACCCATATCCATCATCTCCGGCACGAAGGGCGCGAGGTTCGCGTCCTTCAAGCTCAGCGGATGGCCGTCCGCCCTGCCGGAAAAGCCGTAGGGCAGGCGGCAGGGCTGGGCGCAGGCGCCGCGGTTGCCGCTGCGCCGCCCGATGACGGCAGACATCTCGCACTGGCCGCTGTAGCACATGCACAGCGCGCCGTGGACGAACGTTTCGATTTCGATGGGGCTTCTTTGGCAGATCTCGGCAATTTCCTCGCGGTTCAGCTCGCGCGCGAGCACCGCGCGCGTCATGCCGAGCCTTGCCGCTTCCTGAACGCCCGAGAGCGTGTGCAGGCTCATCTGCGTCGAGGCGTGCAGCGGCACGTCGGGAATAATTTTTTGCAGCGTCGCCAGAACGCCCCAATCCTGCACCAGGATCGCGTCCACGCCGCACTCCGACGCGGTGCGCGCCTCCGCGGCAAGCGCGGGGAGCTCGCGGTCGGTGACGAGCGTGTTGAGCGTCAGATAGACCTTCACGCCCCGCAAATGGCAATAAGAGACCGCCACGCGGAATTCCTCGTCAGAGAAGTTCCTCGCGCTGCGGCGCGCGTTGAACGCGCCAAAGCCCATATACACGGCGTCCGCGCCGCTCTGCACGGCGGCAACAAGCGCCTCTTGCCCGCCCGCGGGCGCTAACAGCTCCGTCGTCAAGGGCTTACTTTTTCTGCTGCTGGAGCTTGAAGATCTCGCGCTTGAGCTCGCTGACCTCATTCTTGGCCTGGCTCGCCTCGTCAAGGTACTGCTTGACCTGACGGCGCAGCGCGTCGCCGGCCTCGCGCTCTTTGAAGAGCTCGTCGGTGATGTTCACGGCGGTCAGCACGGCGGCGTCCGTGCGGCCGACCTTGGCAGCGTCGAGCAGCTCGCTCATTTTGTCGTTGACGTAGGAGCCGACCTTCTGCATATAGGAGGGGGCTTCCTCGGCGACAAAGGTGTATTCCTCGTCGCAGATGGAGATCGTGATGCGGTTTTCCATGATTTGTGTGCTCCTTTCTATTTTGGCGTTGCACAAAAAAGGGCAAATTCCACCCATATAATCTCTAACAGTATAACACGGGAGTGAAAATGTGAAAAGGGGGAAGCAAAAAATTTCATGTTTACGAACGGGAAAATTTCATGTAGAATAATGGAATCGAAAATGGACGAAAGGAGGCGGGGAACATGGCAGGCTATGTGCTGCATTTGAGCACCGAGGAGAACATCACGCTCTCATCGGCGACGGTCAAGCGATTGATCGCGGGTGGCAGCGGCGACGCGGCGCTGCTGTACCTCGCCATCCTGCATGCGCGCGGCGCGGCGGACTCCGGCAAGCTCGCGCGCGAGCTCAAGTGGGACGAAACGCGTCTTCGCGCGGCGGAGCAGGCGCTCTACGAGATGAAGCTCGTCGGCGCGCCGGAGAAGAAGGAGGAAGCGCCCCTTCCGCCGCCCCAGCAGCTCAGCGAGCCGCCCGAGTACACGCGCGAGGACATCGCGCGAAAGCTGGAGGGCGACGGGCGCTTCGCCTGCCTTCTGCGCGAGGTGGAGCACAAGCTCGGCCCGCTCTCGACCCCGTCGGTCAAGAAGCTGTTAGGGCTGTACGAAAATCTGGGTCTGCCCGCGGACGTGGTCTACACGCTCGTCAACTACTGCATCGCGAAAAAGGAGCAGCAGTTCGGCGAGGGGCGGCTGCCCAACATGCGCGAGATCGAAAAAGAGGGCTACGTCTGGGCGCGCAAGGAGCTCTTTTCCATCGAAAAGGCCAGCGAGTACATGAAGCGCGAGCAAGCCCTGCGCGGCAGATATCCCGAGTACATGGCGGCGCTGCAAATGCAGGGCCGCGCGAGCGCGCCGAGCGAGGAAAAGTATCTCTCCGCGTGGGCGGAGATGGGATTTCCGGCGGAGACCGTGGCTGAGGCTTACGACCGGACGATCCTGCACTGCCACGAATTCCGCTGGCCGTACTGCAACGGCATTTTGAAACGCTGGCACGAAAAGGGCCTGCACACGCTCGCCGAGGTCAGGGCCGAGAACGCCAGGGAGCAGAGCAAGCCGAAAAAGAACACCAACGACGGCGGCAACGCCTGGATGAAGGAATATTTGAATCAGTAACGAAAGCGGGGGAGAAGGATGTCTTACGATGGGCGGCTGATGCGCCAGGCGCTGGCGCGCTTCGACGAGGACAAGCAGCGCCGCGCGGAGAATTTTCGCGCGCGCGAGCGCGCGGTGTATACCAAGTGTCCGCGCATTGAGGAGATCGACCGCGAGCTGTCGCACACGATGGCGAAGATCATTGCCTCCGGCCTGCGCCGCGGGACGGACCCGCGCCCGGCCATTGAGGCGCTGCGGGAGGAGAATCTCAATTTGCAGCAGGAAAAGCGCCTTCTCCTGACGCGCCTGGGACTGCCGGGCGACTATCTCGAGGAAAAGCCCAAGTGCTCGCGCTGCAACGACACGGGCTTTCTCGGCAGCGAGGTCTGCTCGTGCCTGCGCGGCTATTACGCCAAGGAGCAGAACAAGGAGCTCTCGGGCCTTTTGGACCTCGGCTCGCAGTGCTTTGAAAATTTCAACTTCGACTACTATTCGTCTGTGCCGGACGAGGACCTCGGCGTGTCGCCGCGCACGAACATGGAGCGCGTGTACGACATCTGCCAGGACTACGCGCACGAGTTTTCGCCCAAGAGCGGCAACCTGCTGCTGACCGGCGGCACGGGACTGGGGAAAACGTTCCTCTCCGCGTCCATCGCGCGCGTCGTGAGCGCGAGCGGCCACAGCGTGGTCTACGACACGGCGGGGCACATCTTCGCCCGCTTCGAGGCGCAGAAGTTCGGCCGCGACGACGGCGAGAACGCCGACACCGCCGTGAGCCGCGCGCTCGGCTGCGACCTGCTGATTTTAGACGACCTCGGCACCGAGCTGATGACGAGCTTTGTCCACAGCGCGATGTATCAGATCGTCAACACGCGCCTCATCACGGGGAAGAAGACTGTCATCTCCACGAACCTGAGCCCCGACGAGCTCGGGCGGCGCTACGGCGCGCCGGTGCTGTCAAGATTGCAGGGAGAGTATCAAATGCTGCTCTTTTTCGGCGAAGACATCCGCCGGCAGAAGAGAAAGTGAATACAAAATGTAAAAAAGGCTCCGCAGAATACTCTGCGGAGCCTTTTTTCTTGCTTTTTACGGCTTGTGGATCACGGCGACGGCGCAGGGCACGCGGCCGGGACAGTAGGCATAGTCGACATCGTCGTAGCCCGCCGCGGCGATAAACTGCTTATACGTGTCGAACGTGAACTGACGCTTGAAGTCCGCGCCCGCCTTGCCGACGGTCGAGGCAAAGCCGCTCGTCTTGCCCTGCTCGCTGCGGTTCATATAGGTCGGGACGATGATCGTGCCGCCGCTGCGGCAGACGCGGTCGAGCTCGGCAAGGGCCTTGTACGGCTCGTCGAGCAGGTGGATGACATTCGCGGCGATGACCACGTCGAACTGCCCGTCCGGCTCGTCTAAATGCAGGATGTCGGCCTGGCGGAACGTGACGTTTGGCAGCGCGCCGTATTTCTTCTTCGCCCGCTTGAGCATGTTGGCGGAAAAGTCTGTCGCGAGAAGCGTCCGGCAGCGCTCGGCGATGGCGCCGGTGAGAAGGCCCGTGCCGCAGGCGCATTCGAGCACCGCGTCGTCTGGCGTGATACGGGAACTGACGGCGGCAATGAGCGCCTTGTGCGTTTCTTTATTAAAGATGTCGGCGAAGAGGTCATAGACCCCCGCGACGTTGTCCCAGAACATGAGTATTTTCCTCTCAACGTGATTTGTTTTTCTACACGATAGCAGAAACACGCGGAAAATGCTACTCTCAAGAGAAAGAAAAAACGAAAAATTAAGGGAGAGGATCCTACTTTTTGTGCTTTTTATAAAAAGACTTGCCATCGGCACACGGGTGGTATATAGTCTTTATAAAGATTTCGCAAAGAAACTGCATTTTTGCGTTAAGGAGTCGAATGATGAAACGAATTTGGTCGCTGTTTGCCGTGCTGGCGCTGCTGTGCGCGCTGACGATTCCGGCGCTGGCCGCCGCGAGCGGCGCAGCGGACGCGGAGCCCGCCGCCCAGACGGTGAGCGAGGAAGAGCTCGCGCGCTCGGAGGAGAACACCACCAAGGTGCGCAAGATCTGGGCGGTGGCGGCGCTTATCGGTGTGGCATGCTTTGGCGGCGCGCTGGGCATGGCGCATTCCGTTGCAAAGGCGGCGAACAACATGGCCGAACAGCCCGAGGCGGCGGGGCAGATCCGCACGTCGATGATGATGGGTCTTGTGTTTATCGAGACGGTCATCATCTATGCGCTGATCGTGGCCATCCTGATTATCTTCGTATTGTGACGATAACGAGAAAAGTGGAATAGAGCGGCGGAAGGGGGCAGCCCTGTCTCCTTCCGCTGCTCTATTTATTGAAGAAAAAGGGGAGGGGTCAGGGCTCTGTTAAGAAGACGAAAAGATGCTGTAAGGCGGCGGTTAATCATGAAGGAAGACTTGCATTTCCTGCGTGCAGGTGGTATAAATAAGTGCTGCATCCCAAGCAGAAATTGGATGATAGAAACAAAAGGGGGTAGGGCGCGTGGATAAGAAAAAGCGAACGCGCGAGCTGATCGTGTTCGCCGTGATCGTGCTGGCGCTGCTGGCCGGATGTTTGCTCACGCCGTCAGGCGGCGAGAGCGAACCGATCCAGGAGGTCATGCGTGACGCGGTGCTGCACGAGCAGAACAAGGTGAGCCTGTTTGGCCTGATCGAGGTGAACCCGGGGCTCATCTCCGCCTACATCGTGACGGGTATTTTAATAGTATTCGCCCTTGTGTGCCGGCTTTTTGTGATCCCAAAATTCAAATATGTGCCCGGCAGGTTCCAGCTCGTTTTAGAGCAGATCGTCGGCATGTTCGACGGCCTGGCCGAGGGCAGCAGCCCGCACCGCAATAAATTCCTGCGGGCGTACATCTTCACCGCCGGTGTTTACATCTTTGTCAGCACGCTCTTTGAGCTGCTCGGCATTCAGGTGGTGACCACCTCAGGCCACGCCGTCAGCCTGCCCGCGCCGCTGTCCGATATCAACGGGGCGATCGCGCTGGGCGTGATGAGCTACGGCGTGATCCTCTTCGGCGGACTGATCGCCGCGGGCGTGGGCGGATTTCTGCACGCGCTCAAGGATTTCTCGCTGCCGATCTCGATGAGCTTTCGACTCTTCGGCGCGCTGCTTTCCGGCGCGCTCGTGACGGAGCTTGTGTATTACTACGCGGCGCTTTCCTATGTGCTGCCGGTCATCGTGGGCGTGATGTTCACGCTGCTGCACGCGCTGATCCAGGCGTATGTTTTAACGATGCTGGTGTCGACCTTCTACGGCGAATCGACCGAAAAGCACGAGAAAAAGCCCAAGGCAAAAAAGGTAAAAAAATCCCGCAGCGAAACGGCTGCCTGAAGAAAGAGGTAAATTTGCCATGAAAACGATGAAGAAATTCGCAGCGCTGATGATGCTGCTGTGCGCGCTGATGATCTGCACCATTCCGGCCCTCGCCGCAAACGAAAGCGGGAGCGACAGCAACGTGACTGAGACCGTGAGCGTCACGGCCGGCAGCAACGACAACGACGTGACCTCCGCCAAGGCGATGGGCTCGGGCGTGATGATCGGCATTGCGTGCCTTGGCGGCGCGCTGGCCATGGGCATTGCGGTCGGCAAGTCGAGCGAGGCCATAGCCCGCCAGCCCGAGGCCACAAGTCAGATCAGAACCACGATGATGATGGGCCTTGTGTTTATCGAGACGGTCATCATTTACGCCCTGATCGTGGCGATCCTCATTATCTTCGTTCTTTGATGAAGAACACTCCCAAAAAGGAGGGGCTTTGAATGCCGCTTAATATCAATCTGCAGCAAATTTTGCTGCATGCGCTGAACTTTGTCATCCTGTTCGGCGCGATGTATTTTCTGCTCTACAAGCCTGTGAAGAGCTTTATGGACAGCCGCAAGGCGCACTATGAGAAGATGGACGAGGACGCCAAGGCCGTGCTTGCCGAGGCCGAGAAGACGAAGGCCGGCTATGAAGCGCAGCTCAAGAGCGCCGACGAGGAGATCGCACGCCGCAAGCGCGAGGCGAACGAAGCCTTGCAGCACGCGGTGGACGAGCGCCGCGCGCAGGCCGAGCAGCAGGCGGGCGAGATCGTGCGCAAGGCGCGGGAAGATGCCGCGCGCGAGCATGAGCGCGTGATGGAGCAGGCCAAGGGCGAAATTTCCGAGCTGATGAGCGCCGCGGCGGAAAAGCTGGTGCTCTCCAGCACGTCGGACGCTTACGACAAGTTCCTGGACACGGCGGAGGAGCGCAAGGACAATGGCTGAGCGCACGGAGCATTTAGAGGCCGTACTGCTCTCTGCCGTGCGTCCGTCGCAGGAGCAGGAGAAGCGATTTCTGGCCTTCCTCGCCGAAAAGTACGGCGAGGGCACGACGCTCACCTGGCAAAAGAGCGATGACTACCCCGACGGTTTCCGCCTCGAGGTGGGCGCGGAGGTCTACGACTGGAGCGCGGGCGGACGCCTGAGCCAGTTCAAGGACGCGCTCGAAAAGCTCGCCGCCACGCAGGGCGACGTCATCCCGCTGCTGAAGGAGACGGTGCTCTCGTGGACGCCGCAGGCCATGGCACAGGAGGTCGGCACCGTTCTGACCGTCGGCGACGGCATTGCCCGCGTGGACGGGCTGGAGGGCGCCGCCTATGGCGAGGTGCTGCTTTTCGACGGCGGCGTGCGCGGCATGGTGCAGGACTTATCCGAGGACAGCGTCGGCTGCATCCTCTTTGACGACGACGCGAGCGTCTGCGCAGGCAGCACGGTCCGCCGCACCGGACGCACGGCGGGCGTTCCCGTGGGCGAGGGGTTCCTCGGCCGCGTGGTCAACGCGCTCGGCGTGCCCATCGACGGCGGGGGAGACATCCGCGCCGACGGCTACCGCGCAGTGGAGAGTCCCGCTCCCGGTATCATCGACCGCCAGAGCGTCGACACGCCGCTTGAGACGGGCATTCTGACCGTCGATTCGATGTTCCCCATCGGCCGCGGCCAGCGCGAGCTCATCATCGGCGACCGCCAGACCGGCAAGACCGCTATCGCCCTCGACACCATCGTCAACCAGAAGGGCAAGGATGTCATCTGCATCTATGTCGCCATCGGACAGAAGGCGAGCTCCGTCGCCCAGCTCAAAAAGACGCTGGAAACGCACGGCGCGATGGATTATACGATCATCGTCAACGCCACGGCGAGCGATCCCGCGCCGTTACAGTACATTGCGCCCTACGCGGGCTGCGCCATGGGCGAATACTTTATGAATAAGGGCCGCGACGTGCTGATCGTCTACGACGATCTTTCCAAGCACGCCATTGCGTACCGCGCGATGAGCCTTCTTTTGGAGCGCTCTCCAGGCCGCGAGGCGTATCCGGGCGACGTGTTCTATCTGCACTCCCGCCTGCTCGAGCGCGCGGCGCATCTGAGCGAGGAGAAGGGCGGCGGCAGCATCACGGCGCTGCCGATCATCGAGACGCAGTCCGGCGACGTTTCGGCCTATATCCCGACGAACGTCATTTCCATCACCGACGGTCAGCTCATTCTGGAAACGCGCCTGTTCTTCTCCGGCCAGCGTCCGGCGGTGAATGTGGGCCTGTCCGTGTCCCGCGTGGGCGGCGACGCGCAGACCAAGGCGATGAAAAAGGCAGCCAAGACCATCCGCCTCGACCTTTCGCAGTACCGCGAGATGGAGTCGTTCACGCAGTTTGCAAGCGACCTCGACGAGTCGACGGCAAAGCTTTTATCCTACGGTCAGGGCTTGATGCGCATGCTGCGGCAGAAGCAGTTCCACCCCTACAAGCAGTATGAGCAGGTCATCCTGCTCGTCGCGGGGCTGAACCATGTTTTTCAAGAGATCGTGCCAGAGCAGCTTGACGCGTTTATCCCCGCGCTCTTGCAGCACTTTGGCGAGACGCAGGGCGCGCTGTGCAATGCCATCGAGCAGACCGGCCAGCTCAGCGACGATCAGCAGTCGCAGATCATCGAGATCGCAAAGGAATTTGTGCAAAACTATTTTTCCAAATAAAAAGTGAGGTGACAGGTACATGGCGAGCATGAAGGAGATCCGCGAGCACATCGCGAGCATCCAGAGCACGCAGAAGGTGACGAACGCGATGTACCTCATCGCCTCGACCAAGATGCGGCGGGCGAAAGAAGACCTTGCCAAGACGCGCCCGTTTTTCGACGCGGTCTCGACGCAGATCGAGCAGATCTTCCAGCACGCGGGCGAGATCGAGAGCCCGTACCTCTACCGGGGCAACGCGGACGATCTGGCCCAGCCGGGAACGTACGCCTATCTTGTGGTGACGGCGGACCGCGGCCTTGCGGGCGCCTACAACCAGAATGTTATTCAGGAGACGATGAAGCGCCTTGAAAAGCACCCCGACAGCCGCCTTTTTGTGGTGGGCGGCAACGGGCGGCACTTCTTCTCCGGCCACGGCGTGCCGGTGGAAAAGAGCTTCCGCTACGATGCGCAGAGCCCCACGCTCCGCCGCGCGCGAGAGATCACGGCGAAGCTTTTGGATCTCTTCGACCGGGGCGAGATCTCCAAGCTCTTTATCATCTACACCGACCTTGGCAACGGCGTGGACATGGACGTGCGCACCGTGCGTCTGCTGCCGCTGGAGGATGAGCACTTTGCCAAAGAGGAGACGGAGGAAAAGCCCATCCGCTTTGAGCCCTCGGCAGAGGAGGTGCTCGCCAGGGTCGTGCCGGCGTACATCACGGGCTTTTTGTACTCGGCGATGGTCGACAGCTTTTGCGCCGAGCAGAACGCGCGCGCCTCTGCCATGGACTCGGCCAACCAGAACGAGGACGACATGCTGCGCGAGCTGCAGCTCGAGTACAACCACGAGCGGCAGGGCGCCATCACGAGCGAGATCACGGAGGTCTCCGCCGGCGCGCGCAGCAAGAAGAACCACATGAAGAAGGAGGCGCAGCATGCGCACAGGTAAGATCATTCAGGTATCGGGCAGCGTGGTGGACGTGCGCTTCCCGCACGGCGAGCTGCCGCGCATCCGCGAGGCGCTGTCCGTCGAGCTGAACGGCAAGCGCCTTGTGATGGAGGTGGAGCAGCATTTGAGCGCCGAAACGGTGCGCTGCATCATGCTCTCCGGCAGCGAGGGCCTCAGCCGCGGCATGACCGTCACGGGCGAAGGCAGCGGCCTTCGCGTGCCCGTCGGCAAGGCGACGCTCGGACGGCTTTTCAACGTCTTTGGCGATACCATCGACGGCGGCGCGCCGATCGGCGGCGCGGAGCCGCGCCGCAGCATCCACAGAAAGCCCCCCGCCTTCGACGAGCAGAGCCCGAGCGTTGAGATCTTGGAGACCGGCATCAAGGTCATCGACCTTTTGGAGCCCTATCCGCGCGGCGGCAAGATCGGCCTGTTCGGCGGCGCGGGCGTCGGTAAAACGGTGCTCATTCAGGAGCTTATCCACAACATCGCCGTCGAGCACGGCGGCTATTCGATCTTCACCGGCGTGGGCGAGCGCAGCCGCGAGGGCAACGACCTCTGGAACGAGATGCACGAGAGCGGCGTTATCGACAAGACCGCGCTCGTCTTCGGCCAGATGAACGAAGCGCCCGGCGTTCGTATGCGCGTGGCGCTGACAGGCCTTACCATGGCCGAATACTTCCGCGACGAGGAGCAGCGCGACGTGCTGCTGTTCATCGACAATATTTTCCGCTTTGTGCAGGCGGGCAGCGAGGTCTCGACCCTGCTTGGCCGCATGCCCTCCGCCGTCGGCTATCAGCCGACGCTCGCCAACGAAATGGGCGAGCTGCAGGAGCGCATCACCTCGACCAAGAGCGGCTCGATCACGTCTGTGCAGGCGGTCTACGTTCCCGCGGACGATCTGACCGACCCTGCCCCGGCGACGACGTTCACCCACCTCGACGCGACGACGGTTTTGAGCCGTAAGATCGCCGAACAGGGCTTATATCCCGCGGTCGACCCGCTCGAATCGTCCTCCCGCATTCTGGAAGAGGATATCGTGGGCGAGCGGCACTACCGCATCGCGCGCAGCGTGCAGGCGACCTTGCAGAAATACCGCGAATTGCAGGATATCATCGCCATCCTCGGCATGGAGGAGCTGAGCGACACGGACAAGGTGACGGTCAACCGCGCGAGAAAGATCCAGCGCTTTTTGGCCCAGCCGACGTTCGTGGCTGAAAAGTTCACGGGCCTTCCGGGCGTCTATGTGCCGCTTGAGGAGACACTCCGCGGCTTTGAAGCCATTCTCTCCGGCGAGATGGACGGCTATCCCGAGATGGCGTTCTACAACGTCGGTACGCTTGACGACGCGCTCGCCAAGGCGAAGAAGATGGAAAGCGGGGAAGCGTGATGAAGACCTTTCCTCTCCGCGTCCTCGCGCCCGAGCGCACGTTTTTTGACGGAGCGTGCACATCGCTCACCGTGCCGAGCATCGACGGCATATACGGCCTGATGGCGCAGCACGAGGATATCGTGCTCGCCATCGTCCCCGGCAAGCTGACGCTGCGGGACGCCGACGGCGTCGAGCAGATCGCCGCCGTGTCCGAGGGCGTGCTCAAGATGGAGCACGGCGAGGCGCTCGTGCTGGTGGACACGATCGAGCGGCCGGAGGAGATCGACCTCCACCGCGCCGAGGAAATGGCCGCCGAGGCGCGCGCCGAGCTCACCGCGCACCACAGCGCGCAGGAGCAGGCCATCGCCCGCGCCCGCATCGCCCGCGCGATCAGCCGTATCCACGTCAAGCACGACGGGAAATAAATGAGAAAACGAAAATTCGCACCGCAAGGTGCGAATTTTTTGATCTCTCCGCCGATTTTCGCCCGTTTTTGCACACTTTTTATGCTAAAAGTGGAGAAAAAGGAGGGGAAATCCATGGAAATGTCCGCAAGAAAGCCGCTGCTCCCGCGCCGCGTGCTCGACCTGCCCATCGATGCGCTGCGCCCCAACCCCAACCAGCCGCGCATCGAGTTTGACGAGGCCTCGCTGCGCTCGCTGAGCGACAGCATCCGCCGCTATGGCATCCTCCAACCGCTGACCGTCCGCCGCACGGACGAGGGTTACGAGCTCATCGCGGGAGAGAGACGGCTGCGCGCGGCAAAGCTCGCGGGACTGCGCGAGGTGCCGTGCCTGCTCGCGCGCTCGAGCGAGGAGGAGAGCGCGCTGCTCGCGCTGATCGAAAACCTCCAGCGCCGCGATTTGCACTACTTGGAGGAGGCTGCGGCCATCGCGCGGCTGATCGCGACCTACGGCCTCTCGCAGGAGCAGGCGGCGGAAAGGCTGGGAAAATCCCAGTCCGCTATTGCCAACAAGCTGCGGCTGCTGCGCCTGTCGCCCGACTGTGTGCGCCTTCTGCGCGAGCATGACCTCTCCGAGCGGCACGCACGGGCGCTGCTGCGCCTGACGGACGAGGAAGACCGCCTCAAAGCCTTGCAAGTTATCGCCGCACGCGGCTACAACGTCGCGCAGAGCGAGGCGTATATCGAAGAGCTTTTGAAGCTCAAGCAGAAAACGCCCCCGCCGCGCCTGCCGACCTACATCGTCAAGGATGTGCGCATCTTTTTGAACACCATCCGCCACTCGCTCGGGCTGATGCAGCGCGCGGGTGTGCAGGCCGACATGCAGCGCGAGGACACGGACGATGGCATCCTTTTGACCATCCGCATCCCGAAACGTGCAAAAGAGGCCGGATAATCCTGCAAAATTGTCACCAAATTGTGATTCTTTTTCTCACAAACTGTGGTATACTGAAACGACTGGCAGGGAAGTCCCTGTCCGGAAGATCGGAAGAAACAGGAGGAGCCAGCATGGACGAAATGAACGGCGCCTTTGAGGAAAAGAAGAGAAGAAAGGGCGGCAAGCGCCTGATGCAGCCGGAAAAGGCCGCGAAGGTGCCCAAAGTGCCCCGCGCGGAAAAACCGCCGCGCGTTCCACGTGAAACATCGGGAAAGACCGGCAAGGTCGTCGGCATCGTCGCGGGTGTGCTCGTGGTGGCGTACTTGGGCCTTGGCGCGTGGGCGTCGGCCAGCCATAAAATTTATCCCAACGTGATGATGGGCGATACCAACTACGGCGGGATGACCGAGCAGCAGGTCGCCGAGCAGCTCAAAGCGAGCGTGGCGCAGGCGAAGGGCGCGGGTGTCGACTTTGTCCTGCCCGACGGCACGGAGGTCGCGCACGTGTCGCTCGACGCGATGCCGGAGTATGTCGACTTCGACGGACTTGCCAAGCATATCTACAACGTCTACGGCTGCAATGACAGCTTTCTGACCGCGGGCGCGAAGTATCTGCGCGCACTCTTCAAGCCGCAGGATGCGGCGCAGGTGGTCGACGCGGCCTACTCGCCCGATTTGATGGAGAATCTTGTCGACACGGTGTGCGACAGCATCAACTGCGACCCCGTGGAGTTTGCCATCAACGTGACAGAGGATGGCAAGGTCAGCGTGACGAAGCCGCAGGACGGCCGCGCGACGACTGATACCGCAAAAGACCAGATCGGCGTATACTTAAACGGCGCGTATTTGAGCGGCGGCGACCCGTCCGAGATCGTGCTTGAGCCTGCGAGCGAGGGCGGCGTCTACGATGTCATCCCTGCACAGGAGGTCGACCTGAGCGCGCAGCGCGAGGCCGTCATCGGCCAGAAGGTCAACGCGACGTATGACAAGGAGACCGGCGCGGTCACGCCCGGCCACGCGGGCGTGGAATTCACGCTTTCTGACCTTGAATCCGCCTACAACGCCGCGGCGGCGGGGGAGACGGTCGATCTGCCGAACGCCACGGTCGAGACGCCGGACGTCACGGCAGAGCAGCTCCAAAAGGTCCTGTTCCGCGATGTGCTGAGCACCTACACCACGAAGGTCGGCGGCGCGTCCGGCCGCCGCGCGAACGTCAAGCTGACGGCCTCACGCATCACCGGCTACATATTGAACTCCGGCGAAACGATGAAATACGGCCCGCTCGTTACGCCCTTTACCGCGGCGAACGGCTACAGCACCGCGCCCGGTTACTTGCAGGGCAAGACCGTCGATATGGTCGGCGGCGGCGCGTGTCAGGCGAGCTCCACGCTCTACGCCGCGGCGCTCTATGCCAACCTTGAGATCGTGCAGCGCACGAACCACGGTTTCGCGTCCGACTATATCGGACTCGGCCTCGACGCGACGGTCGCGCAGGGCGGGCCCGAGTTCGAGTTCCGCAACAACACGAATTATCCCATCAAGGTCGTCGCCGAGTACTATGCGAGCGGCGGCAAGAACTACCTGAAGGTGTCCCTCCTCGGCACCAAGGTGGACGATACCTATGTGAAGATCAAGACCGAGGTGCTTGAAACCATCCCATTCACGGAGGAGATCGTTGAGACCGACGAGCTCGCCCCCGGCGAGCGCAAGGTCGAGCAGACCGCCTACACCGGCTACAAGGTCAAGACCTACCGCAACGTCTACTCCGGTGACGGCAAGCTCATTTCGTCCACGTTCGAGGCGAGCAGCAATTATAAGGCGCGCAACCGCATCGTGCTCGTCGGCAAGTCCGCGGCGGTCACGCCGACGGACCCCATCACGCCCGTCGATCCCGGCACGACCACGCCGACGAACCCGACAACGCCCGTTGACCCCGGGACCACGACTGACCCGGGCACCACAACTGACCCCGGCGTGACAGACCCCGGCACGACGACAGAGCCGCCCGTCGAGCAGGAAAAGCCCAGCTGGCTCGATACGGGGCTCGACCGATAAAAACAGCAGAACGAGAAAACGGAGAGGCATTTGCCTCTCCGTTTTTACGTTGTTCAAGTGTTATTCGCCGTCCGAGTCCATGTAGAGCTCTTCGGCCTTCTGCTGCGCGGCGATCAGCAGCGCGCTGGCCTCACCATAGTTCTGCCTGTCCATTTTCTCCAGCGCGTCAGTCACGGCGTTGAAGAGGAGCAGATACATTGCCTTGTAGTCCGTCATAGAACCACCCTCTGAAAATTATATAACGTTTTGTTATATAGAACAATATAACATTTTGTTTTACGTATACTTCTTTACAGAATCTAAACACAAATTCTGGATGGAGTGAAGCAAAATGTATCGACGCATTCGAGACTTGAGAGAGGACAGCGACCTGACGCAAAAGAGCTTGGCGGACTATCTGAGCTGCTCGCAGGTCTGCTATTCCAACTACGAGACCGGCAAGCGCGACGTCCCGAGCGACGTGCTCATCAGGCTCGCGCGGTTTTACCACACGAGTGTGGATTATCTTGTGGGGCTCACGGAGGAGCGGGCTCCTTATCCTAAAAAGAAATAGTACATAGTGCCATGTTCTCGCACGGGTGCGAGGGGGAAGGCAGCGCCTTTGGCGCTGCACGGAATAAGGGGGCCATTCTCTCACGTGAGAGAATGGCCCCCTTGGACCCCCAAGAGAACGCGAGGGGAGGGCCCCTCGACCCCCGACATTGGCAGTCTCAATCTCGAAGAACTGCTCAGCCTGCGGAATCAGGTGCGGTGTACATGGCTTCGCCATGAACTCCTACTGTTCGCTACCACTTGCAACCGCGCCTTACTATCGTGAGGCGCGAGTGACGATTACTTGGCGGCAGACTGCTTGCGGAATGCGGCATTGCTTCGCTCGCCGCATTGAGGAGTGCCGCGGTAGACGGATATTAGTCTGCACTCCTACAAGATCAGCAGAGCGGCAGCGGATAATAGGAGTAGGCCAAATCGTATAGCAGAGGCAAACGCGGCAACGCCGCGCGCAGGCAGTCGATTCGGCAAGCGCCGCACCTCTTCGAACTGCTCGCTTGCAATGTGAATTTTCTCTGGGAGGGTGCAAGGGAGGGATATCTCTTTTCGAAAAAGAGATATCCCTCCCTTATCCGTTCCCCTGCCAGCAGGGAAACAACACGCTTCCCCCGCAGGGGGAAATTACTGTTTTTTCCTGATCAGAATGAACGGCGTGCACTGGTCATCCTGACCCGCGGGGTTATCGCGGATGATCTCGCACAGCTGCTCGTCGGTGAGGGTCACGTTGTCGCCCTTGCCGAGGATGTCGCGCGTGAAGTCGTTCGCGTCGACGATCATCGCGCGCACGCCGGTCTTCTCATAGATCTCGTTGCACACGCCCGAGGGATTTTCCGGAATACGGATGCCGTAGTCGCCGTAGACGGGGAACACATCGGGATAGAAGCCGTCGAGGCCTGTGACCTCCATGCCGACCATATCGTAGAAGATGCCGTGCTTGCCGACGAGTTTGCCAAAGCCCGCGCAGATGGCGGCCCAGAGGACCTTCCACGCGCCGCACTCGTCGATGGCGAACTGCATCTTGCACACCTCACCCACGCCGATGCCGGCGCTGTTGTGCTGGATGGCAAAGCGGCTGAGGAATTTCGCCAGCCACGAAATTTTCATATCCTTGCGGTAGACCACTCGCTTCTGGCACAGGGCGATGATCTTTTCGCTGATGCTCAGCAGGTCGCCCTCCTCGTAGAGGGGCTTGACGTAGCGGTTGACGAGTTCGATGTAATCCTCGCCGATCTCGACAAAGTGCGTCTGGATGGCGTGGCGCAGATAGACGCCCGTGGACGTCTCAATTTCAACGTTTTTGGAGCCGTTTGCAACAAAATCCATGAAAAAAGCCTCTTTCGTGCAGTATTTGAATCAATCAAAATATGAACCGATGGTATTGTACCACAAAATCCGCAAAATGCTACTGTAAATTGCAAAAATTCAGGAAAGAAAAAAGCGCGCCGTCCGCGGCGCGTGCTTGACGCGGCGGACGGCGTGGAATGACGAAAGACGAAAAGGCGGAGCGCTTACTTTTCGGTGATGACCTTGATCACCTTTTCATAGCTCTCCTGGGCGATGGGTACAGCGTGCGCGAGCAGCGCCTCGCCCTTCTGGCAGCACTCGTCGCGGAACGCCTTGTCCTTTAAGGACGAGAGGTTAATGAGCACGTTGAGCCATGCGCTCTCCATCGCGGTTTTGAGCGTGAGCGCGGCAATACCGAGGTCGCTGACGACGTTCGGGTTCGTCGTGCCGACGAGACCGGCGCACAGGTCGATGGCCTCGGAGCAAATTTCCATCATTGTCAGCGGCACCAGCGTGCAGTTGCGGAAGCTCGCCTGCACCGCGCCGCGGCGGATGGCCTTGTGCTCATCGTCGTCCTTCGGGAGGGCCAGAGATTCGATCAGGACATCGAAGACCTCGCTGTCGCGGTTCATCACGTCGATGAAGCGCTCCTTGAGCTCATTGCCCTTGGCAATGGCGTCCAAAAGGCGCTCGCGGTCGTTTTCAAAGCCCTTCTTGTCGAGCGTCAGGCCGTTGACCATCATTGTCAGCGCCACGCCGACGCCGCCGGCAAGACCTGCCACCGCGCCGCCGCCGGGGGCGGGAGTGCCCGCGCCGACTTCGTTGATGAGCTCGGTTACTTTCATATCTGCGATCTTCATAGTGCCCTCCCTGGGTTAAAATTAAAAATTCATCAGGAACAGGCGGAGGCGCGCTCCACCTGTTCCTGAGCTTGTACAATTAAAACAGGCCGGTGATCTTGCCGTTTTCGTCGACGTCGATCTTCTCGGCGGACGGGACCTTGGGCAGGCCCGGCATCGTCATGATGTCGCCGGTCTTGGCGACCAGGAAGCCCGCACCGGCGTTGACCTTGAGGTCGCGGACGGTGATCTTGAAGCCGCGGGGCGCGCCGAGCTTGCTGGCGTCATCGGAGAAGGAGAACTGCGTCTTGGCCATGCAGATGGGGAGCTTGTCAAAGCCGAGCTCGGTGAGCTGCTTAAGCTGCTTCTTGGCGGAAGCGGCGATGACCACGCCGTCAGCGTGATAGACCTTGGTAGCGATGGCGTTGAGCTTGTCCTCAATGCTGTCGTTGACGTCGTAGACGAACTGGAAGTGGTTGGGCTCGTCGCACAGGCGCACGACTTCCTCAGCCAGCGCAAGGCCGCCTTCGCCGCCCTTGGCCCACACTTCGCTCAGGCGGACGTTGACGCCCAGCTCGCGGCACTTGCTCTCGACGAGGTCGAGCTCGGCCTTGGTGTCGGTCGGGAACGCGTTGATGGCGACGACGCAGGGGAGACCGTAGACGTTCTTCACGTTGTCGACGTGCTGGAGGAGGTTGGGCAGGCCCTTTTCAAGCGCCTCAAGGTTCTCACTGTTGAGCTCGGCCTTGGGCACGCCGCCGTGATACTTGAGCGCGCGGACGGTCGCAACGATGACGACAGCGTCGGGGTGGAAGCCCGCGGCGCGGCACTTGATGTCGAGGAACTTCTCGGCGCCGAGGTCGGCGGCGAAGCCGGCTTCCGTGACGGTGTAGTCGCTCAGGCGCATCGCGGTCTCAGTGGCCTGGATGGAGTTGCAGCCGTGGGCGATGTTTGCGAACGGGCCGCCGTGGATGAACGCGGGAGTGCCTTCGAGCGTCTGGACCATGTTGGGCTTGATGGCATCCTTTAAGAGCGCGGCCATCGCGCCCTCAGCCTTCAGGTCGTGCGCGGTGACGGGCTTGTCGTCGTAGGTGTAGGCGACGACCATCTTGCCGAGGCGCTCCTTGAGGTCGGCGAGGCCGGTCGCAAGGCAGAGAACTGCCATGACTTCGCTCGCGACGGTGATCTCAAAGCCGTCCTCGCGGGGCACGCCGCTGGCCTTGCCGCCAAGGCCGTCGATGATGTGGCGGAGCTGGCGGTCGTTCATGTCGACGGCGCGCTTCCACACGATCTTGCGGGGGTCGATGCCGAGCACATTGCCCTGCTGGATGTGGTTATCGAGCATGGCGGCGAGCAGGTTGTTCGCCGCGCCGATGGCGTGGAAGTCGCCAGTGAAGTGCAGGTTGATATCCTCCATGGGGACGACCTGAGCGTAGCCGCCGCCGGCAGCGCCGCCCTTGACGCCGAACACGGGGCCGAGAGAGGGTTCGCGCAGGCAGACCATGGTGTTCTTGCCGAGCTTGTTGAGCGCGTCGGCAAGGCCGACGGACGTGGTGGTCTTGCCCTCGCCCGCGGGGGTGGGGCTGATAGCGGTGACGAGGATCAGCTTTGCCTTGCGGGGCAGCTTGCGGATCTCGCTTAAGTCGAGCTTGGCCTTGTAGTTGCCGTAGAGCTCAAGGTGCTTTTCGTCAATGCCGGCCTTGGCGGCGACGTCGACGATTTTTTTCATTTCATGTGCCTGGGCGATCTCAATGTCGGTCATGGGGATACCTCCTAAATAATTATGTATTTAAAAGCGGAGAATTGTCTCTTATTGACAAAATCAATTATAGCCGAACGATAGAGAAAGGTAAACTGTTTTGCAAGCCTCTTTTTTCCAAAAACCTTAAAAAATTAAGCGTTGGTTCGCGTGCCTTAAAAAGAAAAAACGGGAGATTTTTGGACGAATTTTCAACGCTTGCGGCAAAGGTCAAAACGAGAAAAGCGAAAGTTGCCAGCGCCCGGCTTTCATTTCACTCTGCCGCGTCACAGCGTGATGCGCATGGGCTCATCCAGCGTGACCTCGCCGCCGATGCTCGCGGCGATGACGTTTCCGCCTTGGCGCTCGACGCTTGCGCGGACTGTGCCCGCGGGCTGCCGGTATTCGCACGAAAAACCGCCGTTTTCCATGCGTTCGCTCTGCGCGACGGCGCAGGCGACGCTGCCGCTGCCGCAGCTGCCCTCCCAGACGAGGGAGCCTGTCTCGATGACCTTGACGAGCGGGATCATGCTGCGCTTTTCCGCATCGAGGAAAATGACGCCGCAGGCGTCAAGCCCTGCAATTCCGGAAAAGATCGACTCCGCCGCGCGGAAGAACCCTTCGCTCGGCTCCACGCCCTCAACGACGAAGTGGGCGATGCCTGTTAAGTCGACGAGCGTGCCCTCGTGACCATTCACCGTGACACGCTTCACGCTGCGCGGACAGGGCATTTCAGCGCGCGCCGTGCCGGATCTCAGATCGACCTGCGCGGTGACGGCATGGTCGCAGCCGCTCACGCGCAGCTTGACGGCGGAAAGGCCGCCCTTTTGCTGGGCAATATACATGCCGTAGGCGCGTGTCGCGTTGCCGCAGAATTCGCCGCCCATCATCTCCATGTGGCCGTCGACGTCGTCCTCGGCGGCGCAGGCGTAGCCGACCTGCTCGGCCTTGAGTGCGGGGATCGCCATGATCTTCTCCGCGATGGCCGCGCGCTGTGCCTTTTCGACCGGATCGAGCACGAACACCGTAATGTTCCCTGCCGGGTCCGCCCGTAAAATGTTCAGTTCCATAGTAAGCTCCTCCTAAAAAAAGAAGGTGTAAAGCCGAAATAACTTTACACCTTCTTTTACATCCTGTCAATTCGTGTCAAAACACAAATCTTTCAGCATTATTGTCCCCAAATCGGTAGCAATAACCATTTTTGAGACGCATCACATTTGCGGCCGCGCACGCCGCAAATGATCTTAACCTGTCCCGAAGGACGACATGTGCGTCCGCAGGGACACTCTGCAAACTTTTTCACGGTGAGTGAAAAAGTTTGAGACCCCTCTCAAAAACGGGCTTGCCCGTTTTTGACTTACTCAAAGTCGGGGATATACTCCTTGACGATATCCAGCAGCTCGCCGGAGCGGATCATCGCTTCCACCGCACGGATGTCGGGCCAGATCTCACGGTCGATCTCATAGAAAGCGACCTTCTCGCGCACGTGCTGATAGAGAGCCTCATGCAGCGGGGTCATGCCCTGGCCGTGGGTGTTCAGGCGGCGGCGGATGTCGATGGCCTGGCAGGCGGTCATCAGCTCGTCAGCGAGGACGTCCTGCGTGTTCTGCAGGATCATCTTGGCCTTACGGGCAGCGGTGGTACCCATGGAGACGATGTCTTCCTGGTTGGCGGAGGAGGGGATGGAGTCGACGGAAGCGGGGTGAGCGTAGATCTTGTTCTCGCTGACCATGGAAGCGGCAGCGTACTGAACGATCATGAAGCCGGAGTTGACGCCGGCCTCGGTGGTCAGGAACGCGGTCAGGCCGTTGGAGAGTGCGGGGTTGACCATACGCTCGGTGCGGCGCTCGGAAGCGTCGGCCAGCTCGCTCGCGGCGATGCCGAGGAAGTCGAACGGCAGGGCCATGGGCTCGCCATGGAAGTTACCGCCGGAGATGACGGCCTCGTCGTCGAGGAACATCAGCGGGTTATCGGTGACGGCGTTGAGCTCGATCTCGACCTTCTCGCGGACGTAATCGAGAGCGTCACGGCAGGCGCCGTGCAGCTGCGGGATGCAGCGCAGGGCGTAAGCGTCCTGAACGCGGTCCTTCTGGCAGTTGTCGAGGATCTCGGAGCCGTCGAGCAGCTTACGCATGTTCGCGGCGACGAGCATCTGGCCCTTCTGGCCGCGCACCTGATGGATGCGGGGGTCGAAGGCGTTGCGAAGACCCGTCAGGCCCTCGAAGGACATGGACGCGATCACGTCGCCGAGCTGGGCGGCGCAGATGGTGTCGTACAGCGCGAGAGCACCGACGGAGGTCATCGCGCAGGTGCCGTTCGTCATGCCGAGGCCTTCCTTGGAGACCAAGGTGTCGAGCGTCTTGATGCCGGCCTTGGCCATGGCCTCAGCACCGGGCATCTTCACGCCCTCGTACATGGCCTCGCCCTTGCCGAGCATGGGGAGCGTCATGTGAGCGAGAGGAGCCAGGTCGCCGGAGGAGCCGAGAGAGCCCTTCTGCGGGACGACCGGAGTCACGCCCTTGTTGAGCATCTCGAGCAGCATCTCGACGAGGATGGGACGAACGCCGCTCACGCCGCCGCACAGAGCGTTGGCACGCAGCAGCATCATGCCGCGGACGATCTCGTCAGCATACGGCTCGCCGGCGGCGGTGCAATGGCTGAGGATCAGGTTGGTGGAGAGCTGATTGCTCATCTCCTTGGGGACGGCGACCTTCTGGAACTCGCCGAAGCCCGTGGTGATGCCGTAAGCGACGCGGCCCTCAGCGGCGATCTTCTCGGCCAGGGCGCGGGACTTCTTCATGGCTTCCAGAGCGGAGGGAGCCAGCTCGACGGTCGCATTGTAGCGAGCGATGGCGACGAAGGATTCGAGCGTCAGGCTGTGGCCATCGACGACGACATGCTTGATCGCGGTAGGATTCATGATCATGGTAGTGTCCTCTCTTTTCTCAAAGTTCCGGTGTGACCCGGTCGGCGTGTCCGGTCGCCCGAACCGCCCAAGTGCAAGAAACGTGTCGAAGCGTTCCCCTTACTTTCCGCGCATGCCCGTGCGTGGATGGCGCTCCGCCTGTGGAAAAGTCCCACAGGATCGTTCTGGAAACAGTATAGCACATTTTTGTGCAAAATCAATAGTTTTTTGCCGGAAAAAGTTTTCTTTGTTGTGCGTTATCACCATATTTGGATAACACACTATCAGGGTACAGTGATAGAATTGGACAGAATAGATAAAAAAAGCGCCCCGCTTTTGCGGGGCGCCCTTCATTCTTTGTGGAAAGGTCACAGTTGTTCACTTCTTGTGCTTCTTGCTGGACTTCGGTTCGGGCGCGGCATAATCCATGATGCGGATCGCCGGATTCTTCTTTTTGATGAACGCGTAGATCTCGTCGAGATCCTCGCGCGGGAAGAAGAGAGCCTTTTCCGTGTTGCCGTGGCCGATGTGCAGGCGCACCATGTCGGCATGGCCGCGGTCCTCGCACACGATCGCGTTGATGTCCTCCCAGGGGAAGAACTCGTAGTTGGTGGTGAACTGCATATCGTAGAAGATCTCAAGTCCGCGGCTCGTGAGAGCGGCGTCCTTTTTGGTCATCAGCGTCAGCAGATACAGCACTGAGAATGCGAGCGAGACGAAGGCGAGCAGCGGATTTCTGCTGCGGGTCGAAATGCCGAACAGCAGCAGCACGACAACCAAGATCCATCCGCCGGTCTGCACCCACTTTTTACGTGGCTTGAGCGACGACTGCGCGGGGTAGATCGGGGGCGGGACGGATTCCCAGGGAAGCGAATGTTTCACAGCGGTGATTCCTTTCTAAGTAAAGCGGGGAAGGGGGCTTACGCGTTGATCTTGGGGGCCTTACCGGCAGCACGGCGAGCCTCGAGGTTCGCAAGGGCCTTGGCGTGAGCCTCTTCGGGAGCGCCGGCGGGCTTGCCGGCCTTGGTCTTGCCGAAGATATTGGTGTAGGAACCGTCAGCCCAGAAGATGTTGCGGCCGAACAGAGCGGTCACATAGGCGTAAACGGGGTTGAGCAGGTTGACGAACGCATACGGGAAGAACACCAGCGGGCTCATGCCGAGAACGCCGGTCTGGTAAGCGCCGCAGCCGGTCCAGGGGAACATAACGGCCCAGAGGGTACCGGCATCTTCCAGAGAACGGGAGAGCATATTGCGGCCGAGACCGAGCTCGTCGTACTTGTCAGCATAGATGGGGGCGGGAACGCCGATGCCGAGGAACTGGTCGCACATGGTGGCGTCGCAGAAGATGGAGGTCAGCAGGGTCGCGAGGATGAGGCTGCCGACGGAGTGGATCCTGTGCTTCAGGCCGCCGAACAGACGCTCGACGCAGCCGCAGCGCTCCAGAGCACCGCCGTAGGCGAGCGCGAGGAGGATGAGGTTGATGGTCCACATGGTGCCGTTCATACCGCCGGCCTTGCCGAGGATGGAGTCAGCGACTTCGTTGCCGGTCTCAACGACGATACCGTTGTGCAGCATGTTGAAGATGTCGCCCAGGGCGCGGGAGCCGTAGATGGAGGTGGGCTGGAAGATCATCATGAAGATGGTCGCGGTGGCAACGGAGATGGCGATACCGACGAGGCCGGGCACGCGCAGGATGCACATCACGATAACCACGATGATGGGGATGAGCAGAACGGGGGAGATCACGAAGGCCTCGCGGAACGCGTCCTGAATGGACTGGGCGACGGTCGGATCGTAGGCGCTGGCGTCGATGTTCAGGCCCATGATGGTGTAGAGGATGAGGGCGATGACCAAGGTCGGGCCGGTGGAGGAGACCATCGCGGTAACGTGGTCGAAAAGACCGGTCTCGGCAACAGCCGCGGCGAGGTTGGTGGTATCGGACAGGGGGGAGAACTTATCGCCGACATACGCGCCGGAGATGATCATACCGGCGGTGAGGGCGGGATTGATGCCAAGGCCCGCGCCGATGCCGAGGAACGCAAGACCGATGGTGGCGGTGGTGGTCCAGGAGGAGCCGCACGCCATACCGACGATCGCGCAGAGGATGCAGCCGATGGGCAGGAACAGCTTCGGGGTCAGCAGATCCAGACCGTAAACGATCAGGGAGGGGATCGCACCGGAGGCCATGAAGCTCGAGACCAGGAAACCGACGGTGCAGAGGATCAGGACCGCTTCCATGGAAGCGCTCAGGCGCTCGATCATACCGGCGAGCATATCCTTGAAGTCGTGACCGCAGAAGTGACCGACGATGCACGCGACGACGATGGACATGACCAGGGGCATATGGGCGTCATGGTAACCGGATTCGGAATGACCGAGGAAGCAGTAAAGCATGAACCCGATCATTGCCACAATGGGAATTAACGCCAGCAGAAAACTGGGCTCCCGTGCGACTTTCTTTTCATTTGCCATTGATAAAATACCTCTCTCTTCATAAAAATACTTGCCCGTCAGGAAGCGGGAAGCCGCTCCTCCCCGTGACGAACACGCTGCACACCGCACGCGGGGACGTGCGTTTTCTGTGGAGGGGTCCCACAGAAAAACAGACACAGAACTTAGGCAACAGCACCGTCGGGCAACGGTTTCTTGCACGCTGTTTCCCATGCCCTAATCTATTTGTGAACTAATTGTAACATACCTGTTCAGCAAAAGCAATAAAATTCGCGTAGATTCCAAAAAATATTTTAGTCAATTCTTCTATATCGGGATGACGTGATGTTATGTTGATATGCTTTTACGGCATTGCAATAAAGCAAAACGGACAAAAAGGAGCAGGCGCTTAGCGCCTGCTCTGATCAAAATGACGAATGGCTTACTTTTCTTCTTTGGCCCGCTCGAGCAGCAGCTTATAGCCGTCCGCCCCGTAGCAAAGGCACTTATTGACGCGCGTGATGGTCGTGGACGAAACACCGATCTTCTGCGAGATCTGCGTGAAGGTCTTGCCATCGGCGAGAAGCGACGCCACCTCGAAGCGCTGGGACATCGCCTCGATCTCGCTGAAGGTGCAGAGATCGTCGAAGAAGCGGTAGCATTCTTCCTCCGTTTTCAAAGATAAGATCGCCTTGAACAGGTGATCGGTCTCTTCGCTTTTCATTTTGCTCTGGTACATCCAACGTTCCTCCTCAACGATCCAATCGGATCGACTCCTGTCCGCGCGGTGTGGCCGCGGCGGACGCCGAATGACGGCTGTCCGGAAGCTGCTTGCGGGCGAACCTCGGTTTTCGGAGTTTGCCCGTTGATATTGTCTCTATGGTAACAAAAAGCGGCAGTTCCGTCAAGCGCAATTCGTGCTTTTTGGCGGATATCTTCATTTTTCGTGAACACTGTCCGCGACGGAAAGAAAAATTTTTGCACCGCAGGCGGCGAAAGCTATGGCAATTCCGCGCGGAAAATGCTATACTGTCTCGAAAGTGAAAAAAACGGCCGCGGACGCTTGACAATCCCTGCGCCGTACCGTAAAATATCTGTCAATCACTCCGATACGCTGCTGTGCCACCGCGGTACAGTACGCTGTCCATACATTCTATATAGGAAAGGACACACACTATCATGGCAACGATCAAAGCTCACACCTTATCCGGCTTTATGGAGCTGCTTCCCGCGCCGCAGACCCAGATGGAGCGCCTTATGGAGGTGCTGCGCTCGTCCTACGGCGTCTATGGCTTCACCCCGCTCGACACGCCCATCATCGAAGCGAGCGATGTGCTGCTCGCCAAGGGCGGCGGCGAGACTGAAAAGCAGATCTACCGTTTCTCCAAGGGCGACAGCGACCTGTCCCTTCGCTTCGACCTGACGGTGCCTCTGGCGAAATACGTTGCCTTGCATTATGCCGACCTCGCTTTCCCGTTCCGCCGTTTCCAGATCGGAAAGGTCTATCGCGGCGAGCGCGCGCAGCGCGGCCGCTTCCGCGAGTTCTATCAGGCAGATATCGACGTCATCGGCGACGGCGAGCTCGACATCACGAACGACGCCGAGATCCCCGCCATCATCTATACCGTCTTCTCCCGCCTCGGCCTGTCCCGTTTCCAGATCCGCATCAACAACCGCCGCATCTTAAACGGCTTCTACGCGATGCTGGGCCTTTCCGACAAGTCCGGCGATATCATGCGCACCGTCGACAAGATCGAAAAGATCGGCCCTGACCTCGTGCGCGCGATCTTGGTCGACGACTACGCCATCGAGGGCGAAAAGGCGGATGAGATCCTCGCCTTCATCGGCATCAAGGGCACGAACGAAGAGGTGCTCGCTTCTCTTGAAAAGTACCGCGGCCGCAACGAGATGTTCGACCAGGGCCTCGACGAGCTGACGACCGTCGCCAAGTACCTCGGCGCGTTCGGCGTGCCGCAGGAGAACTTCGCGGTCGACCTGACCATCGCGCGCGGCCTCGACTACTACACCGGCACGGTGTACGAGACGACGCTGCTCGACCACCCCGAGATCGGCTCGGTTTGCTCCGGCGGCCGCTACGATAACCTTGCGGAGTACTATACTGACCGCAAGCTTCCCGGCGTCGGCATTTCAATCGGCGTGACGCGCCTGTTCTATGTCCTCGGCGAGCAGGGCCTTCTGAATAGCGACATCTGCACCGCGCCGGCGGACGTGCTTATCCTGCCGATGACCGAGGATCTGAGCGAGGCCATCTCGCTCGCGACCGATCTTCGCGCCGCGGGCGTCAGCACGCAGATCTATACGGAAAAGAAGAAATTCAAAGCCAAGATGAACTACGCAGACAAGCTCAAGGTGCCCTACGTCTACTTCCTCGGCGAAGACGAGATCAACGCGGGCGTCGTGTCCTGCAAGGACATGCGCACCGGCGAGCAGGTCAAGCTTCCCCGCGCGGAAGCGGTGGAAAAGGCCAAGGCCTTTGTGGAGTCTGACCGCCAAAAGCCGGTCATTTGTGAAAAGTAAAAAAGTGGCAGCCCGAAAGGGCTGCTTCTTTTTTGCGCTCCCTCGGGGGAGCGGTTGCTTTCCGCGCAGAGCGCGGAGGGAAAATGCGGCGTGCGCGCCGCAGCACCAAGGGGGGATATTCTCTTTCCGCAGAAAGAGAATATCCCCCCTTGTCGCGTCCCCACACGGTGTGGGGAACAACGATGCAGCGCTGCCGCGCTGCGATAAAAACCCCCGCTGCGCGGGGAGGGCGCAAAAAAAGGCAGCCTTTCGGCTGCCGATTTTTTCAGTCCACCGTGCGCATGAAGGAGGTCGATCCCTTCTGAAATCTCACATCCAGCTTCACGCGGTCCGCGCGCATATAGCTCGTGGTGTATTCATAGGTATGCCCGTTCTCGGTCGTGGTGCGGCGCTGATGGAAAAACGCCGCCGAGCCGGGCGCGCAGTGCAGAAGCTGCGCCTCGTGCGGCGCGAGCACGACGGCCTCATACGTGTCCGACGCGGAAAACGGGATGACGCCGACGTGGTAGAGGAGACTGTAGAAGCTGTGCGTCTCCAAAAGCTCGCGCGTCAGGTTCGGATAGATGTACTCTGGGTAGTACGACGTCTCTAAAATGAGCGGCTCACCGTCGACGTTTCGCACGCGCGTGAAGCGATAGACCTTCACGCCCGGCTCAAGGCCCATGAGCGTCACGATCTTGGGAGAAGGCGTGATGACCGCGAAGTCGACCAGCGTGGACGACGGCGTTTTGCCCAGCTGGGAAATTTCCGTCGTGAACGAATACTGCACGCCCTTGCGGCGCGTGTTCGGGTCAGTGACGAACGTGCCCTTGCCGCGCTTTCGCACGACGAAGCCCTCTTCTTCCAGCGCGCCGATGGCCTGACGCACGGTGTTGCGGCTGATATCATACGAGCGGCAGAGCTCGGCCTCGCTCGGCAGCAGGTCGCCGACCTTGAGCGCGCCGGAGGTGATGCTGCGCTTGATGATGCCCATGAGCTGGGAGTAGAGCGGGATCTCGCTGTCGAGCGACAGCGGATTTTTGAGAATCGGATTGTGTTCCATGGTGGGAACCTCCCGAGAAATACGTTTTGGAATATTCCCATCATACCACATATCTTTGAGATGTTCCAGTACCTTTTTGCAATTTCTCCCTCATTTTGCGCGAAAAGACAGGGAAAAAGGCGGCCTTCGGGCCGCCTTTTTGAAATTTGACCGCTTCAGTCCAGAATTTCCTGCGCACCGGTCTTGATGCTGATGCGCACGGCGTGCGTCACGAGCGGGTCGCTCGTCTTTTGATGGTCGATATCGTAAACGGCGGTGGTGTAGACATAGCCGTCGCGGATCTCAAGGGCACCGGGGAAGTAGCTGATGCTGCTGCCATCCTCCGTGACACTGCCGTAGAAGTAGTCCGCATCACCGATACTCGTCCAAGTCTTGCCGCTGTCATAGGAAATGGACAGATTGTTCTGCGCGGGCGGGAACTGTAGCGTCTTGACAATATTGCCGTGGTTATCAAAGGCGATGGATTCGTAACCGTCGATCTTTACGTACTGCTCGCCGTCAGAATTGTAGAGCTCCGTAACATACGTTCCCATCGTCGCACCGCCGATATGATAACTCATCAGGATGCGGTTGTCCTGCGTTGAAAGGCTCGCGCTGACGGGCGCGTCGTTGAGATAATCAATCGGCAGGGTATCGATCGTTTCGACTGAGCCGCCCTCGTGCCAGCGGCAGAATTTGCCGCCCGCGGTGTACCAGAGGTAACCGCCCAGATCGACGTAGCTGTCGGCGGCTTTGATAAGCGAATCGCGGCTGACGGCGTTCGTCGTGGTGGCCGAAGATGCGTCAGATGGCTCAGTGCCAGACTGGGCGCTGTTGAACCACGCGAGCATCGCGTCGTAGAGCGTTGCATAGTCGCCGTAATCGCTGACCTTATAGTAGTATGCGTCGTCTCGCTGGTAGAGCATGATGTCCGTGCCCTCGAAGAACGCAAGGTGCGAGGAATCGTTGTTGCTGAGCCAGAGCGTGAGCGACCGTGCTCCGTCAGCAGGGGTGAACTTATCATGCAATAGCGCATAGCTGCACTCGTCAAGCCTGACCGTTGGCGTGACGTTCAGCATATCGCGGTCGGTGATCGCCGCATTGTCCCGGTAGAGAAACATCCACGCTGCGCCGCCGTTCGACGCGAGCTGAAGATCAGCCTGAAAATCGGAATCGTCCAGCGCGGGATCAGCCGCCGCGTCGGCGTCCCAGTTCACCGTGAAGCTTCTGACCATCGCCCGGAGTACCTCGGCCTCGCCCTCAACGGCGCGGTCGCGGTTCCAGCCCCACTGATTCTCTTCCGTGCTGCCGTCGAACGTCCAGTGCGTTGTGACCTCGTAGCAGGTGCCGTCCGGCGCATCAAAGAGCGTGACAATTGTGTTGCTCATGCCCTCGTGCGTCACAAAGCGCCAGCCGGTGTCGGTTTTCGCGGCCTTCGCGCCGGTGCTTTCCCATTCCGCCTTCGCTTCGTCAAGGCTCTGCTCGAGCTTCTTTGCGTTGAAGTAGGAGCCGGTGTCGTAGCGGGAGTACCAGAACTCCGTCCCCGGATTGCACGCCCAGGCGGTGATCGGCGCATAGAAGTAGTAGCTGCCGTCGCCCGAAATGAGCCGCGCCTCGCACTGGTTGGCGCGGCCGTAGCCGTCCGCCGCCGTGTCGTTCAGCAGGTCGGGAATGAACATCTTCGGCAGATCAAGCCCCGCGTAGTCGACATAGAAGTCGTGCAGGTAATACTTTTCCTCTCCGCTGTAGCTGCATCCGTTGTACCACAGCCCGTCGTTGCCGGTATAGGTGCCGATGACCTGATAGCCGGTCTTCTCGCCGTAGGTGTAGTGCAGGACGGTGAGATAGTGCGTCCAGTTCTCGTTGAGATATCCGTCGTCCGTCAGCTCCTGCCCGCCGATGACGTCGATCTGCATGCCCGCCTCGTTCGTGGGCTTCATCTCATACTGGAAGTACCACAGCTCCAGCACCGTGCCGTCGGGGGAAAGGTTGCCGAGCGAATCTGCCTGCTCCAGCTGCGTCACGCGCACGTCGGCGACCGTGTCCTCGATCGAGCGGGACGCATAGTCGTTGTTTTCCGACACGGAGTAGGTCATCGTGCCTTTTTTGAGCTCCGCCACGCGCTCGGCGGCATAGTCGTCCATCGAGGCGTAGATCGGATTGACCTGTTCGTTCAAGCGGAAAACCGAACAAAAGAGTTCGCTGCCGTCTTCTTCGTAATCGCCGGCAAGGCCGAGGTAGACCGAGCCGTCCTTTTGCTTCAGAAGATAGACCTGATTCGGTTGACCGTCACTTGCCTCTTCGCAATGGCCGCTCCAAGCGGACTTGTTGTTCTGTATGAGATCGTCGACCGGCGAAGCTTTGGTGCTGCCGAAGAGCGCGTAGAAGGACTGCTTTTCCAGCGTGTATTCCTCCATCGGGCCGTAAATGGATGTGGAGCCCCAGGCGTCGCACAGCGTCACATACTTTTCTCCGGCAGTATTTGTCGTGGTGCGGAAGGAGGGGTAAGTGCCGTCCGTAAAGCCGTCCGTAAAGGCGGGCGCTTCATATAAGAGTATGTCGACCGTATAGCTCTTGTCGGCAAACGGGTCATCATTTTTCTGCGTCTGTGCGCGCTCGCCCCAGCCGACGGCGCAGCCCGCCGTGAGCGTCAGCGCCAGCACGAGGGCGACAACGCCGAGGCCGCGCTTTTTCTGCGCGCCCAGCACGTTCGTGATGCGGCGCTTCAGACGCTCGACCGTGCCGCCGAAGCACGTCGTCGCGGGCAGCGCCCGCACGCTGGACTGCACGGCGGCGAGCAGTGTCCGGCTGTAAGCCGCGCGCTCGGGGAGTTCGAGCCCGTCGGTCGCCGCGCTGTCGCAGGCGAGCTCGATGTCCTCGTCCGCCTGACGCAGCATCAGATACACCACGGGGTTGAACCAGTGCATCGCGTTGGCCGCGAGCAGCACGAGCTTTAAGAGCATATCGCGCCGCTTCAAATGGCACAGCTCATGGCGCAGGATGTAGCGCAGCTCCTGCACGTCATAGCGCTCGTGGGGCAGGAGCAGCCGCGGGCGAAGAAGACCTGTCACCGCGGGGGTGGAGATGGCCTCGCAGACGATCATCTCCGGCGCGCTCACGCCTAAGTCGCGCGCCGTGTCAGAGAGCATCGCGGCGTAGTCCACGCGGGAGACGTCTCTCTTCCAGCGGCGCACCGTGCGGCGGAAGAGGGCGTAGGAGACACCCTGATACAGCAGGAAGGCCGCCGCGCCCGCGAGATAGCCGTAAAACAAGATCGTCGTCACGGGGATGTAGCGTGTCGTCTTCTGCTCGGGATTCGTCACGGGGCGCTGGATGATCGTGTCGCGCACCTGTGCGGGGGACTGGCCGCTTTTTTCGGCCATGTCGCCAAACAGGTTGTCGGTCGATTGGATGGCGGTCTTATCCGTGCCGACAAAGAGGGTGTAGTCTTTCGGCGGCGCGGCCTGCACCGGCGCGTTTTTCACCGAAAAATCGACCGGCAGCAGCAAAAAGACCGCCAGCGCCAGCCACAGCCAGCAGCGCGTTTTCGCGCGGTAGCGCTCGCGCCAGAGGGGTTTGAGTACCAGCATCGCCAGAATGGCGAGGGAACCTAACAGGGAAGTTTTCAACAGATTCAGCAGAAATGTTTCCATGGTGCGTCCTCCTTATATTTCCGTTTAACGGCTCATATCGTCCAAAAACTGCCGCAGCTCGTCGATCTCGCTCTGCTCGAGCGGCTGCTCGGCGTTCAGCGCCGCGACGAAGCTGCCGAGCGACCCGCCGTAGAGTCGCTTCAGGACGCTGCGGCTCTCAAATTCGAGGTATCTGTCCTTTGAGACGAGCGGCGTGTACAAATTGTTCCGCCCCTCGCGGCGGCTCGAGAGGAATCCTTTTTCGCACAGGCGAGTAAGGTAGGTGTTGACGGTGTTGGCGCTCCAGCCGTGGCTCGAGAGCGCGCCGTCGAGATCGCCGCGGCTGACCTCGCCGCCGACGGCCCAGATGGCCTGCATCACGGCAAGCTCCGCGTCGGGCAGTCTCTTCTTATCGTCCATGGGTTGACCTCCTTAGATGATATACTACATTTGTCGTTGATAACTATATACTACATATGTAGTAGTTTGTCAAGCGCCTTTTATGTCCTTTTTTGTTTTGCAGCGAAAATTGCAGAAAACAGGGGAAAGACATGACGGCAAATCGTCAAAATGAAAGATACTGTTCAATTATTTGAATAAGTTCTTGCAAATCTTTCTGAAAATCGCTTGCTTTTGTGCAAAGCGCAAGGTATAATGAAGAAACCGTATGAAATCATTTGGCAATTCAATAAATAAAAATTTGAGAGGAGATCTGTATCATGGCAAAGTTCAAAGTTTACTACACCATCGAGCTCAACGAGGTGGCCACGCACATCTTCGAGTCCAACGACTTTGAAGTGAAGCTGTGCAGCCATAACGACGAGGAGACCTACGTCAAGGAGCTCGCCGAGTTCCAGCCCGACGCCATCATGTGCCGCACCGAGCCCATCACCGCCAAGATGATGGACACCTGCAAGAACCTCAAGGTCATCGGCAAGCAGGGCGCCGGCCTCGATAACATCGACATGGACCACGCCCACGCCAAGGACATCACCGTTGTCTACGCGCCCGCCGGCAACGCCAACGCCGTCGCCGAGCACGCCGTCATGCTGATGCTCATGTGCGCCAAGCGTTTCACCTATGTCGACCGTCAGTTCCGCGGCGGCAACTTCCTCGTCCGTATGGGCATGGAGCACACCTATGAGCTCGGCGGCAAGACCCTCGGTATGATCGGCTGCGGCCGTATCTCCCAGCTCGCCATGCAGAAGTGCAAGTACGGCTTCGGCATGAACGTCATCGGCTACGATCCGTACCTCACGCAGGACAAGATCGGCGATCTGTGCGAGCTGAAGGCCACCGCCAAGGAGGTCTGGGAGCAGGCCGACTTCGTGTCCGTGCATCTGCCTGTCGTTCCCTCCACCGAGCACTCCATCGGCCGTGAGCAGTTCAGCTGGATGAAGCCCACCGCTTCCTTCATCAACTGCGCGCGCGGCGCTCTGATCAAGGAGAACGAGCTTGTTGAGTGCCTGAAGGACGGCACGCTGTTCCAGGCCGGTCTCGACGTGTTCGAGCATGAGCCCATCCAGGAGTCCAGCCGCGAGCTGTTCAACCTCGACAACGTCATCATGACCCCGCACATGGCCGCCACCACCGAGCAGAGCGTTCTCAACTGCTGCACCAGCGTTGCCAACGACATCGTCGCCGTCTGCAACGGCCAGGAGCCCAAGGTCAAGGCCCAGAAGCCCAAGTTCTAAGTTATTTCTGTTTCGTAGAAACTACTTATTAAAGGGGACGCCTCGAAAGAGGCGTCCCTTTTTTGCGCCCTTGGGCGCGGGGGGACAGCCGGGCAGAGCTGCTGCTTTTTATTCCAACAGCGTGTGGAGACGCGGGAAAGGGGGCCATTGTCTCACGCGAGACAATGGCCCCCTTTCCCATGCAGCGCCAGCGGTGCTGCTTTCCCTGCGCCTTTGGGTGCAAAACGATCCCTTGGTGCAAGATATTCTTCATTCTTGTTAAATAGTTAACGAAATGAAAGAAAAAAATCAAAATTGCCTATATTTTTCGCAACTTTGCAGTTGATTTTTCATTTTTCTGTGTGTATAATCAAAATCGAAGAAAATCGGATCTCATTCCGGATTTACAAATTTTAAAGGAGAAGTCAAATGAAAGAATTGTACGTCGTCAACTGCTGCCGTACCGCTGTCGGTTCCTTCGGCGGTTCCCTGAAGAACACCCCTGCCGCTCAGCTCGGCTCCATCGTCGTGAAGGAAGCCCTCAAGCGCGCGAATGTCGCTCCCGAGAATGTCGATGAGCTGATGTTCGGCTGCATCCTGACCGCCGGTCTTGGTCAGAACGTCGCCCGTCAGGTCGGCGTGGGCGCCGGTCTCCCCTATTCCGTCCCCGCCTATACCGTCGGTATGGTCTGCGGCTCCGGTATGAAGTCCGTCATTGAGGCTGGCCGCGCCATCCTCGCCGGCGATGCCGATATCGTCGTCTGCGGCGGCACCGAGAACATGAGCGCCGCTCCTTATGCCGCTCCCGACGCCCGCTGGGGCGCCCGCATGGGCGACAAGAAGCTTGTCGACACCATGATCAAGGACGGCCTGTGGGATGCGTTCAACAACTACCACATGGGCACCACCGCCGAGAACATCTGCGATGTTTGGGGCATCACCCGCGAAGAGCTCGACGCCTTCGGCGCTGCCTCCCAGCAGAAGACCGAGGCTGCTCAGGCTGCCGGCCGTTTTGACGATGAGATCGTTCCCGTCCCCGTGAAGGTCAAGAAGGAGATCGTCGAGTTCAAGAAGGATGAGTTCCCCCGCGCCGGTTCCACCGTCGAGGGTCTTGCCAAGCTGCGCGGCGCGTTCCCCGTCGGCCCCGAGGGCGTTGAGGACGAGATCGTCCACACCTTCGAGCCCACCGGCATCCACGAAGCCGATACCAAGAAGCACGTCCAGCGCGTCACCGCCGGTAACGCCTCCGGCATCAACGACGGCGCTGCCGCCATCGTCCTCGCTTCCGGCGAGGCCGTGAAGAAGTACAACCTCAAGCCCATGGCCAAGCTCGTCAGCTGGGGCCAGGGCGGCGTCGACCCGAAGATCATGGGCGTCGGCCCCGTGCCCGCTTCCCGTCAGGCCATGCAGAAGGCCGGCCTGACCATCGACGATATCGACCTCGTCGAGGCCAACGAAGCCTTCGCGGCCCAGTCCATCGCTGTTGCCCGTGAGCTCGGCTTCGACATGAGCAAGGTCAACGTCAACGGCGGCGCGATCTCCATCGGCCACCCCGTCGGCGCTTCCGGCGCTCGTATCATCGTCACCCTGCTGCACGAAATGCTCAAGCGCGACGACGCCAAGAAGGGTCTTGCCACCCTCTGCATCGGCGGCGGCCAGGGCGTTGCCACCATCTTCGAGAAGTGCTAAAGCACCGCTAACCCCTGAAAATAAAAGGAGACCTCGAAAGAGGTCTCCTTTTTATTTTGTCCTCTGCACGGTGCAGGGAAAAATGCAGTGCCCCTGCCGAGACGCAAAAAGGAAGCAGCCCTTTCGGGCTGCCCCTCACGCGCCCTCGCGGGCGCAAGCGCCGTACAGTGCGCCGCGCTGCGATTTAACCCTCCGCCTGCGCGGCGAGGATCGCCTCGTAGATCGTCTGCGGGTCGAGCTTATCATAGTCCGCGCTCGTCGCCATCGCGGCGGCGTCGACCTGCTCGGCGATGAAGTTCGTGAAGTACTCCTCGCGCACCTCATCGGCGGCTGCGGCCTTGTCGAGCGGCAGGCGGAGCAGGATGTGATAGCCGAGGCTGGATTCGACGACTTCACTCACCTCGCCCTCGGAAAGCGCGTAGGCGGCGTCTTCAAACTCCTGCACCATCGAGCCGGTCGTGAAGGTGTAGCCCGTGGGATGGCTCTCGCGGCCGGGATCCTCGCTGTACTGGTCGGCGAGCTCGGCAAAGTAGGAGGCGATGTCGTCGCCGGTGTAGGAATTGAGCTTTTCGACGAGCTCCTCAGCGAGCGCTTTCTTTTCGGCCTTCTGCTCGTCGGTGAGGGCTTCGCCGGTCGTCATGTCCTTCGTCGCAAGCAGGATGTGGTCCGCCGTGATGTAGCCCTGCTCGGCGGCGTAGACGGCGAGGTCCTCGTCGGAGGCGTAGAGCGCGCTGCCCTCGGTATTGTAGAGCTCATAGAGATCCTGATACAGGTAGTTCGAGCGCGCGACGCGGTCATAGGTCTCGCGGCGCATGCCGAGCTTGGCGATCTCGGCCTCAAAAGCTTCCTCGCTGCCGTACTGGTCAATGTAGCTCTGGTCGCTCTCGGCCATGGCGGCCTCCTGCTCGGCGGTAAGCGTCACGCCGTACTTGCTGGCGAGATTTTCAAGCACCAAGTGCTGCTTGACGGACGAGAGCACGCTTGCTTTCACATAGTCGGCGACACTCATGCCGTCGGAGAGGGTGTCGTCCCAGTTGATGGACGAGCCGGTGTAATACTGCATGTAGCTGTTGAGATACGACACGTCGTAGCCGATCCAGTATGCGACAAGGTCGGCGCTCGCGCCGTTGCCGTTCAGGCTTGCGACGATCGCGTCGGGCGCGACGCCGGTCGCTTCGTAGCAGAGACCCTCCTGCATCGTGCCGGAGGTGAAGCCGTTCGAGGGCGAGAGCGACACGACGGCAAAGGTGAGCGCCGCGGTGATGGCCGCCGCGCCAAGGAACGAAAGCAATCTCTTCTTGATCATAATGTTACCTCTTTTTCGTTTTCTTCCTTATTCACACGCAGGTCTCCGACCAGCGTCAAGGCTGTATCCAATGCGTCCTCGCCCAGCGAAAGACGCAGCAGGAGCTTCGGCTCCGTCCCCGTGGCGGAGAGCGTGAGCCGACGGCGGTTCTTCGGCAGTGAGCAGAGGGCCATCACGGCCTCTACGGGGACTGCCTCGGACGCGGCAAAGGTGAAGGTGATCTCGCTGCCGCGCTGCGAGATATCGCTCACACCGATCTGCACGGCCTCCGCGCGCAAAAGCGCGACGTCCATGAGCTTGAGGACCGGCTGGGGCGGCTCGCCGTAGCGGTCGATGAGCTCGTCGAGCAGCTCCTGCGACTGCTCGGCGGTGCGCAGCGCCGCGATGCGGCGGTAGATATCCATGCGCTGCTCGCCCGAGGGAATGTAGCTCTCCGGCAGGTTGGCCGAGACTGTGAGGTCTGCCGAGCATTCGGTGCGCTGCGGCGCTTTTTCACCGCGCTGCTCGAGTACGGCCTCTTCCAGGAGCTGCAAGTACATATCGTAGCCGACGCTCATCATGTAGCCCGACTGCTCGGGGCCGAGCAAATTGCCCGCGCCGCGAATTTCAAGGTCGCGCATCGCGATGCGGAAGCCCGAGCCGAACTCCGCGTATTCGCGGATGGCCGTCAGGCGCTTGGCCGCAACCTCGGTGAGGATCTTGCCCGCGCGGTAGGTCATATAGGCATACGCCCGGCGCGCGCTGCGGCCGATGCGGCCGCGTATCTGGTGCAGCTGGGCGAGGCCGAGGCGGTCGGCGTCCTCGATGATGAGGGTGTTGACATTCGGAATGTCGATGCCCGTCTCGATGATCGTCGTGCAGACGAGCACCTGAATTTCTCCGTCCGAGAGCTGCTGCATCACGGACGACAGGCCCTTTTCGTCCATCTTGCCGTGCGCGACGCCGATAGCGACGTCGTCGCCGAGGAGCTTTTTGAGTGTCGCGGCGCAGCGGTCGATGGTCTCGACGCGGTTGTGCATGTAGTAGACCTGCCCGCCGCGCGCGAGCTCGCGCCGGATGGCGTCGGCGATGACGCTCCAGTTATGCTCGAGCACATAGGTCTGCACCGGCTGGCGGTCGACGGGCGGGACCTCGATGGTGGACATGTCGCGGATGCCCGAGAGCGCCATGTTGAGCGTTCTGGGGATGGGCGTTGCCGAGAGCGTCAGCGTGTCGACCTGACGCGAGAGCTCCTTGAGCTTTTCCTTGTGCGTTACGCCGAAGCGCTGCTCCTCGTCGATGATGAGAAGGCCAAGGTCCTTGAAGTGCAAACTCTTTTGCAGCAGCGAGTGCGTGCCAATGAGTAAGTCGATCTTTCCTGCGGCGGCATCCTGCAAAATCTGCTTCTTCTGCGCCGGCGTTTTGAAGCGCGAGAGCACTTCGATGCGCACGGGGAACGAGCGGAAGCGGTTCAGCGCCGTCGCGTAGTGCTGCTGGGCGAGCACGGTGGTCGGCACTAAGATGGCCGCCTGCTTGCCGTCGAGCACGCACTTCATCACGGCGCGCAGCGCGACCTCAGTCTTGCCGTAGCCGACGTCGCCGCAGAGCAGGCGGTCCATCGGCGTACTGCGCTCCATGTCGGCCTTGATCTCGGCGATGGCGCGGAGCTGATCGTCGGTCTCTTCGTAGTCGAAAGCTTCTTCAAATTCCTTCTGCCACGGGGAGTCGGGCGAGAAGGCAAAGCCCGGGCGGCGCTGGCGCTCGGCGTAGAGCGCGATGAGCCCCTTGGCAAGATCCTTCGCCGCGGCGCGCGCCTTCGTCTTCGCGCGCGACCAGTCCGTGCCGCCGAGCTTACTGAGCTTCGTGCGTATTTGGCCGTCCTCGTCCTCGCCATGGCCGCCGATGTATTTCGACACCATGTCGAGCTGCGTCGCGGGGACGTATAAGCTGTCGTTGCCCGCATAGCAGATCTTGATATAGTCCTTGTCCACGCCGTCGACGCGCATGCGCTCGATGCCCGCAAAGCGGCCGATGCCGTGGTGGACATGCACGACGAGATCGCCGGGGGAGAGGTCTTCATAGGACCGCAGCGCGGCGCGGGCCGACGTCTCTTTCTTCGGCCGCGCCTTTGCGCGCTTGCCGGAGAGAGGAGCGGTCAGCTGGCCCTCGGTCAGGATGACGAGCTTTAATTGTGGATATTCGCTGCCCGCGCTCAGCGCGCCGAGGCCGATGACGGTCTCGTGCGGGGCGGGGAGGCGGTCGTTTTTCAAGTTGAGCTGCGCGCGGATGTTCCGCTCTTCCAAAAGGCGCCGGAAGTTTTTCGCGCGCGTTTCGTTGCCGCAGAGAACGAGCACGCCGCAGCCTGCGCCAAGATAGCGCTCCATGTCGCCCGCGGCGGTCTCGAGGCTGCCGCCATACGACGGCAGCGATCGCGCATTCATGCTGAGGATGGCCCGCGGCGGCAGCAGATTGCGCGACGTGGGGAGCGAATCGAGCAGCAGCGCGGGGAACGCACCCATGCGGTGGCTCAATGCCTCCTGACTGAGCGCGAGCGCGGCGAATTCGCCGCACAAAACGCCCTCTTCGATCAGGGGCTTCACGTCCTCGGAGAGCTCCCAGTGGTAGTTCTTGCTGCGTTCCAAAACACGCATGCCGTCGCTGACGGCGATGAGCGTGTCGGGTGAAAGATAGTCGAGCGCGCAGACTTCGTCGGGGTAGCACGCGGCGAGATACCGGTCCATGCCGCCGAGCGGCAGGTCGTTACGAAGCCTCTCGATGTCGCTGCGCAGCGTTTGGACGATGGGGCTGTCTTCGGCCTTTTTCGCAATTTTCTGCGCGGCGCGCCCAAGGCGCTCGAGCATTTTTTCGCGCCCGCCGTCCGAGAGGGCGGGCAGCACCTCTGCCGCGGGCAGGACGGTCAGGGATTTGACATTCTGCGTGCGGCGCTGGGTCGTCACGTCGAATTCGCCCATCGCGTCGACCTCATCGTCGAAAAACTCGACGCGCACGGGCGCGCTCAGCGGCGACCAGACGTCGAGAATGCCGCCGCGCAGCGCGAACTGGCCGACGCCCTCGACCGTTTCCGCGCGCGTGTAGCCGCTTTCGACAAGCTTTTTCGAGAGCGCGTTCAGGTCAAAGCGGTCGCCGAGCGAAATGTCCGTCACCGCGCCGCGCAGCGCGTCGGGCGGGAGCGTTCGCTGCATCAGGCCGTCGACCGTCGCGACCAGGATTGGCGCTTTTCCGGCGGCAAGGCTGCACAGCGAGCCGATGCGCTGCTGCTCCCAGCCGTGGGAGGCGAACACGCGGTCGCGCAGCTGCCATTCGCGCGCGAACAGCAGGCTCACGTCCTCGCCGAGCAGCTCGTGCAGGTCGCCCGCCATGCGGTTTGCCTCGTTTTCATCCGCGCAGACGATCAAAAGCGGGCGCTGTGTCTTGTGCCGCACGGCAGCGGTGAGCTGCGCGCGGTGCACACCCGAAAGGCCCGACACGGCGATGGGCGACGTGCCCGCGTCAAGCGAGAGCAGCAGCTCGCGCACCTCGGGAAGAGATGCGAGCGCTTCGTTGAGTTTGTTCATCCCCTGCGCCATGCCGTATCCCTCCTCCCGCAGCGCGCAAAAGGGCAGATCCGCCGCAGCCGCGGCGGGTCATGCCCGTGGTCGTCAGTCATTTTATTATATAGGCTTTTGGCAAAAAGTCTATGTCGATTTTTTAAATTTTGGCGGCAAAAAGCGTTCAGCCGTTGTAGCGGTTCTGCGCGGCGCTCACGCCGTCGGTGATGATGCACTCCGCCGCGCCGAGCGCGCGGTCGAGCACACCGTCGATGACCTTGCGCTCGCTGGCCGTGAACGGGCCGATGACCCAGTCGACAATGTCGTGCTCCGGCGCGCCGACACCGACCTTGACGCGCGGGAAAGCGTCGGTGCCGAGGTGCGCGATGATGTTCTTAAGGCCGTTGTGTCCGCCTGCGCTGCCGCTGCCGCGCACGCGGAGCTTGCCGAGCGGGAGCGAAATATCGTCGGAGATGACGATGACGTGGTCAGCGGGAATTTTATAGAACCGCGCCGCCTCGCCCACAGCCTCGCCGGAGAGGTTCATGTAGGTCTGCGGCATCATCAAAAGCACATTCGCCCCGCCAAATTCGATGACCTCCGTCAGCGCGCGGAAGCGCAGGCGGTTGCAGCGCAGATCGCGCTTGTCGATCAGACGCTCCGCGGCCATGAAGCCGATGTTGTGGCGGGTGTTTTCATACTGCTTGCCGTAGTTGCCCAAACAGACGAGCAGCCATTCCGGCGGGCCGGATTTTTTGAAAATCATTAGGTGTTCCTCACTTTCCCCGTAAGGGGGAGTTTCTTGCGCGCCCCTGGGCGCGCGGGTGCAGCGCGAAGCGCTGCGGGGGTGTCTCCCATTGGCATGGGAGTGCGCAGTCAAAGGGGATATTCTCTTTCCAAAGAGAATATCCCCTTTGGAACCCCAAGAGAAAGGCGAGGGGAGTCCCCCTCGACCCCCAACATTGCGGGTTTGCAGCTTGAAGAGCTGCACGCGCTGCGCAATGTAAGTGCGGTGTACATGGCTTCGCCA
>OGDN01000124.1_pt1 | contig 147078 bp, 119 predicted proteins | sample 1570271 | NCBI WGS metagenome assembly OGDN01 (sample SAMEA4384481, study PRJEB24528) | human gut metagenome
CGGAAGGGATAAACGCTGAAGGCATCTAAGCGTGAAGCCCCCCTCAAGATGAGATGTCCCATTCGAAAGAAGTAAACCCCCTTGAAGACGACGAGGTAGATAGGGCAGGGGTGGAAGTGTGGTAACACACGGAGCTGACTGTTACTAATAGGGTGAGGGCTTGACCAAGAAATGAGAAAGACGGCTGTAAAGCGGCTGCCGGACTCACGCAGAGGTAAAATGATTCCATTAGGATGTAACATGTATGTAGTTTTGAAGGTACAGAACGGAAACGGTAGCCGGTTGGTTATCGTTTTTTTGTTATTAAATTCTGAAGAATATCAATTAAGGTTGCCTGCCCACTGGATTTGTAATATAATGGGAACGTTGAAAAATCGAAAAGAATAAGATCTGCTGTCACGTTTTAAACATAAATATACAAGGCTGTCAGCAGAGAAGAGGATGAAAAAATGAGCAGATTATCAGTGGTTTTGCCAGCTTATAACGAAGAACTGATGGTAGGAAAAACCTGTCGTGTTCTTCATGAAGTATTAGCAGAAGCCGGCATTTCCTACGAACTAGTTGTTGTTGACGATGGCTCAAAAGACAAAACCTGGGAAGAAATCACCAAAGCCGGAGAAGAAGATGGAAATGTTCTTGGCGTTCATTTTTCCAGAAATTTCGGAAAAGAAGCAGCAGTATATGCAGGAATGGCCCAGGCTACAGGAGATGTGGTGGCAGTTATGGATTGTGACCTGCAGCACCCGCCGGAAACTTTGATTTCCATGTACCATCTCTGGGAGCAGGGATGGGAAGTAATCGAAGGCGTAAAGAAATCAAGAGGAACGGAAAGTCTGCTTCACAAAGAGAGCGCTGGCTTTTTCTATGGAATCATGTCCAAGGCTACAGGTGTGAATATGCAGAATGCTTCGGATTTCAAAATGATGGACAGGAAAGCAGTGAATAGTATTCTTTCTATGCCAGAACGAAATATGTTTTTCCGTGCGACCTCATCCTGGGTGGGATTTAAGACCACTTATGTGGAATTTGAGGTGCGGGACAGAGAAGCTGGACAGTCTAAGTGGTCTACCTGGTCCTTGATAAAATACGCGTTTACCAATATTGTGGCTTTTACTACAGCACCGTTGCAATTTGTAACGGTCGTAGGAGGGGCATGCTTTGGATGCTCCCTGATTTTGATTATTTATTCGCTGGTACAATTTTTTGCCGGCAGAGCGGTAGAGGGATATACAACTACCCTTATCGTTCTTTTGCTTATTGGAAGCGCTATTATGCTCAGTCTTGGAATCATCGGCTATTATATTGCAAAAATATACGAAGAAGTAAAACGGCGTCCACGTTATATCATTTCCCAGATTCTTCGTGGAAAAGAGGATGTCTATCAGGAGGTAAACCATGACTGCTCTCATTAAGAAACTGTATGCCAGTGATGTGGTACGTTATGTGTTTTTTGGAGGATGTACTACACTGGTGAATTTGGTGAGCTTTTTTCTTTTGCGCCAGGCAGGAGTTCAAAGAGATCTTGCAAATGTGATCTCGATTATTCTGGCAATTCTTTTTGCTTATGTGGTAAACTCTAAATTTGTTTTTCAGGACAAATGCGAGACTTTGAAAGACCATATCCGTCCATTCTGCAAATTTGTCGGAGCGAGAGGTGTAACAATGGTGATCGAAGTAGCAGGCGTATGGTTCTTTGCAGAAATCATACACATGAATGATATGGTCGGCAAATTTATCACCCAGTTTGTAGTTCTGGCATTAAATTACATATTCAGTAAATTCCTGGTATTTACCAGCGGGAGGAAATCATGACATTAGAAGAAACACTTAAACAGATAAAGCCTCTGAATGAGGAAAAAATGAAAACAGCCAGAAGACGATGGGATAGCATCGCCAAGCCTCTCCATTCCCTTGGAAAAATGGAAGATCTGATTACGCAGATCGTTGGAATTACAGGGGAAGAGAAAGTGGATCTTGGAAAAAAGGCTCTTGTTGCCATGTGTGCAGACAATGGCGTGGTAGAAGAGGGGGTTACCCAGACAGGACAGGAAGTCACTGCAATTGTAGCAGATAATTTTGTAAAAGAAACCACTACCGCATGTGTAATGTGCCACCAGTGTGGAGTGGATGTAAAGCCAGTAGATGTGGGAATGGTAAGAGATACTACAGCACGTACAGATCTGAAAGTTATGTATGGAACCCGCAATATGACGAAAGGTCCGGCTATGACAAGAGACGAAGCCATAAAGGGAATTGAAGCAGGAATTGCTATGGTAGAAGAACTGAAGGCTCAGGGGTATCGTCTTTTTGCAACTGGTGAGATGGGAATTGGAAATACCACAACCAGCAGTGCAGTTGCATCTGTGCTTCTGGGGCAACCTGTGGAAACCATGACTGGCCGTGGTGCAGGACTTTCCAGCGATGGGCTTACCCGCAAGATTCAGGCGATTAAGAAAGCCATTGATTTAAATAAGCCGGATGCAAAAGATTCCATAGACGTGCTTGCAAAAGTTGGAGGTCTTGATATCGCAGGAATGGCAGGTGTGTATCTTGGTGGAGCTGCATTACAGATTCCGGTTCTTATTGACGGTTTTATTTCCGGAGTTGCCGCACTTGTAGCAGCCAGAATTTGCCCGGAGGCAGCGGATTATATGATCGCCAGTCATGTGTCAAAAGAACCGGCAGCACATCTTGTTCTGGATGAGCTTGGAAAAGAAGCTGTGCTTCATGCTGACATGTGTCTTGGGGAAGGCACTGGAGCCATTGCCCTTTGTCCGTTTCTTGATATGGGAGCTACTCTTTACAATACATTAAGTACATTTGATGATATTCACGTGGACCAGTACGAGGAGCTGAATTAATATGATGACAGTCGTGACCGGAGGAAGCGGAAGCGGAAAATCTGCTTTTGCAGAAGATAAAATAGTATCTTTTGGACCGGCAAAAAGAATCTATATTGCAACCATGCATCCATATGACGAGGAAAGTCATAAGCGTGTGGCACGTCATCGGAAAATGCGTGCAGGAAAAGGATTCGAGACAGTTGAATGCTATACCGGATTGAAGAATCTGGATTTCCCGGAAAATGCTGTGGTTCTTCTGGAATGTATGTCCAATCTTGCCGCTAATGAGATGTTTGAGGAAAAAGGGGCTGGTGAAAAAACTGTGGAAGCCGTTTTGGAAGGCATAAAAAAGTTGAGTAGCCAGGTACGTCATCTGGTGATTGTCACGAATGAGATTTTTTCCGAAGCAGCCAGTTATGAGGGCGATACCATCCGCTATCAGGAATATCTGGGGATAATCAATCAAAACATTGGAAAAATGGCTGATGAGGTGGTTGAAGTAGTATATGGGATTCCAATCTGGTATAAAGGAGGAAAAATCATTGAAAATGCTGTGGAATAATTTTAAAGTGGCATTTGCCATGTATTCAAAAATCCCTATGCCAATGGCAGACTGGAACAAGGAGAATATGAAATATACATTCTGTTTTTTTCCTTTTATCGGCCTGGTAATTGGAGCGCTTTCTTATCTGGTAGGATGGGCAGGCGGAAAATTTGGATTTAATCCGTCTTTTGTCTCAGCAGTTCTTGTACTGGTTCCGGTAATGGTGACAGGTGGAATCCATGTAGATGGTCTTCTGGATACTTCGGATGCATTAAGCTCCTGGCAGGAAAGGGAGAGACGTCTTGAAATTCTGAAAGATTCCCATGCCGGTGCATTTGCGGTTATTACAGCCTGTGCTTTTTTTCTGATATGGTATGGAGCTTACAGCCAGTTGTGGACGGACAGGCGGGCACTTTTGATTATGGCTCTCGGATTTATGGTTTCCAGATGTTTGTCCGGAATCAGTGTCATGATGTTTCCAAAGGCACGTAAAGATGGAACTGTAGCAGAATTTTCCAGAAAAGCAGAAGATATGATCGTGCGAAATGTGCTGATCGTCTATCTTGGAATTCTGCTGGCGGTGATGATATGGATCCAGCCTGTGATGGGTATTCTGGCATTTGGAACTGCAGTACTTGTTTTCCTTTATTATCATTATAAAGCAATGAAATATTTTGGCGGGATCACAGGTGACCTGGCAGGATATTTTCTGTGCCTTTGTGAGGTGGGAATGGCTGTTGTACTGGCTGTTGTTTCTGTATTTATCTAGACGTGTCTGAAAAATCATTCCCGCAATCTGCACGCCCCACTTTGCGGTATATTTTGCCCGAATTCGGTTGTCGTAGCCTGCTATGCGCCCTCATCCGGGCAAAATCTCCCACAAATTGTGACGTACATCTTGCAGAAAGTCTTTTACAGACACGCTCCGGGAACTGGGAAAAAAGGAGAAATTGTAACAATGGAAATGATCATTGGAGGTGCTTTTCAGGGAAAGAGCACATATGCAAAAGAACATCATCCTGATGTCTGCTGGAAAAAGGGAGCCGATCTGGAAAAAGAAGAGCTTATGAATGCAGAGGGCGTCCTTGATTTTCAGGAGTATATCAAAAAAGAATTAAAAGCAGACAAAGATGTGGCCAGACTGGCAGAAGAATTATGGGAGAAAAATCCGGATATCATTCTGGTAAGTCAGGAAGTAGGATACGGCGTTGTCCCCATGGATGCTTTTGACCGGAAATACCGGGAGGCAGTGGGAAGAGTCTGTACGGATCTCGCATCAAAAAGCAAAAAGGTAATACGTGTAGTATGTGGAATTGGGACGGTGATCAAAAATGCTTAAACTTATTCTGATTCGTCATGGGGAAACCCAGGGGAATAAGTTAAAAAGATATATAGGAAAAAGAACGGATGAACCTCTTTGTCCGGAGGCTGGGAATATGCTGGCGCAGCTTGCTTATCCGGAGGTACAGGCAGTTTATGCAAGTCCTATGATCCGCTGTACCCAGACTGCAGGAATCCTTTTTCCCGGAAAAAAGCTGAATATTATTGATGAGCTTGCAGAATGTGATTTTGGAGAATTTGAAAATAAAAATTATCAGGAACTGGACGGAAATGAACATTACCAGTCCTGGATCGATTCTGGTGGACTATTGCCATTTCCGGGAGGAGAGAGCAGAGAGGAATTTAAAAGACGCAATGTGACCGGCTTCCAGAAAGCTGTAAATGGTTGTCTCCGTAATGGGATTTCTTTGGCAGCACTTGTGGTGCATGGCGGTACGATCATGAATGTTATGGAAGAATATGCAGACGAAGACCGCTCTTTTTATGACTGGCATGTGCAGAATGGCAAAGGCTATGAGGTGGAAATTGATCCTGAATTATGGAAAAAGGGCCGGAAATTCTTGCATGTGATCCGGGAGTTATAAAGATACATATACGAATAATGCAGATGGAAAATCAGCTATGGATTAGAGCTTGTTTGAAAAATCCATTAATAGAGAGAACAAGGCAGTTTGTTTAATTGACAGACTGCCTTGTTTTCATGTTTATGCAGACTGCGGGCAAAATCTCCCTCGAATTGTGACGTACAGCTTGTAGAAAGCATTTTCAAACATGCCCTAGAGCGTGTTTTGGCTGTGCTCAGTTAGTTTATTTGAACAAAAATTTTGAGAAAGCCAAAAATATTTTTAGATTTCCTATTGAAATTTATATGGGAATGTGTTACATTATCTGTATAAAATATCCTAAAAAATGTTGAATTGTGCTATTTGATTCAACAATTTTAACAAGTAAAGGAGGATGCCATATGCTTATTATTGGTAATGGAAGAATGATCACACGGGACGCATCCAAGGCATTTATAGAGAACGGTGCAGTTGCAATGGATGGTAACACCATAGTTATGGTGGGGACTACAGATGAGGTGAAGAAGGCATATCCGGATGGAGAATTTGTAGATGCCAGAGGCGGAGTTATCATGCCTGCATTTATCAATACCCATGAGCATATCTACAGCTCTTTTGCCAGAGGTCTGAGTATTAAAGGATATAATCCCAAGGGCTTTCTGGATATTCTGGATGGACAGTGGTGGACCATTGACCGTCATCTTACCCTGGAGCAGACCAGACTTTCTGCGATGGCTACTTACATCGACAGTATCCGGAATGGTGTAACGACTGTATTTGATCACCATGCAAGCTTTGGACATATTACCGGTTCCCTCAGTGCTATTGAATCAGCAGCTAAGGATCTTGGTGTCCGTACCTGCCTTTGCTATGAAATTTCCGACCGTGACGGCATGGACAAGTCCAGAGAATCTGTAATGGAGAATGTGAACTTTATCAAACACGCACTTGCAGATGACAGCGACATGATCGCTGCTATGATGGGCATGCATGCATCTTTCACTATTTCCGATGAGACCATGGAATTGTGTAACGAACTGAAGCCAGACGGTGTTGGCTATCATATTCATGTTGCAGAGGGAATCTATGACCTTCATCAGTGCCTGAAGGAGCACAGCAAACGAATTGTAGACAGACTTTACGATTGGAATATTCTTGGGCCGAAGACGCTTCTGGGACATTGTATTTATATTAACGAGCATGAGATGGATTTAATTAAAGAGACTGACACCATGGTTGTCCACAATCCGGAATCCAATATGGGAAATGCCTGTGGATGTCCACCTACTATGGAATTGGTACATAAGGGAATCGTTACAGGACTTGGAACTGATGGATACACCCACGATATGCTGGAATCCTGGAAGGTTGCCAATATCCTTCATAAGCATCATCTCTGCGATCCAAATGCTGCATGGGGTGAGGTTCCCAAGATGCTCTTTGAGAACAATGCAGTTATTGCCAACCGTTACTTTAAGAAACCACTTGGTGTTCTGAAAGAGGGGGCAGCTGCAGATGTAATCGTAATGGATTACAACCCGCTTACACCTATGAGAGCAGACAATGTAAACGGACATCTTCTGTTTGGAACTACAGGACATGACGTTGTGACTACTGTATGTAACGGCAAGGTTCTTATGAAAGACAGGGAAGTGCTGGTTTGTGACGTAGATAAGGTTATGGCTGACTGCCGTCAGTCTGCACAGGAACTGGCTGACGATATTAACGGAGGAAAATAAATATGAGCGATATTATGACATGTATGCCTTTCGGGCAGCTGATGGACTGGGTCCTTCAGGAGAAAAAAGGGCAGGACACTGTATTTGGGGTACATCGCCCATACACAGCAGATCCGAAGAATGATATGACTATTTTTACCAGAAACCTGGAGACACCAGTGGGACCGGCAGCAGGTCCCCACACCCAGCTGGCACAGAATATCATCGCTTCTTATTATGCAGGAGCCCGTTTCTTTGAGCTGAAGACAGTTCAGAAGATGGATGGCGCAGAGCTTTCAGCATGTGTGAATAAACCGTGCATTCTTGCAGATGATGAGGGATATAACTGCGAATGGTCAACTGAGCTGACTGTTCCGGACGCGATGGGCGAGTACATCAAGGCATGGTTTATCCTTCATGTGATCGCAAAAGAATTCGGCCTGGGTGCACAGGATGGGTTCCAGTTTAATATTTCCGTAGGATATGATCTTGCAGGAATTAAGGGAGACAAGGTCAATACCTTTATTGACGGAATGATGGAAGCAAAGGAAACTGTTATTTTCCAGGAATGCAGAAAATGGCTTTGGGACAATGCTGACAAGTTCCAGAACTTTACCAGAGAAGACATCGAAGCAATCCCATCCAATGTCTGTAATTCTGCTACGATCTCCACACTGCATGGATGTCCTCCACAGGAGATTGAGAGCATTGCAAATTATCTGCTTACAGAGAAACATCTGAATACCTTTGTAAAGTGCAACCCGACCCTTCTTGGCTATGATTTTGCAAGAAAGACCATGGATGAGATGGGATATGATTATATGGTATTCGGCGATTTCCATTTCAGAGACGATTTGCAGTATGAGGATGCAGTCCCCATGCTTACACGTCTGATGAAATTATCCGAAGAACTGGGTCTGGAATTTGGTGTAAAGATTACCAATACTTTCCCGGTTGATGTTACCCGAAATGAGCTTCCAAGTGAAGAAATGTACATGTCCGGCAAAGCTTTGTTCCCGCTGTCCATTTCCCTTGCAGCCAAACTTTCTGCTGAATTCGCAGGAAAGCTTCGAATTTCCTATTCCGGAGGTGCAGATTATTACAATATTGACAAAATTGTGGGATGCGGTATCTGGCCTGTAACCATGGCTACCACCCTTTTGAAGACAGGCGGCTATCAGAGATTTACCCAGGTAGCGGATAAGGTGGAAGGAATCTGCCCGAAGAAATGGGAAGGAATCGATGTGGATGCACTGAAGAAGCTGGCAGCAGATGCTATTACTGATGGGCATCACGTGAAGAACATTAAGCCGGTTCCGAACAGAAAGAGCACAAAAGAAGTTCCTCTTCTGGACTGCTTCTATGCACCGTGTTCTGAAGGATGTCCAATCCATCAGGATATTCCACAGTATGTAGCACTGACTGGTGAGGGGAAATATAAAGAAGCACTTGAAGTGATCCTTGAGAAAAATGCCCTGCCATTTATTACAGGTACCTTATGTGCACACAACTGTATGACCAAATGTACCCGTAATTTCTACGAAGAATCCGTAAATATCCGTGGCACCAAGCTGACAGCAGCAGAGCATGGCTATGAGCAGCTGATCGGTGAGATCAAGGCTGGCGAGCCAAACGGTAAGAAGGTCGCCGTAGTTGGTGGCGGTCCTGCAGGTATTGCAGCTGCTTACTTCCTTGCAAGAGAGGGCGCAGCAGTTACCATTTTTGAAAAAGAAGAGAAAGCCGGCGGCGTGATCCGTTACGTGATACCTGGATTCCGTATTGGAGACGACGCCATTGACAAAGATATTTCTTTCATCCAGAAGATGGGTGTAGAGATCTGCACAAATACAGAAATCACTTCTGTGGCAGATCTGAAAGCACAGGGCTATGATGCTGTGATCCTGGCAATTGGAGCTGGCAAGCCTGGCACTTTGAAACTGGAAAAAGGTGAGACCGTTAACGCTCTGAAGTTTCTTCGTGATTTCAAGGCAAATGATGGTAAGCTGAATATTGGCAAAAATGTAGTTGTAATCGGCGGCGGAAACACTGCTATGGACACTGCAAGAGCTGCGAAACGCACAGAAGGTGTAGAGCATGTTTATCTTGTATACAGAAGAACCAAGCGCTATATGCCAGCTGCAGAGGATGAGCTTCTGGAAGTTCTGGAGGAGGGCGTTGAGTTTAAGGAACTTCTTTCTCCGGTAAGTCTTGATGGCGGCAGACTGCTCTGCAAGAAGATGAAGCTCGGCCAGATGGATGCTTCCGGACGTGCAGGTGTAACCGAGACTGTAGATGTGGTAGAGGTTCCGGCTGACACCGTGATCGTAGCTGTTGGAGAAAAGATTGATACCGATTTCTACACTGCCAACCAGATCGCAGTAGATGAAAGAGGAAAAGCAAAGGTCAACGATAAAACTCTTGAAACCAGCGTGAGTGGTGTCTATGTTGCCGGAGACGGTGCCAGAGGCGCAGCAACCATCGTAGAGGGAATCCGGGATGCACAGCTGGCAGTGAAAGATATTCTTGGCAAAGAGATTACCAGAGATGCAGCTGTGACAGGTGATGTGAAAGACTGTTTCGAAAAGAAAGGTATCCTGAAGCACAGTAAAGAGGCGAAGACAGAGGAAGAGAGATGTCTTACCTGTAACAAAGTCTGTGAGAACTGTGTAGATGTGTGCCCGAACCGTGCCAATATTTCCATCAAGGTTCCTGGAATGGCTATGAATCAGGTCATCCACGTAGATTATATGTGTAATGAGTGCGGTAACTGTAAGAGCTTCTGCCCATACGCAAGTGCACCATACAAGGATAAATTTACTCTGTTTGCAAACGAGAAAGACATGGCAGACAGTAAGAACGATGGTTTTGTTGTTCTGGATAAAGAGAATAAGACATGTAAGGTCAGATTTGTAGGCCAGATTACAGACTGCAAGGCAGACGATCCGGCAGATAAACTGTATGACGGTTTGAAGAAGCTGATCTGTGCAGTGATCGATGATTATGGATATCTGATAACTAAATAAAGTAATAGAAAATACTGTCCACAGCTTTTTAAGGGCTGTGGACAGTGTCTATATTTTGACAGGCAGCGAGCCGAAGTATGTTTATGCATAAGATCTTGGTGACTGCTGCGATAATTTGGGAAACCTTCAGAATGTGTTTCTCATAGTTCACTGTGAAAGTTTAGGAGCGCAGTTAAAAGCATCTGACTTTCATGGGGTAGTAGAAAGGAGAGTCCAACATGGCAGTATTTACAGTCAATGGCCAGAGGGTAGAGACGAAAAAAAATCAAAAGCTGCTCAGATTTCTCCGTGATGAGTTACATCTGACTTCTGTAAAAGATGGTTGTAGTGAGGGTGCCTGTGGAGCCTGTACAGTGATTATCGATGGCAGAACCTGTAAGGCCTGTGTGCCGGATACAGATCTGCTGGATGGCAGAAATATCATTACAGTAGAAGGTCTGACAGAGTGGGAAGAAAAGGTATATACGTATGCATACGGAAAGGCTGGTGCTGTACAGTGCGGCTTTTGCATTCCTGGCATGGTAATGTGCACGAAAGCTCTTCTGGATGTGAATAAAGAGCCCACTGATGAAGAAATCAAATATGCCTTGCGTAACAATTATTGCCGTTGTACCGGATATGTAAAAATTATAGATGCAGTACGGATCGCGGCTAAAGTTATGCAGGAGGGGACACTTCCGGAAGAAATTAACAACGACTGGCATATTGGCTCCCGCGTAGCAAGAATCGATGTTGGGGAAAAGGTTCTTGGTACCGGAAAATATCCAGACGATTTTTACCTGGATGGTATGCTTTATGGATCAGCACTGAGAAGTAAATATCCGCGTGCAAGGGTGCTTTCCATTGATAAGACCAAGGCACTGGCACTTCCTGGGGTAGAGGCAGTTGTTACGGCGGAAGATATTCCAGGAGAGAATAAAATCGGGCATTTGAAGCATGATCAGTATACCCTGATTCCGATAGGAGGGCTTACCCATTATCTGGGAGATGCCATTGCACTTGTGGCAGCCAGGGATAAAGAGACTGCGGATAAGGCAGCGAAGCTGATCCAGGTTGAGTATGAGGTACTTCCTCACATTCATACGATTGAAGAGGCAGCGAAACCAGATGCACCAAAGGTATTTGATGAGGAAGAGAACAATATCTGTGCATATAAACATATCAGCCGGGGAAATGCAGCAGAGGCTATAAAAAATTCCAAATATGTGATTTCCCATCATTTTGAGACACCATGGACGGAACACGCATTTCTGGAACCGGAATGTGCTGTGTCTTTTTATGATGAAGACGGAGATGTTTTTGTATATTCCACAGACCAGTCAGCACATCAGACTCTGCACGAATGCAGCTTAGTTCTTGGTACAGACAAAGTAAAGGTACAAAATGCGCTAGTAGGCGGCGGATTTGGCGGTAAGGAAGACATGACTGTGCAGCATTTAAGCGCGCTTCTTACCTATGTAACGAAGAAACCGGTTAAGATGAAGCTTACAAGAGCAGAATCCCTGCTGGTTCATCCTAAGCGCCATCCTTTTTATATGGATATGACCATGGGCTGTGATGAAAATGGAAATATCATGGGAGTAAAGGCAAAGGTTGCCGCGGATACAGGTGCATTCGCATCTCTTGGCGGTCCGGTTCTGGAGCGCGCATGTACCCATGCAGCAGGTCCTTATCACTACGAAAACTTTGAAATTGAGGGAACGGCTTACTATACCAATAATCCGCCGGCAGGAGCATTTCGCGGATTCGGAGTTACCCAGACCTGTTTTGCGACAGAGACACTTCTGAATATGATGGCAGATAAGGTGGGAATCACTCCCTGGGAAATTCGTTACCGCAATGCGATCCGGCCCTGGGAAACACTTCCAAATGGTCAGATTGTTGACGATTCCACAGGTCTTGTGGAGACCTTAGAAGCGGTACAGCCGAAATATGAAGCTGCGTTGGCAGCAGGAAAAGCGGTGGGCATTGGCTGCGCCATGAAGAATGCGGGTGTTGGTGTTGGAATTCCGGACACTGGCCGCGTGAAACTGATTTATGAAGAGGATAAGAAGCTTCACATCTACTCAGGAGCTTCCTGTATTGGACAGGGGCTTGGCACAGTACTGACCCAGATGATCGTGAGTAATACAGATATAAAAAGAGAGGATATCATTTACGAGCGCAGCAATACCTGGATTTCACCAGATTCCGGAACTACATCCGGTTCCAGACAGACATTGATCACCGGTGAGGCTTGCAGAAGAGCCTGTGAGAAACTGATGGAGGATAAAAAAGCAGGATTAAGCGTAGAAGATATGATCGGTAAGGTTTATTATGCAGAATATCTTGCGAAGACCGATCCTCTTGGTGCAAATGTGCCCAATCCGGTATCCCATGTTGCTTATGGATATGCTACCCAGGTTTGTATTTTGGATTCCAAGACAGGTAAAATTGAAGAGATAGTTGCTGCTCATGATGTGGGAAAAGCGGTAAATCCTTTGTCCTGTGAGGGGCAGATCGAGGGTGGTGTGGTAATGTCCATAGGATTTGCCCTGCGGGAAAAATATCCCATTGATGAGAACTGTAAACCTATTTCCAAGTATGGTTCTTTAGGTCTTTTCCGTGCACATGAGATTCCGAAGATCGATGCCATTGTTATCGACAAGCCAGGCCTTAAGGTTGCTTGCGGTGCTATTGGTATTGGAGAAATTACATCCATTCCCACCGCACCCGCAATAGCAGATGCCTATTTCCGAAGAGATGGTGTAAGGCGTTACAGCCTTCCTCTTAGTGAAACACCATATGAAAGGAAGGGATGAGAGATGGCAGTAAAGAAGAAATTTCCGTATCGGTCAGCTGTTGTGGCATGTAATGGGGGGTGCAGGGTTACAGCAGGGGACAATGGATGCAAAGATGGATGTATTGGCTGTGGAGCCTGTGTGGAGAAATGTAAATTTGGCGCTATTTCCCTGAATGAGTATGGTGTGGCGGAAATAGATGAAGAAAAATGCATTGGCTGCGGGGCATGTGGGAAGGTATGTCCACAGCAGATCATTCATGTCCATGAATGTGCCAATTGGATCGTAGTAAAATGCTCAAATAAGAGTAAAGGGGCAGAGGCAAAAAAACAGTGTGAAGTCAGCTGTATTGGCTGTGGAATCTGCGAGAAGACCTGTACGGCCGGGGCAATCCGGGTTACAGATAACTGTGCAGTGATAGAAGAGTCTGTCTGCCTGAGCTGTGGAATGTGCGCAGTGAAGTGTCCAAGACATGCGATTTACGATCTGCGGGGGATTTATACGGCGAAAAATTAGAGAAGCGATTATGACAGTTACGCAATATTCCATGGCGAAATATACCGCAAAGCAGGGAATGAAGATTGCGGGAATGATTTTCCAGACATGCTCCAGGCTGATAGAGCTTTGAATTTGCAGAAATTTCAAAATTATACAGATAAAACAGCTAAATTATTTATAAAATTATTGCAAAACACCGGTGAAATATGATACAATAATTTTGCATTGAAAGAATATTTTGTACAATATTTTTTAGGTTGAGACGGAAAGAGAAGAAGCATAAGGGGCCGACGATCAGTTCAAAGAAGAACCGTAAACTTGTTTTTTGAACGGCGTCGGCCATTCCTTTATGAGGGGGTAAAGGGCGGATTGGAGGCATCCGCTGCAAAAAATATAAAGAAGGTGAAGCATATGATTGGAAAGAGTGTTCCAAGAGTAGACGCTTATGAGAAAGTGACAGGACGTGCGAAATTTACAGATGACCTGATTCTGAATAAGTGTCTGGTAGCCAGGGTTTATCATGCAAAGATCGGAAATGGCGTGGTAAAATTCATTGATACCAGCGAAGCAGAGGCTCTGGACGGCGTAGTAAAGGTAGTTACCTTTAAGGACGTACCGAATCATTGTTATCCCACCCCAGGACATCCCTGGTCCGTGGAGCTTGCTCATCAGGATGTGGCAGACCGTAATCTGCTCACCGGACGAGTACGGTATTATGGCGATGATATTGCAGCTGTAGTAGCTGAGGACGAAGTGACAGCTTCCAGGGCATTGAAGCTGATCAAAGTAGAATATGAGGAATATCCGGTGGTCGTGAGCCCGAAGATTTCCATGCGTGGAACGGAGCATCCCATTCATCTTGACAAGAAGGATAACATTCTGGCAAGATCCAGCTTTGCGATCGGAGATGTGGACAGCGCAATGGAGAAGGCTGCCGTGAAGCTGAAAAGAAGCTATAAGACACCTATTGTCCAGCACTGCCATATTGAGAATAATATTTCTTACGCCTATATGGAAAAGGGAAGGGTCGTGGTGGTTTCTTCCACACAGATTCCACATATTGTACGCCGTATTGTTGGCCAGGCACTTGGAATCCCCTGGGGGCAGGTACGTGTGATCAAGCCTTATGTAGGCGGTGGTTTTGGCAACAAGCAGGAGGTGCTTTATGAACCTCTGAATGCATTTCTCACCATGCAGGTGGGCGGTCGTCCTGTGAAGATTGAGCTTACACGTGAGGAGACCTTTACCAATACCAGAACCCGTCACTCCATTGAATATGACATGGAAGCAGGCGTAGATGCAGAAGGACATCTTCTTGCAAAAGAGATGACTACCTATTCCAATCAGGGAGCTTATGCATCCCACGGACATGCCATAGCAGCCAATGGTCTGACGGCCAGCAGACTTCAGTATGCATGCCCAAATATCCGAGGAGAAGCATATACCGTCTATACCAACTGTCCTACAGCAGGGGCGATGAGAGGATATGGTATTCCTCAGGTTTGCTTTGCCACAGAGAGCTTTATGGATGATATTGCTTATGAAATCGGTATGGATCCGCTGGAATTCCGCAGAAAAAATCTGATCCATGGCTATTATGAAGATGCCTATCTGAAGCCAATCGCAGCGAATACCAACGGTATTTTTGAGTGCCTGGAAAAAGGAGCAGAGTATATTCACTGGGATGAGAAACGGAAAGCATATCAGAACCAGACTGGCGATATCCGGCGTGGAGTTGGTATGGCGCTGTTTTCCTATAAGACTGGTGTATGGCCAATTTCTCTGGAAATTGCAGGTGCAAGGCTGTCTCTGAATCAGGATGGAAGTGTACAGCTGCAGGTTGGTGCTACAGAGATTGGACAGGGCGCGGATACTGTATTTTCCCAGATGGCAGCAGAGACCTTACATATGGATATTTCCAGGGTACATATTGTAACCCAGCAGGATACAGATGTGACGCCTTTTGATACAGGTGCGTATGCTTCCAGACAGTCCTTTGTCACCGGTACAGCTGTGAAGGAATGTGCGCAGCAGCTGAAGCAGAAGATCTTAGAATATGCCAGAACACTGGTCCCAGGTAATGTGGACCGGCTGGAACTGGAGGATGGTTATATTCTGGCAGATGGCAAGCCTGCGATTTCCCTTGAGGATCTGGCTATGGAGAGCTATTACAGTCTGAGTAATTCTTCTGTCCTTACAGCAGAGGTTTCCAGACAGGTGAAGAAGAATACAGTTGCCAGCGGCTGTTGTTTTGCGGAAGTAGAAGTAGATATGAAACTTGGTAAGATCAAGGTTCTGGATATTGTGAATGTTCATGACAGTGGAACCCTTTTGAATCCGCAGCTTGCAGCAATGCAGGTTCATGGCGGTATGTTCATGGGAATCGGTTATGGAGTTTCTGAGCAGCTTCTTATCGATGAGAAAACAGGAAGACCATTAAATGGGACTTTGCTGGATTATAAAATGATGACAATGATGGATACTCCGGATCTGACTGCTGAGTTTGTAGAACTGAACGATCCAATGGGACCATATGGAAATAAAGCCCTAGGCGAGCCTCCTGCAATTCCAAGTGCACCGGCCATCCGGAATGCTGTGCTTCATGCAACTGGCATCGGCTTTTCTGAGATTCCTCTGACACCGCAAAGACTGATAGACGGTTTTACAAAGGCCGGACTGATCTGAGAAAGGGGGCATGAGGAATGTACGATATTGAAAATTATTATAATGCAGAGACCATTAAGGAAGCGGTAACTCTTTTGAAGGAGCATCCGGATGCAAGGGTGATTTCCGGGGGAAGTGATGTGCTGATCAAGATCCGTGAGGGCAAAATGGCCGGTACATCATTAGTGAGCATTCGTGATATTAAGGAAATCAAGGGAATCCGGCTGATGGATTCTGGTGATATTTATATTGGTGCAGGAACTACTTTTTCCCATGTGACCAATGATCCGGTGATTCAGAAGCTGATTCCGGTTCTGGGGGAAGCAGTAGATCAGGTTGGTGGACCCCAAGTCCGCAATATTGGTACTATTGGCGGAAATGTCTGTAATGGTGCGGTCAGTGCGGACAGTGCACCTACACTTTTTTCACTGAATGCCATGTTGCGGATCGCAGATGGAACTGGTGGACGGATGGTTCCCATCAGGGATTTTTATCTGGGACCTGGTAAGGTGGATCTGCATCAGGGAGATGTGCTCACCCACATTGTGATCCCTGGGAAGGATTATCAGGGATATCATGGATTTTATATTAAGTATTCCATGCGAAATGCAATGGATATTGCGACCCTGAGCTGTAGTGTAGTCAGCAGAATCAATCCTCTGAAAAAGGTTCTAGAGGATGTAAGGATCACCTTTGGTGTAGCTGCACCCGTGCCGTATCGGTGTGAGAAGACGGAAGAGGCGCTGAGGGGCATGAAAATTGGCGAGGAGCTTTACCAGAAGGTGGAAGAGCTGGTAAGGGAAGAAATCAATCCCAGAGATTCCTGGCGTGCTTCTAAGGCGTTCCGACTGCAGATTGGCGGAGAAATCGCGAAACGCGCGCTGAAGGAGAGTGTTCGCAGGGGAATGGTGACGGGAGTTGTAGTGCCGGATGTCCGGACAACTTCAGGCGAAAATATAAGTTCAAATGGAAAAATTTATCCTTCATCTGATGCGGAGAATGTAACAGGAGGTGAGCAGTCATGAAAAAGGATATGCGGCTGGTACAGTGTATCGTAAACGGAAAAGAGGTAGCTGAGTATGTGGATGTGAGAGAATCCCTTCTTGACATGCTGCGAAACCGCCTTGGGCTTACCTCTGTGAAGAAAGGCTGTGAAGTAGGTGAATGCGGTGCCTGCACTGTGATCATTGACGGCGAGACCATTGACTCCTGTATTTATCTGGCAGTCTGGGCTGAGGGAAAGAATATCCGCACCCTGGAAGGTCTTGAGAAAAACGGCGAACTTACCAGGATTCAGGAAGCTTTTATTGAGGAAGGCGCTATCCAGTGCGGATTCTGCACACCAGGCTTTGTTATGTCTGCCACAGTGCTTCTTGAGCGGGGCGAGAAGCTTACGAGAGATGCCATCCGCAAGCATATGGCAGGAAATCTTTGCCGCTGTACAGGGTATGAGAATATTGTGAATGCAGTGGAGAAGGTGAATAAGGAGAATATGACAGCTGAGGGTAAATAATTTAAGTGCTGTTGTTACTGTTTACTGGTGGCATTCCGCGTGCTGTTTTTTGTGAACGTAGTTCACAGAAAACCCGAGAAGTGCGGCACAGAAATCATGCGAATGCATGATTTCTGTGCATCGTGAAGCATGTTGCTGTGCATCGTGAAGCATGTTGCTGTGCATCGTGAAGCATGTTGCTGTGAACGGAGTGAACAGTAATCTACTGTTTGTGGGTTCTATATTAAAAATGTATTTTATACTATACTGTAAATGGGAAAAGTGTTATAATATTAATTGCAACACAATATTGTTATGAAATTGATTAAATCAAATGAAAAAACGATTAGCATGTAGCAATATTGTTATAATACAAAAATATCAGAGGGCGGGGACTTCCCCGCCTTTTCTAAAATATTAAAAATGGGCAGGAAAAAAATATGAGTGACAAGTGTATAATAGTCCGCGGCGGCGGAGACCTGGCAAGCGGCGTGATCCACAGACTGCATCGCTGTGGCTATCGTGTACTGATCTTAGAATGTGAAAAACCAAGTGCGATCCGCAGAAAGGTAGCGTTTTGCGAAGCTGTGTATGATGGGACAGCAGCAGTAGAAGGGATTCTTTGCAGAAGAATAGATTCTCTGGAAGAATGCGAGCAAGTCTGGCAAGCAGGGGAAATTCCACTTATGGTCGATCCGGCAGGCGATTGTATGATTGAACTTTCTGCGCAAGGCAAGGTAGCTGCTCTGGTAGATGCAATTCTTGCAAAGAGAAATCTTGGAACTTCAAGAAATATGGCACCTCTTACCATTGGTCTGGGACCAGGCTTTTTTGCCGGGGAAGACGTGGATTACGTTGTGGAAACCATGCGAGGTCACGATCTTGCCAGAATCATTACTGAGGGTCCGGCAATTCCAAATACGGGTGTCCCCGGAATGGTAGGCGGTGTCAGTAAAGAACGTGTGATCCACTCCCCGGGTGTCGGCAGAATCCATAATATGGCCCATATTGCCGATATTGTAGAGAAAGGACAGATTCTTGCCTACGTGGGAGAAACCCCTGTAGAAGCCTCTATAACAGGCGTATTAAGGGGAATTATAAAGGAAGGCTACAATGTTCCTGTTGGAATGAAAATCGCCGATATTGATCCCAGAAAAGAGGAGAAGAAGAACTGCTTTACCATTTCGGATAAGGCCAGATGTATTGCTGGAAGTGTGGTGGAGATTTTGCTCAGTGAGGGTGTATTGCCAAATACGCTCTAGATCCTGTTTGGTCACATTGCATTTATTAACATGTTTTGGCTTGGGGAATGTTATGAAGCCTATGTACTTTTTATAGAATTGTTTTTTAAGGTTACGAAGTCAGGCAAAGAATCATTGCATGAAAATAATTGGCGTGAAGGAGGTCAGGATGAAAAGATACGGTTATTTTCTGGACTTATTAAAACTTGATATAGAGAAATACCCAGTGATCGCTGTAGTCGGTGGTGGTGGAAAGACAAGTCTGATTTACCGTCTGAATGAAGAATTACAGGCTTTGGGTAAAAAAGTGATTATTTCCACAACTACCCATATGGCATATGATCCCATGCTGCCTCTGGTAAAGAGTACTGATCTTGAGCAAGTCTCGGAAATATTGAAAGAACACGGTTTTGCAGCAGTTGCCGATATTGAAGAAACTTCTGGAAAAATGTGTGCCATAGAGGAAACAGCATTGAAGAAACTGGTTCCTTTTTGTGATGTTATGCTGATCGAAGCAGACGGAGCGAAACGAAAACCCTTGAAGGTTCCTGCTGACTGGGAACCGGCAATTCCTGATTTTGCAGACGTAGTAGTAAGTGTGATCGGTCTGGACTGTCTTGGCAAACCCATCTGTGAGACCGCCCACCGTGCCGAATACACCAGCTCTTTTCTTGAAAAAAATCTGGAAGCACCTGTTACCGAAGAAGACATAGAAAAAATAGCAACCTCTGTTCACGGTTTGTATAAAAATGTAGACCATAAAGTTTACCGTGTATATTTAAATAAAGCAGACGTATTGCACGATTCTTCTCCGGCAGAGCATATAGTAGAAGACCTGGCGAAGCAAGGCACAATAGCCGCATATGGCAGTTTAAGAGAGGCAGAAAAATTATGAAGATTGCATTGATTATGCTGGCAGCTGGAAACAGCCGTCGGTTTGGAAGAAATAAGCTTTTATATGAGATCGAAGGGAAGCCTATGTACCGGCATATTCTGGAGAAACTGCTGATCGTGGCAGAATGGCTTGAAGAAACAGAGTGTATTGAAAAAGTGGAATGCGGTGAACATTTGGAAAAGCAGAATGAGGAAGGCTATAAAGAAGAACATATAGAATGCAATAAAGTAATTGCACCTCTTGGTGAAATAAAGGGGAAATTATTTAAACAGAGAGAGTGTTATAAAAGAATAACAGTAGTCACCCAGTACGAAGAAATAGAGCAGGCCGCAAGATCCCTGGGTGTAAACGTATACATCAACCCTCATCCGGACGAGGGAATCTCCTCCTCCCTGAAAATCGGCTTAAAAGCCAACTTAGACGTTGATGCCTGCCTTTTTACCGTTTCCGACCAGCCCTGGCTCACCATCGCCACAATTCGCCAGCTCATCACCCTCCTAAAAACATCAGGCAAAGGAATCGCCTGTGTCTCCTGCGAAGGAAAACTTGGAAACCCCTGCATTTTTACAAAAAAATATTACGACTCCCTGCTCTCCATTAACGGAGATAAAGGTGGTAAAGCTGTGATAACTGCACATAGAGATGATACGGTTGTTTTGAAGGTGAATGATGTGAAGGAACTTACTGATATGGATGTTAAATTGTAAAGAACGCTCTCTTTAAAAGCTATTGTCTAATATATGACATTTCAGAAAAAATGAGCAAAAGTATGGAATCTTTTATACACGGAAGCAGTTGAAAACGATATTTGAATATAAAATGTGGGATTTTGTTGTATTTTGTGAATTTGTGTGAGATTCCAGCCAGAAATTACTTGTAATTATGATAAAAACAAGGTATACTAATGGAAAAGAAAGCAGTCGGGAGAAGTGTTTTTATTTCTGCTTGCAAGAAGAGTTCCGTGGGTGTTTTACGTGAACAGAGTGAGCAGTACCCCATTTTCCCGTCTTACAAGGAGGATAAAATGGCAGATAACTATGATGGCATGGCAGTTGGGGTGTTTGAACTGGATAACCTGGTAGCCTGCTTTGTGGCTCTTGATGCAGCATCCAAGGCTGCAAATGTAAAGATCCAGAGCGTAGAGAGAAACCGACTGAAAAGTGGAGCCTGTGTAAAAATGCGCGGCAGTGTTTCCGATGTAAATGCAGCTATGGAAGTGGCATTGGAGACTGCGAAGCCCCTTGGTAAAATCGTTTCCCATACGGTAATTGCATCCCCCACAGCAGACACGGAAACAGCACTTAAGATGACCATTAACAAATAGAACATGTCAGGAGGAAATAGAAGATGTCTTATGGAGCATTAGGATTGGTAGAGGTTCTGGGAAGCTGCAATGCGGTAGTTGTCCTTGACCAGATGCTGAAAACATCAGATGTAGAATTCCGTACCTGGCATACCAAGTGCGGAGGTCATGCAACTGTATTTTTAAGCGGTGATGTAGCTGCAGTGAAGGCTGCGGTAGATGCGGTGAAAGAGAATCCGCCTTGTGAAATCGTGGCAGCAGCCGTGATTTCAGCACCATCAGAAGAAACATCGCGACTGGTGGAAGAAGAGGAAGAGAAACATCATAAATGATTTTTCAAACACGCTCTGGCGTATAAAAAGGGTATGGTGTAAACCATACCCTGCTAAAAAATCTAAGTGAGCTTTTAGGTCAAATTTCTATTATTGGTGACTCTATCAGTCCCAAACACTTCTTACAAATGAATCTGTGTCCCTGTCTTTCCCATAATACCATCTTTTGCCTTTTCCAACAGCGTGATCATAGCTGTGCGGCCGGTGCCGGAGCTTGCAAAGTCTACGCAGGCCTGAACCTTCGGCAGCATAGATCCAGCGGCAAACTGGCCTTCTTCAATGTATTTTCTGGCCTGGGAAACAGTAAGATCGTCCAGCCATTTCTCATTTTCTTTGCCAAAATTAACGGCAACTTTTTCCACAGCCGTCAGAATGATCAGCATATCTGCATCCAGCTGCTTTGCAAGCAGGCAGCTTGCAAAATCTTTGTCAATGACTGCGGAAGCACCTTTTAGATGGTGGCCTTCTAAGGTTACCGGGATTCCGCCCCCGCCACAGCAGATGACGATCTTGTTGGCATCTACAAGGCTGTTGATAGCATCCTGCTCTACGATTTCCACTGGCTTGGGAGAAGCAACCACACGGCGGTAGCCGCGGCCTGCGTCTTCTTTCATAACATGCCCGTAGGCTTTTGCCTGGAAATCAGCTTCTTCCTTGGTAAGGAATTTACCAATTGGTTTGCTTGGATTTTCAAATGCAGGATCCTCAGGATCTACACGAACCTGTGTGACAACGGTGACAACCGGTGTACGCATGAAGCCACGTTTGCGAAGCTCTTCACGGAGCGCGTTCTGAAGGTCATAGCCAATGTAAGCCTGGCTCATAGCTACACAGACAGAGAGCGGAGTGTTTGGCTGTGCCTGATCTTCGTGGGTAAGAGCAGTCATAGCGTTGTTGATCATACCTACCTGTGGTCCGTTTCCGTGAACCACAACTACCTGGTGACCTTCCTCAATAAGGTCGCAGAGCGCCTTTGCAGTAGATTTTACTGCTATCATCTGTTCTGGAAGTGTATTTCCAAGTGCGTTGCCGCCAAGGGCAACCACGATACGTTTTCTTTTATATATCATAAAAACCTCCTCTGATAAATATTTAGGAAGGAGTAAACCAGAGTTTGTTAAAAAAATCATTCCTGCGAATTGCGATAAATATTCCGCAGAAAGCCTGTGTGGGCGATACTCTAATATAACCACTTCTATAAATATTATCGTAAACAATCTATAAAATAGCAATTTGATAGTTACTGGTCGCGGAGTGAACAGTAACATTTGATATACTAAAAATATATCAAGTATAAGAAATACCATCAAAAATGAGAACAAAAAAGGGCTGTATTCCTACAGCCCCCTGAAAAGCATTATTCCATAATTCTCGGAGCAGCCTTTACTTCCAGTTTTTTCAGGATATCCTGTGGGTTTTCAAATTTGGAGAGCATGATCATTGCTGCAATTACATATGGTTTGAAGCTTGCTTCTTTATAAAGCGGGATACGGTAACGGTCAAATACGCTTGCATCAACCTCACCGGTCTCACAGCTTACGCCTGTAATATCAGCTGGCAGACAGTGCAGGTAAAGCGCTTTGCCGTCCTTGGTAGTCTTCATAAGCTCTTCTGTGCAAGCCCAGTCTTTGTGCTCTGCGTTCTGAGCAAGAAGCTCTTTCTCCAGTTTATCGATTCCGTCGAAGTCGCCTTCACCATAGAGGTTGGTACGTTTTTCCATTGCTGCAAATGGAGCCCAGCTCTTTGGATAAACGATATCGGCATCTTTGAATGCTTCTTCCATGCTGTTTGTCTTTGTGAAAGAACCGCCGGACTTCTCAGCATTTTTCTTGGCAATTTCCTCAACCTCTGGCATTACATCGTATCCTTCCGGATGCGCCAGAACAACGTCCATACCGAAACGTGTCATAAGTCCGATGACACCCTGTGGAACGGAGAGTGGTTTACCATAGGAAGGAGAGTAAGCCCATGTCATAGCAAGCTTTTTGCCTTTCAGATTCTCGACACCGCCGAATTCGTGGATGATGTGAAGCATATCTGCCATACACTGAGTAGGATGATCAACGTCACACTGAAGGTTTACAAGAGTAGGTCTCTGCTCAAGAATGCCATCTTTGTTTCCTTCTGTTACAGCATCCATAAAATCTTTCTGATAAGTATGTCCCTTACCGATGTACATATCATCACGGATACCGATTACATCAGCCATGAAAGATACCATGTTGGCTGTCTCACGAACGGTCTCACCGTGTGCAATCTGGGATTTCTTCTCGTCCAGATCCTGTACTTCAAGTCCAAGAAGGTTGCAGGCAGAAGCGAAGGAGAAACGGGTACGTGTGGAGTTGTCACGGAAAATGGAGATTCCCAGACCACTCTCGAATACCTTCGTGGAAATATTGTGCTCTCTCATGAAGCGGAGGGCGTCAGCAACTGTGAAAACAGCCTCCAGCTCCTCGTCTGTTTTATCCCATGTCCAGAAGAAGTCGTTGTTGTACATTTCTTTGAAGTTAAGGCTGTTAAGCTTGTCGATATAATCCTGTAATGTTTTCATGAATTTTCTCCTTATATAAATAAAATTTATCTGGTACAGAGAATATTAAGAAACCGTCATATTGATTTATATGATTTTTCAATATTGCGTCAATATCGCAGATACTTAATTTTCGCTGTGCTGGTTATTTGTTAAAAGTACTATGTGTAAAGTGGCAGTATGGAGCAGACACATTGTAACAGCTGTCTGCTCCAAGGGCGTGCAGATTGAGGAACAGTTATTTTTTCTGTACTTCTGGTAAATAGATATTTCCGGATTATTTACAGTAAGCAGTAGGAAGTGCTGCGTAAACAGCTGCACATCTTACCAGATCGTCTTTCCATGTTTTCTCGTTTGGAGCGTGAGCCTGTGCCTCTGCGCCAGGTCCAAATCCGATACATGGGATTCCGTTACGTCCCATAATGGAAACACCGTTGGTAGAGAATGTCCACTTGTCGGTAAGAGGACGGGCTTTTCTCATAGCTTCTGTCTCAGCATTGCCCATACGCTCTGTGCCATACAGATTGTGGTAAGCTTCCTCAAGAGCAGAAGTAACCTTGTGATCCTTCGGGATTACCCATGTTGGGAAATAGCACTCGATTGGATATACGAGCTCTGTCCAGGATGGACGGGAGTACTCATACATGGAAACCTTAACATCGTCACCATACTTTTTGACAGATGGAAGTGCGCGGATCTCATCCAGGCAGCTTTCCCAGGTCTCACCTGCTGTCATACGACGGTCAAGGGAAACGGCACAGGAGTCAGCAACTGCACAACGGCTTGGGGATGTGAAGAAAATCTCAGAAGTAGTAACAGTACCTCTTCCAAGGAAGTTTGCTTCTTCCCATTCCGGGTTATATTTCTTATCCAGCATTTTTACAAGACCTTTGATCTCGGTCTCATCTGCAGCATCATTTTCATTTAATGCACGAACATCCTGAAGGATGTCAGCCATCTTATAGATTGCGTTGTCGCCACGCTCAGGAGCGGAACCATGGCAGGAAACACCTTTTACATCAATACGGATCTCCATACGTCCGCGCTGTCCACGGTAGATACCGCCGTCTGTAGGCTCTGTGGAAACAACAAATTCCGGGCGAACCTTGTCTTCGTTGATGATGTACTGCCAGCAAAGACCATCGCAGTCCTCTTCCTGAACAGTTCCTGTAACAACAACCTGATATTTGTCATTAAGAAGACCAAGATCTTTCATGATCTTAGCACCGTAAACAGCAGATACGATACCACCCATCTGATCAGAAGTTCCACGTCCGCCGATCTCAGTCTCAGTCTCAAATCCTTCATAGGGATCGAATTCCCAGTTGTTTCTGTTTCCGATACCTACAGTATCAATATGTCCGTCGAAACCGATGAGAGTGCTTCCAGTTCCCATATAGCCAAGGATATTTCCCATTGGGTCAATCTCAACTTTATCAAAGCCGAGCTTCTCCATCTCTTCTTTAATACGCATTACATGATCCTTCTCACCGCAGCTCTCGCCTGGAAAGTGAACCAGATCACGAAGAAATTTGGTCATATCTGCTTCATAATTCTGTGCAGCTTCTTTGATTTTGTTATAATCCATAACTTTTTACCTCCGTTTTTTGTAAAAAAGTATCATATTGTTATAAAAAATTATTCGCTTAATGATTCGGTTGTTCCGTATAAGCCATCCCATACGATCTCACGGTAACGAACTGGATCTGTATCACCTTCTGTGGAGATTACCAGAATGTTGGAATTCTCATCCAGCTTCAGGGCCTCTTTCAGATCTTTGGCATCTTCGTCATGAAGCGCTGTATATGCAAGCCCCAGCGGAACAGAACCGGATTCACCAGATATGATGTGTGGATCGTTTTCAAGAGGATTGGCATAAATACGTGTTGCCTTGGCACTCATCCAGTCTGGGCAGGACGCAAAGACGGTTACATGATTCTTCAGGATGTCCCATCCGATGGTATTTCCCTCGCCGCATGCAAGACCTGCCATAATGGTCTGAAGATCACCGGTTACATTTACCAGATTGCCGTCGGCCTGAACAGCAGAGCGATAGAGGCAGTCGGCAGCACTTGCTTCGCAGACAACCATTACCGGAGGATTTTCTTTATATTTGTGGGCAAAATATCCTACAACTGCACCTGCCAGAGAACCAACACCTGCCTGTACAAATACGTGTGTCGGGCGGTCAACGCCGTTCTCCTTCAGCTGTTTATCTGCTTCCAGTACCAGAGTGCCGTATCCCTGCATGATCCAGGATGGAATCTCCTCATAGCCGGCCCATGCAGTATCCTGAACGATGATGCCATGTTCTGTCTTAGCTGCTTCTGCGGCAGCCATTCTTACGCAATCATCATAATTTACTTCTTCGATGGTTACTTCGGCGCCTTCCTTGGCGATGTTGTCAAAACGTGTCTTAGTGGTTCCTTTAGGCATTCTGACTACGGCTTTTTGTCCAAGGCGTTTAGCAGCCCATGCAACGCCGCGGCCGTGGTTTCCATCTGTAGCAGTGAAGAAAGTAGCCTGTCCGAATTCTTCTCTTAATTTATCAGAAGAGAGAACATTGTAAGGAAGCTGGCTGATATCGCGGCCGAGTTCCTTCGCTATGTAACGTCCCATTGCATAAGAGCCTCCAAGAACCTTAAAGGCGTTTAGTCCGAAACGATAGGATTCATCTTTGCAGTAGATGCCCTTTACTCCAAGATAGGAAGCAAGAGCGGAAAGCTTCTGCAGTGGTGTTACGGAGTACTGGGGGAAACTTTTGTGGAATTCATTTGCTTTGGTTACGTTTTCTTCGGACATCAGGTCCAGGAATTTATCATCAGATCCCGGAACATGATTGACCGTCCATTTCAGTCCGTCTGTCATGGTGAAAACCTCCTTCGTGGTTTTAGTTATTAGAGTACATCTTAACTACATTTTTGTTTTCCTTATAAGTATAATAACATAAATAAATCAATTTGCAATAGAAAAATACAAAAAAATTTAGCTTTCTCAAAAAATATTTAGTCTAATTGCAAGAGCTTTCTGATTGTGGTAAAATATAGGGTATGGCATTTGAAAAAAGCCGAAGAAAAATAATGAAAATACTTTTGAACCGGATGTATGGAGCGTGCAGATTGCTGGAATGATTTTTCAAACACGCTACGGGAAAGGAGCAAGATTTTATGGCAGTATTTCGTGCATTTAAAGCACTTAGACCTACAGAGGGAAAGGCAGAAGCAGTAGCTGCCCTTCCATATGATGTAGTGAATAGAGAAGAGGCAGCAGCCATTGGGAAAGAGAATCCGGATTCTTTTCTTCATGTAGACAGAGCAGAGATGGATCTGCCGGCAGAGACGGACCTTTATGATGCGAAGGTTTATCAGAAAGCGAAAGAGAACCTGCATAAGATGGAGGAGACTGGCGTTCTGGTTCAGGACCATAAGCCATGCTACTACATATATGAACTGGTACGCAAGGGGAAGGTTCAGACTGGAATTGCAGGCTGCGCTTCTATTGATGATTATCTGAATAATGTGGTGAAAAAGCATGAACTTACCCGATCAGATAAAGAGCTGGACCGAATCAATCATGTGGATGTATGTGATGCTAATACAGGCCCCATTTATCTTGCCTGCCGTTATACAGATGCGCTGAATGCTCTTCTTGAGCAGTGGAAAAAAGAGCACAAAGCTGCCTATGATTTTACAGAAGAGGACGAGATCACACACCGTGTGTGGGTGATCGATGGGGATGAGGCGATTAGCCAGATCCAGGATGAGATGGAGAAGATCCCTGCACTTTATATTGCAGACGGACATCACAGAGCTGCCTCTGCTGTGAAAGTGGGGCTGAAGCGACGCCAGGAGAATCCGGATTATACAGGGGAAGAAGCGTTTAACTATTTTCTTTCCGTTGTTTTTCCATATGATCAGCTTACCATTCTGGCATATAATCGTGTGGTGAGGGACCTGAATGGGCAGAGCGTGGAAGATGTCCTTGAGAAAATTAAAGAGAACTTCGACATGACGATTGTTCCAGGTTTTCCTGCAAAGCCAGTGGAGAAGCATTGCTTTGGTATGTATCTGGATGGTTTCTGGTATCTTCTGAAAGCGAAACCGGAGCTTTATGAGGGAAAAGATGTGGTTGGTCAGCTGGATTCCCAGATTCTTCAGGACGTGGTTTTAGGTCCAGTTCTTGGCATTGGTGATCCAAGGACTGACAAGCGTATTAAGTTTGTAGGCGGAAGTCATAAGTTAAGAGAACTTCAGACTCTGGCAGATGAGACCAGAGGCGTTGCGTTTGCGCTTTATCCTACTTCTATGGAAGATCTGATGCAGATTGCAGATGAGAGTAAGCTGATGCCGCCGAAATCCACATGGTTTGAGCCGAAGCTGCGAAGCGGGATCTTTGTGCATAAGCTGAGAGGATGATAAAATGGAAACAGAAGAATTTATCTCAGGTTTTTGCAGAACCTGTAACGGCAGTCAGACAGTGTGCTGTGAATATGAAGAAAAAGATGGGAAAAGGATACTTACCTTTATGGACTGTGCCTATAAAAGATGTGTAAATCAGGGCGCCTGTGAAATTTATAAAGAAGCGCACCAGTTGGGAAGCGAGGAAGAGTAGCCGCAGCCTGCAGGCAGCAGACTGCCTTTTTAAACACGCTCTAACGAACAGCAGGTAAAACTGGCAGAGGGTGTTCTGACTGGTTTTATAAAATAAGCCATATAATAACCAAATCCTGTAATGAGGAGACGGTATTATATGGCTTTTTTATAACATGTTTCCAATATGTTATTTTTGTTATAAAATATAAAGAAATAACTATAATATTACTTGTTTACATCAATATAACTATAAAGCGTATATTTAGAGATTCCAAAATAATTCGCTACTTTATCTCCGGATTTTGTAATTAGGAAAGCTCCGGAATCATTAAGAAACTGGATCGCAGTTACCTTATCCTCTTTATTCATGAGAGCTACCGGCTTGCCTACAAGCTTCACGGATTCCTCGATGAGACGATCCAGAAGATCGTTGACACTGTGAGTGATCTGCTTCGGCTTCTCTTCTTTGTTTTTTGGGGTGATCAGATCATCAAGGGCACTGTTGATCAGGGTCAGCTTGGTGATGTCGTAGTTGATGCCGAATACATAGTGAAGGCTGCCGTCATCGTCCTTTATATATGAAGTACTGCACTTCAAAATCTTGCCGTCTGCTGTTTTCATCAGGTAACCATTGTGGTCGGCTGGAGCATAGTCACTTCCCCGTCCTTTCTGGCGGATGCCGTCGAAAACTGCGTCCGATGGACCGTCACCTACATTTCGTCCGGTTACGTGTCCGTTTACAATATAGATAATGGAATGCTCCGGTTCTTTTGTCTTCAGATCATGGATGACGACCTCGCAGTCGGTCCCGAATTCTGCTGCGATATCCTGCGCAATCTGCTCTAAGACAGTTAATCTTCCCATATTTGTTCCCTCCTGTTTTGGATTTGATTTTTTTATTAAAAGCAGGAAAATCCTGCCATGGGTCGATGCCTGGAATCTCCGCATAGAATCCGGGCATCCTGTCTGTATTTATTACTGTTCACTGGGAGCGTTCCGCGAGGTGTTTTTTGTGAACAGAGTTCACAGAAAACCCGAGAATGTCGGCGCGAAATCATGCAAGGCATGATTTCTGTGCATCGCGAAGCGGGTTGCTGTGAATGTAGTGAACAGTAACCTGTATTCGTATGTTGCAGATAGTAACGAATGACTTACTATATTTATAATAGCATGTCAGAAAAAAAATAAAAAGACAATTTTACAAAAAAATTATTGAAGGCTCAAAAAATTTCGTATTTATTTTGTTGAAGATGGAAAATACATGTGGTATATTTACATTAAAATAAGATATGAGGTAAATAAAATTGGTTATTTTGTATAAATGCAAGTCAATGTGGAAGAAAAATAAATACAGGACTGGCTTGGGAATGGCAGATAACTACAGAAATGTGAAGGGAGGATCTGTTGTATGAAATATCTTTTGAAAAACGGAACCGTAATATCAGGTGCAGGCACAAGGAAACAGGATGTGTTGGTGGAAGGCGAAAAAATCATAAAAGTAGGAAAGGAGCTTTCACAGCCAGATGCCAAGGTGGTGGATGTATCCGGTAAGCTCCTTTTCCCGGGATTTATTGACGGACATACCCATTTTGACCTGGAGGTCGCAGGTACTGTAACAGCAGATGATTTCGAGACAGGAACAAGAGCGGCAATCCTTGGCGGAACCACTCTGGTTATTGATTTTGCTTCACAGGATAAAGGTGGACATACCCTGAAAGAGGGCCTTGAGAAATGGCACAAAAAGGCTGACGGCAAATGCTCCTGTGACTATTCTTTTCACATGTCCATTGTAGAATGGAATGAGGAGACAAAGAAAGAAATTCAGGATATGATCAATGAGGGCATTACCAGCTTCAAGCTATATATGACTTACCCGGCAATGATCGTAGACGACGAGGATCTTTATAAGATCATAAAGTCCTTAAATGAAAAAGGCTGTTTCGCAGGCGTACATTGCGAAAATGCAGGCGTGATTGACGCACTGATCCAGGAAGCGAAAGCACAGGGAAAACTGGGCCCGGAGAATCATCCTCTTGTACGTCCGGATACCATGGAAGCGGAGGCAGTACACCGTCTTCTTGTAATTGCGAAGGAAGCAGGAGCTCCGGTCATGGTGGTGCATTTGACCAACCGCAAGGCATACGAAGAAATCATCCGTGCCCGGGAAAATGGTCAGACCGTATTTGCAGAGACCTGTCCTCAGTATCTTCTTCTGGACGACAGCGTTTATTCCAAACCTGATTTCGAAGGTGCCAAATATGTGTGCGCTCCGCCAATCCGCAAGAAAGCGGATCAGGATTGCCTGTGGAAAGCCCTGGCAGATGGAGATATCCAGACAGTAGCTACAGACCAGTGCAGCTTTACCCTTGCCCAGAAAGCAATGGGAAAAGCGGATTTTACCAAGATTCCAGGTGGCCTGCCGGGAGTTCAGACAAGGGGAACTCTTCTCTACACTTACGGCGTGCGCACCGGAAAAATTACAGTAGAGAAAATGTGCCAGCTTCTGTGTGAAAATCCAGCTAAGTTGTACGGTGTATATCCAAACAAAGGAGCTATCGCCGAAGGCAGCGACGCAGACATTGTAGTATTTGATCCGGAAAAAGAGAACGTGATCTCTGCGAAAACACATGCCTATAATACAGATAACAACCCCTATGAGGGTTTTGAAGTCCATGGAGATATTGATAAAGTATTCCTTCGCGGAAACCTTGCTGTGGATGAAGGAAAACTGGTGCAGGAGAAACTTGGAGCTTATATTAAGAGAGGGCTGAGACAGCCGCTGGCCTAGAGCCTGTTTGAAAAATCATGTCTTTTTACATATCCTGTCAGAAACAGTGCAGCGGCTCCGTCACATGTGGCATTACATGCTGCTGCAAAAGCATCATTCAGTGCAAAAACAGCGAACATCAGCGCCATACCGGAATCTCCGAATTTCAGGATTCCGGTCAGGGTTCCCAGGGATACCATTACGGTTCCCCATGGAAGTCCGGGTGTGCCAATGGAACAGGTGGCAAGCAAAATACTGAAGATCACCATAGTTCCCGGTGCAGGAACAGAGCCGTACAGAATACGGGAGATCATCATAGCGAAGAATACCTCTGCAAGCACAGAACCACAGTGATGAATCTGGGTAAAAAGAGGAATTGCCTCTTTGATAAGCTCGGAATCAAGCGGCACACATTTGTCAGCTGCTTCCTGTGAATATTTTTCCACAGCTGTGGAAGAATGGGTTCTTAAAGCCATTTTACAGACCGGTATATAATTTTTCAAAATTCCCCATGCCTTTTCTCCGGCATAAGATCCTGCAATATGATACAGAACCAACACCCAGACCATATAAGCCGGAATTATAATAATAAGTGCCAGAAGCAACAGTGGCAGATACTTGATGAAATATCCCTGATAAGCCAGTGTACATAGAGAAAGCCCGATATAAGCAGGCAGCAGTGGAAGAAGAATCCTGGACATCAGGGAAAGGGTGATTCCCCGAAACTCCTGCAAAAGCTCTTTGGTTCGCACTGCATTGGTCCAGCAGGCACCAAGGGCAAGCAAAATAGCAAGTACTAACGCGCTCAGTGCAGAAACCGGTGCTGGAATGGGAAGCTCAAACAAGGTATCCGGCAGGAAGCGGAAAGATAAACTGTCTGTGGATACCGGAAGTTTTGGAATGATCAGATATCCAAGAACGGATGCGAAAGCTGCGGCTCCAAGCATGGAAAAATAAGTGATCCGGACAATTGGCGCGGTGACTGGTGTGGGAGCTTTTTTTACGGAAATAATGGAAGATGCCACAAGACCGATAATGATCAGCGGTGCCAGAAAGGTGATTATCTGACTTAGCACATAACGGGCTGTAACCACCAGATTCAAAGCCCCGGAGGTCAGTCCCATAGTTCTTGTGACATTTAAAAACAGGCCTGCAAGGAGGCCGGGTATACTGACTGCCAGAATCCGAATGGGAAAACTGGCCATAATTCTTTTTTTCTTCATTGTGAAAATTCCTCCGGATGTATTATAATATATAGGAATGAAAGGTGCAATGAAATTTTAACCGCTGCATCATCCTCTTGCCAATAAAAGGTTACTGTTCACTCCGTGACCAGTAACGCGCTTCGCGATGCACAGAAATCATGCATTCGCATGATTTCGCGCCGCAATTCTCGGGTTTTCCGTGAACTTTGTTCACAAAAAACACCTCGCGGAACGTTACCGGTGAACAGTAACAATAAAAGGGATTGATTAAAGAATGCCTGGTAATGATGGCAGGAAGGGATGGGTAGTTGATATGACAGGATGGAGTGAAAAATCATGTATAATAAAATTTATCAGATTCTTGATGAAAAAGGCAGGGCAAAAACTGGAATTTTTCTGGATGGACCATATATGGGAAAGAAGTGCATTTTGAAACCAGAAACGGTTATTAGAGAAGAAAACTGTGGTGAAGCTGCTGAAAAAAAATCAGGTGTACAGCTGATCCCCGAGAAAACGGAAGATGCTTCCATATGGGATAATTATCTGAATATTCTGAGTGAGACGAAAGAGACAAAAGTGACAGAAGCAGACGGTCACCGGCTTTTCGTAGAAGATTACCGCAAGAATCCAAGGCTTGTGATCTTTGGCGGCGGTCACGTATCCCAGCCTACTGCTCATCTGGGAAAAATGCTTGGTTTCCATGTAACGATCATGGATGACAGAGAATATTTCGTGACAAAGGAGCGTTTTCCAGAAGCAGACCAGCTGGTCTACGGTGATTTTAAAGAACTGGATAAGTACATTACGCCTTACGATAACACTTATTATGTAATCCTTACCAGAGGCCACATTGGTGATGCAGACTGCCTTCGCAGGCTTCTCCATCGTCCCTACGAATATCTTGGCATGATCGGCAGCAAAAACAAAGTGCGGATCACCAGGGAAAATCTTCTAAAAGAAGGTTACACTCTGGAGCAATTGGACGAAGTCCATGCACCAATCGGAATTCCTCTTGGCGGGCAGCTTCCGGAGGAAATTGCAGTGAGCATTATGGCAGAGATTATTAAGGTAAAAAATCAGCATTATTCCGCATACTGTGATGAAAAAGTAGAGACAGCAGTTCTGGAAGGTCGTCATGGTGTCATGGTCACTATCGCAGAGAAATCCGGCTCTTCTCCAAGAGGAGTAGGAAGCAAAATGTTCGTAGAACCATCCGGACACATTACAGGCAGCATTGGTGGCGGCAAAGTAGAGTACGAAGTCATCAATCATTGTAAAGAAGTACAGGAAAAAGAAGTAAAACACTATGCCTTAACAGCAGACGGCCAGGACAGTCTTGGAATGATCTGCGGCGGACAGGTGACGGTGGTATTTGAGCGGGTATAAGTTATGGAATGGGAAAATGTTCCTATAACACGTACAAGATCACATTGTAAACCAATAAGAATTCAGGCTGGCTTCTACAGAAGATATGTGGACCAGGCTGTTTTCTTTGTGTATATAAAACATAGATGTGATGGCACTTCTAAAAAAGAAATTAATCCCTGTCCGCTCCGACAGACAATTCCCCAAACTTAAAATTATCTAAATACCATAGATTTACAATTCGTGTCATTTTCTGGCGTTTCGTGACAAAATTATTGAAATAATTTCCGACTTTTTTATAATGAGAATAACAAATGGGAGACATCAGATGGAAAAGGAGGGATGTCGTGTATTGTATTGCTATATTGACTGATCAGAAACAGGAAGGACAGAACTGTGCGGAATATATCAGGAATTACTGTACAGAAAAGAAAATTTTTCCATTGATTGAAATCTATCAGGATCAGGAACAATTTTTTGAGTGGACACGAAAAACAGTACCGGCAGTGGTGCTTCTTGCATTACCTGGTGTGTCCGGTCTGAATGCGGCAGAACATCTTCGTTCCCTGTATCCCAAATGTGGGATCATCTGGTGCAGTGATCTTGATTTTTCGCTTCATGCGTTCAGGATGCGGATAGAATATTTTTTTATGAAACCTATGGAAGAGCAAAAAATAAAAGAAGGACTTTCCATTTGGTTTGAACGCAGCAAGGTAATATGATAAAAACACTCAGGAGGAAAACAATATGAAGAAAAGAGCTTTAATTCTTGCAATGATCACTTTTATAGCTGCAGCAACATCTGAACCATCAATAAATATGGTACGTGCAGAAGAAACACAGACGGAGGAAAATACAGCTCAGACATCAGAACTGCCCATAAAGACACTTACACAGAAGGTTATTGACGAGAATCCTTATATGGCAGCAAGTGATTCCAATATTCATCATGATTGCTACAATACAGATTCCACAGACGAAGTATTACCGGTAGGCATTTATTCAGAAATCAATGTTTCTTATGAAAAAACCAATGCAAATGCGTCTCCGGCTATCTTTTTCGATTCCTATGGACATGCAGTGGTTCCGTTGCTTGGTGGACTGGCAATTCGTGATATCAATGCAGAGGAAACACAGACACTGGGATATTTTTCTCCAAAACAGCATGACAATGGAGAATATCTGATCCAGAGTTCCTATTCCTTTGTAGATGAGAGTAACCGTCTGGTGTGTCCGACCAATAATAACCATGTGCTGATGCTGAAAGCAACAGATGAAGACGGAAACGTACTTCCGGAATTTGAGAAAGTGCTGGATATTGATATTAAAGCAGCAGCAGAGGCAGCACTTGGAAAAACACTGGACCAAAATCTTCTTGCTGTAGTGTTTGACTATGAAGGAAATCTCTGGTTTGCAACTGGAGGATTCCGTATTTACCCTGACAGGAAACAGCAGGGTGCTATGGGCTATATTTCCCGTACAGCTATTGATGCCATTTTAAATGGAGAGGAAACTGATCTGTCAGATGCAGTCTTCGTATATGAGCTGGCTCCGGGAGAGGGTGCAGAGAACGGAATTGCAGCATCCAAGGATGGAGCAGTGATCCTGACGAATCAGAACTGTTATCTGCTTCAGGCAGACAATGGGGTGAAGAAAATCTGGGAAACTCCTTACGAGAGTGCTGGTGCGAAAGAAAGCAAAGAAGGGGATGAAACAACTGGCGGAGGTCTTGCCTGGGGCAGCGGATGCTCTCCATCCCTTACAAAAGATCTGGTGATGTTTACTGATAATCAGGAGACCGTAAATCTTCTTGCCCTGGATATGAAAACAGGAGAAGTTGTTGCAAGTCTCCCTGTAATCGATGAACTTCCGGAGGGCAGTCAGGTATCTGTTGAAAATTCTGCGATCGTGTATGATAACGGTGCAGGAACCGTAAGTACCATCGTATGTAACTGGTTTGGTGCAGGAAGTGCCAACCTGGGAAAAGAGGACAGTGATTCCTCCATTCAGAGTTATACAAATATTTATGATGAAAATTGGTTGAAACAGGGAAATAAAATGATCACGCCGGGTGTGGAACGCGTAGATACGATTAAGACTGAGGATGGATACGAAATGAAGAGTATCTGGTGCAGAAGTGATCTGTCAGATACTTCCATGATGAAATTATCTACGGCAACCGGATATATCTACGGATATGTACAGAATTTGGAAACCGGTATGTGGCAGTATATTATACTTGATTTTGAGACCGGTGAAACTGTTTTTTCCATGGATGTTGCCAGCAAGCCTATGTACAACAACATGGCTATCGGAATGTATGCCGGAAACAGCGGAAATTCACTTTACTGTCCTACCGGTTATCTGGAACTTCTGAGACTTCAGGACAGATTCGTTTATCTGCCGGAAATGCCTTATCGTAAGGTTGATCTGGATCAGGCAATGCGCAATGTGTTAAGTCAGGAGAAATTTGCGGCAGACGGTGGACAGGGAGATGTGGAAGGATGGCTGAATACGATCACAATTGAGAACGTACATCCGAATACAACCGTTGCAATACGTATGAAAGGAATCTCCGGGGAAACAGGTTCTCTGAAGCTGTATGCATATGGTACAGATGGTACCTTGAAAGAAGTTCCGGCAGAGAAATGGCATATCCAGACAGAAGATGGTGAAACACCGGATACATTATCCGAAGATGTACTGTATGAGGTGCACATGACTGTGGAAGATGGCGGTGACTTTGATCTCAGTGAAACGGAAAAGGAGATTAAGATATCTGCTGTTCTGGGAATCTGAAGGAGGGCTGATAAACAACCACCGGTTGAGCCGGTGGTTGTTAACTAAGAATGCTATATTTCAGTTACTGTTCACTGGTAACGTTCCGCGAGGTGTTTTTTGTGAACAAAGTTCACAGAAAACCCGAGAATTAAGTTTGCGCAGCAAACGCTACTTCTTGTGCTTGTCACAAGAAGGCTCGTCTTTCTGTGCATCGCGAAGCGCGTTACTGTGAACGAAGTGAACAGTAACATATTTCAAATATGCTTTATTGCAAAGATACACTTAGGGGTTGCATAATTTGTAATAATACTGTATATTAATTGTAACGATTCGCGAAATGAGTCTGTTTTTGTAATATTATATGAAAAGAAGATGAATCAATTCAAAGCCCCATTGCTTTGTAAAGGAGGAACTATATTATGAAAAAAGCAGCATTAGCCGTTTTGCTTCTGGGCGCAGCACTTTGCATCCCTGGATGTGGATTTGAGGAAGGTGCAGGAGCAAGCGTTACAGTTATACAGGCAACCCCGACCCCTATTCCAACACCAACCCCTGAGGCAACTCCTACACCAGAAGTTACTCCTACTCCAGAACCAGTTGTAGAGCAGACTGCAAGCGGTGTGAATGTAACCAAGCAGGATGGTACATATGTTGCGAATGCAGATATTAACCTTCGTGCAGATGCAAGTGCAGATGCTACCTGGATCGCAGGTGTAACAAGCGGTACACAGCTTACAAGTACAGGTGTATGCGACAATGGCTGGATTGAGGTTTCCTATGAGGGACAGACTGCTTATGTATCCGGTGATTATGTAAGTGCAGTGGCAGCTGACGGTGCAGCCGCAGATGGAACTGCTGATCAGGCAGCTACAGAAGGAAGTGCAGATGCTGCAGCTGATGAGGCTGTCGCAGGCTGACAGGCTAGAAATTTAAGAGATGAAATGATGACATGAAAAACGCTATGTAAATGGATGATATTATCGTTTGCATAGCGTTTTTTGAGTACTAAAGAAATTCCCTCCTGCCATGAAATGGTAAGAGGGAGATTTCTGAATATATCAAATCAAATTATTCCGGATAAATCAGTCTGTCTGGTTTGATATCATACAGCACTTCATTCAGGAACTTCTTAGCCAGATATTTCGCCATTCCAAGGTTCATATCCAGATAATTTCCACAGTCTTTCGGGGAAGCACCAGGAACCTCGCCCTGGAAATCACGGATAAACTCAAAGGTTTCAACCATAAGCGGAACAATATCCTTAGATTCATAATCTCCGTTCAGCAGCAGATAATTGCCGGTACGGCAGCCCATTGGTCCCCAGTAGATCATCTTCGGTCCGAATTCCTTGTGGTTGCGAAGAAAAGTAGCAGCAAGATGCTCAATGGTGTGAAGCTCTGCTGTGTTCATAACAGGCTCCTCATTTGGGGAAGTCATACGAATGTCAAAAGTGGTGATCACACTATTTCCAACCGGATCCTTGCGGGAAACGTAAACGCCTGGCTGAAGTTTGATGTGATCTATTGTGAAACTGGTAATCTTTTCCATAAAAAAGACCTCGCTTTCTGATAAATTCTTTCTTGATTTTAGCAGACAATACAAGCTGTGGCAAGACAAAGAAAAAGAAATTGAACAATCTGTGAAAACAATTGTTTTTTACGTGATTTTCGTTATAATAGAAAAAGATGGCATCAAGAATTGGAGGCATAAAATCATGAAAAAAAGAAAAATTCTGGCAATGCTGATGGTGGCAGCTCTTTCCGCAGGAATGCTGGCAGGCTGTGGTTCAGATAATACGAAAGAGGAAAGCAAGAGCACAGAAGCAGCAGATACTAAAGAGAGCACAGAAGAAAATAAAGACACAGAAGAAACAAAAGAGGAAAGTACAGATGAGAGTGCTGACCAGTCAGAAGGAACGGAGGAAGAAGTTTCCGGCTTTACAGACGGTTCCGGGGATGGAGAAGATACAGATACAGCAGACGATACCAGCACTGTTCTGGATACTTCAGAGCCTCTTACCGGTCTTCATCATGCAGAGATTGAGGTGAAGGACTACGGCACCATTAAGGTGGAACTGGATGCGGACACAGCACCTATCAGTGTAACCAACTTTGTGAAACTGGCACAGGAGCATTTCTATGACGGACTTACTTTCCACCGTATTATTGATGGATTTATGATCCAGGGCGGAGATCCGGAAGGAACCGGAAGAGGAGGCTCTGATGAGACTATTAAGGGCGAGTTTTCTGAGAATGGCGTAAAGAACGATATTTCCCATGAGAGAGGTGTGATCTCCATGGCAAGATCCTCAGACCCGGACAGTGCAAGCTCCCAGTTCTTTATCGTACAGTCTGACAGTACCTATCTGGATGGACAGTATGCCGCTTTCGGACATGTGACAGAAGGCATGGACATTGTTGACCAGATCTGCAAGGCTGCAAAGCCTACAGATAACAATGGAACTATTTCTGCAGATGAGCAGCCGGTGATGACAAGCGTTACCATTATAGATTGATAAAGTACAGTTTGAGAATACCGAAGATAAAACACCCCTTTGGCAGACACAAATAATTGTAGTCTGTCTAAGGGGTGTTTTTTGAGTAAATACATGGGAAAAAGTTGTTGCTTTTTGTATACAAGTTACAGTTTGACTACAAGTACGGGCATAGGCGGATGATTAGGCCGGTTGTAATATTCTGTTTTAATAACCAGAAATTTCCTGGAATCCAGCACCTTCAGCCATTTCAGCAGTGCATCCCGTTCCTCAAACCCGGAATCTCCGCCGCTGTAGATACACAGCATCAGGATCCCGCCCTTTTTCAAAAGGGACAGGGATACGGTAAGTGCCTGAATACTGGATTCTGCCCTTGTGGCAAGAGTATGATCGCCCTTCGGCAGATAGCCGAAATTGAATACAATGCAGCTTACACTCACAGGCTCTGCGTATTTTCCCATATTTACGTGGGAATCCAGAAACAGTTCATAATTGTGAGGGGCATTTTCTTTTTCAAGCCGCTCTCTTGTATTGGCAAGTGCCATTTCCTGAATATCGAAAGCGAGTACATGCCCTTTTTCCCCACAAAGACGGGAAAGAAGCAGAGTGTCATTTCCGTTACCCATGGTGGCATCAATGCAAAGCTCTCCCTCTTTTACATGCTCTGAGATAAAGTGGGCGCACCACTGTGTGATCTGGTAGTTCATAATGGTTCCTTTCTTTTGTAGTATCCTTATTATCAAAGACGAAAACAGATGGCAAAATTTCCCGCAAAGTGGGGTGTGCACGTTACGGGAAGGATTTTTTTACATGCTCTGGAATGGCTGTTAAAAGTCCAAGGCTATTATAACAGATAATAAAACAAAGAAAAGATGCATATAAAGGTAAATTATGTATGAAAAGCTGAACATATAAAAAATACATTGCATTCATACGTCTCTTTGCATTATAATAAGCGGTACGGACAAAAGGTATAAAATAACAGATGAATTTTGTCCAAAAGATTTCAAAGAGAGATGAGGGAAGATAATGTTAGAGGGAAAGACAGTTCTTCTGGGAGTTACTGGAAGTATTGCAGCATATAAGATCGCATATCTTGCAAGTATGCTGAAGAAACAGCAGGCAGACGTTCATGTGCTAATGACCAGAAATGCCACTAATTTTATTAATCCCATTACTTTTGAGACACTTACCGGGAATAAATGCCTTGTGGATACCTTTGACCGGAATTTTCAGTTCCAGGTAGAGCATGTGTCCATTGCGAAAAAGGCTGACGTTGTGATGATCGCACCGGCAAGTGCCAATGTGATAGGCAAGCTGGCTCATGGAATTGCAGACGACATGCTTACAACCACCATTATGGCATGCAGATGCAAGAAATTTATTTCTCCGGCGATGAACACCAATATGTTTGAGAACCCCATTGTTCAGGATAATCTAAAAATCCTGGAGCATTATGGATACGAAGTGATCGATCCTGCTGTGGGCTATCTTGCATGTGGCGATACCGGAGCAGGAAAAATGCCGGAGCCGGAGACTCTTTTAAACTATATTTTGAGAGAGTGTGCCTGTGAGAAGGATATGAAAGGGCTGAAGGTGCTGGTTACCGCCGGTCCTACCCAGGAAGCAATTGATCCTGTCCGTTATATTACCAACCATTCTTCCGGCAAGATGGGCTATGCCATTGCAAAAATGGCTATGCTGCGCGGAGCAGATGTCACACTGGTGAGTGGACGTACTGCACTTACACCGCCGCCATTTGTAAGAGTGGTTCCGGTGGTAACAGCCAGAGATATGTATGAAGCTGTAACCTCTGTCAGTCAGGAACAGGATATTATCATTAAAGCAGCAGCAGTGGCAGACTATCGTCCGGCCAGTGTGAGCGATGAGAAAATCAAAAAGAAAGACGATGACATGTCCATTGCCCTTGAGAGAACAGATGACATTCTGAAATATCTTGGAGAGCACAAACCGGATGGACAGTTTCTCTGTGGCTTTTCCATGGAAACAGAGAATATGATCGGTAATTCCAGAGTCAAACTTACCAGGAAAAATCTGGATATGGTAGCTGCCAACAATGTAAAAATGGCAGGTGCCGGATTCCAGGGGGACACCAATGTTCTGACTCTGATTACACAGGATGAGGAAGTATCACTCCCGCTAATGAGCAAGGAGGATGCAGCCGGTAAGATCCTGGATAAAATACTGCTTGAGAGAGTTCGCAGATAGTTATTTACAGGCTGTCATTTTGATAGCATTTATAAATCTTTTGCGAAGCCGCAGGCAGTGGCACTGGTGTTATATTCGCAGATTGTATTTTGTAAATCTGGACAGAGGATAACACATTTTTCAGAGTGGCGGGTAAATACCAAAAAAACATGCCCGCTGTTCCATACCGTATTGTATCCCTGGGTCTGAACAGGCTCTAATATAGGGAACGATAACAAGGAGGACAATATGAACAAAAAATTTACAACATCTCAAATCACCTTACTGGGCCTTATGATCGCAATTCTGCTTCTTATGGCTTACACACCTCTTGGATACCTGAATATCGGGCCTCTTGCAATCACCTTTAATATTATTCCGGTTGCCGTCAGCGCAATTACAATGGGACCTGTAGGCGGAGCCATCGCGGGAGCCGTATTCGGACTTACCAGCTTTGGTCAGTGTATCGGCATTGGAGGTACCAGCCTTATGGGTGTTACCTTATTCGGAATCAATCCATTCCTGGCGTTTGTTCAGAGATTTATTCCAAGACTGGTTGACGGACTTCTTCTTGGATATATTTTCCGGGGAGTCCGCAGGAAATCAAAAAATATTTATCTTTCCTGTGCTGTAACAGGATTTCTTTCCGCATTTTTAAATACTCTGTTTTTTATGGGGTTATTGGTTTGCCTTTTTGGAAATACCGAGTATGTACAGGGACTTATGGGTGGAAAAAACGTGATTCTGTTCATCTGTACATTTGTAGGAATCAACGCAGTATGTGAAATGCTTTCCGCTACCGTTATCACAGGCGCTGTAGGTGCAGCCCTTTACAAGGCAAGGCTTCTTCCGGAAACAGAGAAGAAATCTGAGAAAGTGGTAAAAACAGCAGAAGTTTAAGAAAATTGAAAACAGACAGACTGTTTGCAAAAATGGCCGCTGATTGCGGCTGAAAGCAGTCTGGCTGATGATAGAGAAATCATGGAGGAAAAAATGATTTTAGCAATTGATATTGGAAACACAAATATTGTGGTTGGCTGCATTGATTCAAAGCAAACCTATTTCATTGAGAGACTTTCCACTGTCCGTACAAAAACAGAACTGGAATACGCAGTTGACCTGAAGACAGTTTTGGATTTATATCATATTAAGCGGATTGATATTGAAGGCTGCATTATTTCCTCTGTAGTACCGCAGATTACCAATGCCGTGAAGCTTGCAGCTGAAAAGGTTCTGAAAAAAGAACCTATGGTATTGGGACCAGGTGTAAAAACAGGACTGAATATCCTGATGGATAATCCCGGACAGCTTGGAGCAGATCTTGTAGCAAATGCAGTTGCAGGAATTCATGAATATTCTCTTCCACTGGCAATTATTGATATGGGAACTGCAAGTACGGTAAGCGTAGTAGATGAGAAGAAGCATTATGTGGGAGGCATGATTTTTCCCGGAATGGGAGTGTCCCTGGATGCCCTTACTGCCCGTGCTTCTCAGCTTAGCGGAATCAGTATTGAAGCACCGAAGCGCATCATTGGAAAAAATACCATTGAATGCATGAAAAGCGGTGTGATTTACAGCAATGCAGCAGCCCTTGACGGAATTGTTGACAGAATTGAAGAAGAGCTTGGTCAGAAAATTACAGTTGTTGCAACTGGTGGTCTTGCCCGTAAGATTATCCCACATTGCAAGCGGAAGATTTTGCTGGATGAGGATCTTTTGTTAAAAGGTTTGCTCATTATATATGAGAAGAACAGAAAAGAATTATAAGCTTTCTGAGAATGAAAAATGAGACAGGTCAGAACTTCACGGTTATGAGGTTCTGACCTGTTTTGCCCGAATTCGGTTGCCGTTAGGAACGATGAAAGGCATCTGCAAAATCTTCTGGGACAGGGGCAGTCATACACATGTTTTCTCCTGTAACAGGGTGAGCAAATTCCAGCTGAAAGGAGTGCAGGGGCTGTCTTTTTATAATTCTGTAATCTGGATTGTAGAGAAAGTCTCCTGGCAGCGGATGTCCAATGTACTTCATATGCACACGGATCTGATGAGTGCGTCCGGTTTCCAGATGGAGCTCGATGAGAGAGTAGGAATGATAGGTGTCTAATCGCTCATAATGTGTGACCGCACTTTCCCCATTTGCGAAATCCACCTGTCTTTCGATGGTGGAATCTGCTGCGCGCCCGATAGGCGCATCAATAGTTCCTTGCTCTGGTGCGATTCCCTGTACAATTGCCAGATAGGTACGCCGGATCTGACGCTGTTTCATCTGGGCAGAGAGAACTGCTGCACTATAAGGATTTTTCGCCAGGATCAGGGCTCCTGTGGTGTCTCTGTCCAGACGGTTGATGCAGCGGTAGACGAAATGCTGTCCTTTTTCTTTATAATACCAGGCAACTCCATTCGCCAGTGTATTATCATAATTTCCAATGGAAGGGTGCACAGGCATGTCTGCCGCCTTATTTATGACTAAAATATCTTCATCTTCATATAGAATAGAAAGGTCCATTCTCACAGGCAGGATATTCTCAGTGTTGTCCGCTTCCGGAATATGTATGTGAAGAGAATCTCCGACCTGAAGAACTGATTTCCCAAATCCCCGCTCACCATTTAGCTGAATCGCATTTTTATCTGCCTTCATGGAAGATAAAATTCCCCGGGAAAAGCCCTTGTTCCTGAGAAAATCAAGAAGCTGCATTCCTTCCTGCTCTGGCTGTATCGTGTATGTAAGAATTCTGTCCAAGGTGTTCCTCCTGAAATTGTATTAAAATTATGTTGAAACATAAGGATTGTGCGTAATTAAATACTGTATTTTTTTCGCTCAAGGTGTATAATAGCACAGAAAATATTTGCATGGAAGTATCTGAAGCAGTTTTATGAGATATACATCCATGCGACAGGAACTATTTATATATTTAAGGAAAAAGAGAAAACATATGAAACAACAGCAACATCTTTTTACAAACAAAATGCTCCGGGCGCTTCTTGTTCCTATTATTATGGAACAGCTATTAAATGCCTTGATGGGTACGGTAGATACTATGATGGTCAGCAATGTAGGTTCTGCGGCCATTTCCGCCGTTTCTCTTGTGGACTCCATCAATGTATTGATCATTCAGGCCTTTTCTGCACTGGCAGCAGGAGGTACCATTATCTGTACCCAGTATCTTGGCCAGAAGAATCACGAGATGGCAAACAAATCAGCCAGGCAGGCACTTTTTATTATAACGGCTATTTCTGTTTTCATCGTTGTGCTTGGACTTGCTTTCCGTGCACCGCTTCTTAGCTTTATTTTCGGAAAAGTAGACGCGGATGTTATGAAGAATTCCATGGTATATTTCTTTTATACTGTGCTGTCCTATCCTTTTATTGCGCTTTATGATGCCGGAGCATCCATTTTCCGTGCACAGGAAAACACCAGAGGACCGATGGTAATCTCCATTATTTCCAATGTGATGAATATTGTGGGAAATGGAATCCTGATCTGGGTATTTCATATGGGAGTTGCCGGAGCCGCCATTTCTACACTGGTATCCAGAATTTTTTGTGCAGTGGTAGTGCTTTATCAGCTTAGAAAAGACAGGCAGCCAATTGTGGTACGTGATTATCTGAAAATCCGTCCGGATGGAAAAATGATTGGCAGGATTCTTGCTCTTGGTATTCCTTCTGGTATAGAGAACAGCATGTTCCAGCTTGGAAAGCTGGCAATCCAGTCTACAGTCTCTACGCTTGGAACCACTGCAATTGCAGCCCAGGCTATGACCAATATGCTGGAGATGTTAAATGGAACAGCTGTAATTGGTGTTGGAATCGGACTTATGACAGTAGTGGGACAGAGCCTTGGAGCCGGAAAAAAAGACGAGGCAGTTTATTATATGAAGAAACTGATGATCTTTTCCGAAGTCTTTCTCATCGCCTGCTGTGCAGTGGTATATGTCCTTGCACGGCCGATTACCATGATTGGTGGAATGGAAGCTAAAAGCGCTGAAATGTGTCTTGATATGATGTTCTGGATCACCATTGTGAAACCAATCGTATGGATGTTTGCGTTTATTCCGGCTTACGGCATGCGTGCGGCAGGAGATGTGAAGTTTTCCATGATTACTTCCTGCATTACTATGTGGACCTTCCGCTTTTGCCTGTGCGTTTATCTGATCCGGGTATGTGGCATGGGACCGATGGCTGTCTGGATCGGAATGTTCACAGACTGGACGGTACGTGCGATCGTGTTTGGTCTGCGGTTTAAGAGTGGAAAATGGATGGAACATAAAGTTGTGTAAAAGGTAACTGCAAAAGGTAACTGCAAAAGATAAGGAAAGCGATCCCCTTTTATTGACTTTTAAATGGCAAAATTATATAATGTAACGGATAAAAACAGGGAAAAGCATGATCAGGAAGCCAGGTGTAATTCCTGCACAAGTCCGTTACTGTACAGTCAGATACTGGTTGCTTTTTCAGAAACAGGATTTCCTGCGGCAACCGGGATAAGACTGATAGGAAAGAAGCTTTGTTGTCAGGACAGGGCTTCTTTTATTTACGTAACAGATGGGGCGGACGTGAAGATTGCCGTCACAATCCCGGAAACCCGCATAGCGGGTTCCTCATAGCTTTGGAGGCAAGAAACATGGAACATAAGACAGGATTGGAAGATTATTATGTGATTCGCGGACAGAAGAAAATGCGTTTTGGCTATACTACAGGTTCCTGCGCGGCAGCAGCTTGCAAGGGCGCCTGCCTGATGCTTCTTGGAAAAGAAAAGTTAACATCTGTACCGCTTATGACTCCCAAGGGAATCCTCCTTGACCTGGAACTGCATGACATTCAGATCAGTGAAAATCAGGTTACCTGTGCAGTGAAAAAAGATGCCGGAGATGATCCGGACACAACAAATGGCATTCTTGTGTATGCTACAGTGTGGAAGACGGATACTGCCGGAATCGTCATAGATGGCGGAGTGGGCGTAGGCAGAGTTACAAGACCCGGGCTCTCCCAGAAAGTAGGAGAAGCTGCGATCAATTCTGTTCCTCGTGCCATGATCCTTCGAGAAGCAGAAGAAGCTGCAGTTTCCCATGACTATGAGGGAGGGCTGAAGGTTGTGATTTCTGTTCCGGAAGGTGTAGAGATCGGCAAGAAGACCTTTAATCCCAGGCTGGGAATCACAGGGGGAATTTCCATTCTTGGAACCTCCGGAATTGTGGAGCCTATGAGTGAAAAAGCTCTTGTAGAAAGCATTCATGTGGAAATGAAGCAGCACTTTACCCAAGGCGAGAAGTACCTTCTTGTGACTCCGGGAAACTATGGGGCAGATTATCTGCGTGAGCACATGACCTTACCTTTCGAACGAAATATTAAGTGCAGCAATTATGTGGGAGAAACCATTGATATGGCTGTGGATATGGGAGTGAAAGGAATCCTGTTTGTGGCCCATATTGGCAAGTTTGTAAAGGTAGCAGCAGGAATTATGAACACCCATTCCCACAGTGCAGATGCCCGTATGGAAGTGCTTGCAGCCAATGCCCTCAGAGTGGGAGCGGATGGAGATACTGCAAGAGATATCCTGAATTGCAATACCACAGATGATGCCCTTGATATTTTGCACGAAAAAGGCCTTTTAGAGCCTGCAATGCAAGAAATTATGGAAAGAATCCAGTTTTATCTGGATCACCGTTCTTATGAACAAATTAAGCTTGGTGCGGTTGTTTTTAACAATGTATATGGATATCTGGGAAAAACAAGAGATGCCGGTGAACTGATTCAGGAAATTCAAAAGCAGGATGAAATGCTTAAACTTCAAATGTAAGCGGGATGATAGAGTGTGCAGATTGCAGGCATGGACAGTATGTTGCAGGGCATTTTTACGAATAAAGATATGTTCAGTTTATGAGAGCAAAAAATAAAAACAGAGTAGTTATGTTTAAAAACTATTTCAGAAAGAGAGATCTATGACAGGAAAATTATATGGCGTAGGAGTTGGCCCAGGGGATCCGGAGCTGATCACTTTAAAGGCCTTAAGACTTACAAAGGAAGCAGATATACTGGCTTTTCCAGGGGAAAACCCAAAAGAATCTGTAGCATACAGGATCATGAAAGGTGCGTATCCGGAAATTGACAGCAAACAGATGATTTCCCTGCCAATGCCCATGATCAAAGACAGAGAAGAACTGAAACGTGTTCATGATGAAGGAGCAAAAATAATTGCAGAATGGCTTGAGAAAGGAAAAAATGTAGTATTTCTTACCCTGGGAGATCCAACCGTATATTCTACATACATTTATGTTCATAAAAGGGTGGAGCAGCTGGGATATGCAACGGAAATCATCAGCGGCATTACATCCTTTTGCGCAGTCAGTGCCAGATTTAATGAAGGACTGGTGGAAAAATCCCAGCAGCTTCATGTAATCCCTGCCTCCTATCAGATAGAAGAAGCATTAAAGCTTCCAGGAACGAAGGTTCTGATGAAAACCGGCAAAAAAATGCAGGAAGTAAAAGCACAGATCAAAGCATCTGGTAACAAAGCCGAGATGATCGAAAATTGCGGAATGCCAGATGAGAAAATTTATAGAAGTGTGGAAGAAATTCCAGATGATGCAGGTTATTATTCGTTGATCATTGTGAAGGAAAAGTAAGATAATGTAAATGAAAACCAATGTAGGCAGAGTAAAAATTTATTAAAGCAAGAATTATAAAACTTTGCCGCATAATAAAAATTATAGTGAAAAAGGAGAGAAAGCCATGATTCATTTCGTAGGAGCAGGTTCCGGAGCACCGGATCTGATCACCGTAAGAGGAAAGAAATATCTGGAAGAAGCAGACGTAGTTATTTATGCAGGATCTCTGGTAAATCCAAAACTTTTGGAGTACACAAAGGATATTTGTACTATTTATAACAGCGCAAAGATGACACTGGAAGAGGTGCTTTCTGTTATGGAAAAGGCAGAAGCAGCAGGCAAGACAACAGTAAGACTCCACACAGGTGATCCCTGTATTTATGGTGCCATCCGTGAGCAGATGGATGTGCTGGATGAGAAGGGAATTGCTTATGATTACTGTCCTGGTGTCAGTGCATTCTGCGGTGCGGCAAGTGCTTTAAATCTGGAATATACGCTGCCAGATATTTCCCAGAGCGTGATCATCACCCGTATGGAAGGAAGAACTCCGGTTCCGCCAAAGGAAAGCATTCAGTCCTTTGCTGCCCATCAGGCAACTATGGTTGTTTTTCTCAGTACAGGAATGCTGGAAGAACTGAGCAGAAGACTGATCGAAGGCGGTTATACGGCAGATACTCCTGCTGCGATTGTGTATAAGGCAACCTGGGAGGATGAGAAGAAATTTGTGTGCACAGTAGGAACCCTGGCGCAGACTGCGAAAGAGAATCATATTACGAAGACTGCACTTATGATCATTGGAGACTGTGTAAATGCCGCTCATTATGACCGTTCCAAGTTATACGATCCAGGATTTACAACAGAGTTCCGTGAAGCAACGAAATAAGAATAAGGTTATTTGATATGGCAGCTTAGGTTAGAGCCTGTTCCAGATGAAAGGAAAACGGATGAAAATTTCCATGATATGCTACACCCTGACAGGGCAGCAGACAGGAGAGAAACTAAAAAAGGGACTGGAAAAAGAAGGAAATATAGTTTCTTTTTTCACAAAGAGCAAATACATTCCAGATTCTATAAAGGGAAGCTGCGGGAAATGGACGGGAGAACAGTTCGAAACTGCAGACAGTATCATTTTCATTGGAGCAGCCGGAATCGCAGTGCGCAGCATTGCTCCCTTTATACAAAGCAAAAAGAAAGACCCGGCTGTGCTGGTAGTAGATGAATTGGGCAAATTTGTGATATCCCTGCTGTCTGGACATCTTGGCGGGGCAAATGAACTTGCCTGTCTGGCTGCAGACATTTTACAGGCAATCCCTGTAGTCACAACTGCCACAGACCTTGAGGGAAAATTTGCTGTGGATGTGTTTGCAAAGAAAAATAACTGTCACATTTTTCGAATGAAAGAGGCGAAAGAGGTTTCTGCCGCGCTGCTGGCAGGTGAGAAGGTGGGATTCTACAGCGAATTTCCCTGGGAGGGAGAACTGCCAGAGGGACTGATCTGGTGTCAAAAAACTGGCATATCACTTTCTGAAATACAGTATGAAACTGTGGATGGCACACCACTTCCAGAGGTGGGGATTGCCGTGACCGTACATAAAAGCTGTCATCCCTTTGCCTCAACGACGCATGTAGTTCCACCAGCTGCTGCGCTTGGAATGGGCTGCCGGAAAAATAAAGAATCAGAAGCCGTGGAAAAAGCAGCATTCAGCTGCCTGAAAGAAAATGACATTTATCCGGAGGCAGTTGCAGCTCTAGCAAGCATTGATGTAAAAAAAGAAGAACCCGGGCTTCAGGCTCTTTCAGAAAAGCTGGGAGTTCCCTTCAAAACATTTTCCAGTGAGGAACTTCTGTCTGTGCAGGGTGAATTCACATCATCCTCTTTTGTGAGTAAGACAGTAGGTGTGGATAATGTGTGTGAGCGAAGCGCGGTGAAAGCCGCAGAGAATTATACTGGCGTTCATTTTATACAGAGAAAACGGGGCGCAGAGGGCGTGACAACGGCTCTTGTCCTTGGAGATTGGAGGATACGTTTTGAGTAAAGAAAAGAAAATCTATGTGGTAGGAATCGGACCAGGTTCTTATGAAGGAATGACAGGAGCTGCAGCTACAGCTCTTGAAAAAAGTGATGTGATCGTTGGATACACTGTTTATATTGATCTTGTAAAAGACCATTTTCCGGGAAAATCTTTTCTCACTACACCTATGAGAAAGGAAGTAGACCGCTGTGTAATGGCTTTTGATGAGGCTATGAAAGACCAGACAGTTTCCATGATCTGCAGTGGTGATGCGGGAGTTTACGGAATGGCTGGTCTTATGTATGAAATCGGCGCAAACTATCCGGAGGTGGAGCTGGAAGTAGTTGCAGGTGTTACAGCAGCAACCGGAGGAGCAGCAGTTCTTGGTGCTCCATTGATCCACGATTTCTGTCTGATCAGTCTCAGTGATCTGCTCACACCATGGGAAAAGATCGAGAAGCGTCTTCTTCTGGCTTCGGAAGCTGATTTTGTGATTGTTCTTTACAATCCGTCCAGTCACAAGAGACACGATTATCTGAAAAAAGCCTGCGAACTTATGCTTCAACACAAATCTCCGGAAACAGTATGCGGTACCGTGAAGAACATTAACCGCGAGGGTGAAACTGCCAGGGTTATGACTCTGGCTGAATTGAAAGAAACACAGGTAGATATGTTTACCACTGTATTTATCGGAAATTCACAGACCAGAAATATTGATGGAAAAATGGTAACACCAAGAGGATATAAAAATGTCTGATGTTGTTGTTTTTGCAGGCACCACAGAAGGCTGTGAAATCTGCAGCTTTTTGGCAAAAAATAAAGTAAGTGTGTTTGCATGTGTTGCTACCGATTACGGCAGCAAATCATTAAAAGAGGGAGAATATCTGAAAATCCACGCTGGCCGCCTGAATGGGGCGGAGATGGAAAATCTTCTGAAAGAACTCAGTCCCGGACTGGTGCTGGATGCTACCCATCCGTATGCTGCCGAGGTAACGGAGAATATTCGGACAGCCTGCAAAAATACAGGGCTTTCCTATGAGAGAGTACTTCGTGAAAAGGGCGCGTATCAGGATAAAGCTGTATATGTGGAAGACACGGAGGCAGCAGTGAGGTTTCTGGAAGACACTAAGGGGAATATCCTGCTAACTACAGGCAGCAAGGAGCTTGGAAAATTTACAGCTTTATCTGATGCAGGAGAACGCATTTATGCCCGTGTTCTGTCTTTGCCATCTGTGATGGAAACCTGCAAAGGGTATGGCTTTGAGGGCAAACATCTGATCGGTATGCAGGGACCCTTTTCCATGGAATTAAACGCAGCCATGCTTCGTCAGTATGACTGCAAATATCTTGTGACAAAGGATACAGGAAAAGCAGGTGGTTTTCAGGAGAAAATTGATGCTGCACTTATGTGCGATGTGATTCCTGTTATAATTGGAAGACCGCTGCAGGAAGAGGGCCTTTCTGTGGCAGAATGTAAACATATGCTAACGGAACATTTCGGACTCACCCTGAAACCTCACGTTACACTCCTGGGAATTGGGATGGGAAGTGAGAAAACCCTTACAATTCAGGGAAAAAGGGCAGTTCAAAGAGCTGATCTGATCATTGGGGCCAGGCGTATGGCAGATTCCATCCGGGAGCCGGGACAGCCGGTGGTGTATGAATACCGCAGCGATGTGATTGGAGCTTATATTAAGAGCCATCCGGAATATGAGAATATTGTGATAGCTTTGTCCGGGGATGTGGGATTCTACAGCGGAGCGAAGAAGCTGTTGGATGTGTTGAATGGAAGGAAACCAGAGGGTGTTTTAGCAGATGATTTTGAAGGGCAGGAGCACAGTGAAAAAGAGAATGGCTGTGTCTCCATTGAGATTATCTGCGGAATTTCTTCTGTGGTTTATTTTATGTCCCAGATCGGTTTATCCTGGGATGATGCGAAGATTACTAGTGCCCACGGCAAAAATTGCAATTTGGTTTCCATGATCAAGCAGAATCAGAAGGTTTTTTCCATTCTGGGAACAGGAAGTGCAGTTGCGGAACTTGCACAGAAGCTGGTGGAATATGAGATGGGAGATGTGGTTCTCTATGTTGGAGAAAATCTTTCCTATCCAGATGAAAAAATATTCCAGGCGAACGCCAGTGAACTGACTTCCTATGCGGGTCAGGCATTGAGCGTTGTCTGTGCTTACAATGAAAAAGCCAGACCGGCATTTTCCACTCATGGAATTCCAGATGAGAAATTTATCCGTGGAAAAGCACCTATGACAAAAGAAGAGGTGAGATGTGTTTCCCTTTCCAAGCTTCGTCTTCAGGAAGATTCCATCTGTTATGATGTAGGTGCCGGAACAGGTTCTGTTTCTGTGGAAATGGCTCTTCGCGCAGATCAGGGACAGGTTTTCGCTGTTGAGAAAAAGGATGACGCGGTGGCTCTTCTTTACGAAAACAAACAGCGGTTTGCAGCGGATAATCTGGAAATTATAAAGGGCGAGGCACCGGAAGCACTAAAAGAACTGCCGGTTCCAACTCATGCGTTTATCGGCGGTTCATCAGGAAATCTGAAAGAAATCGTTGCCCTGCTTTTAGAAAAGAACCAGGATGTGCGGATCGTGATCAACTGCATTACGTTGGAGACTATCAGTGAGGCACTGGAGATATTGAAAGAATACGATTTCGCAGATCAGGAAGCAGTGCAGCTTACAGCCTCCAGATCAAAAGAGATTGGAAGATACCATCTAATGATGGGAGAAAATCCTATTTATATCATTACCTGCCAGAGCCCCCGGGCGCAGATATGACAGGTGTGGTTTTCTTAAGAGTGCAGAAAAAGGCTGTTGGCGCGGAAAGAAGAGGAGGACTATCATGAAAAAAAGAATACCCAGGATCTTGCTTGCAGCAGGAGCCAGCGGAAGCGGAAAAACACTTCTCACCTGTGGTCTGCTGCAGGTACTGGTAAACAGAGGAATAAAGACAGTCTCCTTTAAATGCGGACCGGATTATATTGATCCCATGTTCCATACCCAGGTAATTGGTACAAAATCCCGAAATCTGGACACTTTTTTTACAGGAGAGGAGATTACCAGATACCTTCTTGCAAAAAACAGTGCTGATTGTGAAATAGCAGTGATGGAAGGCGTTATGGGTTTTTACGATGGAGTGGCAGGAACCACTACTTTGGCAAGTGCTTATGATCTGGCGCGAGTTACGGATACGCCGGTTATTCTGATCGTGAACAGCAAGGGAATGAGTGTCTCTCTTGCTGCCTACATAAAAGGCTTTCTGGAATACAAAAAAGACAGCCGCATAAAAGGCGTGATTTTTAACCAGATGTCCCCTATGCTCTATCCCAGAATGAAGAAACTGGTGGAAGAGGAGCTTGGCATCAAAGTACTGGGCTATGTGCCAAGGGTGGAAGATTGTGTGATCGAGAGCCGACACCTGGGACTGATTTTGCCAGAAGAAATCCCGGAACTGAAGGGACGGCTTTTGAAGCTGGCAGAAGTGCTGGAGAACAGTCTGGAAATAGAAGAGATATTAAAACTGGCCAATGAGGCACCAGTGTTGGAATATCCATTGTTGGAAAAGACAGATGAGAGATCCCTATGTCAGCCATCTGGAACCAGTGCAATAGCTGAAAAGGTGAAAAGAGAAGTGGATGTATTGACTGAAATGAGTCAGGTGTGTACCTGGAAAAGCCCAAAGAAGCTTCAGATCGGTCTTGCGAAAGATGAGGCATTCTGCTTCTTTTATGAAGACAATCTGGATCTTCTTCGTTCCATGGGTGCCGAGCTGGTGGCCTTTTCGCCTGTACATGACGGACATTTACCAGAAAATCTGGACGGACTTCTTCTCTATGGTGGATATCCGGAATTAAATGGAAAAGCATTGGAGGAGAATCTTTCTATGCGGCAGGAAATTGCGGCAGCCATAAAGGATGGAATGCCCTGTCTTGCAGAATGCGGTGGGTTCATGTATCTCCACGAAAGCATGGAGGGAATGGATGGGAAATTCTATGAAATGGCAGGCGTTATTCCGGGTAAGGTATGGCGCACACCCAGACTGACCCGGTTTGGCTATATTACTTTGAGGCAGAATAAGGGGATTTCCCATGGAAAACAGGAAACAGCGATTCTTGGGGAGTCAGATCTTGGAGTAAGTCCTGCCCATGAATTTCATTATTTTGATTCGGATAATTGTGGAACTGCATTTCATGCTTCCAAACCGGAAAGTAAACGCGGGTGGGACTGCATGCACGGCACCGATCATTTGTTAGCGGGCTTTCCTCATTTATATTATTACGCAAATCCGAAAATTCCGCAGGCATTTTTAAAAAAGTGTCTGGAGTATAAGGAGTTACAAAAATGATACGATTATTAACTCTTCCGGCAGGTTTTATTCTTGACCTGCTTATGGGAGATCCAAGATGGCTATATCATCCGGTATGTCTCATAGGAAATCTGATCAGCAGACTGGAAAAAGGAATACGAAAGGTGTTTCCGAAAACAGATAAGGGTGAGCGGGCAGGAGGCATTCTGGAGGTTGTCTTTGTCTGTCTTATTACCTTTTTTATTCCTTACGGTGTGATCTATCTGCTTTATAAATGGAATTTCTGGCTGGGTTTTGCACTGGAGACTTTCTGGTGCGGACAGCTGCTTGCAACAAAATCATTGAAAGTGGAAAGTATGAAAGTATATGACCGCCTGAAAAACGGAACCATTGAGGAAGCGCGTTATGCCGTTTCCATGATCGTGGGACGTGATACACAGGCACTTTCAGAAATCGGAGTGACGAAGGCAGCTGTGGAAACGGTTGCGGAAAATTCCTCTGACGGAATTATTGCCCCTATGTTTTATATGGCAATCGGTGGAATTCCCTTGATGTTTTTGTACAAGGGCATCAACACTATGGATTCTATGCTTGGATATAAAAACGATAAATATCTGTATTTTGGAAGATGTGCAGCCAGACTTGACGATGTGGCGAATTATATTCCAGCCAGAATTTCCGGTTGGTTGATGGCATTGTCCACAGTATTTGTTGGAATGGATACCAAAAATGCAGTGAAAATATACAGAAGAGACCGCCGCAATCATGCAAGCCCCAATTCTGCCCAGACAGAAGCGGCTATGGCAGGAGCACTGGATGTTCAGCTGGCAGGAAATGCTTATTATTTTGGTAAGCTATATGAAAAACCGACGATCGGGGATCCGATCCGCCCGGTTGAAATCGAGGATATTCCAAGAGCGAATAAGCTGCTTTATGCAACCTGTATTGTGGGAGCAATTTTATTCTTCGGGCTGAGTGTTCTTCTGAAAACTGTGTTATAGCGGATTTTGCTGAAAAAACAGCAACAAATAAAAGATTAAAGTATGTTTTAAAATTGTGACGCACATCTTACAGAAAGCCTTTTTCAAACACGCTTTAGATCATGTAATTACTTGAATGGAGACAACAATGGAAAAACACATACATGGCGGTGATGTGTATCATCATCAGGGGTGCATTGACTTTTCAGCAAACTGCAATCCTCTTGGTACCCCGGAGGGAATCAAAAAAGCGATCATTGAAAGTCTGGAGCATATAAATGACTACCCCCAGGTAGGCTGCACTCCCTTAAAAAAAGCCATTGCAGAATATGAGAATACGAAGCCGGATCAGGTGATCTGCGGAAACGGCGCTGCAGAGGTGATCTTTTCCCTTTGCCGGGCGGTGAATCCAAGACGGGCTCTGGTGCCGGCTCCGACTTTTGCAGAATACCAGCAGGCATTATATAGTGTAGATTGCCAGGTAGAGTTTTTTCTCCTGAATGGGAAAAAGAGGTTTGTGCTGGAGGAAAACTTCTTACAGGCATTGACAGAAGAGATTGACATTATTTTCCTGTGTAATCCCAATAATCCAACCGGGCTTTTGGTGGAAAAACCGTTGCTGGAAAAAATTCTGAAGCGTTGTCAGGAGCTTAATATTCTTATGGCAGTGGATGAATGTTTCCTGGATTTCGTTCCATCACCAGAAAAATATACGCTAAAAGAATATCTGGAAACCTATGACAATCTGTTTCTTCTGAAAGCTTTTACAAAGCGCTATGCTATGGCAGGTGTGAGACTTGGCTATGGTCTTTGCGGAAATAAAGGACTTCTGGAAAAAATAGAAGGTGTATGTCAGCCCTGGAATGTCTCTTCCATGGCACAGTCAGCAGGTCTGGCGGCTTTGCAGGAAAGAGAATATGTAGAAAAGGGAAGACAGGTGACCTTTCAGGAACTGGCATATCTGAAAGAAGAACTGACGGCGCTTGGCTATCCGGTTTATCCTTCTCAGGCGAATTACGTGTTTTTTACAGGTCCGGCGGATTTGTATGAGAAGCTGGAGCAGAAGAAGATCCTGATACGCGATTGCAGTAATTATACCGGGCTTTCCAAAGGATATTACAGGGTGGCGGTGAAGAAACATGAAGAAAATCAGCAGCTTGTCAGGGCATTGAAAGAAATAGATAGAACCAAAGTTGAAAATGTGATTTTATAAAAGGAGGAACACATTTTGGCAAAAGCAATCATGGTGCAGGGGACAATGTCCAATGCCGGAAAAAGCCTTCTGGCAGCAGGCCTTTGCAGAATTTTTAAACAGGACGGGTACCGTGTGGCACCTTTCAAGTCCCAGAATATGGCGTTGAATTCTTTTATCACAAAAGAAGGTCTGGAAATGGGACGTGCCCAGGTGATGCAGGCAGAAGCAGCCGGAATTGCTCCTTCTGTTCTGATGAATCCTGTTCTTTTAAAGCCTACAAACGATGTAGGCTCCCAGGTGATCGTAAACGGTGAGGTTCTGGGAAACATGAGCGCCAGAGATTATTTCAAATATAAGAAAAAACTGGTGCCGGATATTATGAAGGCTTACAATGCTCTTGCAGCAGAAAATGATATTATTGTTATAGAGGGAGCCGGAAGTCCGGCGGAAATCAATCTGAAAAGTGATGATATCGTAAATATGGGTATGGCGAAAATGGCAAAGGCTCCGGTTCTTCTGGTGGGAGATATTGACCGTGGCGGTGTTTTTGCCCAGCTGATCGGAACTGTCATGCTTCTGGAAGAAGATGAAAAGGAGATGGTAAAAGGTCTGATCATCAATAAATTCCGTGGAGACAAAACCATTCTGGATCCTGGGGTGGAAATGCTGGAGGAGAGAAGCGGCATTCCGGTTGTAGGCGTAGCTCCTTATCTGAATATTCAGGTGGAGGATGAGGACAGCCTGACGGAACGTTTTGAGACAAAACGGACAGTAGACATGATTGACATTGCGGTGATCCGAGTGCCCAGAATTTCTAATTTCACAGATTTTAATCCGCTGGAGAGTATTCAGGGAGTTTCCCTTCGCTATGTAAAAAATCCATCAGAGCTTGGCAATCCGGATATGATCATTCTGCCGGGAACCAAAAATACAATGGAAGATCTTCTGTGGATGAGAGAAAATGGCCTGGAAGCGTTGATCCTGAAGGAGGCTGCGAAAGGAAAGCTGATCTTTGGAATCTGCGGTGGCTATCAGATGATGGGTGAGACTTTAAGCGATCCTCATGGAGTGGAAGCTGGCGGAACGATCAAAGGTATGGGCCTTCTTCCAATGGATACCGTTTTTGCCAGGAAAAAGACCAGAACCAGAGTGGAAGGCTCTTTCGGCCAGCTGACTGGTGCGTTTGCAAAGCTTAGTGATACTGCTCTGGAAGGATATGAGATCCATATGGGTGAGACTGCCCTGAAAGGAGATGCAAAGCCATCTACCAGTATTCAGGATAGCGTAACCGGAGAGAGAAAGGCGGATGGTGCTTATCTTGACAATGTGTGCGGAACCTATGTACATGGTGTTTTTGATAAAGAGGCAGTAGCTGAGGCAATCGTACAGATCATTGGAGAAAAGAAAGGACTGGATGTATCTGGAATGACTGGTATGGATTTCCAGGCGTTTAAGGAAACCCAGTATGATATCCTGGCAGCAGAGCTCCGGAAACATCTGGATATGAAGAAAATATATGAAATCCTGGAAGAGGGGGTATAAATATGAAGGTAGAACTGGAAAATGTAAAACCAATGGACATAGAGAAAAGAAGCTTTGAGATCATCACAGAGGAGCTTGGTGATACCCCTCTGCTCCCGGGAACAGAGCTGGTGGTAAAGAGATGTATTCACACAAGCGCTGATTTCGATTATGCGAAAAATCTTTGTTTTTCCGAAAATGCAGTGGAAAAAGCGATTCAGGCAATTAAAGATGGCGCCTGTATTGTAACCGATACCCAGATGGCAAAAGCAGGAATCAATAAACGCGCCCTTGCAAGGTATGGCGGTGAGGTTTACTGCTTTATGTCAGATGAGGATGTGGCGAAGATTGCGAAAGAAAATGGTTCCACTCGTGCCACAGCCAGCATGGACAAGGCGGCCGGGTTGGATAAAAAGCTGATCTTTGCTATTGGAAATGCACCTACAGCACTGGTTCGCCTTTATGAGCTGATCGAGGAGAAAAAGCTGGATCCGGAGCTGATCATCGGTGTGCCTGTGGGGTTTGTGAATGTAGTGCAGTCCAAGGAACTGATCATGCATACAGATGTACCGTACATTGTAGCCCGCGGGCGTAAGGGTGGATCAAATATCGCAGCGTGCATCTGTAATGCCTTGCTGTATATGATTGACAACAATCGGGGATAAAAAAACGGCGTATACTCTGTCTGTGGTAAATGGCAAAGTATACGCTGTCTGTTTAGTCAAAAACTACAGACTTCAGCAGTTCACAGGCCGGGATGAAATCCTGTACTGGCATGGAAGAACAGGACATAAGTACCGTCACATCTTTTTCACTTTCTTTTAAAATTTGTAAATGCAGGCTTTTTTCAGAAGCCTGTTTTTTTAATTCATCCCCGCTTTTTTCATAAGGCAAAGTAAGAGCCAGACTGGTACCGGCTGCGCCCACCTGAATCTGACAGCCAGTGCCAAATACCTGACGGACTGATCTGCGAAGCTGTTTTAATTTGGAAGAATAAAGTCGTTTCAGCCTTCTGGTCTGTGCAGCAAGATGACCGTCCCGGATAAATTGACACAGAGCAATCTGTTCTGCTTTAGAAGCAGTCTGGTTGTAAAATCCGGCTTTCTTTTTATAAGCATTGAGAAGCTCAGGAGGCAGGATCATAAAGCTGATACGGATAGAAGGCAGCAGCAATCTGGAAAATGAACCAATGTAAACTACGCCCTGTCCTCCGGAGAGTCCGAAAAGGGAGGGTGTAGGCTTCTGGAAATAGACAAATTCGTTTTCGAAATCATCTTCGATTACCAGATGATGGCGTTCATTTGCATATTTCAAAAGCTCCAGACGGCGCTTTACCGGCATGATTTCGCCCCACTTTGTCATGTGTGCAGGAGAAACATAGACCACATCACAGTCTTTGTTACGGTAACAGATCTCATATCCATAGTCCCCGAAAACTGTGCTTCCGTGAACGAAAGAAGGGGTTGGAAAGGATACCCGGTGAAATTCCGGATATACTTCATGGATAAGAGGACAGAGAATCTGCAGCAGGCTTTGGAAACTGGCGCCTACTACAATATCATCCGGTGAACAAAGAATGTTCCGCCTCTCACGGATGTAATCTGACAAAGTTTCCCGGAAATCCGCTTCCCCCTGGGGTTCGCCGTAGGTCAGCATGCGTTCATTCTGCCGGAGGGCGCTTTTCATGTAACGGCTCCACAGGTCAAAACGAAAGCTTTCTTTATCCACACCTGAAGATGCCAGGTCATAGCGGTAATAAGTTTCTTTGTGAGTACCCGGCTGGTTGTTTATATGCTGGTGGGAGGCAATTTCTGTGACATAGTAGCCGCTTTGGGCTTTTGCCATAATGTAGCCGTCTGCGGCAAGCTGAAGATAGGCAGTTTCAATAGTAGTCCGGGAAAGCTTCAGCTCCTGGGAGCACTTGCGAAGAGAAGGCATTTTGCTTCCGGGGGCCATTTTCCCATCCAGGATCAGTTTGCGGTAGTATTCGTAAACTTCCATATAAAGATGCGTAGTGCGGTTCTGATTTTTTTCAATGTCTAACATAAAACTGTCCCCTCTAAAAAAGTTGAATTTGGATATTTCTGTACATACACTTAGGTGATATTTTATAATATAAACGAAAAATTTACAATAAAAATCAGGAGTGATATATTTGAAAAAAATAGCGGTAATCCAGGATCTGTCAGGGCTTGGAAAATGTTCCCTGACAGCGGCAATTCCGGTGATCTCGGTGATGGGTGTGCAGGCGGTACCGCTGCCAACAGCAGTACTCAGCAACCAGACTGGTTATCCTTCCTATTACTGTGATGATTATACAGAGCACATGGAACAGATCATGACAGAATGGGAGAAACGGAAGTTTTCCCCTGATGGAATTTATACGGGCTTTCTGGCTGACGAAGAACAGGCAGATAAGATTCTGGATTTTTTTCAAAGATTCCGAACGGAGAACACAATGGTGCTGGTGGATCCGGTTATGGGAGACAATGGCAGGGCTTATGGAATTTATACAGAAGGTCTGCGGGAAAAGATGCTTCAGCTGGTGGGAAACGCCCATGTGATTACGCCCAATCTTACGGAAGCTCTGCTTCTTTTATATGGGAAAGAAGGGATGGAAAAAAGATATGCCAGCCTTTTGGAACTGGATGGAAGGAAAAGGCTGGAACAGATCGGAAAGATTGGGGAGCAGCTGAAAAAAGAATATGGCTTACAGGCAGCTGTGATTACAGGCGTGGAGTCTCAGGCAGAATTGTGTGTACATCAGATGGGAAATCTGGTAGTAGAAAATGGTCATTCTTCCTGGTGCTTTGCCCCAAAAATAGGAGGCAGTTATTCTGGAACAGGAGACCTGTTTGCCTCGGTGCTTAGTGCCGGTCTGGTGAAAGAGATGTCCATGATGAGCTGTGTAGAGCTGGCTGTGAATTTTCTTTCCAAGGCAATTGCCCAGACGGTACAGGAAGGCACAGACCGGAATGACGGAGTCTGCTTCGAGGCGTATCTTGGGGAATTATGTAAAAGTTGATAAGAGAATAACAATTGCTGTAAAAGGATAATATCCACTGGCAATGTTACGCAAGGTGCTTTGAGATAGCGAATGATTTCGGAAAAGAAAGTTATAGTGCCGCAAAGTAATGTCTGCGAACCGCAATATAGATGAGAAGGAGAGTGTAATAATGGCAGATATCGTATATTGTTATAATGATGAGGTATATTTTAATCTGACAAATAAGTGTCCTTGCAACTGTACCTTTTGCATCCGCAACAATGGGAATTCGGTAGGAGAGGCAAAAACTTTATGGTTTGACAAGGAACCCACAATGGAGGAGATTTATAAAGCAATTGATGCTTTTGATTTTTCAGGATACAAGGAAGCGGTTTTCTGTGGCTATGGAGAGCCTACTATGGCGCTGGATAAGCTGATCGCTGTCAGTGAGTATATGAGAAGCAAATATCCGGCACATTTGGATCGCGATGGGAAGCCCTGTCCGGGAATCAAGCTTCGTCTGAACACCAACGGTCTTGGAGATCTGATCAATAAGCGCTCTATAGCGAAAGAGGTCTGTCAGGCAGTTGATATTGTTTCCATCAGTTTAAATATGCCAGATGCCAAGTCCTACAACGAAGTGGTACGCCCGGCTTACGGCGAGAAAGCCTTTGATGCCATGCTGAAATTTGCGCAGGATTGCAAAAAATATACAGAAAATGTGAAATTCACGGTTGTAGACTGTATCGGGGAAGAAAACGTTGAGAAAAGCCGTAAAGTGGCAGAGAAGCTTGGAATTCCGCTGAGAGTACGGGAGTATACGGCGGAATAAAATTGAGGTGAAAAAAGACATCAATGCAGATGCTTCATAAAATCAATTGGAGCCGTTTTCAAACGTGCGCTGGATTTATCTATGAGATTTTATGAAATATGGAAAAATCTGCAGTGGTGTCTTTTGATATCTGTAAGTTGTTTTTCAGCATTTACAAAGTATTTGAACGCAGATAAGCATTCCCCCCGCTTCAAGTGCGCGGAGCATTAAGCGGCGGGTGAGGGGGATGCTTATGTCCGCTTTACATGCCAGACCTGTTTTATATAAGCCTTTGCAAAATATCCCGGAACTGGGGTACACAGGCCAGTATATCCGAATTCTCAAGATAAGGCGGCTCTTTATTTTCCCAGTCCGTGATGGTACCGCCAGCTTCTCTTAAAATAACGGTAGCCCCGCTGTAATCCCAGGGCTTCAGATTTTGTTCCAGATAAGCGTGCTGTCTGCCGCAGGCTACATAGCAAAGGTCAAGGGCAGCAGAGCCGGTGCGCCTGAAATCTGCACAGTTCATAAAAATATTGTAAAATACCGGGAACAGTTCCTTTGCCCTGTTTTTTTCATAAGGAGAGGAGCCGAAAGACACCACAGCATCTTTGAATTCCTGCTGGTCGGACACATGGATAGGAGTTCCGTTCAGATAGGCACCTTCCCCTTTGGCACCGTAGAAGAGTTCCTCGGTAAAGGGATTATAGACCACTCCGAAAGTGATTTCCCCATTTTCATAAAGCCCCAGAGAAACTGCGCTTAAATGATAATCCCGGATTAAATTGGTGGTTCCGTCAATGGGATCCAGAATCCAGTAAGATTTCCGGGAATTCAGTCCAAGGTTTTCTTTTTCCTCAGCAATCAGTGCAATGTCCGGAAATTCTTTTCCAAGAGCCTCCTTCAGGTAATTTTGTACGGCAACATCTACGTTGGTAACGTAATCGGCAGCCCCTTTTTCGGTAACCTTTTCGTGGACCATTTCCTGGAGAATCAAGGGCTTGGCCTGCTTGACCAGTTCTATGATTCTGGCTTGGTTTTCCTTATTCATATCAATATACCTCCTAACGTATGTCAAAAAATTTCAACAATTTGTATGGCCTAGAGAAAATTTACCATAAACGGAAAGAAAGGGCAAATGGAAAATTAAAGTGTAAAAATACATAGATTGATTTTATTCGCAGTTTAGCGTATAATAAATTTGATTAATTATGTTCCGCTGAGAGTAGATTGCAACATGAAGAATGAGGTTAACTATGGATTATTTATCGATTAAACAATTATCAGAAAAATGGGGGATTTCAAAAAGAAGAATTCAAACTCTGTGTTCAACAGGGCGAATCCCCGGAGCTAAAAAAGTTGGCTACTCATGGATTATACCTGACGATGCAGAAAAGCCCGTTGATGCCCGCATTAAGTCAGGAAAATATCTAAAGAACAAAAAATGTTCTGAGGCTTCGGAATAACAAGGGCTAAGGAGGCTGCATACAAATGAAGATTTTTGATAATATTTCTGAAATTGTGCGTGACGACATGACCACTACAATTGCAAAAGGAAGTAAGGTGTCTGTTGCAGCTGCCTGCTTTTCCATGTACGCGTATAAAGAACTGAAAAAACAGTTAGAAGGCGTGGGTGAGTTTCGTTTTATATTCACTTCACCTACTTTTACAACTGAGAAAGCCTCAAAAGAAAAGCGGGAATTCTATATTCCGAGATTGAACCGTGAGAGCAGTTTGTATGGAACGGAATTTGAAATCAAATTGCGGAATGAGATGACGCAGAAGTCGATTGCAAAAGAATGTGCAGATTGGATCAGGCGGAAAGCTGTTTTCAAATCTAATATTACAGGTGAAAACATGCAGGGTTTTATGACCGTGGAGTCTTCGACAGAACAAGTCGCCTATATGCCGATGACGGGGTTCACAACAGTTGATATAGGATGTGAACGAGGCAACAACAGCTATAATATGACCAATCGAATGGAAGCACCATTTTCCACTCAGTATATGCAGCTATTTGAGAAAATTTGGAATGATCGCAGTAAGATGCAGGATGTTACAGATGTGGTGATTGAGAATATTTCTTCTGCTTACAATGAAAATTCTCCAGAGTTTATTTATTTTATGACTCTGTATCATGTATTCAGCGAGTTTTTGGCGGATATTTCGGAAGATGTTCTTCCCAACGAATCTACAGGATTCAAAGAAAGCAAGATCTGGAACCTACTTTACGATTTCCAGAAAGATGCTGTTCTCGCAATCATCAACAAACTTGAAAAATACAATGGCTGTATTCTGGCGGATAGTGTTGGTCTTGGAAAAACTTTCACAGCCTTAGCCGTTGTGAAGTATTACGAAAATAGAAATAAGTCGGTTCTTGTTTTGTGCCCTAAGAAACTGGCGGAAAATTGGAATACCTATAAGGGAAACTATATGAACAACCCGATTGCGCTAGATCGTCTGCGGTATGATGTGCTGTTCCATACAGATTTATCACGAACAGGCGGTACTTCCAATGGCATTGAGCTGGATCGCCTGAACTGGGGGAATTATGACCTTGTTGTCATTGATGAATCTCATAACTTTCGCAACGGCGTCGGCACGCATGCGAATACAACAGAAAATCGATATGTGAAGCTGATGGAGAAAGTCATCCGCACCGGTGTGAAGACGAAAGTTCTAATGTTATCTGCAACTCCGGTCAATAACCGATTTGTGGATTTGCGCAATCAATTGGCTATTGCTTATGAGGGAGACAGTGAGCAAATCGACAGTAAGCTTGCAACAAAAAAATCTATCGATGATATTTTTCGTCAGGCACAGAAAGCATACAATGCCTGGTGCAAGCTTGATCCGGAAGACCGCACAACGGATGCGCTTTTAAGAACCTTGGATTTTGATTTCTTTGAAGTGCTGGACAGCGTAACAATTGCCCGCTCCAGAAAGCACATTTCCAAGTATTATAGCACAGCAGAAATTGGCAAGTTTCCGGAGAGATTGAAGCCAATTTCACTGCGGCCGAGTCTTACCAACTTAAAGTCGGCAATCAACTACAATCAGATTTATGAAGAGCTGATGAAGCTTAGCCTTTGCATTTATACGCCGTCCAACTATATCTTTCCAAGCAAGCTGGATAAGTACATGGATTTGACGCATAACAAGGGCATCAATCTTACCCAGCGCGGTCGTGAGCAAGGAATTCGCAGACTGATGAGTATCAACCTACTGAAGCGATTGGAAAGTTCTGTGTTTTCATTCAACCTGACGCTTAGCCGTATTCGCGAGCTGATCACGAAAACAATCGATGCGATCAATCGTTTTGAAAAATATGGTGTATCTGATCTGGATATGTCTGAAGCGTCTGATAATGACTTTGATATGGATGACGGCAATACAGATTTCTTCTCTGTGGGCGAGAAAATAAAAATCAATCTTGCGGATATGGATTATCGCACATGGAGAGAGGAGCTTCAGACCGATGCTGATATTCTGGAACTACTGACACTTATGATCGCTGACATTACACCGGAATACGATACGAAGCTGCAAACATTATTTGGTCTGATCTCCAAAAAAATTGAGCATCCGATCAATCAAGACAACAAGAAAATCATGATCTTCTCAGCGTTTTCAGATACGGCAGAATACCTCTACGAGAATGTCAGTGTATTTGTAAAAAAGAAATATGGATTGGATACCGCTCTTATTACCGGAGCAGTTGACGGAAAGACTACTGTTAAAGAGCTGAAAGCAACACTGAACAATGTTCTGACTTGCTTTTCTCCTATCAGCAAGAGCAAGGCAGCGCTTATGCCGAACAGTACAGCTAATATTGATATTCTGATCGCCACGGACTGTATTTCGGAAGGTCAGAACCTGCAAGACTGTGATTATCTGGTGAATTACGACATTCATTGGAACCCCGTGCGTATTATCCAGCGTTTTGGACGTATAGACCGTATTGGCAGTAAGAATGAATATATCCAGTTGGTGAACTTCTGGCCCGATATGAATCTGGATGAGTATATCAATCTGAAAAGCCGTGTAGAAACTAGGATGAAAATTTCAGTCATGACTGCTACCGGTGATGATGATCTGATCAACGCAGAAGAAAAAGGCGACCTAGAATATCGTAAGGCACAGCTGAAACGGTTACAGGAGGAAGTGGTTGACATCGAGGATATGTCGGAGGGAATCTCAATCATGGATTTGGGGCTGAATGAATTCCGCCTCGATCTGCTGGAATACCTGAAAACACATCCAGACATGGAACGAAAGCCACGCGGTCTTCATGCTGTGGTGTCGGCAATGGAGGAACTGCCGGAAGGTGTGATCTTCGTGTTGCGGAATGTAAACAATAGCGTGAATATAGACAATCAGAACCGCATCCATCCGTTTTACATGGTTTATATCGGTCGGGATGAAGATGTGATCTGCGATTACCTGAATCCCAAGCAGCTTTTGGATGATGTGCGGCTTCTCTGCCGTGGTAAGTCGGAACCAATCAAAGAAGTTTATACAAAGTTCAATGAAGAAACAGATGATGGCCGGAATATGGCAGAGATGTCGGAACTTTTGAGCATGGCCATTGATTCTATTATAGATACTAAAGAAGAAAGCGATATTGACAGCTTGTTCTCGCCTGGTGGTACATCGGCTCTGATGTCGGATATTTCCGGACTGAGTGACTTTGAGCTGATCTGCTTCCTGGTCGTGAAGTAAAGGAGGAATTTATTTTGTTAGGACTTCCTAAGTCGACAGAATTTAACAAGCGCTTGCCCAAGCAGAAGTTCTATGAGAACCTTACCATTACACCTGCTTTGAAAAAGAGGGTTATTGATGATATTCGGATTATATATTGGCGTAATAAGATTGCTGCGTCTACGATGAATCTGGCAGCGGGGCAAATGGTGACTGAAATTGAAGTGTTTGAAATCAGGTGGAACACGCAAACTGTGAATGAAGCGATACTGCGACAAATTGACCGTGAAATCCCGTATCACATTTTATTCCTGATGGAATATGGCGGCAAGTATCAGGCCTGGATCGGATACAAAGAAGCGACTGCTGGAAATAATGCTTTCAAGGTGGAACGTTACTATCACACGGATTGGCTGGCAGAAGATGAGCTTTCATTAAAAGTGGAAGGCTTGAATCTGGATGCGGTGTATGAGAGTTTTGTTCGCCAGCTGGCGGGTGCCGTGTTAGAGCAGACAGAAGGCGTGCAGGAGACTTTGCAGGAAGCTGTGCAGCGGAGTGAGCAGAAAGCAAAGCTTCAAAAACAGATCGAAGCCTTGCAGGCAAAGATACGAAAAGAAAAGCAGCTGAATAAACAGATGGAAATGAATGCGGAGTTGAAGAAATTGAGAAATCTTTTAACCAAGATGGTCAGATAGAAAAAGAGGTGAAACTGGTGGGGAATTTTGAATACAGAGATTTGGCACCAATTGACAATATCGAAAACGGCGACAAATATATAGAAGCCCTTAACTGGGCATTTCAAAATAAGAAAGTTAAGAATATTGCTTTAACAGGCCCTTATGGTGCAGGCAAGAGCAGCGTTATTGAAACTTTTCTTGCGCAGGATGATGAAAAAAATAACAAGGGCATTCCCTTTCGTGCTAATACCATCAGAAACAAATCTCTTAAAATCTCTATGGCCACATTCTTTAAGGGAAAGGTTTTGGAAAATGATGAATCAGGAGAAAAAATTGAAGTAGATGCTGACGAGGTTGAAAAGGGAATCTTAAAGCAGCTTTTTTACAAAGTAGAACCAGGTAAAATCCCGCAAAGTCGATATAGAAAAATACATAAAATAAAATTTCTTCCAGTGTTTGTAGGTGTTTTGGCTGTAATGATATTTACGGCTATTCTGTCTGATATTTTTGTGCCAGAAAAGTTTAGTACCTTTGTTGAGACGGTAAGTAACTTCCTTTCAAGAAAAAAACTGCCCTATATCAATACATATTTTTTTATTGGAATACTTTTCACGGTAACATCTGGCATAATTGCTTATCTGTATCGCACAGTGATTTCGAGATTCAGGATAAAAGAAGTAAAGCTGCCCAGTGATACAACCATTCAAAGCGGCAGAGAAGAATCGGATTCTGTTTTCAATAAGAATCTTGATGAAATCATGTACTTCTTTGAAGCTACTGGATACAGAATCGTGTTTTTTGAAGACCTGGATCGTTTGGACGATCCAAAGATTTTTGTTCACCTTAGAGAGCTGAACAACCTTCTTAATAACGATGACGCTATTAAACGAAAGCCGATCGTTTTTGTTTATGCTGTTAGAGATGATATTTTTTCAAAAGAAGATAGAACCAAGTTTTTTGATTTTATCATTCCTATCATTCCTGTAATCAATGAGACGAACTCTGGGGAGATTCTTCTTCAGCGGCTTCAAGAGGCAAAAGGGAAAGCCATTGAGCACAATATATCACAGGGGTTTGTATTGGATGTTTCTCCGTATATTTCGGATATGCGTGTTCTGCAAAATATATATAATGAGTTTGTTATATACAAAGATACATTAAGGACAACGCAGGAACTTTCATTGTCGGATGAGCAAATGCTTGCAATGACCATCTTTAAAAATGTCCATCCGAGTGATTTTGCAGATATACAAAGCGAATCGGGCGTTATTAAACAAGCTTTTGAGGATAAACAAAGGTTTATTTCGGCCAAGAAACAGGAAATGCAAGCAGAAATTGATGACTATAAAACCACGGTAGAGCGATACAAAGCGGACAGCATGAAATCGGTGAGGGAAATTAAATTCGCAATGTTTGGTGAGTTGATGGGGCAATTGGGAACACCAGAGTCTTTGAGAGCTGGGTGGGATGCAATTTCCGCAAGTGAAATCATGGATGATAAATTTGATTTAGTGAAAATACTCAACAAAAATTATACCGAAATGTATTATTATTATGGAAGTGGATATTCTGGTCAAACATCAATAAATAAAGAAACGCTCAAATCCTACATTGAACGGTGGAAAGAAATCAATCGAATAAGGAAAATCGGGCTGCAGGAAATACAGGAAAAATTGCAAGAACTTAGAATGCAGCAGCATGATCTTTCGGGTCTTTCACTTGCTAAGCTGTTGGAAGATTATTCACCAGAGGAAGTATTATCAGAAAAGGTCAAACGGAACAAATTGCTTGCATTCCTCTTGCGCAGAGCCTATATTGACGAAGAGTATGCCAGTTATATTAACTACTTTAAAGGCGCAAGCATTACTAAAGATGATATGAATTTTATTCTTTCGGTGAAGAATCAAGAGCCACTTGCATTTGACTATCAGCTGACTAAGACGCCAATGGTGCTTCAAAGACTTCAAGAATATGAATTTGAGGAAAAGGCTATTTATAATTTTACCTTACTTGAAGAATTGCTATCAGAAGGTGAATCAGTAAAGCTAAGTGCTTTTATTAACCAGTTATCTGATGAAAGAGAAATCAGTTGGCACTTTATTGATGAGTTTTTCAGCTGTACCAAGCAAAGAAAACAATTTATTCAATTGTTGTCCCAAAAGTGGACCGGAATGTGGACGCATATCAGTGCAGATGCAACAATGACATATGCTCACAAACTGGAATACCTATGCGAAATCATGAATACTTCTCCAATTTCTGTAATTGAGGAGTTGAATGCAGACGATAGTATGACGGCATTTTTTGAACAGCATGAAGACATCCTTCAGGGGTTAGAATCTTGCGAAAATGAAAAAATCATTTCGGTGATCCAGTGCCTGAATGTTCACTTTACTCGCTTGCTAATAGAAAATGTTGCAAATAATATTTTAGATGCAGTTTTCGATGGAAAATTTTTTGCTCTGAATCAAGAAATGATCCAAACGATAGTAGGGTATAAAAATAGCAGCATGGTTGGCAATTTGACCACTCGTCCATATTCTACACTGATCGATCTAAAATACTTGCCTTTGCTCCAGTATGTTCAAGACAACATCGAATTGTATGTTCGTGAAATTGTTTTGACGAATGAAGCTTTGAAGGATAGTGCAGAGGATATTATTGACCTGCTCAGGCGTTTGGATGGTATGACGGAATTGCAGGTTCAGATCGTTCGGCAGGAGCAATTTGCACTAAGTAATATTGAAGATTGTGCAGGTGATTTGGCTCGAAAAAATAAAGAACAATGGAGTGCTATTTGGGATGAGCTTCTGAAGGAAAATATTATTGAGCCTGATTGGAATAATATCATTGAGTATTGGAAGATTTACAGCCTTACAGATACGCTGAAAAAATATGTATCCGCTCAGGTCGATGTATTGAAAAAGGCCGATACTACGGTTGTAAGCGATGCGTTTATAAGGAAATTCATAAGTTCCAAATTCGACGAAGAAGTTCAAAGAAAGCTCATCCCTGTGCTGAAGATGAATGACTTTGATATGGATATTTCGGCGATAGATCCATTCACATTACAGGTCATGATCGATTGCAGATATTTTGCATTCTCCGCTAACCGATACACAGATGTTACGGCAATCTCACCTGCTCTCGGTGTAGCTTTCATAACGCAGAATCAGGCTGATTTTATGGCGACAAAAAACAGTATTCCTATATCTGATAGTTTGTTTGAAAGCCTCATGCTTAGTGAAAGCATTCAGAAGGAATATAAAGATGAATTGTTTATTGAATATGCCGAAAGCTACATGACAGCAGGTGTGGCCACGAAAATGGTTGTATTAAAATTGCCGGTTACAAAAGAAATTGTGGATATTGCAATGAACTGTGTAGATCAGAAGAATAAAGCGGAAATTCTATTTACAAATATCGATGTATATGGTGCTGACGATCTCCCACGAAAATTCAATGAACTTGGTGGACAATATGCTGATCTTGTAGACCGTACAAAACGCCATGAGGTTCTTCTATCAGCGACTCAAGAACATTACTTGCTGGCTGAATATTTGGAGAAGATTGGATATATCACAAGTAAGGAAGAAAAAACAGAAACTCAATTTGATCCTGCTTTAGAAAGAAAGAAAACGCAAAAATTCTTAAAGCTGCGTGTCAAGAAAGTGTAAGAGGAGGAAAAACTGAATGGATAAGATGAGAATGGAATCGCCGGATATGACGGCACAGAATGTAGACCGCATTGCCGCACTGTTCCCAAACTGCGTCACAGAGGTGCTGGATGAAGAACACAGCACGCCGGAAAAGAAGGTGTACAAGCGGGCAATCAACTTTGAGCTGTTGAAGCAGATGCTTTCGCCTGATGTGGTGGAGGGCAATGAGCGGTATGAGTTTACATGGGTGGGAAAGAAGGCTGCTATTGTAGAGGCAAACCAACCCATTCGCAAGACGCTGCGTCCTTGCAAAGAGGAAAGCAAAGACTGGGACACCACCGAGAACCTCTATATTGAAGGCGACAATCTGGAAGTGTTGAAGCTCTTGCAGGAGAGCTATCTCGGCAAAGTCAAGATGATCTATATTGATCCGCCGTACAATACAGGCAACGACTTCATCTATGCCGACGATTTCATGCACTCACAGGAACAAGAAAACCAGCAGATGGGAATGTACGACGAGGACGGTGACCGTCTGTTCAAGAACACCGATACCAACGGGCGCTTTCATTCTGACTGGTGCAGCATGATCTATTCCAGACTGCATCTTGCTAAGAATCTCCTAACAGATGATGGCGTGATTTTTATTTCTATTGACGACAGCGAAGTAAAAAATCTCAAAAATATTTGTGATGAAGTTTTTGGAGCGGCAAACTTTGTCGCACAACTAATATGGCAAAATAAAAAAGGAGGCGGCAATGATTCTACGCACATAGCTATTGAGCATGAATATATCCTTACTTACGCAAAGAATATAGCACTGCTCGGAGAGTTCTATGAATCATATTCCGACGACTACATCAAAAGGTACAAAGAAGAAGATAATATTGGGCGCTTTTTCTGGGATACATTCAAGAGAAAAGCTGGCAAGCAATACTATCCTATTACATGCCCGGACGGAACAGTCTTAGAATATGATGAAGACGGAAATGCAATTAGCTGGTTGCGTTCAAAAGCAAGATTTGATTCTGACATTGCAGCAGGAGAAATAAGAATTATAAAAATTGGAGAAAAGTGGTCAGTCCAGTTTAAGCAAAGAATACCGCTTGGGAAGACGCCGCGTAGTATTTTTACAACAGAAACTGTGATCGATGACCGTGGTACTACAAGTACAGGCGCAAGTGATGTTTATGACTACTTCAAAAAGGATGTTTTCTCTAATCCGAAACCAGTTGAACTAATTCGATTCCTTTTAGGATTTGGACTTGGTGAGAATGACATTGTACTGGACTTCTTTAGCGGATCAGGGACAACGGCGGAGGCTGTCATGCGTTCTAATCTTGAAGGAGGTAAAAACAAGTTTATTCTTGTGCAACTTCCTGAAAATATTGATCCGCTTGTGAATAGTTCTTCTGCTAATGCAAAGAGGGTTGCCGAAAACGCTGTTTCCGTCCTCGATGAAATGGAACATCCACATCTTCTGACAGAACTCGCAAAGGAACGCATCCGCCGTGCCGGTGAAAAGATCAAGTCCGAAAGCCCATTGACAACTGCTGATCTTGACGTTGGCTTCCGCGTTCTCAAACTGGATGACACCAATATGAAGGATGTCTACTATGCACCTGATGATTACGACCAGGGCTTGCTTGCCGGTCTGGAATCCAATATCAAGGATGACCGCACTGATCTTGACCTGCTGTTCGGCTGCCTGCTGGACTGGGGGCTGCCACTGTCTATGCCCTATTCTTCTGAGCAGATCGATGGCTGCACCGTTCACACCTACAATGATGGTGATCTGATTGCCTGCTTTGATGAGAATGTGCCTGAAAGTGTGGTTGAGAAAATTGCCAAGCGCCAACCACTTCGCGTTGTTTTCCGCGACAGCGGCTTTGCAAACAGCCCAGCTAAGATTAACGTCACAGAGATTTTTAAATTGCTTGCACCGGATACCAGAGTAAAAGTGATTTGACGGGAGGCGCGGAGATGAAAAATAATGAGATTCACGAGGCAAATCAAAGTGATTTTTTAAAGAATGTTTCCGATGTTCTTCTGCAAGCCCAGAAAAATGCAAAAACCGCTGTTAACCTCTCTATGGTTTATGCCTATTACGAGATAGGCAGAATGATTGTAGAGGAAGAACAGCATGGCGAGAATCGGGCAACTTATGGCAAAAAGCTTTTGAAGGAACTTTCCACATATCTGACAGGCATGTTTGGAAAAGGCTATTCCGCTGAAAACCTGAAACTTATGCGGCGTTTCTATAGCATCTATTCGCATGATCAAATTGGGGAAACAGTGTTTACCCAATTCGAGAATCTTCCGGCGATCAGTACAGGAAGAAAATTTTACCTGAGCTGGTCGCATTATTTGAAACTCATGCGGATCGATAATATAGACGAACGGCATTTCTATGAAATCGAGTGTGTTAAAAACGATTGGAGCCTCAGTGAACTGAAACGTCAATATAATAGTGCTCTTTATGAACGGCTTGCTCTCAGTACGGACAAGGACAAGGTTTATCGGCTGGCACTGGAAGGCCAGAAAGTAGAGACACCGAAAGATGCAGTGAAAGACCCATATGTGCTTGAATTTCTGGGCTTGAAAGAGCTTCCGGAATATTCAGAAAGTGAACTGGAAAGCAGAATTATTGATCACTTGCAGCAGTTCCTTTTGGAACTGGGCACTGGTTTTGCGTTCATCGGGCGTCAGGTGCGCTTCACATTTGATGAAGAACATTTTATGGTTGATCTGGTTTTCTATAACCGTCTGCTGCGATGCTTTGTTCTGTTTGACTTGAAAATTGGGGAACTCAAGCATCAGGATATTGGGCAGATGCAGATGTATGTCAATTACTATGACCGCAAAGTAAAACTGCCGGATGAGAATAAAACAATCGGTATTGTCCTTTGTCGCGATAAAAATAATGCGGTAGTAGAAATGACGCTGCCAGAAGATAATTCTCAGATATTTGCCAGCAAGTACGAAACGGTTCTTCCAAAAAAGGAAGACTTAAAGAAACTTCTGGAAGAGCAAATTGCAGTTGAGAACGGAGGAGCGGAAGAATGAAACTTCAATTTAAGCATCAGAAGTTCCAGGCGGACGCTGCCAAGGCAGTGGTAGATGTCTTTACCGGGCAGCCATATCTGACTCCAACTTATATGATGGACAGAGGTACCGGTAATTTCCAGTTTGGTATGAATGAAGAGGAAGACTTTACCGGATGGCGTAACCACCCACTTGTGCCGGAGCTGTCTAACCGTATGATCTTGGAACAAATCCAGAAAATACAAAGAACCTATCAAATCACGCCTTCTCAGAAATTAGAAGGTGAAGGTTATAATCTGACAATTGAAATGGAAACTGGTGTTGGTAAAACTTATACTTACATCAAAACCATGTTTGAGCTGAATAAGCACTATGGCTGGAGTAAGTTCATTGTTGTGGTACCGAGTATCGCCATTCGTGAAGGCGTTTACAAATCTTTTCAGGTAACGCAGGAACACTTTGCGGAAGAATACGGAAAGAAGATTCGCTTTTTTATATATAATTCCGCTCAGCTTACGGAAATTGACCGCTTTGCGTCTGATAGTGCCATCAATGTTATGATTATTAACTCGCAAGCGTTTAATGCCAGAGGAAAGGATGCGCGTCGCATCTATATGGAACTGGATGACTTCCGTTCTAGACGTCCGATAGATATCATTGCGAAAACGAATCCGATTCTTATTATTGATGAGCCACAGTCTGTCGAGGGTAAGCAGACAAAGGAGCGGCTGCGGGAGTTTCATCCGTTGATGACATTGCGTTATTCTGCAACACATAAGGATGACAGTATCTACAACATGATCTATCGCCTGGACGCTATGGAAGCCTATAACAAACGTCTTGTAAAGAAGATTGCAGTTAAAGGGATTACAGAATCTGGCAGCACGGCAACAGAAAGCTATGTTTATCTGCAAAGCATTAACTTATCTAAAGCTGATCCGACTGCAACCATTCAGTTTGACTATAAAGGTGCTTCTGGAATTCGGAAAGTTACTAAGACAGTAGGAATTGGATTTAACCTCTATGATCAGTCTAACGGCATGGAAGAATATCATAATAACTTTGTAGTAAAGTCGATTGATGGTCGTGATGATTCTGTAGAGTTTTTGAATGGTATCAAAATTTATGCTGGTGATGTGATCGGTAGAGTTAGTGAGGAGCAACTGCGCCGTATTCAGATTCGAGAAACGATTCTCTCTCACATTGAGAGAGAACGACAGCTGTATTACAAGGGAATCAAAGTCCTTTCTCTGTTTTTTATTGATGAAGTTGCTCATTACAAACAGTATGATGCAAACGGAAAACCGAGTAATGGTATCTTTGCAGAGATGTTTGAAGAAGAGTATCGCGACATTGTAGAAAATTTGCAGATAGGTGTTGGAGAGACTGAATATTTTCGCTATCTGGCTTCTATCTCTGCCGAATCCACTCATGCAGGCTATTTTTCGATTGATAAAAAGGGCAAGATGATTAATAGCAAGGTTGGCCGTAAAGAAACCACAACAGATGATGTTGACGCCTACGATTTGATTATGAAAAACAAAGAGCTGCTTTTGGACAGAGATCCGAAACGTTCCCCCGTTAGGTTTATCTTCTCGCATTCAGCGTTACGTGAGGGCTGGGATAATCCGAATGTTTTTCAAATCTGTACACTGAAACAGAGCGGCAGTGATGTTCGCAAGCGCCAGGAGGTTGGTCGTGGTCTACGCCTGTGCGTCAACCAGGATGGTGAACGCCAAGATGCGAATGTTTTGGGAAATGATGTTCATAATGTCAATATTCTGACTGTCATTGCCAGTGAAAGTTATGATTCCTTTGCGAAAGGCTTACAGAGTGAAATCGCAGAGACTGTGGCAGATCGGCCTCGTGCTATTACAGCTGATCTGTTTGTAGGAAAGGTCATCAACGATTCGGATGGTCGTGAACAAGTGGTTGATAGGGATACTGCCTATGCCATCATGTATGATTTGACTATTAACCGCTATATCGACAAGAAGGGTGTATTGACTGATAAATACTACGAAGACAAATCCAATGGCATTTTGCAAATTGCTGAAGAAGTGAATGATTTCGCAGCATCCATTGTAGAACTCATCGACTCGGTTTACAACCCGAGGGCAATGCAGCCTGAAAATGCTCGTAGTAATAATGTTGAGCTTAGGGTTAATGAAGAAAAATTTGCTATGCCTGAGTTTCAAGCGCTCTGGTCAAAGATTAATGCAAAGTCTATTTATATCGTAGATTTTGATATTGATGAACTGATCCGAAATGCAATAACATCTCTGGATGCTAAGCTGAGAGTTGCTAAGATTTTCTTTAAGATTGAATCAGGTGCAATGGAAGAAATTAAATCGAAAGAAGCTTTGGAATGTGGAGCAGCTTTTACAAAGGAAACTTCTGCTTACGGTACGCAGACACGGATTCCTGTCAATAGTAGTGTGAAATACGATTTGGTTGGCAAACTGGTGGAAGAGACAAAGTTGACTCGTAAGGATGTTATTGCTATTCTGTGTGGTATCAAAAAGACTGTTTTTGATCAGTTTAAAGATAATCCGGAAGAGTTCATTATCAAGGCAGCTGCACTTATTAATGAGGAAAAGGCTACAGCCATTATCCAGCACATTACTTATGCAGCTTTGGATGAGCATTACAGCATGAAGGTATTTACTGATTCCACTATTAAAGGCAGGTTGGGCGTCAATGCAATGAAAACAAAGAAGCATTTGTACGATTATCTTGTTTTTGATTCCACCAATGAACGTGATTTTGCTATAGGACTGGATATGAGCACAGATGTGGCCTTATATGTAAAATTGCCGAATGGATTCTATATTTCAACACCGGTAGGAAATTATAACCCTGACTGGGCAATTGCTTTCTATAAGGGAAAGGTAAAGCATATTTATTTTGTAGCTGAAACCAAAGGCTCTATGTCCTCTATGCAGTTGCGTTTGATTGAGGAATCTAAGATACACTGCGCACGGGAACACTTTAAGGCTATCAGTAGTGGCAGCGTTGTTTATGATGTTGTGGATAGCTATCAGAGTCTTTTTAATATGGTGACGAGATAAGGCGTTAAGGGATAATATTTCCTCAACAATCATAGGAAGGCGTGCTGTGTATGTCAGTTTTTGTATCTCGCTGCGAATAGCACGAATGTAATTCGGTGTGAAAACAGGGACTAACAATGTGTATGCGATGTAGTCCCTGTTTTCAAAAAAGGTTCATAAAAACATTGTTAAAGAAATATAAAAACATTGCTAAAGAAATATCTTTACTTTATTTAAGGGGTAAGTTATAATAATTCTGCTTAAAAGAATAAATGTGCCAAGTGCTGAAAAATATATAAAATTTGTGCTATTTTCAGAAGAGGGAATCAGGTGAGAATCCTGAACGATCCGGTCACTGTATTCAGTTATGCCACATTCATATCCATTGCATTTTTATGTGAGAAGGGAATGGGGATTTAAGCTGTAAGCCAGGAAACCTGCTTGGTTCATAGAAAGAAACTTCCGTGTAAAGTGCTGTCTTTCGTATCATGTTTTTTTGTGATGCCCGCTTTTTCATGGAAGCGGACTTTTTTCTTTTAAAAACAAAAAAACAAAAGAAAAAATAAGGAGAAAAAGCATGAAAAACATGAAAACAGCAGCAGGAATGTTATGTCTGGCAGGAATTCTCAGCCTGGGAATGGGAACAACTGTATTTGCGGAGGATGGAGACAGCCATTATCCCGTAACAATCACAACCTACAATTATGAGAACGAACCGGTTGAAATGACTTTTGAGAAAGCTCCGGAGAAAGTATTTGCATATGCAAACTCCAATATCGAAGAGCTTCTGGCACTTGGTCTCGGTGATAAGATCGTAGCTGCTTACGGTCTGGACGGTGATGTGCGTGAGGATTTAAAAGATGAATTTGACAAGATTCAGTATATGGATACCAAGCCATCCAAAGAGGAAGTTGTTGCAATGGAGCCTGATTTTATTGCGGCATGGTATTCTTCTTTCAGTGATGACTGGCTTTCTGATGTAAGCTTCTGGCAGGAGAGAGATGTAAATACATACATGTCCCTGAACAGTTCTGCAAAGGGACCGGCTTCTGAGTTCCCACGTACAATTGAAGACGAATATGAGGATATCCTGAACCTTGGCAAGATCTTTGATTGCGAAGACAAGGCAGAGGAAATCGTTGATCAGATGAAGGGTGAGATTGATAAAGTAAAAGAGCATGTGGAAGGAACAGACCCGTTATCCGTAGCCGTTCTTGAGGATGAGGGAGATTCCTTCCGTGTATATGGAACAGAGACACTTGGCGGAAATATTCCGGAGACACTTGGTGCAGAGCTGAAGCTTGGTGCAGAGAACTCTGAAAACGTTGGTGCAGAGGATCTGATTGCAGCTGATCCGGATGTATTATTCATGATCAACTATGATGGATTTATGACAGCTGATGAGGCAATCGCTGATATTACAGATAACCCTGCATATGCGAGCCTTTCTGCAGTTAAGAACAACAAAGTATTCTCTGTAAACCTGAACGAGGTATACTGCAGCGGTGTCAGAACCTATGATGGAATTATGACATTTGCAAAAGCATTATATCCGGATCTGTACGAATAAAATGAAAAGAAAACCGGATTTTAAAAATGGAATTTTTCATGGAAAGCCGATCTATGTGCTGGCGGTGATATTACTGACTGTGCTTCTGGTGATATCCATTCTGACTGCAGTTACCATTGGTTCTGTAGATCTTTCTGTGAAAGATGTGTATAGTGTAATTTTGTATAAAGTGTTTGGAATCGGGGATCCGGAGGTTTATGGTGTAGGAGCCATGTCTGATATTGTGTGGTTTATCCGCCTTCCCCGTATTCTTCTTGCAACAGCCGTTGGCATGGGTCTGGCAGTTGCAGGTGTGGTAATGCAGGCCATTGTGAAAAATCCGATTGCAGATCCGTATATTCTGGGTATTTCCTCTGGTGCATCTCTTGGTGCAACAGTGGCAATCTTTCTTGGAGTTGGAGCCGTATTTGGCTCCAACTCTATTGGAATCTGCGCATTTATCGGAGCTTTCCTTATTTCTGTACTGGTACAGATCACTGCAAATATAGGAGGCCGGGCAAATTCAGTCCGACTTCTGCTTGCAGGTACAGCACTTGGAAGTGTGTGCAGTGCATTTTCAAACTTTGTTGTCTATATTGCGGGCGACAGAGATGGAATCCAGACAGTTACTTTCTGGCTGATGGGAAGTCTGGCAGGCGCGAAATGGGAAAATCTGGCTGTGATTATTCCCTGCGTTTTTATAGCAACCCTGTTTTTCTGCACCCAGAGCCGTATTCTCAATATGATGCTGCTTGGAGATGAGGTATCCATCACATTAGGAACTGACCTGCACAGATATCGTCAGGTGTATCTTGTAGTGACAGCACTGTTGATCGGTTTTGTGGTATATTCCGCAGGTATCATTGGATTTGTAGGACTCATTATTCCTCATGTGGTACGAATGTTCTTTGGAACCGATCACAAGAAAATGCTTCCACTGTCAGCACTTAGCGGTTCCATTTTCTTGATCTGGGCAGATGTTGCTTCCAGGATCATTATTCCCAAGAGTGAAGTCCCAATCGGAATCCTGGTATCCATGATCGGAGCACCTTGCTTTATTTATCTGCTGGTACGCAGATCTTATGGATTCGGAGGTGAGAAATCATGAAACTGACAGCTTCTGATATCCATGTGGAGCTTGGCGGAAATGAGATTCTTAAGGGAATTGACGCAGCCATAAAGGAAAAGGAATTTGTAGGAATTATAGGACCAAACGGAAGTGGAAAAAGTACATTGCTGAAATGTATTTACCGTGTACTTAAGCCAGATACCGGCGTGATCATGCTGGATGGAAAACCGCTGAACGAATATAAGGTAAAGGATTCTGCAAAAGCACTGGCAGTGGTGTCCCAGCACAATTACTATAATTTTGAATTTTCCGTACAGGAAATTGTAATGATGGGAAGGGCTCCTCATAAGAAAACCATGGAACGGGATAATGCCGAGGATTATAAGATCGTGGAAGAGTGTCTGGAAAAAGTGGGAATGCTTCCCTATCGGCACCGTGTTTTTTCCAGTCTGTCTGGCGGTGAGCAGCAGCGAATCATTCTGGCAAGAGCTCTGGCGCAGAAAACTGACTGTCTGATCTTGGATGAGCCTACCAACCATCTTGACATCAAATACCAGCTCCAGCTTCTGGATATTGTAAAAAGTCTTGGGGTCACTGTGATCGGTGCTTTGCATGATCTGAATATTGCAGCAGCATACTGCGACCGGATCTATGCCATGAAGAACGGTCGTCTGGTGGCTTGCGGAACTCCGGAAGAAGTCATTACAGAAGATTTTATACATATGTTATATGAAGTAGATGCAACTGTAAAAAAGGATGAATACGGCATGCTGAATGTTACATACCATCCTTTGCATGTGAAAAAATAAAGGAAAAGTGGAGGAAATCTGAATGAGCGATACAGCAAAAAAAGGGATCCTTGTAGTCAGCTTTGGCACCAGTCACGAGGACACCAGAGTAGTGACCATTGATGCAATTGAAAAAGAAATTGGAGCTGCTTTTACAGATTGTAAAGTTTATCGCGCATGGACAAGCAAGATGATCCTTGCCAGAATTTCAAAGAGAGATCATATTCACTATGACAATGTGACAGAAGCAATGGAGCGTATGAGAACAGATGGAATCACAGAGGTGATCGTCCAGCCTACGCATGTAATGAACGGTGTGGAAAATGACCTTATGAAAAAGGATGTTCTGGCGTGTGCGGATCATTTCCAATCTGTGAAATTCGGAGCTCCTCTGCTTACAACAGAAGAAGATAATGAGTATGTGGTGAAAGCGGTTGCAGATGAGTTCCCTGTAATTAAGGATAAGGAAACGGCACTTGTGCTTATGGGGCATGGAACCGAGCACTACGCAAATGCCGTTTATGCCGCACTGGATTACAGATTCAAGGATATGGGATATGAAAATGTGATCGTAGGAACTGTGGAAGGTTATCCTGAAATTGACCAGGTCCTGAAACAGCTTGGAAAATGCGGGGTAAAAAAAGTGGTAATCGCACCGTTTATGATCGTTGCCGGTGACCATGCGAAAAATGACATGGCAGGAGAGGAAGAAGACTCCTGGAAAAATATCATCAGCAAAGCTGGCTATGAAGTGCAGACAGTTCTGAAAGGACTGGGGGAATATGAAAGTATTCGAAAACTCTTTGTGGAACATGCGAGGGAAGCGGTATGATTAAAATTGGGACACTGACCTGCCTTCACTCCAATAATGTATGTGCCAGAGTGGGATGCCTGAAGGCCTTTCAGAATCGCAGTGACTTTTTTGATGGATATTCTCCGGACACACTTCTGGGAGCAATGATGACCTGTAATGGATGCAAAAGTATAAATCCCAAAGAACCGGATGTAGATGAGGGAATTCTGGAAAAAATAGACAGGCTGGTCAGCGAAGAAATTAAGGTAATGCATGTGGGAGCCTGTCGTCTGGACAGGGAGAAAAAAGAGTGCCCACGAATTGCCAAAATCTGTGAGATGATAGAATCCAGGGGAATCCAGGTGGTAAGAGGAACTCATAGAGAATCCTGAAACAGGATAGAGAAATCGTATAGGGGAAACTTCCAGGCAGATTGTGGAAAATAGTCTGTCTGGAAGCTTTTTTATTGCTGTGTTTTGCCTGGCTTTATTGACAATATACGCAGGAATTAGTAAAATGAGCGGTGGCAGAAAATGATATTTAAGGAGAATTACATAAGATGAGTATTTCTATGATTGGAATAGACCATAGTATGGCTCCCGTAGATATACGAGCCTTGTTTGCATTTACCAGAAAAAATGCAGGGGAGGCTATGGAAAAATTAAAGGAACAGCGGGGAATAGATGGCTGTATTATTCTTTCTACATGCAATCGCCTGGAGGTATGGGCAAGTGTGGATGATGAGGCAGAGCTTTCTTTATATAAAGAGCTTTGTAAACTGAAAAATATTAATGATGATCAGTACGAAATATATTTTACAAAGCGTGAAGGCCATGCTGCTGTGGAACATCTGTTTTACCTTGCATCCGGTCTGAAATCCCAGATACTTGGAGAAGATCAGATTCTTACTCAGGTAAAAGATGCACTGGGAATTGCCAGAGAGCATTTTACAACCGATGGAGCCCTTGAAGTGCTTTTCCGAATGGCTGTAACAGCAGGAAAAAAGATTAAAACTGAGGTGCCATTTTCTCATGGGAATCCGTCTGTGATCCATCAGGCGATAGAAATGCTTGACAGACAGGGCTATTGCGTACAGGATAAGGTCTGCATGGTGATCGGAAATGGAGAAATGGGAAAGGTTGCAGCCCAGGCTCTTATGGAAGCCGGTGCAGATGTGACTGTAACCGTGCGTCAGTATCGCAGCGGAATGGTGAATATTCCATTTGGATGTAAACGAATTAATTATGGCGAAAGAATGGACTATCTGCCTAAGTGTGATCTTGTAGTCAGTGCTACGGCAAGTCCGAATTTTACTTTGCGTGAGGAACTGTTTGAAAATCTGGAACTGGAAAAAAGTATTGTTCTCATTGATCTGGCAGTTCCAAGAGATATTGAACCAGAGGTGGGCAGGTTTGAAGGTGTGACTTTATATGACATGGACAGCTTCAAAACGGATGAGAAGCCTGCCGAGCTTCAGGAACATCTGGAGGCAGCAGGAAAAATCGTCCGTGAGCAGATGGATGAATTTTTCAAATGGCTGGAAGGGAAAGATCTGATCCCGCGTATACAGGAAATTAAAGAAAACGCAGTAAATGATTTTAATTTAAGAATTATGAAGCCTCTGAAAAACACTCATATGGAAGAGCTGGAAAAAGAGCAGCTGTTGAGTGCAGTGGACCGTGCAATGGAAAAGGTAGTAAACAAAATGCTGTTTGGACTCAGGGACAGCATGAATGAACAGGCATTTCTGGAATGTGTAGCAGGACTGGAGAAAACATATGAAAAATAAGCGTTATTTCCCACTGTATGTGGATTTATCGGATAAGAATATTGTGGTAGTGGGTGGGGGAACCATTGCCACAAGAAGAGTGAAAGCATTATTATTATTTACCAGGAATATTACAGTAATTGCGCCGAAGATGACAGCAGATCTCTGGGAACTGGGCAAGCTGGGAAAAATTCAGATCCAGCCCCGCCCTGTGAAAAAATCAGATTTCTCTATGGCTTATATGGTGCTGGCTGTTACGAATAACAGTGAGTTAAATGAGGAAATTTACCGTATCTGTAAAGAAGAGGGAATTTATGTAAATGTTGCAAGTGATAAGAATTTGTGCGATTTTTACTTTCCCGGAATTTGTCTGAAGGATGATATTGTAGTGGGAATCACGGCCAGCGGTGTCAATCACAAAAAGGCTAAGGCAGTAAGAGAAAAAATGCAGGCACTTCTGGAAGAACTGGAAAAAGATGAGGATAGTTATGAATAAAAAAGTTGTGATCGGAAGCAGGGAAAGCAAGCTTGCCGTACTGCAAAGCCAGATGGTGAAGGATTATATTGTATGCAGGCATCCGCAAATGGATGTGGAAATCCTGACTATGAAGACTACAGGAGACAAAATACTGGACCGTACTCTGGATAAGATTGGAGGAAAAGGCCTTTTTGTAAAGGAACTGGATCGGGCGCTTTTAGAGGGCAGAAGTCAGCTTTCTGTTCATAGCCTGAAGGATATGCCTATGGAAGTCCCGGAGAAGCTCCCCATACTTGCTTTTTCAAAAAGGGAAGACGTAAGAGATGTGCTGGTTCTCCCAAAAGGCTGTGATGTTCTGGATCCTTTGAAGCCTATCGGTTGTTCCAGCCTTCGCAGAAAGCTGCAGCTGAAAGAAATTTACCCGGATATGCAGGTGAAAAGTATTCGTGGAAATCTTCAGACCAGACTGGAAAAGCTGGATAGTGGAGAATATTCTGCGTTAGTTCTTGCAGCCGCCGGTTTGAAACGTCTGGGGCTTGAAAACAGGATCAGCAGGTATTTTGATACAGAAGAAATGATTCCGGCAGCGGGACAGGGAATTCTTGCAGTTCAGGGAATTGATGGTCTGGATTATGAGTTTCTGAAAGGGTATGATGATCTGCAGGCCCATCAGGCTGCAACAGCAGAGAGAGCCTTTGTAAAATATTTAAATGGCGGATGTACCTCTCCGGTAGCTGCCTATGGAGAAATCAAAGATGGTCAGTTGAAACTTACCGGTCTTTACTATGAAGAAAAGACTGGACATTATCTGAAAGGATATAAAACAGGAAATCCTTCAGATGCAGAAAAACTGGGAACTTCTCTTGCAAAAGAACTGCAGGAGCGCTGCAAAGTGGAATACAAAGAGTCTGGCTTGCAGGAAGACAACAAAAAAGAACCGGGAAAAGTCTGGCTGGTGGGAGCTGGTCCTGGAGATGTGGGGCTTTTTACAATGAAAGGTGCCCAGGTTCTGGAACAGGCAGATGTGGTTGTTTATGACAGCCTGGTAGGACAGGGAATCCTGACCAGAATTCCTGCTTCTGCAAAACTGATCAATGTGGGAAAACGTGCTGGCCACCATACTATGTCCCAGGAGAAGATTAACCAGGTTCTTGCTGATGAGGCAAAAAAGGGCAACCGGGTAGTACGACTGAAAGGCGGCGATCCTTTTCTTTTTGGACGAGGAGGAGAGGAACTGGAGCTTCTCACAAAGGAGGGCATTCCTTATGAAGTAGTTCCTGGTGTGACTTCCCCGATTTCCGTACCTGCATATAACGGAATTCCTGTGACACATCGGGATTTCTGTTCGTCTGTTCATGTTATCACCGGACATAAGCGCAAGGGAATGGAGTACGACATTGATTTTGAGGCGCTGGTACATACGAAAGGAACTCTTGTTTTTCTCATGGGAATCACTGCCATGGAGGATATCTGCAGTGGCCTTATGAAAGCTGGAATGGATCCGGATATGCCGGCTGCTGTTTTATCCAAGGGTACTACGGCTGGTCAGCAAAGAGTCGTGGCAACTGTCGCTACATTAAAGACAGCCTCTGATCAGGCGAAAATCCAGACACCGGCCATTATTGTGGTAGGAAAGGTCTGCACTTTGGCAGATGATTTTGCCTGGTATGAGAAATTACCTCTGGCAGGCTGGAAGATTCTTGTCACCCGGCCAAAGGAGAATATTTCCAGAACTGCGGCCCTTCTTCGGGAGAAAGGTGCAGAAGTACTGGAACTTCCATCCATCAGTATTATCCCTCTGGAGGATCAGAGCAGACTGTACCAGGCCTTTTCTCATATCCGCAGCTATGACTGGCTGGTATTTACAAGTCCTGCAGGCGTGGAAGTTTTCTTCAGGCAAATGGAGAAAAAGAAGATCGACCTGCGTTCTCTTGGAAATGCAAAAATCGCGGTGATCGGTGAGGGCACAAAGAAGAAGTTTCTGGAAAGAGGAATCTATCCGGATTTCATGCCTTCTGTTTATGATGGAAATACCCTTGGAAAAGAACTTGGCGCTCTTTTAAATGGAACAGAAAAGATTCTGATTCCAAGAGCCTCCCTTGGAAACAGGGAGCTGGCAGAAGAACTGAAAAAAACAGGTGCACAGGTGGATGATGTTCCGACTTATGAGACCGGATATGTAAGCAGTCCTCTTATTAATGAGAAGAAAGAATTTGAAGAGGGCACCATTGACCTGGCTGTATTTACCAGTGCTTCCACAGTGAAAGGCTTTGTGGAGAGTACCAAAGGACTTGATTATTCCAGGGTTCGTGCTGCATGTATTGGAAAACAGACTCGTGCAGCGGCGGATTCTTATGGAATGCAGACATATATGTCAGAAAAAGCAACCATCGACAGTCTGATCGAACTGGTTGAGACACTGAAGAGGAGTGAAGAAAAATGGAACTGATTAAGAGACCTAGAAGATTAAGGGGCAGTGCAAATTTGCGAAAAATGGTGAGAGAGACCAGAATGGACAAATCTTCTCTTATCTATCCGCTGTTTGTAATGGAAGGAAATGGAATCCAGGAAGAGATTCCTTCCATGGAAGGGCAGTACCGTTACAGCCTGGACCGTCTTCCCTATAAGCTGGAGCAGTTGGAAAAAGCAGGGGTAAACAGCATTATGCTTTTTGGAATCCCGGCTCATAAGGATGAAGTCGGAAGCGGCGCTTACGCTCAGGATGGTATTGTACAGAAGGCACTTCGGGAAGCAAAGAGCAGATTTCCAGAGATGTATTATGTGACAGATGTGTGCATGTGTGAATATACCTCTCACGGTCACTGCGGCGTTCTTTGCGGCCATGATGTTGACAACGACAAGACATTGGAGCTTCTGGCAAAAACAGCTCTGTCTCATGCGCAGGCTGGCTCTGATATGATCGCGCCTTCCGATATGATGGACGGACGTGTTGCTGCCATCCGTAAAGAACTGGATCTGGGCGGTTATACCAATATTCCAATCATGTCTTATGCGGTGAAATACGCTTCTGCGTTCTATGGCCCGTTCCGTGATGCAGCCGGAAGTGCTCCTGCTTTTGGAGACCGCAAGAGCTATCAGATGGATTTCCACAATAGAAGAGAGGGAATGAAAGAAGCTCTTATGGATATTGAAGAAGGCGCTGATATTATTATGGTGAAGCCTGCCATGTCTTATCTTGATATGGTATCTGAGATCTCCAAGGCTGTGAATGTTCCGGTAGCTGCCTATAGTGTAAGTGGTGAGTATGCCATGGTGAAGGCGGCGGCAAAGATGGGCTGGATCGACGAAGAGCGGATCATTGGAGAAATGGCGGTGGGAGCTTATCGTGCAGGTGCCCAGATTTATATCACTTATTTTGCAGAAGAAATTGCAAAAATGATGGAGGAAGGGAGAATCGGATAATGACAAAGTCTGAGAAGCTTTTTGAGAGAGCGGTAAAAAGAATCCCCGGCGGTGTAAACAGTCCGGTGCGTGCATATGGCGCTATAGGAGAAGCACCGAGATTTATTGAACGTGCAGATGGCTGCTATATTTATGATGTAGATGGCAACCGCTATATTGATTACATAGATTCCTGGGGACCAATGATCCTGGGACACAATTTTCCTGCAATACGGGAAAGTGTTCTGAAGGCCTGTGAAAAAGGTCTGAGCTTTGGATGCGCTACAGAGATCGAAGTGGAAATGGCTGAATTTATCTGTGACAGAATCCCGCATGTGGATATGATCCGAATGGTCAATTCTGGTACAGAAGCTGTTATGAGTGCAATCCGTGTTGCAAGAGGTTATACGGGGAAAAATAAGATCATCAAATTTGCAGGCTGCTATCATGGACACAGTGATGCCATGCTGGTAAGCGCAGGTTCCGGTGTGATGACAAGTGGTGTGCCGGACAGTGCCGGTGTTCCAAAAGGCTGTACAGAGGATACTATGCTGGCAGCTTACAACGATCTTGGCAGTGTGGAGACTCTTTTTCAGCAGGCAGATGGCCAGGTGGCAGCAGTGATCGTGGAAGCAGTTGGAGCCAACATGGGTGTAGTTCCGCCAAGGGAAGGATTTCTGCAGGGACTTCGCGCTCTTTGCGACCAATACCATGCCCTTCTTATTTTTGATGAGGTGATTACCGGATTCCGACTTGCATTTGGCGGCGCAGCACAGTATTTTGGTGTAACACCGGATCTGGTTACTTATGGAAAAATCATTGGTGCCGGAATGCCGGTAGGTGCATATGGCGGAAGAAGAGATGTGATGGAATTGGTTGCTCCGGCAGGAAAAGTATATCAGGCAGGTACTTTAAGCGGAAATCCGGTAGCTATGGCTGCCGGGCTTACCCAGCTGAAATATTTGTATGACCATCAGGAAATTTACACGGAACTGGAGAAAAAGGGAGAGCTTCTCTACGGTGGAATGGGAAAAATCGTGAAAGAAAAAGGTCTGAATTACCAGATGAATTATGTGGGCTCTCTTGGAAGCCTGTTCTTTACGGGACAGCCTGTTGTAGATTATGTTTCTGCAAAATCTTCTGACACAGTGGCATTTGCAGAATATTTCAAAAAAATGCTGAATATGGGAATTCATATGGCTCCGTCCCAGTTTGAAGCCATGTTCCTGTCAGCGGCTCATACAGATGAAATTATTATGGAAACTCTGGATGCAGTAAAGCTTGTTCTTTGAAAATGTGTGTGGTATAATTTAGACACAATTACATAAAAGAAACCAGAATACGAGTTGCTGTAATAAAATGCGGCTGTAATAAATGAACCGTGGCAGAGGATTTACTGATATAGAGAATGCAGTAATATTCAGAGCTGCACAGTGACCCGCTACGCTGTAAAAAAGATCGGAAGAACAGCGTGAACGGACGGTTTCCAGAAAGAGACTGTAGGAGGCTAGACAAATGGGTAAGAAATATGTGGCTTATGTAGGAACCTATACTCACGGAACCAGCAAGGGAATTCAGGTTTATGACGTGAACCTGGAAGAAGGTACTCTCACAGAGAGAAGTGAAGTGGAAGTAAGTAATGCGTCTTATACCGCGGTATCCAAGAATGGAAAATACCTTTATTCTATCGAGGATGAGGGCGTTGCGGTATTCAAGCGTGATCATAATGGCGATTTGGCACGTATCAACAGCGTGGATATTGATGGCATGAGAGGTTGTTTCCTTGCTACAGACGTAGATGGCAAATATCTTTACGTAGCAGGTTATCACGATGGAAAGGTAACCGTTGTACACACTCATAAGGATGGACGTCTTGGAAGTGTTATGGACGGTGTTTTCCACACTGGTCTTGGAAGTGTTGCAGAGCGTAACTTCCGTCCTCACGTAAACTGTGTACGTCCTACTCCGGATAATAAATATCTCTGCGCAGTAGATAATGGAATTGACCAGATCAAGGTTTACCGTATCAATAAGCGGACAGATAAGCTGGAGCTGGTGGATATTGTAAGATGCCCGAGAGAGAGTGGACCGCGTATTATCCGTTTCAGTGCAGATGGACGTTTCGCATATGTGCTTTTTGAGCTGAGCAATGAGATTAAGGTTTATAGCTATAACGGAAATGGAGATGTTCCAGAATTTGAACTGCTTCAGAGCGTTTCTACCCTGGCGAAGAAGGAGGATGGAAATGTATCTCACAATGCAGCATCCGGACTTGCACTTGCACCAGACGGAAAGCATCTGTTCTGTACCACAGCCGGTGAGAATACAGTTGGTATGTTTGAAGTAGACGCTGAGACAGGACTTCTGGAGCGTAAGTTTGTCCTTCCGGTAAGTGGTGACTATCCGAAAGACCTTGTAATCTTCCCGGATAACCAGCACATTGCCGTTGCCAACCATTCCAGCAACAGCATTACCACCTTCAAGGTTGACTATGAGAAGAACATCATTATGATGAAAGGTAAGCCGCGTAAGATTGAGACTCCGAACTGCATCAATATCTGGCCGGTACCGGATGGAAATGATATTGAGGATTTGGAGGCATAGGTATATTTTTTCAAACACGCGTTAGTGTGAATAGTGAATTTTTTCACAGATTATAATAAATAATGAAGGCAGTTATCTGAATGAGAGAAAGATTCAGGTAACTGCCTTTTTGACGAATTTTAAAGATAAAAGTTTTTTACATAGTCCATGCGTGCACTCATATTGGAGAACATGGCATCTACCAGTGTGATGGCGGCCATGGATTCCACGACTACAACGGCGCGGGGCACGATCACAGGATCATGACGGCCTTTGATTTCGATGGAGGTGTTCTCGCCGGTAGTGGTAACAGTCTGCTGAGGCTGTGCAATGGATGGGGTTGGTTTGATGTGGGCGCGGAGGAGAATTTCACCGCCGTCACTGATTCCGCCTAAAATGCCTCCAGAGTGGTTGGTGGTCTTTACAATTCTGCCATTTTCCATGTGGAAGCCATCATTGTTTTCGGAACCCTTCATGGTGGAAACCTTTACACCATCGCCGATTTCCACTGCTTTTACGGCGCCAATAGACATCAGTGCCTGGGCAAAAGCTGCATCTAGTTTTCCAAATACAGGATCTCCAATGCCAGCAGGAACGCCGCTTATACGGCACTCGACAACACCGCCTGCACTGTCCTCCTCTTTCATGCATTTCTCCAGATACTTGGCTGCTTTTTCTGCGGCAACCATATCTGGCATATAGAAAGAGTTTTCCGGTATTATTTCAGGGTGGTAGCTTTGGCATGAGACTGGTCCGATGGAACTGGTGTAGGCCTGCAGGGTAATACCAAGTTCTTTCAGAATCCTGGCTGCAATGGCTCCGGCGGCAACTCGGCCGATGGTCTCACGTCCAGAGGAACGTCCGCCGCCTCTGTAGTCGCGAAAACCATATTTACTGTCAAAACCAAAATCTGCATGTCCAGGGCGATAGGTCTGCGCGATATTTCCGTAATCCCGGGAACGCTGGTCTTTGTTCCGCACGATCATGGAAATGGGGGTGCCAGTGGTCTGTCCCTCAAAGATTCCGGAAAGGATTTCGACTTCATCTCCTTCATTTCGGGCAGTGGTGTAACGGCTTTGGCCAGGCTTCCTTCTGTCCAGATAAGTCTGTATATCTGCCTCCGTAAGGAAAAGTCCTGCTGGAACGCCATCTACAACGGTGCCCAGTGCCTTGCCGTGGGACTCTCCCCAGGTAGTTACTGTAAATTTTTTTCCAAATGTTGACTGACTCATAGGCATAAATCCTTTCTTCTTCGGACTGCAGCAATCGCCAGTTGTGGAGGGAAAACTGCTGTGCCGAATTAAAGTATGAATGTGATGTTAAAGACATTATAGCGAAATGCAAAAAATTTGTAAACCGAATCTATTAGAATTGACAAAATTTCCTGTAGAAATTATAATTAAGCGTGTATTTTTGAGGATAGGAGCCCTGTCTGACAGAAAAGTGGGACAGCTGGTTTTTATACAGAAGCAAGAGATTGGAAGGAGTGCAGCTTGTGGTAAGGATTTTTAAGACAATAGAGGGTGCGATCCATGAGATTCAGGAACCACAGGAGGATTGCTGGATTGCAATGACCAATCCCACTGCAACTGAGATCTTTGAGATGTCCGAAAGATTCGGAATCGAAGTAGATGATCTTCGCGCTCCTCTGGATGAGGAAGAGCGTTCTCGTATTGAAGTGGAAGATAATTATACACTGATCCTGGTAGATGTTCCTATGATCGAGGAACGCAATGACAAGGACTGGTATGGCACTATCCCTCTTGGTATTATTGTTACCAAGAAGATGATTTTTACCGTATGTCTGGAGGATACCCAGGTGCTTACCCGGTTTATGGAGGGAAGAGTACGTAATTTCTTTACCTATATGAAAACCAGATTCATTTTGCAGATCCTGTACCGCAATGCCACTATGTACCTGCATTATCTGCGTATTATAGATAAGAAAAGTGAACAGGTGGAGGAGAAGCTCCACATGTCCACCCGTAATCAGGAACTAATGGAACTGTTGGAACTGGAGAAATCCCTGGTTTATTTTACTACATCTCTTCGGTCAAACGAGGTAGTACTGGAGAAGCTTCTGAAGGTAGAGAGCATTAAGCAGTACCCGGAGGATACGGATCTTCTGGAAGATGTTATCATTGAGAATAAACAGGCAATCGAGATGGCCAATATATACAGCGGTATCTTAAGCAGCATGATGGGGACTTTTGCCTCGGTTATTTCCAATAACCTGAATGTGGTTATGAAGGTTTTGTCCGTTATCACGATTGTAATGAGTATTCCCACTATTGTGTTCAGTGCATATGGAATGAACCTGAGCCCTTCGGGAATGCCGTTTTCTGCTGACAAATGGGGATTTTTAGTGGTGATATTGCTGTCCATACTGGTGAGTATTGTGGCAGCTGTGATTCTGTCCAAGAAGAAATTTTTCTGAATAGGAGGATTACATGAAATTTATTGATAAGCTGGAACGAAAATTTGGAAGATTTGGTATTCCCAATCTCACAATTTACATGATTGTATGCTATGTGATCGGTTATGCACTGATGATCGTGAATCCAGGCATACTGAACTGGCTGAGCCTGGAACCAGCGTATATTCTGCGGGGACAGGTATGGAGACTAGTGACCTGGGTACTGTATCCACCGAGCACTTCCGGAGTATTATGGTTTGCAATTGCAGTTCTGTTCTTTTATTATCCAATTGGAACTTCTCTGGAGCGGACGATTGGAACTTTTAAATATACGTTGTATATTCTTTCGGGCGTGATATTTACAATTTTGGGAGCGTTCATTCTGTATTTCCTTCTCGGAGGAAATGTTCTGGTAGGAAACGTATTTTCTACTTACTATATCAGTCTGTCCACATTCCTTGCATATGCAATGTGTTATCCGGATATGCAGGTTCTGCTTATGTTTATCATTCCGGTGAAGATGAAGTGGATGGCAATTTTTTATGTGGTGATCGTTGTATATGAAATGATTCAGTACATTATGGCAGGTGCATGGTATTTGGTGATCCCGATTGTGGCTTCTCTGTTGAATTTCATTATTTTTTACTTTGGAACAAAGGATTTCAGCCGGTATAACCCGAAGGAGGTCCACAGAAGAAATGAATTCCGCAGAGCAATGGAACCCCAGGGACGTATGAAATCAGGCAGCGGCAGTGTGACCAAGCACAAATGCGCGATTTGCGGACGTACTGAGCTTGATGATCCTAATCTGGAATTTCGTTTTTGTTCCAGATGCAATGGAAATTATGAGTATTGCCAGGACCATCTTTTTACACATACACATGTGAAATGAAATTAATGTAATTGTTAACCGGTAACATTGCATGGCTGCTGTGAACGATGTGGGCAGCAGCCAGCAAATGACTGAAAAGACAGAGGGAAAGACTGCTTATGAAGAGAACAAAAATTATCTGTACTATGGGACCAGCATCCAGTAAGAAAAATACTTTAAGAGCTATGATGCGTGCCGGAATGGATATTGCACGTTTTAATTTTTCCCATGGTTCTCATGAAGAACACAGGGGAAGAGTAGACATGGTCAAAAACCTACGGGAAGAACTGAATATTCCGGTTGCCCTGCTTCTTGATACAAAGGGACCGGAGATCCGTACCAAGCTTCTTAAGGATCATAAGAAGATTACATTGGAGGCTGGAAGCGAATTTACACTTACTACCGGTGATATAGAGGGAGATGAGACCAGAGTCGCCATCACATATGAAAATCTTTACAAAGATGTGAAAAAAGGCGGTAAAATCCTGATTGATGATGGTCTGATCGAACTGGAGATTGAGAATATTAAGAATGGGGATATTGTCTGTCGTGTCTTAAACGGCGGCGAGCTTGGAGAGCGCAAAGGAATCAACGTCCCTTATGTGAAAGTGAAGCTTCCGGGAATTACAGAGCAGGACAAAGAGGATATTCTGTTTGGAATTACACAGGAGTTTGATTATATTGCAGCTTCTTTTGTACGTGACGCAAAAGCGATTAAAGAAATCCGTCAGCTTTTAGATGAAAATGGCGGACATGATATTGGAATCATTGCCAAAATCGAGAATGCCGAAGGTGTTGAAAATATTGATGAGATCATCAAGGCCGCAGATGGTATTATGGTTGCCAGAGGCGATCTTGGCGTGGAGATTCCTCCAAGTGAGGTTCCTTATATCCAGAAAATGATCATCCGCAAGTGCAATGAGAACTATGTTCCGGTTATTACTGCTACCCAGATGCTGGATTCCATGATCCGTAATCCACGTCCTACAAGAGCTGAGGTGGCAGACGTTGCCAATGCTATTTACGACGGTACAGATGCGATCATGCTTTCCGGTGAAACTGCAGCTGGTAAATATCCGCTGGAAGCACTGAAGATGATGGTGGAGATTGCACAGACCACAGAGCCTCACCTGAATTATGAGGATTATACCCATAACCGCAATATGTGTGGTGAGAGCAGAGTGTCCAGTGCTGTGGGACTGGCTGCAGTGCAGACTGCAAGAGATCTGAAGGCCAAGGCCATTGTGACTCCTACCTTTGGAGGAAGAACAGCCAGACTGATTTCCAATTTCCGGCCGGAAGCTCCTATTTATGCTGTCACTCCCAATGATACGATTCTGCATAGACTTCAGCTTGTATGGGGCGTTACACCGCTGAAAGGATACGAGAAGGATTCTACAGAGCACATTATTTCCCAGGCCATGAGCGTTGTCCGCAGAAAGCGGCTCGCAAAGAAAGGAGACCTGATCGTATTTACGGTTGGAGATCCTGCTACCAATATGACCCGGGAAGGTGCTGTAACAAATATGCTGCATGTGATTGAAGCCAAATAAAGCTGTCACATGATCTGATTTGTTGCAATAGAAAAATTACTTTTTAAGCGCAGCGAGTGCTGTATTTTACAAACGAGGAGAAACTATTATGAAAAAGACACCTTTTGTAACACTGGAGAAGGTACAGGAAATTGCCGAAAAATATCCCACCCCATTTCATCTTTATGATGAGAAGGGCATCCGGGAAAATGCACAGGCTTTAAAGGAAGCTTTTGCATGGAACAAGGGCTTTAAGGAGTTTTTTGCAGTAAAGGCAACCCCGAACCCGTTTCTGATCAAGATTCTGCAGGAATATGGCTGCGGATGTGACTGCTCATCCATGACAGAACTGATGCTTTCCAAAGCTATCGGATGCAAGAAGGGAGACATTATGTTTTCCTCTAATGACACTCCGGATAAAGAGTTTAAATATGCAGATGAGATCGGTGGAATTATCAATCTTGATGACATCACTCATATTGAGAGTGTAGAGAAAGCTGTTGGAAAGATTCCGGAGATCATTAGCTGCCGTTATAATCCTGGTGGAGTGTTCAAGATCAGCAATGATATTATGGATAATCCTGGGGATGCAAAATATGGCATGACTACGGAGCAGATTTTTGATGCATTTCGTATCCTGAAGAGTAAGGGCGCCAGGGAGTTTGGAATTCATGCATTTCTTGCCAGCAATACAGTGACGAACGATTACTACCCGATGCTTGCGAAGGTTATGTTTGAACTTGCTGTGAAGCTTCAGAAGGAGACTGGGGCGCATATTAAATTCATCAATCTTTCCGGTGGTATTGGTATTCCTTATCGCCCGGAGCAGACTCCAAACGATATTCGTGCAATTGGAGAAGGTGTACGCAAGGTATATGAAGAAGTTCTGGTTCCGGAAGGAATGGGAGATGTAGCTATTTATACAGAGCTTGGACGATTCATGATGGGACCTTATGGCTGCCTGGTAACAAAAGCGATTCATGAGAAGCACACTCACAAAGAGTATATCGGTGTGGACTCCTGCGCAGTAAACCTTATGCGGCCGGCTATGTACGGTGCTTATCATCATATTACTGTTCTTGGAAAAGAGGATCAGGTTTGCGATCACCTGTATGATATCACAGGATCTCTTTGCGAGAATAATGATAAGTTTGCAATTGACCGTTATCTTCCGAAGATTGATATGGGAGATTATCTGGTGATTCATGATACTGGCGCACATGGTTTTTCCATGGGATATAATTACAATGGTAAATTGAAATCTGCGGAGATCCTTCTTCACGAAGATGGAAGCTTCGATATGATCCGTCGCGCCGAGACCCCAAGAGATTACTTTGCAACTTTCGACTGCTTCCCGATTTTTGAGAAAATGCTGGAGGATGAAGACCGGGCGTAATTACTTATGAGTAAAATAAAAACAGTTTGATGCGTTTGGCTTGCAGACTGTGTAAATGAAAAGAGGAACCGCTGAGTTGCTGGCGGATCCTCTTTTGCTATATAGAAAGAATTTCTTCGGAACAGTTTGGGATAGATGGTCAAAAGTATGAACCCGCGAGGTAAATGCGGGGCAGATTTTTGACAATCCTTGACATTTTTTGAAATTCTGAGCAACAAAAAATCCCGCAAAATCAAGGACTTGACGGGATTTATATAACTTATGAAGTGTTAAAAATGCCGGCAGTGGGACTTGAACCCACACGTAGTTGCCTACAACAGATTTTGAGTCTGCCTCGTCTGCCATTCCGACATGCCGGCGGTTGAACAATTGATATAATAGCACATTATAAAAATAAAGTAAAGATAAAATTATGAAAAGTTTATAAATTTTCGAGGCAGAATATTGATATTCATACATGGAAATGCTAAAGTATTTAACAGTTGACAGAAAATGGAGGAAATGCCAATGAATATTGACCATAAAAAACCAGAGAACCGGCCATTGTACATTTTTGCACTGATAGCGGTTGTGGTGATCCTTTTCCTGAACATATTTGCCATTCCAGCCATGCAGGAACGCTCTGTAGAGAAAACCGACTACAGTACATTCCTCAGCAATGTAGAGCGTGGAAATGTATCTAAGGCAGAGGTGCAGGACGATTATATCTATTATATAGTGAGAAAGAACGGCGAGGACGTGGTGTGCAAGACTGTACGCATGGATGATCCGGACCTTGTAAGCCGCCTTTATGAAGCCGGAACCAGTATGGAAGCAGTGGAGCCTCAGAAGCAGTCCATCTTACTCAGTCTGGTGATCGGATATGTGATCCCAATCGTAATCTTTGTTTTCCTTGGAAGATGGCTGAGTAAGAAGATGATGAGCTCTATGGGCGGTGGTCCTGGCGGAGCAATGTCCTTTGGAAAAAGCAATGCCAAAGTATATGTGAAGTCTTCTACAGGAATTAAATTTACAGATGTGGCAGGTGAGGACGAGGCGAAAGAGCTTCTTACGGAAATTGTAGATTATCTTCATAATCCGCAGAAATACACGGAGATTGGAGCATCCATGCCCAAAGGCGCCCTTCTTGTAGGCCCTCCAGGTACAGGTAAGACATTGCTTGCCAAGGCAGTTGCAGGAGAAGCAGAAGTACCGTTTTTCTCTATTTCCGGTTCAGAATTTGTGGAAATGTTTGTGGGCATGGGTGCTGCCAAGGTTCGTGATCTGTTTAAACAGGCAAATGAGAAGGCACCTTGTATTGTATTTATTGATGAGATCGATACCATTGGTAAGAAACGTGACAGCGGAAGCTTCACAGGTGGAAACGATGAACGTGAGCAGACATTAAACCAGCTGCTTACAGAGATGGATGGATTTGACGGCTCCAAGGGAGTTGTAATCCTGGCTGCTACCAACCGTCCAGATTCCCTGGATCCGGCCCTCCTGCGTCCGGGGCGTTTTGACAGACGTATTCCGGTAGAACTTCCGGATCTGAAAGGACGTGAGGAAATCCTGAAAGTCCATGCCAGAAAGATCAAAATCGCAGACAGTGTCCGTTTCGATGAAATTGCCAAGGCAGCAGCCGGCGCTTCCGGTGCAGAGCTTGCCAATATTGTAAATGAGGCGGCTCTTCGTGCTGTCCGTGATGGCAGGAAGTTTGCTACGCAAGCTGATTTTGAGGAGAGTATAGAGGTTGTTATCGCTGGTTACCAGAAGAAAAACCGGGTGCTTTCCAATAAGGAGAAGCTGATCGTATCCTATCATGAGGTGGGACATGCACTTGTGGCGGCGAAACAGACGGATTCTGCTCCGGTTCATAAGATTACCATTATTCCCCGTACCTCAGGCGCTCTTGGATACACCATGCAGGTGGATGAGCAGGAGCACTTCCTGATGTCAAAGGAAGAACTGGAGAATAAGATTGCTACATTTACTGGGGGCCGTGCTGCTGAAGAACTGATTTTCCACAGTGTTACAACTGGCGCGTCGAATGATATCGAGCAGGCTACCAAGATTGCCAGAGGCATGATTTCACGCTATGGCATGAGCGATGAGTTCGATATGGTTGCGATGGAAAGTATGAGCAATCAGTATCTGGGTGGTGATTCAAGTCTTAGCTGCTCCTTTGAGACACAGACGCTTCTGGACAAAAAGGTAGTAGAGCTGGTACGAAGACAGCATGAGAAGGCCTATAAGATTCTTGAGGATAATATTGAGAAGCTTCATGAACTTGCAAAATATCTGTATGAGCATGAAACAATCACAGGCGAGGAATTTATGAAGATTTTAAATGATCCGCCGAAGTCTCTTACAGCCAGTGCAGAGTAAAAAGAGCATTTTTGTAATATTTGACCGGACTTTGCGGCAATAAAAAGAACCGCATTGCCGGATATATAAAATAAGGGACAGCAGAAAAAGATCAGATGCCCTTTAAACAGATTTTGGTTATTTCCCTTGTCTGCTTAAAGAGTATCCGGTCAAACATCTGCTGTCTCTTGTGTTTTGGGGAAGATTCGGATATAATAACAAATATGGGCTGCAAAAGGGAGGAGTGTTTCCATGAATTGTCAGACAGCAGAGAGTATGGTAAACCGATACATTGAGCATGATTTATCTGTAGATGAACTGGAGGATTTTCTGGAACATGTGGAAAATTGTCCGTCCTGTTACGACGAGCTGGAAACTTATTTTATTGTTCATGCTGCCATGCAGCAGCTGGATGAGGAGAGCAGAGATTCCACATTGGATCTCCGGGAGCTTCTGGAAGAAGATATTCGTAGATCCAAGCATTATATACTGAAGATGAGATTCCGCCGCGCGCTGAGTGGAATGGGATTCTGCGCGTTGATTGCCGGACTGGGTGGATTTTTGATTTATATTATTATGCAGGTATTATAGGAAACACGGTACAGGAGGCTTATATGTGTGAGAAAATTTTACTGATAGATGGTCACAGTATTTTAAACAGGGCATTTTACGGACTTCCGGATCTGACTAATTCAGAAGGTCTGCATACAGGTGCTGTCTATGGCTTTTTAAATATCCTGTTTAAAGTGCTGGGAGAAGAGAAACCGGAATATCTGGCAGTGGCATTTGACAGAAGTGAGCCGACTTTTCGCCATGCGAAATACCCAGAATACAAAGGTACACGTAAGCCCATGCCTCAGGAACTAAAGGAACAGATTCCGCTCTTGAAAGAGATGCTTGAAAAGATGGAAATCGCCACAGTTTCCCTTGCAGGCTTTGAAGCAGACGATATTCTTGGTACGCTGGCGAAAAAAGGTGAAGAAAAAGGTATGGATGTAATCATTCTTTCCGGTGACCGTGATCTTTTACAGCTGGCGACTAAAAAAACCATGATCCGTCTGCCAAGGACTGCAAAAGGGCAGACTGTTATAGAAGACTATAAGGAAGACCAGGTGCAGGAGCGGTATCTGGTTACTCCTGCCCAGGTTATAGAATTAAAGGCTCTTATGGGTGATGCTGCCGACAATATTCCTGGAATTCCAGGTGTCGGAGAGAAGACAGCCACCAGGCTGCTTGCAGAATATGGCTCCATAGAAAATGCTTTTTCCCATGTGGAAGAGATTTCACAAAAGCGGGCCAGAGAATCTTTGAGGGAAAATTACCAGATGGCCCAGCTGAGTAAGGAGCTTGCAACTATTTGTACAAACAGCCCCATAGAATTTGAACAGGAGAAATTCCAGTTAGGAAATATTTTTACAAAGGAAGCCTACGAGCTATGCAGAAAATTGGATTTCCGGAATTTTTTGATGAAATTTGATCCGGCTGAAGTGAATGAAAATACAATAGAACAGGATTTTTTCATCTGCAATGATCTGGAGGGCTGTGAGGCACTTTTTGAAAAAGCGGGACAGGCAGAAGCTGTGGGAATAGCGCTTCTCTGGGATAAAGAAGGTGTCTATGGAGCTGGTCTGGCATTAGGGGAAGATGAAATGTATTATGTTCCTGTGGAGGGAATGGTAACAGCAGCTTATTTAAGTGATAAGATCGGCAGGCTGGGGAAGTCTACCACAGTTTGTTCCATGGACGTAAAAACCATGCTCAAGCGTGCTGATCTAACACCCGATGCAAACGTATTTGACTGTGGCATTGCAGCTTATCTTCTGAATCCTTTGAAAAGTACTTATACTTATGAAGAGCTTGCAAAAGATTATCTGGATGGGAAGCTCCTTCCGGGAAAAGAAGAGCTTCTGGGAAAAATATCCCTGAAAAAGGCCTGGGAGGAGGATATGCCGGAACTGGAACATCTGGCATGCTATATGGCGTATACCGCTTTTGCCACCAGAGCCCCCTTGAAAGCGAAGCTTCAGGAAACAGGTATGTGGAAGGTATACACAGAGATTGAACTTCCTCTTGTATTTACGTTAGATTCCATGGAAAAATGGGGAATCGAAGTAAAAGGAGAAGAATTGAAAAATTATGGTGAAAAGCTGACTGTCCGCATTCATGAACTGGAAAAGCTGATCTGGCAGCAGGCAGGAGAAGAATTTAATATCAATTCTCCGAAACAGCTTGGTGTGATCCTTTTTGAAAAAATGGCTATTCCGGGAGGAAAGAAAACGAAGACCGGCTACTCCACATCCGCAGATATATTAGAGAAACTGGCATCAGAGAATCCAATCGTAAATGATATTTTGGAATATCGTCAGCTTACAAAGCTGAAATCCACTTATGCAGACGGTCTTGGAGCCGTAATCGAGAAGGATGGAAGAATCCATTCCACTTTTAACCAGACCATAACTGCCACTGGCAGAATCAGCAGTACAGAGCCAAACCTTCAGAATATTCCAGTCCGAATGGAGCTTGGAAGACTGATCCGCAAAGTATTTGTACCGGAAGCTGGATTTGTATTCTTGGATGCTGATTACTCACAGATTGAGCTGCGTGTTCTGGCTCACATGTCCGGGGATGAAAAGCTGATCAAGGCTTACAGGGAGGCGGAAGATATTCATCGACTGACAGCGTCTCAGGTCTTTCATATTCCGCTTGAGGAGGTCACTCCTCTGCAAAGACGAAATGCCAAGGCGGTAAACTTTGGCATTGTATATGGCATCAGCTCTTTTGGTCTTAGCCAGGATCTTAGTATTACAAGAAAAGAGGCTGCCGCTTATATCCAGAAATATTTTGAGACCTATCCAAGCATAAAGGGATTTCTGGATGGACTTGTGGAGCAGGGAAAAGAAAAAGGCTATGTTTCCACTATGTTTGGCAGAAGAAGACCGGTTCCGGAACTGAAATCCAGCAATTTTATGCAGAGATCCTTTGGCGAGCGTGTTGCCATGAACTCGCCAATTCAGGGAACTGCCGCAGATATTATCAAAATTGCCATGAATCGTGTGTATAAACGTCTTTTGGATGAGAAACTGAGATCCAGACTGGTGCTTCAGGTCCACGATGAATTGCTGATCGAGACTTGGAAAGATGAAATCCCTCAGGTATCAAGAATTCTGGAAGAGGAAATGAAGGGTGCAGCCAATCTGGCAGTGGAGCTGGAAGTAGATATGCATCAGGGGAATAACTGGTACGAGGCAAAGTAGAATCAGAGCTATGTCTGGAATAGGATTGAGGAAGAAAATAGTTTGCACCTCATAATTACCAGGTGAAATCGAAGCAGTAAGGAATAGGACAAATGAAGACAATTGGTATTACAGGAGGAGTTGGTGCCGGAAAAAGTACGGTGCTTGCTTATCTTGAGAAAAAATATAATGCTTTTGTTATACAGGCTGACGAAGTGGGACATATTGTGATGGCTCCGGGACAGGAATGTTATCAGCCAGTGATTGATCTGTTTGGGAAAGATGTGATAAAAAACGATAAAACTATTGACCGGAAGAGGGTTTCCGATGTAGTATTTGAGCAACCGGATTTTTTGAGCCGCCTAAATGGAATAATTCATCCGGCTGTAAAAAGATATATACTGAAAAGCCTGGAGGAACAGAAGAATAAGGGACGGAAGCTATGCATTGTGGAAGCTGCACTTTTTCTGGAAGAACATTACCAGGAGTTTTGTGATGAAGTATGGTATATTCATACAGATGAGGAAATCCGCATTCAGCGCCTGATGAAAAACCGAGGCTATACAAGGGAAAAATCTCTTGGAATTATCGGAAATCAGGCCAGCGAAGATTATTTTCGAGCCCATACAGATTTCGTTGTAGAAAATAACGGAAATGTGGAAAAAACCTGGAAGCAGATAGATGAAGGAGTAAGAAGAAATGAGACTTTGTAGCATTGCCAGTGGAAGCAGCGGAAACTGTATTTATGTGGGATCAGAAGAAACCCATGTTCTTGTAGATACAGGAATAAGCGGCAAAAGGATCGAGCAGGGACTGAACCAGCTGGAACTTACTGGCAGGGACATTGATGCGATTCTGGTCACTCATGAGCATTCCGATCATATCAGCGGTCTGGGGGTGATGGCACGCAGATACCACATTCCGGTTTATACTACAGGTGGAACTGCAGATGCAATCAGCAGAATGAAGAATATGAAGAATTTTCCGGAAGACACTTTTCATGAGATTGTGGAGGATCAGGATTTTCATATCAGGGATCTGACCATTCATCCTTTTTCTATTCCACATGACGCGGCACAGCCGGTAGGATACCGGGTTGAGTGTGAAGACAAGGCAGTTGGGATTGCCACAGACCTTGGAAAATATAACGATTACATAGTAGATAATTTACAAAATCTGGATGCTCTTTTGCTGGAGGCAAATCATGATATCCGTATGCTTCAGGTGGGAAGTTATCCCTATTATCTGAAACAGCGTATCTTAGGCGACAGGGGACATCTTTCCAATGAAAATGCAGGAAAGCTGCTTTGCAGGCTTTTGCATGATGACATGAAAGCTGTTTTTCTTGGACATTTAAGCAAAGAAAACAACTATGAGGCTCTTGCCTATGAGACTGTGTGCTCAGAGGTAACTCTTGGAGATAATCCATATAGATCAAAAGATTTTCAGATTCAGGTTGCGAAACGGGACAGTATTTCAGATGTGGTTGTATTGTAGAGGAGATAATTTACAGTAAAGAAACAAAACTATATTTGAAATACAGGTTCAGTTTTTATATACAGATCAGGGAAAACTTAAAGCTGTATTTTCCCTGGGACAGTCAAAATGGGCTGCAGACCCAAATACAGGAGGAGTATCATGAAAAAAACAATTATCACAGTAGTAGGAAATGACACCGTTGGTATTATTGCAAAGGTATGTACTTATCTTGCCCAGAATCAGGTTAACATTCTGGATATCTCCCAGACGATTGTACAGGGATATTTTAACATGATGATGGTAGCAGATACCAGTGCTTCAGACAAGGAAATTGCAACTCTTTCCAAAGAACTGGCTGCTCTCGGGGATGAGATCGGCGTAGTGATCCATTGTCAGCATGAGGATATTTTCAACGTAATGCATCGAATTTGAAATGAAAGTCCCATCCATCGGACTTTCATTTAACAAAAATGTCGCCTGTAGGTGATATATCCATAGAAAGGAATACGAATGCTATGATTAATATATTTGAGGTGAATGAGACCAACAAAATGATCGAGCAGGAGAATCTGGATGTACGTACCATTACTCTTGGAATCAGCCTGCTGGATTGTATTGACAGCGATCTTGAGAAATTAAACGAAAAAATTTATAACAAAATTACCACATATGCCAAAGATCTGGTGGCAACTGGTGAGAAAATATCAGCACAGTACGGAATTCCAATTGTAAACAAACGAATTTCTGTTACACCAATCGGTCTGATTGGGGGTGCTGCATGCAAAACTACAGATGATTTTGTAACAATAGCCAGGACCCTGGACAAAGCTGCCAAGCAGGTGGGAGTGAACTTTATTGGTGGATATACAGCTCTTGTAAGTAAGGGAATGACACCGGCAGAGGAGCTTCTGATCCGTTCTATTCCGCAGGCGCTTGCCAGTACAGAGCGGGTATGCAGTTCTGTGAATGTTGGTTCCACAAAGACTGGAATCAATATGGATGCCGTGAAGCTTATGGGAGAGATTATTCTGGAAACAGCTCAGGCAACCAAAGAACAGGATTCCCTTGGCTGTGCCAAGCTGGTAGTATTCTGCAATGCGCCGGATGACAACCCGTTTATGGCAGGTGCTTTCCACGGCGTTACAGAAGCTGACAGTATTATTAATGTTGGCGTCAGTGGTCCAGGTGTTGTAAAAACCGCTCTGGAGAAAGTAAGAGGAGAGGATTTCGAAACTCTCTGTGAGATGATCAAACGAACTGCATTTAAGGTAACCCGTGTAGGTCAGCTGGTTGCCAGGGAGGCTTCCAAGATGCTTGGCGTTCCATTTGGAATTGTGGATCTTTCCCTTGCGCCTACTCCTGCAATCGGTGACAGTGTGGCTGAGATCCTGGAAGAAATCGGTCTTGAAAGAGCCGGTGCACCTGGAACTACAGCAGCTCTTGCCCTGTTAAATGACCAGGTAAAAAAAGGTGGTGTAATGGCTTCCACAGCAGTTGGAGGCTTGAGTGGTGCATTTATTCCGGTCAGCGAGGATCAGGGAATGATCGATGCGGTAACAGCAGGTGCCCTTACCATTGAGAAATTAGAGGCTATGACCTGCGTATGCTCTGTGGGACTTGATATGATCGCAGTACCAGGTGATACGAAGGCATCCACCATTTCCGGCATTATTGCAGATGAAGCAGCAATTGGAATGGTGAACCAGAAGACAACCGCAGTCCGTCTGATCCCTGTTATCGGAAAAGGAGTAGGAGAGACAGTAGAATTCGGTGGTCTTCTTGGCTATGCACCAATCATGCCGGTAAATAATTTCTCCTGTGATGCGTTTGTGGCAAGAGGCGGAAGAATTCCAGCTCCGATCCATAGCTTTAAAAACTAAGTTTTCTGGGTTACTGGTCACGGAGTGAACAGAAACTTTTTTGGATAAATTTGCACTTGACATTCTTACATCACTGTGCTAAAGTATAAATCAGTTAAACCGATGAGAAAGAGTAGTAAATCAGATGTGACATTTAGTCGTTATGAATGGACTGAATAATGACTTATCAGAGAGCGAAGGATGGTGTGATCTTCGTATGAAGCGGCTGATGGAATGGACTTTCGAGGGCGGCCCGAAATTATATTTCAGGAGAGTAGGCGCCGACGGGAACCGAACCCGTTACCAATCAGGAGTGTATGTTTGTACATGAGAAAGTGGACGATTTGTCAATTTGAGTGGCACCGCGATAATAAGATTTTATTACCGTCTCAAAGAGCAACAGAGAATGTTGTTTTTTGAAGACGGTTTTTTGATATCCATTTTACCACTCATTCTTTCTCGCAGACAAGATGCAGAAGATCGGCTTAGTTATCTTCTGGAGCCTGTTTGAAAATCATTTCCGTAAAGTGTGACACATATTATGCGGAAAGCCTTTTTTAACATGCTCCCGCCAATTTTAAGAGAGAGAGGAAAAACACTATGAAAAAAAGAATGATCGCAATCGCAGCAGCAACAATGGCAACTATGATGATGGCAACACCTGTTCTTGCAGAGGACTACAAGATCGGTATCTGCAATTATGTAGATGACGCATCTCTAAACCAGATCGTAGACAATCTGGAAAGCCGCCTGAAAGAAATCGGTGATGAGAAGGGTGTAAACTTTGATATTTCCTATGACAATTGTAATGCAGATGCCAATGTTATGGAGCAGATTATTTCTGATTTCCAGGCAGACGGTGTAGACCTTATGGTTGGCGTTGCAACACCAGTAGCTATGCGTATGCAGGCAAGCACAGAAGGAACTGACACACCGGTTGTATTCTCCGCAGTATCGGATCCGGTTGGTGCAGGTCTTGTAGAGTCCCTGGAGGCACCTGGTGCAAATCTTACCGGAACAAGCGATTATCTGGATACCGCTTCCATTATGAAACTGATCGAAGCTGTAAATCCGGATACCAAGAAGATCGGACTTTTATATGATATCGGACAGGATTCCTCTACAGCAGCCATCGAGGCAGCAAAAGCTTACATGGATGAGAACGGAATCGAATATGTTGAGCGTACCGGAACCACTACTGATGAAGTTCAGCTTGCAGCAGATGCACTTGTTGCAGATGGTGTTGACGCAGTGTTTACCCCAACTGATAATACTATTATGACAGCAGAGCTTTCTATTTATGAGAAATTTATTGATGCAGGAATTCCGCATTACACAGGAGCTGATTCCTTTGCGTTAAATGGTGCTTTCGCAGGATACGGTGTTGATTACGCAAATCTTGGAGCAAAAACAGCAGATATGGTTGCTGATATCCTTCTGAATGGAGCTGATCCGGCAACCACTCCTGTAGAAACCTTTGATAATGGTACTGCTACTGTAAACACAGAAACATGCGAAGCTCTCGGCCTTGATTTTGAAACTGTCAAAGCTGCTATGGAGCCGCTCTGCACACAGGTAAATGAGATTGTGACAGCAGAGAGCTTTGACGAACTGGAAGCAAATTAATGATTAACCGGAGGAAATGATTGTGACACTGGCTACTGCACTCTCCTTAGGAGAAACTGCCTTGAAACTTGGACTGATCTGTTCCCTGACTGTCCTTGCATTGTTTTTAAGTTATTCCATGCTGAATGTCTGCGACCTTTCTACAGACGGCTGCTTTACATTAGGAGCCGCTGTAGGAGCCGCCGTGGCGGTCAGCGGACATCCTTTTTTATCAATAATAGCAGCAATGCTTGCCGGAATCTGTTCTGGCTTTGTAACCGGATTTTTGCAGACAAAAATGGGAGTAGACAGTCTGCTTGCGGGAATTATTGTGAATACAGGGTTGTATTCGATTAACATAGCAGTGATGGGAGGCTCTTCCCTGATCAACATGAACCGTACAGATACGGTGTTTTCCATGATGAAGGATGTTCTGGCAGATACCCCTCTGAAGGGAAGAACAGATATAATTGTTGCGCTGATCGCAGTAGCAGCAGTGGTTGCTTTTCTGGTGGTATTTTTAAAGACACGACTTGGCCTTGCAATCCGTGCTACAGGAAATAATGCAGATATGGTGAAGTCGTCGTCTATCAACCCGGTATTTACAACGATTATCGGACTTTGTATTGCAAACTCTTTTACAGCACTGTCCGGATGCCTTCTTTCCCAGTCCCAGAAATCTGTGGACATTAACATTGGTCAGGGAATGGTTACCATTGCGCTTGCATCCCTTCTGATCGGAGGAACAATTCTTGGAAAAGGCGGAATTTTTGTAAGAGCTGTGGGAATGGTATTGGGTTCTTTTGTTTTCCGACTGGTTTATACGGTGGCTTTAAGATTTAATATGCCAGCGTTTATGCTGAAACTGGTATCTTCTGTGATTGTTATTCTGGCAATTTCCGGCCCTTATCTGAAACGACAGTGGCCGCAGCTGAAAAGAAGAATGACGCACAAGAAGGGAGGAATCTGATCCATGTTAAAGCTTTCACATATTTCCAAAACCTTTAATCCGGGAACAGTAAATGAAAAAGTGGCAATCAGAGATCTGTCTCTGCATCTTGAAAAAGGCGATTTTGCAACAATTATCGGTTCCAACGGAGCTGGTAAATCTACTATGTTTAATGCCATCTGTGGAGATTTTCTCACAGATTCCGGATCTGTTGTTCTGGATGGAGAGGATATTACATTTCTGCCACAGCATGCCAGAGCAAAAAATATTGGAAGACTGTATCAGGATCCGATGCGGGGAACTGCTCCTGGAATGACGATTCTGGAGAACCTTGCGCTTGCTGCAGGTCAGGGAGGCTGGCTTTCCCGTATTTCCAAAAGTGATAAACAGCGTTTTCGTGAACAGCTTGCACTTCTGGATATTGGCCTTGAAGACCGCATGAACCATCCGGTTGGACTTCTTTCAGGAGGTCAGAGACAGGCACTTACTCTTTTGATGGCAACTATGAATCCACCGAAGCTGCTTCTTCTGGATGAGCATACAGCAGCTCTTGATCCGGGAACAGCCGAGAAGGTGCTGAACCTGACCAGCAGGATCGTGGAAGAACATCATCTGACCTGTCTGATGATCACCCACAATATGCAGTCTGCACTGGAACTTGGAAATCGTATTCTGATGATGGATTCCGGTGATATTGTTTTGGATATCAAGGAAGAGGAGAAAAAAGGTCTTACTGTGGAAGGGCTGCTTGACAAGTTTAAAGTTGGAGCAGGAAAGAAACTGGATAATGACCGCATTCTTCTTTCTAATGAGTAAGACAAAATGGACAAAAGTGAGCCCTGGCTATTGTACGGAATTGCAGTAGCCGGGGCTCTTTATGCGGTTGAGAATATTATACAATAATAATCTGTTGTCTGTACTCATGAACATAAGAAGCGCTGTTTTTTTGTGCCAGAATGCTTTCGTAAAGATTGGATGCGAAAGTTGTTTTATTTAGTAAATCCATAGCTTGCGGTGCGTTTTCAAGCACTGCGGAAGCATCCGGCAGTTTGGTAAGCAGGGGAATGCTGCCACATTTTTTTATTTTGCCCAGAAGCGCAGAACTGTTTTTTCGAAATCCCAGAACCCGGGCGTAGGGAATCTGCGCTGGCACACTCTGAATATGAAGAAGCATGTGAAGCAGTGCTCTCTGGATCCTGGTTCGTGTGATCTCCTTGGTTTTCAGAAGGCTGGCAAACTGGGAAAAGGTTTCATACTGATCCCGGCAGGAGAGAATCCTTCTGGCAAGAGCGTGGGACATGTCCAGGTATGTGCACAGGCTTTCTTCTGTTTCCTGAAGAAGACAGTAACGATAAAGCGTGTCCAGATCGTTTTCCAGAAGAAAACGATTTCCGGAAATTGCCTGTAAAAATAGTTCCAGGGAATTTGCTGGTAAAAATTTTTTTGCCATATCAGCAAGAAACGCAAAATTCTGTATTGAGGTTTCTGATGATTCAGATAAAAAGCAGTGGGAATGCTTGGTATCGGACGAGTCCCCTATGGATGGAGCATTGAAATCCAAAATAGCATTTCGAATAGCAGAAGCAGAAGGAAAGTGATTTTCAGACAGAGTATTTTCGTGATAATCATTTCCTTCCCGCTTAATGGAAACCGGTGAAATAGAGCTGTTTTCCCGTAGAATAGCTTTACAGTATTCAATTCCCAGAATATTATTGGGGGAAGAGAGCAATTGCTGGTATTTTTCTGATTCGGGAAAAACTGCAGAGAGAGCCATGCTTCTGGCCTTTGGAAAAGTCATTCCGTCTTTCAGATTCCGGCGAAGGGCGTCCTGAAAAGCTTCTGGTTCCTCTGCCAGGATTTTGGCCAGCTCCATAAGCGCATCCGTATCACCGCATTCACTTCCGAAACAAAGTATATCTGTAACCCCAAGTCCATCCAGAAGCTGTACGCCTCCTCTGGCAAATAACTCTGCACTGGCAGAAGAAATGGAAACCGGCAGCTCCAGAACCAGGTCTGCGCCGCTTTGAAGAGCCATTTCTGCACGTACATATTTTGAAAAAAGAGCAGGGGTCCCTCTTTGTACGAAATCACCACTCATGGCGATAACTACATAGTCTATCCTTAGTTTTTCTTTTATATAGTTTATCTGATATTCATGTCCTGTATGGAATGGATTATATTCTGCAATAATTCCGGCTGTTTTCATAAAATTGCACCTCAAAAAATACGTTGTTCTTCCATATTCTAACATTGAAAAGCTTGAAATACAAGGCGGGGTGGCGTATAATGAGGTTAAGTTACTGAATGGGGAATGGATACTTATGCCAGTTCCCAGAGGATTACTGTAACAAATGAAAGGAGCCATTTAATCATGGGATTTATTGATGTAATCAAAGAAAGAGCAAAATCCAACATTAAGACAATCGTACTGCCAGAGACAGAGGACATGAGAACTCTTGAAGCAGCAGACAAGATTTTAAAAGAAGGAATTGCTAAGCTTGTACTTGTAGGTAATGAGGAGGCAGTTAAGAAGAGCGCAGCTGAAGGCGGCTTCGACATTTCCGGTGCACAGATCGTAGATCCTGCAACATCTGAGAAAACTCAGGGATATATTGACAAATTAGTAGAGTTAAGACAGAAGAAAGGTATGACACCAGAGCAGGCTAAGGAGATTCTTCTGAACCAGTATCTGTACTATGGTGTTATGATGGTTAAGATGGGAGATGCAGACGGTATGGTTTCCGGAGCCTGCCACTCCACAGCTGATACTTTAAGACCATGCCTTCAGATCCTGAAGACAAAACCAGGTACCAAACTTGTTTCCGCATTCTTCCTGATCATTGTTCCAGATTGCGAGTATGGCGCTAACGGAGCTTTTGTATTTGGTGATTCCGGTCTGAACCAGAACCCGAATCCAGAAGAGCTTGCAGCAATCGCAGCTTCTTCTGCTGAATCTTTCAAGCTTCTTGTACAGGAAGAGCCTGTAGTAGCTATGCTTTCCCATTCTACAAAGGGAAGTGCGAAACATGCAGATGTTGATAAAGTTGTTGAGGCTACCAAGATTGCGAAAGAGCAGAATCCGGACCTTGCACTTGACGGAGAGTTCCAGCTGGATGCGGCTATCGTTCCAAGCGTAGGTGCTTCTAAAGCTCCGGGAAGCCCGGTTGCAGGTAAGGCTAACGTTCTTATCTTCCCAGACCTTGATGCAGGAAACATCGGATACAAGCTGGCTCAGCGTCTTGCAAAAGCAGAAGCTTACGGACCTATCACCCAGGGTATCGCAAAACCTGTAAATGACCTGTCCCGTGGATGCTCCGCTGACGATATCGTTGGTGTTGTAGCTATCACATCCGTACAGTGCCAGGCTCAGGACTAATTTCAGATTAGTTTCCAAAGGCTGAATCGTATTGTGATTAAGGGCACATGTCCTTGAAGAGATGCCAAGAATAAAATGTCCGGCATCAGGTAATACATAATCATGTAAACAGGAGAGTAAAAAAATGAATGTATTGGTAATTAACTGCGGTAGTTCTTCTTTAAAATACCAGCTGATCGATTCTGACACAGAGGCAGTTCTTGCAAAGGGACTTTGCGAGAGAATCGGAATTGACGGAAGACTGGTATATCAGAAAGCCGGAAACGACAAAGAGATCACAGAAGCTTCCATGCCGACTCATAAAGAAGCAATCCAGATGGTTCTGGAAGCTCTTACCAATGAGAAAACAGGTGCGATCAAGAGTCTTGCAGAGGTTAATGCAATTGGTCATCGTATCGTACATGGCGGCGAGAAATTTGCTTCTTCTGCAATCATTACAGATGAGATGATCAAAGCAGTAGAAGAGTGCAATGACCTTGCACCACTTCACAATCCGGCTAACCTGATTGGTATCCGTGTATGCTCCGAGCTTATGCCAAATGTACCTCAGGTAGGTGTATTTGATACTGCTTTCCATCAGACAATGCCTGCAAAAGCTTATCTGTACGGACTTCCAATTGAATACTACAAGAACTACAAGGTAAGAAGATACGGTTTCCACGGAACCTCCCACAGCTTTGTATCCAAACGTGCTGTTGAGTTCCTTGGTCTTGATAAAGACAACTCTAAAGTTATCGTTTGCCACCTTGGAAATGGTTCTTCCATCAGCGCTGTTCAGAATGGCAAATGTGTAGATACCACAATGGGTCTTACTCCTCTTGAAGGCGTTGTAATGGGTACACGTTCCGGAAGCATTGATCCGGCTATCGTTGAGTACATTGCAAAGAAAGAGAACCTGGATCTTGCAGGTGTTATGAATGTTCTCAATAAGAAATCCGGTCTTCAGGGTATGTCCGGTGTTTCCAGTGATATGCGTGACCTTAGAGCCGCAGCCGCTGAGGGCAACGAGGATGCTAAGAATGCAATCGAAGTTCTCTGCTATGGCATTGCGAAATATGTAGGTGGATATGTAGCTGCTATGAACGGTGTTGATGCAATCGTGTTTACAGCTGGTATCGGCGAGAATGTTGGCATGATTCGTGAGAAAGTCTGCTCTTATCTTGGATTCCTTGGTGTTACAATTGATGCTAAGGCTAATGAGGCTATGGGCGAGGAAGTTGTTATTTCCGGTGCTGACTCCAAGGTAAAGGTTGCAGTTATCCCGACTAACGAGGAGCTTGCAATCTGCCGTGATACGGTAGCACTTGTAAAATAATTAGCTGCAGTGTGATCAGCAGTACATGGCAAAGTCAGTTGCTGAGAGGCAGGCTGCTTTGCGGTAATACTGTATTACTTTATAAAAATGCATAAATCCTGTCAGAGAATCATACACTCTGGCAGGATTTTATATGCAACAGGAAATTGATTTAATATTCCACTTGAAATTTCGCCAGCTTTTGTAATTTTTTTGAAAAATTATTGTATATAAGGGAAAATTCAAGTTGACAAATAATGACAGGGTATGTATAATTGATTAAGTGTGAATAGGGAGACGATTATGCAGATACATTTATCAGACATTTCATCTAGCGAGGGTAAGAGCCAGCACTACAGTGTTGCTTTTGAGATGGATACCATCACCTTCCAGCAGGGAACTTTTCCAGTACTGGCTAAGGAACCTGTAGAGCTTACGATTACGAATACCGGCGACAGAGTTCTGGAACTGGAGGGAAGCGGTCTTGTGACTGTTGGAATTCCATGTGACAGATGTCTGGAAGAGGTTAGGACCAGGATTCCTTTTGAATTCAAGAGGAAACTCGACATGAAGCTTACGGATGAAGAACGTGTGAATGATCTGGATGAGAGCAGCTATCTCACCGGCTATGACCTGGATGTGGACCGTTTGGTCTATCTTGAGGTACTGATGAGCTGGCCTTTGAAAGTCTTATGTAAAGAAGACTGCAAAGGGATTTGCAGCAGATGCGGGAAGAACCTGAATGATGGTCCCTGCGGATGTGCCGAGGAGCCTAAGGATCCCCGTATGGCAGCTATCAGTGATATATTCAGTAAATTTAAGGAGGTGTAACCGAAATGTCCATCTGCCCAAAGAATAAATCTTCCAAAGCAAGACGCGATAAGAGAAGAGCAAACTGGAAAATGAGCGCTCCGAACCTTGTAAAATGCAGCAAATGCGGCGCGCTTATGATGCCACACAGAGTTTGCAAGGCTTGCGGAAGCTATAACAAAAAAGAGATCGTTAAAGTTGAAGACTAATGGCGAATCTTTTAAGAACACCTGAGTTGATTGGGTGTTCTTTTTTTATGCAGCAAGCAGGATTCTTTCCTGTTGTTTTTTCTATATAATTCATCTATAATGAAATGAGTGTCAAAAGGTCTTTTGACACTGGTATCATTTATAATATTCACAGAAAAAATACATTACCTGGAGGAACTACAATGTCTGAATTTAGCGATAAGATCAGATCAGAATTTAAAAAAGCAGATGATGAGCGTGATGCTCTTATGAATACCCCGGAAGACATCGAACGTTGGGATAATATTGTATATGGACATGATGACAGGGAGATGCAGAAGCTGGATGTATACAGACCGAAGCAGGCACAGGGAGAAGACCTTCCGGTTATCATCAGCGTCCATGGAGGAGCCTGGATGTATGGAGATAAAGAAAGATACCAGTACTATTGTATGAGTCTTGCACAGCGAGGATTTGCAGTTGTAAACTTTACATATCGTCTGGCTCCTGAGAGTAAATTTCCAGCACAGTTAGAGGATGTGAATCTGGCATGCAAGTGGGTGATAAAGCGTGCAGGAAGATTCCATTTTGACACAGAACGTATTTTTGCAGTAGGAGATTCTGCAGGAGCTCATCTTCTGGGGCTTTATGCAGCAATCTGTACAAATCCGGCATATGCTGCCAAATATGATTTTGCTGTACCAGAGGGCTTTGCCCTTACTGCAATTGCTTTAAATTGCGGTGTGTACAGGATCCCAAGGGAAGGGGCAGACAATATGACTATGCTGATCATGAAGGAACTTCTTCCGGAAGGCGGTACAGAGGAAGAACTGGAGAGTATTGATGTACTGAACGGCATTACAGATGTTTATCCTCCTGTATTTTGCATGACTTCCGTGGCAGATCATCAGAAAGCACAGGCACCTGCATTAGTCCAGAAACTGATGGAGAATAATGTACCCTTTGTATATCGTGTGTTTGGAGATAAGGTTAATAAACTTGGTCACGTGTTCCACTGCGATGTAAAAACAATTGATGCTGCCCAGTGCAATGATGCAGAATGTGATTTTTTCAGGGAGTTTTGTTTCTGATAGTAAGACATTCATGTAAAACATATTACGGTACAATGCAAAGTTAGAGCCTGTTTGAAAAATCATTCCTGCAATCTGCACGCCCCACAAATTGTGACGCACATCTTGCAGAAAGTCTTTTTCAAACACGCTCTTGTTGTTGTGATAAAGTAAACAGTAACACCCATTTTTCACGGAAACCTGCGGTTCGCCACAGGTTTCTTGTATTATACGATAAAATCTTATATGCTTGGGACAAGGGAGAAAATCAATGAAAAAAAGGTTAAAAGGTCTGATAAGTGTTTTTTTCTTTTTGCTTTGCATATTTGCCTGGAAAAGCGTGCAGGAAGTAAGGGCAGCAGAAAATGTAATAAGGGATTTTTCCAGAATTTTCTACATACCTGCCGGAGCAGTTTTGAAAGGCGGAAGCCTGCAGAAACTGCAGGAAATTTATGATGGCATGAGCTGCATTGCATATACAGAAGATGGAGAAGAGCTTTATCTGGATGCAATCTGGGACTATTCCGGAATTGATATTCAGACTGTGGGAGCCTATAAGATTACAGGGACAGTGAGACTTCCGGAAGGATATACAAGCAATGTCGGTCTTCCGGAATGGACAGCATGGATTTCTGTACAGAATCCGGGACAGCCGGAGATTCAGGTGTATTCCCGAATGATTTCAGCAGGTATTTACTATTTTCCATGGATCACAGAGCAGAATCCAGATATGATGGAAATATGGCTTCAAAAAGAAGGAGAGGACTGGGTAAATGTAAGCGAGGAAGGATATGGATTTGCGGATACCGATGGGATGTATCTTTCCTGCCAGAGTATGATAGCTGAAAATATATATACACTGACAGTTGTTTATAATGAAGGGAAAACAAGAAATCTTAAATACCGCTATCAGTCAGATGGAAGTCTGGAGATACTCAGTTATCAGCCTGGAACAATTGGCGGGACAGTATCAAAAGATACTGTTATCCGTTCCTGCGAGAAGATTGACGAAAAGAGCCTGCAGCGCTGCATGGTATATGCGGTGCGGGCGGGGCAGAGTCTGGCAGAAGTACGGACCGAGCTGGAGGAGACTTTTTATATTTTTGGGAGCACCTGTGAAGAATATGAGGATACTGCGGCCCATCCGGCTTTTATCATGCATTCAGTATGGGATTTCAGTCAGGTTGATGTGAATGCTCCTGGCGTTTATAAAGTGACGGGAACTTTTGCAGCTCCAGAAGGCTGCACGGTGGATCAGGAGCTTACTGTTCCGGGGGCAGCTGCTTATATTACTGTTCAGCGCCCGGATCAGCCGGAAGTACAGACGTGCTGTGTGGTTGGCGTGGATGTTCTGTTCTTTCCTATGATATTAGACTGTTTTACAGATGAACAGCTGGACAATCTGCAGGTATATCTGCTGGAAAATAATGAAGATAAAGAAATAGGCAAAAATAATTTCTATTTTGACAGAAAGGGGCTGTATCTGAAAAAAAGTGTTCTTAAAGCTGGCAGGGAATATGGAATTTACGTAACCTATCCAGGTGGAAGTACCGGGGTATATACTTTTGTGTATGGTGGGGAGCTGATTTCTAATGAGCACTGGTACAAGCGCAACTATGCAGACAGGGATGGCAAAGAGCTTCCGGATATTGACAATGAAACGGAGCGTGTAACGGATACTTCCGCCATTCTTGTAGGAAACAGGCTGCTGGATCTTATGAAGGATGGTGTAAAGCTGATTCCTTTTGAAGGAGACGGAGTGCTGGTCCGGGTTCCTGTGGAAGTGGTAAAAGACTGGAATATAAAAGCGGAGGATCAGATTGAGACAGACATTTCCTGGGTGGGAAGTGATGTTTCTGTAAAAATTTCCAAAAACGGAGAAGCTGTTACAGATATTCCAGGAGCTATCGTGGAGATTCCGTATGCGAACCGTGACTCTCAGACTATGCTGACAGACGAAGAAGGTAACTCCTATACAGGTTCGGTAAATGATGCACAAAACGCTGCGGTGATTCCCATTGATAAAACCGGAGATTATACAGTGGAAGAGCAACCACAAAATCAGACAGAGAGTGAGGAAGACACAGCAGAAGATGATGATCTGGAAGAAGACAGTTCTGAAAATGAGGAGGACCCAGGGGAGGAAAATCTATCCGAACAGGTCGAGGAACTTCTTTCGGGAGATGTCAAAAACCAGAAAGCGAATTCAGATGTGAAACTTAACAGTCAACGCAAAAAAACGGCTGCAATTGTTATAATAATTGTTATTTTGTTAATATTGTTATGGAATATACCAATGAGACGCGGCGAAAAGCTCCGAAAGGGGGAACGGGGTGAAGGAGAACAAAGCAAATAAAAAAGGAAGGAAGCTGCTGTGGGAAACTGTAATCATAACCATGATTCTATCCTTTATGTTTTTTTACGTGTTGTATTGTTCAAATAACAAATATATGACAAGAGAGGAAAAAGCCATACACGGACTTTTGTATGCAGATGGCTCCTATGAGAGCTTTCCTGTCTATTATTTGTCCAGAGAGTGGGAATATTATCCGGATGCACTTCTTACGCCGGAGGATGATCTGGATAAATATTATTTTCGTTATATTTCCATTGGGGAATATGGTGGAATGGAACTTGGAAACAGTGGGAGGAGTCCGTATGGGAGCGGTACATACCGGTTAAAAATCATGCTTCCCTCTGAGCAGCATACATATGGTTTGTATCTGCCGGAAATTTTTTCTGCATATAATTTGTATGTGGATGGCGTTCTGGTCGGACAGATGGGAAATCCGGATCCGGATCATTATGTGGAACGGACTCAGAACAGAATGTTTACCTTCAAGGCCAATACTTCATTAGAAATTCTGATTGCAGTGACAGATAAAAGCTCTGCTTCGCCGGGAATCCAGAGTGTGCCTGTTTTTGGAGATCCTTTAAAAATAAATACCATAAGGGGAATATCGGTGCTTATCAATTCCTCTGCATTTACCTTAATCATTCTGGTGCTGACCTTTTCCGTATGGGTATTTTTTAAAACCAGAAGCAAGGCAAATGCACTTTTTGCAGGAGTATGTCTTTGTGTGCTTGGGTATACCTGCTATCCCCTTCTGCATACATATCTGGCGCTAGGAGTACAGCCCTGGTTCTCCGTTGAAATGCTGTTCTATTTTCTCACTTTTCCGGCAATGCTTTTGCTGGAATATGAGATCACCGGGCAAAAGTATAAGTGGATGGTATGGGGGGTTCTTGCTACAGCTGTGGCAGGTCTTGGGGTTACACTTGCAGGGATTTTTGCAGGGGGAATGGAGACCGCAGCTCTTTCTTATGGTATTTCAGCGGCAACAGAGGTGCTGAAATGGTTTACCGCTGTATGCCTTGTTTTAACTGCGTTTTTCTATACGGAAGGGATGCAGGGCATTTCTCTTCTTGCAGGAACCGTCATTTACGCAGTATCTCTGGCAGCAGACCGCATATGGTCTTTGTATGATCCAATTATTGGCGGCTGGTTTCCGGAATGGGGCGGCATCATTTTGACAGGTATATTTGGAATGCTTCTCTGGAGAGAACTGACAGAAGGCTATCGGATGCGGCTGATCTATGAAGAACAGTCCAGACAGATGGAATTGCGTCTGCTTATGCAAAAGGAGCATTATGAGAAATTGACTGGTGCACTGGAAGAGGCAAGCCGTACAAGACATGACTTCAGACAGTATATCCGTACTGCTTCCATGCTGCTGGAACAAGAGCATTATGAAGAACTGAAAGAGTATTTTCATCAGTTCGCTCAGGAGAGCACCGAAAAATTGCAGACACCTGTATGTTATTGCAGGAACATGTCTGTAGATGCAATCTTACATTACTATGCGTCGCAGCTGGAGCAAAAAGGCATAAAGTACAAATATTCATTAGAAGTTCCAGAGAAAATGAAAGTCTCGGATCTGGATATCTGCAGGATTTTTGGTAATCTGATGGAAAATGCAGTGAGAGCAGTGCAAAAAGAAGAGAACGCAGATGAGGCTTACGTAAATTGCATCTGCAAAGTAAAAATGGGAAAACTTCTGATCAATATTGAAAATACCTATGCAGGAGAAGTTCAGAGAAATGGGGCAGTTTTTTATTCCACAAGTCACAGTGGGAAGGGAATTGGAATTGCTTCTGTTTCCAAAACAGCAGAGAAATATGGCGGATATGCCGACTTTTCTGCAGGAAACGGTGTATTCCGGGCGAACGTGTTTATTCCACTGGAAGATATGAATTTGCGGCTTTCTGATAAGGCCGGCTGACAAGCAGAGGAAGTCTGCCGGGGCTTTCTTCCACATAAAAAGTCTGCGCAACCAGTTGTGCAGACTTTTGTATTACGAGAAAAGATAATTCAGACATTCCTTCTTGATTGCGTTAGCTCCCCGTTTACGGATCTGGACGGTTTCCTGGTTGTCCAGAAGAAAGCCCTCCTCCAGTGTTTTGTAAATGCGGTCCATATTCACAAGACAGCCGCGGTAGCAGGAGAGAAAACAGGGGAGATCGTGAATCAGTTCCTCGAATTTCTGGAAAGTCAGGTATGTGCGCAGAACTCCTGCGTCTGTGTGAAGCTGGACAGCATTGTGAAAGGTGTCTGCATATAAAATGGTTTTTACAGGAACACGTAGAAGGGTACGGTCGCAGATCACCTCTATATATCGTGTATCCTGTGCACGCTTGATCTGAATGGAGTCCAATACCTTTGTGAGCTTGTTTGTATCAAGAGGCTTCAGAAGATAATAAGCTGCCTGCACGTCGTAACTGGCAACCGCAAAAGCATCGCTGCTGGTAACAAAAATAAGAGCACAGGAGTCGCCTTTTTCCCGAAGCTGGGCGGCCAAGTCCATACCATTGGCCTGCTTTATGTAGATATCAAGAAAAATCAGGTCATAACTGCCGGGAGAATAGCTGTTCCAGAAATCTTCAGGTGAAGAGAAGGTATATAATTGGATAGATATCTGTCTGTGTTTATAATGTTCCCGGGCAGCTTCTGCAAGTGCATCAAGATCCTGCTGCACATCATCAATTATTGCAATGTTCAATGCTGAAATCCTCCAAAAGAATGAAAATCTGCAGTAAATCAAAATGTTGCTGTGAACAGGAACATCAAAATATCACTGAAAGTGTCATTTCATCCCATGTATATTGTTTTTTCAAAATAAATCGGATATAGTAACCTCAAGGTGATGAGGCGTTAGAAAGTATTATAAACTTTTTAGGTCCTCTATATAATATCACAAAATATGATAAAAGTGAGGTAGAAAAATGAAAAACTGGAAAAAAGTTATGGCTATGTTATGTACCGCAGCAATGGTAACCGGATTTTCTGCTCCTGTATGGGCTGAGGCAGATGCAGCAGAAGATACTGAGACTGCAGATGATGAGATTACAGAATTAACAATGGACATGCTTGATGAAGCTGCATATGAAGGAACATGGTTATCTTTTGAGCCGGGATTCGATCTCTATGTACCAAGTAACTGGGATGTTCTGGAAATTTCAGATGAAGATGCAGCAGACGGTGTTATGTTCCAGGCACAGGATCCGGATTCTGAAGAAGGCGTGAACATGGTAGTGACCGCTACAGATGTTGGAACAGAGTATGATCTGTATTCCATGGCTGATGAGCTGGCTACAGAGTATGAAGATGTTGAGAAGGTTTGCATTAACGGACTCTATGCAGTTTCCTTCGAGACTGAAAGTACATACGGAATCGCTTTCCTGGAGGATGCTGAGGGAATGATGTACAATGTTCAGATCGGACCGAAATCTGATGATGTTCAGCCTATCGCTGAGACACTTTTCGTTTCTCTGATCAAGACAGAAGACAATGTGGAAGATGCAGAGGCTGAGACCGATGCGGCAGCTGACGAGGAAGCAGCAAACTAATTGCTGTAAATGGAATCAGCAGTAATAACTAATTTAAATGCGAAACGTAAATGTCAGCTGGAAATAAATTCTGAAGCTGGCGCTTAAGAAAACAAAACAGAAGCTATGCAGTGTATAGAAAACAGATTGCATGGCTTCTGTTTTTTGTTTCATCAGATAAATATAGGTTTAACAGTTAGTTTCGTAAAGATTTCTTCAGCTTCGTATTCCATTTCTGTACGATCAACGGATTCATTTTAATCTTTTTACGATCGTAAGTGATCAGTCCGTTGGTTTCTTCTTCGATATCAGAAAGCTGTGTGAAAACAGTTGCAGAGTATCCTTTTTTTACAGAAGGTACGATAGTGTTTTCCATCAACCTGGAGAAGCCGTCGGTAAGCGCCTCGCTGGTGGTAAATTTCTTATATCCGTAAATATTTTTACAGGCACTGTGCTCTTGCAGGCGAAGAGAGTAACCTCCAAATTCAGATAAAGCAAGTACGCGGTCTGATTCTGGTACTGGAAGTCCAAGAAAATAATAATGGAGACTGTTAATATCACCACAGCCCTGATCAAACCATCCACTGGCAGAATCTACCAGGCGGGAAGGATCAAGCCGGTGAATAAAATCTGTGATTTTTTTGGTTGAAAACTGTCCCCATCCTTCGTTGAAAGGTATCCATGTGACGATGGAAGGATGATTATACAGCGTCCTGACCATATCCCGGATATTGTCAATGTATTCCTGACGGCCGAATACATCTGTGCGGGAGAGCAGGCGGGCGTGGAGGTCTTTTACTGGAATGCGCATCCAGTTTAATAATGTGGCCAGATAGGTGACAAACCAGTGATGGTAGGAAGAACCGCCGTTAGGCATATCCTGCCATACCAGCATTCCCATGCGGTCACAGTGGAAATACCAGCGGTCTGCTTCAATCTTGCCATGCTTGCGGAGCATATTAAAACCAAGATCTTTCATTGCACGAATATCGTAGATGAGAGCTTCATCTGAAGGTGCTGTATAAAGCCCGTCGGGCCAGTAGCCCTGATCCAGCACGCCGCTCTGAAAATATGGCTGATTGTTCAGGAAAAAGCGGGGATAGTTATCGTCAGCTATCTGTACGTCACATTTGCGGAGTGCGAAATATCCAAGAATCCGGTCTTTGCCATATTCCAGGGAATAGGGGTAAAGCCACGGCTCTTTGGGAGTCCAGGACTTCTGCATATTTTCCGGGATGGAGAGGGTAGCTTCTTTTCCGGGACGGATTGCGGCGGTAGTTATTTCATCCTGGCATAATGTATCGTTAAGTCCGTCTGCTTCGAGAAAAACAGGTGGATAAACCTTACAGATCACATTGGATGAATTCTGCCTGTCAGGTGAAAAAGCCAAAACAGTTCCCTGAGAATCTGTCTGATCCGCTGCCGTGGGACTTATATGGGCGGGAGATGCATTTTCGGCCGAGGATGCGGAGGATACGCGGATTCGCATCCGGACCAGACTATTATCCAAATCCGGGGTAACACGCACATCTCTTATGTATTCGTTTGGTACGATCTCCATCCATACAGTCTGCCATATCCCGCTCTGGGCAGTATAGAACATACCGCCGCGTTTCAGCTGCTGTTTGCCTCTGGCATGATAGGAGGTGTCACTGAAGTCATGGACACTTATTAGGATAGAGACTGTGAGATCTTCTGTGATAAAGTTTGTAATATCTGTGGTAAATGGAAGGTAGCCTCCCTTGTGATAGGCGACGAACTTTCTGTTAATGTACACACTGCAGATCTGATCTACAGCTCCAAAATGCAGAAGAAGCCGCTGACTTTCTGTATCCAGGCAGTTCTCTGGCAACTGGATGGTACGGGAATACCATAAGGTTTCATCAGGCAAAAGCTGGCGCTTTACCTGGGAAAGAGGCGCTTCCGGTGAAAAGGGCACTAAAATCTGTCCGTCAAAGGGGAAATATTCGCTTTCGTAAAATTGCCATGGAAGAATGCGGCTGTCAGTAATCAGATAGTCCCACATGCCGTTCAGATTGATCCAGTGACGGCGTACCATATCCGGACGAGGATATTCTTTCAGAGTCTGTCCCAGGGCAGCCGCTTTGCTCCAAATGGTTTCCAGATTTTTCAAATATATGTCCTCCTTAAATTTACGAAAAGTATGAAAAAATAATTATAATGATATGTCTTATTATACACGAAATATGGATGTTTGCAATTGGATTTGTGAAAACCTGTTCCGCAACATTACTGTTCACTGGTAATGTTCCGCGAGGTGTTCTTGCGAACAAAGTTCACAGAAAAAACGAGAATTTGAGCGTGAAATCTTGCGGATGCATGAGTTTTGTGTAACGCGAAGCGTGTTGCTGTAAACGAAGTGAACAGAAACACGATTGCAGGGCGTAGAATGGACAGCACATCGCAACTTACGATTGAAAAAGCAGGTGTGGTATGTTACGATAAAAAGGATTGATGGAGGGGAAAAAGATGAATAATTCACAAAACAAAAATCTGCTGACAGAAGGGTCTATCTGGAAGAAACTGATGGGATTTGCGTTCCCGCTTTTTCTGGGAAACCTGTTCCAGCAGCTGTACAATACAGCAGATTCTCTGATCGTGGGAAACTTTCTGGGAAGTGATGCACTGGCTGCGGTAAGTTCATCCGGCAGTCTTACATTTCTGCTGGTAGGATTTTTTCAGGGCCTTGCTATGGGAGCAGGCGTTATCATAGCGAGATATTTTGGCGCAAGGCAGAAGAAGGAGCTTCACAGGGCGATTCATACCACGGTGGCTTTTGGTATTCTGTGCGGTATACTTCTTACAGCTGGCGGTGTTGTGCTTGCACCGAAGATTCTGATCCTTATGAAAACACCGGCAGATATTTTGCCGAAATCCACCCTGTATTTCCAGGTATATGCCATGGGATCCCTGGGACTGGTTCTTTATAACAATTTTGTAGGCATTATGCAGGCAGTGGGAGACAGCCGTCATCCATTGTATTACCTGATTTTTTCATCGCTTTTGAATGTGGCTCTGGATATGGTTTTTGTAGGCGGATTTGGAATGGGCGTGGAGGGCGCAGCTCTTGCCACTATCATTTCCCAGTTTATGAGTGCATTTTTGTGCCTGTACCGTCTGATGAAAAAAAGCCCGGAGGAGTATACGGTTTCCCTTAGGGATGTTCGCCTGGACTCCTATATGCTGAAACAGATTGTATCCAACGGTCTTCCTGCCGGCATCCAGAACTCCGTGATCGCCATTGCAAACGTGGTAGTGCAGTCTAATATCAACAGCTTCGGCAAGCTGGCTGTTGCTGGATGCGGGGCATATTCCAAGGTTGAGGGATTTGGTTTTCTGCCTATTACCTGTTTTTCTATGGGGTTGACCACATTTATCAGTCAGAATCTGGGCGCAAAGAAATATGACAGGGCAAAAAAAGGAGCACGTATTGGTATCCTCTGCAGTATTTCGATGGCAGAGATCGTGGGAATTATTGTGTATTTTGCAAGCCCGGTATTTATTGCCGCTTTTAACAATGATCCGAAAGTGATTGCTTTCGGAGTGAAAGAGGCACATATCATTACTCTGTTCTATTTTCTGCTTGCCTTTTCCCATTGCATTGCAGGACTTATGCGCGGAGCGGGAAGAGCTACGGTGCCCATGTTTGTTATGCTGGGCTGCTGGTGCGTGATCCGTGTGACTTATATAACCATCGCTGTGAAGCTGCATCCGGTGATCCAGACTGTATTCTGGGCGTATCCGCTGACCTGGTCATTAAGCTCCATTCTGTTTTTGATTTTTTATCTGAAATCAGACTGGATCCATGGTTTTGAGAAAAAAAGAAACTGACAGAGGCGGAAAATACTGAAATAAATGCCAGTGGATGGTGAAAAAGGAGTTATGGTTTTTATGAATGTACTGAACATTGAACATGTAAGCAAGATTTTTGGAGATAAAAAGATTTTTGATGATATTTCCTATGGAATTCATGATGGGGATAAAATCGGAATCATTGGAATCAATGGAACAGGAAAAAGCACTCTGCTGAAAATCATTGCAGGGGAAGAGGAGACAGATGAGGGACAGGTGATTTCCCAGAATGGCCTTCGTATCACCTATCTGCCTCAGATGCCGGATTTTCCAAAAGGTGCCATTGTACAGGACTATGTGGCTGATGGGAAATGGCAGAAGGACTGGAGCACGGAAAGTGAGGCCAGAAATATTTTGAATAAGCTGGGGATTACAGAACATGATGTCCCTGTGGAGCAGCTTTCCGGTGGACAGAAGAAGCGTGTCGCTCTGGCCAGAACTCTGGTAAACCCTTCTGATGTGCTGATTCTGGATGAGCCTACCAACCATCTGGATAACGAGATGGTAACCTGGCTGGAGGATTATCTGAACCGCTTTAAAGGCGTTGTGATCATGGTTACGCATGATCGTTATTTCCTTGACAAAGTTACCAATAAAATTCTGGAGATCAGTCATGGAAAAGTATATTCCTATGATGCCAATTATTCAGGATTTCTGGAATTAAAAGCACAAAGAGAAGAGATGGAGCTGGCTTCTGAGAGAAAGAGACAGAGCATTCTCCGTATGGAGATGGAATGGGCTAAGCGTGGCTGCCGTGCAAGAAGCACCAAGCAGCGCGCCCGGCTGGAGCGTCTGGAAGCGTTAAAAAATAGCAAGGCGCCTGTTCAGGAGACGGATGTGCAGATGGACTCTGTAGAGACCAGAATGGGGAAAAAGACAGTAGAGCTTCATCACATTTCCAAAAGCTATGGCGATAAGGTGATCCTGGAGGATTTTGACTATATTGTGCTGAGAAACCAGAGACTTGGAATTATCGGGCCAAATGGATGCGGAAAATCCACCTTGATCCGTATTATTGACGGAATGGTGGAACCGGATTCCGGTACCGTGGAGATCGGAGAGACGATCCGGATCGGTTACTTTGCCCAGGAAGTGCCGGACATGGATGGTAACCAGCGGGTGATTGATTATATCCGTGATGTGGCAGAGTTTATTCCTACCCGTGATGGAAAGATCAGTGCATCTATGATGCTGGAGCGTTTTCTTTTTGATTCTGCAATGCAGTATACACCGGTAGCCAAGCTGTCAGGAGGAGAGAAGAGACGTCTGTATCTCCTGAAGGTACTGATGGAGGCGCCCAATGTACTTCTTCTGGATGAGCCAAGTAATGATCTGGACATTCCGACACTGACAATTCTCGAAGATTATCTTTCTACATTTTCCGGAATTGTGATCACGGTATCTCACGACCGTTATTTCCTGGATGACGTGGTGGATCGCATTTTTGCCTTTGAAGGGAATGGAAAACTGACCCAGTATGAGGGTGGTTATACAGATTATGCGGAGGCGAAAGCGCGGAAATATGGGGTTGGAAGCAGTGAAATTGGTGCCGGGGCCGGCAGCAGTTTGTCGGATAAAGCAGCTTCCGGAAATAACAGTACAGAGGATGAAGGGAAAAAACCTACCAGAAAAGACTGGAAGCAGGGTCAGAAGTCTGAAAAACTGAAATTTACTTATAAAGAAGAACGGGAATATGCTGTTATTGATGAGGATATAGCCAGACTTGAAGAGAAAATTGCCAGGCTGGAGAATGATATGATGGCAAATGCCACCAATTCCGTGAAACTTCGTGAAATCATGGCAGATAAAGAGGCGGCGGAGAAGCAGCTGGAAGAGAAAATGGATCGCTGGGTGTATCTGAATGATCTGGCGGAGCAGATTGAGGCACAGAAAAATAATGGATAAAGGTGACAGGAAGCTGCATGCTTCGAAAGTCCATAAAGAAAAAGAAAAGGAAAGCTTTCTGAACAGGAGAAAGGAATTGTTTCGCAGACTACCCAAGATTGACAGGCTTATGGGAATGGAACTGACGAAAGAACTGACTGAACAGTATGGGCATCGTGCAGTACTGGAAGCTGCCAGAAAGGTGGAAGAGCAGCTGCGGGGTGCCATCCGTCAGCAGATTTTGGCGGAAGAAAAGCCAGCTGTGTTCCTGGATACATCCGGACTATCAGACCAGAAGGATGGCTTACCAGTAAAGCTGTCTGATCGGAAAGCTTTGTCTGAGACAACATTAGATTATACAGAGTATGTTTTGCAGGAAATGAAGAGACTGCTTGCGTGCAGAAGCCAGAGGCAGATGCAGCGGGTGATCAATGCTACCGGTGTGATCCTTCACACAAATCTGGGAAGAGCGCCCCTTGGGGACAGACTTGTGTCTGAGCTTGTACCTTTGATGACCGGATATACCAATCTGGAAATGAATCTGGAAAATGGGAAGAGAGGAAGCAGATATGATCATTTTGCTGAAAATCTCTGTAAGCTGACAGGGGCTGAGGCTGCCATTGCAGTGAATAATAACGCGGCAGCAGTGCTGCTCATGCTGACGGCGCTGGCATCTGGAGGAGAAACAGTGGTTTCCAGAGGAGAACTTGTGGAGATTGGAGGGAAGTTTCGGATTCCGGATGTATGCAGTCAGAGTGGAACAATGCTTGTGGAAGTGGGGACTACCAACCGGACTTATCTGGAGGATTACGAAAATGCAGTGACAGAGAATACAGCTGCCTTTCTGAAAGTGCATACCAGCAACTATCAGATTACCGGTTTTACCCATGAAGCAGAGCTTGCGGAACTTGCAGAAACAGCACATAACCGCGGAATTCCCCTTCTGGTGGATCTTGGAAGCGGAAGCCTTGTGGATATTGCCTTTTATGGAATCGAGCCTGAAAAGACCGTACAGGAGCTTTTGAAGAAAGGCGCAGATATTGTATCTTTCAGTGGCGATAAACTTCTGGGCGGGCCACAGGCGGGAATATTGGCAGGACGTAAAGATTTGATCGAAAAGATTTCCCGGCATCCTCTCATGCGGGCGCTGCGGATCGATAAGTTTACAGCTGCGGCGCTGGATAAGACGGTAAGTATTTATCTGGATGAAGGTCAGCTGGAGAAAGAGATTCCGGTTTATGATATGATGAGTCGAAGTGCAGAAAAACTTAAGCGGAATGCATTATGGCTTATGGGTGAATTGTTGTTCGAAGATTCTGCATATGAACTTGCAGTAACCTCTACACGAAATCCTGTTGGCGGTGGTACTACACCTGGAAAAACACTGCCTGGAGCTGCATTGCAGATAAGAAGCCTGAATGGAAAAGGACTTTCCGCACAGGAAATCAGTGACTGCTTACGGAAAATGGATACTCCGGTTATTGGTCATATTGTAGACGACTGGGTCTATCTGGAAATGCGGACCATAAGGACTGACGAAGAATTGGAGGTTCTCAGAAAAGAATTGAAATATGATCTGTACAAGAAAAACCCTCAATGACCTTTGAAAATCATTGAGGGTTTTGGAGCATTATGATTCTATTTCCCCATATGCCATGCCAGTCTTACACTTGCAGAGTGGACTGTTCCTGTGAGCCAGTCGCAGTCATTGGTGATCCAGTCCATGATGCCAAGCTGGCGGGTTTCCCAGGCAACGGTAGCTTCATGGGCTTCTGGTGTTTCCTCAGTCTCCATAGTGGTATCGATTTCGTCATAGCCGAAAATATATCCGCCTGCGCTCCAGATGCTGAAGTTGCTGTCAGGACCCGGGTCAATTCTGCCCTCTCTTGCGGCAACCAGTCCGTCATGTCTTGCCTTATATTCTTCCTCGCAATCAGGTTTCAGTCTGGTCATGAACATTCTGTGGCGGATCAGCTCTTTGTTTTCGCGGACAATACCGAAATTGTGGTACATCAGACGCATGTTTTCGCCAGGGGTGGAGATCCAGGTGAAGGTGTGGTCAATTCTGGAAGTGAGAGCCTGGATGCTGGCTTTTTTCTCTTCTGAAAATTCGTTGTTTTCGTCTGTTTCGTAATATCCGAAAATCAGGGAATCACAGTTCCAGATGCTGAAGTTATGTACCTTTTCCTGATCCAGAAATGCAGTCAGATCTGGCCAGATCTCTCCTAATATCTGGCGGTAGTCATTTTTTTTTCCTTTTTTGATTTCCATAGCAAAGCTGTGTCTTTCCATAAGAAAAATCCTCCGTTTTATAAAAATAAGATATTGTGTATATCTGGTGTTTCTGTTTTGAATCCTGTTGGATAAATATCAATCGAAAAAAAGGACAGATTTACTGCTCACGGAACGTTACCAGTAAACAGTAATAAGGATAGCATAATTTCTCAGATAAATCCACCCTTATATTGACATTCGGCATGTACTTATATACAATAAGAGGACTGGCCTGGAGCAGGTTTGAAAAATCATTCCCGCAATCTGCACGCCTTGCTTTGCGGTATATTTTGCCTGAATTTCGTCTGCGTAGCCCGCTGTGATGCCCCATTCGGACAAAATTTCCTACAAATTGTGATGCTCATCTTGCAGAAAGTCTTTTTCAAACACGCTCTAAAAAAGAGGGCGACAGAACAAAAGGGTTACTGGTCACGGAGTGAACAGTAAACGAAAAGGTTTAATTACAGAAGAGAGGGGATTGTTTTTGGAAAAAGAAGTAAAAGTTCAGGAAAATAAAATGGGTGTGATGCCAGTGGCAAAGCTTCTGCTCACCATGTCTGTACCGATGATGATTTCCATGCTTGTCCAGGCACTTTATAATATTGTGGACAGTATGTTTGTGGCGAGATTAAGTGAGAGTGCACTTACTGCAGTTTCACTTGCGTTTCCGGTGCAGAACCTGATGATTGCAGTGGGAACCGGTACTGGTGTTGGTATCAATGCGCTGGTGTCGCGCTCTCTTGGAGAGAAAAAGCAGGAATATGCCAATAGTGCTGCAAATAACGGTATTTATCTTGCGATTTTCAGCTTTATTGGATTTGCAATTGTTTGTGGATTTTTTGCACCTGCTTTTTTCAGGGTGCAGACTACGGATCCGCAGATCATGGAATATGGTGTGGATTATGTCAGAGTGATCGGAATTATGTCCTTCGGCCTGTTTATCCAGCTGACCTGTGAGAAGCTTCTGCAGTCTACAGGGAAAACGATTTATTCCATGGCAACACAGCTTCTTGGCGCTATTATCAATATTATTCTGGATCCAATCATGATTTTTGGTTTATTTGGATTTCCAAGAATGGAAGTAACAGGAGCAGCTCTTGCCACTGTTACCGGCCAGATCATTGCAGCAATTGCAGGTGTGATCGTGAATATGAAGCTGAATAAAGAGCTTCATATTTCTCTTGTGAAATATAAGATTTCCGGTGATGTGATCCGCAGCATTTACAGCGTAGGTTTCCCATCTATTATTATGGCTTCTGTTGGTTCTGTTATGACATTCGGAATGAATAAGATCCTGATGGGCTTTACTTCCACTGCAACGGCGGTATTTGGCGTGTATTTCAAGCTTCAGAGCTTTATTTTTATGCCAGTGTTTGGACTGAATAATGGAATGGTTCCCATTGTTGCTTACAACTATGGTGCCAGAAAACCGAAGCGTATTACGAAAGCAATTAAGCTGAGTATTATTTACGGAGTATGTATTATGCTTGCTGGTTTCGCTGTATTCCAGCTGTTCCCGGGAAGCCTTCTGGGAATTTTCAGCGCCTCTGACGATATGATGGCAATCGGTATCCCGGCACTTCGTACCATCAGCCTCAGCTTTCTGATCGCAGGATTTTCTGTGGTTGCATCTTCTGTGTTTCAGGCATTGGGACATGGCTTTTTAAGCCTTGCGGTGTCTGTGCTGCGTCAGCTGGTAGTGCTACTTCCGGCTGCATTTATCCTGTCAAAAGCAGGTGGCCTTGGAGCCTGCTGGTGGTCCTTTCCCATTGCAGAGGTGTTCTCGGGAGTGATCTGCTTTGTGTTTATACGATATGCGTATAAGAAAGAAATTCATCCGCTTTACGAGAAATAAAACAGATAGGAAAACAAGAGCCCTCGGAATTTCGGTTCCGGGGGCTCTTGCTAAAATTAGTAATATTTATTTTTATTCCATATGCACTGTCACATGATACTCTGTCTTTCCATCCTCAACAGGTACCACATTTCCATCCACATGCCTGCCATCAACCTCCAGGTAAGCTACACCCTTTTCTACATTATTCGGGTTCTTAACGTCGAAGTAATAGGTGGCACCGCGGAAGCGGCGGGTGAGGGTGAAGTCACCGAAGCCCTCCGGAATACACGGATCAATGGAAAGTCCATCATAGGATGGCTGTACACCCAGAATTGCCTGGGAGAGGTTCACGAAAGTCCATGCAGCTGTTCCGGTAAGCCAGCTGTTTTTCGCTTCGCCATGGCGGGCTGCATCCCGTCCTGCGATCATCTGGGAATAGACATAAGGCTCTGTGCGATGGATTTCGCTAATGTTTTCAATATAAGACGGGCAGGTCTTTTTATAAATTTCAAAAGCACGGTTTCCTCTTCCGATAACGGTTTCGGCAATGGAAATCCATGGATTGTTATGGCAGAAGATTCCGGCATTTTCTTTGTATCCCGGAGGGTAGGAAGAAATTTCACCAAGGTTCAGGTAATATCTGGTGTAAGCCGGCTGGTGAAGCATAATACCATATTTGGTGTCCAGGCGCTCTTTTACAGAATCAAGAGCTTTTTTTGCCAGGCCTTCTTTTACACCAATGCCGGCAATGATACAGAAGCCCTGCGGCTCAATGAAAATCTGCCCCTCTTTGCATTCGTGGGAGCCAACCTTCTGAGAGGTGGCGTCATAAGCACGAAGGAACCATTCTCCATCCCAGCCAGCGTCAAGGACTGCCTGGTACATTTCTTCAACAGCTTTCTGTGCGATAGCAGCGTCCTCTTCTTTTCCAACACGTCTGCAGATCTCTGCAAACTCATTTCCGTATTTTACATACATACCTGCAATAAATACAGATTCTGCAACTGGTCCCTCAGATGGTCCTGTGGTCTGGAAGGATTCACCAGGTTCATTGGAAAAGCAGTTCAGGTTCAGACAGTCATTCCAGTCAGCACGTCCGATGAGAGGGAGCTTGTGTGGTCCAAGATGGGTGCGGCTGTATTCGAAGGAACGGCGAAGATGCTCAAAAAGAGGAGCTGCTTTTTCCATATGGCAGTCAAAAGCAACCATTTCATCCAGAATGGAATAATCTCCAGTTTCCTTTAAGTAAGCGGCCACAGCAGCAATCAGCCACAGCGGGTCATCGTTAAATCCGCTTCCGATATCCAGGTTACCTTGCTTGGTAAGCGGCTGGTACTGATGATAAGCACTTCCATCTTCGAACTGGGTAGCTGCAATGTCAAGGATTCGTTCTCTTGCACGCTCCGGGATCAGATGTACAAATCCAAGAAGATCCTGGCAGGAATCACGGAAGCCCATTCCACGGCCGGTTCCGGATTCATAGTAAGAAGCGGAACGGGACATGTTAAAGGTTACCATACACTGGTACTGGTTCCAGATATTTGCCATACGGTTTACGTGAGGATCCTTACTCTCTACATGATAGCGGGAGAGAAGATCATCCCAGTAAGTATTCAGGATGGCGAAAGCTTCATTTACCTGTTCGGAAGTTTCGAATTTCTCCATGATCTTCTTAGCAGGCTCTTTTTTGATCACGTTTAAAGCTTCCCATTTGTCGTCTTTTGGGTTTTCACAATAGCCGAGAAGGAAAACATATTCTTTTTCTTCACCAGGTGCCAGGGAAACATTGATCTGCTGGCTGGCAATGGGATACCATCCGCTGGCAACAGAATTGTGGCTCTTGCCTTCCTCTACAACGATTGGAGCATTATTGCCGCGGCCAAGTCCTAAGAACTCATCACGGCTGGTGTCAAAACCGTCTACAGGAGTATTTACAGTGAAAAAGCTGTAGTGATTGCGTCGTTCGCGGTATTCGGTCTTATGGTAAATGGTGCTGCCGATGATCTCAACTTCACCGGTGCTTAAGTTTCGCTGGTAGTTGGTCATGTCGTCAACGGCATTCCAGAGGCAGAACTCTACATATGAAAATAACGAAATCTCTTTCGCTTTATCTGAATTGTTTCGCAGAGTCAGTTTGTTGATCTCGCAGGCTGTGTCAACAGGGACGAATGCAAGAAGATCAGCTGCCAGGCCGTTTTTCTCACCGTGGAAACGGCTATAGCCAAGTCCATGGCGGCACTCATAAACATCAAGAGGAGTGCGGGTTGGCATTGCACCTGGATTCCATACGGTATCTCCATCTTTGATATAGTAGTATTTTCCGTTGGAATCTACCGGGATATTATTGTAGCGGTAACGAGTGATACGGAGCAGCTTTGCATCTTTATAGAAGCTATAGCCGCCGCAGGTGTTGGAAATCAGTGTGAAGAAATCCTGGGAGCCAAGGTAATTGATCCATGGCAACGGGGTATCTGGTGTTGTAATAACATATTCTTTATTGACGTCATCAAAATGTCCGAAATTCATAGTGGATCTCCTTTGATAAATTTTATTCTTGCTGAATTCTTTCTAATTGGTTGATTGCTATTCGTGATTTACATCAGGGTGCATTATTTTAATTTTCGAAGCTGCATAGTGATCTGCGCTTATATAAGTAATAATGTTTTGCAAATGCAATGAGTAGTTTCGAAAAAATCAATTGGATTGAATTGTGAGATAATTAACACACGAAAACGAATAAGTAAAGGCAATAAGAAATAAAAGTAAAGAATAATGGTATATATTTGTCCTTAGTATAATAGAAAGACTGATTAAAAGCAACATAAAAATTACAGTAATAATTAAATCTATTATATATTACAAATCAGAGATTTAAAACACGAAACTTTTCGCGAAAACATTTCGAAAAGAGCTCTTATTCACGATTAAATTGTTAAAAACACAAATATCCAAATTGTGCAATAGGTAGAATGACGTGAAAACGCACAAAAAACGCCAGAAACCACTTGATTTTTTGTGCACTAGGGGGTACTATAAGCTTACGAAAACGATTTAGAGATGACAGGAAAGAAAAACAGGAAAGAATGAGGCAAGCATATGGTTTCCATGAAAGAAATCGCAAAACAATGTAATGTCTCAGTCGCCACTGTCAGTAAAGCATTAAATGGTTACTCCGATATCGGAGAAGAAACAAAAAACTACATATTAAGAACGGCTTCAGAGATGGGATATCTTCCCAACTCATCGGCAAGAGCTTTGAAGACGAAGCGAACCTTTAATCTGGGAGTTTTATTTGTGGACGAGGCCCGAAGCGGTCTCACACATGATTACTTCAACAGAGTACTGGAAAGCTTCAAAAGCACCGCAGAAGCGAAAGGCTATGACATTACTTTTACAAGCGGAAATGTTTCCGGTAAAAGGATGACCTACCTGGAGCACTGCAGATACCGGGGCGTGGACGGAGTAGTAATGGCCTGTGTGGATTTTACCGCAGAAGAGGTTCAGGAGCTTCTCCTTTCAGACATTCCGGTGGTGACCATCGATCATATCTGTGATGGAAGGATATCGGTAGTATCCAACAACATCCAGGGAATGGAAGAACTTGTTACCTATATATATAAGAAGGGACACCGCAAGATCGCTTACATTCACGGAGATGACACATCGGTTACCAAGAATCGTCTGGGAAGCTTTTACCGGACCCTGCAAAGGCTGGGTATTGAAGAACCGGATGAATATGTAAAACCGTCTTTTTACAGAGATGCTGATCTGGCAGGTGAGAGAACCGGTGAACTTTTGGATTTGAAAGATCCGCCAACCTGTATTCTCTATCCTGACGATTATGCAGCGATGGGAGGGATAAACGAGATACGGGAAAGAGGACTTCGGATACCGGAAGACATTTCAGTAGCCGGGTACGATGGAATCAATATCGCCCAGGTTCTTGAACCCAAGCTGACAACCCTTTGCCAGGATACAGCGGCAATCGGAAGGATAGCGGCAGAAAGGCTGATTGAGCTGATTGAGCACCCGAAGACAACAGTTATTGAGAAATACACAGTGGATGGAACCCTTTTTAAAGGTGCTTCCGTGAAAACTTTGTATCCATCAAAAAATTTCAAGTAGTTATTAAAAAAATTAAAAGATATAATTAAAGGAGGAAGTAACATGAAGAAAAAAATGGTGAGCGTATTATTAACAGCTTCTATGCTGGCAGGAATGACATTATGTGCAGTCCCGGTTATGGCAGAAGATGCAGAAACACCGGAAAACGAAGTAACCGGTGACGCTTCCGCAGATGATTCCTTTGTAGTATGGGGATGGAACGATGATATCAAGAAGATCCTTGATGGACCATTCAAAGAGGCTTATCCAGATGATTATGAAAGAATCGTATTCGTAAACACAGGCGGATCTGATTATTATCAGAGCAAACTGGATCCTGTACTTGATGATCCTTCAAATGAGTTATATCCTGACATGATGGGTCTGGAAGTTGACTATGTTCAGAAATATGTAAACAGCGACTGGGTACAGAATGTAGCAGATCTTGGAATCACAGCTGATGACTATGCAAACAGCTATCAGTACAATCTGGATCTTGGATCCGATGTTGATGGAAACGTAAGAGCTCTGTTCTGGCAGGCAACTCCTGGATGCTATGCAGTTCGTGCAGATCTGGCTGAGAAATATCTTGGAACAACAGATCCGGCAGCTTTAGCTGAGAAATTCAAAGATCTGGATACCATTGTTGCTACAGCAAAAGAAGTGAATGACGCTTCCGGTGGAAAATGCAAACTGTTCTCCGGTTATGATGAGATCAAACGTAGCCTGACCGGTTCCAGAACCCAGGGCTTCTATGATGAGAACGATAAGATTACAATTGATGACAACATCAAGACATATATGGAAACAGCTAAGACTCTTTATGATGAAGATCTTACCTTCAACACAGATCAGTGGAGCGCTGACTGGAGTGCAAACATGAGTGGTGACGGCGTTGATTCTAACGCAGCACTTGCTTATATGGGATGCCCATGGTTTGTATACTGGAGCTTAAGTGATGCTTGGAAAGGCAACACAATCCTTGTTCCTACCCAGACAAAATGCTATTGGGGCGGCACAGGACTTGCAGCTACAACAGATTGTGCAGATACCGAGCTTGCAGCTAAGATTATGAAGTTCTTCACATGTGATGAAGATGGAATGGTTGCAATCAACGCTCTGAACTCTGACTATGTAAACAATACAGCAGCTGTCAGCAAGATCATCGAGGCTGGTACATCCGCAGATGGAAACGGCTATCTGTATCCAGACGCTGGACAGAACTTCATGGAGTTCTTCCTTCCATTAGCAGACGGACTTGACGCTTCTATGGTAACAGCAGAAGACCAGCAGATCCTTTCCCTTATGGATACTCAGACCAAGGCTTATGCTACAGGCGAAAAAGACCTTGATACTGCACTTGCAGATCTGACTGCATCTATCCATGATACATTCTCTTACCTGAGCGCAGAATAATGTGGCTTAAGAGTTTGCAGAGTCAATCATAAGTAAGTAGTGAGTGTGCTGCTTCTTCCCCAAAGAAGGAGCAGCACATTCTTATATAAGCGAGCAGCTGCTTTTGCTATAAAAAAGCAGAATGACTGCCAGTGGCAGAGGAGGATGGCGCAGAAGCCCAAAGGGGCAGGTACTCCCGCCAGTGTCAGGCATTCTGCCTGGGAAAAGCAGGCAACTTCAGACAGGAGGCTGTTATGAATAAGAAAAAGAAAAAAATGATCGATTATGGAAGGTATGGCTACTTCTTTATTGCACCGTTTTTTATCACTTATCTGGTGTTCCAGCTGTGGCCACTGATCAATACTTTCTATTATAGTACCTTAACCTACTACAAACGTAACGGACGTGAATTCATGGAGTTTGCAGGACTTCAGAATTTTGTAAATATCCTTGGTATGGCTGCAGGAGAGAGAGGTTATGTACTCAGCTATCTGAAAAATACCCTTGTAATGTGGGGCTGCAACTTTGTTCCTCAGATTCTGGTTTCCCTTCTTCTGGCTGTATGGCTGACGGATGAGAAGGTTAAGGTAAAAGGAACCGGTGCGATGAAGGTTATTGTTTACCTTCCAAGTGTTATCACTGCAGCTTCCGTTTCTGTACTGTTTAAATCTTTATTTTCCCAGTACGGACCAATCACCCAGACGTTGAAGGACTGGGGCGTTCTCAGCAAGAACTTCGATTTTATGTCCAGCGTAGCAGGAAGTCGTGGGCTGATCTCCACAATTCTGTGGTGGATGTGGTTTGGTAATACGACCCTGCTTCTGATTTCAGGCGTTCTTGGCATTGACCCGGGACTTTTTGAGGCTGCTGATATTGATGGTGCAACAGGCTGGAAAAAATTCCGCTACATCACTTTACCGCTTTTGAAACCAATTATGCTGTACACACTGGTTACCTCCGCAATCGGTGGTCTTCAGATGTATGATATCCCAGCACTGTTCAACGTTCCGGAGACCGGACTTGTTGGTCTGCCAGATGATAAGACTACCACAATGGCCATGTATATTATGCGTTTGTACAACAGCGATGTTGGAAAGGCAGCAGCCGTTTCCGTAGTACTGTTTATTATCACGTTGGTTGTCAGTCTGATCCTGTTCGCAACTATGAGCGACAGCGAAGACAGACGTATGAAAAAAGAGCAGAAACAGCGTAGAAAGGCAGGTGGAAGATCATGAGTAAAGCCGCAACAGCAGACAGCTACAGCAAGAATATGCTGCATCAGAAAGTCTTCCGTACCATTATTTGTATTTTATTCTGTATCATTGCACTTTTGCCATTTGTTCTTCTGGTTATGAACGCAACAAGAGATTCTGAGTCTATCAAGGCTGGTGTTTCCCTGATTCCGTCCACACACCTGATCGAGAACTGGAAAAACCTGATGATCAAGCAGAACGGTATGCAGATTACTTTGCAGAAAGCGATCATTAACTCTGCAACCATTACGATTCCTGGAACTTTCCTGTCAGTTTATTTTTCATCTCTGACAGCTTATGGTATCCATGTATATGATTTCAAATTCAAAAAATTTGCATGGGCATTTATTATGGCAGTTATGATGGTACCAAGTCAGATTTCCATCATCGGTTTCTACCGTTTCATGCTGGATCTGAAGCTGATCGATACATACGTTCCGTTGATCATTCCTACCATTGCAGCTCCAACTGTTGTTTTCTTTATGAAACAGTATATGGAAAGTACACTTTCTCTGGAGATGATCGAGGCAGCTAGAATCGACGGTTCAAAAGAGTGGAATACCTTTAACAAAATTATCCTTCCAATTATGAAACCGGCAGTTGCCACACAGGCAATCTTCCAGTTCATCGCACAGTGGAACAACCTGTTTACACCTACCATTTTGCTGACAACAGATTCCAAGAAAACACTTCCTATGTTTGTACAGCTGCTGAGTTCTAACCAGTTCCGTACTGACTATGGTGTAGTTTATGTAGGACTGTTTGTTACTATTATCCCTCTGGTTGTTGTATACTTGGTACTTTCCAAGTACATCGTCGCAGGTGTTGCACTTGGCGGTGTTAAGGGTTGATGGCGTGTATGAAAATATATTAGATTAAGAAAAATATTAAAGAAAAATATTAAAGAAAAATAAGTGTATGGCCGGAGGAGAAGTCTTCCGGTCATATTTTTGAGCTGTTTCAAAAAAATAATTTGGATATGCTGAAATTAATTGGATTTTTCGGAGTTTTCAGGTGGCAAACAGGGAATTATATGTTATACTGATTGGGTGTCATTTATGGGAACAAGCGGGAAAGGAGAACCCTCTTGTGATAAACACAAGAAGTAGTTTTTACTGCGCAAACTTTATGAGAATGGCATGGATAAAAGTGGGCGAGGTTATTGTTTTATGGGTTATCAGGAAACAATCACATTTATTTTGGAGATGATTGGAACTATTGCATTTGCGGCGTCAGGTGCACTGGTGGGATCGGAGCAGAAGATGGATATTTTCGGAGTTTCGGTTCTTGGGGTGATCACTGCAGTTGGCGGTGGTATGATTCGTGATGTGACGCTGGGAATTACTCCTCCGGGAGTTTTTCAGAAGCCAGTATATGCGGCTGTAGCAGTGCTCACTTCAGTGCTGGTGTTTTTTCTCCTTTATTTTAAAAGGGAGATGCTGAAAGGAAATGTTACTTATGATAAAGTAATGCTGGTGATGGACTCTGTAGGACTTGGGATATTTACTGTGGTTGGCGTAAATACTGGAATCCGTCAGGGGTTTGCAGACAACACTTTCCTGCTGGTATTTGTGGGAACCATCACCGGTGTTGGCGGAGGATTGCTCCGTGATATGATGGCAGAAGTGCCGCCTTATATTTTTGTAAAGCATATTTATGCATGTGCATCCATTGTGGGAGCTATTGTTTGTGTGTATACGTACCGCTGGTTTGGAGTGGTGTTCTCCTTGATCTTTGGATCTGCAGCGGTGATCCTGATGCGGTATCTGGCTGCACATTACAGGTGGAACCTGCCGAAATTAAAATAAAAGGTAGCTATTAGAGGAGTACTTATGATTAAAGCAGAGAATTTATCCTATTCTTTTCCACATAAAGAGTTATATAATAAAATTTCATTTACCCTGGAGGATGATGTGCATTGTGCCTTTATCGGGACCAATGGAACCGGTAAGAGTACACTGGTGAACATGATCCTTCATCCGGATAAATATTTATACGATGGAAAGCTGATCGTGGATGTACCTGGAAGGATTGGGTATGTCAGTCAGTTTTACACCGTTGAGGAAGAAAAAGAGATTACGGTATTTGATTATATCAGTGAAGAATTTGTAAGGCTTCAGAATAAGATCAACCAGATCTGCGAGGATATGGCGGCTACAGATCATCTGGAGGAGCTGATGGAGGAATATCAGCAGACTTTAGATGAATTTAATGCCATTGACGGTGACTTTTACGAAAGTAATATTCGGAAGCAGCTGAAAACAGCGGGGCTGGCTGGGTATGAAGACCAGCTTCTTACAAATTTAAGTGGTGGAGAGTTCAAGCTGGTGCAGGCCATCCGGGAGATGATGATCAGCCCGAAATTTATTATTATGGATGAGCCAGATGTGTTCCTGGATTTTCAGCACTTAAATGCACTTCGGAATCTGATCAATTCCCATAAGGGAACATTGCTTGTGATCACCCACAACCGTTATCTTCTGAATCATTGCTTCAACAAGATCCTCCATCTGGAGAATACGGAGATGCAGGAATTTGATGGCAATTATGTGGATTATAATTTTGCACTTCTTCAGATGAAAATTGAGCAGCAGGAGCTGGCTGCGGCAGATATGGAGGAAATCGAGCGTAATCGCAAGATTGTAGAGCGTCTTCGAAACAGCGCTACTGCCATTGACAGTGCAACAAGGGGTAGAAGTCTGCATGCGAGAGTTTCCCTTTTGGAACGTCTGGAAGCGAGAAAAACAAAGTCTCCATTTGTGGATATTAAGCAGCCGGAGATTGTATTTCATGCAGATGAGGTATTGGATGCGGAAGTTTCTGGTGAAAATCCGGAAGAATCTTTGGAAAGTGAAAGAAAGTCCGGACAGGGAGATACGAATGCGGAAAATGCAGCTGAGAAGATAGTGTTAAGTGTAGAAGACTATAATGTGACCTTTGACCGTGAGATTATGGAACATGTTTCCTTTGTTCTTCATGCAGGGGATAAGGTTGCAATTGTGGGACCAAACGGTACTGGAAAGACGACCCTTCTTCGTGATATTATCAAAGGAGAAAACCCGGCAATCCGTCTTGACGAAAATGTTAAGATGGCATATCTTTCCCAGATGCATGGGGAGGTATTTGATGAGAAGGCCACTGTTCTTAAGAATTTTGAGGATGCAGGCTTTAATACCGATGATCAGGTGATAGCTTACTTGAAAACCTATGGTTTTGAGGAAGAACTGATCTACAGTCCGGTATGTGATCTGTCCGGTGGAGAAAAGAATCTTCTCCAGCTTGCAAAGATTTCCAGAACAGGTGCAGGTCTGCTGCTTCTGGATGAGCCAACCAGTCACCTTGACACATATTCTCAGCTGGCATTGGAGCAGGCAATAGAGAAATACAATGGAACAGTGCTAATGGTTTCCCATGATTTTTATACCGTAGCCAACTGCATGGATTATGTGCTTCTCACAGAGGATAAGGGCCTTCGCAAGGTAAGTATGCGAAAATTCCGAAAGATGATTTACGCCGATCACTTTGATAAGGATTATCTGGAATATGAGCAGAAGAAAAAAGAACTGGAGAATCGAATAGCTTTCGCACTTCAGGCAGGCAAGTATGAGGATGCGAAAAAAATTTCAGAAGAACTGGAAAAACTTTTGCGGAAATATAATGGATAACAAAATATTTGTATAGGAAGCAGCAGTGACGGACATATGTGCCGGAAACGTATAAGAAAAAACAGCCCCCGGAAAAATTCCAGGAGCTGTTTTTAAATAAGGGAAACAAAAATATAGTAAGATGTCAAAGTAATTTATTACTCTTCGTGAGTATCCTGCAATGCCAGGTAACCTTCCTCGCCAGTTCTGATCTTGACAACGTTTTCGATGTCGTATACGAAAACTTTTCCATCACCGATCTGACCGGTATGAAGAATTTTCTTTGCGGTTTCGATAACCTTCTGAACAGGAACAAGGCTGACAACAATTTCAATCTTGACTTTCGGAAGTAGGTTCATATCCATCTCAACGCCACGATAGTAAGCCGGAGCACCTTTCTGGACACCACAGCCAAGAACATTTGTAATGGTGATTCCGGTTACGCCGATTTCATTCATAGCCTGCATAAACTCTTCCAGCTTGTTCTGGCGGGTAATGATAACAACCTTTGTAAGCTTATGAACGCCGTCTGCCGGGATTTCCGGAATGAATTCAGCTGGAGCAGAAGGTCTGGAAACAGTGGTAAATTCTCTGGATGTTCCCATAGGAGTGGGAACAGAAGCAACAGCATCGCGAATAGCAAATCCGTCATAAGCACTTGCAAGACCATGTTCTTTCATATCAAGACCTTGAATCTCTTCTTCAGCAGATACTCGAAGACCTATAGTATGTTTGATAACCTGGAAAATAATTGTCATTGTAACTGCAACCCATGCAATTGTGATAAGCATTCCGGCAAGCTGTACACCAAATCCGTGGAAACCGCCGCCAACAAGAAGACCTTTCCAGTCTGTACCAGCGCCATCGGAGAAAAGACCAACAGCAAGAGTACCAAATGCACCGTTTAAGCCATGGACACCAACAGCACCAACCGGGTCATCCACTTTTAATACTTTATCAATAAATTCAATACCAAATACTACGACAAAACCAGCTACAATACCGATAATAGCAGCAGATGTAGGAGATACGGTATCACATCCTGCAGTAATTGCAACAAGACCTGCAAGAGATCCGTTCAGTGACATGGATACATCTGGTTTTTTATAGCGGATCCATGTGATCATCATAACCGTTACAGTTGCAACTGCAGCAGCAAGGTTTGTGGTAACGAAGATTTTTCCTGCACTTACAATTGCATCGCCTTCCATGGATACAGTGGAAGCACCATTGAAACCAAACCAGCAGAACCAGAGGATAAATACACCAAGTGCACCGACTGTCAGGTTATGACCTGGAATTGCTTTTGATTTTCCGCTTTTGGAATATTTTCCGATACGTGGTCCAAGAATGACGGCACCGATAAAGGCAGCCACACCACCTACCATATGTACTGCACAGGAACCTGCGAAATCATGGAAGCCCATCTGACTGATAAAACCGCCGCCCCAGATCCAGTGACCGGAAATCGGATATACTACAAGGCTGATCATAAGACTGTATACACAGTAGGATGAGAATTTGGTCCTCTCAGCCATAGCACCGGAAACGATTGTAGCGGAAGTAGCACAGAAGACTGTCTGGAAAATCAGGAATGCCCAGAACGGAACTCCGTCAGGAAGCATTGCACTGCCATAATTTGCTTCTGAAGCGATACCGCCGATTCTTCCGAAGAAGCCGTTTCCTGCACCGAACATGATTCCAAATCCAACCAGCCAGAAAGCCGGAGTACCGATACAGAAATCCATCAGGTTTTTCATAATAATGTTACCTGCATTTTTTGCTCTGGTGAAACCTGTTTCTACCATAGCAAATCCGGCCTGCATAAAGAAGACCAACGCGGCACCAACAAGTACCCAGATCGTGTTTACTGCTGAATAATCCATAATAATTTCCTCCCTCTTTTCGTACTTTTCGAAATATTTCGAAAAACACGGTTTTAATATCAAAAAGCGCGAAAGAGAAAACAAATTTGTTTTTCCTTTCGCGCCTTTACGATCATGGTATATTGTCTGCGTCTGCAGAAATATTGTTACTGTTCACTCTGTGACCAGTAACACGCTTCGCGATGCACAGAAAGACGAACCTTCTTGTGACAGGCACAAGAAGTAGCGTTTGCTGCGCAAACTTAATTCTCGGGTTTTCTGTGAACTTTGTTTACAAAAAACACCTTGCGGAATGTTACCAGTGAACAGTAACGAAATATTCAGTTGTAAAATTAATATGTAAAACAGGGGATATCCGTATCGTGTGATTAATGGATGAGGAAATCGATAATGAATTATGAAGTAGAGTTTCATAATAGATATCCCCTGTATTTACCTGTGTGAGAAACAAATTCCAAAAACAGGAACAGTTTCTTTCATTTAGAATTCTCCTCTGTAAATCTGATCAGATATAGAAGAGAAGTTTTCCATATGTAGGATATGGAAGCAGATCATCCGGAATGAGAGTTTCAGCTTCATCAGCAGATTTTCTCAGTTCCTCCATGTCCTCAAGTACTTCAGCCTGATACAGTTTTGCATTTTCCAGAACATCATCAGTTGCTCTTGCTTTTGCTGTATCAGCTTTCAGCTTCTCAAGACCTTTTGTCATAGCATCCTGAAGTCCAGAAAGCTTGGTGATAAGAGCAGTTTCACTCTCACAGGTGATTCCAGGAACAACAGAAGCTTTCAGGCTTGCTGTGCTTGCAATTTCTTCAATATAAGACATAACAGATGGAAGAAGGTCTTTCTGAACCATTTCAACCATTGTGTTAGATTCGATGTTGATGGTCTTGGAGTAGTTCTCAAGCCAGATTTCATAACGGGAGTGCAGCTCTTCGCTGGTGAAAATGCTGTGCTTTGTGAACAGGTCGATATTCTTCTGGGCAATCCACATTGGGAGAGCATCCGGGGTAGACTTCAGGTTGTAAAGACCACGTTTTTCAGCCTCTTCAATCCACTCATCTGTATAACCGTTACCGTTGAAGATTACACGTTTGTGTTTCTTAATGGCTCTCTTAATCAGTTCATGAACTGCATGTTCCATATCTTCCGGAGCTACACCGTCAAGCTCTTTTGCAAACTGGTCAAGAGCTTCTGCAACAGCTGTATTCAATACAATATTCGGGTTTGCAACAGAAGCTGCAGAACCAAGCATACGGAACTCGAATTTGTTTCCGGTAAATGCAAATGGTGAAGTACGGTTTCTGTCAGTATTGTCTTTTACAAAGTGCGGCAGAACAGTTGCTCCGATATCCATCTGTACAGCGCCGTGAGAAGTAAAGTAAGTATCATTTTCGATAGATTTCAGAACTTCGGTAAGCTCATCACCAAGGAAAATAGATACAACTGCTGGCGGAGCCTCATTGGCACCAAGTCTGTGATCGTTTCCAGCACTTGCAACGGAGATACGAAGAAGATCAGCATATTCATCAACTGCTTTAATAACTGCCATTAAGAATACCAGGAACTGAATGTTTTCGGATGGTGTTTTTCCAGGATCCAGAAGATTTACGCCATCATCTGTGATCATGGACCAGTTGTTGTGCTTACCACTTCCATTGATTCCCTCAAATGGTTTTTCGTGAAGCAGGCAAACCAGATCATGTTTGTCAGCAACCTTTTTCATGATTTCCATTGTCAGCTGGTTGTGGTCAACGGCTACATTTGTGGTATCAAATACAGGAGCCAGCTCATGCTGTGCAGGAGCAACCTCGTTATGTTTTGTTTTTGCAGGAATGCCAAGCTTCCAGAGTTCTACATCAAGATCATGCATGTAAGCTGCAACCTTTGGCTTCAGAGTTCCAAAGTAGTGATCTTCCATTTCCTGTCCCTTAGGAGCTGGAGCACCAAGTAAGGTACGTCCGCAGAATACAAGGTCTTTTCTTTCTTTATAAAGTTCCTTTGGAACCAGGAAGTATTCCTGCTCAGGTCCTACTGTTGTGGAAATATGTTTAATTCCCTTGTTTCCAAGAACGTGAAGCATGTTTACGGCTGCTTTATTTAAGGTATCCATAGAGCGAAGGAGAGGAGTCTTTTTGTCAAGTGCCTCACCACTGTAGGAACAGAATGCTGTGGGAATGTAAAGAGTTCCGTCTTTAATGAAGGCTGGTGATGTTGGATCCCATGCTGTGTATCCTCGTGCTTCAAAAGTAGCACGAAGACCGCCGGATGGAAAACTGGAAGCATCCGGTTCACCCTTTACAAGTTCTTTTCCGGAGAAATCCATGATTACCTGTCCATCGCCTGTTGGGGAAATGAAGCTGTCGTGTTTCTCAGCTGTTACATTTGTCATAGGCTGGAACCAGTGTGTATAATGAGTAGCACCATTTTCGATTGCCCATTCTTTCATGGCTACTGCAACGGAGTTCGCAACATCAAGCTCCAGATGAGTACCATTTTCGATGGTCTTTTTCAGTGCTTTGTACATGTCCTTAGGTAATTTACTGCGCATAATCCTGTCGTTGAAAACAAGACTTCCATAGATTTCGGGAATATTCTGTGTCATAACGGATACGCTCCTTTCACTTTTCATGTCTTTCTTCATCCTTATTTTTGATAAAAGAAAAAGGCGCCTTGGATACATTTCTGTATTCCAAAGCGCCTTTGCTTTATGTTCTGTAGTATACTCAAAAAAAACCAGATGTCAATAGTTTTTTTGAAAAAAATTCCAAAAAGATTTTGCGGTTGGCTGAAAAAAGTTCTTGTTCAAATTAGGATAGGCATACTTGACAAATAGGTTTCTTCCATTATAATTTTTGTTCAGAGCTAAGCAAATTTACAGCTAGTACATCGAATATTAAGTAACTGCCATATTGACTTGTCTGATTTTTCATCTGCTGCGTTGTCGTCGGTCGCCGTAGCCACCGCTACGCCTCCTTCCTCCGCCTTGCATATGAAGAAATCATCCTGCGTCAATATAGCAGATACTTAATTTTCGATGTACTAGAGCGTGTTTGAAAAAGCATTCCTGCAATCTGCACGCCCCACTTTGCGGTATATTTTGCCCGAATTCGGTTGTCGTAGCCCGCTACGACGCCCTCATCCGGACAAAATCTCCCACAAATTGTGACGCACATCTTGCAGAAAGCCTTTTTCAAACACGCTCTAGAGCCTGCATAACGATACGTTCCTGGGTGTAAATTTATTTGGCGATACGCCAAATCGACGAAATGGGATGCATTTCTGAGATTGGATTTGATCATTAAAATAAAACTCAGTACCGAGGAGGAAAACAAATGGCAGAGATTAAAGAAGAGTGTGGTGTCTTCGGAATCTATGACCTGGATGGAAATGATGTGACGTCTTCTATCTACTATGGTCTGACTTCTTTGCAGCACCGTGGTCAGGAAGCCTGTGGCCTGGCAGTATCGGATACTAAGGGACCTATTGGAAATGTTAAGTTTCACAAAGATCTTGGACTGGTAAGCGAGGTGCTTCGCGAGGATACACTCCATAAGATGAGTGGTGATATCGGAATCGGACATGTACGCTATTCCACAACAGGAGCATCCGTTGCAGAGAACGCACAGCCTTTGGTTTTATCTTATGTAAAAGGAAGTCTGGCACTGGCACACAATGGAAACCTTGTTAACACTGGGACACTGAAATGGGAACTGATCCAGAGCGGAGCAGTTTTTCATACCACCACTGACTCAGAAGTGATCGCATTTCATGTAGCCAGAGAGAGGGTACATACCAGCTGTGTAGAGGAAGCGGTTCTGAATACAGCCAGGAAGCTGCAAGGCGCATACGGTCTTGTGATCATGAGTCCCCGTAAGCTGATCGGAGTCCGTGACCCCTATGGCTTAAAGCCTCTCTGCCTTGGAAAAAGGGACAATGCTTACGTGCTGGCTTCTGAGAGCTGTGCACTTACTTCTGTAGGTGCCGAGTTTATCCGTGATATCGAACCTGGTGAGATGATTACGATCAGCCGCAAGGGCGTGAAGTCAGACATGACTCTTGCAGATACTGTGAAAAAACGTGCTCACTGTGTTTTTGAATATATCTATTTTGCAAGACTGGACAGTACCATGGACGGTGTAAAGGTTTATGACGCACGTATACGTGGCGGTAAATCCCTTGCAAAATCTTATCCTGTGGAGGCAGATCTTGTCACCGGCGTTCCGGAATCCGGTCTTCCTGCAGCCAAGGGATTTTCTGAAGAATCTGGTATTCCATTCGGATTTGCATTTTATAAGAACTCTTATATTGGCAGAACTTTTATCAAACCTACTCAGAAGGAGAGAGAATCCAGCGTTCATCTGAAGCTGAGCGTATTGGATGCAGTTGTAAAAGGAAAACGCATTGTGCTTGTGGATGATTCTATTGTCCGTGGAACTACCATAGCAAACCTGATCCGCATGCTGAAAGAAGCAGGCGCTCTTGAAGTGCACGTAAGGATCAGTTCCCCGCCATTTTTACATCCATGCTATTTCGGAACCGATGTGCCAAGCAATGACCAGCTGATCGCAGCACAGCACTCCACAGAAGAAATCTGTAAGATGATAGGGGCCGATTCCCTTGGTTATATGGAGATTGATTATCTGGAGGGCATGGCAGGTGGACTTCCTATTTGCAAGGCATGCTTTGACGGAAAGTATCCGATGGTAATTCCAGATGAGAATAATTTACAAAATGATTTTGAAATTCATAAGATATAAGAGAAATAATTTTTCCTGTGCAGGTTGTCTCAGAACTTCCATAATAATAAAATAGTGCATAATTACCAATATACCGGTCGCATATTTGTGCAATCGGTATATTTATTCCTGAAATGTTACAAAAAAGCGTGAAAGAAAAAACTTGACAAATATCGAGACTTGGTGCATAATTTGCCTCAATCAAAGGAAAACGTTTTCAAGAGCCTTTGATTTTGATAGAAAAGGAAATTATAATTCCTGTAAAACAGAAAGGGTGATAACGATGTGTCAGAAGCAGATTAAGCTGAATGCGAAGGAGGATGTTCAGGAATTCGTAAAGGCAGCAGGTAAATGTGATTTTGACATAGATGTTTTCTATAACAGAATCATCATTGATGCAAAATCCATTCTGGGAGTTCTGAGCATGGATCTTACAAGGGTTCTTACTGTACAGTGCCATGGCGAGAGCAAGGAATTTAACCGTACATTACAGAAGTTTGCAGTTGCCTGATTAAGCAGTTGTAAACTGGCACCTTTTAAGGTGTCTATAAAAATCGTAAAAAACAGATATTGCCGGGAACGACTTGAAATATGAGACAGCATGGTATCCCGACAGCATCTGTTTTTTTTAACCCCGAATTGCTATTTAATGTGTTGAAAGTTGTTCAAGGCGGACGCATTCGGACAATGGTGATTGCTCACTCG
>OGDN01000125.1_pt1 | contig 146839 bp, 156 predicted proteins | sample 1570271 | NCBI WGS metagenome assembly OGDN01 (sample SAMEA4384481, study PRJEB24528) | human gut metagenome
CATTCACAAGCAAGTTAATATTTAATTTTGTCTAAATTTTGGGGTTCACTTCATATGACCGTTCTTTTTGCTTGACAAATTTAGCGTTGTGTGATAATATAATAAAAGAAATGGTAAACAAACCATGCTGCAGTTGATATGTTGTAGGAAGAAATACTTCTACGAAATAGTTACCTATTTGGTCGATAGGTAACTATTTTTTTATTATCACTATACAAAGCAGTAAAACCAAAGTTAAATAAACAATAGCTTCACTCATATGCACACCCCCTTTAAGGTGGTGTCAGCATGGTTTGCAACCATTTCAGAATGTTATTATATCATAGAGGGAAGAATTTGTCGATAAATGTAAATGATATGATAATTTCTTATAATAAAAATATGGAATTTTGCGTTTAAATAACAAATATTTCAAAAATATTTCGTGTTTTGCGTTTAATGTGTAATCTATATGTAACAAAATTACGAAAATTACTTGCATTTATATACAATATATAGTATAATAGTTTAGATAGCAAAAAAGTAATTTCGGAGGGGTTTTATGTACTGCAAAAATTGTGGCAGACAACTGAAAGAGGGAACGCGTTTTTGTGACAGATGCGGTCAATCAGTAAGAAAAAACAACCAGAACAGCCAAACTACAAAACGCAAAGAAATCGAGGAACTGAAGGCTGAACGTCTTAATCGTAAACGTCGTTTACAAGAAAAAGAGGCAAAACAAGCCCGTAATAAAAAACGTAGAAAAAGTAAGGGAAGTGTTATGATTTTCATAATCGTAGCACTGCTTATCGCAATAGTAAGTGTGATTATCGGCTATAATATGATGGCTCCGAACGATAACGGATTAGGCACTGCTCCTACGTCAACAAATTCGCCTGCAAGTGCAACGAATACGCCGACAGATACAGCAAACAACGTATCATCAACATCATCGCCGTCAAATTCAGCAAGCAAAAACGGTTATTCAAAAATGACAATAAGCGGTGTGACGTGCGTTTATCCGTCTACTTTTAATTCAAATCCGACAACAGGAAATCAAAAACTTAACTTGACCGATGCGCTTGGCGGTGCAACTATGACTGTTTCGCAAGAGGGAAAGAGCGGTGCTCCGTCTGACCTTATGCGTGACTATGCACGTCAAACGGGCGGCGAAGTTTCATATTCTCGTGCCGGTGACGATTGGTATGCAGTCACTGTGACAACAGATGATACTGTTTACCACAGAAAATGCGTATTGAAAAACGGAATTGCGGTATATTATGATTTCTCATATTCTTCAATGACATCAACAGCTCAAAAATATACTGAATATATTGACTATATGGACAGCAATTTCAAATAATTTAAGAAAGATATTTGATTGCAAAACATATTGACGCAATCAAAATTAAGCAAATCAATATTTTTAATATTTTAGATTTCGAGCGGACAGCCTTTGTTGGTTGTCCGTTTTTTTGTATTCGTTCGATGTAGCGACTGACTATTGTTTCCGCGTCCGCTATTGCTCTGCTTTCAAGTTTTGGATTATAGTCTTTGAGAATTATTATTGCTTGGCTCACATACGGTGATGAAAAATTATTTAAAATAACTACTTTCTTTGTCAATTCTTTCATTACTAATCTCCAATCATTTCAATTTGTTTTATTTCCATTATTTCCGACTATGAAAAAGTATATACCTGCTTTATTTTTGTAACATTAATCAAAAATAAATGTAATAATATGTAAATATCGTGCATATAAATAGTAATATATGGGAAAAGTCGAGTAATATATTTATTCATATTGCAATATTTGAAATTATTTTGTAATAAAAATGTAATAAAAAGCTTGACAATGTAACAATTTTGTAGTATACTATGGAACAAGTAATGAAAGGGGTTTAACTTTTATGACTACACAAGAGATGACAAAACAAGAAATGATAATGAATTTGCGTGAAAAACGTGAAGAAAAGAAAAAAGCAAAATTGAAAGCAAAGCACAGAAGATGTACGATTGCAATTATTACGCTTGTGGCAATGATGACGGTAATATTCGGTACTGTATACAGCGCATCGGCGAAGGAAATCACAATTACGGAAATAAACGAATTTGCGGGAACAAATGAAACAAAAACTGTAAAGACAAGAAGTGAAAGCGTTGAGGGTGCTCTTGAAGAACATGGCGTGAATGTTTCGGATACCGATAAGATTAATGTTTCAACAGAAAAGCCTGTTGAGGATAATGAAAATATTGTTATCAAGCGTGGTAAGCGTGTTACAATTAAAGTCGGTGAATCGGAAGAAGTTGTAACAGTGACAAAGGCGGACGTTAAGGACGCACTTGTTGAGGCAGGATATATTCCGGGTGAATATGACCAAATTTCTTCTAACGGCGATAATGTTGCGAGCAGTGATACAATCGAGCTTGTATCGGTAAGCCATACAGACGAAACAGAAACGGAAGTAATTCCTAAAGGTGTTGAATATGTTGATGACGCGACTTTGATCAAGGGACAGGAAAAAGTCGTTGACGAAGGACAAGACGGTGTGAAAACAATCACTTACAAGGTTACATACCAAGATGGTCAAGAGGCGACAAGAGAGGTGATAGATGAACAAGTTACAACTGAAATGCGTAACAAGGTTATTGCAAACGGTACAATGGAGCCGACTCCCGCACCTAAAAACACAACTGTTAAAGATACTTTTGCGACAAAGTCAACAGTAAGCGATGACGGCGGTACTGTAAACGGATATAAATATAAGAAGAAAATCACAATGACTGCTACAGCTTATTCGACTTCACCGTCAGAAAACGGCGGTTATACGGTTTCTGCAATGGGTAATCCGCTTGGATATGGTATAGTTGCAGTTGACCCGAGCGTTGTTCCGTTGGGTTCAAAAGTGTATGTAACATCAGCCGACGGCTCATGGTCATACGGCGTTGCAAGTGCCGAAGATACAGGCGGTGCAATTAAGGGTAACAAGATTGATTTATGCTACGGCTCAAATGCTAACGACTTCGGCAGAAGAAGTTGTGTAGTGTATATTTTGGAATAATATGTAAATAAAAAAATAGGATACACACATATTTTGCTACAATCAAGTAGTAATAATATATGTATCCTATTTTTTTAGTTTATTCCAAGCTGCTTATTCTTTGTCCAGTTTTCGTATATGTTCATAAATGGTGCATTGTTAATGTTGATGTTGGTGTAGTTTCCAGACTCATCATAGTAATTATAACCGGTAACTCTGACATTTTGAATTAGCTCAAAATCCATGCTATGAGTAGCTGAAATGACTGCTGTTTCTCCGGGAGCGATGTTTTCAGGTATTTGGGGATAAGTTCCGGATATTAAGTTTTTATCTTTGTCGTATTCGCCGATATGTAATGTAAATGTATTTATGTTTTTATCTGTTAAATTTTTTATTGTAAATTGAGTTTCTATATATTCGTAATTCTCACCGTAAGTTTCTTGCTTTGTAACTGCAATATTTCCGTCCGATGCCAAATAATCGCTTTGCTTAGGTGCATCAGTGCTTTGAGGTGAAGATGTTTGCTGTGCTAAATCTTTTTGTAATTCATCGATTGTTTGTTTTAATTGTTCGTTTTTCTGCTTTATTGCCTCAAGTTCGGAATTTGTTCCGCACGCAGTTGTTGATAACAATAAAGCTACCGATAATGCTACTACTAATATTTTTTTCATAATATAAACACTCCTTTTTGATTAAAAACTAAATGCTTTGAACATACTTGAAACAGACGCCAGCACTACAAAGTACCACACGATACTCAAAGCTATACCCGTACAAAAACCGATTAAAGCCCATTTGCCATATTCTTTGGCAGAGATAGGAGTATCCTTACTTTGTACAACGAATAAAATCAATCCGGCAAGAGGGATAAAGAATGACAGTACCTTTAATCCCGCTGACGGGGTGTCGTTTATTACATTGACTTTGTGTTGTGCAGCACCGCAGTTTGGGCATATGTCAGCCTTTTCACTAATCATCGTGCCGCACTCTCTGCAAAATGATTTGTGGAGCGGTTCAAATTGTTGCTGATTTTCATACGTTACATTTGTGTTTTCTGTTTGATTTTCCATTGTAATTTCCTCCTACTACATATAATATTCTTTTTACAATGTTTAAATTATATATTTAAATGGTATTCTTATATGTATTCGATATAAGAATATAGGATTATTTTAGCATAGAATATATAATTATGTCAAGAGGAGGAATTACATTGAGAAAATTTGAACCAATAAAACCCGAAAAAGAAGTTATTTCGCTTAGATTGGATACCAGAATGTTACAGGAAATTAACGATTGGGCTATGGAAATTGATATAAGCCGAAATGAATTTATAAATCAATGTATAGATTTTGCATTGAAAAATATAGATACAGAATTGATAGAACAAGTGGAAAGAAGACATAACGGCAGAGGTGGAATGAGTCGTAGACTCAGAACAGGGTTTGAAGATGATGAAAAAGAAAAAGACGAGGAATGATTGTTTCCTCGTCTTTTCTTGAATTATGTGTGTTTTTTTACATAGTATATGATTTTCTAAGCATTTGAATTTCTTTTTTATAACCGTCAAGTTCATTCGGAGTTTCAAGCAAAATCGGAATACCCTGTAATTTAGGGTGATTGATAATCTTAACCATAGTATCAAAACCGATACTGCCTTCACCGATTTTTTCGTGTCTGTCCTTATGGCTTGCAAAAGGATTTTTACTGTCGTTCATATGAATTGCTTTTAATCTGTCAAGACCGATAATTCTGTCAAATTCATCAAGAACACCGTCAAGGTCATTGACAATATCATATCCGCCGTCGTAAATATGGCAAGTATCCATACACACGCCCATTTTATTATCAAGTTTAACGCCGTCAAGGATTTCTTTCAATTCTTCAAAACTGCGACCTATTTCTGTACCTTTACCTGCCATTGTTTCAAGCAAAACTGTCGTTGTCATATCGGGTGTAAGTACAGTATTAAGCTGTTTTACGATAAAATCAATTCCGATTTCAACGCCTTGTCCGACGTGACTGCCCGGGTGGAAGTTGTAAAGCTGGTTTGGTGTATACTCCATACGTCTTAAATCGTCAGCCATTGTATTTAAGGCAAATTCGCGAGTTTCTTCTTTATTGGAACACGCATTAAGCGTATACGGTGCGTGAGCGAGAATTTGCGAAAAATTATTTTCTTTCATAAATTCAAGGAAGTTTTTTACGTCTTGTTCATCAATAGCTTTCGCTTTACCTCCGCGTGGATTACGCGTGAAAAATTGAAAAGTATTTGCGTCAATGCTCTTTGCCTCTTTACCCATATTCATATAGCCTTTTGCGGCTGACAAGTGACAACCTATATTTAACATTCTGATTTCCTCCTATAATATACTTGCATTAATAACATTATTATAGTATAATTGAAAAATAAAATCAACAATAAAAATTAGGAGAAATATTTAATGATTACAGTAACAAACGTAAGTCTGAATTTCAGCGGACAAAATCTGTTTTCGGACGTTAATTTAAAATTCACACCGGGCAACTGCTACGGCGTAATCGGTGCAAACGGTGCGGGAAAATCGACTTTTCTTAAAATTCTTTCGGGTGAACTTGATTCGACAACCGGTGAAGTGTCTATCGACCCAAATTGTCGTATGTCGGTTTTGAAACAGGACCACTTTGCATATGACGAGTACACTGTACTTGATACGATTATTATGGGTAACAAGCGTCTTTATGATATTATGAAAGAAAAAGACGCGTTGTATGAAAAAGAAGATTTCTCAGACGAGGACGGTATAAAAGCGGCTGAACTTGAGGCAGAATTTGCGGAAATGGACGGTTGGGAGGCTGATTCCAATGCGTCAAAGTTAATGCAAGGTCTTGGACTTGACGAAAGTATTATGTATTCGCAGATGGCTGACCTTGGCGGTAACGAAAAGGTTAAAGTCCTTTTGGCACAGGCACTTTTCGGTGACCCCGACATTATTCTTCTTGACGAGCCTACAAACCACCTTGACTTGCAGGCTATTGAATGGCTTGAAGATTTCTTGCTTGATTACGAGGGTACAGTCATAGTTGTATCGCACGACAGATATTTCCTTAATGTTGTGTGTACGCATATCGTTGATATTGACTATTCAAAGGTTAAGATGTATGTCGGTAACTATGAGTTCTGGTACGAGTCAAGTCAGATGATGGAAAGACTTATCAAGCAACAAAATAAAAAAGCTGAAGAAAAAATTAAAGAATTGCAGACTTTTATTCAGCGGTTCTCTGCGAATAAGTCGAAATCAAAACAGGCTACAAGCCGTAAGAAAATGCTTGATAAACTTACGGTTGAAGAATTGCCTGCGTCATCAAGACGTTATCCGTTCGTGGGTTTTGATATGGATAGAGAAGCGGGACGCGATTTGCTTACCGTTGACGGACTTTCAAAGACTGTAAACGGTGAAAAACTTCTTAATAATATATCATTCACACTAAATCATGACGATAAGATTGCCATAATAGGTGAAAACGAAATTGCAATCACTGCACTTATGCAAATACTTGCCGGTGAAGATGAGCCGGACGAGGGTACTGTTAAGTGGGGCGTAAGTACGTCAAGGAGTTATTTTCCTAAAGATAACTCTAAGTATTTTGACGGCTGTGAACTAAATCTTGTGGATTGGCTAAGACAATACAGTGCGGCAGGCTTTGAAACTCAAAACGAATCGTATATAAGAGGATTTTTGGGAAGAATGTTGTTCTCGGGTGATGATGTATTCAAACAGGTAAACGTGCTTTCCGGTGGTGAGAAAGTCAGATGTATGCTATCAAGAATGATGTTGTACGGATCAAACGTACTTATACTTGACCAGCCTACAAACCACCTTGACCTTGAGTCAATCACTGCGGTAAACAACGGCTTGAAAGCGTTCAAGGGCAACGTTATATTTGCGTCACACGACCACGAATTTGTGAATACCGTTGCAAACAGAATTATTGATATTCGTGAGGACGGCACAATCGTGGACAGAATGTGTACATTTGACGAGTATATCGAAATGAAAAGAGGTAACTAAATGAAATTTGAAAATACAGAGGTTTACGGCTTTAAACGTGCGCTTAAAGGTATGAGAAACCCTCTTGAATCATGGCGTAAAAATGATACGGTTGAGGAGAACGGAAAAGTCGTAATCGGTGAAAACGATTTGGATTTGGCGCAAAGACTTATAAAATCGGGCAGTGAACACAGAAAATTTATGCGTCAGATTTTTGTGTCGGTTGATATAACAGGTCCGCTTTATTGGTGGAAAGAATTTGATACGTATAAGGTCGGTACAACCGCGAACAGTACATCGACAATGCACAAACTTGCGTCAACACCTATTACTGCCGAGTGTTTTGAAATTGACGATTACAATTCAGAGCTTGATTATGACGGCACAAAACTTGGTGATGTGATAGACAAGCATATAGAATTTTTGGAGAGTATGCGTGTAAAGTATCTTGAAACAAAGGATAAGGCATATTGGAAAGAACTTATCAGATGGTTGCCGTCAGCGTGGCAGCAGACAAGAACCGTTACAATGACATACGAAAATCTTTTGGCGATGTGTTCAAAAGGTCAGAGAAGATTTCACAAATTGACAGAATGGTCAAAGTCATTCATCGATTGGGCGAGAACACTTCCGTATGCACAGGAATTGATATTTCCTGATGAAACAGAATGAAAATAATTGCGGCGGTTGATGAAAAGTGGGGCATTGGCAAAGGTATGAATTTGCTGTTCCGCATATCCGAGGATATGGAATTTTTTAAAGAGAAAACAATGGGTAAGACGGTTGTTATGGGCAGAAAGACGTTGGAGAGCTTCCCTAACGCAAAACCGCTTAAAAATCGAAAAAATGTTGTACTTACAACCGATAAAAATTTTAAGTGTGACGGCACGGAGATTGTTCACGATATAAAAACGATTATCGGAAAATACGGCGGTGACGATACTTTTGTCATAGGCGGCGGAGAGGTTTACAGACAGCTTTTGCCGTACTGTGACAGTGCATATATAACAAAGGTGTTTTCCGACGGCAATGCGGATGTCTTTATCGACAATCTTGATAAAAATGAGGTGTGGGAGCTCGGTAACGTGTCCGAAAAATACGTTGAAAAAGGCATTTCGTTTGTGTTCTGCACTTATATAAACAAAAATCCTCAATCGCATTTTGAACAAAAAACACTGTAAATTATACATTGAATTTATGAAAAACACTTTAAAAAGTTTGTGAAATATGATATTATATAGATAATTATTATTATGCTTTAATGGATAGGTAAAGTATATATAAAAGAGGGAGGATAACTAAATGCTTAAAAATTCAAAGAAAAAACTAAGAAAATTAGGTGCATTTTCTTTGGTTCTTGCTCAGGTTGCGGCAGTAGGAGTAGTTGCTCCTATGACAAGTGCAAGTGCATTTGCCGGCAGTGCAATCACAAGAAACATGGAAAACCTTGATAGAGGTGTCGTTGCGACAAAGACTGACGACGGTGTACTTATTTCATGGAGAAGATTGGCAACAGAGCCTGCTGACACTACATTTACTCTTTACAGAAACCAAGAAAAGATTAACGAAGGTGCGGTTACAAACTTTGTTGACGCGTCAGGTACTGTAAACGATAAGTATACAGTAGTTGCAAACGGCGAAATGTCAGACAGCGTAGGCGTATGGGAGAACGGATACCTTGATATTCCTTTGGCTAAAGCTCCTGAAAGTGACGTTTTACAAATGGACAGAAACGGCATATACTACGGTTCATATACACCGGGTGACTCATCATACGGTGACCTTGACGGTGACGGACAATATGAAATCGTAATGCTATGGAGCCCTTCAGACGCTAAGGACGCCGCTACAGGCGGCAGAACCGGTAAGGTTTATATGGATGCTTACAAACTTGACGGTACTCAGCTTTGGAGAATTGACATGGGTTACAATATCCGTGCAGGACAACACGATACTCAGCTTAACGTAGCCGATTTTGACGGTGACGGCAGAGCAGAAGTTATGGTGAGAACTGCTGACGGTACTGTTGACGGTCAAGGTAACGTAATCGGTGACGCATCAAAAGGCGAAACATATGAAAGCAGCTGGGCTGCTCTAAACGGCGGTAAAAACTTACAAGGTCCGCTTTATGTAACGTGTTTCGACGGTGAAACAGGTAAGGCTCTTGACACAATAGATTATTTCCCGAATAATACTGTCGGTTCAAATGCTGCATCATTAACATTCGGTGATGACTTCGGTAACCGTTCGGAAAGATATAACAGTACAATAGCTTATATTGACGGTCAGTCACCGTCTGCTGTATTTGCAAGAGGTTATTACTTCGGTAAGGGTATCTCAAATCCTAACGGACGTACAGGTGCCGCTGCATACAGCTTTAAGAACGGTAAGCTAAAGATGGAATGGTCATTTGATACAGCCGAATCAAAGAATAACGGCTATATCGGTCAAGGTAACCACCAAATTGAAGCAGGTGACGTTGACGGCGACGGTAAGGACGAAATTCTTTACGGCGCTTTGACATGGGATAACGACGGTTCAATTCTATGGTGTACATATCAAGAACACGGTGATGCTATGCACCTTGGTGACTTCGACCCAACTAAAGAAGGTCTTGAATGGTTAAAAGCTTATGAGGATTACAGTGCAGACAGTGAAGTGTTTGATTTGAAAGGTCCACAACTTTCTCCATACATCACATCTAATACAATATTTAAAAATTCGGCTGCAGCTGCTGCTCAAGGCGCTCCTAATGATCGTCATCAATGGGGTATTTCACTTCAAAACGCTAAGACAGGCGAATTCTATCAAATTCACAACGGTATCAAAGATACAGGTCGTGCTATGATTGCCAATATCGGTTACGGCGATTCTTGGTACGCTATGTGGGGTGCAGGTTCATCAGGTTACTGGGACAGCAACGGTAACGAACTTCCTGATCTAAAGGCTGCTATGAACGGCAGAATTTATTGGACAGGCGACTTACAGGATGAACTTCAAGACCACAACGGTGCAGGTAAAGAAATTACTGTAACAAAGTGGAATGACAATACAAAGACATTCGATAAGATTTTCGAGGGTAAGGATTCGCACTCAATCAACTCAACAAAGGGTAATCCGAACCTACAAGCTGACTTGTTAGGTGACTGGAGAGAAGAAATTGTTTCTTACGCAATCACAGGTCAAGACACAAAGAAAGAAAAGACAACAATCAAGGGTAACTTTGATAAGGATGTTGAAGTTGAATTAGATAAGACTGTATATCAATATTCTCTAAGACTATATGAAACACCATATGCAACAAATTATAACTTCTATACTCTTGCACATGATGATATTTACAGAAACTCATCAGCAACAGATACAAACTGTTACAACCAACCGCCACATATCAGCTGGTATATGAACGACCATATTGCTAATTCACAGTACACAACTCAACCGGACGCAAATGTTAAACTTGTTTCAAATTCATACAAGGCAAAGGCATTTGACGAATCTGCTCTACCTGTTGCAGGTTCAACACCATCAACAGATTCACCGTTCGTTGACGTTGTAGGTCACTGGGGTAAGACATACATCGATAAGATGTATAAAGCAGGCGTTATCAACGGTATGGACGATACACACTTCGCTCCTGACGGAACTGTAACAAAGGGTCAGTTTGCAACACTTATCGTAAACGCTCTAAAGATTGATACAGATTCATCATTGGCAAGCGAACACTGGGCAATGCCATTCGTAAAAGCCGCTCAAAACGCGAACCTAATTGCAGAAGATATTCCGTTCACTGTTGAAGATTTCGATAAGGAAATTTCAAGAGAAGAAATGGCATCAATGGTTGCTAAGGCTGCCGCATATAAGAATGTTGAGGCTAAGGCTGCCGATAAGAAATTTACAGACGCATCAGACATCGCAGCATGGGCTGTTGAAGATGTAAACAATGCAGTTGGTTTGGGTATTATCAACGGTATGGATGACGGTTCATTCCAACCAAAGGCTAATGCAACAAGAGCACAGGCTGCTACAATGCTTTCAATGCTTTGGGATTTAATTAAATAAATCATAAAACAATATTAAAATCGGACGCATATGCGTCCGATTTTTTTGTGGTTTTTAAAATATTTGAGAAATATATTGTAAAAAAATTATTGTTATAGTATAATAAATGAGAAATTTGTGTTTGAGGTAAAAATAATATGAGAATGAGAAAAAAGAAAAATTGTGACGCAAGAATGGAACGTTGCAGTGATATTTGGATAAAAGAACCTGAAAAATATAAGGGGAAATGGGCGGAACGTTTCGGTAACGATAATCCTATTCATATTGAAATCGGTTGCGGTAAGGGTAATTTTATTGTCGGTATGGCGAAAATGTACCCTGATGTGAATTTTATTGCGATTGAAAAGGTTGAGGACGTTATAGTTATGGCTATGGAAAAAACTGTGGCAGCTGAACTTACAAACGTTTTGTTTATGGATATGGATGCGGAAAAAATTGAAGATATATTTGAATTTGGCGAGATAAGACGTATTTATCTTAATTTTTCTGACCCATGGAAGAAAAATAAACAGGCAAAACGCAGACTTACTCATAAGCGTTTCCTTGACAGATATAAAGCCGTGCTTAAACAGGGCGATTATATTTGGTTTAAAACCGATAATAAGGCTTTGTTTGATTTTTCGCTTAACTCATTTGCGGAGGAAAATTTCAAGCTTGAAAATATCAGCCTTGATTTGCATAATTCAAAGTTTGAAGGCAACGTTATGACTGAATATGAACAACGCTTCTCTGAACAGGGTATGCCGATATACCGTCTTGAGGCGACATATCTCGGTTGGGAAGACAACCGAAAAAAAGAAAGCTAACAGAGAAGATAAAAAATAACAGTATGGCAAGCACCCTACTGTTATTTTTTGAACTGTAAAACAAGTTCTTTATCTTCTTTTGATATTCTTAACGATTCACGAATTTTTCGTACCGCCATATTTTGAGTGGTTGCGTTTAAATCGTTGCTTTCAAGAAATTTCATTGCTTTATCTCTGCACTTTGCGGCGGCTGTTGCAACGAGCCAGCCTTGCATCATTTGAACATAGTAGAAATCTGAATTTACCGAGTTGACGTATGAGAGCACTTTGTCGATATATTCATCGGTCAAATAAAATTCCATAAGGCAGTTAAAACCAAAACGTACAATCCACGGATTTTCGTTGTAGATAAAATATTCAACGTCATTTAAAAATTCATCTAAATGTTTCTTCAATCCTTTAAATGAAACAATGTCGCAAGTTTCCCAACTTGTGATTTGAGCAACGTATTGCTTGATATAGCCGAGCATTTCGTGATAATCGCACTTAATGAGCGACATAACCAAGCCTTTAATCATAATTTCTTCACGGTATGCGTTGTTTTTGCAATTAAGGAATGACGCGTAGTCACCTTTTGAAATAGCTTTAGCCGTTTGACGCAAGATGGGTACACGAATACCGATAGATTGCGTTCCGCCGGGAACAAGCGAGTCACTGAATTTTTTGTATTTTTCGTCAGCCAATGTTTTTAAGTATTCCGCAAATTCGTCATAATCTGATTGCGTCCATATTTCTTTTGTAAGCTCCATTATTTGTCCTTTCTTTGTCTGAAAATAAAAGAGTTGTTTTGGAATAAATCTAAAACAACTCTTAAAATCAATTATTCACCGAAACCGTCAGGGTGAGTTGACTGCCATCGCCAGCTGTCAGCACACATTTCGTCAATACCTCTCTTAGCCTCCCAGCCAAGTTCAGCCTTTGCCTTTGCAGGATCTGCATAACATTCGGCAATATCGCCCGGTCTTCTTGGGTCGATTTGATAAGGAATTTCCTTACCGCAAGCCTTTGAGAATGCCTTAACAATGTCAAGAACGCTGTAACCGTTGCCTGTACCAAGGTTGTAGATGTGTACGCCTTCCTTGTCTGAACAATGTTCGATAGCCTTAACGTGACCGATTGCAAGGTCAACAACGTGGATATAGTCACGAACGCCTGTACCGTCAGGAGTAGGGTAATCGTTACCGAATACATGAACTTTTTCAAGCTTACCTACTGCAACTTGTGCAATGTACGGAAGTAAGTTGTTCGGAATACCCTTAGGGTCTTCACCCATAATACCGCTTTCGTGAGCACCGATTGGGTTGAAGTAACGAAGAAGTGTTACAGATAGCTTTGGATTAGCTTTTTGAGCGTCTGTCATAATTCTTTCGATAAATAGTTTTGTTGTTCCGTAAGGATTTGTTGTAAGAATTTTGTCGCCCTTGTTGTCAGTTTCAACAATAGGAACTCTTTCAGGATCGCCGTAAACAGTAGCTGATGATGAGAATACGATGTTGTTGCAGTCGTATTTTTCCATAGCCTGCATAAGGTGAAGTGTACCTGTGATGTTGTTATCATAATATGTAAGCGGTATTCTTGTAGATTCGCCGACTGCCTTTAGACCGGCAAAGTGAATAACTGCGTCGATTTTATTTTCTGCAAATACCTTTTCTGTTGCCTCTTTGTCAAGCAAGTCTACTTTGTAGAACGGAAAATTCTTTCCTGTAAGTTTTTTTACTGCGTCAAGGCATTTTTCACTTGCGTTGTAAAGATTGTCAAGTACAACAATTTCATAACCTGCATTTAAAAGTTCGACACAAGTGTGGCTGCCTATGTATCCTGCACCGCCTGTTACCAATATTTTCATTAGCGATTCCTCCCTATATTTATTTAATTTTATTATATACCAATATAAAGCCTTTTTCAATACTGAAAAATATTTTTGTTGGGATTTTATAAAAATATGTGGGACGTCGGGACAGCGTCCCTTACGAACAAAATTTTATTTATTCGGGCGACCAATGGTTGCCCCTACGTAATATTATTGTTTTGCCGCCCCTCAGTCAACTGCGTTGACAGCTCCCCCTCAAGGGGAGCCTAAAAAGCCTCTCCTTGATGAGAGGTGGCACGAAGTGACGGAGTGGTGGTATTTATCACCCATTAACAAAACCGCCTATATTCCATATTATATTAATATAAAAAAGAAAGGAATGATATTTATGGAATATAACAGAGCGAATGCGGTTGCATATGCGAAAAAGTGGGCATACGGAAGAAATCTGAAATACTATGATTTTTCTGATTTGGGCGGTGATTGTACAAACTTTGCGTCACAGTGCATATATGCCGGCAGCGGTGTTATGAACTACACGCCGACATACGGTTGGTACTACATTTCTGTAAACAACAGAGCGCCGGCATGGACAGGAGTTGATGAATTATACAGATTTTTAACCACCAACCGCGGTGCAGGACCGAGAGCGATATTAACCGATTTATCACAAATTCAAAACGGCGACATTATTCAGCTGCAATTTACCGACAAAGAAAGATTTGACCATTCTCCGGTTGTGGTTGACGCAGGAAACAGAACACCGCAGTCAATTCTTGTTGCGGCACATTCGTATGATGCGGATTGCAGACCGCTGTCGTCATACCGATATATAAAGATACGTCCGTTACATATTACGAATGTAGGCGAGTGAAAATATTAATATTAATGCACATTTTTCATTGAATATTTTTAGAAAAAGTGATAAAATAAAAAGGATATTGATTTTTTACAAAAGAGGTGTTATATATTGAAAAAACTATTTCCGTTTCTGAAACCGTACAGGCTTCAGCTTACAGTCGGACCGTTTTTTAAATTGTCCGAGGCGGTGTTGGAGTTGCTAATTCCGACTCTTATGGCTTTGCTGATTGATAACGGAGTCAACATGGATAACAGAAGCTATATTATTAAAATGGGTATATTAATGCTTGTCATTGCAACATTTGGCGTAATATTTGCGTTTATATGCCAGTATAGTGCGTCTATTGCGTCACAGGGATTCGGTACAGATGTGCGTAATGCGATGTTCAAAAAAATCGGTACACTGTCATTCGCACAGCTTGACAAGTTTGGTACACCGTCACTTATAAACAGAATTACGGGTGATGTTACTCAACTTCAATCGGCGGTTGCGATGCTCATACGTCTTGTAATCCGTGCACCGTTTCTGTGCGTCGGCGGACTTGTTATGGCGATTATGATTGACTTAAAGCTGTCGATTATATTTATGATTGTCATACCGCTGTTTATACTCGTACTTTTTCTTGTAATGTTCAAGGCAGTACCGCTTTATAAATCTGTTCAGAAAAAGCTTGACTCGCTTACTTTGGTACTTCGTGAAAATCTTTCCGGTGTGCGTGTAATTCGTGCGTTTGCCGGCGTAAAACGTGAAAAGGAAAGATTTAACGACAGAAATACAGATTACGCAAATACGGCTATAAGAGTCGGTAAAATTGCCGCACTTACCAATCCGCTTACTACTATTATAATGAATCTTGCGGCTATTGCGGTTATTTATTTCGGCGGTATTCGTGTAAACACAGGTCATCTTTCGCAGGGTGAAGTTATCGCGTTTATCAACTACATTACGCAAATTCTAAACGCTATGATAGTCGTTGCAAACCTTGTTGTATTGTATACAAAGGCATATGCATCGGCTTTGCGTGTGGGGGAAGTTCTTGAAACAGAGCCTCTTATTGAATACGGCGAAAAGAATACCACTCAAAACGGTGAAAATGCGGTTGAATTTAAAAACGTATCATTGACATATACAGGCAGTAAAGTACCGTCTGTCGATAATATTAATTTGACGATTAAAAAGGGTGAAACAATCGGTATTATCGGCGGTACAGGTTCCGGTAAGAGTACGCTTATAAGCCTTATACCGCGTTTTTATGACGCGACAAAGGGTGAAGTGCTTATTGACGGAGTGGATATAAAGAAATACGATGAAGACACGCTTAGAAAGACTGTTGCGGTTGTACAGCAGAGAGCGGCACTTTTCTCTGGTACAATAGCGGACAATCTTCATATGGCAAAGGCAGACGCAACTTTGGAAGAAATGCGTCGTGCGGCTGATACGGCGCAGGCAACCGAATTTATCGACAGACTTGAAAAAGGCTTTGATACATTCGTTTCACAAGGCGGTAACAACCTTTCGGGCGGTCAAAAACAGCGTATTACAATCGCACGTGCGTTAATCAAAAATTCGCCTATACTTATTTTGGACGACAGCGCCAGCGCACTTGACTATGCGACAGACGCAAATTTAAGACGTGCTATTAAAGAAAATACCGACAGTCAGACGGTTATAATCGTGTCACAGCGTGTAAATTCGGTGAAAGACGCGGACAGAATTGCGGTTATGGACGACGGTGAAATTGTCGGAATAGGTACACACAAAGAACTTGTTGATACTTGCGATATTTACAGGGAAATTTGTTACTCACAGGAACAGCTTGACTAAGAAAGGGGTAAAATGATGAAAAACAATAAAACACTTTCAAAGCTTAACTCTTATATTGCGGGTAACAGAAAATATCTTATTTTGGTTATAATATCGGCATTGCTTGCAAACATATTTATGCTTGTTGCACCGTATATTTCGGGTAGAGCTATCGACTTTATCAAAGGCGAAAATAACGTAGATTTTCCTATGGTTGCGAAAATTATAGGAATACTTTTTGCGGTTTATGTGCTTAATGCTTTGTTTACATGGGGAATGACAGTGTTTACAAACGCACTTTCAAACCATTCGATTGAAAAAATGCGTAAAGACGCATTCGGCAAGATTTCAAAATTGCCGCTTAAATTTTTTGACGGTCATTCACACGGCGATATTATCAGCCGTCTTACAAACGACATAGACGCAGTTTCCGAAGGTCTTTTGCAGGGAATTACACAGCTGTTTTCGGGTATCGTAACGGTTGTCGGTTCGCTTGTCTTGATGTTCTTGCTTGACTGGAGAATAACACTTTGTGTTATTGTTATTACGATTATTTGTATATTCGTTTCAAAAGCGATTGCGACCAATTCGGGTAAAATGTTCAGATTACAGGCACAGACTATCGGTGAACTTAACGGTTATGTTTCGGAAACGGTCGGCAATTTAAAGGTTGTCAAGGCATTTGGTTATGAGGACAAGAGCAGTGAAGTATTCGGCGAGATAAACGCACGTCTTTACGACTGCGGTCAAAAGGCTCAATTCTACTCATCGCTTGTCAATCCGACTACAAGATATATCAATAACCTTGCGTATATTTCTGTCGGCGTTCTTGGCGGACTTGCCGCACTTGCCGGACATTTGTCGGTAGGTATAATATCAAGTTTCTTGATTTATGCTACACAGTTTGCACGTCCGATTAATGATATGACAAGTATTTTAACTCAACTTCAATCTGCACAGGCAGCGGCGGCAAGAATTTTCGCGCTTGGCGAAATTGAGCCTGAAACGCCCGACGAGGACAGACCCGAACTTGAAGTTAAAAACGGTGAAGTTATGTTTAAAGACGTTGATTTCTCATATAATAAGGATAAAGAACTTATCAAAGACTTGAATATTGCTGCAAAACCGGGTCAAAGAGTAGCAATAGTCGGACCTACGGGTGCAGGTAAAACAACTATCGTAAATCTTTTGATGAACTTCTACGGTGTGGATAAGGGTACTATATTCGTTGACGGACAGGCTATTGATTCTGTTCAGCGTGACAGCTTGCGTAAGAATTTCGGTATGGTACTTCAAGATACTTGGTTGTTTGCGGGTACTGTAAAAGAAAATATCGCATACGGTAAAGAGGGTGCGACAGAAGAAGAAATTATAAATGCCGCAAAGGCTGCGTCTGCACACGGCTTTATCAAGCGTTTGCCGAACGGCTATGATACAATGATTACAGAGGACGGCGGAAATTTGTCGAGCGGTCAAAAACAGCTTTTGACTATTGCACGTGCGATGCTGTCAGATCCTAAAATACTTATTCTTGACGAGGCAACTTCAAATGTCGATACAATGACAGAGCAGAGAATACAAAAGGCATTTCTAAAGATGATGGAAGGCAGAACAAGCTTTATTATCGCTCACCGTCTTTCAACAATTCGTGAGGCTGATTTGATTCTTGTTATGGACAAGGGCAGAATTATTGAACAGGGTACTCACAATGAATTGATTGCCAAGAATGGATTTTATACAAAACTATATAACAGCTAATTTATTTGGTGTGCGTGAAAATGCACACCAAATTTTGCATTGGGTAGGAGGACAAATATGGAATACGGACTTGTCTTAGCCGGCGGTGGTGTCAGAGGGGCATATCAGATTGGTGTATGGAAAGCGCTTAAAGAACTTAAAATTAAAGTTTCGGCGGTGTCGGGTGTTTCAATCGGTGCGGTAAACGGTGCGCTTTTCGTGCAAGGCAGTAAAACAAAAGCCGAAAGATTATGGAACAAAATTGCGATTGACGATATTATATTGTTGCCGAAGGAAATGGAGAATGACGAAAATCTTTTTAAAGTCAAAAACTTAATGAAAATCGCAAAAGAAATTTACAGTAACAACGGACTTGATATGTCACCGCTTGAAAATCTGTTAAATGAAATAGTCGACGAGGATAAAATTCGTAATTCCGAAATTGATTTCGGTATAGCGACTTTTTCACTTTCGGAGAAAAGCGAAAATTATTATTTTATCAAAGACATACCTTACGGTAAACTGACCGAATACCTTATGGCGAGTGCGTGCTTTCCGGGATTTAAGGCGAGGACGATTGACGAAAAGAAATTTATAGACGGCGGTGTGTCAAACAATATGCCGATTAATATGCTGCTTGAAAAAGGGATTGACAATATTATTGCGATAGATGTAAAGGGAGTGGGGTTTTACAGAACTTTTAATCTTGCCGGTAAAAATGTGATAAATATTAAATGCTCACGTCCGCAGACGGGGACGTTTGATTTTGACAGGGACGGAATAAGAAAAAGCATACAGGACGGATATTACGACTGTATGAAAGCGTTCGGCAAATTCAGCGGCGTTTTATTCAGTTTTAAAGCAAGAGATTACGCAGCTGCAAGAAGATTATATTCAAAGGAGCTTATTGAGGGTATTGAAATTGCGGCGAATATATTCGGCGTAAATCCGTACAAACTGTATACGATTGATGAACTTGTCGGTGCGGTTATGAATGAATATTTTGAATATGTCCGTCAGCATAACGGCGAAATATCGGGCGGTGTGTTTGAAAAAATAAAAAATGCAGATGAACGGCTGTTTATGACGTGGATTGTTGATGTGCTTGAAAAGGGTAAAAGTGATTTTGTGAAAGAAAAGTTGTCAATACTTGGTGAAAAATATGACGCCGCATCGGCTATTTTATATTTTAAATCACAAAAATGATGTTTGCTATTGTATTTAGTCGAAAAAAATTATATAATATAATTATATTGACAGAAACCACAAAACATTTTTGTGGATTAAGGGGAAAATAACAGATGAAGAAATTCTTTATCACAGTAATCTGTATAGCGATAGCCGCTATGGTCGGATACGGTATTAAATATGCCGTCACACCGATAAACACGCAGAAATTAAGCTATATAACGCAAGAAAATGCTATAAATACAAATGGTTTTATTATACGCGATGAATGGGTTATGTATTCACGCAGTGCAGGAACGGCTTATCATTCCGTTGCGGAGGGTGAGAGAGTCAGCAAAGACAGTACAATCGGTTCTTTGTTTTACGGCGATGTCAGCGATGACAGCATTAAAGAACTTACCGTTGTTGACAACAAGATAAAAAAGACAAGAACAGAAAAGAGTGAAGAATCAATTTCAACGCTCGATTCAAACACTTTGGAGAATAACATATACGAGCGTGAAAATGATATAATTGACGCGGCGCAGGATAACGATATTCTTTCTATTGCAAAATACAAAAAGGATATTAACAGCCTAAGACAAAGCAATCAGCTTGCGGAGGACAACACAGAGCAGGAACTTGAAAATCAGCGAGAGCAGATTTTAAACAGTATCGGCGTAAACAAAGAGGATATTTATGCACAGATTTCGGGTGTGTTTACAACTTATGTAGACGGATACGAAACGGAGCTTGTTCCGAATGACATAGAAAATTATGATGTTTCATATTTTGAAGGTTTGTCGCAGTCACCGAAGATACAGAAGATTGACAATAAAATCAATGCCGGCGGTGCGGTGTGCAAAATTGTTAATAATCACGTTTGGTACGTTATGATGGATATACCGTCAGACACCATAGAAGGCAGAGAAGTCGGCGATAACGTAAAACTTAGGTTTAACAATATGGCGGACGCAGTTGTTAAGGGCAGTATAAATTCCGTTTCAGCTGAAGAAAACGGCAGAGTTATATTGACGGTTAAATGCCCGACATATCTTGAAAGTGCATTTTCTTACAGACTTGTGGATGTGGACTTGATTTTTGAAAGCTATGAAGGCTACAAAGTACCGATACAGTCTGTCAGAACGGAAGACGACGGATCTAAGAAGGTCATAGGAATAAAAGAAAACAGAGAGCATGACTGTTATTGCGATGTCTTGTTTACAAATACGGACGCCGGATATGCAATAATCGAATCGACAGACAACGCGGAAAATAAACTTTCACAGATGGAGAGAATTGTTGTCGGTGAAAGATAGGTAAAGGAATGATAAAAGTGAGTATAGCGGAAAATCTTGAAGAAGTTGAAAAGAGAATAAGTGCGGCGGCTAAGAGGAGCGGACGCAAACGTGAAGATATAACGCTTGTTGCCGTTACAAAAACTCACCCTGCCGAAATGATGAACGAAGCAATAAAGCTTGGTGTAACGGACATCGGCGAGAATAAGCCGCAGGAGGTAAGGGACAAATATGACAGCGTTTTGCCTGCAAAGTGGCATCTTATAGGTCATTTGCAGACAAACAAGGTTAAGTATGTCATTGATAAGGTTTGCCTTATTCATTCGGTTGATTCAATCAAACTTATGGACGAAATCGAACGTCAGGCGGAAAAACATAATCTTGATATGGATATTTTGATACAGGTAAATATCTCCGGCGAAGAAACAAAATCGGGTATATCAAAAGAAGAAGTTGAAGATTTGTTAAAATATGCCGGCGAATTAAAACATATAAAAGTTAAAGGCTTGATGACAATAGCACCGAAAACTGACAATTCTGTTACAAACAGATTACATTTTGACAACATGCGACAACTTTTTGTTGACATAAAGCAAAAAAAATATGATAATGTTAATATGGTATACCTATCAATGGGTATGAGTGGGGATTTTGAAACTGCCATTGAATGCGGAGCAAATATGGTTCGTGTCGGCAGTGCCATATTCGGTGCAAGAGATTATTCTCAAAATAAGTAATTTATGAAAGGATACAGACAAATGGGTTTTTTAAACACAGTAAAGCACTTTTTGGGCTTTGAAAGTGAAGATGATTATTATGATGACGACTATTATGATGAGGAAGAGGCAGAAGAAGAAGAAAATGTGCGTGCCAAGAGACCGACGCAACAGTCTGCTCCGAAAAAGACTTTCTCAAAGGTAGTGCCTATCAATCCGACATCATCTTCAAGAATAAAGATAATGAGACCTTCCGATATTAACGATTCGACAAATGTTGCCAATGAAATAAAAGAGGGCAGACTTGTTATTTTTGATGTGGGACAGATTGACAATGAAGAGGCAAGAAGAATTGTTGATTTTATGTCCGGTGCGGCTTACGGAGTAAACGGAAAAGTCAGACGTGTATCAGAGGGTATTTTTGTTGCCGCTCCGAAAAATATTGATATAACAGGCGATACAATGAAAGAACACGTTAAAAACGGTATGGATTGGAACTTTATGTAATCCGATATTCGGAGTTACTTATAATTAAACAAAATACGGCTGGGTGGTATGGGATATTACCACCCTTTTGTATATGAGGTGGATATGAATACAAATCATAAGTTGCTTATTGCAAGGATAAACGATTTGTTTTCGCTTTGCGATAAGCATTGTGAAATGAAATGTTCCGATTTCCTTGACGGCGGTGAACTTGCCGTGATTGAGGACGAATTTCAAATTCCGTACGGATATAATACGTTGTTTTTCGGCGGTTATGAAAATGCGGAAAGAAAGGTGATTTGCGTATTTCCCGAATGGCAGGAGCCTGAGGAAAGTGAAGTGCCGATTTCCGTTATACGTTTTGATGTGCCGAAGTTTCGTAAACTGACGCACAGGGATTATCTCGGTACGCTTATGTCGCTCGGTATCGACAGGAGTAAAACCGGCGATATTTTGACAGATGATGATGGTGCATATGTGTTTGTAATGTCTGATATAGCGGAATATGTTGCACGAAACGTGAATAAGATTGCAAATGCGGGTGTTAATACGAAAATCGTTGATATGGCGGACTTTATACCGCCTAAACCGAAAACGACCGAAAAAATGTGCGTATGTGCGTCATTGCGTCTTGACGCGGTAGTTGCGGCGACACTTAATATATCAAGAGGAAATACGGAAAAATTAATAAGTTCGGGATATGTAAAACTGAATCACCGGGAAGTGCTTGACCGTTCAAAGCAAGTCGGTGAGGGTGACTTATTATCCATACGCAATTACGGAAGATTTATTTTAAAGGATATTGGGAACAATACCAGGAAAGGAAGACTTCACATAACTGTGGAGAAGTTCGTGTAAGGAGGGGGAGCATTGTGCTAAGACCTATTGATATTCAAAATAAGGAATTTGAAAAGAAACTCAAGGGCTATAATTGTGATGAGGTTGACGATTTTCTTGACGTTGTAATACAGGATTACGAACTTTTGTGTAAAGAAAATCAGACGCTTAAAGATAAAATCGGACTTTTGACCGAAACTGTGGAGCGTTACAAGCAAATGGAAAACACAATGCAGAAGTCGATTGACATTGCCAAGCAAGCCGCCGAGGACGCAAAGAGAAATGCCGAAACAGAGGCGAATGCAATTATCAGTAAAGCAAAGCTTGACGCGTCTTATCTTGCACGTCAGATTGATGATGAACATATGAAACGCCATCAAGAAATGCTTTCGCTGAAAGGCGAGATTGAACAGTATAAAATGCAGATTAAGTCACTTTGTGCGAATGTTATGAAAATGGTCGATAATATCGACTAAAAACATTGGCAGACAGGAAATTTTTCAATAAAAACTGTTGACTAAAAAAATATTTTGTAATATAATAAAACAATAAAGACGATGACGAAGACAGTATGTCATATTGAAAACACAGAGCGAGCTATGGACGGTGAGAGCATGGCGGTGAGTAAATATGGCTGAATATCACTTCCGAGTTTCACACCGAAAGGCTTTGCCGAGTAGACTGTGACGGGTTTTCTCCGTAAAAGGAAACGCATATGTTAGTATGACGAGTGGTATAACGAAGCATTTGGCTTTCGTCTTGTTATGCAGGACGAAAGCTTTTTTATTTGAAAGGAATGAATATAATGTACGACAAGGTTTCACCAAATCTGAATTTTGTTGAAAGAGAAAAGAAAACCGAAAAATTTTGGGAAGAAAATCACATTTTCCAAAAGAGTATTGATGAAAGAAAAGAAGGAGAGGTTTATACTTTCTATGACGGCCCTCCGACTGCAAACGGTAAACCGCATATCGGTCACGTTTTAACGCGTGTTATCAAGGATATGATTCCGCGTTACCGTACAATGAAAGGCTACAAGGTACTTCGTAAAGCCGGTTGGGATACTCACGGACTTCCGGTTGAACTTGAAGTTGAAAAGAAACTTGGTCTTGACGGCAAGGAACAAATCGAAGAATACGGTCTTGAACCGTTCATCAAGCAATGTAAGGAAAGTGTATGGAAGTACAAGGGTATGTGGGAAGATTTCTCCGGTACAGTCGGCTTTTGGGCTGATATGGACGACCCTTATGTAACTTACGACAACAACTTTATCGAGTCTGAATGGTGGGCATTAAAGCAAATTTGGGAAAAGGGACTTTTGTATAAAGGTCACAAAATCGTTCCGTATTGCCCGCGTTGCGGTACTCCGCTTTCTTCACACGAAGTTGCACAGGGATACAAGGACGTTAAAGAACGCAGTGCTACTGCTAAGTTTATCGTAAAGGGTGAGGAAAACACATACTTCCTTGCTTGGACAACAACTCCTTGGACACTTCCGTCAAACGTTGCACTTTGTGTAAACCCTGTTGAAACATATGTAAAAATTAAAGTAGGTGACGAGAAGTTTATTTTGGCAGAGGCACTTGTTGAGGCAAACTTCCCTGATACAGAATATGAAGTGGTTGAAAAGTATGTCGGTACTGACCTTGAATACAAGGAATATGAGCCGTTGTTCAATTTCGTAACACCTGATAAAAAGGCTTATTATGTAACTTGCGACAGTTATGTAACTCTTACAGACGGTACAGGTATCGTTCATATCGCTCCTGCATTCGGTGAGGACGACGCGAATGTCGGCAGAAAGTACGACTTGCCTTTCGTACAGCTTGTTGACGGTAAGGGTGAAATGACTAAGGAAACACCTTGGGCAGGTACATTCTGTAAAGATGTTGATAAAGAAATTCTTGTAAATCTTGAAGAAAGAGGTCAGCTGTTCAATGCACCTAAGTTTGAACACAGCTATCCGTTCTGTTGGAGATGTGATACACCGCTTATCTACTATGCGCGTGATACCTGGTTTATCAAGATGACAGACGTTAAGGACGACCTTATTAAAAATAACAATACAGTTAATTGGATTCCTAAGACAATCGGTGAAGGACGTTTCGGTGCTTGGCTTGAAAACGTACAGGATTGGGGTATAAGCCGTAACCGTTATTGGGGTACTCCGCTTAATATTTGGGAATGTGAATGCGGTCACAGACACGCAATCGGTTCTATCGAAGAACTTAAGTCAATGTCTGATAACTGTCCTGATGAAATCGAACTTCACAGACCGTTTATTGACGCTGTAACTATTAAGTGTCCTGAATGCGGTAAGGAAATGCACAGAGTTCCTGAAGTTATCGACTGTTGGTTTGACTCGGGTGCAATGCCTTTTGCACAGTGGCACTATCCGTTTGAAAATAAGGATATATTTGAAGAAAACTTCCCTGCTGACTTTATCAGTGAGGCGGTTGACCAGACAAGAGGTTGGTTCTATTCACTTCTTGCGGAATCGACTTTGCTATTCAATAAAGCACCGTACAAGAATGTAATCGTTTTGGGACACGTTCAGGATGAAAACGGTCAGAAGATGTCTAAGTCTAAGGGCAATGCGGTTGATCCGTTTGACGCACTTGAAAAGCACGGCGCGGACGCAATTCGCTGGTACTTCTATTCAAACAGTGCTCCATGGCTACCGAATCGCTTCCATGACGGTGCGGTTTCGGAAGGACAACGTAAGTTTATGGGTACACTTTGGAACACATATGCGTTCTTCGTATTGTACGCGAATATTGACGAGTTTGATGCAACAAAGTATACTCTTGAATACGATAAACTTTCGGTAATGGATAAGTGGCTTTTGTCAAAGCTTAATACACTTGTTAAGACAGTTGACGATAACCTTGCAAATTACAAGATTACAGAAACGGCAAGAGTGCTTGATAACTTTGTTGACGAGCTTTCAAACTGGTATGTAAGACGTTCGAGAGCACGTTTCTGGGTTAAGGAAATGACTCAGGATAAGATTAACGCGTACATGACTCTTTATACCGCACTTGTAACGCTTTGTAAGGCGGCTGCACCGATGATTCCGTTTATGACAGAGGATATTTATCAAAATCTTGTAAGAAATATTGATAAGTCCGCTCCTGAAAGTATTCACTTGTGCGACTTCCCTGAATATGACGAAAAACTTATTGATAAAGAACTTGAAAATGATATGGAAGAAGTTCTTGATATAGTTGTGCTTGGTCGTGCGTGCCGTAATACTGCAAATATTAAGAACCGTCAGCCAATCGGTATGATGTACGTTAAAGCACCGGAGGCACTTAGTGATTTCTATATTGACATTATTGAGGACGAACTTAACGTTAAAAAGGTTGAATTTACAGATGACGTTGCCGCATTTACTGCATATAGCTTTAAGCCGCAGTTAAAGACGCTTGGCAGACGTTTCGGTAAGAATATCAACGCAGTAAGAGAAATCCTTGCTAATATTGACGGTAGCAAGGCTATGGCTGAACTTAAGGAAACAGGCTCACTAAAGATTACTGTTGACGGAAACGAAGAATCGCTTGCAGAAGAAGATTTGCTTATTGAATCGGCTCATAAGGAAGGCTTTGAATCAAACAGCGATTACGGTATTACTGTTGTGCTTGATACAAACCTTTCTGAAGAACTTATCGAAGAAGGATTTGTTCGTGAAGTGATTTCAAAAATTCAGACAATGAGAAAAGATTCTGATTTTGAGGTTATGGACCACATCAAAGTAAGCTGTGAGGGTAATGATAAGATTGCTAAGATTATCACTGATAATGAAAGCACTATCAAAGACGAAACTCTTGCAGATGAAGTTGATACAAATTCTGCCGACGGTAATACAAAAGAATGGAACATCAACGGTGAAAAGGTAACACTTGGTGTTAAGAAACTCTAATTTGGATTGACAGAAAATCATATACATTATGTAGTAACATATTAGTTGCAAGAACTCAAAAACCGCTTAAACACTACGTTTAAGCGGTTTTTTTAAGGCTTGAATTTATACTGATTTTTAGAGATTGACTATATTTTGACTATCAGAAGTATTATTTTGTTTATTGAAAAAGTTGTTCAATTTATTAATAGAGGAAGACATTTGTTGATTATCAAGGTGAGTGTATATGTCTAACGTTATTTTTATATTTGAATGACCTAATAAAGTTTGAGCAGTTTTCATGTCTATACCGGCATAGTACAAATTAGTAGCGTAGGTATGTCTGAATATATGAGGTGTGATATCCTTTGATATTAACCAAATAGGTTTTTTACCTATATCTTCTTTTTTTCTTTTTCCTTTCTTCGGAATTGTACCGCCTGCAGCAAGATTTAATTTATATTGTATGTCACGCCACATTTTTCTGAAATCTGACATTGTAAATAAATTATCGTCATCAGTTGTGAAAAGATATATACGGTTAGTATCATGTATATAATTCATTAATGATTGTAACAATTTATCCGGTATAGGTATTTCTCGGTTTCCGGCTTTAGTTTTTGGTGATTGTTTTATTGAGCTGCTTTTATATTGCATAACAAGATTTTTTGAAATTGATATTTTTTTATTGATAAAATCAATATCGCCAACCATTAACGAAAGTGCTTCGCCTAAACGAACACCTGTATAATATAACAAGTCAATGAATATACGTTCCATAGGTATAAAATCAGCTTTGAAAATTAACTCTTTTTCAGTAGCGGTCAAGGCACGCTTTTCACGTTTCTTTTTATTTGGAAGTGTTAAGCCTAAAGAAATATCCTTGTAAATATATTCATTAATTATAGCTTGTTGAATGATTTGTCTAATCGTAATCTTTACTATTTCTGCGGTACGGTGATGACCATCTTGGATGATATTATTTAATAGTTCCTGTATGTGATGTGACTTTAAAGCCTTTAAACGAATACTACCTAATTGTGGTATTATGTGATTGTTCAAAGCATTTTTATACATCATATATGTGTTATATTCTTTGTCCGATTTATATAATTCTAACCATTTATTGCTCCATTGTTCTACGGTCATACCTTCATCATTGATTATAATACCTTTATTCTGTAAACTTTTGAATTCTGCGACCTTTTTGTCTAATTCCATGATGGTTCGCCCATATAATGTTTTACGTTTGGGTTTTCCATCGTCAGTATAGCCGACAATCGTACTTGTCGCATAACGTCCATCAGGACGCTTTTTATATTTAGCCATAAAAATAACACTCCTTTTATTTGATTTTTGCATTGAAAACAGAGTGCATTTATGATACAATATTACTTGTGGGGATATTGTGTATAAATGCACTTTATTCTTTATTCCTTCGGCTGCGCCAACAGTCGGAGGAATTTTTTTTATTAATCCATTTTTCTTAAATATTCGTCTGAATTGCTGAAGTACAAACGTCCGTTTTTATAGGTCAATGTGTATTGTTCAGCAATGGTTGTTCTTTTAATATCTTCATACAATGTAACATTTACTTTATCATTGTTTACTTCATATTTTCCAAAATACTTTTTAGTTCCTATATCTTTTGAAACTATCGAATCGGAAAATGATAGGGTATAATAACTACCTGTTGTATCTGAATTATGTTGCCAATGACCGTATATTACTTCGGATAGTGGTTGTGTTGTCATAGTTTCTTCTTTTTCTGTTAACGGAGCTACTGTCGGAACAGGAACAGTTGTCGGTTCAACAGTAGGCGTAGGTGTTGTATTTATTGTTGAAAGTTGAATTGTACTATTATTAAATCCTACATCAAAACCACCTACAATATCAGAAATATCACGAAGTTTAAAATATGTGTTGCCGTCAATATTGTAACCGTCCATAGAAACGTTTTCGCCATTTAATTGAATCGGAAAAGTATTTTCGGTTGCAATAAACTGTCCTGCAAACACTCCGACAGTTCCAAAGGCTACTGCTCCACAGATAAAACCTGTTATAAATTTTCTTTTCATACAAATTCCTCGCTTTCATAAATTGATCTAAATCTATCTTACATCACTTTGGAATGCAATAGCTTTACCCAAAATTCTTATGCTATTTAATTCTTCACCGACATATACAAAAGGCTCATATGCAGGATTTTCGGGATTTAAAATGATTTTGTTTTGTTCAGGATAATAATATACTCTTTTCAATGTAGCCTCATCATTAATTATAACTGCGGCAATTTCACCTTTCTCAACCATTGGTTGTTCTCTAATAAATACAATATCACCATCATATATTCTTGCATTTATCATACTATCACCGCATGCTCGCAAGCAAAAATCAGCACGAATATCTGTGCCGGCAAGTACATAACTTTCTTTATCTTCGCTTGCAAAGATAGGCTCGCCACAAGCTATATCACCTAACAAAGGTATTTTATGAGTCTTAATAGGGAAAACATTATTATATTTATTAGAAGATACAATATCTTCTGTTTCAGGTTCATCCCAACCCATTATAAATGAAGGGGATACATGCAAGGCTTTTGCCAAAGATACAATTTTATCACGTTTCATATTAGCGATATCACCTGACTCCCAACGGGATATAGTTGCTTCGCTGACACCGACTGACTGTGCCACATCAGCCATAGTCAATCCAAGTTCGATGCGTCTTTGCTTTATGTCATCATGCAAACTCATTTTTATTCACCTCACCAATAGTATAATACGTTCTTTGCATTTTTGCAAGTATTTTATGCGAAAATTTAAAAAAACTTGCATAAACGTATTGACAATAAAAAAATACATGGTATAATAACTTACGGAAACGCAAGAAAGGAGGTGTAAAAATGTTTAATGAACAGGAGCTTAGGGTAGCAATGGTCAGAGAACAAAAAACAATGAAAGATATTGCGGATATGTTGGAGATAAGCCAAACTACTCTATATCGTAAGATTAAGCGAGATGGTGACTTCTCAAGAAAAGAAATTCAAAGAATAAGTGAATTTCTAAAATTAAAAGAACCGGATAAAATTTTTTTTGCATAATACTTACGGGAACGCAAGAAAAATAGAAAGGAAGATTTGAAAATGAAATTCAATGAAGAAGAATTTTTAAAAACAGAACTTGGTTCAGCGATGAAAGAATGTATTGACAATTGGGAAACGTACCTTTCTTCAGGATACCGTGACGGTGTAGAGCGATGTTATGCGCAATGGCAAGTGTATAAATTGGCGATTAAGCAATTTTACGGCATTGAATACCGCTTTATACGAGAAAACGAATATTATGGCTTAGTTACGGAAACTGGCGATTGGGTTTATAAAGTAAAAATATGATAGAAAGTAGGTGAGAGAAAAATGACTGAAGTAAAGCAAGTAGATTTAAAAACGTTTCGGGAAATGTATTGTATCCCGGAAACTACGATATTACGTTGGATACATACTAAGAATTTTCCGGCATATAAACAAGGTCACAAATGGTACATAGATGTCAAGGCATATGAAAAGTGGCGTGAAACTGAGCATATTAACAGTTACAAATATGCTTAAGGAGGTACAGATATGAAGTTGGCAATAGCAAACGGAAATGTGTATATCCAAAACACAAAGGAAGAATATCCGATAGTGAAAAGTCTGCCGAATGCAAAGTTTGATAAGAAAATAAAGGCTTGGGTAGTTCCTGCAACTCTTGATATTCTTAATCGTATACAACGTTTTATTAAATTAACACCGAAAATAGAAGCAGAGCGACAACGACTGCAGAAAAAGCAGAATAAGATTGATGCAGAAAGATTGAATGAAAATCCTGTACCTCTTGCAAAGTATCCGGTAAAGGTAAACCTTTTCAAACATCAACTTAGAGGTGCAAATATGGCATTAATAGCAATGGAATTATTGGAGGAATGACAATGGCAAAAAAATTAATATATGTTTGCTCACCGCTAAAATCAAATCGTTTTACCGGTGATATTAGTACAAATATAAAAAGAGCGACAGAGCATTGTAGAGCGGTAGTAGATTACGATAAACAATATTTGCCGATTGCTCCGCATATATATTTCACAAAATTTTTAGATGACAATAAACTTGAAGAACGTCAATTAGGACTTGAGTTTTCAAAAGACCTGTTATTGTTTTGTGACGAAATGTGGGTGTTCGGTACTTATGTTTCATCGGGTATGATGAATGAAATATCGCTTGCTCTTGAACAAAATATGAAAGTTAAATTCGTTGATGCAAATCTTGAATTAAACAAAATAAATAATCGAATAAGAGGTAAAAAATAATATGAATAAAGATAATACAGAAAATTTTAAGAAACTTCTGATGGCTACAAAACGTACCGGAATTGAGGCGGTTTTGAATTGGCTTGAACATGCTACTGATTTCTTTACTGCTCCGGCAAGTACAAGATTTCACGGTAGCTATGAAGGCGGTTTGTTGGAACATTCTATAAATACATACAATGCATTAAAGGTATTAAATGAAACGGAACTAACGGACAAGCACTTGTTAAAAGATACAGTGGCTATTGTAGCACTTCTTCACGATATATGCAAGGCAAATACATATAAAGTCGTTGACCGTTGGAGAAAAGATAAAAATAACAAGTGGGAACAGTACAAAACATATGAGTTTAACGAAGATGAGCCACTGGGACACGGTGAAAAATCAATATTTATATTACAACGTTTAGGATTGCAAATGACTGAGCAGGAAGTTTATATGATACGTTGGCATATGGGCGGATTTGATGAAAGTAAACTACCATTACAAAGTGCTATGAAAAAGTGTCCTGAGATTGCATTAATTCATGCTGCAGACCTTATCGCTACTCATATTATTGAAAGTGAGGTTACTGATGACTAATCACGGCTTTGGACTGCTATATGAAATGGGATGCGGAAAAACGCTTACTGCGATAGCAATAACCGGAGCGGCATTTCTAAAAGGCAAGGTTAAGAAACTGTTGGTTGTTGCTCCTGCGTCAGTAGTACCGGTGTGGAGTAAAGAATTTGATAATTTTGCGGATTTTCCGTATATGGTAGGCACGATGCAAGGGACAGCAAACAAAAAGATTGAAATACTTAAACGTCTGCAGCTCTCAGAACAACATATGTCGAAACCTATGTTATATGTAGCGGTCATCAATTATGAATCGGTATGGCGAGAACAGATTTTTGACACCATTAAAAAATGGAATCCGGATATGATTATATGTGATGAATCACAACGAATTAAATCAAATTCTGCACAGCAAAGCAAGGCAATGCACGCTTTGGGTGATATTGCACGATATAAATTAATACTGTCAGGAACTCCGATACAAAACAGTGCAATGGACGTTTGGAGTCAATATAGATTTCTTGATAAAACGGTTTTCGGAGATAATTTTTATAGTTTCCGAGCAAGATATGGTGTCTTAGGTGGTTTTAACGGTAAGCAAGTAGTTGGTGTAAGAGATGTTGATTTATTAACTGAAAAAGCACATAGCATAGCTTACAGAGTTACCAAAGACGAAGCACTTGACTTACCTGAACAGACATTTGAAAACAGAGAGATTGAATTGACGGCTAAAGAACGAAAAATCTATAACGAAATCAAAAAAGAATGTTTTGCGGAGATTGATGGTGGAACAATATCGGCGGCTATGATAACAACAAAACTGTTGAGATTGCAGCAGATTACAGGTGGATTTATACAACTTGATGATGATGTCAAACCTAAACAGATTGGAACAGGCAAGCTAAAGGCATTGGAAGATATAGTAGATGACTATGTAGTAGACGGTGGAAAGAAACTTGTTATTTTTGCAAGATTTATTCCTGAAATACATGCAATATGTGAAATGCTTGACAAAAAGAAAATACCTGACGGCAAAGGCGGTTCAAAATCTATGCGGTACTCAAAAATATGGGGCGCAGTCAAGCTTGAGGACCGTGGCGAGCAAGTAAGACAATTTCAACAGGAAGATGATGTTAGAGTATTTGTAGCACAGATTGATACGGCAGGGTTAGGAATAACTCTTACTGCAGCAGATACGGCGGTTTATTATAGTTTGAATTATAACTATGCAGCCTATGAACAATCTCTGGCACGAATACATAGAATCGGTCAGAAAAATAACTGTACATATATACACCTTGTATGCCCGAAAACAGTTGATACACAAATCTTAAAAGCATTGCACAAAAAAGAGGATCTTGCAAAATCAATAGTTGATAATTGGAAGATGTATTTTGAATAACACGGAAAGGAGGTGAAAGACGATGGAGAAAGCAGTATCAGCTTTTACTGCCATAGCAGTAAATATTAGAATGTTTGAAATGGGACATACGATATTGGCTATTCCGATAGGCATATTATTCGGAGTGATGTCGTACTATTCATTCAAATTTATTTCATCGGATAATAAAAAGAGCAGCAGACGAAGAATTTACGTTCGTAGGTTGAAGTAAATTCTTCATCTGCTGCAACACAAATGAGAGAATATCAAGTATTGCGACTACAAGATATTCAAGTTGATTGTAACACGACCAAGAGATGATGTCAATAAGGAGAAGAAAAATGAATGCAGAGGAATTAAGACACTATTTTTATAGTTGTAGTGATGATGCCATTGTAACAGGGCGCATTGAAACGGAAGATGGTACTTACATAAATCTTGAATTGGTTGAAGTTTTAGAATCCAAAACAAGTAATAAAGTAAGACTTGTTTTTATGGAAAGCAAGGAGGATAAGAAACTATGTCAGTAATGAATGACTTGGCTACGAAACTGATGGAACTTCGTAGTCAAAAAGAAAGTTTAAAACAGCAGACTAAAGATAATAATGCTGCTATTGAACAAACGGAAAATGAATTGGCGAGCATTATGCTTGAAGAAGGTAATGATAATTTCAGCCTTAACGGATATAAATTCATTCTTCAATATAAGGATATGTTTTCATCAAAAGTTGAATTCAGAGAGCAACTTATAGATGCATTAAAAATGCACGGGATAGACAGAGATGAAATCATAACCGAAACAATTCCGGCTCCAAAGTTAAACAGCATAATGAAAAATATCTATGAGGAAAACGGTGAGGAGTTACCGGAAGAATTCGCTGACATTGTAACAGTATTCAGTAAATCAAGTGTAATGGTACGAAAAGCAACCGGAAAGTCTAAGGCAGGTACTAAATTTTAAGGAAAGGAACATATCAAATGGATAATCAAGTATCATTGTTCCCGGATATTTTGGGAACAGAAATTGAAGAAACCGTAAAAAAAGAATGCGAAAGAACATCGCAGTACAATTATGAAAATTATTTTGAAAAAATCAATAATAAACATGAGGGCTATGGATATGCGGCGGAGGTTTTCGCAAGAATGGAGCAAGACGTTAAGCGTGTAAACGGAACTATGAAAACATATCTTACAATGTTGGCAAATGATGATACTTCATCATCGGAAGTGTTTATGAGAGATATGTTGGTGTATTCGCAGGAAGTAGCAAAAGAGGCTATCACATTGGCTGCATTAGCAAAGCGTATCATGGACGAAGTATTCCTTATGGAAACATTGCCGAATGAGGCATACGGTACAGAGGAATCAGACGAAGAAAAAATAGAATATGAAGATACAGAAAATACGGAGGAATAAAAAATGGCAAAAAATGAACTTGCAGTAATAGATAATTTTGAATTGTCGACTAATACAGACATTATGGAGGCATTAATCGAAGAATTGGGCGAAGATGCAAAAATTCCATATGACAGAGTGAAAATTCCATCAGGTGGAACTACGGCATTTGAAGTTCCGAGCGATGATCCTGACAATCCTGATATTGAAAAAGAAATCGAAGGCATTATTGTGTATGCACAAAAAATCAATGCATACTGGAAAGATGCATATTCAGGCGATAATACTTCGCCGGATTGCTCATCAAATGATGGTAAAGTCGGTGTAGAATTTGAAACAGGTGAAATACATAAATGCGTGGATTGCCCTTTTAATGAATTTAAGTCAGGTCCGAACGGAGTCGGCAAGGCTTGTAAGAATATGAGAAGATTATACATAATTCGAACAGGTTGCACATTACCTATTGTTCTTACTCTACCACCTACATCACTAAGAGCCTATGAAGATTATGTCGGAAGACAAATCGTAACAAAAGGACTAAGAACACATTTTGTAATTACAAAAATTTCATTAAAGAAAGCACAGAGCAAAGACGGAATTACATATTCGACTGCGCAGTTTACCAAAGTCGGCAGAGTTCCTGACGAAATGAAACCCGAACTTACAGCGTACTACAATAGCATGAAAACAAATGTTTCAAGTATGGCAATAGATGATGATGACTATGATATGCCGAGCAATCAAACATCAAAAAATAATCAGGATAATGATGATGAATTTGAAGATGTAGATATTGAAAATGGTGAAATACCGAATTTTGAAGATGTCGGCAGCGATGCGTAATAAAAACAATAAGAGCGGTGGCATATGCTACCGCTCCAATAATCAGACAAGGTGGTACGCATGGAAAATTTAGATAACAGAATAAATTGGGTAGGGTTCTATTCAGGGTATCTGAATAATCCTAAACCTTGCGGTTCAAATAAAATGCACGCATGCTGTCCGTTTCATGAAGAAAAACATCCATCATTTTGGTTTAACACCAAAAACGGATTGTTTAAATGTGAAGGGTGTGGCGAAAGTGGCAATGCGACAGTATTTTTATCAAAAATAAAAGGAATTACACAAAGCGAAGCATATAGTGAATTACTTGAATTAGCCGGTGGCAATATTCAACCTGCAGAGTTGGAATATAACATAGATATGTATGCCAGTGAAAAATGTCTTAATTCAGAATGGTTAAAATCTGAAATTGGAATCAGCGAGGGAAAAGACAAAGCAGGCAAGCATATTAAAATACCGTATAAAGATAAAAACGGTAATAACGTGGCAGTTCGTAAACGATATAATCCGAGTAAAAAACCATATTTCAAATGGGGACAAGGTTCAAAGTTGTGCCTATACGGATTGTGGCGACTGCATGAAAAAGAAAAGTATTTGATATTTGTCGAAGGTGAATCAGATACGCAAAGTATGTGGATGATGGACTTCACTACTTGCGGTGTACCGGGAGCATCAAATTTTAAAGCTGAATGGGTTGCGGATATTGTTAATATTCCTAAAATATATTTACATATTGAGCCGGATCAAGGCGGACAAACATTTCTGCAGCAGATGGCAAAGAAATTATATGCCGGCAAATATCACGGCAAGGTATATACATTTAATCTCAATGATTACAGTGTGAAAGATCCATCAGAATTATATATCAAATATGGAACAGATGCTGTTGATATGATAAAAAAAGCTATTGCTAAATCCAAGCAAATTGATATACAAACAATGTCCGAAGAAATTCCCGAAAGTGTAAAAGGAATGCCGGTAAAACTAAGAGTTCCTGAAGGGTGGCATTTGTCAGAAGACGGTATATTCAAATTCAACAAACAGACCGAAAGCTATCAGAGAGTAAGTCGTACACCGATAATTATAACGAACAGAATTCACAATATGGATACCGATGAAGAAAAAATACAGATTGCGTTCAAAAAATACGGACGTTGGCGAAAAGGTATATATCCGGCAACTACGATATATCAGTCACGAAGTATAGTTACATTGGCTGAGATAGGTGCAATGGTAACTTCCGAAAATGCAAAACAAGTTGTAGCATTCCTTGAGGCTTTGGAATCGGATAACATAGATTTAATCAAAGAAGTCCATAGTGTATCACAACTTGGATGGGCAGATGATGAACATTTCTTACCGTGTAATAATGGCGAGATAGTGCTTGATGTTGAACGAAATATGGAAAGCAGACTGGCTGCCTATGATAAACAGGGCGATTTTGAAGAATGGAAAAGAGTAATGCAACCGCACAGAGAACGTAACAAATTCAGATTTATTCTATCTGCTGCATTTGCTCCAGTGCTATTGAAGTTGCTTAATCAACGTATATTCTTCATTTATAACTGGGGCGGAAGTGAAGGTGGCAAAACTGCCGCATTACATGCCGCATTATCTGTATGGGGTGATCCTGATAGCTTGAAAGTTTCATTTAATGCTACAAGAGTAGGATTAGAATATACCGCCGCATTTTACAAAGATTTACCGTTAGGTTTGAATGAGCGTCAGCTTGCCGGTGATAAGCAGGATAGCGTAGAACAAACAGTTTATATGTTATCTGAAGGTGCGTCAAAGGTAAGAGGTACTAAAGGCGGTGGATTACAAAAAATCAAGCAATGGAGAACTATTGTTATAGCCACAGGTGAGGTTGAGCTTGCTGGAAGTTCTTCGCAGACTGGTGTTTCAACAAGAGTGCTTGAGATTTATGGTGGTCCATTCGATAACAAAATCGAAGCAAGCAATATGTATCCATTCACGGCACAGTGTCATGGACATGCCGGTCCGGTATTTGTACAAAATCTTATTAACAATTTAGAGAAAAAAATAGTACCGGATATACATAGCAATCTACAAGAATACTTTCGCAGTAAAGTGGCAGATACACGAAGTATATCGCACATTGATGCAGTCAGCACGGTAGCAACTGCAGATGTACTGGTTTCGATGTGGATATATGGCGAAGAACAATGTGCGGCAATTACCAAAGCGAAAAAAATGGGGATTGAAATATTAATGGCACAACCTACGGACAGAGAACGTGATGTGAATGAAAATGCACTACAATATATAATCGACTGGATACTGTCGAATAAGGAGCAGTTCACGGAATACGCCAAAGGTGCAAAATATGGTTTTGAGAAGATGGGCAAATACTATATCATTCCGAGTGTTTTAAGCGAGGCATTGAAACGTGTAGGTTATACCAAAACGAAAACGCTTAGATTTTTGTATGAAAAAGGCATTATATCCAAAGATGAAAAGAATGGCGGTTATACAGTTTTGGAATATATGGACACAAAACGTAGCAGATTTATTGAATTTGACTTTGAAAAGGCAATGAATATAAATCAAAACTTAGATGATGAATTTGTTCCAATAGATACAGATGATGATTTACCGTTTTAAAAAGTAGGAGGCAAGTGATTATGAATAATGAAAGATTAAAACGATTGCTTGACAAAAAACGTAGAGCATTACAATTACCAAAGGCAAAACTCGGAGCATTGGAAGATGAGTACAATGAACTGTTGCAACGAATTGATGAAGAACGACATCGACTACATATTGATGAGGATAGACTGAAAAAGTATATCAATTCATTGCGTGAAAAATTTTGTGATGATGATATGCAGTGGTACTTAAAAAATAATAAAAAGGCTAATTCTGAAATAGAAAAAGCAGAAAATATTATTTTAAAGTCTGCCCGGAGCGGCGATGTTTCCGATTGCGAATATTATAAGAAACAATTATATTTGCAATGGATGAACCTGCAGGAAAAATCACATAAAAATCAGCAACTGACTTTATTGTAAACAAATATTTTAAATGCGAATGATTTGCATTTAAAAATGTAGGAGTGATTAATTTGAATAGTAAAAGTGTATCAGCAATAGGTGAAAGAATAAAAGCGTTGAGAATATCAAAAAAATTAACTCAGGTTGAATTGGCACAAGTATTAAACATAAAACGTGAAACAGTTGCACGATGGGAAAATGGTACAAGAGATCTAAAAACTGATGTAATTATTTCATTAGCAAAATATTTTAATGTTTCGGCTGATTATTTGCTAGGAATATCAGAATATAAAACATCGGAAACTGCAAATGTCGGATATATTACCGGTCTTTCTGCAGTGTCAATAAGTAAATTGAACCACATAGCGACAAGTTGTCAAAGCAATAAATATGATTTTTATAAAATGATAGAATATTTGTTGTTTTGGGACAGACTTAAAGAATTTTCAACTATGTATGTGAAATACTTGAAGTCCAGAGACGACAAAGCAACAACGTTGGATACTGATGGTAATGAAGATGAGTTTAGTTTGAAATATGTCAGGCTTATGTCACTTCAACATCTATTTAACGACTTCATTGAATTTTCAGATGATTTTGAAAGTGTAGGAAGAAACGCATGGCAAGAAAAGAACGGAATATACAGTCAGATATAATGGATTACCTGAGTGGGAATTTGAAAAAAGGTATCACCGGAATAGGTGGGTGGTGGTTAAATTTTCACGGCGGTAGTGTATATATGCCACGAGGAATACCGGATATAATCGGTTGCTTTAAAGGTTATTTTGTAGCCATTGAAGTAAAGCGTCCTGGGGAGCAACCACGAAAAATTCAAGAACATACACTGAATGTTCTTCGTTCCGCAGGAGCAAAGGTGTGCGTTGCATATAGTGTTGATGATGTAAGGGAGCTTATAAAAAATATAGAGGAGAATACGAAATGAAGATTGAAATAATGATGTTTGTATTTGCGTTTGGATTTTGTATAGGTGCTGTTGCAGCAATGGTTAAGGAACAGTACAGACGAAAAAAGCAAATGAAAAGACGAACAGAGTTTATTAACAGAAGAATGAAGTCTACAACTAATGAGATAAAAGGTGTTGTACAAGCATTTAATCAGATGAACGAATCTATGACTACTGCGTCCAAAGGAATTACAAGGTTCAAAGGTTGCTTTGATACAATGACAAATGATGAATATGTAGATGCGCTAAAGAGGGATTTGAATGAAAGAAAAAAATCGAAATCAACTAATTCTTGAATATGCAAATGAATACTCAAGAATCGCATTGAAAAAGGGTGGCAAGGTAGCTATGCAGAAGTTCCATAAGGATTATTTTACTGAAAAGATTTTTAGTGTAGTAGAACACGAAGTAATTCTTCATCTGACGAAAGCATATTTACTCTGCAAATCCGGTCATATCAGTAGAGCAGAATGTAATCAGGAACAAAAAAAGTTATTATCAGTTTTGGAAGATTAGAAAGGTAAGTAAGCAATGGCAAAAAAGAAAAAATCAAAAATTCAAAAAATGTACATAACATATGGCGAAAACTTCGGATCTATATGCCGTAACTGTTGCAATTTAATTGCGGTAAAAAATATAGACGGCAAATGTACATGCAAATGTAAGGCTTATGGTGTATCGAAAAATGATGATACGAATTGGCACGGAAAACACATGGGGTGTGGATTGTATAATATGCCGTTTAATGATACTAAATACAGTCCGATTTTTAAGAAAAAAGTATCAGATAGGAATGATAAAAATGGCTAAATCGAAGAAAAAAGGCAAAGGACCAAGTAATAAGAAAGTGCTTGAACGTGAATTGAAAAAGGAGCGAGATGCACTTATAAAAATGGCGAGTGCAATAGCCATTAATCACCTAAACGTAATTCCGTTGTATGTACTGCGTATGCAGTACGGCTTCGGAAAGAAACGTGGACAAAAATTCATAGCAGAAGTTATGAGAATTCACAATGCGGTAATTGCAGGTGAAGTCAGTGTTGAAACACTGAAATCCGAACTGGATTACGGTATGGATATTCAGATTGAAACGGACTGGACCGATGTATTAGAAGATGGTGAAAGTGAGGAATAACAATGAATTTGATAAAGTGGATTAAGAGAAAAAGCATATTAAAAAAACGTATCATTATTTTTGAAAAACAGTTGAAAAACGCAATGGATATAAATAGTCTTAATTTTCATGAAGGTGAGATTTATGGAACATTACATTTAGCCTATGATTTGGGAATAATAGACAATGAGGGGTATTCGGTTGTAACAAATAAAGTTTCGGCATTTAGGCTAAAACAATACGTCAAAATCGGGAATGCTCAGAAAGATAAAATATCAAAGAACACGGAGGACTAAAGATGAAAAATAAAAATTATTATGCCGTTTTGAATGTAAATGATAGGTGCATGGATTTTGATTGTCGATGTAATCGTGTGAAATTCATGGATGGTTTTGTGGTTTTTCAAGAACATACAAACGAAAATGATGTAACACTGGCGATAATTCCGAAAGAAAATATACTTTTTATCGCAACGGAGTAGGTTCATATATGGAAGCGGTTAGAGAATGTAATAATTCTTTAAGAAAAGAAAATAGGAACACAGAAGTAGCAGAATAAAGAGGAATAATAGTTGAAAATCAAGGGGTGAAGTAATTATGTTAGTTCCTGCAATCCTATATAAGGAGCAAATTTCAAAAGAGTTTCAAAGAAAATTTTACACGGAAGATATGTTTTTGGAAACGGGAAGTCTTTATCAATGGTCGCCGGAGATATTAGATAATCCTGCTGACGGTCAATTTGATTATGCGATTATACATAATAATAAATTAATCGGTTATTTATCATACAGAGTAGATTACTACTGTTCAAAGGTGTACAATTTTGGACTTATGTCTTTTGATAAAGGTAATTACATAGTTGGCAAAGACGTATTTAATAAGATGGAAGAAATTGTTGAGATGTACCACAGAGTTGAGTGGAGAATGATTAGAGGTAATCCTGCGGAACGCAGTTATGATAAGTTCTGCAAAAAGCACAATGGTAAGAAACATATCTTAAAAGATGCAATAAAAGACAAGCAAGGTAATTATCGTGATGACGTTATTTATGAAATAGTAGGATTAATAATGACTAAGTAGGAGGACGATAATGTTGAAAAAGCATAAAAGAAATATAGCAAAGATAATTTTTGAATCTTGGGACAAGCACACTGAAATGTGGTGTCGGATAGCGTTTATTCTGATGATACCGGCAGCACTGAACAGAATGTTTGCTACAATATGTATTATATTTGGTTTTATATTATTAGCCATCATTAGAACTGGATATGAAAAATATTGGCATTTAGATGATGCTGACAAAAAAACAGAGATTGTAATCAAAGGTTTGATTAAAGCATTGGAAAAAGATGATTTAGTTCAGGATAAAAGCAATAAAATTGTTCCGCCGAACAAGAAACCGGCTAAATGATAGGGAGTAACCCGCCGCATGGAAGGTAATATAAATAATGCGAGAATACATACCTAAAATTAAATATATACGTCCTGAAGTTTGGAAACGTATAACTTCTGTTATAAAAGACTATAACAATTTAAAAGCTGAGTACAGTCTGCTTATAAATAATGAAAATGCAGAAGTAATAAAGAATGAGATTGAACGTAAATTAACTGCGGTTGACAATGCTATGAATAGTTTTGATACCGAGGTGCAGGAACTCATAAAACAACGATACTGGAAAGGCAGAATATATAGGGATGTAATGTTACCGCTTTCGGAAAGTACAATGAAACGATATGTGCGGCGGTTTGTTATAACTGTGGGGCGTAACTTAGGCGAATTAAAATGAGGCGGATTAATATAACCGCCTCGTTTTGCTATAATTCAATCTTTTCACCTGTTGCACGATTTATAAAGTTGATTTCAAGTTCGCAACCAAGAACATCAGCAATGGCTGTCAGTTCCCTTTCATCAAAATTATTGCGTGACATTTTATTTGATAAATTCTGTCTTGAGCAATTTAATTGATTGGCTAATTCGGTCATCGTAAAATTATTACGTTTCATAATTACTTTTATTTTTTCTGCTGTTGTAAGCATATAAATCATCCTTTCTGTTGTGTCATTTTATATTAACATTATACATCTAACAATTTAAAATGTCAATAAAAAATTTAAAAAGTAACAAAAAAATGTCGTAAAATACTTGACAAACGACACTGTATGATGTATAATAGATAATGAAAGGAGGAAAAGATTATGAGAACAAAACGAAGGCAAAAGCACAAAAAAAAGAGGACGATTAATCTTGAAGAATTGGTTGTCAAAGGATTAATCGACCTCGCAATTTCAATTATAAGTGCTTGGATAATTAAGCACCTATAAAAGAATGGAGAATATGGAGGAACTTAAAAAATTCCTCCTCTCATTCTCCATTATAAAACAGAAAATAAAAAAAGTCAAGGAGGTTCAGAAAATGAAAGAAACACTATTGCTTGCTACGGAAATATTGGGAGCTATCGGCATAGCTGACTTGGTAACGGCTGCAGTGATTTATATTTACAGAAAAATAAAAAAATAGATGGAGAATAGAAAATGAAAGAATTAGAAAAAAAGATATTAAAACATTTTGCGGTTAAGGCACAACGTGAATGTGGATTGCGTAGTCGGAAGAAACATGTACCGATGACACGAATGATATTACTTGAATGTTCGACTTCGGACAAAATTGAAAGTATTGATGATGTTAAATATGTTATGTTCGAAGATTGCAAAGACGGTCAACAATATCAGTGCCGTAAAGAAAATGGTCATTACTCTGTAGAAAAAGTAGAAAAAAATGAAAGAGTAACCTTAGAGCAACCGACAGATGATGAAATAAAAAAATTGTTGGATATAAATCCGAATAAAGTATTGGAGGGAGTCGAAGCGAATCTTCTTACCAAAGATGAAGCAGAGAATTACATTAAATAATAATGCGAAGTTGTAGTATGCACTCAGTCGAAAGACAGGGTGCATATTTTTTTGTAAAAGTTGTTCCGTAGAGTTGTCATTCAAAAAATCGCATAGCTAAGCGGTTAGTTTACATTTTTAAATCCAAAACCAATGGAACAACTTTAAAAACTAATATATCTATTATAAAAACTGAAGTATATATAATTCAAAATTGATGTGAGTTTTATTATATATATATTTATAAAAGTTGTACTGTATTATAAAAAAACAACGACAAACAGCATAACTAAGCCATAAAACAATGGAACAACTTATGGAACAACTTTTATATCTTTTCAAAAAAGTTGACACACGGGGGCGATTTAAGTTTGATACAATAACAATCAAGGGATAGCAATATGGTTGCTAAACCTTAAGGACCAATCCGCCGTTGCTTTCCTCCTTTCGGGCGGCGGATTTTATATTATAACAAAGGAGAATACAGAGGTGAATGTAGTATGCCAATGCAACCAAAGAAACCATGCAGACATCCCGGTTGTGCAAATTTAACGCACGGCAGGTATTGTGATGAACATATAAAGTTGCATATGAAAACTGACAGATTGTCGGCACATAGGCGAGGATATGACAGAGCTTGGAGAGTTGCAAGCAAGCAATTCCTTATTGCACATCCGTTATGTGTTATGTGTGAACAAAACGGAATATTAAGACCTGCAACGGTTGTGGACCATATCGTTCCGCATAAAGGCGATAAAGATTTGTTTTGGGATATGAGTAATTGGCAAGCATTATGCAAAGAATGTCACGACAGAAAAACCGCCACAGAGGACGGTGGCTTTGGACGACATAATATAACCTACTGACTGTAATGGCGGTGTGATAGGTGGACGGATAAAAAACAGCGATAGACAATATATGCAGGTGGGGCAGTCGGCTGTTAAAAAAAATATTTTTTGAATGGGGAGGGGCGGTATAAATCTCTAAAGGCGGTCTTTTTGTAGACCGCCGCCCCCCTTTTTGTACAATTTCGCGAAAGTTTTTAGGGGGATAGGAGGGATAAGACCTATGGGCAAACGAGGACCTAAACCCGGAACCGGTGGCAGACCGAAAAAGGCATTGTATGACAACATTATTGACGGTAATCCCGGAAAGCGTTCGCTTCAAGTTTTGGATGAAACAATGAATCATGCCGATCAGGATTTAACTCCGCCACCGTATTTGAATGAAAATGGGATACGCATATTTAATCAGACTGTAGATTGGCTGAAACCAACTGGCATTTTGGGATATATTAATCCGGCGCATATCGCTGAATATGCAAAATGTAAGGAACGTTGGTTAGAGTGTGAGGAATGGAACGATAAAAATTTGTTGGCAAAACATCCTACCACAGGACAGCCAATGCAATCTCCATATGTTGAAATGGGATTGAAATATTTGCGGCAAGCGGATGTGGCATGGTCCAAAATATATGATGTTGTTAAGGAAAATGCAACAGTAGAATTCAGACCAAACAGTCCAAATTCAGATGTAATGGAATCATTGCTATCAATGAAAACAACGAAAAAATAGGAGTAGATGATATGAAACAATCAAAATGTGAAATAAAAGATATTCCTATATCGGAATTGAAACAATCAAAGTATAACCCAAGGAAAAATCTTAAGCCGGGCGATACTGAATATGAAAAACTGAAAAATTCTATTCTGAATTTTGGATATGTTGAACCTGTGATATGGAACAAACGTAGTGGAAATATTGTAGGTGGTCATCAGCGTGCAAAGGTTATGCAGGATTTAGGGTATGAATCCATTACTTGCATTGTTGTTGATTTAGACGACTTGCAAGAAAAAACTTTAAATATTGCATTAAACAAAATCACCGGTGAGTGGGATATTCCGCTTTTGACTGATCTTTTAAAAGAAATTGATAATAGTGATTTTGATGTATGCTTAACTGGCTTTGAGCCTGAAGAATTGGGGGAAATGTTTGGAGAAGTTAATCCAGATGATTTGACCGGTGATGATTTTGATGTAGAAGCTGAATATGAAAACATAAATACAACGTTTACGGAATTGGGGGATGTATGGTGTATCGGAAATCACAGATTGATGTGCGGAGATAGTACATCTAAAGATGATGTTTCTGAATTGATAGACGGAAATGTTATGGATATGTGTTTTACTGATCCTCCGTATAACGTAAATTATGAATCGGCGAATACCGGAAAAATAATCAATGATAATATGTCGGACAATGAATTTTTAACATTTCTGATAGCAGCATTCAAAATGATTGTATTTTCATTGAAACCGGGCGGAGCATTTTATATATGCCATGCAGACAGTGAGGGATTGAATTTCAGAAAGGCAGTTAAAAGTGTTGGCTTACTGATGAAACAATGTATTATTTGGGTTAAAAATTCATTTGTACTTGGGCGTCAGGATTATCATTGGCAACATGAACCGATATTATATGGTTGGAAAGACGGAGCTGCACATTATTTTACTGATGACCGGACAAAAAGTACGGTTATTGACGATTGGAAAGATACTGATTTCAGCAAAATGAAAAAATTTGAGCTGATAGAGTTTTTAAATAAATTAAAAACGGAACAAAATGTATCAACTTCTATAATTCGTGAAGATAAACCAAAACGCAATCCGGATCATCCAACAATGAAACCGATAAGATTGTGTGCAAGATGTATACAGAATTCGTGCAGACGAAACGAAAAGGTTATTGATTTGTTTGGTGGAAGTGGCTCAACGCTTATAGCCTGCGAACAAATAAACAGAAGTGCGTACCTTATGGAACTTGATCCTAAATTTTGCGATGTCATTGTACGGCGATATATACAAACATTTCATGATAGCAAAAACATTTTCCTTATTCGCAATGGTCAAAAAATGACGTTTGAGGATTTGGAGTTTTGACAAGGAGTGTAGTATAAAATGGCTTATCGAAAAAACGAAAGAGGACTATATGTAGATGATGATAAGGCAAACTACGCTATTAATTTTATTCAATGTTTGAAACACACAAAGGGTGAATGGTACGGATTACCGTTTGATTTGATAGATTGGCAAGAAGAGTTCATTCGTGATGTATTCGGCACTATAAATACGAAAACAGGGTACAGACAATACAATACTGCATATTTGGAAGTACCGAAAAAGCAAGGTAAGTCAGAAATAGGTGCAGGATTGGCATTGTTATTAACGTGTGGTGACGGTGAATATGCGGCGGAAGTATATGGTTGTGCTACTGATAAAGAACAGGCATCAATTATTTTTGATGTTGCGGTTGCAATGGTAGACCAGTGTCCGGCATTGAAAAAGCGAATGAAATTAGTTCTTTCACGAAAAAGAATGATATACACACCGACAAACAGTGTATACCGTGTTTTGTCTGCTGATGTAAAAAATAAACACGGATTTAATGTTTCAGGGTGTATATTTGATGAATTGCATGCACAACCAAATCGTGATTTATGGGACGTAATGACCAAAGGTGCAGGTGATGCAAGGCGGCAACCGTTAACTATCGCATTGACAACAGCCGGCACGGATAGAAATAGTATTTGTTTTGAACAACACCAAAAGGCTCTTGATGTTGCAAGCGGCAGACGTAACGATCCTACATTTTACGGTAAGATATATGGACTGACCGAAGAAGATGACTGGGAAGATGAAGCAAATTGGTATAAAGCTAATCCGTCACTTGGACAGACTGTTGATATTGAAAAGGTTCGACAATTCTATCAAAGTGTAAAAGGCAATCCGGTTGAAGAAAATCAATTCAAACAGTTACGATTGAATATATGGGTTAAGCAATCTGTACGTTGGATGCAGATGGACGAATGGGATAAGAACGATGAAGTAATTGATCCTGATATGTTAATTGGACGTGAGTGCTATGCAGGACTTGACCTTTCTTCGACTTTGGACCTTACCGCATTTGTTTTATGCTTTCCTCCACGTAATGATGGTGAAAAATATATATTCTTAGCATATTATTGGATACCTGAAGATAATATGCACAAGCGATCAAACAAGGACCATGTACCATATGACAAGTGGTACGCAGAGGGAAATATATATGCGACCGAGGGTAACGTAGTTGATTATCGTTATATTGAAAAAACAATTAAAGATATAGCAAGTAAATATGTAATCAAGGAAATTGCATATGACAGATATAATGCGACACAAATTATTCTTAATTTACAAGATGAGGGGCTTACAATGGTTCCGTTCGGACAAGGATTTAAGGATATGTCGCCACCAACAAAGGTGATATTGAGTGAAGTATTACATCATAACATTATTCATAATAATCATCCTGTTTTGAGATGGAATTTTGAAAATGTATATGTGAAAACAGATGCTGCAGGAAACCTAAAACCGGATAAAGAAAAATCAACAGAAAAAATAGACGGTGCGGTAGCTGCAATAATGGCATACGATCGTGCCACAAAGCATACCGAATCAGGCAGTGTCTATGATGATAGAGGTTTGTTAGTAATTTAAGGAGTGAAACTGATGGGAATTACAGACAAGGTTAAATCACTATTCCGTTCAAGGGATAAGCCACAGAATCATACAGGGGATAACTTGTTTTCATTTTTGTATAACTGGGGAATGACATGGACCGGAAAGAGGATAACCGGATATAATGCAATGCAAACAACAGGCGTGTATGCCTGCGTTCGTATCATTGCTGAAACCGTTGCATCGTTACCGTGGCATATATACCGATATACTGCAGATGGCAAGGTGCGAGATTATAAACATCCGTTGTATTTTCTTCTGCATGATGAGCCTAATCCTGAAATGACATCATTTTCATTTCGGGAAACAATTATGACGCATTTGTTGTTGTGGGGAAATGCGTATTCGCAAATAATTCGCAATGGCAGAGGTGAAGTGATTGGCTTATATCCACTTATGCCAAATAAAATGTATGTGGACAGAAATCCGGCTGATAAAAAAATATATTACAAGTATACCACAGATAACGAAGGAACGCTTATTTTATCTGCAGATGATGTGTGGCATATTCCCGGTTTGGGATTTGACGGACTTGTTGGGTATTCGCCTATTGCTATGGCGAAACAGGCTATAGGTTTAGATGTTGCTGCCGAAGAATATGGGGCAAGCTTTTTTAGAAACGGTGCTACACCTTCGGGAGTGCTTACACATCCGGGACATATCAAGGACCCTGAGAAGATGCGTGAAGCATGGGAATCAACATACGGCGGTACAAATTCTTCGCATAGGACTGCAATTCTTGAGGAGGGAGTAAAGTATGAACGTATTTCAATTCCTCCGAATGAGGCACAATTTCTTGAAACAAGAAAATTTCAACTTACTGAAATTTGCCGTATCTTCAGAGTGCCACCACATATGGTGGCAGATTTGGATAAGGCAACGTTCAGTAATATAGAGCAACAGTCATTGGACTTTGTACAAAACACAATTAGACCATGGCTTGTAAGAATTGAGCAAAGCGGAAATTCAAAATTATTAATAAAGCCTGAAAAGGGTACAGTTTTTAATAAATTTAATGTTGACGGTTTACTTCGTGGTGATTTTCAAAGTCGTATGCAAGGTTACGCAATCGGACGACAGAACGGTTGGTATAGTGCAAATGACATAAGGGAATTGGAAGATATGAACCGAATCCCTGCAGAACAAGGCGGAGATGAGTATTTGTGTAATGGCAATATGACAAAGCTTTCGGATGCAGGTAATTGGAATAAGTGATTACATAGGGGGTGATTAAGTGAATACATTTGATATTGATGGGGTTATAGTATCAAATGATGATGCGTGGATTTATGATTGGTATGATATAGATAACATTTCACCGCAAAAGGTCAAGAATTTCTTAGATGAGGCAAATGGTGAAGATGTCATCATAAATATTAACTCTGGCGGTGGTGATTTCTATGCAGGAGTTAATATTCACGATACTATTAAAGCATATCCGGGAAACGTTGAGTTAAGAGTAGTAGGATTGGCGGCAAGTGCGGCAAGCATTATAGCGATGGCAGGTAAATGTTTCATTTCGCCGGCATCTAACATTATGATACATAATGTATCATGTACGGACTCTTCGGATAGAAACGGCAAGCGAAAATGTGCTGATGACATGGCTGTCACTGACAAGGGACTTGCATTTCTGTATTCGCAGAAAACAGGTTTGCCGGAGGATGAAATCAGCAGAATGATGGATGAAGAAACATTCCTTGATGCCAAGACTGCACTTGAAAAAGGGTTTGTTGACGGAATTCTTGGTGATGAACTCGTTAATACACCAAAATTCAATAATTCAGTGTCTATGATGCATTTGCTACCTAATGAGGTGCTGAATAAAACACGTCAATTAATAGTAAATGACATGAATAGAAGAAATCAAGCCACAAGAAAAAATGCAAATAAGCCGGCAGGAACACCGGTAGATAGTTTGTATAAAAGATTAAATTTACTTAGGAGGGTATTTTAAATGTCAAAAATTTTAGATCTAAGACAAAAACGTAGTGAACTATGGGATAAAGCTAAGGCATTTTTGGATAATGCAAGCCGTAGTGAAGATGGAACTCTTTCTGCGGAAGATTTATCTACATATGAGAAAATGGAGGCTGATATTGATAGCCTCGGTCGTGAAATTTCAGCAATGGAAAGACGTGAACAACTTGATGCAAAAATGAGTGCACCTGTGACTAATCCTATTGTCGAAAATCCTGACAATAATGGTATTAATAACAACGCTAAGACTGGACGTGCATCAGATGAATATAAAAACGCATTCTGGCAAAATGTTCGAATGAAATCAGTTCCGCATTCTATTATGAATTCATTAAACATAGGCACTGACGGCGAAGGTGGCTATCTTGTTCCGGATGAATATGAACAAACGCTTGTACAGGCTTTGGAAGATGAGAATTTCTTCCGTTCAATAGCAACTACGATTACAACAGCAGGTGACCGTAAGATACCTATGGTAACAGGTCACGGTACGGCATCATGGGCTGAAGAAAAAACTAAGCTTAAGGAAAGTGATGAAACATTCGGACAGGAAACATTGGGTGCATATAAAGCTGCTACAACTGTTAAGGTATCGGAAGAATTGTTGTATGACAGTGTATTCAATCTTGAGGCATATATCTCACAAGAATTTGCAAGAAGAATCGGTTCTCTTGAGGAAGAAGCATTCTTGGTTGGCGATGGAACAGGCAAGCCTACAGGTGTGTTTAATTCAGCAAAGACAGGTGTAACAGCGACAAGTGCAGAAGCTATTACTTTTGATGAAATCTTTGATTTGTTTTATAGTCTAAAATCCGCATACAGAAAGAACGGTATATGGATTTGTAACGATACTACAATCAAGGCTTTAAGAAAAATTAAGGATGCCAACGGTCAATATCTATGGCAACCGTCAGTTTCAGCTGCTACACCTGATATGCTGTTAAACAGACCTATCAAGACATCAAGTTATGCACCTGAAATTGGAACAGGTAAGACACCTATTATATTTGGTGATTTTAGTTATTATTGGATTGCCGACAGACAAGGTCGTTCATTTAAAAAGCTGGCTGAGATATATTCAGAAACTGATGAGGTTGGATTTAAGACTACAGAAAGAGTTGACGGTAAGTTACTTCTTTCTGAGGCAGTTCAGGCACTTAAGATGGCGTAGTCGTAATAAAAATGGCGGTGTTAAATTCACCGCCGAAAACTAAAATAGGGAGGGAATGCAATGAAAAAGGTTGAAATAACAAAGTCTTGTAGCGGAATACGTTTTACATTTCAGCAGGGTGAAGTTGTAGATGTTGATGATCGCTTGGCAGACGATCTTATTCGTGCTAAATTTGCGATTGCGGTTGATACAGGCGAAACTGCAGATAGTGAATCTGTGGATGGTGAAACTGTTGCTGAAGATGAAAAGAAACCTGTAAGACGTAGACGTGCTACCCAAAAGGATGTGCAGGACGATGTCGGATAATGATGAAAAGCCGTTTGATACTTTGATAACTATTGAAGAAATAAAGCAGTATTTACATCTTGATGATGACAGTGAAGATGAATATATACATATACTTATAATTTTAGCTGCTGAGATATGCGAAAATTACACTCGTGAAATTCTGCCTGAAGAACTGCCGAAAAGTTATAAACAGGCTATGCTTATGATTATAGGATATTTCTTCGAAAACCGTGAAGGTAGTAAAAATGGATTGCCTCCGGCGATATTTTATCTTCTTGCTCCATATCGAAAGGCTGTGTTTTAGATGAATTATTCTAATTTACGTCATAGAATTATATTTTTGAAACCATGCGGTAATACGATTAATGGTATGAATGAAAATGTAACTCGTTGGATACCGTTTAAGCCAACAAACAAAAGCGTAGATGAATCAGATATATATTTATCTGAAGATGATAAGGGAAATCCAATATTGACTTATGACAGCGGTGTTTTGTACAGCCATACAATGGCATTACAAAAATATGCCGTATGGGCGAATGTTGCACCGCAAACAGGTCGAGAGTATGAGGAATCACAAAAAATCAGAGCTGAAACCACATACAACATAAATGTGCGATACTTTCCCGGAATTACTTCGGATATGAAGATAATGTATGGCGTGAAAGTTTTTAATATTGTATCGGTGTTGGATATTAACGAACGTCATACAAATCTTAAAATTGTTGCGGCGGAGGTTGATCGAAATGGCTGTCAATAAGGATCTTTTTGGGTTTGATGAACTTGAAAAAGCATTTAATCGAACAATTAAACGCTATCCGAATGAGGCAGATGCATTGCTTATGGCTCAAGGACAAGCTGTTACAAAATCAACAAAATCAAAAACACCGGTTAAAACAGGAAAACTCCGAAGATCATGGAGATTGAAAAAAGTAAAGGTGTATAAAAGCGGTACTGTAAGAGTAGTCAGAATACAATCTTCAGCACCGCACGCACACCTTATTGAATACGGACACAAGGTTTATACAACAGGTGGTCGAAAGGGTAAGGTGGGACGTTATAATGCAGTGCAACGCTCAGTCAGGGGTATAAAATCTCACGGCAACGTGCAAGGCGTGCATATGTTGGAGGAATCGGTAAAAGAGGCACAACAAAGATTTGACCGTGATGCACAAAAGATGATTGATAAGATTACGGAGGATTTGAATTTATGACAACTACTGAAAAAGACATAGAAACGGCAATCGCAGGTTTGTTGAACAAATCAGGGTTTAATGTTACGGCATCAGAATTAAAAGAGGGATTTCCAAAGCCTACTTTTTTCATTGATGTATTTCCCTCAAGTTCATCATTGTCGGGTCCATTGCTCGAGAAGGTAGACATAAGTGTTGAATTAAAATACATTCCTGCAATAGAAAAAACAGAACATCTTATTGATGTGATAAATAAACTGAAATATTTGTTTTTGTATCAGCCATTGACTGTAAATGATAGAAAACTTACAGTGCAAACTATTGAGTTTGAACGTGAAAATTATGTGTTATACGCATATTTCTCTGTTAGTTTTCTTCAAGAAATACCTGTTGATGATGATTATGAAAATATCGAAGAAATAAAGTTGGGAGGAATTTTATAAATGGGACTACCGGAAATTTTAATTGATTTCAAGACACAGGCAGAAACAGCAGTTATTCGTAGTGAGAATGGCATAGTTGCACTTATACTTGATGACACTACGAAACAAACATTGTCGGCTACATATGTATATGAGGCTGATATTCCTGCTGATGATTGGACTGCTAAAAATCGTGATTATATAAAAAAGACATTCCTCGGAACACCGAATAAAGTCATTTTGGAACGTAGATTGAATGTAGAAGATGGCTATGCGGGTGTTTTGGCAAGATTGAAGAACAAAGAATGGGATTATCTTGCTGTACCGGGAATTGAAAATAAAGATGTTCAATCTGTGTATGATTGGATATTGGAGCAAAGAGCCGCAAAGCGTACATTTAAAGCTGTACTTCCGTGTACAACTGCAAGCGTATCTGCTAATGACGAGGGTATCATTAACTTCTCGACCGAGGAAATTAACGTTTCAGGACAGTCGTATACATCAGCGGAGTATTGTTGTAGAATTGCCGGACTGTTGGCAGGTACAGCAATGACAGAAAGTGCTACATATTCGGTACTTGCGGAAATAACAAGTATCAAGGAAAGTGAAACACCGGATACAGATATTAATGAGGGCAAATTCATTCTTATTAATGACGGTGAAAAAATAAAAGTCGGACGCAGTGTGAATTCGCTACATATTTTAAGTGGTGACAAGACTGAGGATATGAGCAAAATCAAGATAGTTGAGGCTATGGACTTGATGCGAAAAGACATTCGCACGACATTTGAAAACAATTATATCGGCATTAATAACAGTTATGATAACAAAATGTTGTTTGTCGGTGCAGTAAAACAATATTTTAATAACTTGGAATTACAAGGAGTGCTTGATAAAGAGGCTGATAATACGGTTGATATTGATGTAGATGCACAAAGACAATGGTTGGCTGAAAAGTATGATGTAAGTGGTATGTCAGACAGTGAAATTCGTGTAGCTAAGACAGGAAGTCTATTGTTTGTAAAAGCAAGTGTAACTTTCTTGGACGCTATGGAAGATTTACATTTTTCAGTTCTAATGTCGTAAGGAAAATGGGAGGTATGTACATATGGAAAGAATCAAACCATCACCGGGAAAAGTAATCAGCGGTACACATGGTTACTTTTGGTGGAACAATGATATATGTTATGAGGTAACATCATTCGAAGCAAAAATTAAGGCAAATGGTGAAACAATTCAATTCTCTGGTGATATGTGGGAAAATCGAAAATTAATGAGTGTATCAGGTACATGGTCAGCAAAAGTAAAAAAGATTTATTCAAGAGGTCAAAAATATGCTGAAAAACTATCTAAGGGCATTGATGAACGACTTACTTTGATAGGCAAACTTGCCGATCCGGATAACGGCGGTGCTGAACGAGTTCAGATTATGAATGCTTGGCTTGATGAATTAACATTGCAAGCATTTGAAAACGGAAAAATCACAGAAGATGAATTTAGTGGTGGATTTGTAGGATTTGAATACCTTGATAGTATTGCTGATCCATGCTCAAATACAAATGCATAATAAAAGAAAGGAACAGATAAAATGGATAAGAAAACAAAATTGACACTTGCAGAACTTTTGAAACGTAAGGAACAAATAATTGCAGCCAAAAAGACAAAGAAGACACAGAACTTGTATGTGAATTCGCTCGGTGCGATTATTACAATCGAAGAACCGGAAGCGTCATTGTGTCGTGATGTGTCGGATATGGAAGCCGGCGAAGGTGACAAGTATATGTGCTATGAATGTATTAAAGAACCTGATCTCAAGTCAAAGGAAGTACAGGACGCATTCGGCTGTGCAGTGCCTATGGATATTGTTGAAATGATATTTGCACCGGGTGAAATTCCACAGATTGCCGTAGAATGTATGAAACTTGCCGGTTATATGGATGGGGTTAAGCAAGTAAAAAACTAATACAGACAGACGGTGACTTGCAGCTTGTCCACTATTATGTCCAAAAAGGATTTGATTGGGATAAGATTGCAAGTGCGTCTGCTACCGAGAAAGTTTTTTTGAGGGCGAGTATGGAAAAAGCTTTTGAGGAAGAGGAGGATAAGTATAAGGCGCTTTTTGGGGGGTAGATAATATTGGCAAAAAGTATAGGTGCAACCCTTTCGTTAAAGAATGGTAACTTTTTTACTAATATTAAATCTGCTATCAATGCAAGTAATAATTTAAAAAGTAGTCTTGGTGGTTCAACAAGCGGAATGAAAGGCTTGGGTTCACAATCGACAAGTGCAGGTAACATACTGACATCGCTTGCGTCGAAGGCGGCGGTAGCTGTCGGTGCATTTGTGGGAGTAAGACAAGCTGTTGATTTTGGTAAAGATATTGTAGATACCGGAATGCAGTTTGAACAAGGTATGGCAAACGTATCTGCAATCTCCGGAGCAACAGGCGGTGAACTTGAGGCACTGTCCGCAAAAGCCAAAGAAATGGGGGCAAATACAAAATTTTCTGCAATCGAGGCGGCTGACGCAATGTCATATATGGGTATGGCAGGTTGGAACTCATCGCAGATGATTGATGGTATCGGCGGTATAATGAACTTGGCGGCGGCAAGCGGTGAGGACTTGGCAAGCGTGTCAGATATTGTGACTGACTCACTTACTGCATTCGGACTCAAGGCTTCAGACTCAGCGCAATTCGCTGATGTTTTAGCTGTTGCATCGTCAAAGTCAAATACAAATGTATCAATGCTTGGTGAATCGTTTAAAAATGTAGCTGCAACAGCCGGAGCTATGGGATATTCTATGCAGGATACTACTACTGCACTGGGTGTTATGGCTAATGCGGGAATAAAAGGCGCAGACGCAGGTACTTCACTTCGTGGGGTACTGACACGTCTTGCGAAACCAACTAAAGAAGTAGATGTGGCTATGTCAGCTTTGGGATTGTCGGCGGTAAATGCCGATGGCTCTATGAAACCTTTATCACAACTTATTCCTGAAATGCAAAATAAGTTTGCAGGTTTGACAGACGCAGAAAAAGGTCAATATGCAACAATGATTGCAGGTAAGAATGCGTTATCAGGTTTCCTATCTCTTGTTAATTCATCACCTGATGATTTTGCCTCATTGTCTGATGCAATTAATAATTCATCCGGTGCGGCACAAAGTATGGCAGATACTATGAATGACACCGTAAGTGGTAAACTTACACTTTTGAAGTCACAGTTTGAAGGTGTAAAAATTGCAATTTTTGATGCACTTGGTTCATCTCAATTTAAAGGTGTTTTGCAATCAATGTCAGATGGATTAGGTGCAGTAACTCCGTATGTAACAACTCTTACAGTTGCTATAGGAAACGGATTATTTTCGGCAATTCAGACTATTTCAGGGATTGCAAGTACAGTGTTCAATGCGGTGAAAACTGCGATTGAAAATAATGGACCTGCGATTGAATCTCTGAAATCAGCATTTGATAATGTTAAGGGAAGTATAGTTAATGCATTTAGTGGCGAAGGAACAAATTTAATTCAAACACTGGCAAATGTAACTATCCCAACATTATGTAATGCACTTTCATTTGCTATGAATTCGGCAGCCGGTGTAATTTCAGTGTTAAAGACATTTTCACCTGTGATTGCTGGAATTGTTGGAGCTGTGACGTTGTATAAAGCAATAGTGATAACGTGTACTGCTGTTGAAAAGGCTGAGGTTATTGTAATGGGATTGAAAAAAGCAATTACAGTTTCAAGTGGTGCTGTTATTGCTGCATACACGGCGGCACACTGGGCATTGTCGGCAGGATACGGAGTAGCGACTGCAGCGCAGTGGGCATTAAATGCAGCAATGACGGCTAATCCTATTGGAGTGGTAGTTGTTGCAATAGGTGCGTTGATTGCGATTGGTGTAGCATTATATAAAAATTGGGATGTTGTCAAGGAAAAAGCACTTGCATTGTGGAATGGTATTAAAAATGTGTTTAGCGGTATAAAAAATACTATTTCAAACGTTTGGAACAGTGTAAAAGAAAAGGCAACCGCAGTATGGGGCGGAATAAAAAATGTAGTATCCGAAAAGTTGAATAATATCAAATCGGCATATGACGAACACGGTGGTGGACTAAAAGGTGCGGTGTCGGCAGTTATGACGGGTGTTAAAGAATATTATAAAACAGGATATGATGCAATTAATCAGATGACCGGCGGTAAGCTTGGGCAGGTCGTAGATAGTGTTAAGACAAAACTGGCACCTATGGCGAATGCTGTAAAGGGAAAATTATCAGCAGTTAAAGACGCATTTTCAAACGCATTCGGTAATGCAATGGAATTTGTAAAAAAATCATACAATGAGGGTGCATTGAAACCTATTGTTGATAAAGTGGTCAATGCTTTTAGTTCTGTAAAAAATGCAATAGCTGAAAAATTCAGTGGAATTAAAGAGGCTATAGGCGAAAAACTTAACGCTGCCGGAGATGCAGTCGGTAATATAAAAGAAAGTATTTCCGGGAAGTTTTCATCATTAAAGGAAACTGTGGCTGAAAAATTTGAAGGGATCAAAGAAAGTGTACAGGCAAAATTAGCTTCCATAACAAATGCCGTAACACCTATTTTTGAAGGCGTTAAGACAATTATATCAACAGTGGTTGACGGTATCAAAACACATATTTCAAATACAATTATCATTATTCGTGGCACAATAATGAAAATAATACTTGGAATAAAGCAAAACTTTCAAGAGTTTTTTGTGAGTGTTCAGAATGCAGTACAAGGTGTATGGGGTGGCATTACTACAGTATTTGAAGGTGTTAAGAATACGATTGTCGGAGTTTTTCAATTTATTGTAGGCATATTTACATTAAACACTGAAACTATAAAAAATAGTATTCAGACTATCAAAGATGGCTTTTATACTGTATTTAGCGGAGTTCAACAAATCGTTCAGAATGTATGGAATGTTATTACTTCAACAGCTACATTGGCATTTGATAATATCAAGACTGTTGTTTCAAATGCAATTGGTGGAGTAAAAACTATTATCCAAAGTATTAAAGATACATTCAGTAACGTGTTTAATTCGGTTAAAGGTACAGTATCAAACGTATTTAATTCTATAAAGGATACAATACGCAATGTTTGGAATGGTATCAAGAGCATAATTAAAACACCGCACATTGTTAAGACCGGAACAATCAGTATTGCCGGTGTCAGTACACCGATACCGAAACTCGGTATACAGTGGTACGCAAACGGTGGTATTATGACCAGACCGACAGCATTCGGACTGAACGGTAATAATACAATGGTTGGCGGTGAAAGAGGAGCAGAAGCAATTATTCCGCTTTCGCAATTATGGGACAATATCGGCAACTTTGCGAACAAGATTAAATCAAATGACGAAAACACAATATCAAAAACCATAGAAAAAATTGAGATAAATGTGTATGCTGACGGAAAATCAGTTGATGAAATTGTTAATGAACTTGTACCAAAGTTGAAACTTGCAATAGCAAATATGTAGGAGTGATGGATATGGACATAACATTAAGCGTTAATAACCGTGAGGATGTGATGGTACTTCCCGTCACTCCTTCTTCGTTTACAATATCTAAACCGCAAGGCGGTAATGTTTTTGAAACAGTATCACAAGGAGAACTGCAGCTTATAGGTCAACCTAAACTTAAGGGATTGACAATCGAAGCTTTTTTTCCGATTAAAGGACACGATTATTCATATCTGCATAATCGTGATATGTGGGGTTGGGAATATGTTGATAAGATTGATGATTGGATAGACAAAAAGTTGCCTGTACGAGTGGTTATTAGTGATACACCGATAAATATGGCGGTAGCTATTAACGATTTTGAATATACCATAAAAACTGACGGTGACTTGTGGTATAAGTTACAATTAAAAGAATTTAATCTTTTAAACTGCAGTGTTTTACATGCAGAAAAAGAGGAGGAAATAGACATGGAGGCATTGAAAGCACTTCAGGAACAAGTTGAATATTTAATATCAGTAATTAAAGAATTGAATGATCCGTTTATCTATAATTATATAGATGAAAATATGCCGGAATGGGCAAGAGAATCAGTTCAGGCGGCGGTAGACGCAAATGTACTTGTCGGTGATAAAGATAACGGTTGGGGACTGACATATGAAGATTTAAAACATATTACATGGATGCATAGGGCAGGTGTATTTTAATGCAGTATGACGGTACGGTAAATGGATTTCCTTACTTTTCACAGAATGATGATAGGTGGAATGGTATAAGGTATGGTGGCGGTAATATTGGAACATCAGGCTGCGGACCTACTGCGGCGGCTATGATAGTAAAATCATATGGATTTGATGTAACACCTGAAAATACTGCAAAAGTATTTGTTAATGCCTTAGGCGGTTACCGAACAACAGAAGGTCCGACCTGTTTTTCAGCGTTGCAAAATTCACCGTACAATCTTACAGTACAGCAGACCAGAAACATTAACACGGTAGTAGAATCATTGAAAAATGGTATTCCGGTTGTTGCAAATCCACAAGGACCGTGTGACTTCACAGAACATGGTCATTATGTTGTTTTATGTGGTATTGATAATAACGGTAATATATCTGTAAATGATCCGAACGGCAATCACTATAATATGAGTAAGTCAAAAAAATGGACTTCATCATATATAGCAAACTGTTGCGTTGGCAGTAACGGTAAAGACGGTTTTTTTGTTATTTCAAAGGACGGTAAGGGGTCTATCGGTAATACTGTAACAGGCTCAACGGTTCAAACGTTGCCACCACAGAGAGAAACAGTCATAAACGTTCCTGACGGATTGGGTAAGTATTATACATATATGAATTGGGACACCGTAACCAATATGGATACTGAGCAGGGGAAACTTATAAAGACAGCCGGAAAGAAATATGACAGTGACGGTTATGGAAAAGTGGGCAATCGTTATACATTGGCAATGACATCTACGTTTGGAAAGATTGGCGATTATGTTGACGTATATATGTCTAACGGACGTATTATTCACGGTATTCTTGCTGATGAAAAATCACAGAAATATACGGCATGGGATCATAACCCGGCAAACAAATGGGGGCATGATAACGGACAGTGTATTGTCGAATGGGTTACTAATTGGAAAAATCACGACAATCCTAAAAGCGATGGAACTGTTTTGAAAGTTGTAAACCTCGGCAACTACTTTGAGTATCCTGAATATGCAAATGGAACAGAAAGCTATTATTATAGCGAAAACGCATACGAAAATACAGAAAAACAGGTTATATGGAACAATAGACATCCGGAGAATATTCATAAAATACTGAATTCTTTAATGCCTATTAAAGCTAAAGGTGATTTATGTATCTATATAAATGATTTTGATGTAACACGAATGTTGGGTGATCTATCTTGGAAAAACAGTGTAGATGAACTTGCAACAACGATGTCATTCAATATAGCCAAAACAGATGCACAGTATCTAAAGGACTTGATGTATGTTCCTGAAGTGGGCGAAATAGTTCGTATGGTGATTGATACAGAGGTATTTACTGGTGTGATTTTATCCATTGATGACGGCGATAAATACGTTAATAAATACACTGCGGCTGATTTAGGGTGGTATTTGAATAAAACAAAACAAACATATCAGTTTAATAAGATTTCTGCTCTGCAGGCAATCAAAGAATTATGTAGTGATTTATCAATTCCGATAGATACAATACCTGATTTGACAACCATTGTGGATTATATTTTTTTCAGTGAAACAGTGAGCGATATTATCAAAAAAATTATAGGTCAATGTGGAAATGATTATAATTTTGATTTTACGCATGATGGATTGAGGATTTATAAAATAGGCGATATAGTTGCAACACCAATGCTTCAGGTTGCAAGTAATGTTCAGAAAGGTAAAGCCGTTGATTTTATGGGGAATCTCAATCATTCAAAAACACTTGAGAATACAGCAACATCTGTAAAGGTTGTCAGTACCAATAACAATATCTATAAGGAATTAGTGGTAAAACAAAATCGTGATGCCATTGATAAATATGGTTTTATCCAAGAGATAGTGAGCATTGATGAAGAAAAAGAAAATGCAGATACTGTCGGACAAGCAAAACTTGATGAATTATGCAAATTAGAAGAAAAAATGTCGTTTGAAATAATAGAAGAAATGAACAGCTATACTCGTGCCGGATCTGTTATAGAAATAGATGGCACGAAATATCTGATTAGTAATACACAACATCAGATTAAAAGCGGATTTCATTATGTGAAAATGGATGTGGAGAAACTATGAATGCTTATACTGAACTTGCAAAATTGTTTAATGAACGAAACAATAATAAACAATATGGTCCGGTTATCGGTAAAATAATTTCTCTACCGGAACTGAAAATACAGATTAATGAAAAAATACAACTAAACGAGGAAAAAGTAATATCAATATTTAATATTGCTGAAACAAAGACATATGAGGAACGTATTGAATTTGTGAACCTCAACAAACGTGTTGTATTGCTGCCTATTTCGGACTATCAGAAATTCATAGCAATAGGAGTGATTTTTGAATGAAAAGTAGTATGAAATTTGATTTTGATAAGGGTGATTTTGTACTTGATGATAAAGGAAGACCTGTTGTTTTAGAAGACAAAGAGGCATTAAAAATGTGGATTATCAAGAGGCTACATACTATGTCAATGGGAAGATATAAAATGTATCAGAACACGGATTATGACGGCAGTATTGATGATTTGGTGATTGGCAAAACGTATGGAATCGGATTTACAGAATCAGAGTTGAAACGTGAAATAACAGAGGCATTGGAATCACATGAGGATATAAATGCGGTGACAGGTTTTGAAGTTGACAGAAAACATGATATATTGAGTATTAATATACATCTTTCAACTGTGTACGGAGAGGAGGATATTAAGTATGACGTTGGATGAACGATTAGAATATATGCTATCTAATATTCCATCTCAATATGATACAAGTGTTGGTTCGTTTATTCGTGATATTTTGTATCCTGTGGCAGAACAATTTGATTTGCGAAGTCAGCATGCAGAGCAAATTGAATATGATACATTTGCGAAAACTGCAACAGGTACATATTTGGACTGGAAAACAGAAGAACAAAATATAACCCGTAATCAGGCTACATATGCAAAAGGAACAGTACGAATTTTCGGAAGTCGTGGTGCTATTGTAAGACAGGGAGCAAAGGTTGCGGCGGATAATGTTTTATTTGCAGTTGACGCACCTGCAGTAATACCTGAAGTAGGATATATTGATGTATCTGCAACGTGTATTATGGCAGGTACACGTGGAAATGTTGAAACAGGTGCAATCAATAGATTTCCTGTTACTTTGCCGGATTTGACACGTGTTACAAATATAAATGATTTTACAGGCGGATATGATGCCGAAACTGATGATGATTTGCGTGACAGATATTTTGAGAAAGTGTCCAATCCGATTACAAGCGGAAACAAGTATCAGTATGAAGCGTGGGCAAAGGAAGCGTCTGCAGGTGTTGGTGATGCAAAGTGCATACCTACATGGGACGGACCGGGTACTGTTAAGGTTGTTATTACCAATGTCGACAATCAGCCAGCAGACAGTAATTTGATTGATATAGTATATAAATATATTGATAGTAAAAGGACTGTCGCTGAGGCGGAATTGACCGTTGTAAGTGCTACTGCATTGGATGTAAGTTTATCGTTGGGAATTAAATATGCGTATGACGGTATAGATGAAGATACAATGATAAAAAATATTGAAGCAGCAATAAAATCATATTTTTCTGAAATGGCGATAGCGAAAAGTTATATATCCCAAATTCGAATAGGTAGCGAGGTTTTGAAAATTGCAGGAGTTGAAGATTGTACAGATGTTAAAATTAATGGTTCAGCCGGTAATGTAGAAATACCCGTTGGTTATGTTCCTGTGCTTAAGGGAGTGTCTATTATATGAAATTAATTAATAGTTTACCCGGATATTACCGAAAATCAGTATTTGTGCAAGAATTATATACGGTCATTGAAGCTATGTTTGAGTTGAGCGATGATGAATGGAAAACGTTTGTAAAAAATATGTTTGCTACACAAGCTGTAGATATATCGCAATGCGAAAAAGATGTAGGAATAGAACCTGATCCGTCTATTGATTTGGAAATAAGACGTGCCAATGTGTTGAATAGAATTCGTGGTAATGGGATTTTAACAGTTGAAAGATTAAAAGAATTGGTTGAATCCTATGAACCAACAGGAGTAAAAATTATAGAGAAGTTTAAAGAACGAACTATAAAACTTTACTTTGAAAATTGCATAGGTACTCCAGAGCATTACGATGAAATGATAAATGCGATTGATGATGTCAAGCCGGCTTATATTGTTGTAGAATGTGTTCTTCGTTTACTTACTTGGGGAGAGGTAAAAGAGCATATAGATACTTGGGAAGATGTTAAAAACAAATGTCAGACGTGGGGCGACTTGCTTGAATATGATTATATGAAAGGATAAATAAAATCATGAAACTTACGGAATTTTTAAAATTAAAAAAACCTGAAGCAACAGATATTCCTGATATTGATGTTATTAATTCTAATTTTGATACTTTGGACGAAAGTGTGAATAACAAAGTTGATAAAGTGGATGGTAAGGGATTATCTTCGCAAGATTTTACACAACAAGAAAAAGACAAATTGAATGGGATTGAACGAGGAGCAGAAGTCAATAAAGTTACATCAGTTCAGGATAGAACCGGTGATGTTAAAATAACCAAAGCTGATGTTGGTTTAGATCAAGTTCCAAACGTAACAACCAATAATCAAACACCTACATATTCGCAAAATTCAACATTGAGTAATATTGTAAGCGGCGAAAAAATATCGGTTTCGTTCGGGAAAATAATGAAAGCGATAGCGGATTTAATCAGTCATATTGGTAGTAAATCTAATCCGCATAGTGTTACAAAATCACAAGTGGGATTGGACAATGTACCAAATGTAGCGACAAACGACCAACAGCCGACTTTTGCTGAATCGGGTACACGGTCGAATATAGTAAGCGGTGAAACGCTAAGCACATTGTTTGGAAAAATAAAGAAATTCTTTACCGATTTGAAAACAGTAGCTTTTACTGGAAGTTATACTGACCTGTCAAATAAACCAACGTCAATGCAAAATCCTAATTCATTGACATTGACAATGAACGGCTCAGCAACGAGCTATAACGGTGCATCGTCGGCGAGTAAGTCGTGGTATGCACCAACATCAGCCGGAACTTCGGGTTATGAAATGGTTAGCAACGGCAGCGGTGCTCCTGTTTGGAAACCGCCGTCATATGCGGTATGCTCAACATCGGGAAACACCGCCGTGAAAACGGTGTCTATAAGCAATTTTAAATTGACGACAGGAGTAAGGGTGCTTGTAAAGTTTACTTATGAGCATACTTCTTCAACGGCAGCTACATTAAATGTCAATTCAACAGGCGCAAAAAATATTGTCGTGCATTGTGGCACGGATAATATTTTTGTTAAAGATTATTTTTCATGGCTTGCAGGTGAAACTGTGGAGTTAGTGTATGACGGTAGTTATTGGGTTGCGATTGCATCCGATATGCGTTTTATTACCGGTGCACAGTCTGCCACCGTGGTTATAGGCACTACTAAAACACAGGGCTTTTGCGACTTCAGATGCGACGGAACGAATGACGCTGAATGTTTTAATAAAGCAATTAGACGCATAAAAACTATTTCGAGCAGAAATCCGCCGAAAGAGGGTTCTATGATGTGGCGATATGGAGGAACAATCCTTGTTAAGACGGGAGTATATAATATTAATTCTACCATAAGCATAGGTCAGTCCATAACAAAAGATATTTTTACATTTAAAGGGGAAGGCCCTTTTTCTACATGGATACAAACAAAAGACCTACAATGTTTTATGAAGAATTTTGATAGTCTTTGCTTTAAAGATTTGTATTTAACCTGCGATGGATTAAATGAAGGCCCATACTTTGACAGTGGAGATAATTTAACTTTTGAGAATTGTTATATTTCTGTCAGAAATTCAACCTCTAATGTGGGTGTGTTTGCGGATTTAAATACACAATATACAGGAGAAGACCCCGGAGGGGGTTCGTCAGGAGAATTGCAACAAGGGTGCTTTGTACTAAGAGGAAGCACTATGACTATAAAAACATTAAGTACATCATCAAATTGTTTTTCCGGAATTAATTGCGGAGTACTTAAAGTGGATGATAGTGAAATTAATTTGTTCAATAATAGTAACAGCACTTCTTTCGAGTTGAATTTTGCATATTTAGCAATGACGGGATATATATCAAATAGTATTATACATTGTAGCGGAAAAAGCAGCATAGTTAATTCGGGAGCTATAAATATTACGGGTAATGTGATTTATTTACACTCAAGCAATTCGAGGATATATCACTACAATACAAGCATTACAGAAGTAGGCGGAGTATTTAATGCAAATACTGTGTATTGTGCGTATTATGTATATTTGCGCTGTGCAACGATAACCGGTAATAAATTTTTGAAATTGAACGAGTATCAGTCAAATTCCGTTGCGTGCTACTTATATAATCCATGCTCTGCAAGTATTACCGGTAATTTCTTTCATGGCGGAGCAAGCGGAACGTGGTATATTGACGCTGCTTCAAAAGGAAGCTTGAATGTTCTGTGCAATAACTATAAAGGAACGCTGGCTGTACGAAATACAGTCACTCAAAACAACGCGTATAATTTAAGTGTAAATTATTAAAGAGAGGTATAGTATGGATATACGATTATTTTATGTTACGGAAGACAGGTCAATCGGCATTAACAAGTATTGCATTGTTGTTAGGCACTACGATTCTTTAAAAAAGGATAGTTATACTGATGTTGACTACTACTTAAACGAAGAAGCGGCATATGAACTTGAGAACAACGTCATTCCAAAACATCAGCTACTTGAAAAAATATCAAAGACAATTATTGATGTTTCAAATTATGCTTGGGCGGAGGGGATTAAACTTCGTACAAGCGACGAGAACAAAGAAATCCTTGAAATAGTAAATTACGGCAGTATCGAGGCTTACAAGGCTTCCTTGCCGGAGGCTACGGATGATTTCAAAATTGATACCGATTACAGATTATCAAAATTAGAATTGGGAATATAGGAGGGATTTATCATGACATACGGATATTGTAAAAAAATAATTGCAAGCGGTAGATATGATAAGAATTCGATGAAGGATAAACTTGACGTGTTTCTTCTTGCAGAACGTATTACCGATGATGAATACAAAGAATTAATGCAAATGATGGAGGAATAATTTATGGATAAGATTTTTGTAAAAATTAATTTGTTGTGGGCGGGTGTTTTGACATTTTTAACATCCGCATTAGGTGCATACTGGTACATATTCGCGGCATTTATGGTGTTAAATGTAGCTGATTTCTTAACAGGTATTGCAAAGGCAAAATACGGTAATTCCGAGAACAGCAATAAGGGTGCAAAAGGTGTTGTAAAAAAATTGGGTTATTGGATTGTAATATTTATTGCATTTTTTATATCATATACATTCAATGATATAGGTAATATTATAGGCATTGATTTGGGAATATCAGCATTTATCGGTTGGTTTGTGTTGGCTACATTCATAGTCAACGAAATACGTTCAATTATTGAAAATTTAGTTGAGATAGGGGTGGATGTTCCCGATTTTCTAACTAAAGGACTTGAGGTTGCAAGCAAAAAACTTGATGGAGCAATGAACGAAGGTGACAACAATGAGAACAATAAATGATGGATTTCCAATCAAACAGTTCAATGGTATTGACATTGATACGTCAATACAGTCATCATCGGCAAACTATTACACATACAGTAGTCGTTTGGTGAAGTTTATTGTAATTCACTACACCGGAAACAAGAAGGACACCGCAAAAGCAAATGCAACATATTTTCATAATGGTTTACGAGGTGCATCGGCACATTTGTTTACTGATGATGATAGTTGTTATCAATCAGTCGCATTGAATAATGCCGCATGGGCGGTGGGCGGCACAAAGGTATATAAACATGCTGAGTGTCGCAACATAAACAGTATATCCATTGAAATGTGTTGTAGTGGTAATTCTATTGTGTCAGAAAAAACAATCAACAATACCGCACATTTGTGCGCTGAATTGTGTAAATACATAGGTATTACGGCAGATACAGTTGATACGTTTGTTTTACGTCATTATGACGTGTGGGACAAACAGTGTCCGGCACAGTGGGCAACTGAGAACAGTGCCGGTTGGACGACATTCAAAGAAAAGGTTAAGGCGATTTTAAGAAATGAGGAGGGACTGACAATGGAGCAGTACAATGAATTAAAAAATCTAATAGAGAAACAGGCGGCGGCTATTTCAGCGCTCCAAGCAGAGAATAAGGAATTGAAAGCCGTAGTGCAAAGTACAATGGTGTATGACTATAACGATGGCAACATGCCATCGTGGGCAAGAACGGCAGTACAAGCTGCGCAAGATTACGGCGCATTGGTCGGTGACGAGCAAGGAAGATTGGGACTATCTTATAAGGACCTACGAACAATTTGCAGGGAGTACAGATGTGGTATGTATGATAAGTAGTTTTGAGGGTGGTAAATAGCCACCCTTATTTTTTTTACTTGCGATTTACAATTCATTTACAAAACATAAAACAATATTGTAATTTAGTGACATATGTTGTATTATATAACATAGGGGGGAGAAAGGACTAAGATATAACTATGTATACAATTACGCAAGACAAAAAGAATATTGATGGAGCGGTCAAGACCACATACGGCATTAAATGTGATGAAGTGTCTGTCAAAGATGTGTCGCCGAATAAGGAAGAAGTGACGGAGCTAATAGACAGGTTGAACCAGTACGGATTGTCACCCTGTCATTTGCAAGATGTGATTGAAGATTTTATTTAAAAAGAAATATAAATATCAATTTCTATTATAATCAAAGCTGACTATATTTCTGACTACCATACTGTTAATTTTAATGATTTTTAATGGAGAGTTATGAATATACCAAAGCGTTATAAATCGCATAAAACCTATACATTTTGTGCATTATCAAAGGTATATAGTAAACGTGAAATCTTGACAGAAAATCATATACATTATATAATAATGTATATGATTTTTTTGTGGAGAAAAACAGATGAAAAGCAACAGGTTTTTAAAGAAAGGTTACACGACTGGGAGCTGTGCCGCGGCGGCGGCAAAAGCGGCGGTTATGACTGTGTTAAATGACGAAATAGTCATAACAACTCAAATTACACTTCCCAAAGGTGAGAGCATAAGTATTGACATAACCGATACGCAGATTGACGGTGACAGTGTCACTTGCACAGTTAAAAAGTACAGCGGTGACGATCCCGACATAACAAACGGTATACTTGTTTGTGCGACTGTCAGAAAAAACAGTGGCGGTATAAAAATTGACGGCGGTGTGGGCGTTGGTCGCGTGACTCGTAACGGACTTGACCAACCTGTCGGAAATGCCGCGATAAACAGTGTTCCGCGTCAAATGATTAGAAACAGTATAAATGAGATTTGCGGTGATTATGACGGCGGTTTTGATGTGATTATTTCCGTGCCGAACGGCGAAGAAATCGCGAAAAAGACGTTTAACTCAAGACTCGGTATTGAGGGTGGAATTTCGATTTTGGGTACAAGCGGAATTGTTGAACCTATGAGCGAAAAGGCACTTTTGGACACGATTTTCCTTGAACTCAATACACGAAAAAGTGCCGGCGACAGTATTGCGGTGCTTGTGCCGGGCAATTACGGCGAGGATTTTGCTAAAAAAACTTTTGGTATAAAAAATACCGTTCAGTGCAGTAATTATATTGGTGACGCGATAGATTATGCGTCCGATTTGGGTTTTTCGGATATACTGATAATTTCGCATATGGGTAAACTTGTTAAGCTTGGCAGCGGAATTATGAACACTCACTCAAAATATGCGGACGGCAGAATGGAAACGCTTGCGTTATGTGCGGCTTTGGCCGGTGTGGAGAATTTTGCGGATATTCTCGATTGTGTGACGACCGATGAGGCTTATGAAATTATTGGGGACACTAAAACTATTGATATATTGATGAAAAGAATTGATAAATACCTAAAGCACAGAAGTGATGTCAATATCGGTGCAATAATGTTTTTGAATAAACAGGGAATTATCGGAAAAACTGCTGATGTTGACGGTATTTTGGAAAGGATATAAAATGGTACATTTTGTTGGAGCGGGTAGCGGTGCAGCCGATCTTATAACTATACGGGGAAAAAAACTTTTGAAAAATGCAGATATTATTATTTATGCCGGTTCGCTTGTTAATCCTGAACTTTTGGAATATGCAAAAGACAGTGCTGAAATTTATAACAGTGCGAAAATGAATCTTGATGAAGTTATTGACGTGATGAAACAGGGGGACACTAAAAACATTGTGCGTTTGCATACGGGTGATCCGTGTGTTTACGGTGCAATTCGTGAACAAATGGACAGGCTTGATAAACTTGGAATTGAATATGATGTTTGCCCCGGTGTAAGCTCGTTTTGCGGTGCGGCAGCGGCTTTGAAGGCGGAATATACGTTGCCTGATGTATCGCAAACCGTCATAATAACGCGTATGGAGGGCAGAACTCCTGTGCCTCCGAAAGAAAAAATACATTTGCTCGCGTCACATAATGCGACAATGGTGATATTTTTATCAACAGGTTTATTAAAGGAATTGTCGGCTGAACTTGTAAAAGGCGGTTACAGTGAAAATACACCTGCGGCGATAGTTTACAAGGCTACTTGGAAAGACGAAAAAGTTATGCGTTGCACAGTGGGGACACTAAATGAAACGGCAGAGAAAAACGGTATAAAAAAGACCGCACTTATAACAGTCGGTGATTTTCTCGGCGATGATTATTCACTGTCGAAACTTTACGATAAGACATTTACAACCGAATTCAGAAAGGGCGTGACGGAATGAAAATTGCGTCAATAGCTTTTACGGAAAACGGTGCGAAAATCGTAAAAATGCTCGTGCATGAAATTGGCGTAAAGGGCTACGTTTTTGAAAAATATAATACTGACGGATTGGAATCATTTAATAATGTTTCGTCACTTGTCAGAGATATTTTCAAGAAATATAATGCGATTGTGTTTGTCGGCGCGTGCGGAATTGCGGTGCGTTCGATAGCTCCGTATGTCAAGGATAAAGCCAAAGATCCGGCAGTTGTGGTGGTTGATGAAAAAGGAAATTTTGCGATACCGATTTTGTCCGGACATATAGGCGGTGCGAATGATTTGGCGGAGAAAATCGCCGCATTGACAAGCGGAGTGGCGGTTATAACTACGGCAACCGATATTAACAAAAAATTCTCTGTCGACACATTTGCGGTAAGAAATAATTTGCATATCGGGGACACTAAACTTATAAAAGAAATATCGTCACGGATTTTGAACGACAAAAAAGTCGGATTGTATACCGATTACGAATTAAAAAACGTTCCCGATTGTTTTGAAGAAAGCAATGAAGTCGGAATTTGCATAAGTGATGACGATAAAAAGCCGTTTAGAACTACGCTTAATTTAATGCCGAAAAATGTTGTACTCGGAATCGGTTGCAGAAAAGGCTGCGAAACTGTCGAAGAAAGTATATTAGCATTTTTAAAAGTGAACGGAGTGTCGGTTTATTCGCTTTTTGCGGTTGCGACGGTGGATATAAAGAAAAATGAAAAGGGCATTGTTGAATTTTGTGAAAAATTCGATATACCGCTTTTGACGTTTCCGGCTGAAACTTTGGCGGCGGTTGAGGGGAAATTTACAGCGTCCGAATTTGTGAAAAAGACTGTCGGAGTCGACAATGTGTGCGAAAGAGCGGTTTGTGCGGTCGGTGCGAAAATAACAGAAAAAAAGACGGCTTTAAACGGTACGGCTTTGGCACTCGGAAGAATAAATACGGAAATTGATTTTTTGAAAGGTTAAGTGTGAATGAAAATTTATGTTGTTGGAATAGGCGCAGGAAGTGCTGACGGAATGACTTTTGAGGCAAGAAATGTGCTTGAAAAAGCCGGTGTGATTGTCGGATATACGGTGTATGCCGAGCTTGTGAAAAAGCTGTTTCCTGAAAAAGAATATTTCGTTTCGGCGATGAAACAGGAGGCGGAGCGCTGCAGAAAAGCGGTTGAAATGGCGGCTGACGGCAGAAATGTTGCAGTTGTTTGCAGCGGTGATGCAGGCGTTTACGGTATGGCGTCACTTGTGTATGAAATTGCGGCAGGCTATGAAAATGTTGAAGTGAGCGTTGTGGCAGGAGTGTCGGCGATGCTTAGCGGCGGTGCACTTGTGGGAGCACCGTTGGGACACGATTTTGCCGTTATAAGCCTTAGCGATTTGCTCACCCCTTGGGAGAAAATCGAAAAACGTCTTGAATGTGCGTCGGCGGCTGATTTCGCGATATGTCTGTACAATCCGTCAAGTAAAAAACGTCACGATTATTTAATGCGCGCATGCGACATAATGCTGAAACACAAAAACGGTGATACGGTGTGTGCCGTTGCAAAAAATATCGGTCGTGACGGTGAGGAATATGCGATTATGAGCCTTGCCGAACTTAGAAATTACAGCGCGGATATGTTTACGACTGTGTTTATCGGTAATTCTATGACGAAAAATATCGGCGGAAAAATGGTTACACCGAGAGGGTATAGAAATGTATGATGTAGTATTGTTTGGCGGTACGGACGAGGGACACAAAATCGCTGACTTTTTGAGTGAGCAAAAAGTCAGTTACGTTGTGTGCGTTGCGACTGAATACGGTGCGGAATTGCTTGATATGAAAAACGTGCGCGTCGGAAGAATGACGGCGGAAGAAATGGCTGATTTTTTTGACGAAAACAGTGTTAGATTGGTCATTGACGCAACTCATCCTTACGCCGAATTTGTGACAGAAAACATAAAAAAAGCGTGTAAAGTGAAGTATATAAGGGTTGTGCGTGAGGACGTTCAGGCAGACGGGACGTATTTTGAAAATATCAAAACAGCCGCAGAATACCTTGAAAAAACAACAGGAAACATACTTATAACGACGGGTTCAAAGGAAATTGCAAAGTTTTCGGTTATTGCGGACAGAGCGTTTGCACGCGTACTGCCGTCGGAGGAATCGCTGGAGCTGTGTAAAAATGCAGGTTTCAAGATGAAAAATATTATTTGTATGCAAGGAACGTTTTCAAAAGCGTTTAACAGTGCGTTAATTCGTGAGCTTGACATTAAGTATCTTGTTACAAAATGTACGGGAAAAAACGGCGGTTTTACGGAAAAAACAGAGGCGGCAAAGGAAAACGGCGTTGAGTGTATTATAATTAAAAGACCGACCGATGAAAGCGGAATGACGGTTTCGGAGGTTGAAAAAATGATTTTGGAGTGGTTGTAATATGAACATTTTTATAGTCGGTGTCGGAATGGGGGACACTAAATATTTGACAAAAATTGCAGAAGAAAAAATAAAAAATGCTGATATTATAATCGGTGCAAAACGTGTTGCCGAGCCGTATGTCAACGAGAAAAAAGTTTTTTTTGAGTATGAAACGGATAAAATTAAAAAGATTTTAGAAGAAAATAAGTGTGAAAATGCAGTAATACTTTTTTCGGGCGATACATCATTTTTCAGCGGTGCGAAAAAATTAAAAGCGGAATTTCCTAATGCCGAAATTTTTGCAGGTATAAGTTGCGTATCGTATTTTTGTGCTAAAATCGGTATGGCGTATGACAATATGAACATTGTAAGTATGCACGGCAGAAATTGCAATATTGTGAGTGAAGTCAGAGAGAATGAGAAAACATTTGTGCTTTTGGGTGAAAATCCTTGCGATAAGTTGTGCCGATACGGTTTTGAAAATGCCGAAGTTTATATCGGAGAAAATTTGTCATATGAAAATGAAAAAATACTTCATGGAAAAGCAAAAGATTTTAGGGACACTAAATTAGATTCGCTCAGTGTGGCGGTAATAATCAATAATGAATATGACAAATGCACAAAAATCGGAATTAACGACAGCGAATTCGTGACGGGCAACGCACCTATGACAAAAAGCGAAGTGAGAGCGGTAAGCATATCAAAGCTTGAAATCAAATATGACGATATATGTTACGATATAGGTGCGGGAACAGGCTCTGTAAGTATTGAAATGGCTCTGCTATGCGGAAAAGGCAAGGTATATGCGATTGAAAAAAAAGCGGAGGCGGCTGAATTGATAAAACAAAATGCACTCAAATTTCATGCCGATAATATTGAAATAATTTGTGCGGATGCACCGAACGGTATGGACGGATTACCGAAAGCGGACAAGGCTTTTATAGGCGGTTCATCGGGAAATTTGTATGAAATAATAGAAAAGTGCGATTGCAAAAAAGTGGTCGTGAACGCAATAACTCTTGAAACTTTATCGCTTGCACAAGAAAGTTTTGAAAAACTCGGGTATGAATATTCGGTGACGCAAATCTGTGCGTCAAGAGGAAGAAAGGTCGGCGGATACAATATGATGACGGCACAAAATCCCGTTTTCATAATCTGCGGTGAAAAATTATGAGAAGAATTATGATTGCCGGCACAAACAGCGGCTGCGGAAAAACAACTGTGACTTGTGCGGTGCTTCAAGTACTTGTAAACAGAAAAATTAATGTTTCGTCTTTTAAATGCGGTCCGGATTATATTGACCCAATGTTTCACAAAACGGTTATCGGAACGGCGGCATACAACCTTGACACATACCTTATGAGCAATGATGCTGTGAATTATTTGCTGAATAAAAACAGCGGTGATATTGCGGTTGTTGAGGGCGTTATGGGCTTTTATGACGGCTTTTCTTTTACGGAAAAGGGAAGTACGCACGAGCTTTCGGAGATTACCGATACAGATGTTATTCTTGTTGTAAACTGCCGTGGTATGAGCCTGTCCGCAATGGCTTTGGTAAAAGGGTTTAAGGAGTTTAGGGAAAATAATATTAAGGGTGTTATTTTTAATAATCTGTCCGAGAAACTGTATGGTGATTTGTCGGAAGAATGTCGAAAAATCGGTTTAGTTCCTTTAGGTTTTTTGCCGAACATCAAAGATGTGCAGATAAGCAGCAGGCATTTGGGACTGGTCACCGCAGGGGAAATTGACGGTATAAAGGACAAGATGAATTTACTTGCCGATTACGCCGAAAAATACATTGATATAGACAAGATTTTAGAAATATCAGAAAATGATAGGGACACTAAATTTACATCACTTGAAATTACAAAAAAATATAACGTAAAAATTGCGGTTGCGTATGATAGAGCGTTTTGCTTTTATTATGAGGATAATCTTAATTTACTCAGTGAAATGGGTGCGGAGATTGTTAAGTTCAGTCCGCTTGGAAATGAGAGCGTACCGCAGTGCGACGGATTGATTTTGGGAGGCGGTTATCCCGAACTGTATGCGGATATTCTTGAGAAAAATACGGGGACACTGAATTCAGTTAAAGAGTGTGTTGAAAGCGGTGTACCGTGTATTGCGGAATGCGGAGGGTTTATGTATCTTCACGAGATTATGGAGGATAGCGATAAAAACGAACACGGTATGGTCGGCATAATCAAAGGAAAGTGCAGAAAAACAGACCGTTTGCAACGCTTCGGATATATGGAAATGACGGCAAACAGAGATAATATTTTATGCAAAAAAGGCGATAAAATCCGTGCGAGAGAGTTTCATTATTTTGACAGTGACTGTAACGGAAACGGTTTTACGGCTGTGAAAAATGACAGACAGTGGGAATGTGTGAATGTTGATAAAAACTTATTTGCAGGTTTTCCGCACTTGCACTTTTTTGCAAATATAAATTTTGCCGAAAACTTTATGAAAAGCTGTGAGGAATACAAATGTACAAAATCAAAAAATTAGATGAACAAGCAGTAGAAAATGCGGAAAAGAAATGGAACTCAATAGCAAAACCATTGCACAGTCTTGGTGTATTTGAGGAGATTGTAAAAAATATTGCGGGTATTCAAGGGACACAAAACATAGACATAAAAAAGAGATGTGTACTTGTCATGTGTGCAGATAACGGCGTTGTGTGTGAGGGAGTAACTCAGACAGGGCAGGAAGTTACGGCGGTTGTGACGGAAAACTTCGCAAAGGGTGCAACAAGCGTGTGTGCTATGGCAAGAAATATCGGTGCGGACGTTGTACCGATTGACGTGGGGGTGGCACGTGACGTTGACGGCGTGATAAACAAAAAAATATCGTACGGCACAAAAAATATGTTACACGAAAAAGCAATGACGTATGAGCAAGCCAAAGAGGCGGTGCAAGTGGGAATTGACTGCGTAAAAGAACTTAGCGAAAAAGGCTATAAAATCATTGTGACCGGTGAAATGGGAATCGGAAACACGACTACAAGCTCGGCGGTTGCAAGCGTTTTGCTTGACAGAAAAGCAGAGGACGTAACCGGCAGAGGTGCAGGGCTGACAAGCGGTGCATTTGAAAGAAAAATTGAGGTTATAAAAAAGTCGATTGAGCTTCACAAACCTGATAAAAACGATATTTTTGACGTGATTTCAAAGGTCGGCGGTTATGATATTGCCGCTTTGACGGGGGCGTTTATCGGCGGTGCTATGTACGGCGCTGCAATGGTTATTGACGGATTTATTTCGTCGGTGGCGGCACTTTGTGCGGAAAAGTTATGCCCAAAATGCAGTGATTTTATGATTGCGTCACACGTTTCAAAAGAAAGCTGTACGGCTGATATTTTGAAATTACTCGGCAAGAAAGCACCGATAAATGCGGATATGTGCTTGGGCGAGGGAACAGGCGGAATGGTTATGCTTACCGCACTTGATACCGCACTTTGCGTATATAACGAAATGTCTACTTTTGACGATATTAACGTTGAAAGCTATAAGGAGCTTAAATAATGTTTATACTTGTAACAGGCGGAAGCGGAAGCGGAAAGTCTGAATTTGCCGAAAATATTGCAATGAAATTGGGCGGTAAAATGCTGTACGTTGCAACGATGAAACCATATGATGACGAATGTTTAAAACGTATCGAACGTCACAGAAAAATGCGTGACGGCAAAGGATTTAGAACGGTTGAATGTTATACTGATTTATCCGAAATAACGGAAAGTGCCGATACAATTCTTTTGGAATGTATGTCGAATTTGACCGCAAACGTGATGTTTTCGGATAATAATGACAATGCTTTTGAAAAAATTATCGGCGGAATTTTGAATTTAAAGAGTGAAAATATTGTTATTGTCACAAATGAAATATCTTCGGACGGCATTGAATATGACGGGGACACTAAAATGTATATCAGCCTTTTAGGCAGAATAAACAGTGCATTGTCAAAACGTGCCGATAAAGTGTATGAGGTCGTTTACGGAATACCGATTGAAATTAAAAGGGGACAGTAAAATGAACATAATTAAATCAATATGCGTAGCATTTTCGATGTATTCAAAAATTCCTATGCCGAGAGTGGAATGGAACGAAAAAAATATGAAATACGCAATGTGCTTTTTTCCGCTTGTCGGTGCAGTAATCGGCGGACTTATGTTACTTGTACGATTTCTGTGCGGTAGATTTGGTTTTAACACAAGCGTTTATGCGGTTGTGATGACAGCTTTGCCGGTGCTTGTTTCGGGCGGAATACATACGGACGGATTTATTGACACCGTTGATGCACTTTCGTCATACGGTGACAAAGAGAAAAAACTCGAAATTTTAAAAGATCCGCATACGGGCGCATTTGCGATAATCGGTGCGGTAATGTATTATCTGTTGTTTTTCGGATTTATGACGGAGATATGGGATATAAAAGCTACCATAGCGGTGAGTGTAGGCTTTGTTTTATCGCGTTCGCTGAGCGGATTGGCAATCGGCATTTTTAAATGTGCAAAAAACAGCGGACTTCTTTACACATTTAAGAGTGCCGCACACAAAAAAACGATTGTGACTGTTATGATTTTGTATATTGCTTTGTGCGTTGCGATGCTTTGTTTTACGGACGTGTACGGACTGGGTACGATATGCTCGGCGGTGATTTCGTTTTTGTGGTACAGACACGTTGCATACAGTAAATTCGGCGGAATAACAGGCGATATTGCGGGATATTTTGTATGTATATGCGAGGTTTTGTGCGTGATTTTCGGAGGTGTATTATGCGTTTTGTTATAGGCGGTGCGGATAGCGGAAAGCGTGATTTTGTAAGAGAAAATTACGGTGTTGATGAAATTTTAATGGCCGATTATGACAGTGTTTTGACTGCAAAGGCGGTTTATGGTTTTCATATTTTTATAAAAAAATTGATGGCTGACGGCAAGGATATTGTTGCGGTTATCGACAAGATTTCGGAGAAAAATCACGATATAACGATTATTTCAACCGAAATCGGTTACGGCGTTGTTCCTATGGATAAAGGTGACAGAGAATGGCGCGAAACAGTCGGAAGAACGTGCTGTTATATCGCGAAAAAAGCGGACGAAGTCGTGCGAGTTGTATGCGGAGTGGGGAACAGAATTAAATGAAGATAATACTTATACGTCACGGTATGACGGAGGGGAATTTAAAGCGAAGATATATCGGAACAACGGACGAAGATTTGATAAATACCGACTGTCTGAAAGGCGATTATCCTAAGTGTGAGAGGGTTGTCGCAAGTCCGTTAAAGAGGTGTATTCAAACGGCGGAATATATATATCCGAATGTTGATATTGAAATTTGCGATAAGCTCAAGGAATGTGATTTCGGCGATTTTGAGAATAAATCATACGAGGATTTAAAAGATAATTCCGATTATCAAAAGTGGCTTGACAGCAACGGTGAATTGCCGTTTCCGAACGGCGAGACACACGAAGATTTTAAAAATCGCTGCAAAGACGGCTTTTTTGAGAGCCTTACGGAGTGTGACACGGCGTTTGTAATTCACGGCGGAAGTATTATGGCGATTATGCAGAAACTTTTTGGCGGTAATTTTTATGATTATCAGGTCAAAAACGGCTGCGGATATGAATTTGAAATGAGAAACGGAGAGATAGTTGATGATTATAGCCCAATCGGCTGCGGTTAGTATAGGTTTTGTGCTTGACGCAATATTCGGTGACCCCGATTTTAAACTGCACCCAATTCGACTTATAGGTTATTTGATTTCGTTTTTGGAAAAGGTTATGAGAAGAATTTCCCCGAAAAACGAAAGGCTCGGCGGTGCGGCTATGGCGATATGCGTGCTTATTATATGCGGCGGTGTACCGTTTGCGATTTTGTTTTTTGCGTACAGATTAAATTACTTTTTCGGTATTGCGATTGAAAGCGTTATATGCTATTTTATGCTTGCGGCGAAGTCATTGAAACAAGCAGGTATGAGTGTGTATAAACCGCTCAAAAACGGTGACGTTGACGGCGCACGAAAAAGCGTTTCTATGATTGTCGGACGTGATACGGAAAGTCTTGACGACATTGGGATAACGAAAGCGGCTGTTGAAACCGTTGCGGAAAATACGTCTGACGGAGTTATTGCACCGCTCATATATATGGCAATCGGCGGAGGTGTGTTGGGTTGCGTTTACAAGGCGATTAACACGATGGATTCAATGGTCGGTTACAAGAACGACAGGTACATAAATTTCGGCAGATTTGCCGCAAAGCTTGACGATATTGCAAATTATATACCGTCAAGAATTTCGGCATATTTAATGATTTTTGCATCAAAAATTATGGGCTACAATTCATGCAATGCGTACAGAATTTTTAAACGCGATTCACGCAATCACGCAAGTCCGAATTCGGCTCAGACGGAGTCGGTTGTGGCTGGCGCACTTGAAATTCAGCTTGCAGGTGACGCGTACTATTTCGGCAAGCTGTACAAAAAGCCGTTTATAGGCGACAGCATTAAGCCGATTAAATATGATAATATTGCAGATTCGATTAAACTTATGTATATGACGTCCGTAATTTCGGCGGTGCTGTTTGTCGGATTGAAAGTGGCGGTAGGTGTTGTATATGGTATATGAGCATGGCGGTGACGTTTACAGAAATAAGGTGCGTCTTGATTTTTCGGTGAATACCAATCCGCTCGGAATGAGTGAAAACGTAAAAAAAGCAATCGCGGAAAATATCGAACAGTTCGGTATTTATCCTGATGCAATGTGTGTAAATTTACGAAATGCCATTGCGGAAAAGGAGCGGGTCGGCGTAGATAATGTGCTTTGCTCAAACGGTGCGGCGGAAATGATTTTTGCGGTTGTTCGTGCGGTTATGCCGAAAAAAACACTTTTGTTGGCACCTACATTTTCGGAGTACGAGAGGACGCTTAAAAGCGTGGGTTCGCAAATTTGCTATTATTATTTGAAAGAAGAAAATGATTTTGAACTGCAAGATGATTTTATTGATTATCTTGATGATATTGATATGGTTTTCATATGCAATCCGAATAATCCTGTCGGAAAAATTGCAGATAAAAAAACGGCTCAACATATTGCGGAGGTTTGCAGTGAAAGGAAAATCGTGTGTGTGTTTGACGAGTGCTTTATGGATTTGGCGGACGGATATTCGATGAAAGAAAAAGTACCTGTTATTAAGGCTTTTACGAAAACTTACGCAATGGCGGGATTAAGGCTCGGTTATATGATTGCCGATACTGATTTTGTATGTGACGTGCAAAGACAGCTGCCGATGTGGAATGTGTCGGCGGCGGCACAAATCGGCGGAATTACGGCGATTAATGATAATGATTATCTTGAAAAAGGAAAACAAATTATAAGAGAAGAACGCGAATTTTTAATGGGTGAGCTTAAAAATTTGGGCTTTAAAGTATTTAATTCGGACGTGAATTTTATTTTATTTAAAGGCAGTGTCGGACTTGACAAGTCACTTTTAAAGCGAGAAATACTGATAAGAAACTGTGGTAATTTTAACGGTCTTGACGAAGGTTTGTACAGAATTGCAGTTAAAAAACACGATGAAAACGCGGAATTTATAAGAGAGTTGGGTGATATATGTGGCTAAAGCGATTATGATACAGGGAACAATGTCCAATGCGGGAAAAAGCATTATTGCGGCGGCATTGTGCAGAATTTTTAAACAGGACGGCTTTAAGGTTGCGCCGTTTAAGTCGCAGAATATGGCACTCAATTCGTATATCACTGACGAGGGACTTGAAATGGGGCGTGCACAGGTCGTACAGGCAGAGGCGGCAGGCGTAAAGCCATCTGTTTTGATGAATCCGATTTTACTTAAACCTACCAACGATAAAGGCTCACAAATTATTGTAAACGGTGAAGTTCAGGGCAATATGAATGCGGTGGACTACTTTAAATATAAGAAGAAACTTGTACCCGATATTATGAAAGCGTATAACAAACTGTCGGAAATGTACGATATAATCGTTATTGAGGGTGCGGGAAGTCCGGCGGAAATAAATTTGAAACAGGACGATATTGTCAATATGGGCATGGCAAAAATGGCTGACGCACCTGTTCTGCTTGTCGGTGACATTGACAGGGGCGGTGTTTTTGCACAGCTTTACGGAACTGTTATGTTGCTTGATGATGAGGAAAAGTCGAGAATTAAGGGGACAATTATAAATAAATTTCGCGGTGACGTGGAAATCTTACGTCCCGGACTGGATATGATTGAAAATCTTACGAATGTACCTGTTGTCGGAGTTGTTCCGTACGGTCATTTTATGATTGACGATGAGGACAGCCTGTCGGAACGTTTTGAAAATAAGACTGTAAATGTGATTGATATTGCGGTTGTGCGTTTTCCGAGAATTTCAAACTTTACCGATTTTAACGTGTTTGAATGCATAGACGGTGTGTCGGTAAGGTATGTTAATAATGTGAGTGAAATCGGTAATCCCGATATGATTATACTTCCGGGAAGTAAAAATACTGTTGCCGACCTTTTGTGGATGAGGGAAAACGGTATAGAGGCGGCGGTTAAAAAAAGTAAATGCCCTATTTTCGGTATATGTGGCGGTTATCAAATGCTTGGTGAAAAAATCACCGATACAGACGGTGTGGAAAACGGCGGAAGTGTTCGCGGTATGGGACTTTTGCCGATGGAAACGGAGTTTAAAACCGAAAAGACAAGAACGATAGTAAACGGTGTTTTTGAAAATATGACGGGGACACTAAAAAGTCTTAACGGCACTGAATTTGAGGGATATGAAATTCATATGGGTAAAAGTGAATTTAGTGTCCCTTGTATGACGAAATTGTCAAACGGCAAGCAAGACGGAATATCAGAAGGTGACGTTTACGGAAGTTATGTACACGGCATATTTGATAAGTGTGCCGATAAAATTGTCAAGTGTTTGTGTGACAAAAAGGGTATAGACAGTACAAAAATCAAGAGCATTGATATGGCGGAACTGAAAGAACGTGAATATGACAGGCTTGCCGATACGGTGCGTGAAAGTCTTGATATGGACTTGATATACAAAATTATTAACAAAGAGGTGTAAAAAATGATACACATATATTGCGGTGACGGAAAAGGCAAAACGACCGCGTCAATCGGTCTTGCGGTGCGTTGCGGCGGTTACGGTAAAAAAGTGCTTTTTATGCAGTTTTTAAAAGGCTCGTATACGGGGGAACTTGAAGTTTTGGGTAAGTGTGAGAATATAAAGGTTATGCGCTGTGACAAAAACTACGGCTTTTTCAGAAGTATGTCCGACAGTGACAAAGAAAATATCGTGAAATGCCATAACGAAAATTTACGGTATGCACTTGATAATATGAATGAATTTGATATGATAGTGCTTGACGAGATTTTTGCGTCATATAATTATGATTTGGTCGATAAGGCGAATGTGAGAAATATTGTTGAAAATTACGGCGGCGAGCTTGTTATGACGGGCAGAAACCCTGATGAATGGTTTTGTGAAAGAGCTGATTATATTTCTGAAATTAAAAAGATAAAGCACCCGTATGACAAGGGGATTGTTGCAAGAGAGGGGATAGAATATTAATGGAATTTGAAAACGTATTGCCGTCAGAAATCGAAAAGAGGAGTTTTGAAATCATAGAGAGCGAACTTCCGCACGATATAGAAAAAACGATTAAACCGATTGTTAAACGTGTTATTCACACAACCGCCGATTTTGATTATCTTGACAATTTGTGCTTTTCGGAAAACGTGGTTGAGATTATAAAGACCGCGATAAAGAACGGTGCGGATATTGTAACCGATACGCAAATGGCACGTTCGGGAATAAACAAAAAACGTCTTGCGTCATACGGTGGAGAGGTGCATTGTTTTATGTCCGACGAGGACGTTGCAAAAGCCGCAAAGGAAAACGGCACTACAAGAGCCGTTGCGAGTATGGAAAAAGCGTCAAAACTTGAAAAAGACGTGATTTTTGCTGTGGGAAATGCACCGACCGCACTTATAGAACTTGACAAACTCATAAAGAACGGTCAAATTAATCCGATTGCGATAATCGGTGTACCTGTCGGCTTTGTGAATGTTGTGCAGGCAAAAGAATTGATTATGACATCGGGTGTGCCGTATATAGTCGCAAGAGGCAGAAAAGGCGGCTCAAATGTGGCCGCCGCAATCTGTAATGCAATTATTTATGATTTAAAAACCGATTGATTTAAGGCTGTCTTTAAGTGTTTTGGCACTGCTTCTAAGGCCTTGAAGTTCAATTTCGTTAAAAGGAACGTCAAGTATGCGTTCAACACCGTAACCCGAAACTTGTGTCGGAATGCTGAGCGAAATATCTTCAATTCCGTATTCGCCGTTTAAGACGCTTGAAATGGTGAGAACAGAATTTTCACCGCCGGAAATACATTCGACAATTCGTGCAACTGCTGTCGCTATTGCGTAGTAGGTTGCACCTTTTTTTTGTATAATTTCGTATGCGGAGTTTTTAACTTCGCTGTACATCGCTTGTAAATCTTCATCTGTACACTTGCCGTAATGCTCAAAAAAACTTTTCATACTCATACCGGCAATGTTTGTAATGCTCCATGCCGCAACTTCACTGTCACCGTGTTCACCGATAATGTATGTGTGGCAGTAACGTGCATCAATTCCCGTATGTTTGCTGATAAGATATTTCAGTCTTGAAGTGTCAAGAACCGTACCCGAGCCGATAATTTGCTGTTTAGGAAGTCCCGAAAGTTTATAGGTGATATACGTCAGAATATCGACAGGGTTTGTGACGGTAAGAAGTATTACGTCTATCGGCGCGTACTTCATAACATTTTCAACTATACTTTTAAAAATTTCGGTATTTCGTTTTAACAGGTCAATTCGTGTTTCGCCGACTTTTTGGTTTACCCCTGCTGTTATAACGACTATATCGGCGTCGGCACAGTCTTTCCAATCTCCGCTGTAAACGCTTACAGGCTTTAGAAAAGATGTGCCGTGAGCCATATCAAGAGCGTCACCGTCGGCTTTGTCTTTGTTCACGTCAATCAATACAATTTCTCTGAAAAAACCGTCAAGCATTATTGTGTATGCGGTCGTAGAACCAACAAAACCGGCACCGACTACTACTATTTTTCCTCTTAACATAAAAATTTCCGCCTTTCGTTTTGTGTTATTATTTGCAAGTATGATTAATTATATTCGGATAAATTTTCTTTTCTTAATTTATAAGCATTTCGTAGCGGACGATCATCGGTCGTCCGAAATAAAACATATAGGAAAAAAATTTAATTTTTTTACTATATGAAAATGTTGACAAAACGACAATATAGGAGTAAGATAAGGACATTAAAAATCCTATATCCCATAGGAAAAGTATGAATAACAAAGGAGGCAACGATTATGAGAGAAAATTTGAACAGAAAAAGCATGGTATACAGAAAGATGTGTTGCCGAATGTGTATGGCTCAGAGGTGATAAAAAAATAAATTTTATATTATAGCGAGGTAATGAAATTATGAAAAAGAAAATTCTTAGTATATTATTAACATCAATTTTGGCGGTAACGGTACTTGCAGGCTGCGGAAACAGTGCAGACACAAGTACAGAAAAGTCGGTTACGATAACGAACGTGTCATACGACCCTACAAGAGAATTATACAGTGCGTACAACGAACTTTTCGCAGAGCATTGGAAAGGGCAAACAGGACAGGACGTTGAAGTTATACAGTCACACGGCGGCAGTGGTAAGCAAGCACTTGAAGTTGCAAACGGAAACGAGGCAGACGTTGTAACGCTTGCACTTGAATATGACGTAAAGGCAATACAAGACGCAGGACTTATAGAGGACGGCTGGATAAATGAATTTGACAAAGACAGTTCACCTTACACTTCAACAATCGTATTCCTTGTAAGAAAAGGCAATCCGAAAAATATCAAGGATTGGGGCGACCTTGTTAAAGACGGCGTCGGAGTTATAACACCTAATCCGAAAACTTCCGGCGGTGCAAGATGGAACTACCTTGCAGCTTGGGCATATGCCGATAAACTTTACAACGGTGACGAAACACAGATTGAGGCATTTATAAAGAAGTTATATGAAAACGTGCTTGTACTTGATTCGGGAGCAAGAGGTGCTACAACATCATTTGTTGAAAACAATCAAGGCGATGTACTTATCGCTTGGGAAAATGAGGCGTTCCTATCGGTTCAGGAAAATCCCGATGAATATGAAATCGTAACGCCGAGCATAAGCATTTTGGCTCAGCCGTCTGTTGCGGTAGTTGATGCGGTGGTTGACCAAAGAGGTACAAGAGATGTTGCAACGGAATATTTAAGTTATTTATATTCTGATGAGGCGCAGAGAATTGCAGGCGACAATTTCTACCGTCCGTCAAACCCTGATATATTAAACGAATATGCAGATACATTTGACCTTAACATAAACCTTGTAACAATACAAGACTTCGGCGGTTGGGACGAAGTACAGAAAAAGCATTTTGATGACGGCGGAGTATTTGACCGCATTTATGAAAAAACAGATAAGTAAAGAAGGAATGTAAATGAAAGCAAAGAAGAAAAGAGTAATACCCGGTTTCGGACTTTCAATGGGCGTGACAATTACAATATTGAGCTTAGTTGTTCTCATACCGTTGGCGGCACTCGTGATTTACACATCAAGAATGCACCTGAGCGATATTATCGAAACAATTACACGTCCGCGTGTTCTTGCAAGTTTTAAGGTAACTTTCCTCACTTCGCTTATCGCATCAATAATAAATTCGATTATGGGCGTCATACTTGCCTGGGTGCTTGTAAGATATGATTTTCCGTTTAAACGTGTTCTTGACGGAATGATTGAACTTCCGTTCGCACTTCCGACAGCTGTTGCCGGTTTGGCTCTTGCAAACCTTACAACAGAAGAAGGACTTATAGGAAAATTATTCGCACCGTTCGGTATAAAAATAGCACATACAAGAATCGGAATTGTAGTGGCGCTTATATTTATCGGCATACCGTTCGTTGTAAGAGCGGTACAGCCGGTGCTTGAAAAACTTGATCCGTCATATGAAGAAGCGGCGGGAGCGCTTGGTGCAAACAGAGGAACAATATTTCGTAAAGTAATTTTACCGGAAATAATTCCTCCCGCACTTACAGGTTTTGGCTTGGCACTCGGAAGATGTATAGGAGAATACGGCAGTGTAATTTTTATAGCAGGCAACAAGCCTTATGAAACGGAAATAACACCGCTTATAATTATGTCGGAATTACAGGACTTTGACTATAACAGTGCAACGGCAATAGCACTTGTGATGCTTGCATTCTCATTTGCAATATTGTTTATTGTAAATCTTATTCAGGCGAGAAACACAAAAATATTAAAAGGAGGAAGATAGTATGCAGAAAAATGAAGGCATTAAGGTTGTTAAATGGATATTGATTGCCGTCAGCGTATTATTCGCATTTGTATTCTTAATTCTTCCGCTTTATACGGTTATATCCGTTGCACTTCGTAACGGTGTGGGAAAATATTTTCAGTACATAACCGATAAAGATACGATAAGCGCGGTAAAGCTTACCGCAAAAGCAACTTTGTCGGCACTTGTTGTAAACACATTCTTCGGACTGTTTGCGGCATGGTTCTTGGCAATGTTCCAGTTTAAAGGCAAAAAGGTTTTGACAACTCTTATTGATATTCCGGTAACGGTTTCACCCGTTATAGCAGGTTTGATATTCATATTGGTATTCGGCAGACAAAGCGTGCTTTATCCTTATTTACAGCAAGCCGGTATAAAAGTAGTGTTTGCCGTACCGGGAATTATATTGGCAACGATATTTGTAACGTTTCCGTTTATATCAAGAGAAATTATACCGATACTTGAGGAACAGGGCACAGAGGAAGAAGCGGCGGCACTTATGGGTGCAAGCGGATTTACGATTTTCAGAAAAGTAACATTCCCTCATATAAAATGGGCATTGCTTTACGGAGTGGTACTCTGTACGGCAAGAGCGATGGGTGAATTCGGTGCGGTATCAGTCCTTTCGGGACATTTGAGAGGTAAAACGAATACGCTTCCGTTGCAGGTTGAAATACTTTTCGGCGACAATAAATATGTACCGGCATTTGCGGTAGCGTCAATACTTGTGATTTTTGCAGTGATTATTTTGATAATCAGAAGTATTGTTGAATACAAAGGAAAGAAGGCGGAATAGAGTGTACGTTGAATTAAAAAATATAAATAAAAACTTCGGCGATTATAAAGCGTCGGACAATGTCAACTTCGGCGTTGAAAAGGGTAAACTTATCGGTCTTTTAGGACCGAGCGGCAGCGGTAAGACAACTATTCTGCGAATGATTGCGGGTCTTGAAACTCCCGACAGCGGAGATATTATAATCGACGGTGTGAGAGTAAACGACCTTGCGGCAAGCAAGAGAGGGATTGGCTTTGTATTTCAGAATTACGCACTGTTTCGATATATGACGGTGTATGATAATATCGCATTCGGTCTTAGAGTTCAGAAAGCCGATAAAAAGAAGATAGACGAGAGAGTAAGAGAGCTTATTAAACTTATAGGTCTTGAGGGTTTGGAAAAACGTTATCCGAGTCAGCTTTCGGGCGGTCAAAGACAGAGAGTGGCATTCGCAAGAGCACTTGCACCTAATCCACAGCTTTTACTTCTTGACGAACCGTTTGCGGCGATTGACGCAAAGGTAAGAAAAGAGCTTAGAAGCTGGCTTAGAGAAATGATTGAAAAGCTTGGAGTTACAAGTATATTTGTAACTCACGACCAAGACGAGGCAATCGAAGTAGCAGACGAAATTATAATAACAAATAAGGGTAGAATTGAACAGACGGGAACACCTATTGAAATTTATCACAATCCGAAAACAGCATTTACGGCATCGTTTTTCGGAGAAACAACATTCGTTGATGATTATTCAAAGTTTCATAATTTTGAGCATATTGAAAATGTCGAAAAAGCAATCGTACGACCTGAATTTGTTAAAGTGACAAAGAAAAACGAAGTACAGAAATACAAAAGCTCCGCATCTCACGGAGTTACGAAAAATGTATTGTTCAGAGGCGACAGTATAGAAGTAGTCGTAGACGTGGACGGTACGGAACTTAAAGCCAGACGCGGTCTTGACGAACAGGCGATTGAAGACGGTGAAGAAGTTGACGTATTCTTGTACAGAATATTTGTTACGGTAGGCGATAAGGCATACTTGCTTGACAATAAATCAATTTCGGAGGATTCATTGGTAATCTGATAAAAGAGGTGTTTATATGACAAATATATTGAAAACCGAAAGATTAAAAACAGATATTTTAATTATAGGCGGCGGTACTGCCGGTTGCTATGCGGCGGTTACTATCGCAGAACATTCCGACGCTAAGGTGCTTATATGTGAAAAGGCACATATAAAGAGAAGTGGTTGTCTTGCCGCAGGTGTCAACGCACTTAACGCATACATAACAGAGGGACGTGTTCCGCAGGATTACGTTGATTATGCAAAAAAGGACGCGGACGGAATTGTCAGAGAAGATTTACTTCTTACAATGTCCGAAAAGCTGAATGAAGTCGTAGACAGACTTGAAAAACTCGGACTTGTTATTTTGAAGGACGAAAACGGAAAGTATGTGACAAGAGGTAACAGAAACCTTAAAATCAACGGTGAAAATATAAAGCCTATTTTGGCAGAGGCGGCATTGCAAAAAGAAAATGTATCGGTGCTTAATCGTGTAAATATTATTGATTATGCGGTTGAGGGTAACAGGATAAAGGGTGCATACGGTATAGGTATTGAAAACGATACGTTTTACATAATCGAAGCGAAAGCGGTTATAATCGCAACAGGCGGTGCGGCCGGCCTTTACAAGCCAAATAATCCCGGATTTTCACGTCATAAAATGTGGTATCCGCCGTTTAATACGGGTGCCGGATATGCAATGGGTATAAAAGCCGGTGCGGAAATGACGACATTTGAAATGCGATTTATAGCACTTCGCTGTAAAGATACAATCGCTCCGACAGGTACTTTGGCACAAGGTGCGGGTGCAAAGCAAATAAATTCGCTCGGTGAGGTTTACGAAACAAAATACGGTCTTACAACCTCCGAGAGAGTGTACGGAACGGTGAATGAAAATATTGAGGGCAGAGGTCCTTGCTATCTTCGTACAGAGGGTATATCCCAAGAGGCAAGCGAGGATTTGAAAAAGGCTTATCTGAATATGGCACCGTCACAGACTCTAAAATGGATTGAAAGCGGTAAAAATCCGTCAGAGCAAAATGTTGAAATAGAGGGTACAGAGCCTTATATCGTAGGCGGTCACACCGCAAGCGGTTATTGGGTGGATACAAAGAGAAGGACTACCGTAAAAGGATTGTATGCCGCAGGTGACGTTGCAGGCGGTTGCCCGCAGAAATACGTTACAGGTGCTTTGGCAGAGGGGGAAATCGCGGCACTTACCGCAATTTCTGAACTTGGCGAAATAAGTGCGATTGACGAAAGTGACATTGAACGTCACCTATCGGAAGTGACAGATTTCCTTTACGGAAACATTGACGGAACATTCACGACAGAACAGCTTGAAGAGGCAATGCAGACCGTTATGGATTCGTATGCAGGCGGTATCAAGACAAATTACCGCTTTAATGAAAAACAGCTTGAAATAGCCGATACGAAAATCCTTCAAATCTATCAGCTTTCAGAAAAACTTCACGCAGAAGATTTTCAGGAGCTTATGTATATATACGAACTTCGTGAAAGACTTGTCGTTGCAAGAAGTGTTATAGCACATCTCAAAGCGAGAAAGGAAACACGCTGGCACAGTTTTGCGGAAAATCTTGATTATCCGAATAAGGATAACGAAAACTTTAACAAATACGTCAATTCACGTCTTAAAGACGGTGAAATAGAAATTATACTTCGTGACCTTGTGGAAGGGGGCAGAACATATGAGCATAATGATTGATAAAAGCAAATGTATAGGTTGCGGAAAATGCTGTATGGTATGTCCGGGAAGTCTTATAAAAAAGGACGGAGATAATAAAGCATTTATAAAGTACCCGAAAGATTGCTGGGGCTGTACTTCCTGTATCAAGGAATGTCCTATGCACGCAATATCGTTTTATCTCGGTGCGGATATAGGCGGTATGGGAAGTAAGGTACATACAGAGGAAAACGGAGATATTTTGAAATGGGTAATTGAAAAATATGACGGCACGGTTTCCGAAATAGACATAGACAGAAAAGAATCAAATAAGTATTAAGGGACACTAAAAGGAGGGACACTAAATGAGTGAATTATCACATCTTGATGAGCTTGAAGCAGAAGCAATATATATTATAAGAGAGGTAGCGGCAGAGTGTGAAAAGCCTGTAATGCTATACTCAATCGGTAAGGACAGTTCAGTAATGCTACACCTTGCAATGAAGGCGTTTTATCCTGAAAAACCGCCGTTCCCGTTTATGCACATAGACACAACTTGGAAGTTTAAGGATATGATTAAATTCCGTGACGATACCGCAAAGAAACTCGGTATTGAAATGATTGTGTATTCAAATGAGGAAGGTATAAAGCAAGGTATCAATCCGTTTGACCACGGTGCGGCTTATACTGATATAATGAAAACACAGGCATTAAAGCAGGCGCTTACAAAGTACGGCTTTACAGCGGCATTCGGCGGCGGCAGACGTGACGAAGAAAAATCGCGTGCAAAGGAAAGAATTTTCTCATTCAGAAATGAGGCACAGGCTTGGGACCCTAAAAATCAACGTCCTGAAATGTGGAAACTTTACAACACTAAGATTAACAAGGGCGAAAGTATGAGAGTATTCCCAATTTCAAACTGGACAGAAAAAGATATTTGGCAGTATATCAAGCGTGAAAAGATTGATATTGTACCGCTTTACTTTGCGGCAAAAAGACCTGTTGTTGAACGTGACGGTAATCTTATAATGGTTGATGACGACAGATTACCTCTAAAAGAGGGAGAAGTGCCTGAATACAAATCAGTAAGATTCAGAACACTTGGCTGTTATCCGCTTACAGGCAGTATAGAATCGACTGCCGATACGCTTGACGAAATTATTGAAGAAACACTAAGTGCGGTATCTTCCGAAAGAACTTCAAGAGTTATAGACAATGAGGCAGCAGGAAGCATGGAACGCAGAAAAAGGGAGGGTTATTTCTAATATGAACGGATTACTTAAATTTATAACTTGCGGAAGTGTTGACGACGGTAAGTCAACACTTATAGGACATATCCTTTACGACTCAAAACTTCTTTATGCCGATCAGGAGAAAGCTTTGGAGCTTGACAGTAAAGTCGGCAGCAGAGGCGGAGCGATTGACTACTCACTTTTACTTGACGGACTTATGGCTGAAAGAGAACAAGGTATAACGATTGACGTTGCATACCGTTATTTCACAACCGATAACAGAAGTTTTATCGTTGCCGATACACCCGGACACGAAGAATATACAAGAAACATGGCAGTAGGTGCATCATTTGCGGACTTGGCTGTAATTCTTATCGACGCGTCACAAGGTGTGCTTGTTCAAACAAGACGTCATGCGAGAATTTGTAAGCTTATGGGTATACGTTACTTTGTGTTTGCCGTAAATAAGATGGACCTTGTAAAGTATGATAAAAATGCTTATGATAAAATCGTGGGACAGATTGAAGAATTGAAAAACGAATTGTCACTTGAAAACGTTAAGATAATTCCGTTGTCTGCAACAGAGGGTGACAACGTAACGGTTAAATCGGAAAACATCACTTGGTATGACGGCGAACCGCTTTTGGAATATCTTGAAAATGTAGATATAAGCGAAGAAAATGCGGAACAGGGATTTTATCTCCCTGTACAGAGAGTCTGCCGACCGAACCACACATTCAGAGGTTTTCAAGGTCAGATTGAATCGGGCAGCATAAATGTCGGTGACGAGATTACAACATTGCCGAGCAATGAAAGTGCTCATGTAAAAGAAATTTATGTAGGTGACAAGAAGTCAGAAACTGCATTTAAAGGTCAGCCTGTCACAATTACTCTTGACAAAGAAGTTGACGTTTCAAGAGGGTGTGTGCTTGTAAAGGGTACAAACCTTGCACCTTATAAGCGTCTTACAGCGTCACTTTTGTGGATGGACGATGAGCCTTTGACAGTCGGAAAAGACTATCTTGTAAAGATTGGTACAAAGACAATCGCAGGTATAGTCGCAGGTATTGATTATGCGATTGACGTTAATACAGGTGAGCATATCAATGCGGAAACAATAGGCAAAAACGGTATTGCGGTATGCGAAATTTTGCTTACAGAGGCTGTTGTTGCAGACTTGTTTGAAGAACACAGAACACTCGGTGAATTAATTCTTATCGACCGTGTGACAAATATGACTTCGGCTTGCGGTGTTGTTGACGAACTTAAAGAAAAGGGCGGTTCTTTCTCGGATAGAGCATCGTTTAAGTTTGAAAACCTTGAGGCAAGAGGCGATATTTTTGAAGAATTCTATTACGATCCACAGAGCTTGTCAGTACTTAAATATCAACCTGTTGACAAGACTTATACTGTCGGTGACGAAATTCCGACAGAGGGTGAAAGCTATAAATATCCGGACAGCTTTGATATAATTGTACTTCGTGACGGCGTTACGGTTAAAATCAGAAATAAGAAGATAGGCGATATTATCGAAACAAAGAATTATGAATATGACGGTTATCCTGTCATTAACGGACGCGGTTTTGAAATTAAGGCTGATTCAAGAGAAAAAGTTGTGAACTTCCTTAGGGAATATGCAACAAGAGATGATGAAAACAAATTCTTTGAAAAATGGTTAAACTTCAATACATACAGAAAAGTTACCGTAAAATAAAACCATAACGGTTTTGGATATAATCAGAAAAGGCTGTCGGCGAAATGCCGACAGCCTTTTGTATTACATAATTTTAGCGGAAACAAGTTCTTTTTCATTATCCGCAACAAATTTTGAAAAAACGTAAAGCATTGCAAGAAGTGCTTTATCGTCGATTTCATCACATGAAATTTTGTGATTTGTAATCAAACCTTTGAGTTTGTTATTTATCAGAATATCGAATTTATTGAATTTACTTCGTCTTATACAAAGTTCACCGAAAAAGCTTTCAGCCTCAATATAAAATTCAATCGGGGGTGTTACGAAAATATCGTAAAGCTTCTTTAAAGCAGAGCCGTTTGTTTCGGTGTCGTTCCATTTGTAGTCTGCCCACGCGTAAAATTCGTTTTGTGTTTCGTGTTCGGTAAAGACGTATTTAATGCGTTTGTCGAGCGGTTTAGGGTCGATTTTTACGGAATAAACAATTTCACCGCTGCTGTTACAGACAGAATATTCACCGTATGTTTTCAGGTTTTTCTTTATTATAAATTCTGTTTGATTTTCGGTATTTAATATATATGATTTAAAAAATATTTTCTTTATCTTCAATTCCATAAAACAACAACTCCGTTCGTAAAAATTGTTTTTATAAAATTATATAATATATACGGTTAAATGACAATACAAAAAAATTAAAAAAATTTCCTATATTAAATTGACAATAAAAAAAATATGTGTTATGATTAAACCTATCGGATAAGTATGATATAAAAATACGGTGTGAGAAGGGGATTATATGTACAAGGTATTGCTTGTTTTTAAGGATGAAAATATTTCTGAAAAGATAAAAAGAATGAATATTTGGGGCGAAAATTCGGAATTTGAAATATCGGCGGTCGCAAAAGACGGTGCGGCGGCTTATGATGAGGTTAGAAAACAGCACTATGATTTGGCAGTCATGCAAACGGATATTGACGGAATGGACGGACTTCAGCTTTTAAGGCACATCAGAAGTGAAAGGCTTTGTTCATGCGTGGTGCTTTTCAGCAGTGAGCCGAATTTTGAAAACGCAAGACAGGGTATAATTTACGGTGCGTTTGATTATCTTACAGAGCCTTTGACTGAAAAGTCGTTCTGTTCGATTTTCGACCGCATAGAGAACAGAACTGACAAGAAGGAAGAAGTTTATCATTCCGAAGAAATACTCAGTTGTATAGAACAGCACGGCGGCAATCTTGAAAAACAGCTTGCCGATACACGCACTGATATATACAATATTGCTACAGATAACGTGCTTGCGGAAAATGCGGTTATCAGCACATACGACAATGTTGTAAACGAACTTTTCAAGCAAAACGAATGGCTTGATTTGTATATTCCGCATATTGATGTCAAGGAGTATGTGGGGATAGAGAGAACCGAGGACGCCGAAAGGGCGGTTATCGAAACTGCAAACGAAGTGTGGGAATTATATCCCAAAGTTCAAAATCCGCAAATGCAGGATGTTATATTATACATATTGAACAATCCGGAAAGTGACCTGAAACAAAAGACTATTGCGTCTAAGCTGTATATGAACAGTTCGTATTTAAGTACGGTGTTCGCAACACAGACAGGTATGCGCTTTGTGGATTATATCACAACTGTACGCTTAAAACGTGCAGGGTGGTTACTGAAAAATACGGAAATGAAAATTACCGAAATCGCATTAAGACTTGATTATAAGGACGTCGGATATTTTTCGCAACTTTTCAAAAAGCAATACGGCATTGTTCCGTCACAGTATAGGTTGCCGGATAATTATAATTATCAGATTTAAACTTGTATAAAGACGGATTTAATAGTATAATGTTACTAAAAAAGAAAAAAAGGGGCGAATTAATGAAACTGAAAAATATATTGATTTTAATACTTTGTATAGTGCTTTGTCCGCCGATAGTAATGGCGGTAAGTGACAATACGGTGTACACCGAATTTACCGGCGGAAACAGTTCGAGCACAGGAAACGGAACAGAACAATCGCCGTATAATCTGTTTGAGGACGCATTAAATGCCGTTGAGGACGGCGGTACAATATGTATCGGCGAAAAAGGCGCATTTGTAAACAGCAGTGACGATAAACCGCTTGTAATAAACAAAAATGTTACAATCACTTCAAAAAGCGATACCGCACCGGAGATTTCAATACGCAAAGCGGGTGTGGTTTTGGGCGGAAACGTGAGTTTTAAAAATGTGGTTTTGTCGCTTGTAAACGGCAATCACGCACTGATTGCGGCAAACGGATATACACTTACGCTTGACAATGTTACATATTTTCAAAATACAAGGGAAGTACATATTGTAGGCGGTACGTTGTACGACAAAAATGGTGTGAGCCTGAGTCTGACGGTCGGAGAAAAAAGCAAGATAGTTTTAAGCGGTAATAAAACGCATTTCGGAAATATCTATGCCGGAAGTATCAACGGCAGTTTTGATAAAGATGTTGAAATTGATATAAACGGTGTGACGGGTAAAAATATCGGTAAGGTGTATTCTTGCGGAGCGAAAGAAGGTTATTATAATTCCGATAATTTCCTTGATCCGAATAATGAGCCGACCGCACCGACTGCCGATTCGGCAGTATACGGAGTGACAGGCAATGTGAATATTAATTTGAGCAACAGTCCTATTTGTGAGATTGACGGCGACTGCGGTAGCGGCAGAGCAAATGTCAGTGTGGTAACGGAGTATCAGTACAGCAGTGCAATGAAAAATATAGGTTTGCTTACGGTTGACAGCGGAATACTTGAGCTTACCGAGATTAATGACGATGTTAACGTAAAGATTAATTCAAACGGAATTTTGGATATGTCAAACTTGGGTGAATGCAGTGTAAATGATTTTTACGGCGGAGGTACACTTGTTTTGGCAAAGGACGGATTGCTTACGGTAAACGGTACACTAAGCAGTGTGACAGAATTTCAAACTTCGGGTGGAGTAAATTCTTCGGGTATTGCCGAGTATGACAGGTTATATATTAAGACATCAAAGGGTGACGGAAGTTTTACTTTCAATCCGTATGCCACTCAATCTGATATGACGCTTGACAAGACGGTGGACGGCTTTAAGACGAGCAGTAAAACGGAAGAAGCTGTTGTTTTGAAAAGTTTTGGGATAACAGGGAGTGAATTTAATGACACTTCGCTTGAAGTTAATCAAGGCTATTTTGAAATTCCGATTGAAACGGAATTTGAGGGCAGCGGTTTTTATGATATAAGTATGGTACCGCTTGTTTATACTGTTTCATATAATGGTAAAACGTACGGCCCGAGAAATTCGACAGTGATAGACGGCGGAAACTATGAGGGTGATTTTGCGGAGCTTAATATGTGCTTTGCACCGATAACGGACAGTATAAGTGTGTCGAAATATTCATCAACGATTGAATATGCGGGCGATATTGCGGAGGGTGTGTATGATGTAACGGTTACTGCACCGACTGCAAGCGGAAATGTTGAACGTAGCTTTAAACTGATTGTCGGAGTTGTGACACCGACAGCAACACCAACACCAACAGTCGAACCAACGGCGACAACGACTGTTAAGCCGACAGCCGAACCAACGGCGACACCGACAGCAACACCAACACCAACAGTCGAACCAACGGCGACAACGACAGTTAAGCCGACCGCCGAACCGACGGCAACACCGACAGTTAAGCCGACCGCCGAACCGACGGCGGCACCGGCTGTAAGCAACAAAGTTGAGTTTACAAAAGACGGTGACAGGGTTAATGCGAAAATTATATTAGACAAGCAAGTGTCGGCGGAAAATATAAAAATGTATGTTGTATACAAAGAAAATGATGTTTTGAAACGAGTTGAAACGGTGAACGTAAATGTTGATTTAACGGCAGAATTTACAATACCGAATGAACTGAAAAATGCAGAAATATCGGTTTATATATGGAATGACAAAATGAACCCGTATATGGATATACAAAAAGTGACGACCGAGCAGTCGTCACTTTTTTAATTTGATGAATATTTGTTTATTTAGTGCGAAAATTCCGCATTTATATTTGAATTTCATACTTGTATTTTTAAAAACAAGTTTTCGGTACATCAAACGAAATTGTTTATAAAGCTCTTTGATTTTATCGTTTTCTCCTAAAATGCCGTAACCTTTAATGATACTGTACATTGCCATAGAAAGAGCCTTTTCGGCGAGGGTGTATTCTTTTTTGTTAAAGAAAAATTGACAACGGTCAAGCATACCTTCGGCGGCGTTTAGGTTTTCGGTTTTAAACTGCGTGTGCATAATACTGCCCTCACGCTGAAGATAAAAATAAAGCGGTTTTTTTGAAACTGCGATTTTACTGCATTGACTTATGATTTGATGTACGGCAAATTCGTCCTCATGCAACGTATTAAGAGGAAAACGAACATTATTCCAAAGATGACTTTTATATAACTTTGCCCACAAGGTGACGTAATAAATTCTTGTGTCGGTGTAAAAATAATTCCAAAATGTATCGGTTGATATAATTCCGTCTGTGACAGTTACGTTTTCCTGCGGAGAAAGATTGCCGTTTTCCTCTACACTGGTGTAACCGCACATTGCTATATTGGTATCACCGATGTTTTCTGAAAGAAACTCAATCATATTCGGTGCGATATAATCATCGGAATCGACAAACGTTATATAATCGCCGTGCGTATTGTCAAGACCGATGTTTCGTGCGGAAGACACACCTCCGTTAGGCTGGTGGATTACCGTAATTCTGTTGTCTTTTTCGGCAAGACTGTCGCATATTTGCGGTGAATTATCCGTTGAGCCGTCATCAATAAGTATTATTTCGAGATTTTTATATGTTTGGTTAAGTATGCTCATAACGCATTTTTCGATATATTTTTCAGTGTTGTATACAGGCACTATAACGCTTATCAATTTCATATTTTCCACCTACCTTTTATAATTAAGATTATAACTGATTATAATAATTAAGTCAACAAAATCATAAATATAACACACACAATGAAATACAGAAAGGATATGAATATATTATGTTTCGAGGGTATAATTTAAAACAAAAAGAAGTTGTGAATATAAAGACGGCAGAGCGGCTTGGACGCATCAGTGACGTGGAGATAAGCGAGAGTACGGGGAACATCGAAGCTATAATAGTTCCGCGAAAAGGGTGCTGTTTGGCAAGGCTTTTCGGAGGGGGTGAACTTGTCATTCCGTGGAGCGCTATTGAGGTGGTCGGAGAAGATTTGGTTCTTGTGCGATTTTTTGATATTGATAATGAAAAATTATCTTGAAAAAAATTATCGAATAGTATATAATAATACCATAAATACTATACATAAAGGAGAAACACAAATGAGATGTCCATATTGCGGATTTGCCGAAAGTAAGGTCATTGATTCAAGACCTACCGAAGAAAGCAATTCCATCAGAAGAAGACGTGAGTGCTTAAAATGTCAAAAGCGTTTCACTACATACGAAAAGCTTGAGGCGATTTCGCTTGCGGTTATAAAGAAAGATCAGTCACGTCAGCAGTATGACAGAGGAAAAGTGTTAAAAGGAATAATTACGGCTTGCGAAAAACGTCCTATATCTCTATCGCAAATGGAACAGATTGCGGACGATATTGAAAGCGAATTGTATCAGTCAATGACGCGTGAAATCGAAAGCACCGCTATAGGTGAAAAGGTTATGGAAAAGCTTAAAAAACTTGATGAAGTTGCTTATGTACGTTTTGCGTCTGTATACAAAAGTTTTGATGACATAGATACGTTTATGGCAGAATTGCAGGGACTTATCGATGATAAAAAAGATTGATTTGCATACGCATTCAACTGCGTCCGACGGTACTTTTGCTCCGTCGGAGGTTGCGCATAAAGCACATAGAACAGGACTCAGTGCCGTTGCACTTACAGACCACGATACGATAAACGGACTTGCCGAGTTCAAACGTGCTTGCGGTGAATACGGAATTGAGGGTATATCCGGCGTTGAAATAAGTGCAAAGTACGAAAAAGAAATGCACATAGTCGGCTTGTTTATTGATGAAAACGATACGGAACTTGCCGAAAAACTTGACGAACTTAAAAATGCAAGAGAAGTGCGTAACAAAAAAGTACTTGAACTTGTGAATGGGCAAGGTATGGAAATATCGGTTGACGATATACTGTCGCAAAAAGACGGTGCAACGCTTTTGAATACAGGCAGAGCACATATTGCCCATGCTATGGTGAAGAAGGGATATGTTGCGTCAGTAGACGAGGCATTCAAAAAGTATCTAGGCAAGGGTATGAGCTGTTATGTTCCGCGAAAAACGTATTCGCCTAAAGAAAGTATTGAAATGATTAAAAATGCAGGCGGTTTGGCGATTTTGGCACACCCTGTTTATATTACGGAAGATTACGACAAATTGTATTCGCTTTTGAAACAATTAAAGGAATACGGACTTGACGGTACGGAATGTCTATATAACTGCTATTCCGAAGAATTTTCAAAAATGTGTTTTGATATATGCGATAAATTAGGACTTGTAAAGTCCGGAGGAAGTGATTTTCACGGCGGTAATAAGCCTGATGTGGAGCTTGGAAAAGTTTCGGGCGGTTATGTGCCTTATGAATTTTTGCTGAATATGAAAGAACAAAGGGGTCTAATGTAATAGACCTCTTTATTTGTAAGAAAGGACTTGATAAAATGGAACGAACTATTGCGGCAATTTCCACTCCGCAGGGTAACGGCGGTATAGCTGTTATAAGAATAAGCGGTAATGACGCTGTTAAAGTTGCGGACAAGGTTTTCTTCGGAAGTAAAAAACTTGCCGATTGCGATACACATACCGTTCATTACGGTTTTATAAAAAATGAAAAGGGCGAAAAGGTTGACGAAGTGCTTGCAACGGTTATGCTTGCACCGAAAACTTTTACGCGTGAAGATGTTGTGGAAATCAGCACTCACGGAGGAAGTACAGCGTCAAGAGCGGTACTTGATACGATTATAAGAGCAGGCGCGTATATGGCAGAGCCCGGTGAGTTTACGAAACGTGCATTTTTGAACGGACGTATAGATTTGTCACAGGCAGAGGCGGTAATTGATATTATAAATTCAACAAACGAACTTGCACAGCGAAATGCACTTTCACAGCTTGAGGGTTCACTTTCAAAAGAAATCGAAAACGTAAGAAATGAGCTTGTTCACCTTGCCGCACAAATGCAAGTCACGATAGATTATCCGGATGAAGATTTGGAGGATATTACGACTGACGATATAAGAAATGTTGCACATGACTGCAAAAACAGAGTGAATAAACTTTTGTCAACCGCCGACAGCGGTAAAATATTGCGTGACGGTATAAAGACGGTTATAGTAGGCAAACCGAACGTTGGTAAATCGTCACTTTTAAATTCGCTTGCAAGAGAGGAAAGAGCGATTGTTACCGACATTGCGGGAACAACGCGTGATGTTATAGAGGAATATATCAACCTTGACGGAATACCTCTTATGCTTATCGATACGGCAGGTATAAGAAATACCGATGATACGGTTGAAAAAATCGGCGTTGAAAAGTCGATTAAATCTATTGAAAAGGCTGACCTTGTTGTCGTTATGATAGACGGCAGCGGATTTTTCGGTGATGAGGACGTGGAAGTTCTGCACGCGACCAAAAACAAAAAACGAATTGTTCTTATCAACAAAACCGACCTGGGTCAAAGCAAATATGTTGAGGCGGTTAAGGCAAAGGCAAACGGCAGTGTTGTTATTGAAGTGAGTGCGAAAACGGGTATGGGACTTGATATTCTTGCCGATGAAATCCGCAAGGTTTATAATTTCGGCGAGCTCGCAAGAGAGGACAGTGCCGTTATAACAAATATGCGTCACAAGACGGCGCTTATAAAAGCAGGCGAAGCACTCGGACGGGTTGTTGAGGCTATTGATATGAATATGCCGTCCGATATTGCATCGATTGATATTAATATCGCCATTGACGCACTTGGCGAAATTACGGGCGAAACTGTGTCGGACGATATTGTTACGGCGATATTCCACAGCTTTTGCGTGGGTAAATAGTCGAGTGAAATTGTTAGAAAATTCACAAGCCAAAATAAAACAATTTTTTAAGATATTTACTTGAAAAAGACGAAAAAAAGGTATATAATAAAAAGAGGTAAAAAATTATAAAGAGAAAAAGGAGTTTTGTGTAATGAGTACATTCATAGAACAATTAAAGGAAAGAGCCAAAAAGGACATCAAAACTATCGTTCTTGCAGAGGGCGAAGAAATCAGAACTTTGAAGGCTGCTGAAATGGTAAAAAAAGAGGGCTATGCAAAGATTATTCTTGTAGGTAACCCTGACAAAATAAAGGCAATGGCTGCCGCTGAAAACCTTGATATTGACGGTATCAAAATTGTTGACAGCGAAAACAGTGAAAAGAACGAAGAATACGCAAACGTATTCTATGAATTGAGAAAGAAAAAGGGCATTACACCTGAACAGGCTGCCGAAACAATCAAAGATCCGTCATATTATGCGGTAATGATGGTTAAACAAGGCGATGCTGACGGTATGGTATCGGGTGCTATTCACTCATCAGCCGACACAATTCGTCCGTCACTTCAAATTCTAAAGACTGCACCGGGTACAAAGCTTGTATCTGCATTCTTTATTATGAATGTTCCTAATTGCGAATACGGTCACAACGGTACATTTATTTTCGGTGACTGTGGTCTTAACCAAGATCCGACTGCTGACGAAGTAAGTGAAATCGCTATTTCATCAGCTGCATCATACAAACAGCTTATCCAAGACGAACCGAGAGTTGCAATGCTTTCATATTCTACATACGGCAGTGCAAAGAGTGCCCTTGTTGACAAAATGCAAGAGGCTACAAAGCTTGCAAAGGAAAAGGCTCCTGAATTAAAGCTTGACGGTGAACTTCAGCTTGACGCCGCTATCGTTGACAACGTTGCTAAGTCGAAAGCTCCTTCATCAGACGTTGCAGGCAGTGCGAATGTACTTATTTTCCCTAACCTTGACGCAGGTAACATCGGTTACAAACTTACTCAAAGACTTGCTAAGGCCGAAGCTTACGGACCTATTCTTCAAGGTATCGCAAAGCCTGTAAACGACCTTTCAAGAGGCTGCAGTGCAGAGGACATTGCAGGTGTTGTAGCAATTACAGCTATACAGGCTCAAAATAATTAATCAAAAAATGAAAGGAATTTTAATATGAAAATATTAGTTATAAATGCAGGTAGTTCATCATTGAAGTACCAGCTTATAGATATGGACAACGAACAAGTTATGGCAAAGGGTCTTTGCGAAAGAATTGGTATTGAAGGTTCAAATCTTCAACACACAAATGTTGCAAAGGACGAAAAGACTAAGATTGAAAAGCCGATGAAGGATCACGGTGACGCAATTCAGATGGTTATTGACGCACTTGTTGATGAAAAAATCGGTGTTATCAAGTCAATGGACGAAATCGGTGCAGTCGGTCACAGAGTTGTACACGGCGGTGAAGAATTTGCAGGTTCATGCGTAATTACAGAAGCAGTTATGAAAGCACTTGAAAAGTGTACACCGCTTGCTCCTCTACATAACCCACCGAACATTATCGGAATCAAGGCTTGCCAAAAGATTATGCCTAACACTCCTATGGTTGGTGTATTCGATACAGCATTCCACCAGACAATGCCTCCAAAGGCATATATGTATGCTTTGCCATATGAATACTACAAAAACTACGGTATCAGAAAGTATGGTTTCCACGGTACAAGCCACAAGTATGTTTCACAAAAGGCTGCTGAATTTTTAGGCAAGCCGGCAGAAGACCTTAAGATTGTTACTTGCCACCTTGGCAACGGCTCATCAATTACAGCTGTTGACGGCGGTAAGTGTATAGATACATCAATGGGATTCACTCCTCTTGACGGTGTGCCAATGGGTACAAGAACAGGTTCAATGGACCCTGCTGTCGTTACATATCTTATCAACCAAAAAGGTATGTCAGCTAAAGACGTTGACGCTCTTATGAACAAGGAAAGCGGAGTTTCGGGTGTTTCGGGCGTATCATCTGACTTCAGAGATTTGTCTGCTGCCGCTAAAGAAGGAAATGACAGAGCACAGCTTGCTCTTGATATGTTCTCATACCAAGTTAAGAAAGACATCGGTGCTTATGCTGCCGCTATGGGCGGTGTTGACGCAGTTGTATTCACTGCCGGCGTAGGTGAAAATGATGCGGCTACAAGATCAGCAGTTGTTGAGGGGCTTGACTTTATGGGTATCAAGATTAACGAGGACAAGAACGCTGCAAGGGGTACAGTTGATATTTCAGCTGACGATGCAACAGTTAAAACTCTTGTTATCCCTACAAACGAAGAACTTATGATTGCTATTGACACTAAGAGATTGGTTGAAAACAAGTAACTGAGAGCCTGGCGACAAAATGTCGCCAGCTCCAAAAATCACATCTTGCGATGTGATTTTTGAGTGTTTTCAGAGAAAAAATCTAAAGTTCCTCCAAAGTCGAAACTTTAGATTTTGAGTCCTTTCTGCCGCACATGTCGTCAGAAATGATTTTCAATGAGGGAGTATCGGAAAGACGTCCGACGCTCGTAGAGCGGTTTTGCCAAAGGCAAAACTACTGAAAAGGCACCTCAAACTCCCAAGAATAAAGTATACAAAACCACATGGTTTTGTATACAATTTGAATTAATATTGTTTTTTACGGAACATACTGTTTTAGTATGCTCCGTTTTTTTGTGTAAATAATTTGTCGAATTTTGTAGACAAATTATAGTAAAATAGTGTATAATAAGCCGTAGAATGAAGTAATGGCGGTGAAATAATGGACACAAACAATCACAAAGGTCACAGAAAAAGAATGCGTGAGGATTTTGAAAAAGGCGGTTTCAAAACGTGGCAGAAACATAAGGTTTTGGAGTATCTTCTCTACAACGTAATTCCGGTGGCGGATACGAATGATATAGCACATAATTTGATTAAAGAGTGCGGTGGATTTGTGAATGTGTTCCACACTTCTAAAAAACGTCTTATGAGCATAGACGGTGTAGGTGAAAAAACCGCCGATTACATATGTTCTCTCGGTGAATTTATACAGTATTACAATACGGAAAAATATAATACGGACGTGTTTGTTTTAAACAGTGAAACGAGTGAAAATTATTTGTGCAATCTGTTTGACGGCAAAAATCGTGAATGTTGTTATATGATTTGCCTTGATCCGAAAAACAGAATTATTAATCAGGAAATGCTTTTCGAGGGCAGTTTTGAAAGCGTTGAACTTGATGTTGCGAAGGTGCTTAGAAGTGCGGTTAAAAGTGACGCGTCACAGGTTGTATTTACGCACAATCACCCAAGCGGAATTTTAAAACCGTCAAATGCCGATTTGGTTACGACACAGGCTTTGGAGCATACGCTTTTTTTCGCCGGTATAAAAATGCTTGACCATATAATCGTGGCAGACGGCAAATGTATGAGTATTCTGCCGTATTTAAAAGGCAGCGGAATGAATGCGAAGATTAACAGAGAGATAAAGAAAAATAACAGACGATAAAAATGTTAGTGTTAATTTACACAAAAGAACTTTGATTAAAAAGGTCATATTTGGCGTTTGAAAACATTGACTTTATCACAGTGATATGGTAATATATTTTATTATAGATATTACTATAACAAAATACATATTATAATGAAAGAAAAATAAGGGAGGCATAAGAATGGCAAAGGTTGCAATAATGGGCTACGGTACTGTTGGAAGTGGTGTATACGACATAATTAAGACCAACAGTGACAAGCTCAGCCGCAGTGCGAATGGTGAAAGTGTGGATATAAAGTACATTCTTGACATTCGCGATTTTGACGACCATCCCGAAAAAGAACTTTTTACAAAAGAATTCAATGACATACTTAACGATGACGAAGTAAGCGTTGTTGCGGAAGTTATGGGAGGACTTCACCCTGCATATGAATTTACAAAAAGTCTTCTTGAAGCGGGAAAGAGCGTTGTAACGTCTAACAAGGAGCTTGTTGCCACATACGGGACAGAGCTTTTGGAGATTGCCCGAGGGAAAAATGTAAACTACTTCTTTGAGGCAAGTGTAGGCGGCGGTATTCCGATTATAAGACCTATGCATCAATGTCTAACGGCTAACAATATATTGAAGATTGCCGGTATTTTAAACGGTACAACAAACTATATTCTTGACCAGATGATAAGAAAGGGCAAGACTTTTGAAACAGCCCTAAAAGACGCACAAAATAACGGTTTCGCAGAGAGAAATCCTGCCGCCGATATTGAAGGTCACGACGCTTGCAGAAAGATTGCGATTTTGGCGTCACTTGCGTCGGGCAAAATGATTGATTACAATGATATTGATACAGATGGTATAACAAACATTACTCTTGACGATGTTAAATATGCCGCTGCTATGGATTCAGTTATAAAACTTATCGGATATGCACAGTTTGACGAAAACGGCAAGGTTTACTCAATCGTATCACCTATGGTGATAAAAAACAGCAGTCCTCTTGCCGGTGTTGACGGTGTATTCAATGCCATTATGGTTACAGGCGATTGCGTAGGCGATGTAATGTTCTACGGTAAGGGTGCAGGTAAACTTCCTACTGCAAGTGCTGTTGTTGCCGACGTTGTTGACGCGGTTAAGCACAGCGACAGAAGTAAGAAGATTTTCTGGGAAAAGCCGACTGAAAATATTATGGCTGATATTGATTCGAAGAAGTTTGAATACTTTGTAAGAACAACTGATTCTGCAGAAAATGTTCAGAAAATATTCGGAAAGTGCGAATTTGTCGATAATATTATAGACAATGAGTCAGCGTTTGTGACTTCACCGCTTACTAAATCTGAGGTTGAAGAAAAACTTGCTAAGCTGTCTGATGTTGTGGCAAACATTCGTGTAATGGATTAATGATTAAATTAAGAGTGCCTGCAACCAGTGCAAATATGGGTGCAGGTTTTGATACTCTCGGTGTGGCTGTTGGTTTGTATAACCGAATGATGATTGAGGAAATTCCCGAGGGACTTGAAGTAATCAACAAAAATACTCAAAGCTTTATCCCACAGGATACAAGCAATTTGATTTACCGTGCAATGGCGGAACTTTTCGACTATGTAGGTTATGAGCAAAAGGGTTACAGAATAACTCAAGACAGCCAGATACCTATGACGCGAGGTTTGGGCAGCAGCAGTGCGTGTATTATAGGCGGAATGTTGGCGGCAAATATTATTTCCGGCAGACAGCTTTCGTATCAGGAAATAATTCATCTTGCGGCAACGATGGAAGGTCATCCCGACAATGTGGGACCGGCACTTTTCGGCGGTTTCTGCGTGTCGCTTATGGATGATGACAAGACTATAATCAAAAGCACAAAGCTGAAAAGTCATATTAAGTTCGCGGTTATAATTCCGGATTTCTTTGTTGCAACAAAGAAATCAAGAGGAGTTCTTCCGTCAAAGATTGATTTTAAAGACGCAGTCTTTAATGTCGGTCATGCGTCAATGTTTCAGGCAGCTATGCTTACGTGCGATATGAAAGCGCTTGAAATCGGCGTTAAGGATAAACTTCATCAACAGTATCGTAAAAGTTACGTTGACGGTATGGAAGATATATTTGAAAAAACATATCACTTGGGTTCGCACGCAACATATTTGAGCGGCTCCGGACCTACAATACTATCAATACTTGACGGCAACTATGATGGATTTAAAGCTGGTATGGAAGAATATTTTAAGACTAACGGTCTTGAATGGAAATGTATGATACTGCCGATCGACAATGTCGGTGCGGTAGTTTCTGAGATATGAATATAAAAAAGGAAGGATAAACAAAAATGGGACTTATTGTTCAAAAGTATGGCGGTACTTCCGTTAAAGACGCTGAAAGAGTAATGAACGTCGCAAGACGTATTACAGACGCGTATAAAGCAGGTAACAATGTGGTTGTTGCAGTTTCGGCACAGGGTGATACAACCGATGACCTTATCGAAAAGGCTAAGGAAATCAACCCAAATGCCTCAAAGCGTGAAATGGATATGTTGCTTTCAACAGGTGAGCAAATTTCAATTTCTTTGCTTGCAATGGCGATAGAAAAAATCGGTTGTCCGGTTATTTCTCTTACAGGCTGGCAGGCAGGTGTTAAGACTGACGCTAAATACGGTGCTGCAAGAATAAGCACAATAGATACAGAAAGATTACAAGCTGAGCTTGATAAGAAGAACATTGTAATCGTTGCAGGTTTCCAAGGTATAAACAAGTATGACGATATAACAACTTTGGGACGCGGCGGAAGTGATACATCAGCCGTTGCATTGGCTGCCGCACTTCACGCAGATGTCTGCGAAATATACACAGACGTTGACGGTGTATATACGGCAGATCCGAGATTTGTAAAGAATGCGTATAAGCTTGATGATATTTCATATGATGAAATGCTTGAGCTTGCGTCACTTGGTGCAAACGTACTTCACAACAGAAGTGTTGAAATGGCAAAGAAGTACGGGGTTAAGCTTTCAGTCAGATCAAGTCTGAATAACAATGAAGGCACATATGTTAAGGAGGTAGAACAAGTGGAAAAGATGCTCGTTAGAGGTGTAACAAGAGATAATGATGTTGCGAGAATTGCTCTTTGCGGTGTAGAGGATACTCCGGGAAAGGCTTTCTCAGTATTCCGTATGCTTGCTAAGCACGGAATAAGCGTTGACTTAATCATTCAGTCAATCGGTAACGGTGAAAAGAAAGACATTAGCTTTACTGTTACGGAAGAAGATTTACAGCCTGTACTTGACCTTCTTGAAGAAAATAAGGCAATCGTTAAGGCTGACGAAGTTAAATGGACAAAGGACGTTTCAAAGGTTTCTATTGTCGGTGCGGGAATGGTTAATAATTCAGGCGTTGCCGCTACAATGTTTGAGGCTCTTTACGATGCACACATCAACATCAATATGATTGCTACATCGGAAATCAAGATTTCTGTTCTTGTTGACAGAAAAGATGCTGAAGCGGCTGTTGTTGCAATTCACGATAAATTTTTGTTGAAATAATTAAAAATAAATAGAAAATAAACCACAAGGGCGTGGCGACTGACGGATTTTATATGTCTTTTAGTTACACGAACTTGTGGTTTCGTGCTATAATATAGAGTAAATATAGAGGAGAAAGTTCAGTGAATGATAAAATTATAGGAAGAAATCCTGTTTTGGAGGCAATTCGTTCAGGTCGCAGCGTGGATAAAATCCTTGTTAAAAAGGGTAAGTACGAGGGCTCTATTGTTCCGATTATCAAGAAAGCAAAGGACGCAGGAATTATAATTCAAGAGGTCGAGAGAGCTAAGCTTGACCAAATCGCAGAGGGTGAAAACCATCAGGGCGTTATTGCATATGTGAGTGCATACGACTATGTGAGCGTGAAGGATATTCTTGATAAAGCTCGTGAAAAAAATGAGCCGCCTTTCGTTATTATTTGTGATAAAATAACCGATCCGCATAATTTGGGCGCAATATTGAGAACTGCAAATTGTGTCGGTGCACACGGTGTTATTATTCCGAAAAGAAATTCAGTTGGTCTTAACAGTGTTGTCGCAAAAACTTCGGCAGGTGCGGTTGAATATACACCTGTTGCAAAGGTTACAAATATCGCTAACACGATTGACAGCCTGAAAGATGAAGGCTTGTGGATTGCGGCGGCTGATATGGACGGTCAGGAAATGTATGATATTGACCTTAAAGGCTCGCTTGGTCTTGTTATAGGCAGTGAGGGCGAGGGTATCAGCAGACTTGTAAGAGAAAAATGCGACTTCATAGCAAGCATACCTATGGCAGGCGAAATTAATTCACTTAATGCGTCGGTTGCGGCAGGTGTTTTGATGTATGAGGCGTTAAGACAAAGAAGAAAGTAAAAGCGTTTATTAACCACAAGTTTTATTGTATTTTTGAACAAAAAACAGCCTTGAAAAACGGCTTATTTGTCGCAAATATCAAGACAAAAAACGGCTTGTGAAAAAATAAACAAATTGCAATAAAATTCGGGTTATTAAACTGTTACAGTGGACAAACTTTTAAAAAACCACTTACTTTTTTAAAACGAAAGTGCTATAATTCAATTAAAGATAAACAATGAAAACATGAAAGATTGGAGATAAATAAATGAAAGCAGTAGTTACCGTAATAGGCAAGGACCAAAAGGGCATAATTGCTAAAATCAGTAATATATTATTTGAAAACGAAGTAAATATTCTTGATATTTCTCAAACAATAATGCAGGATATGTTCACAATGATAATGCTTGTGAATTTTGAAAATGAGAGTGTTACAGTAAAGCAAATCAGTGAAAAATTTGAACAGGCCGAAAAGGATATGGGACTTTCAATCCATGTGCAGAGAGAAGAAATCTTCACATCAATGCACAGAATATAAGGGAGGTACAAATAATGATTAATCCCTTTGAAGTAATAGAAACTATAAAAATGGTTGACGAGGAAAACCTTGATATAAGAACTATAACAATGGGTATTTCTCTAAAAAGCTGTGCCGGTCCTGACGTTGATACAGTTTGCGAAAAGGTGTATGAAAAAATCACAACTTACGCAAAAGATCTTGTAAAAACCGGTGAGGACATTGAGGCTCAATTCGGTATTCCGATTATCAACAAGAGAATTTCGGTAACTCCGATAGCTACTTTGGTGGATGCATTGGAAGAACCGACTGTTGAAAAATGTGTTAAAATCGCAAAAACTCTTGATAAAGCCGCTAAAAAGACAGGCGTAAACTTTATAGGCGGTTATACGGCACTTGTGCATAAAGATTATACGAACGGTGAGAGAATACTTATTGAGTCAATTCCTGAAGCACTTGCCGCAACAGATCTTGTATGTTCAAGCGTTAATGTGGGTTCGACAAGAGCCGGTATCAATATGGACGCTGTTAAACAGATGGGTCAGATTGTTAAGAGAGCGGCTGAACTTACTGCCGATACACAAGGATTTGCGTGTGCAAAGCTTGTTGTATTCTGCAACGCGGTTGAGGATAATCCGTTTATGGCGGGTGCGTTCCTTGGCGAAGGCGAGGGTGAATGTGTTATAAATGTCGGCGTAAGCGGTCCGGGTGTTGTTAAATGTGCACTTGAAAAGGTTAAAGGCGAGGACTTCGGTGTTGTTGCCGAAACTATTAAAAAGACTGCATTTAAGATTACAAGAATGGGACAGCTTGTTGCACAAGAAGCGTCAAAACGTCTTAACGTACCTTTCGGTATCGTAGATTTGTCACTTGCTCCGACACCTGCCGTTGGCGACAGCGTGGCTTATATTTTGGAGGAAATGGGACTTGAAATGTGTGGTACTCACGGTACAACAGCCGCACTTGCACTGCTTAACGATGCAGTTAAAAAAGGCGGTATTATGGCGTCAGGTTATGTCGGCGGACTTTCGGGTGCATTTATCCCTGTAAGTGAGGACGCAGGTATGATTGCAGCGGCAACAGACGGCGTACTTACTCTTGAAAAACTTGAGGCAATGACTTGCGTATGTTCCGTAGGTTTGGATATGATTGTTATACCGGGCGACACAACTGCCGAAACTATTTCGGCGATTATAGCCGACGAAGCGGCAATCGGAATGGTCAACACAAAGACAACAGCAGTAAGAGTTATCCCTGCACCGGGTAAGGTTGAGGGTGACGTGGTTGAATTCGGCGGACTTTTGGGAACAGGTCCCGTAATGCCGGTTAAAAAGTATTCAAGTGCCGAATTTATAAACAGAGGCGGCAGAATCCCTGCACCGCTTCAAAGTTTGAAAAATTAATGCAGACAAAATCGTAATGATTTTTGAATATAGTCTGAAATAATGCAGATTAATCTGCAGAGGAAAGAGAGGTTGGGAAAATGGAAGATCTAATTATGAAGATTATCGACATCGAGGACAGAGCACAGGAAGTCATTAAGGATGCTAAGAAAGCCGACAGAGAGCTTGAAGAGCGAATTAAGGACGAATCTCGTAAAATGCGTGATGACATTACGAGAAGAATGGAGGCTAAAAACGTCACTCTAAAGCAAATAGAGGAAGAAGATGCCGATAAGAAAGTAGAGGCCATAAGAGTAAATATGGAAAGACATCTTTCCGAACTCGAAAAGAAGTACAACGACAATAAAGACAAATGGGTTGATGAAATTGTACAGAATATTATCGGCAGATAAGTGAGGTGGCAGCAAAATGAGCGTGGAATACAGTGCAATCGCCGCTAAATTAAAGGCGATGTATTCAAAATTTCTGACAAGAGATGACTATGAACAGCTCCTTGAAAGAAAAAGCGTAAATGACATATGCAGTTATCTTAAAAGTACACCCGGCTACGGTGAAGTTCTTGAACAGGTGAATGAGAGAGATATTCACAGAGGTCAGATGGAAATCCTGCTTGAACAGGAAATGGTTGACGAATACGTCAGACTATATAATTTCATGGACAATTCAAAGAGAACCGTTATGGAATTTTGGTTTATGCGCAGAGAAATTGCATTTTTGAAACGTGAGATAAGATATATCTATACTCACGAGGAAAGAAGTAATGATGAAGTAAACCAAAGCAAATTTGACGCTTTCTTTGAAACGCACACGAAAATAAATCGTGAGATAATGCATAATGCGAAATCCCTGTCGGATTGTATCGAGGCTTGTAAAAACACTCCTTACAGCGAGCCGCTGCAACGAGCGGAAAATATAGGCGCGGATTCATTTTCGATGGGTATGGTGCTGGACACATATTACTATAAGTCAATATGGCATACAGCGTCGGTCGCTCTTGATAAGACACAGGAGAATTTATTTAAAAGGCTTATCGGAACAAAAATAGATATGCTGAATCTTATGTGGATATATAGGGGCAAAAAATATTTTGAATTTACAAATGAAATAATTTTCACCTATCTTCTGCCTGTCAGATACAGATTGACGGAAGAGGTAATCAAACAGCTTGTAAATGCAGATTCTGTTGAAAGGTTTATTGATATTGTAAATCAATCGACCGCATACGGAAAGTTGTTTGAAGATTATGATAAGGGGAGATTTCCCGAAGGCAATTACAGGTATATTTATAACCGGTTATCAAAAAGTATATTTGTGACTCATCCAGAGTCGATGGTTGCGGTATATGCCTATATGAACCTAAAGGAAGTTGAACTTAATAACATTACGACCATTATCGAGGGGATAAGATACAACTTAAATCCTGATTTTATCCGCCAACATATTGGTCTTGAGTAGAGGAGGGGGAAAATGGCAATCGTAAAGATGAAAGCCGTAACTATTGCCGCTCAAATCAGTGAATTTGATACGGTCGTTGAAAAATACGTTTACGGCAGAGATATTCATCTTGAAAATGCTATGTCGGTAATTTCAAACAGAGGCAAGCTGAAAAACTTTGAGGAAAACAATGAATACGACATAGTTGCAAAAAATGCGTTAAGCATTATGAATCTTGCTAACTACACAGTGAACAAGAAATTGATTGCTCCCGAAAGTGTAAAGCTCGGCGATATGCAGAATTTTATTGACGGAATAAACGAGCGTATCGAAGAAGAGCGTAACCAAAGCGACGAGCTTTCAGAGAGAATAAAGGCAAATGAGGCGGCGGTTGAGCAGCTTAATCTAATGCTCAGTATGGACGTGGATTTGTCGAAAATTTTCAAGTTTGAATTTATAAGATGCAGATTCGGACATATTCCGAAAACGGGTTATAAAACGCTTATAACTTACCTTGACAATCTTGAAACTTTCTTCATCAAGACTGCGGAGGATGCAACAGATGTATGGGGCTTTTACTTCGCACCGCTTTTGAAAGAGAGAAAGATTGAAGAAGTATTTAATTCTCTGTATTTTGAACCTATGGACATATCAGAGGATTACGTTGGTACTCCGCTTGAAATAAAGCGTGGATTATTAAACCAAAATCAAAAATTAAAACAGCAGATTGAAGAACTCAGTGCAAAGACCGCCGAGATGATTTCAAGCAGTGCGGATAAACTTTGCGGAATTTACAATCTTGCGAAGAAACGTCATCAATTCTCCGAAGTAAGAAGAAATGCCATTCACGGCGATATGTTCTTCTATATAGTAGGTTGGATGGATGAAAAGAGTGCAAAGTCGCTTGAAAAAGAGATTAACGGTTCAGATGACGTTGTGATGTTCTATATGGAGGACGCAGAGGACGTCAAGGATATTCAGCCACCTACAAAGCTGAAAAATAATCCTGTATTTAAACCGTTTGAAATGTTCGTTAAAATGTATGGACTTCCGAGTTATACGGAAATTGATCCGACAGGCATACTTGCCGTAACGTATATACTGTTCTTCGGTATAATGTTCGGTGACGTAGGTCAGAGCCTTGTGCTTGCGATAGCAGGCTTTATAGTTTACAAAGTCAAGAAATGGGACTTGGGCGGTATTGTCGGAATGGTCGGAATATCCGGTGTGATATTCGGATTTATATACGGAAGTTTCTTCGGAAATGAAGAAATAATCCCTGAATTGTTCCATACAACAGCGTTAAACCCTATGAATGAAATAGCGTTAATGCTGGGCGGTACGATTGGTATGGGTGTGCTGATAATTATATTTGGTATGGTATTGAATGTTATAAACGCACTGAAAAGTAAGGAACTTGGCGAAGCACTGTTCGGACATAACGGTGTCGCGGGCTTGGTGTTCTATATAGGCGCACTTCTTCTTGCCGGTAACTTGTTCTTAAAGTGGGGTATACCGACATTCGTATTTGTGGCAATTATTATTTTGGCAGTGCTTTGTATGTACCTATGCGAGCCGCTTGGTAAGCTTGTAGAGGGTAAAAAGGACTGGCTGCCGAGAAACGGAATGTTCTTTGTGGAAAACTTGTTTGAAATGTTTGAAGTAATTTTGAGTTTCTTCACAAACACAATCTCATTCCTAAGAATAGGCGCTTTTGCAATAGTCCATGTAGGTATGATGATGGTTGTTGCAATTCTTTCTCAAAGCGGCGGTGTAGGCGGAGTTATTGTACAAGTAATCGGTAACGTACTTGTTATGGTTCTTGAAGGTCTTATCGTCGGAATACAGGTACTTCGTCTGGAGTATTACGAAATGTTCTCAAGATACTTCTCAGGCAGAGGTAAAGAATTTATGTCACTTCGTGATAAATAATATAAATTGGTTTTAATATATTTTGGAGGTAATCACTATGTTAATGAAAATTTTATTCGCTTTAATCGCACTTACAGTAATCGTTCCTGTTGCTTTGTATTATAAGTCAGGCAAGACAAAAGGTAAGGAATGCCTTTTGATGAACGCAATCTCATTCTTCAGTATTCTTGGTGTCGGCGTTATCTGCACACTTGGCGGCGGAGTTAGCGCTCTTGCGGCAGGTACAGGTGCTGAAGCCGGCCTTACAGTCGGTGAAGGTCTAAAGTTCATCGGTGCGGCTCTTTCAACAGGTCTTAGCGGTGTCGGCGGTGGTATCGCCGTTGCATCAGCTGCATCGGCTGCTATCGGTGCAATGAGTGAAAATGAAAAGATTATGGGTAAAACTCTTATCTTCGTTGCCCTTGCAGAAGGTATCGCACTATACGGTCTTGTAATCTCTATATTGATTCTTAATTCATAATAGGCTGAGTAAAATTGCCCACAGCACCGCAAGCTGCAAAGAGCGGCACTGTGAACAATTTTCTTTCAGCCTTCGGTAAATCGGGCGAGCGAGCCACCCAACCGTCATCTGCGATGACACCTCCCCTCAAGGGGAGGCGCGGGTTGTCCGGTACGGAGTGGTAGGAGAATGGATTTTATTATTACAAGTCTGAAAGGACGTATGTTTTATGAAAATGTATTTAATCAGTGACAACATTGATACACAAATCGGTATGCGACTTGTGGGTATAGACGGATGTGTTGCTCACGACAGCGAAACTATTACTGCAGAAATTAAAAAGGCTGTAAACGACCCTGAACTTGGTATTTTGATATTTACGGAAAAAGCGGCGGCAATGGTTAAAGAATATCTTAACCATCTTAAAATCACATTGCATACTCCGCTTATCATAGAAATACCGGACAGACACGGCAGTCGTGATATTGCTAACAGTATCAACAATATGGTTCAAGAGTCAATCGGTCTTAAACTTTAAACAGGGGAGGTAAGGATTATGGAAAGCAATAACTTAACAGAAAAACTCAATACCTTTACATCGCTTGTTCTCAAAGATGCGGAACAGAAAAGAGAAAAATTACTTGAGAATGTTCAAAAGGAATATTCAGAGAGAATAGATGCAAAGGAAAACGAGCTTTTGCAGGGTGCATATGAGAATATTCAGCAGAATATTCAATCCGCTCAAAAAAGTGCAAATGAGAGAGTTCTTCACGCAGAGCTTGATTCAAAGAAAAAACTTATCATGCGTCGTGAAGAAATTATTGATGACGTAATGAAACTTTCGAGAGCAAAAATCGTTGAATTTATCGAGAGCGATAAATACGAAGAATGGCTTTTAAGCAAGATTGAAAAGGCTTTATTTGAAGTCGGAAAAGGTTCAAAGACAATTTATATCTCATCAGACGATATAAAGCTTAAAGAAAAAATTGAACAGATTCCCGACACGTCAAGAATTACGGTTGAGGCATCGGGTGAAAAAGATTTTCTTGGCGGTGCGAAGATTTTAAATACAGACAGAAAGGTTGCTGTTGACTATTCATTCAAGGAAATGCTGTCAGAAGAAAAGCAGAAATTCCTTCAAAGCAGTGGATTGGCACTGGGTTAAACGGCATACAAACGGAAAGGAATGAAGGTAAATGGCTAATACAAAAGGTCAGATATTCGGTATAAACGGCCCGGTCGTAAAAGTAAAGGGTTCAGATTCCTTTGAAATGCAGGAAATGGTATATGTCGGTAATGAAGAACTTATCGGCGAAGTTATCGGCGTAACTTCCGATACTACTATTGTACAGGTTTACGAGGAAACGACAGGTCTTAAAAAGGGTGAACCTGTAGTCGGTACGGGCGGTCCTTTGTCAATAACTCTTGCTCCGGGTATATTGTCTGATATTTTTGACGGTATCGAAAGACCGTTGAAAGAAATAAGAAATATGTCAGGCTCATTCATCGGCAGAGGTTTAAAGGTTACTAACCTTGACGAAAGAAAAACTTGGAATGTGGAAATGGTTGCGAAACAAGGCGACTATGTTACAGGCGGTGACATCATTGCCGTAACACAGGAAACAAGCCTTATTGAGCACAGAATTATGATTCCACCGAATATCAAAGGTAAAATCGAATGGATTGCTCCGAACGGCAACTACACTATTGTTGATATTATCGCAAAGGTAAAGAGCGATGACGAAATTATCGACATAACAATGAAACAAAAATGGCCTATCAAAAAGGCAAGACCTTATACACAGCGTCAGCCTATTTCAAGACCGCTTGTAACGGGTCAGAGAGTAATCGATACAATGTTCCCGCTTGCAAAAGGCGGTGCGGCGGCTGTTCCGGGCGGTTTCGGTACCGGTAAAACTATGACACAGCACCAGCTTGCAAAGTGGTGTGATGCGGATATTATCGTATATATCGGCTGCGGTGAACGTGGTAACGAAATGACACAGGTACTTGACGAGTTCTCTGAACTTATCGACCCTAAGTCAAACAGACCGCTTTTGGACAGAACAATGCTTATTGCTAATACTTCAAATATGCCGGTTGCGGCGCGTGAAGCAAGTATTTACACAGGTGTTACAATCGCGGAATATTACAGAGATATGGGTTATGACGTTGCACTTATGGCTGACTCAACATCTCGTTGGGCGGAGGCACTTCGTGAAATATCGGGTCGTCTTGAAGAAATGCCTGCGGAAGAAGGTTTCCCTGCATATCTTGCGTCAAGACTTTCGGCTTTCTATGAAAGAGCGGGATATGTTACAAATCTTAACGGTAGTGAGGGTTCTGTATCAATTATCGGTGCGGTATCACCACAGGGCGGTGACTTCTCAGAACCGGTAACACAGAATACAAAGCGTTTTATCAGATGTTTCTGGGCACTTGACAAGTCGCTTGCATATGCAAGACACTATCCGGCTATTCAGTGGCTTAACAGTTACAGTGAATATATCGGAGAAGTTACTGATTGGTATGCTCAAAATGTTTCTCCGGACTTTATGGAAAAGAGAAATAAGATGATGGCAATTTTGCAAGAAGAAAGCAGTCTTATGGAAATCGTTAAGCTAATCGGTGCAGATGTTCTTCCTGACAGTCAAAAGGCTACTTTGGAGGTTGCAAAGACAATCAGAGTAGGTTTCTTGCAACAAAATGCTTTCCATGCGGACGATACATATGTACCGCTTGAAAAGCAGAATAAGATGATGGATACAATTCTTCTTTTTGATAAGAGAATTAAGGAATGTGTCGAAAAGGGCGTTGTGCTTTCAAAGGTGAGCGAAAGCGGAATTGCCGAGGACATTATCAGAATTAAATACACGATTGGAAATGACAATATTGATGGTCCGTTCCATGATTTACAGAGAAAAATCAACGAAACATTTGACAAGTTGATTTATAACCATGAAAGCTAAAGGAAAGGATATGAGCATATGGCAATAGAATATATGGGTCTTAATAATATTCAGGGTCCTTTGGCAGTTATCGAGGGAGTAGACGATACATTCTATGAAGAAATGGTTACAGTTACTCTTGACAACGGCGAGAAAAGAATAGGACGAGTTATTGAGATTTCCGGTGATAAAGCGGTAATACAGGTTTTTGAGGGTACTTCAAATCTGTCACTTACCAACACTAAAACAAAATTTATGGGCGAGCCGATGCGTTTGCCGCTTTCAAAAGAAATGCTTGGCAGAACGCTTGACGGTATCGGCAGACCGATTGACGGTTTGGGCGATTACTTTGCGGACGAAGTTCGTGATGTAAACGGTCAGCCTATCAATCCCGTTTCACGTGAATACCCGAACAACTTTATTCAGACAGGTATTTCGTCGATAGACTGTCTTGCCACACTTATAAGAGGTCAAAAGCTTCCTATATTCTCAGGCGACGGCCTTCCGCATGACGACCTTGCCGTACAGATTGCAAGACAGGCAAAGGTTGTTGACCCGGATGACGAAAACGGAGAAAAGTTCGCTATCGTATTCGCGGCAATGGGCGTTAAGCATGACGTTGCAAACTACTTTAAAAAGTCATTTGAAGAAAGCGGTGTTTTGGGTAAGGTTGTAATGTTCTTAAATCTTTCAAATGATCCTGTCGTTGAAAGAATTATTACACCGAGATGTGCGCTTACAGCGGCAGAATATCTTGCATTTAAGCACGATATGCACGTACTTGTAATACTTACCGATATGACGTCATACGCGGAGGCACTTCGTGAGGTTTCATCTTCAAAGGGTGAAATTCCGTCAAGAAAGGGTTTCCCTGGTTATCTGTATTCAGATTTGGCTTCACTTTATGAACGTGCAGGTATTATTAAGGACGCAAAAGGATCGGTTACACAAGTGCCGATTTTGACAATGCCTAACGATGATATTACTCACCCAATCCCTGACCTTACCGGTTACATTACAGAGGGACAGATAGTTTTGGGCAGAGAGCTTAGCCTTAAAGGCGTATATCCGCCTGTTTCAATTCTTCCGTCACTTTCGCGTTTGATGAAGGACGGTATCGGTGAAGGCTTTACAAGAGCCGACCACCCTGAACTTTCAAACCAGCTTTTTGCGGCATATTCAAAGGTTGAGGACGCAAAGAGTTTGGCGTCAGTTATCGGTGAAGATGAACTTTCCGATATGGATAAGAAGTATATCAAGTTCGGCAGAGCGTTTGAGGAAAAGTTCCTTACACAAGGTAAGAATGAAAACAGAACTATTGACGATACTTTAAATCTTGGTTGGGAGCTTTTGGGTATGCTGCCTAAGAGTGAACTTGACAGAGTCAGCGATAAGACTCTTGAAAAATATTATCGTCCTGTGGAGGACGAAGAAGTATAATCCTGAGAGGGGGAATTTCAGATGGCAAAGACGTTAGCACCTACAAAAGGTAACTTGATGATGGCAAAAAACACATTGCGTCTTTCAAAGCAAGGCTATGAAATGCTTGATAAAAAACGAAATATCCTAATCAGAGAAATGATGCTTTTGATAGAGGAGGCAAAGGAAGTCGAGGCGAAAATCGAAGAAACCTTTGCCGCTGCATATAAGGCTTTGGAATCGGCAAACGTAATAATGGGTGTGAGCAAGGTGCAGAACCTTGCACATTCGGCGGTGCTTGAAAACAGCGTAAAAGTTGATTTACGCAGTGTTATGGGCGTTGAAATACCTGTTGTTACGGCTGATAAGCCCGATGGCAGACCTGTTTACGGATTTAACGGAACGTCCTCGGCACTTGACGAGGCAAGCGTTAAATTTAACGAAGTTAAAGTGATGACGGTTAAGCTTACGGAAATTGAAAATGCGGTTTACCGTTTGGCTATGAACATAAAGAAAACGCAAAAGAGAGCAAATGCTCTTGAAAATATCACAATACCTCTTTATGATAAACTGTCTAAGGATATTCAGAATGCTCTTGAAGAAAAAGAACGTGAGGAGCATACTCGTTTGAAAATCATAAAAAGAACAAAAGAAAAACAGGGATAATAGACAAAAAAGCTACTTTCATACGGTAGCTTTTTTATGCGAAAAATGTATAATATTCTTGATTTTTGTGTATGCAGTATGATATAATATTGTCAATCTTTTAAGAGGTGGAATTATGGCAGTGAAGAAAAGAAAAATAAGCAAATTTGTTGCCGTAACAATGGCAGTATTTGTTGTTTTATATGCAGTTGTATTTTCGACAAGCCTGTATGTTCAAAAAGCAGCTGAACAACAATGTTATGACACTTTGAGAAAAACTACTGAGAATTTAGGCAAGGAAATAAAAAATAATACATACAACAATCAAGAACAGCTTGAAATTATAGCTGATGTAATCGCAAGTCGCGGTAACATTGATTCCGATCAAACAAAACATATATTGAAATCATATATGACGAGAGGAGAAATTTCACATCTTGAGGTATTATTACCTGACAACAGAGTGATAACGTGTGACGGAAACTATGTAGACGCATCGGGTACTTTGTCATACGCAGAAGAGGTTGAAAAAGGCGAATACGTTTCGACAAATGCAACAGTGGATATAAGTTATGGAGATAAAAAGGTGCTGAAAAGTGCAGTGCCTATTTTGCAGAAAGGCGAAACAATAGGTATTCTTTACGGCATTACGGAGGTTAATTCACTTCCACTTTATTATGTTGCGGATTCATATGCCGAAAACGCGTCAATATATTTGATTGACGGTGACAGTGGTGATTTTATTATGGATACTTGGCATTTGTCGCTTGGAAATATAGCTGATTGGAGCAAGCATAAAGTAAAAGGTCAGAAAACTTCAGAGATAGACACGGATATAAAAAGCGGAAAAAGCGGTTATTTAGTTGGTTATTCCGAGAGAGTAAAAGAGAATATGTATTCGTACTATACTCCCGTCGGTATCAATAATTGGTCGGTTATGCTTTCTATACCGGAAAGCACTGTTATGAAAATCGCAAGACAAACCGAACATGCTATGTATGGAATGGCGATAATTACGGTAGCAATTCTTGTTGCGTACTTTGTATGGCTTTTGGCGTTGAGAAAAAAGGATATTGAAAGAGTGGAATATATGCTCGAAGTCGAAAAATCGTTATTCGATGCACACAAGCACACTGAAAATATCGAGAATACGTTGGGTACAGTTGCGGACTATATGAAAGCCGAAACCGCATTTTTTACAAAGGTCAAGAACGGAATAATTGATGAAGTATACTGTTGGTCAAATAAAGATGATTTTGATATTAATGCGGCTGAAAACAGACCTGTAAAAGTTGTTATTCCCGGATTTAACGGTGACGGAACAAGTATGAAATTCGGTAAAAAGTTATACAATCTGAGAGATTGCGGATTGCCGTATGACTATTATATCGACAGCTATATCGTAACATCTGTATATGACGTGAAAAAACGTTTTGTCGGTGTACTCGGCGTTGTCAATATGGATAAGGTGTGGAAAAATGCCGATTATATCGAAAACGTTGCAGGCACTTTCTCGTTGGCGGTAAATAATATTTCTTCGTATCAGTCACTTAGGGAAATGGGAATTATAGATTCTCTTACAGGACTTTTAAACAGAAACTGTTTTGAACGGACGATTGAAAATTTGGATAAGAATGAATACAGAAATGTAGCGTGTGTTTATATTGACGCAAACGGATTGCATAATATTAATAACCGTTTCGGTCATGAGGCGGGTGACAATATGCTTAAAGCCGTTGCGCAGGCATTGCAGAGCAAATTCGGTTCGGATAAAACGTATCGTATCGGCGGTGATGAATTTGTTGCGTTTACTTTCGGAGATAGTGAAAAACAAATCGAAGAAAATATTGAAAGTATAAAGAACGATATTGAAAAACAGGGTTACAGTATATCGTACGGCGTGTCGTTCAGCGAGGTTTCAACCAATGCTGAAAGATTTATAAAACAAGCCGAAAGAAATATGCTTGACAATAAGTATTCGTATTATCATAAAAAGGGCGTCGAAAATAATAAGGACGGCGATTGGACTATCAGCAAAGCAAATATCAGCGAACACGATATGGATACATTCTTGTCGGCTGTCGCTCCGAAATTTACGGGCGGTTATATCGTAAATTTTGATGATGATACAGTAAGAGTAATATATGTTCCGAAGTTCTTTAAGAGTATGCTGAAAATTACAAACGGTAAATTCAAAGAGGCTCTTAGAATGTATCTGAACGAAAAAGTTGATTCAAAATATCATCGTAATTATGAACCGTTCTTTGATTATGAGTGGATAGAAAGACAAATTCAAGAGGGTAATGTTCCTGAGATTGAATTTGAACGTACAAACGGTGAACTTGCAAAAATGCACATTATTAAAGCACCTGATTACAGCGAAAATCACAGAGAAACGGTTTGGATTTTTGAAACAATAAAAGAAGTTGAGTAAAATAAAAACAGGTCTGTTCAAAAACAGACTTGTTTTTTGTTATAAGTATGTTATAATAGAAAAAGCTTGAATATTATCGAAAACTGTTTATTTTCGCTGGAAATCGGAGGAGAAATTATGCTTACGGAAAATGAATGGAATACTATTAATAATATGCTGCTTGAGCTATATACGATTGATGAACTTGATGTATTTACGAGCAAAATAATGAAAATGATACGAATGCTTATTCCGTACACGAAGGGCTGGTTTATCATTTTAGACGATGACCGCAAAATCAGAAAAGAGCAATCGTATTTTATCGGCTTTGACACGGACGTAAAGGATAAGTACACAGATGTTTTTTACAGTGAGGATTATATTCAATATCTGTACGACTTTGTTTCGGAAACGAGTGTTTACAAGGACACGAGTATTCTTGAAAGTGATGTTCGTGAAAAAACGGATTTTTACATAAAGTTTTTAAAGCCCGAGGACATTATATTCGGGTGCGGTATCATTCTGATAAAAAATTCAAGAATTATAGGAATGTTCAATCTTTTCAGAAATGAAAAGAGCGGTGACTTTAATGAAAAAGAGCTGTACGTTTTGAACTTACTTAAAAATCACATTGCAAATATGCTCCATAATGTTATGCGTCTTGACAGAGCAAGCATTACGGTAAACAAAAGTCTTAACAACTTTGCGAAAACTTATGGTTTAACGTCAAGAGAATCCGAAATTTTAAGCCTTATCAACAAAGGTTTGTCAAATCAAGAAATTTCGGATAAAGTTGTCATATCCGTTTCAACGGTGAAAAAGCATATTTACAACATATACAACAAAACTGGAGTTTCAAGCAGAGGTCAGCTTATTTCGTTATTTCTTGAATGAGTAGAACTAAAGTGGTAGAAAAATCAAACTTTCGGATAATTGAAAAAATTCTTTTGCGGTTGTATAATAAACACAAGATGAAAGCAAAGAGGCTTTAAGGTATTGAAACAAATATCTTAAAGCCTTTTTTTGTATCACAGTACAAGCAAAGGGGCTTAACTGATTTTAAATCGGTTAAGTCCCGTTTTTTTATTTGATTAGAAAAAGGAGAGAAACATTATGCAGAAACTTTTTACAAAGGAATTCAGACCGGGTGAAAAATGGTCGGGACTTATCGGAAAGAACAAATATATTCACTTTAAAGCACTTGGAGATAATGCCAATGTATCAATTCTTCTTTACAATATGAGAGATACATCTGAAAGATACAATATGCCTGATACTCTTAAAGCACAATACACAGCACATCTTACAAAGGACAATGTGCTTATGAGCGACAACGGCAGGGTGTTGGCGAGTATCACAGAGGACAGCTTAGGTTGGCATGATTCAATCTGCGGTCACACAACAAGAAAGATGACCGATGAAAAATACGGCAAGACATCATATCAGGAACAAGGCAACGATTTTTACAGATGCGGCGAAGAAAACTTCAAGATTGAACTTGTCCGCAACAATATGGGTAAAAGAGATATTGTACCATGCGTAAATCTTTTCTCAAAGGTGTATGTTGATGAGGACGGAAGTATGAACTATGTTTCGGATCACTGTAAAAAGGGTGCTACGGTAACGCTAAGAACAGAAATGGATATTATCTTTGTTGTTTCAAACACACCTAATCCGCTTGATCCGTCAACGGAATATCCGTCTGTTCCCGTTACAATGGAGGTTTATGACGCTCCAAAGACAGACCTTATGGACGAATGTGTAAATTCACGTGATGAAAATTACAGAGCATTTGAAAACACATGGGATTACTACAACTTACTTGGCGAATAATCAGAGGAGGAAAAGATTATGTATGGATTTATTGAAAAAGACAGTGATTTGAAAATAGAGGACGCAGTATATGACGAGGTGCTTAATGCAGGACTTGGCTGGATGCACGAATTGAAAAAAGGTCAGACATTCAGAATACTTGATATTGAGGGTAACCAAGCCGTTGATACGACATTTTATGATTTGGAAAATCCCGAGGATCACTACGGTGCGGTACAGACAATCGTGGCACAGAAAAATATTTATTTGACAACGGGAAGTATTTTAAGAGCCGAGTCGGGCAAGCCGTTACTTGAAATCACAGCAGACAAGACAGGCAGACACGATACTTTGGGCGGTGCCTGTTCATCGCAAAGCAATACAGTCAGATATGCGAGAGAAAAGAGATATATGCACAACTGCCGTGACAGCTTTATGTTACAGCTTGCTGACACTACGGCAGACATTAAAAAGCGTGACCTTGCACCGAATATCAACTTCTTTATGAATGTGCCTATCACAAAAGAGGGCGGATATAAATTTGATGACGGTGTATCGGCACCGGGCAAGTATGTTGAGATGAAAGCATTGGCAGATGTTATGATTCTTATAAGCAACTGTCCGCAGCTAAACAATCCGTGTAACGCATACAACCCTACACCCGTAAGACTTCTTATCTGGGATTAATAAATTGGCAAAGGAAGATTAATATGTTCAGTAAAGTTTTAATAGCAAACAGAGGTGCAATCGCCGTAAGAATTGAAAGAACGCTTGCTAAGATGGGCGTAAAGAGTGTGGCTGTTTACTCAAAGGCAGACAGGGACAGCTTGCACGTTGAAAATGCCGATGAGACGGTATATCTTGGCGAGGGTACGGCAAAAGACACATACCTTGACGTTGATAAAATAATTAAAGCGGCACTTGATACAGGTGCGGAAGCAATACATCCCGGTTACGGATTTTTAAGTGAAAACACTGTTTTCGCCGCAAAGTGTGAAGAAAACAATATCAAGTTTGTAGGACCTGATTCAAGTCAAATTAAGCTTTTCGGCTTGAAACACTCCGCAAGAGAAATTGCACAAAAAGCAAATGTACCGCTTTTGTCCGGTACGGGACTTTTAAAAGGTGTTGACGAGGCGAGTGTCGAGGCTGAAAAAATCGGTTATCCGGTAATGATAAAGAGTACAGCTGGTGGCGGTGGTATCGGTATAAGAATTTGTGAAAACAAAGACGAGCTTGTTGCGTCATACGACAATGTTTGTCACCTTGCGGAAAGCAATTTCAATGACGCAGGCGTATTTCTTGAAAAATATATCAGAAAAGCAAGACACGTTGAAGTACAGATTTTCGGTAATGAATACGGCGAAGTTGCAACGCTCGGTGAACGTGATTGCTCGGTTCAGAGAAGAAACCAAAAGGTTGTCGAGGAATCTCCGGCACCGAATTTGTCTGATACGGTTCGTGAACAAATGTATACAGCCGCAAAGAGTCTTGCAAAGACAAGCGGTTACAGAAGTGCCGGTACTGTTGAATTTCTTTATGACGAGTCTGACGAAAAGTTCTATTTTCTTGAAGTCAATACAAGATTACAGGTTGAACACGGTATAACGGAAGAAGTTTACGGTGTTGACCTTGTTGAATGGATGATTAAAGAGGCTGCAGGCGAGCTTAAAGGTATTGAAGAATTTAAGGCGGTACCGAACGGACATTCAATCGAAGTAAGAGTATATGCGGAGGACTGTATAAATAATTTCAGACCGTGCAGCGGTAAGATTGACGATGTTACATTCAGCGGCAAAGCGAGAGTTGAAACTTGGATAAGAAAGAATATCGAAATTTCCGCATTGTATGACCCTATGCTTGCAAAACTTATTGTTCATGCGGAAAACAGAGAAAAAGCGGTTGAAAAAATGCTTGACGTTTTGACCGAATCAAAGATTTACGGCATAACGACAAACTTAGAATATTTAAAGAGTCTTATCCTTACAGGCGATTATAAAGACGGAAAGCTGTTTACAAAAATGCTTGAGGGATTTTTACCTGAAGAAAATGCACTTGAAGTGCTTGACGGCGGTGTTCAGTCAACGGTACAAGATGCTGACGGTATGATTGGGTACTGGACTGTCGGTGTACCGCCTTGCGGTGCTATGGACGCGTACAGCTTTAAAATAGGTAATAAATTGCTTGGTAACGACCTTAACGCGGCAGGTATTGAGCTTACAATGCGCGGCGGCACATACAGATTCAGAACGACCGCAAGTTTTTGTATAGCAGGTGCGGATATGCAGGCAACGCTTGACGGTGAAAGTGTGCCGATGTACACGGTTATAAGTGCGTCACCTATGCAAGAGCTTAAATTTAAAACCGCCGCAAAAGGTATGAGAACATATCTTCTTGTCAAGGGCGGTATAGACGTACCTAAGATTATGGGTTCATCATCAACATTCTGTGACGGTAAATTCGGCGGTCATAACGGACGTGCATTGAGAACGGGTGATGTACTTCATATTGCAGAGGATTGTCAGGCAGATAACTTTAATTCATTTGACGGTAAGTATATTCCTAAGATTGATAATACATGGACTATCGGCGTTTTGCCGGGCCCGCAGCCTACTTATGAATATTTGAAACCTGAATATCTTGACACGCTTACAAGTTCGGAATATACCGTAAACTTTAACAGTGCAAGAACGGGTATCAGACTTAACGGACCTGTTCCGCAGTGGGTGAGAGAGGACGGCGGTGAAGCGGGACTTCATCCGTCAAATATACACGATAACGCATACGCAATCGGTACGCTTGACCTTACAGGCGACCAGTCGATTTTATTAGGTCCTGACGGTCCGTCGCTTGGCGGATTTGTTTGCCCGGTTACAACGGCAAAAGGTGAAATGTGGAAACTGGGTCAATTACATCCGGGCGATAAAGTTCACTTCCAACTTCTAACTCTTGAACAAGCCGAAACTATAAGAAAAAATCAAGATAAAAATATCAATCTTGATTATACGGACGTTGTTCTTCCGAAGCCTGCTCAGCTTGATGCGTCATATTCGATTATGGCAGAGGGAACACACGACAATACCGATTACAAAATCAGATTGCAGGGTGAAGAAAATATCCTTGTTGAATACGGCGATATGGTGCTTGATATTGAATTGCGTTTCAGAGTACATATCCTTATGAACGAAATCGAAAAATCGGATTTACCTGTAATTGATATGACACCGGGTATTCGTTCATTGCAAGTACATTTTGATGTAAATAAAATTTCTGCGAGAGAAGTTTGTGAAAAAGTAAAAGAAATAAATGCAAACCTTTCATCGCTGGACGATATAACAGTACCGTCAAGAATTATCAAACTTCCGCTTTCATGGGACGATCCGCAAACACAGCTTGCCGCAAAGCGTTATCAGCAGACGGTAAGACCGAATGCACCTTGGTGTCCGTCTAACCCTGAATTTATCAGAAGAATTAACGGTCTTGACAGTATCGGGGACGTTCAGAATATTGTGTTTGACGCAGATTATCTTGTACTTGGTTTGGGTGACGTTTATCTTGGCGCACCGGTTGCGACACCGGTTGACCCGCGTCACAGAATGGTAACGACAAAGTATAATCCGGCAAGACCTTGGACGCCTGAAAACGCTGTCGGTATCGGCGGAGCATACCTTTGCGTATACGGTATGGAGGGCCCCGGCGGTTATCAGTTTGTCGGACGTACAATTCAGATGTGGAATCCGTTAAGAGAAACGGAGTATTTCAAAAAAGGTAAGCCGTGGCTTTTGAATTTCTTTGACAGACTTAAATTTTATCCGTGCAGTGCCGATGAGATTTTACAGTACAGAGATGATTTTCTTAGAGGTAAATTCCACATTGATATTGAGGAAACTACATTTAATTTGGGTAAGTACAAGGAATATCTTGAAAGTATCAAAGAGTCCGCTCAAAAATTCAAGGCACATCAAGAGGCATCATTCCAAGCAGAAAGACAGAGATGGATTGAAAACGGACTTGACCATTTTGAATCGGATACGGAAACGGAAGATACTCACGCAGATGATGTTTTGCCTGACGGCTGTGAGGCGATTAACGCAACTATTCCGGGCAGTGTATGGAAAGTCTTGATTGAAGAAGGTCAGGAAGTTAAGAAAGGCGATACGGTTGCCGTTTTGGAAAGTATGAAGATGGAATTCCCTATTGAGAGTGAATACAGCGGAGTAATTGAAAAGGTATTTATAAAGACAAGTCAACAGGTTGACGCAGGTCAGATGATTGCGGCTGTAAAAACGGAGGAATAAGTAATGAAGTTTTTTCCTAAGAAATTATCATTGAAATGGATAAATCAAGCGTATGACAATAACGAACTTACACCTTACGAGCTTGTCGATGAAATTTTGAAAAGAGCCGAAGAAAATAAGGACAAGAATATTTGGATAGTTGCTCCTTCAAGAGAGCTTATGGAAAAGTATATCTCAAAACTTCCGCCGAGAAGTGAGGATAAACCGCTGTGGGGAATACCGTTCGCGATAAAGGATAATATCGACCTTGAGGGCGTTCCGACAACGGCGGCTTGCCCCGAATATTCGTATATGCCGAAAAAAAGTGCGTTTGTGGTACAGAAGTTAATTGACACAGGTGCGTTCCCTGTCGGAAAGACAAATCTTGACCAATTTGCAACGGGACTTGTCGGTACAAGAAGTCCGTACGGTGAAGTGCATAATGCGTATGACGATAAAATGATTAGCGGCGGCTCAAGTTCGGGTTCTGCGGTGTCGGTTGCTTTGGGTATGGCGGCGTTTTCGCTCGGTACCGATACGACAGGCTCCGGAAGAGTACCCGCAATGCTAAATACACTTGTGGGTTTTAAACCGTCATTGGGTGCGTGGTCCACATCCGGAGTAGTACCGGCTTGTGCAAGCCTTGACTGTGTGACGGTATTTGCAAACAGTCTTGAAGATACCGAAACAGTCAATCAATATGCCAAAGACTATGATACGGAATGTGTTTGGTCGAAAGAATATGAGGATAAAGGTAAAAAACTTCCCGAAAAAATATATCTTCCTTTGGAAGAACCTACATTTTTCGGTGATAACGCAGATGTTCATAAGGCTAAATGGTATTCGGCAACGGAACGTATAAAAAAACTCGGAGTTAAGGTTGAATATATTGATTATAAAATGTTTTATGATGCCGCGTTAATTCTTTATGACGGTGCGTATGTTGCGGAAAGATGGGCTGACTTAAAAGAATTTGTCAGTGAAAACGAAGATAAAGTTTTTCCTGTTACCAAGAAAATTCTTCAGTCGGGCGGTACGGAAGAAAAGACCGCCGCAAGACTGTTTGAAGATTTGCATATGTTGCAATATTACAGACACAAGGCAAAGGAAATATTAAAAAATGCCGTTATGATAATGCCGACGGCAGGAGGCACATTCACAAGAGAACAAGTAAGGGAAGATCCCGTAAAGACGAACAGCTTAATGGGACTTTATACAAATCACTGCAACTTGCTTGACCTTATGGCAGTGGCAGTACCGGAAAATACGCAAGATAAAAATTTACCGTTCGGAATTACGATTTTCGGACTTGCGGACAGTACAAATCTTGTACTTCAAACAGCGGAAAGTTTTCTTAAAACCGAAAGTATCGATTTTGCGGTATGCGGACTTCACAAAAAGGGATATGCCCTTGAAAGTCAGCTCACCGAATTGGGAGCGGAGTATATCGAAAGTACAGCGACTGCAAAGGAGTACAAGCTGTACAAACTCAATACAAATCCGATTAAGCCCGGACTTGTGAGAGCGGAAAACGGTGAAAATATAAATATTGATATATTCAAAATACCCGTTTCAAAGCTCGGAAGTTTTATGAGTAACGTAAGCACACCGCTTTCGATAGGAAATGTCGAGCTTATCGACGGCAGACGGGTGAAAGGTTTTCTTTGCGAAGAATACGCCGTAAAAGATGCGGAAGATATAACAAGTAAAAAAAGTTTTTAATATACAACGGCGTATAGAACACATGTGTTCTATACGCCTGTTTTAACAAAACGGAGGTAAAAATAATGGAAGCTGAATTTTCAAGAATAGAGATTATAGGAAGTATGTCTAAGGTTTCGGCATTTATCGAAATGCTTAGCTCAAAACACATCAAGGAAATACATAAGCTCGGAATATCGGGCATAACCGTTTACAATGCTATGGGTTGCGGTGTGCAGAGCGGAAGTTCGGAGTATATGCTTGATTTTACGGAACAGCCGTTAAGACTTCTTCCGAAAAGTACTATGATTATGATATGTGAAACGTCTAAAGTTAAAGAAGTTATAGAATTTTTGAAAAAAGAATTTTATACGGGACACATCGGTGACGGAAAAATATTTGTGTCTGACGTTCGTAATATTATTCGTATCAGAACGGGCGAAGACGGAATTGACGTTTTGCAGAAATCAAAGATAGATTAAATCGGAGGTTACTCATATGAAAAAAATCAGTCTTTTTGGTGCAGTATCAACCGGTGTGGGTATGCTTATCGCAACGAGCTGTTTCGTTTCGTCGGCAAGCGGCTCAAGTGCGGTCGGTACGCCGTTCGTTATTGCTATCGTCATAGCTTGTATAGCAAATATGCTTGCGGTTTTGTCGATAGCCGAATTAAATGCGATAATGCCTAACCTTACCGGCGGTATCGCTCAATACACTCTTGCCGGACTCGGTCCGCTGTTGACTATTGTAACGATGGTCGGCGGTTATTTAATAAGCAATGTTTTTGCAGCACCTGCCGAAGGTGCGATGTTTGCAAATGTAATGACGGAAATGACGGGTGAGGCGATACCGCCTGCGGTGTTCAGCGTGGGAATAACGATTGTTCTTATATTCATTAATCTAAAAGGCGTGAATATGTCAACGCTTTTGCAGGAAATCGTTGCGGCATTTATGGTAGTGTCATTGCTTGCACTCGGTATTATCGGCGCACTCGGTTTGGGTTCGGGTGAACAGGTGGCACAAGATGCGGTTATTTCGTCGGATTTAAAGGACATTCTTCCGCTTACCGCAACGGCATTTTGGTTCTTTATCGGTGCGGAGTTTATTGTACCTTTGGGTAAGGATATGAAAAGTCCTAAAAAAGTACCGCTCAGTATGGTGCTTTCACTCGGCATAATGGGAATTATTCAAATATTGCTTGTATTCGGATTTAAGAATTATACATTGTGGTCCGATCTTGGAAGTGCAGCGTCACCGCACGTTCTTTATGCGGTGAATATGCTCGGTAAGTGGGGCAGATATTGGATGATTATTGTCGCTATATTTGCGGCGGTAAGTACGCAAAACTCTATTATTTGTTCGGTTTCGGAAATATGCTGCGGAATGGCGAAGATGAATCTTCTTCCGTTTTTTTCAAAAGAAAAACAAAAACGGAGCACCTTATTGGGTTATTATAATTTTGGGTGTGCTTACTTGCATTATCGAGGCATCGGGCATTTCGACAGGTGAACAGGTGGCATTTTTAACTCTTACTTGCTCGCTTTTCTGGATGCTTTCATATATTACATCACACGTCAATGTAATTATGCTAAGACGTAAAATGAAAAATGTTCCGCGTAACTTCAAAACACCGCTTTTCCCGCTTTTACAAATCGTGGGTATAGCACTTCAGGTGTATATGATGTTCAATATATCAACTGACCCTGTACAAAGAAGAAATATATATATTTTGTGCTTTGTTCTGTTTGCGGCATTGTTTATATACGCATTCATTTGGGTTAAGTACAGACTTAAATTACCGCTTTTGAAAGGTATCGGAGTTCATCAGGTAATGATGATGGAAAGCCCTGAATATCATCGTGTTCACAGTGATTTGAAAAATGAAAGCAATACAAATATGGGGACTTAAAAAGTCCTCATATTTTTTTTGCAATTTGATGTCGATATTAATTGTATTATGGGTGTAGGTGTGGTATAATCGTATATATTTTATTATTTGAGGAGAGTAAAGATGAACTGTTTAGAGGAAAGAATTTTAAAGGACGGAATAGTTAAAGAGGGTAACGTGCTTAAAGTGGACAGCTTTTTAAATCATCAAATGGACATTGATTTGTTTAATGAGATGGGCAAGGAATGGAAAAAACGCTTTGAGGGTGCGAATATAAATAAAATTTTGACTATCGAGGCATCGGGTATAGGTATTGCCTGTATCGCCGCACAACATTTCGGTGTGCCCGTTGTTTTTGCAAAAAAATCAAAGAGCGTAAATCTTGAGGGTGAAATGTACGTTGCGGAGGTTGAGTCATTCACGCACAAATGCAAAAATCAGGTTATTGTTGCGAAAAAGTTTTTGAATGAAAACGACCGTGTATTGATTATCGATGATTTCTTGGCAAACGGTTGTGCGCTGCAGGGATTAATTCAGATAGTCAAGTCAGCCGGTGCAACGGTTGAGGGAATAGGAATAGCTGTTGAAAAAGGCTTCCAAGCAGGCGGAAGAATTATTCGCAACTTAGGTTTTCAATTAGAATCTTTGGCAATAGTTGACGATATGGACAGCAAAACAGGTATGATTAAATTCAGAGAGGAACAGTAAAATGAAAAACAGTGATATTAATAACATTTATAAGTTAGACGGAAAAGTGCCTGTTTCAAAAGCTATTCCGTTTGGTCTGCAACATATTTTGGCTATGTTCGTTGCGAATATCGCACCGATTATTATTGTTTCAAGTGCTTGCGGTTTAGACACAACCGAAACCGCAAGACTTATTCAGACGGCTATGATTGTTGCTGGAATAGGTTCTGTAATTCAGTTGTATCCTATATGGAAAGTCGGTTCGGGATTGCCGATTGTAATGGGAATAAGTTTTACGTTTGTATCTGTGTTCTGTTTTGTCGGTCCTACATACGGATACGGAGCCATTGTCGGAGCGGTTATTATAGGCGGAATTATTGAAGGCATACTCGGACTTTTTGCAAAGTATTGGGTTAAACTGATTTCGCCGATTGTGGCGGCTTCGGTTGTAACGGCTATCGGCTTTTCGCTTTTGTCGGTCGGCGCAACATCGTTCGGCGGCGGCTCGGGTGCGGAGGACTTCGGCTCGGCTAAAAATTTAATTCTCGGAACAATTACGTTGGTTTGTTGTATCGGATTTAATATTTTCGCTAAATCATATTGGAAACAGTTGTCCGTATTGTTTGGGCTTATCGTAGGTTACATTGTGGCTGTGTGTATGGGTATGGTTGATTTTTCGGGATTGAGTACGGCACAAATCGTATCACTTCCGCAGATACTTCCGATTAAACCGACATTCAATATAGGCGCGGTTATTTCCGTGCTTGTGATTTTCCTTGTGTCCGCAACGGAAACAATAGGAGATACATCGGCACTTGCGTCATCGGGATTAAATCGTGAGGTTTCAAAGAAGGAGCTTACAGGCTCAATCGCCGCAGACGGCTTTGTCAGTGCATTGTCGGGACTTTTCGGTTGTTTGCCGATTACGTCGTTCAGCCAAAACGTGGGACTTGTTTCAATGACAAAAGTCGTAAACAGATTTACGATTTTCACAGGCTGCGTTATTATGGTTTTGGCAGGATTGTTCCCTATGTTCGGAACATTACTTGCAACATTGCCTGAGGCTGTGCTTGGCGGCTGTACGCTTATGATGTTCGGTAATATTGTTATAAGCGGTTTGCAGATGATTGCAAAATGCGGTTTTTCACAAAGAAATATTATTATCGCCGCATTGTCATTGAGTATCGGACTTGGCTTTACACAAGTTCCCGAAATTTTTTCAATCTTTCCGCAAATCATTCAAAACGTGTTCGCTGAAAACTGCGTTGCGGTTGTGTTCTTGGTTTCGATAATTTTGAATTTGGTGCTGCCGAAAAATATGGAGGCTCATCAATCATAAAAAAACAGCAGACTATCCTAAAATAGTCTGCTGTTTTTTATGATTAAAATTTTCCGTATTGCGCGATACCGCAGAGTTCTTCTTCTATTCTCAAAAGCTGATTATATTTTGCAACTCTGTCTGTTCGGCTCGGTGCGCCTGTTTTTATTTGTCCGGCGTTTACAGCAACGGCAATATCGGCGATTGTGGTATCTTCCGTTTCACCGCTGCGGTGTGATATAACGGCGGTATAGCCGTTTTTATGTGCCATTTCAACAGCGTCAAGTGTTTCGGAAAGTGTGCCGATTTGATTAACCTTGATAAGAATTGAGTTTGCGACATCTGATAAAATACCCTTTTCAAGTCGTTTTGGGTTTGTGACGAACAAGTCATCGCCGACAAGCTGAATTTTATCGCCGAGCTTATCGGTAAGGATTTTCCAACCGTCCCAATCATCTTCTCCGAGTGCGTCCTCAATAGAGAAAATCGGATATTTTTCGCATAGGGTCTGCCAGTATTCAACAAGTTCCGAAGCAGTCTTTTTTATACCGGATTTCGGCAACAAATATGTTCCGTCATCTTGTACCCATTCCGAAGACGCGGCATCTATGGCGATTTTAAAATCTTCACCTGCCTTGTAGCCTGCACGCCCGATTGCACTCATTATAACTTCAAGTGCTTTTTCGTCTGTTTCAAGATTCGGTGCAAAACCGCCTTCGTCACCGACTGCGGTGGTATTACCCATTTCGGAAAGCACCTTTTTCAATTCGTGAAATACTTCACTGCACCAACGCAAGCCTTGTTTAAATGATTTTGCACCATACGGCATTATCATAAATTCCTGTATATCGACGTTGTTATTTGCGTGTGCACCGCCGTTTAATATGTTCATCATAGGTACGGGAAGTACATAAGAATTTATACCGCCTATATATTGAAAAAGCGGTATTTCAAGGCTTGCCGCAGCCGCTCTTGCAACGGCTAACGATACACCGAGTATTGCGTTTGCACCGAGATTTGATTTATTGTCTGTGCCGTCAAGCTCACACATTTTCATATCTATCGAGCGTTGGTCAAGTACATTCATACCGATTAACACATCTGCAATTTTTTCATTTACATTCGCCACAGCGTTTTTTACACCTTTACCGCCGTAACGCTTTTTGTCATTATCCCTAAGTTCCACAGCCTCAAAAACACCTGTTGACGCACCTGACGGAACGATTGCTCTGCCCGACGCACATTCTGTATGCACCTCAACTTCGACTGTCGGATTACCGCGTGAATCCATAACTTCACGTCCGAAAATGTCGACTATTTCAATGTACTGTTTCATAGATATATCCTCCTTTGATTTAGTTCATAATAGAGTATTACCAAAAAATCACTGTATTATTCAAAACAAACACATATAATATGAAATTCGTAGGAAATAACAGCCATTGACGGATTAATATGATAAGTGTATAATGGGGGTGTACATATCAAGTTATCACAAAAGGAGAGTTGATTATGAAGAAATTTATAGGAATGGCACTTGCGGCGGTGATTTCGGCATCGTCATTTACGGCACTTGCGGCAGGGGCTATACCCGACCATCAAGGCACAAGTATGGACGGTATTGAAATCGGTACGGCTCAGCTTAATTCGGCGGTAAAAAGCTATTATGATTTATTCGAGCAGGCAGGCGACCAATACGGTGTAGACCCAAACTTGCTTGCGGCAATATGTATGCAGGAATCGTCGGGAAGAAATTTGAGTTACCGTGATGACGGAAGTGAATATCCGGCATGGGGTATTATGCAGATTGAAAATACTTTGGAAAAATCATTCGCCAAGTTCGGTGAGGACACTACGGGAGAAAAATGGACGCTTCAAGATAGACTTGATCCGACTAAGGCAGTGCCGTTTGCGGCATATTTAATTTCACAGTCGCTTATCAGATATGATTGTGATTATATGAAAATGATTCAGTCGTATAACTTCGGACAAACCGTGCTTGACAGAATAATTGCGGCGAAGGGTGACGATTGGCTTTCGGAACGCGTCAATGCCGCGCAGTATGCGACAAATTGGCCGTACAATACTTACGGTGACGCACAGTACATAGAACACGTTATGAGATATTATCATAATGATATTGATTACATAGGTGCAAAGGTAAGAATAGACGGTAAATTGCTTGCGTTTGACGACCAGTATCCGTTGCTTGAAACCATTGAAGGTGAAACGTATACAATGATACCAGTAAGAGGTATATCAGAGGCTCTTAATGCAAAAGTGGACTGGGACGGTGACAAGCAGGAGATTACGGTTAAAAAGGGCGGCGACAAAGTCGTGATGTATCTTGACAGTGATGTTGCGTACATAAATGATACACCGATAACGCTTGATGCACCCGCAACGCTTATGAACAACAGAACAATGGTTCCGCTTAGATTTGTCATGGAAGCATTTAATGTTACTGTTGATTGGAACGGTGACACAAGAACTGTTGAAATAACAAAATAAAAGTTAGTGAATATGTACAAAAAAGTATCGTTTGATTTTTATAATCTGACGGTACTTTTTTTGTTATCTTTATATGATAATGTGGTATATATGTAATATACGAGAGTTGTTATTCGGAACAATAATCATATAACGACTAAAAGATGAGCGAAAAATAAAAATATTAGGAGGGTCAATCAAATGAAAACGTATTCAATGGACGCAATTCGGAACATCGCCGTTATGGGACACGGTAAATGCGGTAAGACAACGCTTACAGAGGCAATGCTGTTCAATGCGAAAATGACCGACAGAATGGGCAAAGTCGCTGACGGCAACACTGTAACGGACTATGACGGTGAAGAAATCAAAAGACAATTCAGTATTTCAACCGCTCTTGCAACGGTAGAGTGGAAAGATATGAAATATAATATGATAGATACACCGGGCTTTTTTGATTTTGTCGGTGACGTTAAAGAGGGTATCCGTGCGGCGGATTCGGCACTTATTGTATTGAGCGGAAGAAGCGGTGTAAGCGTCGGTACGGAGAACGTGTTCAGATACGCAAAACAAAGAGGTGTGCCGATTATGTTCTTTGTCAACAAAATTGATGATGACAGAGCGGATTATCAAAAAACTCTTGAGGAAATGAAAGAAAAGTTCGGAAAATCAGTAACTCCGTTCGTTTATCCGATAAGAGAAGGTGACGAATTCAAAGGCTTTGTCGATATTGTCGATATGACGGCAAGAAGATACGAAGGACAGGACAGAGTGGATATTCCTGTACCCGACGGTATGGCGGAAATTGTCGCACCGCTTAGAGAAATGATTATGGAGGCTGTTGCCGAAACCGATGAGGCACTTATGGTTAAGTATTTCAACGGTGAAGAATTTACTTTTGACGAAATTAAGCAAGCTATAAGAAAAGGTGTTAAGGACGGTGTTATTTATCCTGTATACTGCGGCAGCGGTCAGGATAATATCGGTGTGCGTTCGCTTATGGACGGTATGGGTAAGTATTTGCCTGCTCCGTCGGAAATTGAGGAAATCGCGAGAGTTGCCGACACAGGTGAGCCTGTTGAGCTTGTACAGAGTGAAACGGAAACAACGGCGGCGGTTGTATTTAAAACAATCGCAGACCCTTATGTTGGTAAGATGTCGTTGTTCAGAGTTTATTCCGGTGAGGTAAAGGGTGACAGCACGCTGTACAATCCGAACAAGGACGTAAACGAAAAGATTGGCAAGGTATTTAATCTTTGCGGTAAAAAACAGCTTGACGCAAAGTCGATAAAAGCCGGTGACATCGGCGCGGTTGCAAAACTTGAAAGCACAAAAACAGGTGATACATTATGTGAAAAAGGTAAGAATATCATACTTACCGGTATTGAATTTCCGCAGCCTGTTTTGTCTATGGCGATTAAACCGCAGACAAAGGGCGATGAAGAAAAGATTATAAGCGGTATTAACAAGCTTTTGGAGGAGGATCCGACATTCACAATTACAAACAATACCGAAACAAAGCAGACTCTTATAAACGGTCAGGGCGAACAGCATATTGACGTTATTATAAGCAAATTAAAATCAAAATACGGTGTCGGTGCAGTTTTGGAAGACCCTATTGTTCCGTATCGCGAAACAATCAAGGGCAAGGCTACCGTTGAAGGCAAACACAAGAAACAATCTGGCGGTCACGGTCAGTACGGTCACGTTAAGATTGAATTTGAGCCGGGTGTGTCGGAAGATATGATTTTTGAAGAAAAAGTATTCGGCGGTTCTGTGCCTAAAAACTATTTCCCTGCCGTTGAAAAAGGCTTGCGTGATTCGTGCCGGAAAGGTGTGCTTGCAGGTTATCCCGTTGTGAACTTGAAAGCTACATTACTTGACGGTTCGTATCACCCTGTCGATTCGTCGGAAATGGCATTTAAGACGGCGGCGGCTATCGCGTACAAAGAGGGTTTGAAACAGGCTAACCCTGTCTTGCTTGAGCCTATCGGCTACTTGAAAGTATATATTCCTGAAAATATTATGGGCGATATTATCGGTGATATTAATAAACGCCGCGGCCAGATTATGGGTATGGGCGAAAGCGATAAAGAGGGACTTAATATGGTTGAGGCTGAAGTGCCTATGTCCGAAATGTTCCGTTATGCGACCGACTTGCGTTCTATGAGTCAGGGCAGAGGTATGTTCTCGTTTGAGTTTACCCGTTACGAGCAAGCTCCGTCAAATGTTGCCGAAAAAGTTATACAAAGCTCAAAAAATAAAGAGTAATCAAGCAAAAAACTCCTTTTTGTCATATGATTAAAATATGTTTAGTTAATTTTACTAAAGAATAAAAAGTATTTTTGTGAATTATACGACTAACAATTTGTATTTAAATATGTTATCATATATATATCAAAAAGATGTATTATAAAGATAACAATACACTTAAACAAGCAGAATAAATGAAATCTGGTTTATTTTGTATAAAAATTTTTCTTGGACGAGAGGGGAACAATTAATTATGGCAGATTTACAATTAAAACACATTTACAAAAGATATGCAGGCGGCGTTACTGCTGTAAGTGACTTTACACTTGACATTGACGATAAGGAATTCATCATTCTTGTAGGTCCTTCAGGTTGTGGTAAGTCAACAACTCTAAGAATGGTTGCCGGTCTTGAAGAAATTTCAGAAGGTGAACTTTATATCGGCGGACGTCTTGTAAACGACGTTGCTCCTAAAGACAGAGATATTGCAATGGTTTTCCAAAACTACGCTCTATATCCTCATATGACAGTATTTGAAAATATGGCATTTGGTCTAAAGCTTAGAAAAACTCCAAAGGACGAAATCAAGAAGCGTGTTACAGAAGCTGCAAAGATTCTTGACATTGAGCATCTACTTGACAGAAAGCCGAAGGCTCTTTCAGGCGGTCAAAGACAGCGTGTTGCTATGGGACGTGCAATCGTTCGTAATCCTAAGGTATTCCTTATGGACGAACCTCTATCAAACCTTGATGCAAAGCTAAGAGTTGCAATGAGAACTGAAATTAAGAAGTTACATAACAAACTTCAAACAACATTTATGTACGTTACTCATGACCAGACAGAGGCTATGACAATGGGTACTCGTATCGTTGTTATGAAGGACGGTGTTATTCAACAAGTTGATACACCTGCTAACCTTTATACAAAGCCTGATAACGTATTCGTTGCAGGATTTATCGGTTCACCGCAAATGAACTTCGTTACTGCTACACTATCAAAGGAAAACGGCAGCGTATACGCATCATTTGGCGATAACAAGATTATGATTCCTAACGGTAAGGTTACACCTGAACTTGAAGGTTATATCGGTAAGGAAGTAATCGTTGGTATCAGACCTGAAGATATTCACGATGACGAGGCATTCATTTCAAGCAGACCTGAGGCTGTATGTAATGCATACGTTGAAGTTACTGAAATGATGGGTGCTGAAACATATTTGTATCTTGAACTTGCAGGTGAACAGTTCACAGCGAGAGTTAATCAACGTTCAACAGCTAAGATTGGTGATACAATCAAGGTTGCATTTGAAACAAACAAAATTCATATCTTTGATAAGGATACAGAAATGGCTATCGTTCACTAATTCGATTAGACAATTTAATTGTAGACAAAACCCATATGGGTTTTGTCTACTTTGCTTTTATGAGGAATTACAGAGGAAAGGGAGCTTATATTTAATGGTTTTAATGATTTTATTTTTGGTGATAGGGTTTGTGCTTTTGGTTAAAGGTGCGGATTTGTTTGTTGACGGTGCGTGTGTTTTGTCGGCAAAGTTGAGAATTCCGGCATATATAGTCGGACTTACGGTAGTGGCGTTCGGAACAAGTTTGCCCGAGGCGGCGGTTAGCATAACTGCGTCACTGCAAGGCAGTAATGAAATTGCAATCGGTAATATAATCGGATCAAATATGTTTAATACGCTTGTCGTACTTGGTGCAAGTGCTTTGTTCGCACCTGTTGCTGTAAAAGGAAATATCCTAAAACGTGATTTTCCATTCTGTATCGGTATAACCGCTGTAATGATTGTGCTTTTAATGACATTAAATCATGGTGATATTGCATTGACAAGATTGGACGGTATTATACTTCTTGCATTGTTTGCGGTGTTTATGGTCGGTTCTGTTGTGATGGGCAAGAAAGAAAGTAAATTAATTGAAAGTGCGGAGGATAGCGAAAAGGCAGATTTGCCAATGTGGAAATGCCTATTGTTTATAATAATCGGCTTTGTCGGTGTTGTGGTCGGCGGTCAGCTTACTGTTAAAGGCGCAAGGGAACTTGCACTTATGGCGGGAATGAGTGAAAGAGTTGTCGGTCTTACCGTTGTGGCAATAGGTACATCGCTTCCTGAACTTGTGACTTCGATTGTTGCCGCAAGAAAACAACAAAATGATATTGCGGTAGGTAACGTAATCGGCTCGAATATATTTAATTTGTTGTTCATTCTCGGAATATCGGCGACAATCGGTAAAATAGGTACTGACTTTAATGTGGTAATTGACGGTTGTGTGTTGATTGGAATATGCTTGTTTACTTATATTTTTGCACTTGCTAATAAAAAGATTAATCGCCCTTGCGGTGTGGTTATGATTTTTATGTATGTGGCATATACGGTGTATTTGTTGGTAAGATAAGGGGGGGTTATGAAAAAGTATTATATAGGCGGGCTGCTGACTTTGGTTACGATTGCTTTTGCAACGGTAACTTTGGCAGTGAATAAAGATGTGATTGGTTATCGTAGATATATATATATACACCGCCCACAAAAGCAGGTAGCATTATGTTTGTTGCTTTTGCGATATACATAGCTGTTTTGTCAGTCGGTGCTTTGGTTTATGCGATTTACAGACACTTTCATAAAGATGAATAGTTGTGTAGTAGGGGCGACAGTTGGTCGCCCTTTTTGTGTGATTAAGTTTGCTATCGTTTATGAGAATTTCGGAGTGGCGACCGGTGGTCGCCAGTTTGCGTGATTGGAATTCGCTGTTGTTTGAGTGGAACGTGTTTAGGGGAGACCATTGGTCGCATGTTTGTGTGATTGAAATTCAATAGAGAGCCACCCTTCAGTCGACAGTGTCGACAGCTCCCCTTAAGGGGAGCCTTACGGGATTTTGCGGAGAATTGAAAGATTTTCGTTGAGAGGAAAAGGAAAGTCGAGAGCGCCGTTCTGTACGGAAAGAATATGATTAGGCGACATAGATGGGATTTAGATGAAAGACAGTAAAGCCACCCCTCGGTCGACAGTGTCGACAGCTCCCCTCAAGGGGAGCCTTACGGGATTTGGCGGAAAATAAAAAGCCTCCCATTGAGGGAGGTGGCACGAGGAACGAGTGACGGAGGGGTGGCTACTTGCAAAATCAAAAATAAAATATGGCTGCATACAAAATTGCAAACAAATGCGGTAGTGCTGTTATCTGAAAATTTGCAAACAAAAAGGCAGTCAATCGACTGCCTTTAAATTAACCTAAAATTTTACCTTCAAACTCAACACGCTTCTTAACTGTCTGCATAACATTGTCAAACTGCTGCGGAGTAAGTGATTGAGCACCGTCGCACAATGCTTTCTTTGGATTATTATGAACTTCAATCATAATACCGTCTGCACCTACTGCGATAGCCGCTTTTGTAAGCGGTTCAACCATCCACGGCAAACCTGTTGCGTGACTTGGGTCAACGATTACAGGCAAGTGTGAAATTGACTTTAGTGCCGGTATTGCCGAAAGGTCAAGAGTATTTCTTGTGAATGTTTCGTAAGTTCTTATACCTCTTTCGCAGAAAATAACCTGTTCGTTACCGCCTGCCATAATGTATTCCGCACTCATAACCCATTCTTCGATTGTGCTTGAAAGACCACGCTTTAAAAGTATAGGCTTATTGCATTTACCAAGTTCCTTTAAAAGTTCAAAGTTCTGCATATTTCTTGCACCGACTTGAATTATATCAACATCTTCAAACAAATCAAGATGTGCCTGATTCATAATTTCTGTAACTATCGGAAGTCCTGTTGCCTTCTTTGCTTCAAGAAGAATTTTAAGACCTTCGTCATGAAGTCCTTGGAATGAATAAGGTGATGTTCTCGGCTTGAATGCACCGCCTCTTAAAAATGAAGCACCGCTCTTTTTAACTGCTTCGGCTGTTTCTGTCATTTGCGGAATTGTTTCTACCGAACAAGGACCTGCAATTACGCTGAAATGACCTTCACCTACTGTTCTGCCGGCAATGTTGAAAATACTGCTATCCGGGTGGAACTTGCGGTTTGCAAGCTTGAAAGGCTCGGAAACTCTCTTAACGTCTGCGACTACGTCAATAGTCTTTAAATCGTCTGTGTCAAGAGTTGAAGTATCACCGATAATACCAACTATTGTGGAATTTTCGCCCTTACTGTAATGATGGTCAAAGCCCATGTCCTCCAGCTGTTTTAAAAGTGCGTTTACCTCGTTTTGTTCTGCGTTTTGTTTTAGAATTACAATCATTTTTCATATCTCCTTTTCTACCATACTACATCTTACCGACGATTGTATATCGGCAAGCAACAACCAACGCGGTTGCTTATCACATTTTACTACTATTTTTGACATATGTCAAGAGGTGTGATAAAATGAGTCTGTCGACAAAATGCCGACAGCTCCAAAAATCACATCTTGCGATGTAATTTTTGAGTATTTTCAGAGAAAAAATCATAAAGTTCCTCCGAAGTCGAAACTTTAGATTTTAAGCCATTTCTGCCGCGCATGTCGCCAGAAATGATTTTCGATGAGGTTGCACCTCAAATTCCCAAAAATAAAGTAGACAAAACCATTATGGTTTTGTCTATATGGTATATCTATTGAATGGAGAATTATATGGAAGAAAAATTTATGAAAGAGGCACTGAAGCAAGCAAAAAAAGCCGCGTCAATCGGTGAAACTCCAATCGGTGCGGTTATAGTGCGTGACGGTGAGATTATCGCAAGAGGATACAACAAGCGTGAAACCAAGAAAAATGCATTACTTCACGCAGAAATAATAGCGATAAACAAGGCTTGCAAAAAACTCGGCGGTTGGAGATTACCGCGGTGTGAAATGTATGTGACGCTTGAGCCTTGTCCGATGTGTGCAGGGGCGATTATCAATTCGCGTATTGAAAAGGTGTATTTCGGTGCGTATGACAAAAAGTCCGGTTGTGCCGGTTCGGTTATCAATTTATTTGAAAGCGGTATGTTCAATCACAATGTCAATGTGACAGGCGGTATAACGGAAGATAAATGTGCAAGCATATTGACTGAATTTTTTAGAGATTTAAGAAAAAAGAAATAGACTGTTTTTTATATTGCAATTTATTTACAGATGTAATATAATAAATTTTAAGGGGTGATTTTTAATGAAAATAAGAAAAATTATATCAGCTATACTTACTATGTCTGTTATGTCAGCTTGCATGATACCTATTGCAAAAGCAGACGGATTGTATTCGGAAAAATTTGATATGACGAAAGTAAAAGCAGACAAGACGGACGGTGTTACGAAAGAAGTGGAAGTGCCAGACGGTGACTACACTGTAACGGTAACAACCGGCGGAAAAACAGAAACAAATGCGAATATTTATATAAACGGCGGTGAACGTGTAAGAGCGTACACACTTGAGGCAGGCAAAACACAGGAAAATGAACAGCCTGTTGTGCCGAAAGACGGAAAAATCACCGTACAGGTTAAGGGTGACAACCCTAACGTGACGGAAATAGATATTGAACAGTTACCGACACGAGAAAAAGCCGAAAAACCTACTATATATATTGCAGGTGATTCAACGGCACAAACTTACAACTATACAAAGGTATACCCTCAAACAGGTTGGGGACAAGTTTTTGCCGATTATTTTAATGACGATATAATTATTGAAAACCGTGCAATGGGCGGAAGAAGTTCAAAGAGCTATGACAATGACGGCAGACTTGACAGAATACTTACGGAAATGCACCCGGGTGACTATGTGTTTATTCAGTTCGGTATAAATGACGGTGCTGAAAATAAACCGGAAAGATACATAAGCGTTGAGGACTACAAAAAGTTGATTACCGATAAATATATCGGTGAAGTTGAAAAACGCGGCGGAACACCGGTGCTTATGACTGCAAATGCGGCTGCTTGGTGGGACGAAGAAAACAACTGTTTTATGGAGTCGAGAAAAGATTACGCAGACCCTACGCGTGAAATCGCCGAAGAAACAGGTTGCAAATTTATTGATGAAAATAAAATCGTGACAGATGCGTGGAACAGTATGAGTAAGAATCGTGTTTTGTCGGGCTATTTTGTATGTGAACCGCTTGAAAGCAAGGCTTATCCGTCAGGTACGAACGACACCACCCATATGAAAGCCAAAGGCGCAAAGAGAGTTGCAAAGCTTATTGCAGACGCAATTCCTGAAAATGTGCCTGAACTGGCAAAGTATTTAAGGGGTGATGAAACATTTACGGATATACAAGGTCATTGGGCGGAAGATGTTATAAAAACACTTGCAGAGAATGACAAAGTATCGGGAGTCGGTGACGGCAAGTTTAACCCTGACGGAACTGTAACGCGTGCGGAATTTTTGAAGATGGCAATGGATTCGTTTGGTATAGTCGGTCACGCATATCGTGACGGCGAGTGCCTTGACGCAACAAATGATGATTGGTATTGCTACTATTTGCAAGGTGCGTTGGATAAGGATATTATTCCTAAAGAAATGATTGAGAACTGTGATTTTACAAATGTTACAAAAATGCTTAAAGAATCAACAGAGAAAGAAAAGGCTGTCAGAGCTAATGTAAATGTTTATACGGGTAAGTTTTACGGTGATAAGCCGATTACTCGTGAAGAAATGGCTGTAATTGCAACTCGTTGCAAAAATTATAAAATGAGAAACTGGAGAGATTGGGACAATGAAAGACGTTATCCTATTTTTTCGTTTAAGGACAGTGATGAAATTGACGAAAAATATATAAGTTATGTAGTAGAAGCTTATGATCTGAACTATATAGACGGTATGGAGGACGGTCGCTTTGCACCGAAAGAGAATTTGACGCGTGCACAGGCGGCGGTTGTAATGAATAATTTAAAATAGGAGAAATAGGAATGAATATGAAGAAAGTAGTCGCAGTAACATTGATATTGTCGTCAATGACGGCGGTATCGGCAAGTGCGGCGGAATTTAACGACATCAAAGGTCATTGGGCGGAAGATGTTATAAATGAACTTGCCGACAAAGATATTATACACGGTGTTTCTGACACGGAGTTTAATCCGGACGGAACTGTAACGCGTGCAGAATTTTTGAAGATGGCTTTGGGTACAGTCGGTATTGCCGATGTGCCGTACAGGAGTGGCGAATGTCTTGATGTTACCGCGTCCGATTGGTACGGCGGTTGTGTGCAAAGTGCGCTCGACAAAGGCTTGATACCTGAAGATATGATTGGCAACTATGCAGCAAAGATAACTGACGGCAAGGTTATTTACAGTGGCTTTTTTGACGGCGACAAGCCGATAAAACGTGAAGAAATGGCATATATGGTTTATATGCTGTATCAATACAGTTGTGATGAGGAGGAGTCCTATAATATACTTACTCCTGTCGATTTACAGTTTGATGATGTAAGCCAAATATCGCAATGGGCATTGGACGGTGTCAGATATGCGTATACAAACGGCTTAATATCGGGTATGGACGACGATACATTCAGACCGCAGCAAACCGCAACACGTGCGCAGGCTGCGTCTATTATAAGCAGATTACTTGATAAAACGGAATAGAGGTGTAAGAAATGTTTAGCAAAAAAACAATCAGAATTATTTGTCTTGTTACCGCAATAGCTATGGTTGTACCTATTTGTATAGGTATTATCAGTATGTTTGCAGGTGTTAATTAATGTTTTAAGGAGAAGTACATATGAAGAAAAAAATCATATGGTTATTTTATTTGTTGTTTGCAATATGTTTTACTTTTACTACAATAAATATAATATTGCATAATACATATTATAAAGCATTGCACTTGATTTGTGTCACAACATTATGCTTAGTCGGCTTGACAATAATATATAAAAACCTTTCCCAAAATGAGAAATTCATTGAGAAAAATTATAATAAGATACTTATCTCATTTGGTATAGGTATGTTTATAATAGAGATTGTATTGGGAATTGCATTAAGGTATGATCCGTTGTGGGATGTGGGCGCGATACATAAAGGTGCTATTGAATGGGTTGAAACAGGAACGTTTGAAAATTATTATGAATATTTCTATAGATTTCCTAACAATCTTGCGGCAATGGCATTTTTGCATTTGTTTTTCAAAATTGCATCAATATTTGGGATTAAAGACTATTTTGCGATTTCTGTCGTAATAAACAGTATTATGGTAAGCTGTACAACGGTAATAGTATCACTGATTTGCAAGAAAATAGCTGATGTGAAATATGCCGTTTTTGCATTGGTACTGTTTGGATTTAGTGTTCAATTCTATTTCTTGGGTGGTGCTGTGTATACTGATATGCTTTCTGTTATGTTCCCGGTATTATTTTTCTATTTATATCTGAACTCTAAAGAACAATCGGAAAAAAGAAAAATAATTACATATATATTAATGGGACTGACAATTACAATAGGAAGTTTGAATAAATTCACTGTAATCATAATTGCTATAGCAGTAGGCATTGATTTGCTCATAAACAGAAAATTCAAGGAGTTTGCAAAAATTCTTGTCAGCGTAGTGAGTATTATGATGATATTTAATGTAACATTTAATTTATATATGTATTCGTCTCATTTGGACAGACAAACGGCTAAGGGTGAAAATACACCGTATAATCATTGGGTCATGATGGGGCTTAAAGGTGATGGTGTATATAATCCTGAGGATTATGAGTTTACAAGAAAATATGATTATGATGAAAAAAGAAACAGTAAGATAAATAAAGAGATTTTCGATAGAATAAAAAATCTGGGCTTTTGTGGCATATTTGATTTGGCAATGACAAAATCAACAGCAGATTTCGGAAACGGAACATATGGTGCTGAAGATTTTTATAATTGTAATCCTCAAACCGATACAAAGTTGCATGATTGGATTTTGCCCGAGGGGAAGAATTATAAAAAGTATGCAACATATGCAACATCAATGCATATTGCAATATTAATTTTTATGTTAACTGCTGCATGGGGATTTGTATGCTCTGATGATGAAAAACGTAAAAAGATGTTTTCATTGTATTTGACTATATTTGGAGTATATTTGTTTTTGCTTTGCTGGGAAACAAACCGAAGATATTTTTCAAATTTCGCACCTGTAATATTTATTTGCGGAACTTTGGGTATTGATAAATTTATAGAGGTTTGTTTGAAAACTAAAGAAAAAATTAAATGTGGTTTGAAATAGGCTGATAAAGGAACTGTAACGATTTGTTGCAGTTCTTTTTTATTGTAATCGACGCAAATAGTGTATATAATAAGAAATAATCCACAATATATAGTATAATGAAAAAAAGTTCAAAAAAAATGAAAAAAAGTGTTGACAAAAGGGGTAATAGAGTGTATAATAATCAAGTCGTCAGTTGAGAGGGCTAAAGAACACGGGA